>Ga0255338_1000058_pt1 | contig 501010 bp, 505 predicted proteins | sample MeOH1_35cm_T4_19_FD_203715 | JGI IMG/M metagenome (GOLD analysis project Ga0255338, IMG submission 203715) | Sandy soil microbial communities from University of British Columbia, Vancouver, Canada - MeOH1_35cm_T4_195 | ecosystem: Engineered > Artificial ecosystem > Sand microcosm >...
GTGCGGGTGCCCTCCGAGAAGACGCGGACGTGGGTGTTGTCGCGCACGCCCCCCAGCCCCTCGGAGTTGCCGACGATGTCGTTGTTAAGGTTGGCCTCCACGCGCCAGCCCTGCGCCACCGCATGGTCGGCCAGCACCTTGCCGCCCAGCAGGCCCTGCTCCTCGCCGGACAGCGCCGCGAACACCAGGGTGGCCGGGAATTTGTGCTTCGACAGCACCCGGGCGGCCTCGATCACCGCCGCTACGCCCGAGGCGTCGTCGTTGGCGCCGGGCGCGTCGGCCTTGGCGTTCATCACGTCGGTGACGCGCGAATCCAGGTGGCCTGAGATCACGATCACCCGGTCGGGGTCGGTCGTCCCCCTCTGGATGGCCAGCACGTCCATCACCTCGGTGGGCGTCGGCACGCGGTTGTTGGTGAAGGTCTGGGACGGCGTCGCCACCGCGAGGCACCCGCCGCAGTCTTTCGAGATCGCCGCGAACTCGGCCGCCACCCAGCGGCGGGCCGCGCCGATGCCGCGCTTGTCGCTCTTGGTGTCCGACAGCGTGTGGCGGGTGCCGAAGCCGACCATCCTCTCGATGTCGGCCCGCTGGCGGGCGGGCTGGACCTGGCCGGTCAGCTCGCGGAGCAGGGGCTGTTCGCCCCCCAACGGCTGGGCCTGGACTGAGGGGGCGGCGAGGAGGGCGGCGGCTGCCGCAAGGTGAAGCATGCGCATGGCCGGACCTTGCCCATCCGGCCGAAGGGGAGCAATACCGCAGCGCGTACCGGTCAAGGGAACGGGGTGGAAAGCCCCGGCTGTGCCCGCAACTGTAGGCGGCGAGGGCCGCGTCCGACCCTTAAAAGGGGCGCCACTGGAGAAATCCGGGAAGGCGGGGACGAAGCCCGGTGACCCGCGAGCCAGGAGACCTGCCGGCGCGCTTTGTCGCTCTCCGTGGCCCGGGACCAGGCCGTGGACCGGCAGGGTCTCATCAGGCTCTTCCGTCGCAGCGACTCCTTCACTGGAGGTCGTTCGACCATGCGTGCTCTGCTTCTTTCGACCGCGGCCCTTGCCGCGCTTCCGGCCCTCGCTCATGCCGAGGACGCCGCCGTCGATGCGGTGATCGTCACCGCCACCCGCCTGCCCGCCGCGCTAGACGAGGTGACCGGCGCCCGGGTGGTGGACGAGCCCGAGCTTCGGGCCCGGGCCATCCCCTTCGCCGCCGACGTGCTGGCCACCGTCCCGGGCGTGGCCATCGCCCGCAACGGCGCTTTCGGGGGGATCTCGGCCATCCGCATCCGCGGCGCCTCGCCCGACAAGACCCTGGTGCTCGTCGACGGCGTCCCCGTGGGCGACGCGGCCGACCCCAACGGGACCTTCGATCCGGCCTCGCTGCAGACCGCCGACCTTGCCCGCATCGAGGTGCTGTCGGGACCGCAAGGGTCGCTCTGGGGCTCTGAGGCCATCGGGGGCGTCGTCGCCTTCACCACCCGCGAGCTTTCCGGCTGGCGCGTGGAGGCCGAAGGCGGTTCGTTCGACACCGCCCGCCTGTTCGCCGGCGCCGGCCTCTCCCGTGACGACCGCGCCCTGTCGGCCAGCGTCGCGGCCTTCCGCACCGACGGGATCTCCAAGGCCGACACGGGGATCGAGAAGGACGGCTTCGAGACGGTGACCGCCAACCTGGCCGGCCGCGTCCAGCTCGGGCGGGTGAAGCTGGACGGCCGGGTCCGCTACACCGACAGCGACATCGACATCGACGGCTTCCCGCCCCCCGCCTTCGAGCTTGGCGACACCCTCGACCGCAACACCAGCCGCGCCTGGCAGGGCCAGGTCCGGGCCCAGGCCGACGCGCTCGGCCTGAAGCACACCGTGGGCTACAGCCTCTACGACCTGCACCGGAAGAACGTCTCGGACTTCCCGGCCGCCTTCGACGCCCGCCGCCAGGTGCTGCGCTGGACCGGCGACACCGACCGGCTTGTCGTCGGCGCCGAGCATCAGGAGACCCGCGCCGAACTCTCCGACGGGACCCGCCTCGACCTCTCCAACACCGCCGTGTTCGGCGTCATACGTCAGCAATTCCAACGACTTACGCTGACAGCCAGCGCCCGCCACGACGACCCCGAGGCCTTCAAGGCGCGCACGACCGGCCGCCTCGCCGCCGCCCTCGACGCCGGCCACGGCTTCACCCTGACCGCCTCCGCCGGCACGGGCTTCAAGACCCCCACCATCAGCCAGGCCGTCTGCGCCTTCTGCTTCGCCCCGCCGGTCCCCCTGTCGCCTGAGAAGGCCGAGGGCTACGACCTGCGCCTGGGCTGGCGCAACGCCCGCCTCTCCGCCGCGCTGACCGCCTACCGCCTGACCGTCCGCGACCAGATCGCCTACCAGGGCCTGCGCTACATCAACATCGCCAGGACCCGCTCCGAGGGCCTCGAAGGCGAGCTCGACGCCCGGCTCACCGAGGGCCTTCGTCTGAAACTGGCGGCCGCCTGGACCGATGCGATCGACAAGTCCACGGGCCAGAGCCTGCTGCGGGTCCCCGACCGCTCGGGCGCGGCGGCGCTGTTCTGGGAGGACGGCCCCTGGACGGCGGCCTTCACCGTCCGCGCCGAGAGCAGCCAGTCCGACACCGCCCGCGACGGCTTCAGCCGGATCGTCCGCAAGGGCTTCGCCACGGCGGACCTCGCGGGCTCATATGCCGTGAACGAACGGGTGACGCTGACGGCCAGGGTCGAGAACCTCGCCGACCGCGGCTTCCAGGAGACCTTCGGCTACAACGAGCCGGGCCGGGCGGTGTACGTCGGGGTGCGCCTCAGGAACTAGGCGGCGGCCCAGGCCAGCGCCTCGGGATCGTCGAGGGCCATCTCGTCCCAGTCGAGGTCCGGCGGCGGGCTCATGGCGGCGGCCACGACCGCGCTCATCTCCGCCGCCGAGCTCACGCCCACCAGCACGGCGGACGCCTCGGGGCGCGACAGCGCGAAGCCGAGCGCCGCCTGCAGCGGGTCGGAACGGCCCTCGGCGATCAGCCGGCGCGCCCGGCTGATGCGGCCGGCGGCGGCCTTCAGATGGCTGGGGGCCCGATCGGGCGGCAGGAAGAGCACGCCGTTCAGGAAGATCGAGCGCAGATGCACCTCGATGCCCATGCCGGCCAGCTCGGCCAGGGTGCCGTCGATGAGCAGGCGCTGGTCGAGCAGGGAGGCCGGGGCCTGCACCACGTCGGGCTTGAAGCGCTTGGCCAGGCCGATGGGGTCGTCCGAGGCGTAGACCGACACGCCGATCCGGCGGCAAAGGCCCTGGTCCTTCAGCGTCCGCAGACGCTCCCACAGGTGGGGCCCGAGCGGCGAAAAGAGGTCCGTGGCCGAAGGCGCCAGCAGGGTGTCCACCTGATCGACGCCCAGGCGGCGCATCTGGGCGCGCAGCTCGGCTTCCACCAGGTCCGGGCCCCGGTCGGGGCGGACGGTGGTGAGCGTAAGGCGGAACGGGCAGGGGCGCGGCAGCGCCTGGCCCAGCATGCCGTCGCCGGTGTGGCTGTGGCGGCCGACCTCCAGCACGCCCAGGCCGGATCGCGCCGCGATCGCCAGGATGTCACGGGCTTCGGCCTCGCGCGGCCGGCCACGGAGCGCCGGCTGGTCGAAGCCGAATTGCCCGGACCCGAGGCCGAGCTTGCTGAGCGGAGAGTTCATGGGGTGGAAGGCTTGGTGAAGTCCTCTTGAGGTCCCATCATCACCTGGAACACCTAAGAACCGGTGACCGAGACCTTTCGTGAGTCTTAAGGCGCGTGACTGAGCCCCAGCCTGCCTCCCTGCCCGAGTGGCCGCTCTTCGGTCTCGCCGAAGACGTCCGTCCCGCCCTGCGCGCGGCGCGTGACGCGGGCGACGCCTGCGTGCTGGCCACCCTGATCGCCGTGGAGGGCGGCGGGCCCCGTCCCGAGGGGACCCAGATGGTCTTCGCCCCGGGGATCGTCAGCGGCTACTTCTCGGGCGGCTGCGTGGAAGGCGACGTGGCCGGCCACGCCTGGGCCTGCCTGGCGGACGGCGAGCCGCGCTCCCTGGTCTATGGCGAGGGCAGTCCCTGGCCCGACATCCGCCTCCTGTGCGGGGCCCGCATCGAGATCGTGCTGGAGCGCGTGCCGGCGAACGATCCAGCGCTTTCCGAACTGTTGGCGGCCGAGGACGAGCGGCGACCGATCACCTGGGTCAGTGACGGCTGGGCGCGGGTCTGCGCGCCCGAGGTCTCGCCCTGGGCCGAGGCGACCGTGCTGCGGCGCTACGAACCCCGGCCGCGCCTGGTGATCGTGGGCGGGGACCCCACGGCGCTGGCCATCGCCGAGCTGGGGGTCCGCTCGGGCTTCGAGACCACCCTCGTGCGGCCCAAGGGCCCCGTTACGCCGCCGCCCGTGGCGGGCGTCGCCTATCGCCGGGACGCGCCGGGCGAGGCCCTGGCGGCCGTGGGCCTCGATCCCTGGACGGCGGTGGCGGTGGCCACCCACGACCTCGACACCGACCGCGAGGCCTTGCGGGCGGCCCTGCCGTCCGACGCGGGTTACGTGGGCCTGCTGGGCGCGCGGCGCCGGCTGGAGGGGCGGCTGGAAGAGCTGCGGGCCGAGGGGATGCCGGAAGCGGCCATCGCCCGCCTGCGCGCGCCCATCGGCCTCGACATCGGCGGCAAGGCGCCCTTCGAGGTGGCGATCTCGGTGATCGGCGAGATCGTCGCCCTGCGCTATGCGCGCGACAACGGCAGCACGTCCACGAGCGAACCGGCCTCGGCCGCCGGGGCCTGAGCGGGCCTGCGCAGCAGGGCGTCGGCCAGGGCGAACACGCTGACCAGGGACGAGTCCTGGTCGCGGTAGGGGCGAACGGTCACGCCGCCGCCCTCGAAGGCGAGCCGGGCCCGCATCCAGTGTTCGCGGGGCCCGTTGGCGGGCAGGGCCTCCTCCAGGCGGGCCGAAATGGTGCGGGGCTCGGCGGGCGCGCCCTGCCAGGCCAGCAGCAGGGGCCGCAGGAACATCTCGGCGCATACGAAGGCCGAGGCCGGATTGCCCGGCAGGCCCAGCATCCGGCGGCCGTCGCCCAGCACGCCGAAGAAGGTGGGCTTGCCCGGCCGCACGGCCACGCTCGCCACCTTCAGCTCCAGGCCGAGCGCCTCGCCGGCCTTGCGGACCAGGTCGTGGTCGCCCACCGAGGCGCCGCCCAGGGTGACGACAAGGTCGCCCTCGGCCGCCCGGAGCGCCTCGATCGTGGCCTCGAGGTCGTCGCGGACGGGGCGCGCGCGGCGGACCTCCCCGCCCCAGCCCCGGATCAGTGCGGCCAGCGCCGGCGAGCCGGAATCGTAGATCTGGAAGGGGCCGGGCGCGGCGGGCGCCTCGACGATCTCCTCGCCGGTGGAGAACAGCGCCACGCGCGGCCGCCTCGCCACCGACAGCTCCGCGCGCCCCGCCGCGGCGGCCAGCGAAAGCCGCCAGGGATCGATGGTCGTCCCGCGCGCCAGCAGCGCCTGTCCGGCCTGGAAGTCGCCGCCCGCGGGCCGGACATGGCGCCCGGCCTGGACGGCGGGCGCGGTCACCGCCTCGCCCTCGCGCTGGACGTCCTCCTGGATGACCACGGCGTCGAAGCCCTTCGGCATCGCCGCGCCGGTGAAGATGCGCACCGCCTCACCGGCCTTGACCTCGCCTGCATAGCCGTGGCCCGCGGCGCTCTCGCCTACGACCTTCAGCGTTCCCGGCGCGTCGGCGCTGCGGACGGCGTAGCCGTCCATGGCCGAGGCGTCGAACGGCGGCTGGTCGCGCACGGCGGCCACGTCCTCGGCCAGCACCCGGCCCACGGACTCCGCCACGGGGACGCGTTCGGTCGCAAGGGCGGGAACCTCGGCCAGCATCCGCGCCCGGGCCTCGTCGACGGGGAGGAGCTTCACGCCCGCCAGTCCCCGCTCTTGCCGCCGGTCTTCTCCACCAGGCGCACGGCCTCGATGACCATGCCCTTCTCGGCGGCCTTCAGCATGTCGTAGAGCGTGAGCAGGGCCACCGACGCCGCCGTCAGGGCCTCCATCTCCACGCCCGTCTGGCCGGTGGTCTTCACCCGGGCCGTCACCGAAAGCCCGCCCTCCGCCGGCTCGACCCGCACCTCGGCCTTGGCGATCGGCAGGGGGTGGCACATGGGGATCAGGTCGGAGGTCTTCTTGGCGGCCATGACGCCGGCGATTTCGGCCACCGCGCGCACGTCGCCCTTCCTGCCCTCGCCCGACACGGCGAGCCGGAGCGTCTCGGGGCTCATGCGCAGGAAACCCTCGGCCACCGCCTCGCGCGCGGTCACGGCCTTGTCCGACACGTCGACCATCCGGGCCCGGCCGGTCTCGTCGATGTGGGTGAGCTTGCTCACGCCTCCATCAGCCTCGGCATCAGCTCGACCATGTTGCAGGGGCCGTGGCGGCTGTCGAGCTGGGCGGCGATCACCTTGTCCCAGCCGTCCTTCACCGCCCCGTTCGAGCCCGGCAGGCAGAAGACGAAGCAGCCCTTCACGATGCCGGCCAGCGCCCGCGACTGCAGCGTGGACAGCCCCACCGACTGGTAGCTCACCAGATGGAAGATCACCGAGAAGCCGTCGATCTCCTTGTCGAACAGCGGCCGGATCGCCTCGGGCGTCACGTCGCGGCCGGTGATGCCGGTGCCGCCGGTGGTGACGATGGCCTCCACGCCGTCGCCGACCCAGGCGAGGACCTGCCGGCGGATCTCGTCCACGTCGTCGCGGACGATGGCCTTGCCGGCCAGTTCGTGGCCCGCGCCGGTCACCCGCTCGGCCAGCAGATGGCCGGAGGTGTCGCTCTCCTCGTCCCGGGTGTCGGAGATGGTCAGCACCGCGACCTTCACCGGCTTGAACGGGCGGGCCTCGTCGATGCGTCCGCCGGGCTTCAGGGCTGGGGCGTTCATGGGGCTTGCTCCTTCTCCCACCGGGCGCGGTCTTCCAGGTCCTGGGCCGTGGGCTCGATCCAGCGCGCGCCGGCCGGACCGTGCTCCTTCTTCCAGAAGGGGGCGGCGGACTTCAAGTAGTCCATCAGGAAGTCGCAGGCCTCGAAGGCGGCGCGCCGATGCCCGGCCGCGGTGGCCACGAAGACGATGGGCTCGCCCGGCGCGATCTTCCCGACCCGGTGCAGGATCATCAGGTCGTCGAGGACGAAGCGTTCGCGCGCCTGTTCGGCGATCCTGCCGATCTCGCCCTCGGTGAAGCCGGGATAGGCTTCCAGTTCCAGGATCTTCGTCTCGCCCCGTTCGGCCCGGGCGATCCCCGTGAAGGTCGCCACGGCGCCCGTCTCGGTGCGTCCGCGCGAGAACGCGCTCAGCAGGGCGCCCGGATCGAAGGTCTGGTCGACAAGCTGGATCATCCGCCGCTCATGGGAGGCAGGAAGGCGACCTCGGCGTGAGGCGCGAGGGTGGGATCGCCTCGGACGATGGCCTGGTCCACGGCCACCTGCACGCCCGGCGCCGCCAGCGCCGCGGCCAGCGCCGCGTCGTGGGCCGAAAGCGCGGCCCTGAGCGCCGAGAGCGACCGGGCCTCGACCGTGCGTTCCCGCCAGCCGGCGAGGTCGCGCAGGGGACCGAACAGGAGGACGCGGGCCACGTTCAGCCCCCCGTCGTCGACATGTGGCGGGCCACGGCGGGCGCGGCCGCCCGGGCGATCCGGAAGTCGTGCCCCTTGGGCTTGGCGTCCACCGCCAGGCGGATGGCTTCGACGAGGTCCGCGTCCGAGGCGCCGGCCCGCAGCACCGCGCGCAGGTCTGCCGAGTCTTCCTGGCCCAGGCAGGTGTGCAAGGTCCCCGTGCAGGTCAGCCGCACGCGGTTGCAGGCCTCGCAGAAATTGTGGGTCAGGGGCGTGATGAAGCCGAGCCGTCCGCCGGTCTCGGCGACGCGGACGTAGCGGGCCGGCCCCCCGGTGTTCAGGGGGATGTCCTCCAGCGTCCAGAAGCCTTCCAGCTCTTGCCGGAGCTCCTTCAAAGACAGGAACTGATCGGTCCGGTCGGCGTCGACCTCGCCCATCGGCATGGTCTCGATCAGGGTCACGTCCAGGCCGCGCCCGTGGGCCCAGGCGATCAGGTCCGGGAGCTCGGCGGCGTTGTCGTCCTTCAGGGCCACGGCGTTGATCTTGACCCGCATCCCCGCGGCCTGGGCCGCGTCGATCCCGGCCAGCACCTTGGCGAGATCGCCGCCCCGGGTCAGCGCACGGAACAGGTCGGGCTTCAGGGTGTCGAGCGAGACGTTGAGCCGCTGCACGCCCGCGCCCGCCAGCCGGTCCGCGAACTCGGTCAGCCGCGTGCCGTTGGTGGTGAGGGTCAGTTCGGTCAGGGCGCCGGTCGCCAGGTGGCGCGACAGGCTCTCCACCAGCTCCATCACGCCCTTGCGCACCAGGGGCTCGCCGCCGGTCAGCCGCAGCTTCCGGACGCCGAGGGCGACGAAGGCCGAGGCGATGCGGTCCAGCTCCTCCAGCGTCAGCACCTGCGCCTTCGGCAGGAAGGTCATGTGCTCGGCCATGCAGTAGGTGCAGCGCAGGTCGCAGCGGTCGGTGACGGACAGGCGCAGGTAGGTGACCGTCCGGCCGAAGCCGTCGACGAGCGCCCCTTGCGGCGAACCTGGATCGGTGAGCGTCATGTGCATCCCAAGATAGAGGCGATGAGGCCGTGGCGACAGAGGCGGTTGTTCTCGCGGCGGGGTCAGGGTCCCGGTTCGGCGGCGGCAAGCTGCTGACGGCCTACGGCCACGGCGTCCTGCTGGACGGCGCGCTGGCGGCCGCCTTCGCCGCGCCCGTGCGGCGGGTCACGGTGGTCACCGGGGCCGAGGGCTCGCGGATCGCCGAGGCGGCGCTGGCCCACGACCCCAGCGTCCAGATCGTCGACTGCCACGACTGGGAGGAGGGCATGGCCGCCTCGCTGCGGGCCGGGATCGCCAGCCTGCCGGCCGACGCCGAGGCCTGCATGGTGTTCCTGGGCGACATGCCCCGCGTGCCGCACGCGGTCCTGAAACCCCTGTGCGAGGCGGTGAGGTCCGGCGCGCCCGCCGCCGCCCCCCGCTTCGGCGCGCGCCGGGGCAATCCGGTGGTGCTCTCCCGCGACCTCTTCCCTGAGGTGATGGCGCTGAAGGGCGACGTGGGCGCGCGGATGGTCCTCGACGCCCTGGGCGAGCGGCTGGTCCTGATCGAATCCCCCGACGACGGCGTGCTTTACGACGTCGATGCGCCGGGGGACGTCGGCGAGGCGTCCTAGGCCAGGCCCTTGCCGATGTCGCGCCGGGTGGCGTCGCCGAGCTGGGAGCCGCCGTCGCAGTCGAGGATGGTCCCGGTGATGTATCCGGCCGACGGGCTGCACAGGAAGACCGCGCTCTCCGCCACCTCCGAGATGCGGCCCCAGCGGCGCATGGGGATGCGTTCGTGGTGCTTGGCCCGGGTGGAGGGGGCGGGCGCCAGGCGCGCCATGCCCTCGGTGTCCTCGATGGGGCCGGGCGAGATGCCGTTCACCCGCACCTCGGGCCCCCATTCCATGGCCAGCACGCGGATCACCTGGTTGACGCCCGCCTTGGCGGCGCAGGCGTGGATCTGCAGCGGCATGGCGTTCACTGCCTGGCCGGCCGTGATGGCGATCAGCGAGGCGCCCGGCTTGTTCAGGAGGTCGTAGGAGCCGCGGAAGACGTTGAAGGTGCCGAGGAGGTCGATGTCGACCACGGTCTTGAAGGCGTTGGCCGACATGGCCGCCGCCGGGGCCAGGAAGTTGCCGGCCGCGCCGGAGACCACGATGTCCATGGCCCCGAAGGCCTGGACCACCTGCTCCATGGCCGCGCGGATGGCGGCGTAGTCGCGGACGTCGGCCGAAAGCCCCAGGGCGTCGGGCCCGATGGACTCAGCCGCGCGCCTGGCCTTGTCCGGGTCGCGACCGGCCACCGCCACCTTGGCGCCCAGTTCGGCGAAGCGCTTGGCGATGCCCAGGTTGATGCCGCTGGTGCCGCCGGCGACGAAGGCGGTCTTGCCGGCCAGCAGGCCGTCCTTGAAGGCGCTCATGGGGTCTCCTCAGCTTTGTCCGGACGCCATGCTGGACAGACTGACGCCGCGTATGGCGAGCCCCGAATCCTAGGCCTTCACGAACGGCTGGGCGTAGGTCGGCTGTCCGGTCAGCGTCAGCAGGGCGTTGGCCACGGCCGGCCCGATCACCGGCGTCCCCGGCTCGCCCACCCCGCTCGGCGGATTGGCCGAGGGGACGATGTAGGTCTCGACGGTCGGCGCCTCGGAGTTCCGGAGCACGCGGTAGGTGTCGAAGTTGGCCTGGTCCACCTGGCCGTCGGTGAGGGTGATCTCGCCGAACAGCGCCGCCGAGAGGCCGTAGCAGGTCCCGCCCTCCATCTGGGCGGCGATCTGGTCGGGGGCGATGGCGATGCCGCAGTCGATGGCGGTGACCACCCGGCCCACCTTGGGGACCCCGTTCTCGAGCTTCACCTCGGCCACCTGGGCCACCACCGAGCCGAAGCTCTCGTGGACGGCGACGCCGCGCGTCCAGCCGGCGGGCGTGGGCGAGCCCCAGCCGGCCTTCCCGGCGGCGAGGTCGAGGGCGGCCAGATGCCGGGTCGCCCCGGCCTTGCGGTAGAGCGCCCGGCGGTACTCCACCGGGTCCTTGCCCGCGCGCCGGGCGAGCTGGTCGATGGTGTGCTCCATCACATAGGCCGTGTGGGTCGCCCCCACCGAGCGCCACCACAGCACCGGCACACCCGCGTCCGGCGTCAGGAGCTGGGCGTCCACCACGGGCGTGGCTTTCAGGTATGGCGATCCCGCCGCGCCCTCGACGGCGGTCATGTCCACCTCGCCGCCCGGCGCCCCCGGAGGCGCCCCCTTCATGATCGACTGGGTGACGATGCGGTGGCGCCAGGTCGCCGGATAGCCCTCGGCGTCGGTGGTCACCCGCACCGTGTGGTGGACGAGGGGCCGGTAGTAGCCGGCGCGCATGTCGTCCTCGCGGGTCCAGACCAGCTTCACGGGCCGGCCCTTGCCCACCTTCTTGGCGATGTGGACGCACTCGGCCACGTAGTCCGACTGGAAGTTCGCCCGCCGGCCGAACGAGCCGCCGGCCGGCAGGGTCTCGATCTCGATGGCGCCCGGCAGGTTGCCGACGACCTTGGCGGTGTTGAGCTGGTCCAGCGTCTGGGTCTGGGAGCCGAAGATCAGCCGCGCGTGATTGCCCTTCACGATGGCCACGCAGTTCATCGGCTCCATGGTGGCGTGGGCCAGGTACGGGAAGTCGTAGGCCGCCTCCAGCGCGGCGGTCCCGCCCGAGGCCCGGGCCGCCTCGCCCCGGCTGTCGAAGGCCTGCCACTTCGCCTTGCCCTGCGGCTGGGCCTTGCCGGCCGCCAGGTCCTTGAACTGCTGGAGGATGGCCGCGGACGAGCGCGTCTCGGCCTTGGCCTCGTCCCACTCGACCTTCAGCGCGTCCCGCCCCTGCCGCGCGGCCCAGGTGGAATTGGCCACGACCGCCACGCCCGTCGGAATCTTGTAGACCTCGACCACGCCCGGGACCTTGCGGGCCGCCGTGGCGTCGAAGGACTTCACCTTGGCCCCGAACTTCGGCGGATGGGCGACCATCGCCGTCAGCATGTCGGGCAGGCGGACGTCCTGGGTGTAGCGCGCGGTCCCGGTGCTCTTGGCCAGGCTGTCCTTTCGGCGGACCCGGTCCGTGCCGATCAGGGTGAAGGCCTTGGGGTCCTTCAGCTTCGGGGCCTGGGGAGGCGCGATCTTCGCGGCGTCTTCCACGAGTTCGCCGAACCCGGCTTGTTTTCCGGAGGCGTGGGCCACGACGCCGTTCGCCACCGTCACCTCGCCGGCCGGCACGCCCCACTTGGCGGCGGCGGCCTCGACGAACATGGCCCGCGCCGCCGCACCCGCCTGGCGCAACTGGTCCCAGGACGAGGGGATGGCCGACGAGCCGCCGGTGCCCTGCGTCCCGCCCATGAACTTGTTGCCGTAGAGCTTGGCGTTGGCCGGCGCCTGCTCGACGCGGACCTTGTCCCAGTCGGCGTCCATCTCCTCGGCCACGATGGCGGCGAGGCCCGCGTGGTTCCCCTGGCCGAACTCGATGTGCTTGGAAATCACCGTGACGACGCCGTCCGGGGCGATCCGGACGAAGGGACCGAAGGCGCCGACCTCGGTCTTCGCGCCGACGCTCAGCATGTCGGCGGGCGAGCAGCCGACGAGCAGGGCGCCGCCGGCCAGCGTCGCGCCGATGGCCAGGGTCTCGCGACGGGTGACGGGCTTGTTCATCGTCGGACTCCCCCTCAGGCCTTGGGCGCCGGGACCGGCAGGGCCGGTTCGGCGACGGTCACGGCGGGCATGCCCGCGGCGTCCTTGATGGCCGCCCGGATGCGCTGGTAGGCGCCGCACCGGCAGATGTGGCCGTCCATGGCCGCCGAGATGGCCGCGTCGTCCGGCCTGGGGTTCTGGGCGAGCAGGGCGGCCGCGCCCATGATCTGGCCCGACTGGCAGTAGCCGCACTGGGGCACGTCGTTCTTCACCCAGGCCTGCTGCAGGGGATGGGTCCCGCCCAGTCCCTCGATGGTGGTGATCTTCGCCTGGCCCACGGCGCCGACCGGCGTCTGGCACGCGCGCATCGCCTGGCCGTCGATCAGCACGGTGCAGGCGCCGCAGGCGGCGATGCCGCAGCCGTACTTCGTGCCGGTCAGGCCCAGTTCATCCCGGATGACCCAGAGGAGGGGCGTGTCGGGCGCCGCATTGACGTTGCGCGCCTGCCCGTTCACATCGAGCGTAAGAGCCATGACTGCGATCCCCGAGGCCAAGACAGCCGCACCCTAGCGCCGTTCAGAGCGGGCGGTAAGTCCGCGCTGGCCGAACGCCGGCTGGACGGTTAATCCCGTACCGCCTTTACGAATCCCAGGAGAGCCCATGTCCCGCATCGCCGCCGCCGCGCCCGCCCTGTCGTTGGCCCTGTCGTTGGCCCTGTCGCTGGTCTCTGCTCCGGCCTTCGCCGCCGACGGCCAGCAGCTGTTCAACATGCAGTGCAAGCTGTGCCACACGGGCGGTCCGATGGGGCCGAGCCTGGCGGGCGTGGCCGGCGCGAAGATCGCGTCCAAGGACTTCGCCTACTCCACGGCCCTGAAGGCCAAGGGCGGGACCTGGACCGACGCCAACCTCGACGCCTTCCTGAAGGCGCCGTCGGCCTTCGCGCCCGGGACGAAGATGATGCTCAACGTGCCCTCGGACGAGAACCGGGCGGCGATCGTCGCCTTCCTCAAGACCCTGAAGTAGCCTCGCCGCCCATGGACGCCTTCCCCGCCTTCTTCCCGCTCGCCGGCCGCACGGTGGTGATCGCGGGCGAAGGGGAGGGCGCCGAGGCCAAGGCCCGGCTCTTCCACGGCTCGCCCGCCACCGTCGTGCGGATCGCGGGGGCCAAGGCGCTGGATCCGAAGGCCTACGCCGCCGCGACCCTGGCCTTCGTGGCCGCCGAGGACGACGCCTTCGCCCGGGACGCGGCCGAGGCGGCGCGGGCGGCGGGCGTGCCGGTCAATGTCGTGGACCGTCCGGCGCTCTGCGACTTCACCACGCCCGCCGTGATCGACCGGGGCGAGGTGGTGGCCGCCATCGGCACCGGCGGCGCCTCGCCCATGCTGGCCACCCTGCTGCGCCACGACCTGGAGGCCCGGGTGCCCGAAGGCGCCGGCCGCGTCGCGGCGCTGTTCCGCACCATGCAGGACGAGGTGCGCCAGGCCCTGCCTGAGGCGCACCGCCGGCGCGCCTTCCTGCGCGCCGCGCTCACCGGTCCCGCCGCCGAGGCCGCCATGCGGGGCGAGATGGACGAGGCCCGCGACCTGCTGCGCCGGGCCCTGGCCCAGGACGCACCCTTGGCCGCCGCGGTTCAGTACGTGGACGCCCGCGGCCCCGCCGACCTGCTCACCCTGCGGGCGGCCCGGGCGCTGGCGGCCGCCGACGTGCTGGCGTGCGATGCGGACGCCCACGCCGATGTCCTGATGCTGGCCCGCCGCGACGCCGAGCGGCTGGTGGGGCTGTCGGTGGAGGCGCTGGCCGACCTCGCCCGCGACGGCCGCCGCGTGGCCCGCCTCGTCACCGGCACGGCCTGGCGCACCGAACAGGCGGCCCTCGACGCCGCCGGCGTCGACACCGAGGTCCTGCCGATCGCGGGCTGATATCGAGCCGTCGCGCAGGCGGCGGCTCGGTTTTTCGGAACCACGGAATACACCGAATACACGGAACGGCGCCGTCGCACGGGTTTCCGTGGGGTCCGTGTATTCCGTGGTTCTTCACATGCCGAAGGCGCCGCTTCGCGGCTGTTCGGGCCTCAGGCGTCGAGCGGACGGCCCTTGGTCTCGTGCAGGAAGAACAGGCAGCAGACCACCGACAGCGCCGTGAAGGCGAAGGGGAACCAGAGGCCCGAGTAGATGTTGCCCACCGCCGTCACGATGGCGAAGGCGCTGAAGGGCACGAAGCCGCCGATCCAGCCCGTGCCGATGTGGTAGGGCAGGGACAGGGCCGTGTAGCGCACCCGGGTCGGGAAGAGCTCCACCAGGCAGGCGGCCATGGGGCCGTAGAGCGCCGTGGCGGCGATCACGAAGACCAGCAGGACGCCGAACGCGCCCCAGAAGTTCAACCGCTTGGGATCGGCCCCCGACGGATAGCCCGCCTGGGCCAGGCCTTGCTTGATGCGCGCCTCGACGCTGGCCTTCACCGCCTTGGCGGCCTCGGGCGAGAGGCCGCGGGCGTCGGCCGAGGTGACGGTGGCCAGGCCCACGCGGACCATGGCCGGCTGGCCGGGCGCGCCCGCCTGGTTGCGGTACGAGACGCCGGCGTTGGCCAGCACGCCCTTGGCGATGTCGCAGGAGGAGACGAAGCTCGCCTTGCCCACCGGGTCGAACTGCAGCGAGCACTCGGCCGGGTCGGCGATCACCACCACGGGCGTGGCGGCCTCGGCCTCGGCCAGCGCCGGGTTCAGCGTCTTCGACAGCATGTGGAAGCCGGGGAAGTAGGCGGCGAGCATCAGGGTCATGCCGAACAGCATCACCGGCTTGCGGCCGATGCGGTCCGAGAGCCAGCCGAAGAGGACGTAGCCCACGGCGCTGGCCGCGGTGGCCGACAGCATGAGCGCGGTGATCGTCTCGGGCGGCGCCTTCAGGAACCGCTCCATGAACGTCTGGACGTAGAAGAAGGCCGTGTACCAGACGGCGCCCTGCGCCGACATGATGGCGAACAGGGCCAGCAGCACGAGCTTGAGGTTGTCCCAGCGGCCGAAGGCTTCGGCGTAGGGCGCCTTGGAGTGCTGGCCCTCCTCCTTGAGCTTGGCGAAGGCCGGGCTCTCCGAGAGCTTCAGCCGCATCCACACCGATATGGCCAGGAGGCCCGCCGAGAACAGGAAGGGCACGCGCCAGCCCCAGGCGTCGAAAGCCTCGGCCCCCACGAATTCGCCCAGGATGAGCCGCGTGGCGAGGATCACCATCAGCGCGCCGAACAGGCCCAGCGCCGCCGAGGTCTGCACCCAGCTCGTCGCCCAGCCGCGCTGGTCGGCGGGCGCGTGCTCGGCCACGTAGATGGCCGCCCCGCCGTATTCGCCGCCGAGCGCGAAGCCCTGGATGATGCGCATGAGGATGAGCAGGGCCGGGCCCACCATCCCGGCCTGCTGGTAGCTGGGCAGCAGGCCGATGGCGAAGGTCGCGCCGCCCATCATCAGCACGGTGATGAGGAACGCGCCCTTGCGGCCGGCTCGGTCGCCGATCCGCCCGAACACCAGGGCGCCCAGGGGCCGGAACAGGAAGCCCGCGCCGAACAGCGCCAGCGCCGCAGCCAGGCCCGCGGTCTCGGAAAGCCCGGTGAAGAAGGTCTTGGAGATGACCCCGGCCAGGCTGCCGAAGACGAAGAAGTCGTACCATTCGAAGGCGGTGCCTGCGGACGACGCGGCCACCACGGTCCGAAGCGGCGTCTCCTTCGCGGGCGCGTCCGCCCGGCCTGCGGCCGTCTCCGCCATCCGAATTCCTCCCCCAGGGTCTTGTTGGCCCTGCTCTATCACCGGTTCGGCGACCGGTGAAAGGCTCGGCCTGACGCCCGAGGGGTCAGGCGACGGCGGCGTCCGCGGGCGGGGCGGCGCCCTCGGCGGTCCCGCCGCTCAGGCGGGCGATCTCGGTGAGCAGGACCGCGGGCGAGATCGGCTTGCCCACCACCCCGTCCATGCCGGCGTCCAGATACGACTGCCGCTGATGGGCGAGCACGTTGGCCGTCAGCGCGACGATGGGGGTGGCGGCCACCGCGCCCCCCAGGCCGCGGATGCGGCGGGCGGCCTCCAGGCCGTCGATGCCGGGCATCTGCACGTCCATCAGGATCAGGTCGAAGCCGCCGCGCGCCGCCGCCTCCACGCCAAGGTAGCCGTCGGCCGCCGTCTCCACCGAGGCGCCCAGGTTCTCCAGCAGCTTGGTGGCGATCAGCCGATTGGTGGCGTTGTCCTCGACGACCAGCATCCGCAGGCCCTCGAGCACGGTCTGGTGGGTCTCGGCGGGGGCGACCTCCGCTTCGGCCGGCTCGGCGGCCACTTCCAGCCAGAAGGTCGAGCCCCGGCCCTCGGTCGAGCAGAAGCCCACCTCGCCGTTCATCATCTCGGCCAGCCGCTTGGTGATCGCGAGGCCCAGGCCCGACCCCCCGAACTTGCGGGTCGTCGAGGCGTCGGCCTGGTTGAAGCGCTGGAACAGCCGCGCCTGGGCCGCCTCGGGGATGCCGACGCCGGTGTCCTCCACCTCGAAGCGCAGCACGCCCGCGTCCGCGGGGCGGCAGCGCACGACCACATGGCCCCGCTCGGTGAACTTCACCGCATTGCCCACGAGGTTGAACAGCGCCTGGCGCAGGCGCACGGGGTCCGACCGCACCCAGGCGAGGTCGGGCGACACGTCGACGATGAGCTGCAGGCCCTTGGCCTGGGCCTGGGGCTTCAGCAGCCGGGCCACGCCCTCGACCAGGGCCTTCACGTCCACCGGCTCGCAGGCGAGCTCCAGGCGGCCGGCCTCGATCTTGGAGAAGTCGATGACGTCGTTCAGCAGCTCGGCCAGCATCTGGCCGCACGACAGCGCCTCCTCCAACAGGGCCTGGCCTTCGTCCGACAGCCGCTCGGTCTTCAGGAGGTGCAGCACGCCCATCACCCCGTTCAGCGGCGTGCGGATCTCGTGGCTCATGTTGGCCAGGAACGCGCTCTTGGCCTCGCCGGCCGCCTCGGCGGCGCGCTGGGCCTCCATCAGGGCCAGTTCCTGGCGCTTGTGGGCGTCGCAGTCCTGCACCAGGCCCACGGCCTTCAGCCAGCGGCCGTTCCGGCCGACCTTCAGGTGGTGGTAGACCCGCACCCAGCGCTCGGTCCCGTCGGCGCGCACGATGCGGGCCTCGAAGGATTCCCCCGACCGCTTGCGGCCGCGGTGCAGCGCGCGGAACGACTCCCGCACGTGCGGCAGGTCGTCGGGGTGGAAGCCCGGATAGCTGAGCTGGACCGCCTCCTCGTAGCTCGACTCCCGCCGGCCGGTGATCCGCTCGAACTCGGGCGAGGCCCAGAAACTGCGGGCCACATGGTCGATCTCGTAGACTCCGGCCTCGGCGGCCTCCAACGCCATCTTCAGGCGCCGTGCATTGACCTGCGTCTCCCGCCGGGCCTTGCGCATCTGCTGTTCGCCATGGCGCGCGGCGTCGCGGGCGGCGGCCAGTTCGGTGATGTTCTCGGAGATGCCTTTCAGGGCGAAGACGCCGCCCGGGCGGGCCTCGGTGGCCACCGTCGCGCGGACCACCATCCAGTGGTCGCGCGCCCAGATGCGGTGTTCGAGCTGCAGCGGCTCGCCGGTCCTCACGGCCTGGGTGAAGGCGCGGATCGTGCGCCGCCGGTCCTGGGGATGGACGATGGCCCGGAACTGCTCGGGCGACTGCACGGCCTCCGGATCGAGGCCCACGAGGTTGACGATCTCGTCGGACCACCAGATGCGTCCCTCGGCGGGATCGTAGGTCCAGATGCCGATGCCGGCCGAGGCGCCCAGCAGCTTCCGCGTGCGCCGGGCCTGGTCCAGTTCCTGGCGGTGGATCCGCTCGTCGGTGGCGTCGCGCATGGAGACGATGTGCGAGCCGTCGGCCATCACCTGGCGGCGGGCGGCGAACCAGCGCCATTCGCCGTCCTTCCGGCGCACGCGCGCCTCGGATTCATAGACGACCCCGGCCACCGACTGGGCCACCCGGGCGCGCACCCCCGCCTGGTCGTCGGGGTGATAGAGCTCGATGACGCGGCGGCCGATCAGTTCGGCCTCGGAGAGCCCGGTGAACGCCGCCCAGGCCGGATTGACCAGCCGCAGGCGGCCGTCCGGTCCCACGACGTGCATCAGGTCGCGGCTGCTCTCGAACAGCCACGTGATCATCTCAGCCCTGTCGGCGGCGCCTACTGCGCTCTTCCGGGCCATCAGGTTTCCCCCAACGAAGGGCGCGAGGCTTACACTTCGGGGGTAAACGCAAAGTTGTGGGGCCGAGCGCTCCGGGTGCGGATCAGAACGCGCTCTCTCCGGTGATGGCCCGGCCGAGGATCAGCGCGTGGACATCGTGGGCGCCTTCGTAGGTGTTCACCGTCTCGAGGTTCGAGGCGTGGCGCATCACGTGGTACTCGCCGGAGATGCCGTTGCCGCCGTGCATGTCGCGGGCGGTGCGGGCGATGTCGAGCGCCTTGCCGCAGTTGTTGCGCTTGAGCATGGAGATGGCCTCGGGGACCCAGGCGCCCTCGTCGATCAGGCGTCCGAGGGCCAGGGCGCCCTCGAAGCCGAGGGCGATCTCGGTGGACATGTCGGCGAGCTTCTTCTGGACGAGCTGGCGCGAGGCCAGGGTGCGGCCGAACAGCGAGCGGCTCGACACATAGTCCCGGCTGGCGTGCAGGCAGAACTCGGCGGCGCCCATGGCCCCCCAGGCGATGCCGTAGCGGGCCTTGTTGAGGCAGGAGAAGGGTCCGCGCAGGCCCTCGACGCCGGGCAGCATCATGTCCTCGGGCACGAAGGCGTCGGAGAGCGCGATCTCGCCGGTGATGGAGGCGCGCAGGGAGAGCTTGTTCTTGATCTGCGGGGTCTCGAAGCCCTTGGTCCCGCGCTCGACCAGGAAGCCGCGGATCTTGCCGTCCAGCTTGGCCCAGACGAGGGCCACGTCGCTGATCGGGCTGTTGGTGATCCACATCTTCGCGCCGTTCAGCACAAAGCCGCCGTCGACCTTCTTGGCGACCGTGCGCATGGAGGCCGGGTCGGAGCCGCCGTCGGGCTCGGTGAGGCCGAAGCAGCCGATGATGGTTCCCGCCGCCATGCCGGGCAGGAACTTCCGCTTCTGCTCCTCGGAGCCGAAGGCGAAGATCGGATACATGACCAGCGAGGACTGCACGCTCATGGCCGAGCGGTAGCCGCTGTCGATCGCCTCGATCTCGCGGGCGATGAGGCCGTAGGCCACGTGGTTCACGCCGGCGCAGCCGTACTCCTCGGGCAGCGTCGGGCCCAGGAAGCCCAGCTCGCCCATCTCGGTCATGATCTCGCGGTCGAAGCGCTCCTCGGCATAGGCCGAGACCACCCGGGGCAGGAGCTTCTCGCGGGCGTACTGGCGCGCCGCCTCCCACACCATCCGCTCCTCCTCCGAGAGCCGGGAGGACAGGTCCAGCGGATCGTCCCAGCGGAAGGTCTTCTGGGGCTGCGCGTCGAGCGGCATGGCGGGCTCCTTCGAGATCGGTCGCGCGGGGGCATACCGGTTTTGGGCGCCGCCGGGTAGGGGCTCAGGTCTCAGCCCACATCCGAAGCAGGTTGTGGTAGGTCCCGGTCAGCGAGATCAGCTCGGGGGCGTCCGACCCCACCTTCCCGGCGAGTTGCTGGATGGCCACGTCCATCTGGAACAGCAGGTCGCGCCGGGCGTCCTCGCGCACCAGGCTCTGGATCCAGAAGAAGCTCGACACCCGCGCCCCGCGCGTCACCGGCATGACCTGATGCAGGCTGGAGGCCGGATAGAGGATCATGTCGCCCGCCGGCAGCTTCACCTCGTGGGTCCCGAAGGTGTCCTCCACCACCAGTTCGCCGCCGTCGTAGTCCTCGGGCTCGGTGAGGAAGAGCGTGGCCGACAGGTCGCTGCGGATGCGGGTGCGCCCGTCGCGGCTCTGGCGGATCGAGTTGTCCACGTGCAGGCCGAAGGCCTCGCCGCCGGCGTAGCGGTTGAACAGCGGCGGGAAGACCACCTGCGGCAGGGCGGCGGCCACGAACAGCGGGCTGCGCTCCAGGGCGTCCAGGATCGCCTCCCCCGCCTGCACGGCGGCCGGCGAGCCCTCCGGCAGCTGGGCGTTGCGCTTGGCCAGCGCCGACTGCGTGCCCGAGGTCTCGTTGCCGTCCACCCAGGGCGCCGCGTCGATCAGGGCGCGCAGCCCGGCGACCTCAGCCTTGGTCAGCACTTCGGGGATGTGGAGCATCATGGCCGGGACACCTTAGGTCCCCCTGGCGCTTCAGCGAAGCGGCCCCGCTTCCTTTCGGAAACGGGGCCGGCGCACGTCCGCACCCGAAGGGGGAGGTCAGTAGCGGACGTTGAGGGTGAGGATCGCCTGCCGGGCCTGGCCGTAGTCGGCGTGGTGCACGCCGTTGGTCCGGACGATGTAGTCCTTGTCCGTGACGTTCTGGACGTTGAGCTGCAGATCGACGTTGTCGGTGACGCGGTAGGCCGCGAAGAGGTCGAAGCGCCAGTAGGCCGGCGCGTAGACGCGGTAGGTCCCGCCGCCGGCGCCGCCCTGGTTGCCGCCGAAGCTCTTCGAGACATGGTAGGCGCCGCCGCCCAGCGTCAGCGCGTCCGTCACGTCGTAGGTCGTGAACAGGCTGAAGCTGTGCTTCGGCGTATTGGCCAGCGGGTCGCCCACGCCCACGACGTTGTAGGCGCCGCGGACCAGTTCGCTGTCCTGGTAGGTATAGCCGCCGAACACCTCCCAGCGCGTGGTCGGGCGGCCGGTGACCCCGAGTTCGACGCCCTTCACCCGGGCCTCGCCCGCCTGGGCGTAGACGCCGGCGGCGACCTGGATCTGGGCGTTCTCACGCTTCAGGTCGAAGTAGGCGATCGAGGCGCTGAGCCGCTCGCCGAACAGGTTGGCCTTGGCGCCCACCTCGAAGCTGGTGACCTCCTCCGGGTCCAGCAGCACGTTGGCGAGATTGCCGGTCCCCGTGCCGGTCCCGGTGTTCTGGTCGCCGCCGGCGATGGTCGGCGGCGTGGAGCTGGTGCCGTATGAAACGTAGAGGCTCGACTGCGGCGTCGGCTTGTAGACCAGCCCCGCCTGGTAGTTGGTGAAGTCCCAGTCGCCGCCGCGCGGCGTGAGCGTCTCTGCGGTGATGACCCCGTTCGCGCTGGTCACGGCGACGTCGGCGCCGTCCACCTTGTAGCTGTCGTGGCGGACGCCGAGGTTCAGCAGCCACTTCTCGCCGAACGAGATCGTGTCGAAGGCGTACACGCCGACCGTCTTGGTGATGTTCCGCGACGGCGTGGGCCGGGTGATGGTCCCCTGCCACGGATCGTCGGGATTGGGCGCGAAGAGGCGGGTGCAGTCGCCCACGCCGAGGGTGTTGCTCGCGCCCGAGAAGCCGGCCGGGCAGGCGGCGCCCGCCGTGGTGTAGACCACATAGGCGGCGTTCTTGTTCTGCTCGCGCGAAAGCTCCAGGCCCACGTCGTAGCTGTGGCCGACGGCGCCGGTGTCGAACCTGCCGTAGGCGTCCAGCACGTTGGCGACCGTGCGGGTGGGGTTCCAGCGCGACTTGGTCCCGCGCTTCATCCACCACTCGCCGCTCACGAGCTGGGCCACACCGCCGTCGCCGGGGTTGGTGACGACGTAGTCGTTGAGGGTCTTGGACGCGCGGAAGACGTTGCGGAGCCTGAACGCCTCGGAGACGTCGTGCTCGGCGATCAGCGTCACGGCGTCGGCCTCCGTCTCCTGGTAGTCTCGCGCCTTCAGGCCGTAGAAGCTCTCGCGCGCCACGGGCAGCACGCCGCTCGAGGTGCGCGGCAGCGCCTCGGCCTTCCTCCACAGCGGCACGCCGTAGTCCGGCATGTCGTCGGTCCTGAGGCGATAGTAGAGCAGCGTCGCCCGCGTCTGCGTGCCGATGCCGGTGGCGACGCCGGCCAGGAGGCCGTAGCGGCTGTTCTCGACCGCGTCGCGGCCGGGGCTGTCGTTCTCCATGCCCATGAGGTTCAGGCGCACGGCGGTGGTCTCGCCCACCTGGTGGTTCGCGTCGATGACGCCGCGGTAGTAGCTGTCGGTCCCGGCGCTGGCCTGGACGTTCACGAAACTGTCCAGGCGCGGGCGCTTGCTGGTCAGGTTGATGCTGCCGCCGCCCGAGCCCCGGCCGGAATAGGCGCTGTCGGCGCCCTTCACGACCTCGACCTGCTCCAGGCTGAAGACCTCCCGGGTCTGGCCGCCGGTGTCGCGCACGCCGTCCACGAAGATGTTGTTGCCCGAGGCCTGGCCGCGGATGAACGGCCGGTCGGCCAGCGGCTGACCGCCCTCGCCCGCGCCGAAGGTGATGCCGGGCGAGGTGCGCAGGACGTCGGTCAGCGAGGTCGCCGCCGTGCGCTCGATCACCTCGCGGGGGATCACCGTCACGCTGCGCGGGGTGTCCACCAGGGCGGCGGTGAACTTCGGCGAGACCGGTTCGGCGGCGCGTCGGCCGTTCACTTCCACGCCCGAGACCTCGGGCGCGGCGTCGGCGGCCTCGTCCGCGCGGGCCGCCCCGCTGACGGCCAGGCCCGCGACTCCCGCCACGGCGAACGCCAGAGCGCGCTTCTTGCGGGCGACGACGCCCCTGCCTGCCGACATGTCCAAACCCCCGTTACTGCGACTAAGAATGCGAGTCGTTATTATCTAGGCTGTAACGCGCTTGCAATGAGAATCATTCTCAACAATTCGATCAGGCCTCGGCGATGCGGCGCTGCATGGCGATCCGCCGGGCCCGGCGGCGCAGCCACATCACCACCCCGGTGACGCCCAGCACGGCCGGCGCGATCCCGCCTGCGAAGATGATCGTCTGCCAGACGATCCCCATGCCCGCCCCGTCGTGGATCTTGCGCATCCAGCGCGACAGCGGGTCCGGCCCGCCCTCGGGACCGCCTCCCGGCCCGCCGCGACCCGCCTTCACCCGGCCGGTGGCGTCGACGACCTGGACGGTGCGAGGCTCCTCGGCGCCGGGCGCCTTCACCTGCACGCGCCAGGCCGGCTCCTTGCCCCTGGTCGGCGTGCTGACGCTGACGACGGCGGCGTCCGGGACTTGCGCCCGCGCGGCCGAGACGGCCTGGGCCAGGGTCAGGTTCGGCGCCTCGAGGGGCGGGGCGAAGCGGCCGCCCGGTCCGCCGGGCCCGCCGCCGGGTCGGGGCGTGGGCTGCTCGATCCCGAACAGGGCCCGGCTGGTCTGCGGGAACGAGATGTAGACGCCCGTCAGCGACAGCACCGCCAGCGGCAGGCAGATCCAGAAACCGACCATGTGGTGCAGGTTGAACAGGGTGGAGGGCCCGCGCCGCCAGCGCAGCGCCTTCAGGACCGCCCCGTTCCTCGGCCACCAGAGCCACAGGCCCGTGGCGCAGCTCACGAACATGGCCCAGCCCAGCCAGCCCACCACCTTGCGGCCGATCTCCGGGATGAACAGCGAGCCGTGGGCCCGGTGCATGATCATGGTGAAGCCCTTGGCCGTCTCGCCGGTGGCCAGCACCCTGGCCGTGGGCGGGTCGATCCAGGCGTTCAGCGTGCGCGGACGCCCGCCCGGCCCGGCGGGCGCCTTCATGCGGCCGACGGCCACCACGGGATCGCCCCGTTCCTGCGGCAGGCGCACCTGGGTCAGCGTCGCCCGGCCCGCGAAGGCGGCCTCGGCGGCCTTGGCGTAGGCCTCGACCGGCAGGGCCGCGTCCGGCCCGCTCACCGCATAGCGCTCGGCGTAGAGCATCCGGTCGAGCTGGTCGTGCCAGACGAGGACTGAACCCGTCACGCTGAGCGGGATCAGCAGGACCATCAGGCCCACGCCGATCCACAGGTGGACGTCCAGCCAGAGGCGGCGCAGCCGGGCCATGGGCGTGTGGGTCATGAGGTCGTTCGTCCCGCAAGCTCGGCCACGCGGCCGCGCCATCGTGCTAATGCGACCTATTCTCAGAAATCAAGAGGAACCGTGCGCAACCGGTTCGCCGTCGAGACAGTTGTCCTGTGCGTAGCAACCGGGAACCACGCCCATGATCGGCGCCGCAGACGCGTTCAGGCCCTTCCTCTGGCTCGCCGCCATCGGCTTCCTGGTGGGCTTCCTGAGCTACCTCGCCTTCGGCCGTCCGGCGATCGCCGCGCCCGAGGCTCGGGCCTCCGCCTGGGACGCCGCCTCGGCGCCGGTGTCGGCCGAGTGGAACACGCCCAAGCACATCTAGCGCAGGGCTATCCGCCGCGAGCCACGAAGTAGCCGTTGCGGAATCCCTTGTCGGCCTTGCCGTAGAGGAACGGCTCGCCCTCCGGCGTGGTCAGCCGCCCGCCGGCGCCGAGGAGCACCGCGTGGCCGGCGGCGATGTCCCACTCCATGGTCGGCCCGTGGCGCGGATAGATGTCGGCCGCCCCCTCGGCGATCCGGCAGAGCTTGATGGACGAGTCCATGCCCTCGGTGCGCGAAAAGCCGTAGCGGTCCCGCAGGAAGCCGATCTCGTCCGGCTTGGCGGTCAGGCTGGTGAGGGCCAGGGCGTCGCCCTCGGGCCAGGGGCGCGCATGCACGGGGGCGGCCGCGCCGCCCTTCGTCCGCTTCAGGGTCTGGCCGCCCGTGGTGAACCAGGTCTCGCCGGTGGGCGGGCAGCAGACGGCGCCGGCCACGGCCTTCCCATCCTCGATCAGGCCGATGTTGACGGTGAAGTGGGCGTCGCCGCGCACGAAGGCCTTGGTGCCGTCCAGCGGGTCGACCAGGAAGAACACCGGTCCGATGGCGTCGGGCGTCCCGAACTCGCTGGCGTCCTCCTCCGAGACCACGGGGATTCCCGGAAACCGTTCGGCCAGTTGCGCCAGGATCAGCGTCTCGCCCCGCCGGTCGGCTTCGGTGACGGGGCTCTCGTCCGACTTGCGGTCGACCGCCAGCCCCGAGCGCCACAGCGGCAGGATGAGCGCGGCGGCGGCCTCGCAGATTTCGGCGAGCGCCTCGCCAACGTCGGTGTCGGTCAGTCTCAAATCGCCCTCAAATCGCCCTTAGATTCCTCGGGGGTCGTCGCCCACGAACACCAGCCGCACCACGGCGGCGTCGATCACCTGCTTGCCGGCGTTCTCGAAATTGACGGTGACCTTGCGGCCCGCCACCGACTGCACCTGGCCCAGTCCCCAGTCCGCCTCGGTGGGGTGGCGAACCAGCACGCCGGGTTCCAGGAAAGGGTCCGAGAACGGCTCCATGGCGGCTCTCATAGATAGCCCGCCCGGTTTTCCAAAGGCTCAAATCACGCCAAGGTCGCCCGTCATGACCGATAGCCCAGAGGCCGTTCCGGCCGCCGTCCGCCCGGCGGAGCTCGCCGCCTTTCTGGCCGCGCGGATGTGCCACGACTTCATCAGCCCGGCGAGCGCCATCGTCTCGGGCCTCGACCTGCTCGACGACCCCTCGGCCCAGGACATGCGCGAGGAGGCCATGGGCCTGATCGCCACCTCGGCCCGCAAGCTCGCCGACCTGCTGGCCTTCTGCCGCGTGGCTTTCGGCGCCTCAGCCTCGGCCGAGACCTTCGACGTGCGCGACCTGGAGAAGCTGGCCAGGGGCGTCTTCGGCCACATGCGCGCCGAACTGGAATGGACCGTCGAGACGCCCGCGGTGAACAAGCCCGCCGCCCGGGCCCTGCTCAACCTCGCCCAGATGGCCGGCGCGGCGCTGCCCACCGGCGGGATCGCTCGGGTCCGGGCGGTGCAGGAGGGCGCCTCCATGGCGCTGGCCGTCGACGCCACGGGCCCCCGCGCCCGTCTGCGGCCCGAGGTGCTGAGCGGGCTGCAGGGCCAGCCCCTGGGCGAGGGCCTGCACGGCCACTGGGTCCAGGCCTATTACGTCCACCTCTTCGTCGCCGACGCCGGCGGGCGGGTGTTCGCCGACGTCAACGAGGAACGCATCGTCTTCGCCGCGACGCTGCCGGCCTGATACCCGCCCAGATCCCCGGCGCGGGCGAACCGGCCGTTAACCGTCTCCCGGCAGAAGTCGCCCCATGAGCCTGGAGGCCCCGCGCCCGTGAAGACCTGCCTCGTCGTCGACGACAGCCGCGTGATCCGCAAGGTCGCGCGCCGCATCCTGGAGGAGCTGGGGTTCGACGTGGCCGAGGCGGGCGACGGGCTCGAGGCGTTGGCCTGGTGCGGCGCGATCATGCCCGACGTCGTGCTGCTCGATTGGCGGATGCCGGTGATGGACGGCCTGGAGTTCGTGCGCCGTCTGCGCGCCGAACCCGGCGGAGACGCGCCCCGCGTCATCTTCTGTTCGGTCGAGAACGACCTGGACCGCATCCGGGAGGCCCTGGACGCCGGCGCCGACGAGTACATCATGAAGCCGTTCGACGGAGAGATCGTCGCCGGCAAGCTCGCCTATCTGGACCTCGCCGCATGATCGCGCTCGAACACCGGGAGTTCGTGGCCGCCCTGTGCGCCGCCCGCGCCGGACTGCGCGTGGACCCGGATCGCGACTACCTCATCGAAAGCCGGCTCGCCCCGGTGGCGCGCCGCGAAGGCTTCGGCTCCCTCGCCGAGTTTCTGGACACGGTCCGCCGTCTCGACGAGCCGCGCCTCGTCCAGGCCGCCGTCGAGGCGATGGCGCCGACCGAGACCACCTTCTTCCGCGATCCGGCGGTGTTCGAGACGTTGGCGGGCGAGGTCCTGCCCGACCTCGTGCGGGCGGCCGGCGGCGCCGGGGTCCGGGCGTGGTGCGCCGCCTGCGGGACGGGGCAGGAGATCTATTCCCTGGCCATGCGGCTGGCGGACGATCCGGCCCTGGCCGGGCGGGTGGAGTTGTTCGCCTCCGACCTTTCCGAACGAAGCCTGGAGAAGGCCCAGGCCGGCCTCTATTCGCAGTTCGAGGTCCAGCGCGGCCTACCGGCCCGGCGCCTCGTCGACGGCTTCGAGAAGCAGGGCGAGTTCTTCGCGGTCTCGCCCCGCATCCGCCAGATGATCCGCTGGCGCCGGGTGAACCTGATGGAGGACTTCAGCGTCCTCGGCCGCTTCGACCTGATCCTCTGCCGCAACGTGCTCGGGGCCATGACCGGCGAGGCGCGGGATCGCGCGATGGCCAGGCTGACCGCCTCTCTGACGCCGCGCGGGCGCCTGGTGCTGGGGCTGTCTGAATCCGCCCAGGCCTGGCTCGACCCGGCCATGCCCGGCGTCGGGATCCATGTGGCGCGGGGCTCGGCCTCGGCGCGCACGGCGGCCTGATCTCCGGTCAGGCGAAGGCCCCGCCGCGGGCGCGACGGGGCCTCCTGGAAGGTCCTGAGGTGGACCTAGTGCTTGGCGTCCTCGGCCGTGTCGGTGACGGCTTCGCCGGCCGACTTCACGTCCCGGCCGGCGCCGGCCATGGTGTTGCAGGCGGCGACCGCCATGCAGGCGGCGAGCGCCGCCATCAGAACAACCTTGCGCATAGGGTTTCTCCCGGGGGGTGTTGAGTATCAGGCTTGACCGCAACGCCTAGGCGGCGGCCTGGTTCCCCCGAGTCCGGGCCGGCGCCCCGTCGGCGGCGGGCGTCGGGAAGACAAGTCGGGCGGTCACGCCCCCCGCCGGATTGCGCACCAACTCCGCCCGGCCGCGAAGCTGGCGCGCGAAGGCGGTCATGAGCGTCCGGCCGACGCCGGCGGCGGCCAGGGCGTCGTCGGGGGTGGCGCCGTCGTCCGAGATCTCCAGCTCGGCCTCGTCACCCCGCACGGTGAAGGCGACGGTCAGCACCCCGCCCCGCCCCACGAACGCATGCTTCTGGGCGTTGGTGATGGCCTCGACGGCGAACAGCGCCAGCGGCGCCAGCCGGTCGGGGTCGATGACCAGGGGATCGACGGCGAGCTCCGTGCGGACGGCCGGCCCGTGGATCAGCTCGCCCGAGACGAGCTGGGCCGTCAGCTCCTCCAGGAACGGCCGCAGGTCCACCCGCTTCAGGTCAGGACCCTGGTAGAGGGCCCGATAGATGAGGGCGAGCGCCGTGATCCGTTGGCGGGTGTCGCTCATGGCCGAGCGGGCGGCCGGGTCGGCCAGCGACCGCTGCTGCATGTTGAGCAGCGACGAGATGACCTGCAGGTTGTTCTTCACCCGGTGGTGGATCTCGCGCATCAGCGCGTCCTTCTGGGCCAGGCTGTCGCGCAGGGAGGCGTCGCGGCCGACGATGGCGTCGGCCATGTCCTCCATGGTCTCGGCCAGCTCGCGGATCTCCGGCGGCATCTGTTCGGCCTGGACGGGGCGCACGCTGAGCCGCCCGCGAGCGTATAGGGCGGCGATTCGCTGGAGATAGGTGATCCAGCGCACGACCACCCGGTCGGCGGCGACCGAGACCGCGGCCAGGGCCAGGGCGAAGGTGAGCAGCGGGAAGACCAGGCCGGTCAGGGGATTGAGCCAGGCCCAGGACAGGATGCCCGGCGACTGGGCCGAGAGCACCACATAGACCTCCTCGCCCACCACCGGCGCGGCCGAATAGACCCGGCGCCGGCCCTCGGCGTCGCGGCCGTACCAGACGAGCGAACCCTCGGCCTGCACCTTGGCCCGCCAATCGCGCGGGAGGTTGGGGAAGGCGCGGGGGGCGGTGACGGTGATGTAGCGGCCGGTCTTCTCGACCAGGCCCACCTCGGCGCCTTTCGGCAGGGACGGGTCGCCCACCGAGGGCTGGAGGCTGGAGAGCGCGATCACCGCCACGAAGGCGCCGTCGAACCCGCCGTCGGCCGCGGTGGCCCGCGCCGCCGTCAGCACGGCGGGCTGCGTGGCGTAGGGCGAGCCGGGGTCGCGGGTGATGACCAGGCCGTCCCCCGCCCGCAGCCGGCTGAACCAGGGCCGAAGGGCCCGCTGCGGGTCGGCCGGGACCGAGCCCGCCGCGCAGACGACCCGTCCCTGCCGGTCGAAACGGATCAGGTTCAGATAGCCGGGGATGCGGCTGGCCGCCTGCCCCAGGCGCTGGGCGCACTGGAAGCCGACGGCGCCCGGCGCCAGCGTCTGCAGCAGGACGTCGGCGCTCTCCATGCGCGCGCGGGCAGTGGCCGCGCTGCGCTCGGCCGCGAAGCCGAGGTTCTCGCGCAGCACGCGGCCTTCGCGCTGGAAGCCGATCACGGACTGCAGGGCGCCGAGCATCAGGACCGGCAGCAACGCCGCCGCCAGGGCCGCCGTCAGGCGGACCCGGATCGTGCTCAGCGACCCCCAGGGCAGGCTGGTCTTCAACGGCCCGGTTCCGTCCTTACCGGACGGTGCTTAGCCGTTCCGCATCCGCCAGGATAGAGCGCATGGCGTCGCCCGCGGCCGCGCCGTCGCGGTCGTACGCGCCTTCGTCCAGGATGGCGTGCAGCGCGCGCCTGGCCCGGCTCACCCGGCTCTTCACGGTGCCCACGGCGCAGCCGCAGATCTCGGCCGCCTCCTCGTAGGCGAAGCCCCCGGCGCCCACCAGGATCAGCGCTTCGCGCTGTTCGGGCGGCAGCATGGAGAGGCCCTGGCGCAGTTCGTCGAGGGCGACCGGAGCCTCCGGATCGTCCACCGCCACCAGGGTCCGCTCGGCGGCCTCCTGGTCGAGCTGGCTCTGTCGCCAGGACCGGCGCTTCTCGGAATAGAACTGGTTGCGCAGGATCATGAAGGTCCAGGCCTTCATGTTCGTGCCCATCTGGAAACTCTGGCGCGCGTCCCAGGCCTTCATCATGGCGTCCTGCGCCAGGTCGTCGGCCGCGGCGGGGTCGCCGCAGAGCGTGCGGGCGAAGGCGCGCAGGTGCGGGATGAGCTGCACCAGTTCGCGTTTGAACGCCTCGTCCTGGGCCGGCGTGGTCTCGGGTCGGACTCCCATCAGCCCTTCTCCGAGTTGCGTTCGTCGGCTCGCCGCAGGATCTCCAGGAACTCGTCCGGGACCTTCTCGTTGACCACTTCGTCGAACATCTGGCGCAGGCGCACGCCGATCGCCTGCTGGCGCAGGCGGGCTTCGTCGAGGGCCGCGGACGGCCGGCCCCGATCCGGTGTGGGACGCTGTTCTATCATGTCGTCGGCGCTCCGCTCGTGCGGCGGCCGCCCCCTCTCTGGTTCCTTGTCGCCGTCCAACGTTTCAAATCCGCGTCAGGTTCCCGATCCGGAACCCACAAGATGCGGAAAACCGGTCCAGAATGGAACCGGTTCCCAACGGACACGTTTCCGGAGCATGATGGCGCCAGGGCGGGGGCGAAGGCTCCTGCGCGGGGCTGCCGCTTTCCGATCCTTGAAAACGGGAGGGGTCACCTTTGAGTCTTCTAGCCCGACTGGCGCCGCATCTTCCCTATGTGCGCCGTTACGCCCGCGCACTGACGGGCGACCAGGCGACCGGCGATCATTACGTCCGCGTGGCGCTTGAAGCGCTCGCCGCGGGCGAACGCGTGCTGGAAGCAGACATGACCCCGCGCGTGGCGCTTTATCATGTGTTCCACGCCATCTGGTGCACCTCCGGGGCCCAACTCGAGGGGCCGCAGGAGGACGACGCCGCCGGCGACGACACCACGCGCCGGCTGATGCGGATCGCCCCGCGCTCGCGCCAGGCCTTCCTGCTCACCGCGCTCGAAGGGTTCACCCCGTCCGAGGCGGCCCAGATCCTCGACGCCGACTTCGCCGAGGTGGAGGGACTGATCGCCGAGGCCCAGGCCGAGATCGACGCCGAACTCGCCACGGACGTTCTCATCATCGAGGACGAGCCGGTCATCGCCGCCGACATCGAGGCGCTGGTGAAGGAGCTGGGCCATACGGTCGTCGACATCGCCGCCACCCGCACCGAGGCCGTGGACGCCGTCGCCCGCAAGACGCCGGGCCTCGTGCTGGCCGACATCCAGCTCGCCGACGGCTCTTCGGGCATCGACGCCGTGAAGGACATCCTGGCGCGCTACGACGTGCCGGTGATCTTCATCACCGCCTTCCCCGAGCGCCTCCTCACGGGCGAGCGACCCGAACCCACCTTCCTGATCACCAAGCCGTTCCAGCCCGAAACGGTGAAGGCCGCCATCGGCCAGGCGCTGTTCTTCCATCCGCGGAAGGCGAGCCGGCAGGCGGCCTGACGCCGCCCGCATGTCGAACGAAGAAGGGCGCCGCTCCAGGCCGGAGCGGCGCCCTTTCTCTTGGCCGGCCTTCTGGACCGATCGTCGCCGGGTTCAGGGCGTGGGCGCCGAGCCGCCGCCCGAAGGCGTCTTGCCGGCCGGTGCGATGTGGTCGGGCGTGTCGTTCACCTGGCCCTCGACGGCCGACTGGATCGGGGCGGGCTCGGGCGCACGGAAGGCCTCGGCGGCGCTGGAGGGGCCGTTGTTCGAATTGGCGGAGGCCAGGTCGCCGGACCGCCAGGTCCAGGCCGCGAACAGGCCCAGGGCCGCCAGCAGCGTGCCGAACAGCAGCACCCAGAACACATGGCGGCCGAAGCGGCCCTGCCGGGCCCGGGCGGCGCCGAGGACGGGCCTCCCCACGGGGGGTCTCGTAGTCTCGCGCGTCGAGGACGCCATCGAAATCTCCTTACTGGTACGGGAAGTAGCTGAACGGCCCCGTCTCCGGGCTCCGGGACTCGTGGCCTTTGGTGGTGAGCGAGCCGATCAGGCCGCTGGCCAGCGCCAGGGCGAGCACGCCGCAGACCGCCGCGAGCCGGCGTCGCGCCGCCTGCCGGCGGAGGCTCGGCGTCCTGAGGAGCTGGGCGCCCTCGCGGGTCGCGAAGGAACTGCGCATGACCGGCCCTTTCACCGCTGGCGGTCGCCGCGCGACGTCCCGCCTGGAGCCAAACGCCTGGCGCCTTGACCGTGTTCCGCCAGCTTCTCCGCCGCTCCCGCGAGCGGGCAGGGGGCGGGCCGGAAAAAAGTTGAGCCCGGCTGGAACGCATCCGGGGCCTACGTGTTTTAGGCCATGCGGAGGCGGCGACGCCCCCCCGACTTGAGACTGGCGAGCATGCCAGTCTGCCGTCTCCGCACCCCTTTTCTCGATGATGCACACTGGGCGGGTCCTTCGGGCCCGCCCTTTCTTCTTGACCCCTCCGGGCGCGGGTCCTTCGGGCCCGCCCTTTCTTCTTGCCCCCTCCCGCGCGCGAGCCCGAGGACCTGCTACTTCGCCATGTGCAGGGTGACGTCCGCGCGGCGGCGCAGGGGCGCGCTCCGGCCGTCGGCCGTGGTCGCGCCCGCCTGTCCTGCGGCGGCCAGGTCGAACTCCGCCCCCGGCAGCCCGGCCGCCACCAGGGCGGCGGTCACCGACTGCGCGCGCTTCTTCGAGAGCTCCAGGTTGGCTCCGGGGTCCCCTTGCGCGTCCGCCAGGCCCAGGACGCTCACCCGACCCACCGTGCAGCCTCGCGCCAGGGCGGCGGCCTCGGCGATCACGCGGCGGCCCTCAGGCGTCACCTCGGCCGCGTCGGGCTCGAAATAGATCTGCACCGTCTGGTCCTGGCAGCGCGGCGGCGATCTCACCAGCCGATCCCGCGCGCTCTCGATCGTCTGGCAGCCGCCCAGACCCGCGCCGCCCAGCGCCGCGACGGCGGCGAGCAGCACGACACCCGTCCTCGTTCCCATCAGCCCCTCCTGTCCATGCGGAAAGGGCGGCCGGAGACCTCCGACCGCCCTCTTCATCCTCACGAGGTCCGCACGCCCGTCAGCGGGGCGTGCCGTTCTCCCAGTAATACCGGCCCGTGCCCGGGTCGTAGTAGTAGTACCGGCCGGCGCGCTCGTCGTAGTACTGACGGCGGTTCGAGGGCGAGGCCCCGCAGCCGCCGTCGTCGCGGCAGCCCTTCACCGCGCCGGCCACGGCGCCGACGCCGGCGCCGACCGCCGCGCCCGTGCCCACGCCGACGTCGCCGGACACCGCGCCGATGGCGGCGCCCGTCAAGGCGCCCAGCGCAGCTCCGCCGACAGCGTTGCGTTCCGTATTCCCGGTGGTGGTGCAGGCCGCGGCCAGCAGGCCGGCGCCCGCCAGGGCGATCATTGGCTTGAGCATTCCTTGGCTCTCCTTCCGTGTCCCCCGCACCCAAACGCATCCCAAGCTTGGCAGTTCCGCCAAACCAGGACCGGAACCAAGCGTGGGCGTCGTCGTTGCTTCGGCGGGATCGCCCAAAGGAGGGCCTGCGATGGTTGCATATCCTGACGACACCGACGTCGCGCGCCGCGAGGCGATGGATCGCGCCGAACTTCGCGAGGCCTATGAACGCGGCCGCCGGGACGCGCGGGCGTCCCGCAAGCGCCATCCGGTTCTGATGACCTTCACCGTGGTGGCGGCCCTGGTGGGCGTGGTGCTGATGGCGCTCGCCGCCGTCAACGGCTCGTTCGGCGGCGCGGGCCGGGTGGTGGACCAGAACCTCTCGGTCGCCGCCGACCGCGCCGAGCCGGTGGTGCGCGACGCCGCCAGCGACGCCAGCCGCGCGATCGGCGACGTCACCACCACGACCGAAGCCCCAGCGGCGCCCGCCGCGTCCACCCCGAACGGGACCGAAGCGACTGACCGGCCCAGCTGACGCGCCTGCGAGGGGGGCGAGGCCGCGCTTCCGGCGCGTCGAGGTCGTCGCCAATGTCGCATCCGGGAGCGTCGACGCCGACGCGCCTCAGGTGGCGCAGAAGATCTTCGCCGACTTCGGCGTGCCCGCGAACGTCTGCGCGCCGGCTACCGAGGAGCTTGGCGACTGCCTGCGGCGCGCGGTGGACGCCGCGCCCGACCTGCTGGTCGTCCTGGCCGGCGACGGCACGGCGCGCGCCGCGGCCGAGATGTGCGGTCCGGACGGCCCGGTGGTGGCCCCGCTGCCGGGCGGCACCATGAACATGCTCCCCCACGCCATCTACGGCGTCCGGCCCTGGCAGGACGCCCTGACGATCGCCCTGGAGCAGGGCGAGGAGCGGCTGATCGGCGGCGGCGAGGTCGAGGGTCACAAGTTCATGGTGGCCGCCATCCTGGGCTCGCCCGCCCTCTGGGCGCCCGCCCGGGAGGCCGCGCGCTACGGCCGGCGCAGGCTCGCCTGGGTGCAGGCCCGGCGGGCGCTGCGGCACGCCTTCACCGGCCGCCTGCGCTACATCCTGGACGGCGGCCCGCGCGAGAAGGCCGAGGCCCTGGTCTTCATGTGCCCTGTGACCTCACGGGCCCTGGCCGACGAGGAGCGGGCCCTGGAGGCCGCGGCGCTCAACGTCCGCGGCGCGGCCGACGTCTTCCGGCTCGGGATCAACGCCCTGGTCCGCGACTGGCGCGACGATCCGGCCGTGGAGAGCCGGCGCTGCCAGCTCGCCCGCGTCTGGTCGGCCCGGTCGATTCCGGCGGTGCTCGACGGCGAGTCCGTGCGCCTGAAGTCTCTCACCGAGGTCCGCTACGATCCGGCGGTGGCCCGCATCCTGTCGATCCCCCCAGACGTCCGCGCAGGGGACGTGTGACCCGTGACGATCCGTCTGGCGCACCTCTCGGACATCCATTTCGGGGGCGAGAACGAGGCCGCCGTGGCCGGCGCGGCCGAACACCTGGCCGCCGAGCGCTTCGACCTCGTGGTCGTCTCGGGGGATCTCACCCGCTACGGCGAGGTCCGGGAGTTCGAGAAGGCCCGGGCCTGGCTCGACGCCCTGCCCGAGCAGCGCCTGGTCACGCCCGGCAACCACGACGCCCCGTACCTTGCCTGGGCCGAGCGTGTCGTCGCCCCCTTCCGCCGGTTCGAGCGCTGGATCGGCCCCGCGCCGGCCCAGACCTGGCTGGGCGGCGGCTTCGCGGTGCGCGGGGTCAACACCGCCAGGGGCGCGCAGCCCCGGCTCAACTGGTCCAAGGGGCAGATCTCAGGCGCCCAGGCCCGGGCGGCGGCCGCGTGGCTGGGCGCCCAGGCGGCGGACTGCGTGAGGATCGTGGTGGTCCACCATCCGCTGATCGAGATGCTGGGCGGGCCGATGACGGCCAGGGTCTGGGGCGGCGAGGCGGCGGCGGCGGCCTTCGCCGAGGCCCGGGTGGACCTGGTGCTGTCCGGGCACATCCACGCGCCCTTCACCTGGCCCTATCCCTACGCCGACGGGCGCACCTATGCGGTGGGGGCCGGCACGCTGTCGGTGCGCGAGCGCGGCGTGCCGCCGGGTTTCAACGTGGTCGAGATCGAGGACGCCTGCTTCCGGGTCACCGCCCTGGCGTGGAAGGGCTCGCGCTACGAGCCCTTCCGGACCTGGTCGCTGGACCGCAGGACGCCGTCCTAGCGCCTCGGCCTAGGGCATGGGCCCCACGCCCCGGCCGCGCACGAAGTGCATGACGATCGAGACCAGGAACAGCACCAGGAAGACGAAGAACAGGATCTTGGCGATCGAGATCGCCGCGCCGGCCACCGTCGTGAAGCCGAGCACGCCCGCGATCAGGGCGACCACCAAGAATGTCAGGGCCCAACCGAGCATGGGAAGTCTCCAGCGCAGGCCGAAGCGCCTGCGGCAAGGCAACGCTCGATAGAGGCGGCTGTTCCGCTACTTGCCGTCGGGCTTGGCGGCCTGGCCGGCGAGGAAGGCGGACAGCACCGCCGTCAGCACGCCGGGATTGCGGACGACGATCGTCAGGATGGCCGCCGCCGCGCCCGCCGCGATCAGCGGACGCTCCTTGGCCATCTGCATCAGGCGGTCCACGAGCGAGACGTCCTCGGCGGCCTGTTCGGGCGCGACCTTGCGGGTGGCGAGGAAGGCGATCCCCACCGCGACCAGCGCGAAGACGACGGCCGTCACCGCCGCCCCGCCGGCCGGGCCCAGCCACACGCGGGCCGCCGCATAGACCGCGAAGGCGGCCGCGATCACGCACGCCACGGCCGCCGCGGCCACCGCCGCGAAGGCCGCCGCTAGGTTCAGCAGACGCCTGGCGTTCAACGGCGGCTCGTCTGGGCCAGCAAGAGGCCGATGGCGACGCCCACGCCCAGCGCCAGGCCGGTGGCGGCCAGGGGGCGGGCGCGGACCTGGTCGCTGACGTACTCGCCCGCGTCCTCCAGGTGCTGGCCGGCGGCGTCGGCATAGACCCGCGACTGGGCGCGGAGCTGCTCCAGCCCTTCCTGCACGGCGGCCTCGATGCGGGTGGCGGCCTCGCCGATCACCCGCTGGGCCTCGGCGGACAGCCGGGCGACGTCGTTGGCGGCGGCGGCGGTGACCTCTTCGGGCGTGGTCTCGGTGGTCTTGGGGGGCATGGGGGCCTCCGGCTGGACTGGGCTTCGAGGGGCCACACCATAGGCGGCTTCCGATGACGCCGCAAAGACGGCCCTTCCGCGAAAGCGGGTCGCGCCCGCCGCCGCCATTGCCTATGTATGGACGATGACGCGCCGAACGGTGGGCCCAGGTCAGACCCAAGGTCAGGAACAGCGCCTGGAGCTGGCCCTCCAGGCCGCCGGCCTGGGCGAGTTCGAGTGGGATTTCGCCCGCGACGTCTTCGTGGCCAGCCCGCGCATGGCCGCCATCATCGGCATCGAGCCCGGGGAGATGCCCGCCGAGGGCGGCCGGGGCCTCGACCGCCTCGTCCATCCCGACGACCGCGACCAGTTGATCCGCACACGCGAGGCCGATCTGGCCGACCGCGACGCCTTCGACACGGAGTTCCGCCATGTCCGGCCCGACGACGGCCGGGTGATCTGGGTCCGCGTGGCCGGGATCATCGTCCGCGGCGCCGACGGCAAGCCCGCCAGCATCACCGGGATCGTCGAGGACGTCACCGGTCGCCGCCTGGAGGAAGAGCGGCGCCAGCAGCTCATGGCCGAGCTGGACCACCGCGTGAAGAACGTGCTGGCCACGGTCCAGGCCCTGGCGGTCCAGACGGCCAAGCGCACCACTTCGCTGCCGGCCTTCCTGCAGAACTTCGCCGGGCGGCTGAAGGCCCTGGCCTCCGCCAACGAGCTGCTGACCGCCGCCCGCTGGCGCGGCGCGGCGGTGGATCACCTGGCGGCCGCCGAGCTGTCGGCGCTGGCCCCGGGCCAGACCACCCTCGACGGGCCCGAGCTGTTCCTGACCCCGCGCGCCGCCAACGCCCTGTCGCTGGCCCTGCACGAGCTGGCGGTGAACGCCGTGAAGTACGGCGCACTCTCCGTGGAAGCCGGCCACGTGGACGTCCGCTGGGCGCCTCTGGCCGACGGCGGCTTCGAGCTCACCTGGACCGAAACGGGCGGGCCGCGGGTCAGTCCGCCGGGGCGCAAGGGCTTCGGGACCACGCTCCTGCAGCAGGTGACCGGCCGCGAGCTGAACGGCGCCGCGGAGGTCGACTACCAGCCGGGCGGCGTCCGCGCCCGCCTGCGGGCCGGCGCCCAGGCCGTCGCGCCCCGGCCCGAGACGGTGCCCGAGGCGCCGGCGGCCCGGCCCGCCGAGACCGTGGCCGCGGTCAACGGCGCCGCCAGCCTCAAGGGCTCGCGGGTGCTCATCGTCGAGGACGCCGTCCTGCTGGCCCTGGAGCTGGAGACCGGGCTCTCCGAGGCCGGCGCCGAGATCGTCGGCCCGGCCTATGAGCTGGAGGAGGCCATGGCCCTTCTCGACCGGCCGATCGACGCCGCCGTGCTCGACGCCAACCTCAACGGGCGCTCCGTCACGCCCGTGGCCGAGGCGCTGGCCCGGCGCAAGGTGCCCTTCGTCTTCGCCACCGGCTACGGCGAGGCCGGCGGGGCGCCCGGCGGCTTCGACGCTCCCGTGATCCGCAAGCCCTACGACGTCACCCAGGTGGCCGCGGCCGTGGCCGAGCTGCTCGCGACGTCCTGACGCGCGTCAGGACGACCTGAGACAAGGCGCCGCCTCGCCTTCCGTCAGCTATGCCTTACACCTGGGCGCCGAGGACCCGCGGCCAGCCGCGGGGGCCGGACCGGCGGCCACGGGACATCGCCCGGATCAAGCGACCCGAACCTCCATGGGCGGGCGTCGGATGACGCCCCCTCACACGACGCCCCGGGCCCGCAGCTCGGCCAGCGCCGCGTCGGTGAGCCCCGCGCGCGCCTTCAGCACCTCGTCGGTGTGCTGGCCCAGCGCCGGCCCGGGCCAGCGCACGCGCCCGGGCGTCTCCGAGAGCCTCGGGAAGGCGTTCTGCATCCTCACCGGCCCGAACACCGGATGCTCGGTCGTCACGATGGCCTCGCGGGCGGCGTACTGCGGGTCCTCCAACATGTCGGGCGCGCGGAAGACGCGGCTGGCCGGAACGCCCTTGGCCTCCAGCAGCGCCAGCAGCTCGGCCAGCGGCCGGGCGCCCGTCCATTCGGCGATGATCGCGTCCAGCTCGGCCTGGTTCGCGCCCCGGGCGGCGTGGTCCACGAACCTCGGGTCGGTCGCGAGATCGGCCCGTCCCATGGCCTCGGTCAGACGGGCGAACACCGTGTCGCCGTTGCCGCCGATCAGGATCAGCTCGCCGTTCGCGCACGGATAGGCGTTGGACGGGGCGATGCCGGGCAGGATCGAGCCCGACCGCTCGCGGACATAGCCGGTCAGGTCGTACTCGGTGACGAGGTTCTCCATCACCGCCAGCACGCTCTCATAGAGGGCCGCGTCGATCACCTGGCCCCGGCCGGTGCGCTCGCGGTGGTGCAGGGCCATCAGGATTCCCATGACCGCGTGCATGGCCGCGAGGGAATCGCCGATGGAGATGCCGGCCCGGGCCGGCGGCCGGTCGGGCTCGCCGGTGACGTAGCGCAGCCCGCCCATGGCCTCGCCGATCAGGCCGTAGCCCGCCCGCTGCGAATAGGGGCCGGTCTGGCCGAAGCCCGACACCCGGGCCATGATCAGCTTCGGATTGAGCTTCGAGAGCGCCTCGTAGCCGAGCCCCCACTTCTCCATCGCCCCGGGGCGGAAGTTCTCGATCACCACGTCGGCCCCGGCGATCAGCGCGCGGGCGATCTCCTGGCCCTCGGGGGTGCGTAGATCGAGGCCCACCGACTTCTTGTTGCGCCCGATCACCGGCCACCAGGGCGACAGGCCCTTGGGCAGGCTGCGGCCCCACTGGCGCATGGGGTCGCCCTTGCGGGGGTCCTCGATCTTGATCACCTCGGCGCCGAAGTCGCCCAGGATCTGGCCGCAGAAGGGGCCGGCGATCAGCGTGCCCATCTCGATGACGACGAGATCGGCCAAGGGGCCATTCGCGTTTCCGGTTTCGCTCATGCCTCCGCCATACCGCCGCGGGCGCCGCTGGGCGAGATTGACGTAGCGTAGGGTTCCCTTGCGCGCTCGCCGGGCCTAAATGCGCGGCCATGGCCGACTTCGCGATCGCACCCGCCCCCGTCCCCACGGTCCCGGTCGAAGGGGAGGCGGCGGCCTTTCCCGTGCGCCGGATCCTCTGCGTGGGCCAGAACTACGCCGCCCACCGCCGCGAGATGGGCGGCGACGACCGCAAGCCGCCGTTCTTCTTCACCAAGCCCGCCGATGCGGTGGTCCCGCCCGGGCGCGACCCGGCCTATCCGTCCCAGACCGCCAACCTGCACCACGAGATCGAGCTGGTGGTGGCCATCGGCAAGCCGGGCCGCGACGTGGCGCCGGACCAGGCCCTGGACCTCGTGTTCGGCTACGCGGTCGGCGTCGATCTGACCCGCCGCGACCTGCAGGCCGCCGCAAAAGAGGCCGGCAAGCCCTGGGACGCCGCCAAGGGCTTCGACGACAGCGCCCCCGTCTCGGCCATCCGCCGCTGGACCGGCGCCCCGCCCAAGGGCCGCATCGCGCTCTCGGTGAACGGTCAGGCGCGCCAGGACGGCGAGCTCTCCGACATGATCTGGAACGTGGCCGAGATCGTCGCCGAGGCCTCGAAATTGTGGGCGCTGGCCCCCGGCGACCTGATCTTCACCGGCACGCCCGAGGGCGTGGGGCCGGTCGTCCGCGGCGACCGCGTCGAGGGCGAGGTCGAGGGCGTGGGCAAGCTCGCCTTCACGGTGGCCTGATGACGCTCGCGCTGCACAGCTACTGGCGCGCCGGTGCGCCCTATCGGGTCCGGATCGGCCTCCATCTAAAGGGACTCCCTTACGACTACGTCCCGGTGAACCTGCTGGCCGGCGACCAGCATGGCGCGGCCTACAAGGGGCTCAACCCCCAGGGCCTGACGCCCGCCCTCGTCGTCGACGGCGAGCAGGTGCTGACCCAGAGCCTCGCCATCCTGGAGTGGCTGGAGGAGACCCATCCCGAGCCGGCCCTGCTGCCCAGGGGCGCGGCCGACCGCGCCGTGGTCCGGGCCATGGCCGGGATCGTGGCCTGCGACATCCATCCCCTGAACAACCAGCGGGTGCTCAAGCAGCTCGCCGCCATGGGCGTGGACGAGGCCGGCCGCAACGCCTGGGCCGGGCGCTGGATCGCGGCGGGCTTCGAGGCGTTGGAGCCGATGATCGCCCGCCACGGCGCGGGCTTCGCCTTCGGGGAGAGCCCAACCCTGGCCGACTGCTGCCTGATCCCGCAGGTCTATTCCGCCGCCCGCTTCGCCGTGGACCTGACGCCGTACCCCGCCATCCGCGCGGCAGCCGAACGGGCCGCCGCCCACCCGGCCTTCGCCGCCGCCCATCCCGACCGACAGCCCGACGCGGTGACCGCATGACCAAGTCAGAGATGCTCGCCCACCTCAAGGCCAACAACCGCCAGTGGGCCGAGCGGAAGATCTCGGCCGATCCCGGCTTCTTCAAGCGGCTCGAGGGGCAGCAGGCGCCCGAGTACCTGTGGATCGGCTGCTCCGACAGCCGGGTGCCGGCCAACGAGATCGTCGACCTCGATCCCGGCGAGCTGTTCGTCCACCGCAACGTGGCCAACCTCGCCCCGCCGCAGGACGCCAACTACCTGAGCGTCCTCCAGTTCGCCGTGGACGTGCTGAAGGTGAAGCACATCCTGGTGGTGGGCCACTACGGCTGCGGCGGCGTGGCCGCCGCCGTGGACGGCCAGCGCCGGGGGCTCGTCGACCACTGGCTGCACCCGATCCGCGAGGTCCACCACGACCACCGCCACGAGCTGGAGGGCATCGGCGACGACCGCGCCCGCTGGGACCGGCTGGTCGAGCTCAACGTCATGCGCCAGGTGCGCAACGTCGCCTCGGACGTCTTCGTCCAGGACGCCTGGGCGCGCGGCCAGGAACTGTCGGTGCACGGCTGGGTCTATTCCCTGTCGAACGGCCTCGTCACCGACCTCGACACCACCGTGTCCTCCATCGCGGAAACCGCGAAGCTCGTCTGAGAAACGCGCCTCCTGACCCGCCCCGAGCTTGACGGCCGGAGCGGGGGCGGCTTGTTTCGCCGGCAACGGCGACACGCCGATCAAAACGCTCAGGAATCGCAATGAAATCCATGTTCATGGCCGCTGCGGCGGTCACGGCCCTGCTGGCGGTCGGGCCGGCGGTCGCCCAGGCCCCGACGCCGGCCAGGCCGACGCCCGCCGAGGCCAAGGCCTTCGTCGACAACGCCGAGGCCCAGCTTGAGAAGGCCAACGCCTTCGCCGCCCGCGCCGCCTGGGTGCGGGCCAATTTCATCACCGTCGACACCCAGTGGCTCGAGGCCAAGGCCGGCGCCGAGCAGAACGAGCTCGCCACCCGCCTCGCCAAGGAGGCCGCCCGCTTCGACGGCGTGGCGGTCGATCCCGTCACCGCCCGCAAGCTGAAGCTGCTCAAGCTCTACATCGTCTCGCCGGCGCCCGACCGGCCGGGCGCGGCCGACGAACTGGCGGGTCTGCTGACCAAGCTCGACAGCACCTATTCGACCGGCAAGTTCGCCTACAAGGGCAAGCAGATCACCCTGAACGACGCCGAGGACGTCCTGGCCGAGAGCCGCGACCCGGCCGAGCTGAAGGCGGTCTGGGAGGGCTGGCACTCGGTCGCCTCGGCCATGCGGCCCGACTACGCCCAGTTCGTCGCGCTCTCGAACGAGGGCGCCAAGAGCCTGGGCTACAAGGACACCGGCGCGCTGTGGCGCTCCAACTACGACATGGAGCCCGACGCCTTCGCCGCCGAGACCGACCGGCTGTGGAAGCAGGTGGAGCCGTTCTACAGGAACCTGCACTGCTACGTGCGCGCCCGCCTGAACGACAAGTACGGCGACGCCGTCCAGCCGCGCACCGGCCCGATCCGCGCCGACCTCCTGGGCAACATGTGGGCCCAGCAGTGGGGCAACATCTACGACGTCGTCGAGCCCAAGGGCTTCTCGTCCAGCTACAGCCTCGACAAGCTGCTGGTCGACAAGGGCTATGACCCGGTCAAGATGGTGAAGACCGGCGAGAACTTCTATTCGTCGCTGGGCTACGCGCCGCTTCCGGAAACCTTCTGGGAGCGCTCGCTGATCACCCGTCCACGCGACCGCGAGGTCGTCTGCCACGCCTCGGCCTGGGACCTCGACGACAAGGACGACATCCGCATCAAGATGTGCACCAAGGTGAACGCGGACGATTTCCGCACGGTGCACCACGAGCTGGGTCACAACTACTACCAGCGCGCCTACAAGGACCAGCCGGTGCTGTTCCGCGGCTCGGCCAACGACGGCTTCCACGAGGCCATCGGCGACTTCGCCGCGCTCTCGGCCTCGACGCCGACCTACCTCAACCAGATCGGCCTCCTGGAGAAGGTGCCGGGCACGGAGGAGGACATCCCCTTCCTGTTGAAGATGGCCCTCGACAAGATCGCCTTCCTGCCGTTCGGCCTCCTGGTCGACCGCTGGCGCTGGGAGGTGTTCTCGGGCGAGGTGACGCCCGACCACTACAATGACGAATGGTGGAAGCTGCGCCTGAAGTACCAGGGCCTGACGCCGCCGGCCCAGCGCCCCGCCGACGCCTTCGATCCGGGCGCCAAGTACCATGTGCCGGGCAACACGCCGTACACGCGCTACTTCCTGGCCCACATCTACCAGTTCCAGTTCCACCGCGCCGCCTGCCAGCAGGCCGGCTGGAAGGGCCCGCTGCACCGCTGCTCCGTGTACGGACAGAAGGCCGTGGGCGAGAAGTTCAACCGCATGATGGAGCTGGGCCAGTCGCAGCCCTGGCCGCAGACGCTGCAGGTGTTCACCGGCGAGACCCGCACCGACGCCAGCGCCGTGGCCGACTACTTCAAGCCGCTGAACGCCTGGCTCGTGCAGCAGAACAAGGGCGAACGCTGCGGGTGGTGACGTAACGCTCCGATCCTACCTCCCCCATCGCGGCAGCGATGGCGGGAGGGGGACCGCGCCCCGAAGAGGGCGTGGTGGAGGGGGCAGGCCCCATCTCCAGCGTCTGCAACAGCGAAGCGGCTAGGCCCAGCCGGCCGCCCGCCCCCTCCACCCTCGGCTCGGAGTTTACCCTCGGGCCGGCCATGCGGCCGGACCCCGGGGGGCCTGCGGCCTCGGCCGACGGTCCCCCTCCCGCCGCCTCGCGGGGGAGGAACAGGCTACGCCAGCTTGATCTCGCGCAGCCGCTCCTGGAGGTAGTCGTCCGCCGTGATCGGGGCCGGATACCGGTCCGGATGCTCGGCGTCGACGCAGCCCGGCAGGGTCTCGATCAGATAGTCCGAGTTGAAGTGCAGGAAGAACGGCGTGGAGTAGCGCGCGAAGCCGCGCCGCTCGGGCGCCGGGTTGACCACCCGGTGGGTCGTGGACGGCAGGCGGTGGTTGCACAGCCGCTGCAGCATGTCCCCGATGTTGCACACCAGCGCGCCAGGCGGCGGGTTGACCGGAATCCAGCTCCCGTCGTGGGCCTTCACCTCCAGCCCGGCCTCCTCGGCGCCGAGCAGCAGGGTGATGACGTTGATGTCCTCGTGCGCCCCGGCCCGGATGTGCGGCCCGTCCTTGGGCACCGGCGGATAGTGCAGCAGGCGCAGGATCGAGTTGCCGACGTTGACCTTGTCGTCGAAGAAATGGCGCGGCAGGTCCAGGTAGGCGGCGATCGCCTCCAGCACCTTCAGGCCCATGGCGTCCAGGGCCTGGTAGAGCCACTGCACGTTCTCGCGGAACCCGGGCAGCTCGGCGTCGGGCCAGACGTTGTCCGGCATGTGGTCGCGGAACCGGTGGCCGGGGGGCAGGTCGCGGCCCACGTGCCAGAATTCCTTCAGGTCGTAGTGCTGGTGGCCCTTGGCGGTCTCGACGCCGAAGGGCGTGTAGCCGCGCTGGCCGGCGACCGGCAGCTTGTAGCGGAGCTTCACTTCTTCGGGCAGGGCGAAGAACGCCTTGGCCTGCTCCAGCGCCGCGTCGATGCGGTCCTGCGGGATGCCGTGGTCGCCGATGACCGCGAAGCCGCAGTGGACATAGCTGTCGCACAGCCGTCGGGAGAAGCCTTCGAAGTCGCTTTCGAACAGCTTGAAGGAGACCGGCTGGAGGGACTCCTGGATGGTGAGGGCTTGGCTCATGCCCCTCCCTCTACACCCGCTCTTCGCCCGTCTCCAGCGGGGGCGGGGCGTCCGTCCGGCCGTCGCCCGCCCGCTCGGGGCCCCCGTCGTCTGCCTCGTCCTCGCGGGCCAGCATCTCCATCTCGGCGCGGACCAGCCGCTCCCAGGTCTCGCGCGAGGCGCGCGTGGCCATGACGTAGCGCTCCTCCGCCTCGCCGTAGGTCGGTTGCAGCTCCTTGAACAGGCGCTGGTCGTGTTCGCGGAACACCACGGCGGCCTTCAGCGCGCGGCGCTCGCTGACGCCCAGGGCGACCAGGGCGCGGCGGCCGAAGTTCAGCGCGCTCTCGTACATCTCACGTTCGACCACGTCGGCGCCGGCCGCCAGCAGCTCGTAGGCGTGGCGCCGGTCCCAGGCCCGGGCGATGACCCGGAGGTGCGGGAAGGACTGCTTGGCCAGCTCGACAAGCTCGCGCGCCTTGTCGCGGTCGTCGATCGCCACCACCAGAATCCTCGCCTTGTCGGCGCCTGCCGTGCGCAGCAGGTCGAGGCGGCTGGCGTCGCCGTAGTGCACGCGCCAGCCGAAGCGGCGGATCAGCTCGATCTGCTCGATGCTGGAATCCAGCAGCACGACCTTGAAGCCGTTGGCCATGAGCAGGCGCGTGGCGATCTGGCCGAAGCGGCCGAAGCCGGCGATCACCGCATCCGGCGGCCCCTCGTCGAACGGCAGGCGCTCGGGCTCGGGCCGGGGCGCGGCCCGGCTCAGGACCAGCTTCTCGAAGAGCGCGAAGACCAGCGGCGTCGCGGCCATCGACAAAGCCACCACGGCGGTCAGCAGGCGCACGGTCTCGGCGTCCAGCACCCGGGCTCCTTGGGTGAAGCCCAGCAGGACGAAGGCGAACTCCCCGCCCTGGGCCAGGGCGATCGCCGTCGTGGCCGAGGTCCGCCGGTCCCGGCGGAACAGGCGGGCGACGGCGTACATGGCCGCGGCCTTGGCGGCGATCAGGCCGACGACCAGGGCGGCCAGCGTCACCGGCCGTTCGGCCGCCAGCCCGAGGTCCAGGCCCGCGCCCACGGTGATGAAGAAGAGGCCGAGCAGCAGGCCGCGGAACGGCTCGATATCGGTCTCCAGCTCGCGCCGGAACTCGCTCTCGGCCAGCACCACGCCGGCCAGGAAGGCGCCGAGCGCCGGCGACAGGCCCACCAGCTCCATCAGCGCCGCCACCGCCACGACCAGCAGCAGAGCCGAGGCCGTGAAGATCTCGCGCAGCCTCGCCGCCGCGATGAAGCGGAAGAGCGGCCGGGTCAGGTAGCGCCCGGCGATCACGACCGCCGCCACCGCGCCGATCACCGCCAGCGGCCGGACCCAGGCGGGCAGGTCCTGCAACAGCACGCCGCCGTGGTCCTGCGCGACCGTGGGCGCCGGCCCGCCCAGCGCCAGGAAGGGCAGCAGCGCGAACATCGGGATCACCGCCAGGTCCTGGAACAGGAGGACGCCGAAACTGGCCTCGCCCACCGCGCCCTGCCGCAGGCCCTTCTCCTCCAGGCTGGCCAGCACGATGGCCGTGGACGACATGGCCAGGATCAGGCCCGCCGCCAGGGCCGTGCGCCAGTCGAGGCCCAGCGCCATGCCGGCCGCGCCCACCAGGGCCGCGGTCGCCGCCATCTGGCCCGCCCCCACCCCGAAGATGGCCGTCCGCATCCGCCAGAGCAGGGCCGGGCGCACCTCCAGCCCGATCAGGAACAGCAGGATCACGACGCCGAACTCGGCGAAGCCCAGCACGTCCTCGGGCGCGCCCACGAGGTCGAGGGCGAAGGGCCCCACCAGCACGCCGGCCACCAGATAGCCCAGCACCGAATCCAGGCCGAGCCGCTTGGCGATCGGCACGGAGATCACCCCGGCGGCCAGATAGACCAGGGCCTGCAGGAGGAGGGATTCGGCGGTCATCGGGGCTCCGGTCGGTTCGCGGGGATCGAGGATCGCCCGTCGCTCTTCATCAATCGATGAATTTTTCAGGGACCCTGGTTCTCAACCGCACGTTTGCATCGTATTGCGGGGCCATGGCTGACAAAGTTCGCAAGGACGCGGTCGAGGCGCTGAGCGGTCTGCTCTTCGACGGCATGACGATCATGGCCGGGGGCTTCGGCCTCTGCGGCATCCCCGAGAACCTGATCGCGGCGATCCGCGCGGCGGGGGTGAAGGACCTGACGGTGGTCTCCAACAACTGCGGCGTGGACGACTTCGGCCTGGGCGTGCTGCTGGCCGGCGGCCAGATCCGCAAGATGATCAGCTCCTACGTCGGGGAGAACAGGCTGTTCGCCGAGCTCTACCTGTCGGGCAAGCTGGAGCTGGAGTTCAATCCCCAGGGCACGCTGGCCGAGCGCATCCGGGCCGGCGGGGCGGGCATCCCGGCCTTCTTCACCAAGACCGGCGTCGGCACCCTGGTGGCCGAGGGCAAGGAAGTCCGCGAGTTCGACGGCGAGCTCTACGTCATGGAGCGGGGCCTGACCGCCGACCTCTCCATCGTCAAGGCGTGGAAGGCCGACCGCGAGGGCAACCTCGTCTATCGGAAGACCGCCCGGAACTTCAATCCGATGATGGCCACCGCCGGCAAGGCGACCGTGGTCGAGGTCGAGCACCTGGTCGAGACCGGCGAGATCGATCCCGACCACATCCACACGCCGGGCGTCTACGTCGACCGCATCGTCCAGGGGACGTTCGAGAAGCGCATCGAACAGCGCACCATCCGCACCCGCCAGACCGAAGGCGCGGCCGCCGGGGAGGAAGTGTAATGGGCTGGACCCGCGACCAGATCGCCGCCCGCGCGGCGAAGGAGCTGCGTGACGGCTTCTACGTGAACCTCGGCATCGGCATCCCGACGCTCGTCGCCAACTTCATCCCGGCCGGCATGTCGGTGACCCTGCAGTCGGAGAACGGCATGCTGGGCATGGGGCCGTTCCCCTACGAGGACGAGATCGACGCCGACCTGATCAACGCCGGCAAGCAGACCATCACCGCCCTGCCGATGAGCTCGTTCTTCAGCTCGGCCGACAGCTTCGCCATGATCCGCGGCGGCCACATCGACCTGTCCATCCTGGGCGCCATGCAGGTGGCCGCGAACGGCGACCTCGCCAACTGGATGGTGCCGGGCAAGATGGTGAAGGGCATGGGCGGGGCCATGGACCTGGTGGCCGGCGTCAAGCGCGTGGTCGTGGTCATGGAGCACGTCGAGAAGTCCGGCGCGCCCAAGCTCGTGAAGGCCTGCTCCCTGCCGCTGACCGGCCAGGGCGTCGTGGACCTCGTCATCACCGACCTCGCCGTGTTCGACGTCAGCCGGGGCAGGAAGCCCCTGACGCTGCTCGAAACCGCGCCCGGCGTCACCCTCGACGAGGTGCGCGCCAAGACCGAGGCCGAGTTCCAGGTGGCCGAGACGGTCGGCGCCTGATTGCATTCGGCGCCGCCTGGCGCGAGATGGGCGGATGAGCCCTGAACCTCGCCCCGTCATCTCCGACGACTACCGCCGTCTCCAGCAGGCGCTGCACGAGAATCCCAACTACGGCACGGCCTCGCTGCAGTACGGCGCCCTGGTGCGCCAGTTGCTCCTGGACGGCGGCGCGCGGTCCCTGTCGGACTATGGCGCCGGCAAGCAGAACCTCCGCCGCGCCCTCGCCGCCTTTCCGGACGTGGCGGTCGAGTACTATCCGTACGACCCGGCCTTCCCGGAGTATGGCCCGCCGCGCACGGCCGATCTGGTGTGCTGCATCGACGTGCTGGAGCACATCGAGCCGGATTTCCTGGACAATGTCCTGGACGACCTGAAGGCGATCACGGTGCGGCTGGGGCTCTTCACGATCCACACCGGTCCGGCGGTCAAGCACCTGGCGGATGGTCGCAACGCCCACCTCATCCAGAAGCCGTCGTCGTGGTGGCTCCCGCGGCTCTGCGAGCGTTTCGAGATCGAGGCCTTGCGCAAGACGCCCGGCGGCTTCCTGGTGGTCGTGCGGCCGCGCGCCGTCCAGGTCTAGCGCCAGCGCAGGACCCAGGGCCCTAGCAGCGCCCCGGCGGCGGTGCTCAGCGCGACGCCCAGCGAATACCAGGTCGCCACGAAGGCGGGCTCCGTCTCGGGACAGTGCAGCCCGTAGGCCAGGGCGGCGACCCCGCCGGCCATCAGCCCGGCGCCGGCCCCGGCCGCGGTCAGCCGCGTGGGCGCCAGGCGGCGGACGATCGTCAGGGAGACCGCCAGCGCCGGGACCGACAGCGTCAGGATGTTGAACGGGCAGCGTCGCCAGGACTGGCCCAGCCACAGCGCCATCCTCTCCTCGGGCGGCGCCATGACCAGTTCGCCGATCCCCAGGGCGCCCAGCACGCCGACGGTGGCCAGCGCCAGGATGAGGCCGCGCCTGCCCGAACCCGCCGGCCGCGCCAGCCGCTCGGCGCACCAGAAGCCCGCGGCCCCCAGGGCGGCGGCATAGCCCGCCTTCATCCAGAACGTGACGCCGCCCATCGCTTCGGCGAGGTCCGGGCGGACCTTGAGCCACGTCGCCACCAGCAGCACCGCCAGCCCCCCGCCCAGGGCGGCGCCCAGCGCCAGCCGACGGCCCGGCGCGCGGGGGGAGACCGGCGTCAGCCCGCCGGCCAGGCTGTCGATCAGGTCGTCAGTCTTCACGCGGTCGCATCCTCGCGGTCAGGGCGGCCATGGCCCGGTGCAGCGACACCTTGGCCGCGCCTTCGCTGATCCCGGCCCGGGCGCCGGCCTCGGCCAGGCTCAGGCCCTCGACCTTCACGTCGCGCACCAGGGTCCGCTGGCGCTCGGGCAGGCCGCTCAGCACCCGGTCCAGGTCCATGCGGGCCTCGGCGCCCGCGTCGGGCGCGGACCACAGCGCCTCGGCTGCGTCGTCCAGCGGCACGTGGGTCCGCAGGCGCCGCCGCCGCCAGAAGTCGATCAGCTTGTAGCGGGCAAGGGCGTGGGCCCAGGCGGTGAACGGCTGGGCCGGATCGTAGGTCTCGCGCCGGCGATGGATGGCGAGCAGGGTCTCCTGCACCAGGTCCTCCAGGTCCGCGGCCTGCGCGGCGCTGAGCCGGCGGCCGAAATAGATCGTCAGCCGCCCGGACAGTACGGCCAGCAGCTCGCGCCACGCGGCCGCCTCGCCGGCCTGCGCGCGTCGCATCAGGGCGTTCAACCGCGGTTCGATCTCGATGGTCACTCGGGGTCCGTCCCCCAAAGTTCGCACGGGCCCCCGAAAGGTTACGCGGCGGGCCGGAAAAGATTCTGACATCGCGTTGTAACCCGGGCGGCGGCCGCCGCGAACTAGCTCCGCGACCTGGCCGCTGTGGCCGGTCCGACATCCTTCAGGAGCTCCCGGATGAACACCCTCCAGACCACCCTGGCCGCCTCGGCCGTCCTCGCCCTCATGGGCGGCGCCGCCGCCGCGCAGGACAACATGGCCAAGAAGCCCGCCGCCATGGAAAAGTGCTACGGCGTCGCCAAGGCCGGCCACAATGACTGCAAGGCCGGGGCCGGCACCACCTGCGCGGGCACGTCCAAGACCGACTATGACGGCAAGGCCTTCAAGGAAGTGCCGGTCGGGACCTGCGTCACCATCAAGACGCCGAAGGGCATGGGCTCCCTGACGCCCAAGGCCTGATCCCCCCGCGACCGCGTCCCCATGCGAAGCCATCCCCACGCCGGGCTGGGCCTGAAGCCCCAGCATTACGCCGAGGCCCTGTCGGCCCCCTCCGACGGCCTGTGGTTCGAGGTCCACGCCGAGAACCACATGGCGGCCGGCGGTCCCCGGCTCGCGTGGCTGGACGCCATCGCCCGGGACAAGCCGATCTCGCTCCACGGGGTCGGCCTGTCCTTGGCCGCGGACGAGCCGCCGGACGAGGCGCACCTCGACGCCTTCCGGCGGCTCGTGGACCGCTACGACCCGATGCTGGTCTCCGAGCATCTGGCCTGGTCCAGGCGGCGGGGGGTCTATGCCCCCGACCTCCTGCCGTTCCCGCGTACCCGCGCCGCCCTCGACCGGATCTGCGCCAACGTCGGCCGGATGCAGGACGCGCTCCGCCGCCGCGTGCTGATCGAGAACCCGTCGCTCTACCTGGCGCTGGCCGGCCACGAACTCGGCGAGGTCGAATTCCTCGCGGAGCTTTGCCGCCGGACCGGCTGCGGCCTCCTGCTCGACGTGAACAACGTCTTCGTCAGCGCCGCCAACCTGGGTTTCTCGCCCGAGGCCTATCTCGACGCCGTGCCCGGCGAGGCGGTGGGCGAGATCCATCTGGCCGGTCACGAGGCCGACGCGCGGCTGGGCGCGGCCCTGCTCATCGACACCCACGGCGCGCCCGTGGCCGAGCCGGTCTGGGCGCTCTACGCGCGGCTCATCCGGCGCATCGGTCCCCGACCGACCCTCATCGAACGCGACGACGCCGTGCCGGCCTTCGCCGAGCTGAGGGCCGAGCGCGACCGCGCCGAGCGCCTGCTGGCCGCCTGCCGGGAGCCGGCCCATGCCTGAGGGCCTTCACGGCGGCTTTCACGACGCCTTCGCCGCGGCCCTGGCGGGGGACGACGGAGCGCTGGCCGGCTGGGCCGTCGCCGATCCCGGCGCGGGCCTCAGCGTCTATCGAAACACCATCGCCAAGGGCTGCGCCGACGCGCTCGCCGCCCAGTTCCCGACGGTCGGGAAGATCGTCGGAGAGCGGTGGCTGAAGGCCGCGGCCGTCGAGCACGCCCGCGCCTGCCCGCCCACGACCGCGTCCCTGCTCGCCTATGGCGCGGACTTTCCCGCCTGGCTCGCCGGCTTCCCGCCCGCCGCCGAGATGCCCCACCTCGCGGGCGTCGCCGCCCTCGACATGCTCTGGACCGAGGCTCACCTCGCCGCCGACGCCGAGCCGCTGGCGCCGGACGCCCTGACGGCATTGTCCCCCGACGACTATCTCGGCCGCCGGCTGTTCCCGCATCCGGCCACGCGCTTCGCCGGCTTCGAGATGACCGTGCCGTCGCTCTGGCTCGCCCTGCAGCAGGACACGCCTGAGGCGTTTGAATTGGAGCTCCGGGCCGAGGGCTTGCTGTTCGTCCGCCCGGGCCTGGACGTCGCCGCCCGCCGCATCGGGCCCGGCCAGCTCGCCCTCCTCGCCGCCTGCCGGGACGGGGAAAGCCTCGCCGCCGCCGGCGCCGCCGCCCTCGCCGCCGAGCCGGACCCCGCCCTCGCGTCAGCCTTCGCCGAGCTCCTGGAACTCGGCGCCTTCCAGACCCTCGTCCCCACGGAGCCCCGATGACCTTCGCCGTCCCCGCCGTCCGCCCGCGCAACCCCGCGCAGGCCCTCGCCGCCGCGCTGCAGGGCCTGGTTCCCGAGCCTGCGCTCGCCCTCGTCATTCGCCTGGGCGCGGCGGCCGTCTTCTTCCAGTCCGGCCGCACCAAGGTGGACGGCCTGCTGCACATCACCGACGGGACCTATGCCCTGTTCCGCGAGGAGTACCGGCTGCCGCTGGTCCCGCCGGACCTGGCGGCCCATCTGGCGACCTATGCCGAGCACCTGTTCTCGCTGCTGCTCGTGGTGGGGCTCTTCACCCGCCTGTCGGCTCTGGCCTTCCTGGGCATGACGGCGGTGATCGAGATCTTCGTCTACCCCGACGCCTGGCCGACCCACCTGAGCTGGGCGGGCCTGCTCCTCTACCTGGCGGCCCGGGGCGGCGGCGCCTGGAGCCTGGACCGGCTGCTCGGCCTGGAATCATCGCATCCGGCGCACGCCCCGCCGCGTAGCTGATATGATCCGCAAATCCAGGATCGCAGGCCAGGAACACAGGTCGGACCCCATGAAGCCCCTGATGCTCGCGGCCGCCGCCGCCGCGCTGTTGACCGCCTCGGCCGCCTCCGCCGCGCCGGCCCTGAAGACCGCCGTCTTCGCGGGCGGCTGCTTCTGGTCGGTGGAGAAGTTCTTCGAGGCCCGGCCCGGCGTCGTCCGGGCGGTGTCGGGCTATTCCGGCGGGACCGTGCGCAATCCCAACTACATGCGCCACTCCGGCCATCTGGAGGCGGTGCAGGTCACCTACGATCCGGCCAAGGTCACCTACGCCCAGCTCGTCGACTACTTCTTCCACCACATCGATCCGACCGACGCGCGGGGCCAGATCTGCGACTTCGGGCCCAGCTACCAGACCGCGGTGTTCGTGGGTTCGCCCGAGGAGCGGCGCATCGCCGAGCAGGTGAGGGGCCAGGTGGCCGCCGAGCTGAAGGCGCCGGTCGCCACCCGCGTCCGCGACGCGTCGGCCTTCTGGCCGGCCGAGGCCTACCACCAGGACTTCGCCCGCAGGAACCCCGCCGACTACGCCGACTACGCCGCCCGCTGCGGCCGCGACCGCGCCCTCAAGGCGGTGTGGGGCGGCCGCTCCTGACCCCGAGACGCCGCGCGAGCGGCGGCTCTGTGATATCGAACCACAGAAAACACAGAAGGACACAGAAGTCGCTCGGCCCCTTCCGTGCGGGCGCGCCCGGCGCGCCTTCCGTGTTTTCCGTGGTTCCCTTGTCCAGAGGCGCCGCTTCGCGGCCTAGGAAGGCGGGCGCCCTGTTATGGGATCGCGGCGGCGCGGCGCGAAGTCCTCGCCCACGAACATCTCGATGCGCCGCTTGTGCTTGCGGTCCAGCCAGACGCTGGCGATCTCCAGGCCCGAGGCGCGGGCGAAATCGCCCTCCATCTCGGCCCGGTAGGCGCCCTCCATGGCCACGGCCAGCACCCGGCGGCCCTCGGCGGGGGTGAGCGGGGCGGCCGTCTCGGCCTGGTTCTGCGGCGCCTCCATCAGGAGCCAGCTCCGGAGCGGCGGCGCGCCCGCCGCGAAGGCGTCCCGGCCGTAGTACGACATGGCGTAGAACAGGAACCGGTTGTTGACCGCGATGGCGGTCAGGCCGGGCTCGACGGCGGCCCGGCGCAGCACGAGGTCGGTGGTCTGGCCCCAGCCCTTGGCCCGCTTGAAGCTGTTGGACGCGCCCGCCTTCTCGGCCAGCGGCGGCGAGAGGACGAAGGCGTAGAAGACGGCCGCGATAAGCGCCTGCACGGCGACCGCGCCCACCAGCCAGCCGCGCGCCCGCCAGCGCATCAGCCAGGCGGCGACCAGCACCGCGCCCGTCAGGTAGCCCGCGCCCGACCAGTTGGCGTTGGCCCGGCTGATGAACGCCTGGGCCGCGACGATCAGGATCGGCGGGACCGTGAAGCACAGCAGCAGCAGGTCCTCGCGGGACAGCCGGCGCCGGACGGCGGCGAGACCCAGGCCCGCGAGCAGCACGCCCAGGGGGATCGGCCCAAAGACGCCGAACTGCGAGGCCAGGAATTCCATGAGCTCGCCCGGATTGAACAGGCTACGCCCGCCCCAGCCGGCGTTGGCCGCGGTGTGCTGGAAGGTGGCGAATCCGTGGGCGGCGTTCCAGGCCAGGTTCGGCGCCAGGATCAGCAGGCAGGCGCCCGTGGCGAGCCCGGCCGCGGCGGGCGTCCAGGCGGCCCGCGCTTCCCGCGAGACGAGGAGGTGCAGGACGAGGCCGATCACGAAATAGACCGCCGCGTACTTGCTGAGGAAGGCCGCGCCCAGGGCCGCCCCCAGGGCGGCGGCCAGCCGCAGGCGCCCGCGCCCCTGCGCCGTCTGCAGGGCCGCGTAGGCCAGGATCGTCAGTCCCAGGAAGAACAGCAGCGGCGCGTCGGTGGCCGCCACCAGGGACGAGAGCTGCACGCCCGGCATCAGGCCGTACAGCGCCGCCGCCGCCAGGCCCGTCCGGGCGCCGTAGAGCCGGCGGCCCAGGGCGAAGACCGCCAGCGTGGCTCCGGCCTGAAATAGGACCGCCGGGGCCCGCACCCACGGCTCGGCGTCGCCGCCGATCGCCGTCGAGGCCCAGATCGCCCAGGCCACCACCGGGGGCTTGGAGTAGTAGCCGAAGTCCAGCGTCCGCGACCAAAGCCAGTACTGCGCCTCGTCCGGATAGAGTTCGAGAGGGCTGGAAAACAGCGCCATCAGCCGAACGACCGTCAGCGCCACGGTGAACAGGATGGCGGCGCGCCATTCATCGGTCCTGGGAGCGGTTTCGGCCATGGTGATCCTGTCGGGCGGGGGCGGAGCGTAGCGCTCCACCGTGTGCTGTAAAGCACACTCGCGCCGCCTTTCGCCGCATCGTGACGGTCTGGGGGCAACCGTAACAAAAGCGTCACCCACACCCGGCTTTTTCGCGCTATACGCCGCGTCAAAGACTGGCGGCCGTCGGAGGGGCGATCGGCTTGCTGCAGTCCTTCGAGAGGGGATATTCCATGACGTCTATCCAACGGCTCGCCTGTGGCGCGGCGTTGACGGTGCTTGCTTCGGCCGCGTCGACGGCCGTTTACGCGCAAGCCACCACCGGGGCCGTCCGCGGCCAGATCACCAGCGACTCGGGCGCCCCCGTGGCCAACGCCACGGTCACCGTGACCCACGTGCCCACCGGCTCGACCTCCACCTCGGTCACCGACGCGGCGGGCTTCTATTCCGTGCGCGGCCTGCGTCCGGGCGGCCCGTACCGGGTGAGCGCCAGCGCGGCCAACTTCGAGGCCGCCGGCGCCAGCGTGGCCGCCGTCGGCATCGGCGAGCCCGCCACGGTCGACGTGACCCTGTTCGCCACGGGCAACCAGGTGGCCGAACTGGTCGTGACCGCCGCCGCCGCCGCCAAGAGCCAGGGCGGCCCGGCCTCGAACTTCACCGCCGGCGACATCGAGAGCCTGCCCTCGATCAGCCGCGACCTGAAGGACGTGGCCCGCCTCGACCCGTTCGCGGCCATCGACCCGACCAACCAGGACGCCCTGTCCTTCGCGGGCACCAACACCCGCTTCAACCAGCTGACCGTCGACGGCGTGCGCCAGAACGACGACTTCGGCCTCAACAACAACGGCTATCCGACCCAGCGTTCGCCGATCTCGCTCGACGCGGTCGCCGCCGTGAACGTCTCGGTCGCGCCCTACAGCGTCATCAACAACGGCTTCACGGGCGGCCAGATCAACGCCGTCACCAAGTCGGGCGGCAACAAGTTCTCGGGCTCGGCCTTCTACGAGTACTCGGACCGTGACCTCCAGGGCCACAAGATCGAGGGTGTGAAGACCGGCGCCGACTTCGAGGAGAAGACCTACGGCGGCACGCTCGGCGGCCCGATCATCAAGGACCGCCTGTTCTTCTTCGTCTCCTACGACAAGTACGAGGGCACCCTCGGCTTCGACGAAGGCCCGTCCGACTCGGGCGCCTCGGTCGCCATCCCGCGGATCAGCTCGGCGGCCGTCGATCGCTTCCGCGCCGACACCCAGCGCATCTACGGCTACGATCCGGGCGCGGCGGTCACCGGCAACTTCCCCGTCGAGGACGAGAAGTGGCTGGCCAAGGTCGACTGGAACATCAACGACAACCACCGGGCGTCGTTCACCTACCAGAACACCAAGGGCAACTCGCTGAACGGCTCGGTCAGCTCGACCTTCGCCAACGGCAACAGCGTCAGCCAGCCCCGCATCGGCCTGGAGTCCCACCAGTACAACAAGATCGAGGAGCTGACGGCCTACACCTTCCAGCTCAATTCGGACTGGACGGACAACTTCTCCACCGAGTTCCGCTACTCCTCCAAGGAGACCGACACCCAGCAACTGCCCCTCGGCGGCCTGAGCGTGGGTGAGATCACGGTCAACGTCGCCGACCTGGCCGGCGTCTCGACCGGCGGCGGCACGCCGCAGATCCGCTTCGGCGCGGACCAGTTCCGGCACGACAACTACCTGAACGTGAAGGTCGAGACCCTGGAGGCGATCGCCCGCTATCGCCTGGGCGCTCACGAATTCCTGTTCGGCGCCCGCACCGAGAAGGACGACATCTTCAACGTCTTCGTCTCGAACTCGCTGGGCTCGTACAGCTTCGCCAGCTACGCCGACTACCTGGCCCGCCGCGCCACCAGCTTCTCGCTGACCGGCGGCATCGACCCGTCCTCGGGCACCATCCCGGCCACCCTGGGCACCGCCCGGGACGGCGCGGCCGACTTCGGCTTCCGCCTGTCGAGCCTCTACGCCGAGGACCGCATCCAGATCCTCGACAACCTCGACGTGACCGCGGGCGCCCGCTTCGACTGGTACTCGATGAATGACGAGCCGATCCTGAACTCGGCCTTCGTGTCGCGGAACGGCTTCGACAACACCGAGAACCTCGACGGCAAGTCGGCCTTCCTGCCGCGCGTGTCGTTCAACTGGGAGCCGATGGATCGCCTGACGGTCACCGGCGGCTTCGGCAAGTTCTCTTCGACCGGCCTTAACGTCTGGATTTCGAACAGCTTCTCGAACACCGGCGTCAGCCAGACCAACGCCATCTGCCCGGCGGGTCCGTACACCAACGTGAACCTGACCCAGGCGCCGGCCGGCTGCACGTTCACGCCCCGCGGCGGCGACGTGAACGCCCTGACGCCTGGCTTCCAGATCCCGACGGTGTGGAAGGCCAATCTCTCGATCGGCTACGAGTTCGACCTCGGCCGCTTCGGCGACAACTGGCTGGCCCAGGTGGACTACCTGAAGGCCATGAACGAGAACGCCCTCTACTGGTATGACGCGCGCGCCATCCAGACGGGCGTGGCCCCCGACGGCCGTCCGGTCTACGCCCGCAACACCGTGGGCACGACCACCGGCAACAACTACGACTTCCTGCTGAAGAACATCGACAAGGGCGGCTCGGACTCGGTCGCCTTCACGCTGGCCAAGGAATGGCGTGAGGGCATCTGGGACGGCCTGGGGATGAACTACACCTACACCTACACCCAGGCTGAAGACGTCAACCCGATGACCAGCTCGATCGCGCTGTCGAGCTACACCCGCTTCGCCACCCAGGACCCGCAGCGTCCCGGCGCGGCCACCTCGGACTACGAGGTCCGCCACCGCCATGCGCTGAACCTGTACTATGCGAAGAAGTTCTTCGGCGACAACGAGACCCGCGTGAACGTCTTCGCCCAGCACCGCTCGGGCCTGCCGTTCAGCTACACCTTCGCCAACAGCCGGACGGGCGCCACCGACAACGACTTCGGCTGGGGTGTCACGAGCTACTCGGGCCGCCAGGCGACGTCGAACGCGCTGCTCTACGTGCCGACCGCCAACGACGCCAAGGTGGTCTACGCCACGGGCTTCAACACCAGCGCCTTCCAGCAGTTCCTGGAAACCTCGGGCCTGGCCAAGTACGCCGGCAAGATCGCCCCGCGGAACGCCTTCCGCAGCGCGGACGTGACCACCATCGACGTGCGCCTGACCCAGGAGATCCCGGCCTTCTTCCCGAACGGGGCGAAGCTGGAGGTCTTCATGGACGTCGAGAACCTCGGCAACCTGCTGAACGACAAGTGGGGCGTGCTCGAGCAGTACGACTTCTACCGCGGCGTCCCCGTGGTGAACGTCAGCTGCATCGCCGCCGCCAGCACCGCCGCCGCCAACTGCGGCGCGCCGGGCGCCCGGTACCTGATCTCGGGCACCGGCGCGGGCGGCGCCTTCCAGGAGCCGGTGAAGGCCTTCCGCCGCGAGCAGTCGCTGTGGCAGATCAAGTTCGGCGCCAAGTACAAGTTCTAAGCCGAACCACGAGTTGAGAGTTGGGAGGGGCGGCCGCGGCGACGCGGCCGCCCTTTCTCTTTGCCGGAAGGATGCTTGACGCGGGGGTCATGGGGGGCCATCTGCGCCCGGCTTCGACGCCCGTTCTCGTTTTTGGGGGACCCGAATGAGCTTCACCGTTCCGGCCGAATGGGCGCCGCACACGGCCATGTGGCTGGGCTTCCCGAGCCATGCCGACCTCTGGCAGGACGACCTCCCCGCCGCCCAGGCCGAGGTCGCGGCCCTGGCCCGCGCGCTGGCGGGCCCCGGCGGCGAGCGCGTGCGCCTGATGACCGGCCATCCCGACGGCGAGGCCGCCGCGCGGCGCCTGCTGGGCGACGTACCCGGGATCGAGATCACGGCCGGCCGGTTCGGCGACATCTGGCTGCGCGACACGGGCCCCATCTTCGCCGGTGGGAAGGCGCAGGCCTTCCGCTTCAACGGCTGGGGCGGCAAGTACGACCTGCCGCACGACGACGAGGTGGCCGGACAGATCGCCGAGGCCTCCGGCGCCGAACTCGTCCGCCATGACTTCATCCTGGAAGGCGGCGCCGTCGACCACGACGGCTTCGGCACGGTGCTGACCACCGGCCAGTGCCTGCTCAACCCCAACCGCAACCCCGGCTGGGACGACGCGAAGGCCGAGGCCGCCCTGGCTGGCGCCCTGGGCGCGAAGAAGGTCATCTGGCTGGGCGAGGGCCTGCGCAACGACCACACCGACGGCCACGTCGACAACCTGGCCCGCTTCGTGGCGCCGGGCGTGGTGGCCGTGCCCGTCGCCTGGGGCCGGGGCGATCCCAACGCGGCGGCCTACGACGACGCGGCCCGCCGGCTGGCCCACCAGACGGACGCGCGGGGCGAGGCCCTGAAGGTCGTCCGCATCCCCTCGCCGGGCTGGATCGAGGGGGACGAGGGCGAGCCCATCCCCGCCAGCCACATGAACTTCCTGATCGCCAACCGGGCGGTGATCGTGCCGATCTACGCCGACCAGCCCGGCCAGCTCGCCGTCCAGGCGCTGGAGCACCTGTTCCCGGGCCGCCAGGTGATCGGCCTGCCCTCGCTCGCCATCCTCACCGGCGGCGGGTCCTTCCACTGCATCACCCAGCAGGAGCCGGCCCTCTGATGACGCGCAAGCTCTCCGTCGCCGCCATCCAGACCTCGTACGGCGAGGACCTGGCGGCCAACATCAAGAAGACCGAAGGCTTCATCCGCGAGGCCGCGGCCCGTGGCGCGCAGGTCATCCTGCCGTCCGAGCTGTTCCAGGGGCCCTACTTCTGCGTGGCCCAGGAGGAGCGCTGGTTCGCCACCGCCCATCCCTGGCGCGAGCATCCGTGCGTCACCGCGCTGGCCCCGCTCGCCAAGGAACTGGGGGTGGTGCTGCCCATCTCGATCTTCGAGCGCGAGGGGCCCCACTACTTCAACAGCCTCGTCATGGTCGACGCCGACGGGTCGCTCATGGGCGTCTACCGCAAGAGCCATATCCCCGACGGGCCGGGCTACATGGAGAAGTACTACTTCCGCCCCGGCGACACCGGCTTCAAGGTCTGGGACACCCGCTTCGGCCGCATCGGGACGGGGATCTGCTGGGACCAATGGTACCCCGAGTGCGCCCGGGCCATGACCCTGATGGGCGCCGAGGTGCTGCTCTATCCCACCGCCATCGGCTCCGAGCCGCACGACCCCACCCTGGACACCGCCGCGCCGTGGCGCCGGGCGATGCAGGGCCACGCGGTCTCCAACGTCATCCCGGTGGTAGGCGCCAACCGCACGGGCTTCGAGCCCTGGGACGGCTATCCGAACGGCGGCCAGCAGTTCTACGGCTCCAGCTTCATCGCCGACCACCGGGGCGACCTCGTGGCCGCCCTCGGGCGTGAGGACGAGGGCGTGCTCACGGCCGAGTTCGACCTCGACTTCCTGGCTGTCCACCGCGCCGCCTGGGGCTTCTTCCGCGACCGCCGCACCGACCTCTACGGCGCGCTCGTCGACCGGCGACCGGCGTGACCTACCTCCCCCATCGCGTCAGCGATGGCGGGAGGGGGACCGCTCGCCGAGCGTAGCGAAGAGCGAGTGGTGGAGGGGGCAAGCCCCGCGCACACCGCTCGCCCCCTCCACCATCGGCTCTCCGGCCTCCGGCCTCGGCCGATGGTCCCCCCCCCGCCGCTAGGCGGGGGAGGTAGGGATCAGGAGCACCCCTCCGCCGCCGGGGCCTTGGCCAGTTCCTTCTTCATCCCCGCCAGGTCCTTCTGGAACGCCGGCTCGGCGCGCATCCGCGCCAGCATGCCGGCCCCCAGGGTGCGGCCCGCCTCCACGTCCGAGGGATAGTGCACGCCGCAGATCACCCGGCTCTCGCCCGACTCCACGCCCAGCCGCAGCAGTGCGTCGGCCTTCTCCGGCACGGCCTCGGCCAGGACCAGGGCCCATGACCAGGCCACCATGGAATGGCCCGAGGGATAGGAGGCGTTGGTCTCCAGCCACTTCTCGCGCGGCACGCAGATCGGCTTGTCGTTGCCCAGGGCCGGGCGCTTGCGGTCGAAGAAGTTCTTGGCCGGCGTCCCGACCGTGCGGGCGTCCAGCTCGATCTTGTGCAGCAGCTTCCAGGTGGCCGGCGTCTGCTTGGCGTTCACCTCCCGGCCCATGGCGCACGAGAAGCGCTTCAGCGCGCCGCCATTCCACAGGTCGTTGTCCTGCTGGGCGAGCGTCCAGCGCGGCGAGCCCTCGAGCGCGCGGGTGGCGTCGTAGTTCGCGCGGTCGGCCTGGTCGTAGGCCGAGCCGGCGGCGGGCGGCGGCGACAGGATGTCCTTCCCGCTCAGCGCGGTGGCCGCGAGGTAGCCGCGGGTCTGGCCGCCCGGCGCGCGCATGGCGCCGGTCGGGGCCTGGGCGGGATCGGAGCCGGGAGCCGAGCTGGGCGCGGCGGCGCACGAGGCGAGGACGGCCGCCGCGCAGGCGGTGATGAGGATGCGGAACACGGGTGGTCTCTCTCGGCTGCTAGCTGCGCAGGACGGTCTTGCCGTTCTTGATGACGGTGACGCCCCGGTCCTTAACCCGGGCCTCGAACGAGATCACGTTCCCGTCGCGCCAGAGGTCCACGGTCACCGTGTCGCCGGGGAAGACGGGCGCCGAGAAGCGGACCTGGTGGCTCAGGATCGCCTCGGGATCCCAGCCGGTGATCTCCTGCAGCACCGCGCGGCAGGTGATCCCGTACGTGCACAGGCCATGCAGGATGGGCCGGTCGAAGCCCGCCATCTTGGCCACGTCGGGGTCCGAGTGCAGCGGGTTGCGGTCGCCGTTCAGGCGGTAGAGCAGGGCTTGGTCCGGCCGCGTGGTGAAGTCCACGGAGATGTCCGGCGCGCGGTCGGGAACCTGGTGCGGTTCGGGCGCGCCCTCGGAGGGACCGCCGAACCCGCCGTCGCCGCGGGCGAAGATCGAGCTCGTCAGGGTGGCGACCTTCTCGCCCTTCTGGTCGGTCCAGGTGGTCTCGTTGAGGACGACGGCGCCCTTGCCCGGGCCCTTGTCGAAGGCGCCGATCACCCGCTGCTCGGCGGTGAAGGTCCCGTAGTCGGCGAGCGGCTTGTGCAGCTCCACCTTCTGCTCGCCGTGGACCACCATCAGGAAGTTGATCTCGCTCTCGCGCCAGCCCTCGCGCGGCGGCGCCTCGTCCCGCTTGCGGATGGCCGCTCCGGCCGAGGACAGCACGGTCGCCGCCGTCGGCACGACCTTCAGCTCGCGCTCGTAGACGAACGGCAGCTCAGCCCGGTTCATGGGGTCCGCGCCCAGGCCGATCCCGAGCGCGTACAGCATCACGTCCTTGTCGCCGTAGGTGAAGGTCCAGGTCGTGGGCGGCTGTTCCAGGATGTCGGGATAGTAGATCGGCATGACGCGTCCCTGTTCGTCTTCGGGGGCGGATTGAAGAGGCTGGCGGGCCGGGGCGCAAGCCGCGTCCGCCGCATTTGCCGCCTTCCCTGGGATCGGCTAGAAGCGGCGACTTCGCGCTGCCGGGCCGGGAGTCCCGCTGGCGCTCCCAAGATCCGAAGGTTTTCGATGTCCGAAACGACCCAACTGCCCGCGGGCGGCGAGCTGACCGGCAGCGTCCTCTTCTACAACAAGCCCGAGCCGCTGGCGCGCGAGCTGCACGGCAAGCTGGGCGTCAAGCGCATGGACGGCCCGTTCAAGTTCGCCAAGGCCGGCCACGCCATTCCGCTGACCGTGGGCGAGTTCCCGCTGGCGGCGGTCTCGGGCCCGATCATCTTCGTCGGCGACGAGAAGATGCCGATCGCCGTCATGGGGCTGAACAGCGGCGACAACATGTTCGTGCAGGACAACGGCCTGTTCGAGCCGGGCGTCTACATCCCCGCCTACGTGCGTCGCTATCCGTTCGTCTTCGCCAACGACACGGCCAACAACCAGATGGTGCTGTGCGTCGACCGCGACGCCGAGTTCGTGGTGGAGGGCGGCGACCTCACCTTCTTCGACGAGAAGGGCGAGCCCACCCAGTACACCCAGCAGTGCATCGAGTTCTGCAACAACTTCGAGATCGAGCGCCAGCGGACCATGAGCTTCGTCCAGCTGCTCAAGGACCTCGACCTGTTCGAGACCAAGACCGCGCAGTTCACGCCCACCAACCCCGACGGCTCCGCCGGCCAGCCCCAGAAGATCGCCGAGTACTTCGGCGTTTCCGAGGAGAAGCTGAACAAGCTGCCGGCCGACAAGCTGGTCGAGCTGCGCGACAACGGCGCCCTGGGCCAGATCTACGCCCACCTGCTGTCGCTGGTCGGCTGGGACCGCCTCGTGGCCATCGCCATGGCCCGCCAGGCCCAGCAGCAGATGACCGCCGCCAACGCGTAAAGGCTTTCCCTCCCCATTAAGGGAGGGAAATCACCGCGCGAACACGCTCCGGGTCAGGCACGAGAAGACCAGCCGCCCGGCCTCGTCCAGGAGGTCGTGCTGGGCGATGACGATGCCCTTGTCCTCGCCCACCGGGTCCTTGGCCATGATGGTCATCCGTCCGCGCAGCAGCTCGCCGGCCGGTGGGTTGCGCATCCAGCGCAGGGCGTCGACCCCCAGGCGCTTGGTCTGCGGCCAGTCGGTGCAGGCCACCGCGTCCAGCCGGGCCCAGATCGCATAGACCATGGCGTCCGGCGCGCCGCGCTCGACGCTCCAGCCCGGCGTGAAGGCGGCGCAGAACGCCGCCAGCGCCTTTTCGTCCACCGCCGCCGCGCCCAGCGGGACCACCTGGCCGATCTCGATCTCGTCGAAGGGTGCGGGCACGGGCGTCCTCTCCTCAAGAAAAGCACTGCGGTCGCCGGGATGATGTCCGCGCGCCGGGCGCGAAGTCGAGCCCCGCTTTGCGCCCGAGACATCCGCGGGCCATATAGCGGCGTACATTGGGGCAGGCGCGGCTTTCCGAGGTGACGATGCGGTTCCTGGCGGGCGTTCTCTTCGCCCTCGTCTTCTCAGGCCTGGCTGCGGCCCAGGCCCAGCCGGTCAACACGGGCCACCTGACGGCCGAGCTGGTCTCGTCCGCGCAAGGGATCGCGCCCGGCCAGACGATCCACGTGGCCCTACGCCAGCAGATCCAGAAAGGCTGGCACACCTACTGGAAGAACCCCGGCGATTCCGGCGAGGCGACGCGGCTCGACTGGAGCCTGCCCGCGGGCTGGACGGCCGGCGACTTCGTCTGGCCCACGCCCCACCGCATGCCGATCGGGCCGCTGGTCAACTACGGCTACAAGGACGAGGTCCTGCTGCCGCTCACCCTCACGGCGCCCGCGAGCGCGCGGCCCGGCGAGACGGTCATGCTCAAGGGCAAGGCCTCGTTCCTGGTCTGCGAGGAGATCTGCATCCCCGAGAGCGCCGACCTGACGCTCGCCCTGCCCGTCGTGGCGCAGGCCGCCGCCGCCGATCCCAAGTGGGGACCGGCCATCGGCCGGACGCTCGCCGCCGCCCCGAAGCCCGCCGGGCTCTCCGCCGCCTTCCGCAAGGAGGGCGCGGCCCTGAAGCTCGCCGTCGCCGGCGCGCCGCTGAAGGGCGCCGACGTGGCCGACGCCTACTTCTTCCCGTTCTCGGGCACGGCCATCGACCATGCCCAGCCTCAAGCTGTCGAGCGCGGGCCGGAGGGCCTGACGCTGACCCTCGCGCCCGGCGTCGACTTCCAGGCCGGCGCCGGGCCCCAGAGCCTGCCGGGCGTGCTCACCCTCGGCGAGGGCGGACCGGCCTACGAGCTGACCGCCGCCGCCGGGCCGGCGCCCGCCGGGGCCGCGGGCCTCGGCCCGCCCCCCGCCAAGGCTTCGGGTGGCGGCGCCGGGGGCCTCAACCTCGCCACCGCCGCGCTGTTCGGCCTGCTGGGCGGCCTGATCCTCAACCTGATGCCCTGCGTCTTCCCGGTCCTGGCCATGAAGGCCGCCTCGCTGGCCGGCCACGGCGGCGGCGCGCATGCGCAGGCCCGTCGCCAGGGCCTGGCCTTCGGCGCGGGCGTGCTGGCCACCTTCCTCGTCCTGGCCGGCGGCCTCATCGCCCTGCAGGCGGCCGGCGCCGCCGTGGGCTGGGGCTTCCAGCTCCAGTCGCCGCCGGTGGTGGCGGCGCTCGCCCTGCTCATGCTGGCCATCGCCCTCAACCTCTCGGGCGTCTTCGAGGTGGCCGGCTCGCTGCAGAACGTCGGCTCGGGGCTCGCCGCCCGCGGCGGGACGGCCGGGGCGTTCTTCACCGGCGCGCTCGCCGTGGTCGTCGCCGCCCCCTGCACGGCCCCCTTCATGGGCGCGGCCATCGGCTGGGCGCTGGGCCAGTCGGCCGTCGTGGCCCTGACCGTGTTCGCCGCCCTGGGCGTGGGTTTCGCCGCGCCCTTCGTGGCCATCGCCTTCGCGCCCGCCCTCCTGGACCGCCTGCCGGCGCCGGGCCCCTGGATGGACGTGTTCCGCAAGGCCCTGGCCTTCCCGATGTACGCCGCCGCCGCCTGGCTCGTGTGGGTGCTGACCCAGCAGGCCGGCGCCGACGCCCTGGCCCGCATCCTGGGCGCGGCCATCATCCTGGCGCTCGCCGCCTGGCTGGCCGGCGCGGCCCAGCGCCGGGCGCTGGTCGGCGGCCGCCCCCTCGCCCAGGGCCTCGCCGCCGCCGCCCTGGCGGCAGTCGCCGTCGGCGCCGTGGTCTGGCCCCGCTACGCCGAGGCCACCTCCACCGCCGCCGAGTCCAGAACGGCGGGCGCGGCCTACGAGCCCTACACGCCCGAGCGCCTGGCCGCCCTCAGGGCCGAGGGCAGGCCGGTGTTCGTCAACTACACCGCCGCCTGGTGCGTGAGCTGCCAGGTCAACGAGCGGGTGGCCCTGTCCACCAAGGGCGTGGCCGAGGCGCTGTCGCGCAACGGCGTGGCCTACCTCAAGGCGGACTGGACCAAGAAGGACGCCGTCATCGCCGCCGACCTCGCCCGCTTCGGCCGGGCCGGCGTGCCGCTCTATCTCGTGTATGGCGCGGACGGCGGCGAGCCCGCTATCCTGCCGGCCCTCCTGACCGAAGGCCTCGTCGTCCGCGCCCTCGACGCGGCGGCGAAGCCGAGCTGACCTCCAATCCCAAGGGAGCCGCCGATGTCCGGACCGCTGCACCGCCGAACCCTGCTGGCCCTGGCCGCCGCGGCCATGCTCGCGACGCCCGCGCTCGCCCAGCCGATGATCGGCCAGCCCGCCCCGGCCTTCCAGGCCAGGGACGCCGACGGCAGGACCCGCACGCTCGCCGAGTTCAAGGGCAGGACCGTGGTCCTGGAATGGACCAACAACGGCTGCCCCTATGTCCAGAAGCACTACAATTCCGGGACCATGCAGCGCCTCCAGAGAGAGGCGGCCAAGGACGGGATCGTCTGGCTGACGGTGATCTCCTCGGCCCCCGACATGCAGGGCCACCTGACGGGCCCGCAGGCCAAGGCCTGGAAGGCCAAGGCGGGCGCCGCCTCGGCCGCCGTCCTGCTGGACCCCGCCGGCGTCGTCGGCCGAGCCTACGAGGCCAAGACCACCCCGCACATGTTCATCGTCGATAAGGCCGGGACCCTCGTCTACATGGGCGGCATCGACGACAGGCCCTCGTCGGACCCCGCGAGCCTCAAGGGCGCGAAGAACTACGTCTCGGCCGCGCTCGCCGACATCAAGGCCGGCCGCGCCGTGGCCCAGCCCGCAACCCGCTCCTACGGGTGCAGCGTTAAGTACGCTTCCGCCGACTAGCTGCGCCTGACGAGGGGGACGCTTGACCGACGCCGACATCGCCTGGCGGGCGCTCTCCGCCGCCGCAGACGCCGCCGCCGCGCGCGCCATCGCGGAGCTGTTCGACGCCGAGCCCGGACGCGCGGAGCGCCTGACGCTGGAGGCCGCGGGGCTCGTCCTCGACCTCTCCAAGCAGCCGTGGTCCGGGGGCGATGTGCGCCTGATGCTCGACCTCGCCCGGGCCTCCGGCGTCGAGGCGGCGCGCGAGGCCCTGTTCGCCGGCGGGATCGTCAACCGCTCCGAAAACCGCCCGGCCCTGCACATGGCGCTCCGCGCCCCCGACGGGGCCGGCTTCAAGGCCGACGGCGTTCCGGTCTCGCCCGAGGTGGAGGCCACGCGGGCGAAGATGCGCGCCTTCGCCGAGGCGATCCGTTCGGGCGCCAAGGCCGGCGCGACCGGCCAGCCCTTCCGCGCCATCGTCCACATCGGCATCGGCGGCTCGGACCTCGGCCCCCGGCTCATCTGGGAGGCGCTCCGGCCGCTCGATCCCCCCATCGACCTGCGCTTCGTCGCCAACGTGGACCCCGCCGAACTGGCCCAGGCGCTGGCGGGCCTCGATCCCGCGCAGACCCTGGTCGTCACCGTCTCCAAGACCTTCACCACCCAGGAGACCCTGACCAACGCGGAAGCCGCCCGCGCCTGGCTGCGCGCGGGCCTCGGCGAGGCCGCCGACGCCCACCTCGTCGCCGTCTCGGCCGCCCCGGACAGGGCCGAGGCCTTCGGCGTGCCGCAGGACCAGGTCTTCGCCTTCTGGGACTGGGTGGGCGGCCGCTACTCCCTGTGGTCGGCGGTGGGCCTCTCCTGCGCCGTCGCGCTCGGTTGGGAGGCCTTCTCAGGGTTGCTCGGGGGCGCCGCGGCCATGGACGACCACTTCCGCGACGCGCCGCTCGGCGAAAGCCTGCCGACGCTCCTCGCCCTCGCCCACGTCTTCAACCGCAACGGCCTTTCCCGCCCCATCCGCGCCGTCGTGCCCTACGCCCAGCGGCTGCGCCTGTTCCCGGCCTTCCTCCAGCAGCTCGAGATGGAGTCCAACGGCAAGCGGGTGACCGTCGACGGCCGCCCGGCGCCCCACGCCACCGCCGGCGCCGTGTTCGGCGACGCGGGCACCAACGGCCAGCACGCCTTCTTCCAGCTCCTGCACCAGGGGACCGACGTCATCCCGGTGGACATCGTGGCCGTCCGCCAGGGCGCCGAGGGCGATCCCGCCGCCCAGAGGAAGCTGCTCGCCAACGCCGTCGCCCAGGCCGAGGCCCTGATGGTCGGCCGCGCCATGCCGCAGGACCCCCAGCGCCACTTCCCCGGGAACCGCCCCTCCAGCTTCCTCCTACTGGAGCGCCTCACCCCCGAAACCCTCGGCGCCCTCGTCGCCCTCTACGAGCACAAGACCTTCGTGGAAGGCGTCCTCTGGGGGATCAACAGCTTCGACCAGTGGGGCGTCGAACTCGGCAAGACCCTGGCGACCCGCGTCCTCGCCGACCTGGAAGGCGCGGCCCAGAACCCCCACGACCCGTCCACCGCCGCCCTGATCGCCCGCCTGAAGGCCTGACCCTACCTCCCCCGCTGCGGCAGCAGCGGCGGGAGGGGGACCGCCCGCCGAAGCCCGCCGGCGGGCTGAAGAGCGGGGGGTGGAGGGGGCAAGCCTCTCGCACAGCATCCGCCACAGCCAGGTCGCGCCGCCCCGCCGGCCGCTCGCCCCCTCCACCATTCGCTCTGCGCTGCGCTCGGCGAATGGTCCCCCTCCCGCCATCGCTGCCGCGATGGGGGAGGTAGGTGGTTTCTTTCTTTCTTTTCCAAGGTCCGCTATAGCCCCGCCCGTCATGACGCGGTCCGCGCACCATCACGGCCATCACCACCATCCGACCCCGGCGGGTTCGGACGGCGGCCGCGTGGCTTAAACAGCGCGACCTCCCCGAAGCCCCGCCGAACGCGGACGGGGCTTTTCCTGACAAGCGCCGTCCGTCCCTCCGACTTCCCGAGAGACGACCGATGGACGATCCTTCCCAAAGTGCTTCCTTGAGCGCGGACGCCGCAGCCGCTAAGCGCGCGGGCATGTCCAGCGATGCACCTCAACGTCCTGAAGCCCGCACCCCGCGCGGCTTCGTCGACCGCCGCGCCCGCGACGTGGCCGCCGAGCGGAAGATCCTGGCCGCCGTCTCGGGCGTCTACGAGCGCTGGGGCTTCGAGCCGCTGGACACCGGGGCCTTCGAGTACGCCGACGCGCTCGGCAAGTTCCTGCCCGACGCCGACCGGCCGAACGAGGGCGTCTTCGCGCTCCAGGACGACGACGAGCAGTGGATGGCGCTGCGCTACGACCTGACCGCGCCGCTCGCCCGGTTCGCCGCCCAGAACTGGGAGACCCTGCCCAAGCCGTTCCGCCGCTACGCCTTCGGGCCGGTGTGGCGCAACGAGAAGCCTGGCCCCGGCCGCTTCCGCGAGTTCGTCCAGTGCGACGCCGACACCGTGGGCTCCGCGCGCCCCGAGGCCGACGCCGAGATCATCGCCATGGCCGTCGACGGCCTGGAGGCCGCGGGCCTGCCGGCCGGCTCGGCGGTCATCAAGATCAACAACCGCAAGCTCCTCAACGGCCTGATGGCCGCCGCGGGCGTCGAGGCCGAGGTCCAGAAGCTCGCCGTGCTGCGCGCCGTCGACAAGCTGGACCGCCTGGGCCCGGACGGCGTGCGCCTGCTGCTGGGCGAGGGCCGCAAGGACGAGAGCGGCGACTTCACCAAGGGCGCGGGGCTGAACACCGCCGCCGCCGAACGCGTGCTGGCCTTCACCGCCGCCGGCGTCGGCGGCCGCGCCGAAACCCTCGCCCGCCTGGCCGACGTGGTCGGCGGCTCGGCCGAGGGCGACGAGGGCCTGGCCGAACTGGCTGCGATCGATGCGGCCCTCACCGCCCTGGGCGTGGGTCCCGACCGGGCGCTGTTCGATCCCGCCATCGTCCGGGGCCTGGAGTACTACACTGGCGCGGTCTTCGAGGCCGAGCTCCTGCTCTCCACCACCGACGACAAGGGCCAGAAGGTCACCTTCGGCTCGATCGGCGGCGGCGGCCGCTACGACGACCTCGTGGCCCGCTTCACCGGCGAGCGCACGCCCGCCACCGGCTTCTCCTTCGGCGTCTCGCGCCTGGCCGCCGCGCTCCGGGCCGCCGGCCGCGACGCTGGGTCCGCCGTGCGCGGCCCGGTGGTGGTCATCGCCTTCGACCAGGCCCGCATGGCCGACTACTTCGCCCTGGCCGGCGAGATCCGCGCGGCGGGCATCCCGGCCGAGGTCTATCTCGGCTCCTCGGGCATGAAGGCCCAGATGAAGTACGCCGACCGGCGCCTGTCGCCCGCCGCCGTCATGCTGGGCGAGGACGAGATCGCCGCCGGGACCGTCACGGTGAAGGACCTCGACCTCGGCCGCGAGCTTTCCGGCAAGGTGGCCGACAACACGGAGTGGCGCGCGCAGCGCCCGGGCCAGCAGACCCTCCCCCGCGCCGAGCTGATTCCGGCGCTGCGCCGCATCCTGGACGCCGGCTGATGCGCGTCGAGCCCCCCGTTCCGACGCAGGCGCTGGCCGCCATCCGCGCGCCCCTGGAGAGCGCGGGCGCGGTCCGCACCGACGCGCCCCTGCTGCAACCGCTGAACCTGCTGCTGGACCTGGCGGGCGAGGCCATGCGCGCCCGCCTGTTCGTGGTTCAGGCCGAGGGCGGGGCCGAGGCCTGCCTGCGCCCGGACTTCACCGTGGCCATCGCCCGCGCCCACCTGGACGCCGGCCGGGCCGAGGGCCGCTACCTCTACGAGGGGACCGCTTTCCGCGCCGCCTCCGGCGCCGACCGGCCCGAGGAATTCCTCCAGGTCGGCCTGGAGCTGTTCGCGCCCGCCAATGGTCCCACGGAAGAGGCCGACGCCGAGATCGCGGGCCTGGCCTGGCGGTCGGCCGTGGCCGGCGGCCGGGACGACCTGACGCTGCGCTTGGGGGACGTGGGCCTGTTCGGGCCGTTCATCGAGAGCCTGTCCCTGGCCGACGCCCTGGCCGCCCGGCTGAAGCGCGTCGCCGGCCGTCCGCGCCTGCTCCAGGCCGAGCTCGCCCGCGTGGACGAGGCCGCCGAGGCTGAAGGCGGAACCCTGGCCCGCATCCTCTCGGGTCTCCCGGAAGCCGAGGCCGGCGCCCTGCTGGAAGAGGTCTGGGCCCTGGCGGGCGTGGAGCCCGTCGGCGGGCGCGGTCCCGCCGAGATCGCCGCCCGCCTGGTGCGCAAGGCCGAGGCCGCCCAGGCCCCTGCGCTCACCAAGGGCCAGGCCGCCGCCGTCCGCGCCTTCATGGCCATCGAGGACGCGCCCGCCGCCGCCCTCGCCCAGGTCGCCGAACTGGCCGGAACCCGCGACGCCGCGCTGAAGGCCGCGCTCGGCGCCTGGGACGTGCGGCTGGCGGCGCTCGCCAAGGTGGCCGACCCGTCGCGGATGCGCTTCGCGCCCGCCCTGGGTCACGCCTTCGACTACTACGACGGCCTCAGCTTCGAGGTGACGAGCGCGGCGCTGGGGCCCGACCGCCCCGTCGCCGTCGGCGGCCGCTACGACGGCCTGCTCGCCCGGCTCGGCGGGACGGCCCAAGCGGGCGAGCAGGCCCGGGCGGTGGGCTGCACGGTCCGGCCCTGGCGGGCCTATGCGGGAGGCGAGGCATGAGCGAACTCGTGATCGCGGTCCCCTCCAAGGGCCGCCTGAAGGAGCAGGTGGAGGCCTGGCTCGCCGACAGCGGCCTCGAGCTCGCCGTCACCGGCGGCGCGCGCGGCTACATGGCCAGCCTCAAGGGCGTGCCGGGCGCCCAGGTGCGCCTGCTCTCGGCCGGCGACATCGCCGACGCCCTGGACGCGGGCGAAGTCCACCTCGGCATCACCGGCGAGGACCTGCTGCGCGAGCGGGGCGAGGACCTGGATGACCGCGTCCTGCTGCTGCGCGCGCTGGGCTTCGGCCGCGCCGACCTCGTGGTGGCCGCGCCGAAGAGTTGGCTCGACGTCACGACCATGGCCGACCTCGAGGAGGTCGCCGCCGAGCACCTCGCCCGCACCGGCCGCCGGATGCGGGTCGCCACCAAGTACCTGTCCCAGACCCGGGCCTTCTTCGCCCGCCACGGCGTCGTGGACTACCGGATCGCCGAATCGGGCGGGGCGACCGAGGGCGCGCCGGCGGCGGGCTCGGCCGAGCTGGTGGTCGACATCACCACCACCGGGGCCACCCTGGCGGCCAACGGCCTGAAGGTGCTGGCCGACGGCGTCATCCTGAAGAGTCAGGCCCAGCTCGCCGCCTCGCTGCGCGCCGACTGGACCGAAGAGGCGTTCGCCGCCGCCGAACGCCTGCTGCGGGTGGTCGAGGCCCGGGCCGCGGCGCGCCGCAGCGCCACGCTCATCTGGCCCGCCCGCGACGATGCGGCCGAGGCTGCGGTCGTGGACGCCCTCACCCGCGCGGGCGCCTCGCGCCGGCCGAACGGCCTGCTGGTGGAGGCCTCGCGAGTCGCCGAGGCGGCCCAGGCGCTCACCGCGGCGGGCCTGGGCCCCGTCACCGCCGCCCGGCCTGAGTTCGTCTTTGACGTGAACTGCCCCGCCCTGGACACGCTAAGGTCGCGTGTTTTTGGCGAACCCGTCAAAAATAGGGTGTAAGATTCCGCCTGCTCGCGAATTTCTGATCGAGCTGTACCGGTAACAGCGTTGGGGCCCGTTGACTCGGGTAGAAAATTGCCGTTCTGTCATCAGGCGAGAGACATGACGGCGCAAGTCCGAAGGTCTCCGGCGTTTCGGGGAGGAAACGCCCGCTCAATCAGAGCGACTGCTCAAGACGGCCCGCCGAGATTATCCCCCTCGGCGGGCCGAATCTTTTTCAGCCCCGGGTTGTTTCTGACAAAAGAGTCAAAACCATTCCCTCCCTTGATGGGGAGGGACAGCTCGCCGCCAGGCGAGCAGGGTGGGGAAGCCACGACCGGGCGCGGCGCCGTCCGCCAATACCCCGTCATCCCCGGCCTCCCATCATCCCCAAACCCGTCATCCCCGGCCTTGTGCCGGGGACCCAGAAACGCCGACTTGGGTCCAACTCGGCAGAGACCTGCGCGTCCGGATGGCCGGGACGAGGCCGGCCATGACGGTCCGAGGGAGGAAGCTCCCCATGCTATGCTCAGGCATGGCCCCGCCCCTCTCCATCCTGCTCGACCTGGACGGCACGGTCGTCGACTCCCGGCCCGGCATCCTGGCGAGCTGCCAGGCCGCCCTGCGCGCCCTGGGCCATCGCCCGGACGGCCTCGACCTCGACGGCCTGATCGGCCCGCCGCTGGAGGAGGTGCTGGCCGTGGTGCTGGCCGGGTACGGCGACGACCGGGTGGGCGAGGCCGCGCTGGCCTACCGCGAGCACTACGGAACGGCTGGCTTCCGCGAGACGGCGGTCTATCCGGGCCTCCCGGCCGCGCTGGACGACCTCCTGGCCCTGGACGCCACGCTCTACATCGCCACCTCCAAGCGCCGGGTCTTCGCGGAGAGGATCCTGGATCACCTGGGCCTCATCGACCGGTTCGCGGGCGTCCACGGCTCCGAGGCCGACGGGACCTTCGACCGCAAGGCCGACCTCGTCGCCCACGTGCTGGACCGGCACGGGCTCGGCCCCGGCCGCTGCCTGATGGTCGGCGACCGCCGCCACGACGCCGAGGGCGCGCGGGCCAACGGCGTCGCCACGGTGGGCGTCCTCTGGGGCTACGGCGACCGCGCCGAGCTCGAAGCCGCCGGGGTCCTGCACATCGTGGCGGAGCCGCCCGAACTGGTCTCGATCGTGTCCGGGCTCCGAGCCGCCAGCTAGGCCGCCCGCTACCAGATCCTCACCCGCTCCTGCGGCGCCACGTACATCGCCTCGCCCGGCTTCACGCCGAACGCCTCGTGGAAGGCGTCGATGTTCTTCACCGGCACGTCCACGCGGGCCTGCGGCGGGGAGTGCGGGTCGGAGACCAGGATCTGCTTCATGAAGTCGTCCCGGTACTTGCCGCGCCACACCTGCGCCCAGCCCAGGAACACCCGCTGGTCGCCGGTCAGGCCGTCGATCACCGGGGCCGGCTGGCCCTTCAGCGACAGGTGGTAGGCGTCGAGCGCCAGCAGCAGGCCGCCCAGGTCGGCGATGTTCTCGCCCATGGTCAGCTCGGGATTGATGTGCGCGCCCGGCAGGATCTCCATGGCCGCGTACTGCTTGCCGAGCTTGTCGGCCTCAGCCTGGAACTTGGCCGCGTCCTCGGCCGTCCACCAGTCGGTCAGCCGCCCGTCGCCGTCCGACTTGCGCCCCTGGTCGTCGAAGCCGTGGGTGATCTCGTGGCCGATCACGCCCCCGATGCCGCCGTAGTTGATGGCCGGGTCGCCCTCGGGATCGAAGAACGGCGGCTGCAGGATGGCGGCCGGGAAGACGATCTCGTTCTTGGTCGACGAGTAGTAGGCGTTGATGGTCGGCGGGGTCATCTCCCACTCGTCGCGGTCCACCGGCTGGTCCAGCCGGTCCGCCTGGCGCTTCCACTCGAAGGCCGCGGCCCGCTCCACGTTGCCGTAGAGGTCGTCGTCCTTGACCGTCAGGGCCGAATAGTCCCGCCACTTGTCGGGATAGCCGATCTTCACGTGGAACTTGGCGAGCTTCTCCAGGGCCTTGGCCTTGGTCGGCGCGCTCATCCAGGTCAGCTTCTCGATCCGCGCGCCCATGGCGGTCTTCAGGTCGCCGACCAGGGCCTCCATCTTGGCCTTGCTCTCGGCGGGGAAGTAGGCCTCGACATAGACCTGGCCCAGGGCCTCGCCGAGGTTGGCGTCCACCAGGTTCACGCCGCGCTTCCAGCGGGGCTGGATGGCCGGGACGCCCGACAGGGTCTTGGAGCGGAAGTCGAAGCGCGCCTGCACGAAGTCGTCCGACAGGTAGGGCGCGGCCTGGTCGGCGGTGGTGAAGGCCATCCAGGCCTTCAGGGTGTCCACCGGGGTCTTCGCATAGATCGCCGCGATCTTCGGGAAGGCGGTGTTCTCCTGGGCGATCACCCGGCTCGCCTTGGAAAGGTCCGCGCCGGCCAGGAAGGCGCTCCAGTCGAAGCCGGGCGCGAACTGGCCCAGCTTGGCCACCTCATAGGGGTTGTAGGTCTTGTCGTCGTCGCGCCGCTCGGCCCGGGTCCACGAGACCTTGGCGATCTCGGTCTCCATGGCGACGATGGCCTTGGCGTTCGCCTCCGGCTGCGGCCAGCCCGCCAGGGACAGCAGCTTGGCCACATAGGCCTCGTAGGCCGCCTTCTGCGGGGCGAACTTGGCGTCGAGGTAGTAGTCGCGGTCGGGCATGCCCAGGCCCGCCTGGCCCACATAGACCGCGTACTTCAGCGGGTCCTTGGCGTCGTCATAGACCTGCACCGAGAACACCGACGAGCCGAAGCCCTTGGCCGTCTCGCCCATCAGGCGGGCGATGTCGCGGCGGTCCTTGGCGGCCTTCACGGCGGCGAGGTCGGCCGCGAGCGGCTGGGCGCCCAGGGCGTTCACCCGGGCCTCGTCCATGAAGCTGCGGTAGAGCGACCCCACCTTGGCCTGCGCGCCCGTCGCGTCCGGGCTGGCGGCGGCCTTGTCCACCACCGCCCGCATCCGGTCCTTGGAGAGCTCGTCCAGGGCGTTGAAGGCGCCGTAGCTCGACCGGTCGCCGGGGATCTCCAGCTTGTCCAGGTAGGTCCCGTTGGCGAAGCGGAAGAAGTCCTGGCCGGCGCTCACCTGGCGGTCCATGCCCGAGGCGTCGAAGCCCCAGGTCCCCATGCGGGGCGCCTTCGAAAGGTCGCGCGGCGCCGGCGCGGCGTCGGCGGTCGCGGCGGCGGGCGCCGAAAGGGCGGGCTGGGCGGCCAGCAGCAGGGCGGCCGTGGCGGCGGCGGCGAGCCAGGCGGTCTTCATGGCGTTGATACTCTTCGAGAAAGGGCGTTTGGCGGGGACCATGGCCCAGGCCCCCGCCGTCGCGCTCGTTACATTTTGGTCAGATTAGTGGTGCGCGTGACCGGCCGGACCCGGCGGCGTGACGCGCACCTCGAACTCGGCCTTCACCTTGGCCCCGCTGGCGAAGGTGAGCGTCGCCGGGACCTTGTCGCCCGCCTTCAGCGTCTTCGTCAGGCCGATGAACATCAGGTGGTAGCCGCCCGGCGCGAAGACGACGGCCCCGCCGGCCGGGATCGCCACCCGCGCCTGCTTCTCCATCTTCATCACGCCGCCCGCCGCCATGCTGGAGCGGTGGATCTCGGTGGTCTTCGCCGCCGGGCTCTCGACGGCGGTCAGGGCGTCGGCCGCCTTGCCGGGGTTGGCCAGGGTCATGAACCCGGCGCCGGTGGAGCCCGCCACGGCCGGACGGCTCCAGGCCTGGCTTACCTGCGGGGCCGCGACGGCGGCGGTGGCCGAGGCCGCCACGGCGGCGGCGATCAGGGGAATTGCGAGTTTCATGGGTCTCTTCCTAGTGACGATCGTGGCCGCCTTCGGGCGGCGGCGATGCGGGGGTCAGGGTCAATATGGGGGCCGGACGGGCCGGGCGCGGGCCCGCCGCCGGGACGGGCTCGGTCCAGCGCAGCACGGCGGCCCCGCAGGACTGGATCGCCGGGAACGCCAGGCGCTCGCCTTCGCCTGGCAGCTTCACCAGCATGACGAACTCCTCGAACTGGTCGGCCGGGAGGCGGCCCGCCCAGGTGATCGACGTCACGCGCTCGCCCTCCTTCCGGATGTCCAGCGCCCAGCCGGGCTTGGGCTGGGGCCGGGCGGCGGAGATTCCTTCGGGAATCTCGATCCGCACCGCCGTGGTGGCGGCGCCGTCGCAGCCGTGGCCCACGCCGAAACGCAGGACCTGGTAGCTCCCTGCCCTGGCCTCGGTGGGCTGGACCGCGACGTGGGCCAGCGCGGGAGCCGCGGCGAAGGTCGCCGCGGCCAGGATCAGGGGTTTCAGTAGGTCCATGTGATCCCTCCGAACACGGAACGGCCGTCGCCCGGCCAGTAGGCGGCGCTGGCGGCGGTGGCCGCGATCTGCGCCTGGACGTTCGAGATGTAGGCCTTGTCGGCCAGGTTGCGGGCGTCGAGGAACAGGGAAAGCCGCTCGCTCACCCGCCAGCCGGCGCCCAGGCTCCACACCGCGTAGGACGGCGCCTTCACGGTGTTCCTGTAGTCCACCCAGGCGTCCGAGGCCGACCATTCCACCGAGGGCGCCACCCACCAGCCGGCCGGGTGCTCGTAGCGCAGCTCGGCCCGATAGACATGCTCGGGCACGATCGGCAGGCGGTTGTCGCCGTACTGGACGTCGTCCCGGAAGCGGAAGTCCGACCACGTCCAGGTCTGGCGCAGGCGCAGGCCTTCGGCGACCCGCCAGTCCACCGCCGCCTCGATGCCCTGGTGCACCGTCTTGTCGGCGTTGAAGGTCGCGGCCGGGATGTCGCCTCGCACCGTGTACTGCAGCATCTCGCCGTCGAGCCAGGCGCGGTAGAGCGTCACGTCCCACAGGAACGGACCCTTGCGGCCCCGCGTCCCCGCCTCGGCGGTCCAGGCCGCCTGGGCCTTCACCGGGGCGAAGCCCAAGTTGGTCGGCGACATGGAGCCCAGGTTCGGCGGCTCCACCGAGCGGGTGAGGTTGGCGAACACCTGCACGCCGTCCTCGTTCTCCCAGAGGACGCCCACGCGGGGCGCGATCCAGTCGTAGTCCTTGCCGGCGTCCAGGTTGAACGTGCCCGTCACGCCGGGGATGGCGAAGCTGCGGTAGTCCCGCCTGGCCAGGCCCCAGGTCGCCCCGCCGACCAGCGCCAGCCGGTCGGTGACGAAGAGCCGGCCCTCGCCGAACACGTCGAAGGCCTCGGCGTTCTGCAGGGTGCGCGAGGTCGGCGCCCCGCGCGCGCCCTTCACATTGACGTAGAAGTTGGAGTCCAGGTCCCCGGTGCGGGCCCAGGCGCCGAGATAGGCGTCGGCCCGCCGGCCGGCCAGCTCGCCCTCCCAGTCGAGCCGGGCGAAGGCCCCGTAGTTGCGGCTCTGCTGGTCGATGACCTGGAAGATCGGGTGGTCCAGGTCCTTCCACACGGCGTAGGCCGCCGCCTCCAGGGTGAGCCCGTCGGCCAGCCGCCAGGTGGTCCGAAGCGAGCCCCGGAGCCCCCGCTGGTTGCGGCCCTGGTCGTTCGCCACGTTGCCCGCCGCCGCCTGCCGCGGGTCGGTCTCGAACTGGGCCCGGGTCAGCGCGCCGGGGATCTCCTGGGCGATGTTCGAGCCGTTCAGGATGAACCGCACCTCGCGATCCTCGCCGAAGCTCTTGCCGATGTTCAGCGCGCCGAACTGGAGGTTCTGCTGGCTCTGCGGGCGCCAGCCCTGGCCGGTCTGGTTGGTCCCGGCGACATAGACGTCCCAGTCGCCATGGGTCTGCGCCAGCGCCACGTGCTCGCGGATCAGGCCGAAGCTTCCGCCGTCCACCCGGACCTGGGCCTCATGGCCGGCGTCGCGGCCGGTGGGCGTGACCATGTTGATCGCCCCGCCCAGCAGCGCCCCGCCGAACCGCAGGGCGTTGCCGCCCCGGTAGACCTCGGTGAAGCGGGTGTTCAGCGGATCGGCGATCTGGCTGTCGCCATAGCCGTCGGCCTCGTTCAGGGGCACGCCGTCCTGGGCGATCAGCAGGCCCCGGTTGTGGTTGGCGTTGCCGATGCCCGAGCCGCGGATCGAGATGCGGATGTCGCCGCCCCACTTCTTCTGGGCGTAGACCCCCGGCGCGTCGCGCAGGATGTCGTCCAGGGCCAGGGCGGCGCGCCCGGCGTAGGACTCCTGGCTGATCACCGAGACGGCGCCCGGCGTCTCGGAAAGGCGCTGGCGGGCGTCCTGGACCACCGGCGGGTCCTCGGGGTTGCGGGCGCCGGTGACGATCACCGTGTCGACCGCGGGCGCGGAGGCCTCGGCGTGCGCCAGGCCAGGCAAGGCGAAGGCGGGCCAGGCGCACGCGCCCAGCATCAGGGCGCCCCTCAGGGCGCGGTTGTTTCGTGACATGTTTTCTGGATTTCCGAACGTGCTGAGACGGGCGCGCGGGTCTGATCCCCACGCGCCGGCGAAGTCGTCAGGCGTTCGGCGAAGGCGGTCCCTGGCCCGGCGGTCTGGGGGGCGCGCGGGCCGGGGGCGGCGGGGCGGCCGGGGGAATGCGGGGCTCGAGGCGGACGTAGGCGAAGGTCGCGGGCGCGGCCTCCACCGCCGGCGGCGGCAGGTCGGCCGTGGTGGCGGGACAGACGCAATGGTCGCAGCGGCCCACGTGGGCCGGCGCGCCGCCGTCCGTGGGCGCCGTCTGCGGGCCGAGGCTGGTGCAGATCACGCCGTCGCCCAGCCCGCCCAGCGGGGAGGGCGCGGCGCCCGCCAGCGACGGGATCAGGGCCTGGACCAGCAGGGCGAACGCCGCCACGAGCGCCAGCATCGCCCGGCGCTCTGCGCGTTGGGCGCGCGCGTTCAGGGTCTGGCGCGGCGGCTTCACGGACGCCTCTCCTAAACCCCGCCGGGGATTCCGCAAGCATCCGGCGTGCGCCATAGTGCGTTGCAGGTCGGCGGAGGGGTGATGGAAGGCCAGGTCGAGACAGGCGCTTACAAGGACGTCGTGCTCTTCCTGGCGACCGCCGGCGTGGTGGTCCCGCTGTTCCGCCGCTGGAAGCTCAGCCCCATCCTGGGCTTCCTGGGGGCCGGCGTCCTGCTTGGGCCGTACGGCCTGGGCAGCCTGGCGGGCGAGGTCGGCTGGCTGTCGGCCATCACCATCGAGAACCCGGACCAGCTCTCCCAGCTCGCCGAGCTGGGCGTGGTCTTCCTGCTCTTCATGATCGGCCTGGAGCTGTCGTGGGAGCGGCTCCGGGCCATGCGCCGCTACGTCTTCGGCCTGGGCGCCCTGCAGGTGGGCCTCAGCCTGCTGGCGATCGCCGGCGTGGCGCGGGCGCTGGGCCTGCCGACCCCGGCGGCGCTGGCCCTGGGCGCGGCCCTCGCGCTTTCGTCCACGGCCATCGTCATGCCGATCCTGGGCGACCAGAAGCGCCAGCACTCCCTGGCCGGTCGGGTGACCTTCTCGGTGCTGCTGTTCCAGGACCTGGTGGTCGCCCCGATCCTGGTGACGCTCACCCTGTTCGGCCGCCGCACCGGCGCGCCGGCGCTGGAGACCTTCCTGCTCTCGCTGGTCCCGGCCGTGGCGGGCGTCGTGGCGCTGTTCGTCCTGGGCCGGCTGCTGCTGCGGCCCATGCTGCGCTCGGTGGCCAAGGCCAGGAGCGAGGAGCTGTTCGTCGCCGCCTCCCTCCTGGTGGTGATCGGGGCCGGCCTGCTCAGCGCCGCCGCCGGGCTCTCCATGGCGCTCGGCGCCTTCATCGCCGGCCTGCTGCTCGCCGAGACCGAGTTCCGCCACGAGGTCGAGGTGCGGGTCGAGCCCTTCAAGGGCCTGCTGCTGGGCCTCTTCTTCATCTCGGTGGGCATCGGGCTCAACGTGCCCCTGCTGCTGGAGCGGCCCGCGGTGATCGTGGGCGCCGCCGTGGGCCTCGTCGCGCTCAACGTCGTCCTGGTGTTCGGCCTGGCCCGGCTCTTCGGCGTGCGCGAGCGCTCGGCGGCCGAGGCCGCGCTGCTGCTGGCCGGCGCGGGCGAATTCGCCTTCGTCATCCTGGGCCAGGCCATGTCCGAGCGTCTGGTCGACCGCTCGGTGGGCGAGACGGCCCTGGTCGCCGCCACCCTGTCGATGTTCACCATCCCCGTCCTCGCCCAGCTCGGCCTGCGCCTCGGCGGACGGAGCGTGGCTCCCGCCGAAACCCCGGCCGAGATCCCCGCCGAGCCCGAGCCGGGATCCCAGGAGGGCGCCGACGGCTCGGTCCCGCGCGTGCTCGTGGTCGGCTATGGCCGGGTGGGGCGCCTGGTGGGCGAGATGCTGGGCCGCCACCAGATCCCCTGGGTCGCCGCCGAGATGGACGCCCGCCTGGTGGAAAGCGGCCGCCGCCGCGGCGAGTCGATCTTCTTCGGCGACGCCGCCCGGCCCGAGTTCCTGCTCCGCTGCGGCCTGGCCGAGGCGCCCGCCCTGGTGGTCACCATGGACGATCCGGAGGGCGTCGAGACCGTCGTCGGCGTGGCCCGCGAGATGCGCCCCGACCTGACCATCGTGGCCCGCGCCCGCGACGCCCGGCATGCCCAGCGACTGTACGACCTGGGCGCCACCGACGCCGTGCCCGAGACGGTCGAGGCCAGCCTGCAGCTTTCCGAGGCGGTGCTGGTGGGGGTCGGCATCCCGATGGGACTGGTGATTGCGTCCGTGCACGAACGGCGCGACGAGTTCCGGGCCGTGCTGAACCGTCCCGATTCCCTGGGCGGCCGGACCCGCCGCTTCCGCCGGGACGGCGGCGCCTGAACGGCGCCGGAAGTTGGGCGGCGAAAAAATCTTCAGGTGACATTCATCAACGCGGAACCAAGCGTAGCCGTGAACGTTGGGCTGCGGTGACGCGTCTGGGCGCGCGGGTGGACGAGGGGTTGGATGTCGTCTCTGGGAGCAGCTTCGCAGCCGCTGGCCTTGGACGCGCGTTCGTCCGACGCGCCTGCGACGCTCTGCATGCTTAACAAATATTACGTGGAGCATCCTTCAGAATTCGCCGGCCATGCCGCAAAGCTTGGCCTTGAAGAGCGGAGGTGCTCGACTTGAAACCGTCCGGCGACTGGGGTGAAACCCTGCCGGCGGGCCGGGCGCGCGGGCGGTCTGATCTCGCCCGCATGACGTTGATCACTGAAAGATCGTCGTCTAGCGTCCTGGCATAGCTTGGAAGGTCGGCGAAATTGGGGTCGGAGTGTGGCTTTGGCGACACTTACGCATCCCGGGGACCTTGTTATAAGAGCGGCCGGGTCAATTGGCCGCACCACCTGAGGGCAACGAGAGGGCTCTGATTATGAAGTTCAAACTCCTGGCAGGGGCCGCGATGGCCGCGGTGTTCGCCGCCGGCAGCGCCTCGGCGCAAGTCGGCTGGTACGGCGCCGTCGATCTCGGCTACCACTGGCCGCAAGAGTTCGAGATGACGTCCTCGAACAACGCCGCCAACGGTCAGCCGTATAACTGGGACTTCAACCAGGAAGACGACTGGGCCGGCTTCGCCCGTCTCGGCTATCAGCTGACGGACAACTGGCGCGTCGAGCTTGAGCTCGGCTACCGCGGCGGCGACATCGAGTCGATCCGCGGCGGCACGAACCAGGCGGTCCTGGGCCTCTGCACCCCGGGCGTGACCCGCACGGCCGCCGCGCCGACCTGCGGCTCGCCGGACGGCGACGTCACCTCTTGGACCGTCATGGGCAATGTCATCTACGACATCATGCCCGGCTCGACGATCAACCCGTTCGTGGGCGCCGGCATCGGCATCAACCACGTGAAGATGGACACGGTCGGTCAGTTCTCGAACGTGACCGGCACGCTTTCGGCGACCAATCCCGCCATCCAGAACCTGACCATCGACGACAGCGACACGGCCTTCGCCTGGCAGCTGCTCGCCGGCCTGGCCTGGAAGGCGACCGATCGCCTGAACGTCGACCTGACCTACCGCTACCTCGGCGGTTCGGACGTCAGCTTCGCCTCGACGGGTTCGGCCGCGGCCGGCCTGCAGCCGGGCGTGTTCGACGGCGAATACCGCGACTCGTCGGTGACGCTCGGCCTGCGGTACTCGTTCGCCGCGCCGCCGCCCCCGCCGCCGCCGCCCCCGCCGCCGCCGCCTCCCCCGCCGCCTCCGCCTCCGCCGCCGCCGCCTCCGCCGCCGGCCTATGAGGCCAAGCAGTTCATCGTCTACTTCCCGTTCGATCAGTACGTGCTGACGCCGGAAGCCCAGACGGTGGTCACGGAAGCGGCCAACTACGCCAAGGGCGGCAACGCCACCCGCGTCGTGGTGGTCGGCCACGCCGACACCTCCGGCTCGCAGACCTACAACGTCCGCCTGTCGGAACGTCGTGCGAAGGCCGTGGCCGACGCCCTGGTCGGCTCGGGCGTGAACCAGACCGCCCTGTCGGTGGATTGGAAGGGCGAGACCATGCCCGCGGTCGCCACCGGCGACGGCGTGAAGGAACCGCTGAACCGCCGCTCGACGATCGACATCAACTTCTGATCTCGATCGCCGACGACAGTCGGAAGCTAGGCGAGGGCCCGGGGGAAACCCCGGGCCCTTTGCTTTGGAATCTCCTCTCCCCCGGGCTCAGCCCGAGAAGGAGAGGGCAGGGAGAGGGCCGGCTCCGTCGAACGATCCGGCGCCGGCGAAATGGCGACTCCCGCGCCGGCCCTCTCCTTTATCCTCTCCCTCTCGCTTCGCGGGGGAGAGGAGGCGCCCATCCGTGAAATCCGTGGTTCTCATTTCCGTGCGGGCGCGCTCGCGCGCCTTCCGTGTCTCCCGTGGTTCCTTCCGCGCCGAAGGCGCCCCGCACGAAAATTTTTGACTCCCCGAAGATCTCGTGTTCTTGCTTTGTTCATGTCCTCGCCCGACGACATGGCCGACGCGATGCTGAGCCGGTTCGCCGAGCTCAGCCTGGAGCTGGCCGCCGGCCTCCAGGCCCGCGCGCTCGCGACCGAGGACGACGAACAGGCCGCCCGCATCGCGTCCGCCTTCCACCAGGTCGGCCGCTCCCTGCGCCAGAGCCTCGCCCTGCGCGCCAAGCTTCAGCAGGAAGCCCGCGAGGACGCCCAGCGCGAGGCGCAGGCCCGGCGTGACGACCGCAAGGCCCGGGTGCGCAAGCCCCTCGAACGCGAGGTCTGGCGCGAGTTCCGCGGCTACGACGCCGAGAACCTCTGCCGCGAGTTGGAGCGCTTCGTGGAGGAGGAGGGCGAGGACCCCGATTTCATGGACGCCGACGTGGACGCGATGATCGCCTCCCTGCGCGCCCGCCTGCCGCTGACCGGCGTCGCCTACGAGGACAAGCCGTCGATCTGGATGTCCGACGACGACGAGGATGAGGACGACTACGAGGACGACGATCCCGACGCGGACGACGACGCCCGGGGCGAGGATCGCCGCAGTTCCGCCTGACCCATCTCCTCTCCCCCCGGGCTCAGCCCGAGAAGGAGAGGGCAGGGAGAGGGCCGGCTCCGTCGAACGATCCGGCGCCGGCGAAATGGCGACTCCTCCGCCGGCCCTCTCCTCGATCCTCTCCCTCTCGCTTCGCGGGGGAGAGGAGGGGACCCGTTCGTGTTTGTTCGTGGCGAAACCCTACACCGGCAGCATGGTCGTGCTCTTGACCTCCTCGAGCACGGCGTAGGTGCGCGTCTCGCGCACGCCGGGGATGCGGACCAGCACCTCCTCCAGGAACTTCCGCCAGGCCACCAGGTCGCGCACCCGTGACTTGATGAGGTAGTCGAAGCCCCCCGCCACCATGTGGCACTCCAGCACGTCCGGCGAGCGGCGGGCCGCGGCGGCGAAATTCTCGAACACCTCCGGCGTCGTGCGGTCCAGCATGACTTCCACGAAGATCAGCACCCCGCGCTCGACCTTCTCCGGGTCCACCAGGGCCGTGAAGCCGGTGATGAAACCCGCTTCCCGCAGCCGCCGGACCCGCTCCGAACACGCCGAGGGCGACAGGTGGCAGCGCTCGGCCAGGTCCGCGTTGCTGATCCGTCCGTCGGCCTGCAGCGCCCGCAGAAGCCGCCGGTCCGTCTCGTCCAGCCGCAGGTTGTTCGCCATAATCGCCCTCCAGCGCTGATCGTCCGGCCTTGCCGCCTTCGAAGCGTAGCACATGCGGAGAAATCTGCGTTACGCCGAACGGTATAAGGATCAGGAGACCTCCATGGCGTTCGATCACCTGGATGCGGCGAAGTTCACCGACGAACGCACGGCGCTCGCCGCCGCCCTCGCCGCCAGGCCGCTCTCCGCCGACGACCGCGAGGCCGTCCGCCAGGAGGCCGAGGCCCTGGTCCGGGCGGCCCGCAAGTCGGCCCGCAAGCAGGGCGTGGTCGAGAGCTTCCTCCAGGAGTTCAGCCTGTCGACCCGCGAGGGCCTGGCGCTGATGTGCCTGGCCGAGGCCCTGCTGCGCACGCCCGACGAGGAGACCCGCGACCGCCTGATCGCCGAGAAGATCGCCTCGGCCGATTGGGCCAGCCACGCCGGCCGCTCCGACTCCCTGCTGGTCAACGCCTCCACCTGGAGCCTGATGCTCACCGGCAAGCTGATCGAGCCGGACGAGGAGGCCCGTCGCGACCTGCCGGGCTTCATCAAGCGCCTGGCCGGGCGTCTGGGCGAGCCGGTGATCCGCCAGGCGGTGGGCGCGGCGGTGCGCATCATGGGCGAGCAGTTCGTCCTGGGCGCCACCATCGAGAAGGCCATCAGGCGTTCAGGCGCCGACGGCTTCGTCTGCTCGTTCGACATGCTGGGCGAGGGCGCCCGCACCGACGCCGACGCCGACCGCTACGAAGCCGCCTACGCCCAGGCCATCAAGACCGTCGGCAAGTCCGCGAAAGGGGAGGGCCCGGAGGCCGGCCACGGCGTCTCGGTGAAGCTCTCGGCGCTCTCGCCCCGCTACGAGGCCCGCCAGGCCGAGCGGGTGTTCGCCGACCTCTACCCGCGCATCGTCCGCCTCGCCGAACTGGCGGCGGCGGCCGACATCAACCTGACCCTCGACGCCGAGGAGGCCGACCGCCTGGTCATCTCCCTGGAGCTGCTGGACCGCCTGGCCCGCGAGCCGTCGCTCGGCGACTGGAAGGGCCTCGGCCTCGCCGTCCAGGCCTACCAGAAACGCGGGCCGCAAGTGATCGAGGCGGTGGCCGGCATCGCCCGCGCCTCGGGCCGCCGCCTGATGGTCCGGCTCGTGAAGGGCGCCTACTGGGACAGCGAGATCAAGCGCGCCCAGGTGGGCGGGATGCCCGGCTATCCCGTCTACACGACCAAGGCCGCCACCGATCTCTCCTACCTGGTCTGCGCCCGCGCCCTCTTGGCCGCCGCGCCGGCCCTCTACGGCCAGTTCGCCACCCACAACGCCCACACGCTGGCCGCCGTCCGCCAGATGGCCGCCCAGGCCCAGGTGAAGGTCGAGTTCCAGCGCCTGCACGGCATGGGCGAGGCGCTCTACGCCGCCGCCCGCGAGCGCTACGGCGACTTCCCGCTCCGGGTCTACGCCCCGGTCGGCAGCCACGAGGACCTGCTGCCCTACCTCGTCCGCCGCCTGCTGGAGAACGGCGCCAACACCTCCTTCGTCCACGCCCTGCTCGACGAGAAGACGCCGGTCTCCAAGGTGGTCGTGGACCCGATCTCGGCGGTCGAGGCCGCCGGCGGCGCCCCGCACCCGAAGATCCCCCTGCCGCGCGACCTCTACGGTCCCTCGCGGAAGAATTCCGAGGGGCTCGACCTCTCCATCAAGGCGGTCCGCGACCAACTCACGACGGCGATCTCCGCCCTCGATTCCGAGGACCTCGTGGGCGGCCCGATCGTCCGGGGCCGGCTCTATGCCGAGGGCGACCGCGAAGACCGCGTCTCGCCCGCCCGCACGGCTCAGCGCATCGGCCGCGCCGCCGAGGCGACCCCGGAGCTGATCGACGAAGCCTTCGCCGCCGCCCGGTCGGCCCAGAAGGCCTGGGACCTGCGGGGCGGCGAGGGCCGGGCCAAGGTGCTGCGGGCCATGGGCGACGCCCTCGAGGCCCACCGCGAGCGCCTCATCGCCATCTGCGTGCGCGAGGCCGGCAAGACCCTGGCCGACGCCATCGCCGAGGTGCGCGAGGCCGCCGACTTCTGCCGCTACTACGCCCATCTCGCCGAGCGGCAGTTCGCCTCGGCCGAAACCCTGCGCGGGCCGGTGGGCGAGACCAACCAGCTCTCCCTGCACGGCCGCGGCGTCTTCGTCTGCATCAGCCCCTGGAACTTCCCGCTGGCCATCTTCACCGGCCAGGTGGCCGCCGCGCTCGCCGCCGGCAACGGCGTGCTGGCCAAGCCCGCCGAACAGACCCCGATCGTCGCGACCGAGGCGGTGAAGCTGTTCCACGCGGCGGGCGTCCCCGCCGACCTGCTGCACCTGATCCCCGGCGACGGCGCGACCGTCGGCGCGGCGCTTACCGCCCACCCGGGCTGCGACGGCGTGGCCTTCACCGGCGGCACCGACACGGCCTGGGCCATCAACCGCACGCTGGCCGCCCGCCAGGGACCCATCGTCCCCTTCATCGCCGAGACGGGCGGGCTCAACGCCATGTTCGTGGACACCACGGCCCTGCGCGAACAGGTCCTCGACGACGTGCTCGCCTCGGGCTTCGGCTCGGCCGGCCAGCGTTGCTCGGCGCTGCGCATGCTGTTCGTGCCCCACGAGACCGCCGACGCCCTGATCGAGGGCCTGAAGGGGGCCATGAAGACCCTGGTGGTGGGCGATCCCGCCGACCCGCGCACCGACATCGGCCCGGTGATCGACGCCGAGGCCAAGGCGGCCCTCGACGCCCACGTCGAACGCCTCCAGCGCGAGGCCAAGGTCCTGGCCCGCCTCGACGCTCCGGCCGGCGGCCATTTCTTCGCGCCGACACTGGCCGAGATCCCCGACGCCGGCTTCCTGGGCAAGGAGGTCTTCGGCCCCATCCTGCACGTGGTCCGCTACGATCCGGCCAGGCTCGCCGAGGCCGCCGCCCCCCTGGTCCAGGCCCGCTACGGCCTAACCCTCGGCGTCCACTCCCGCATCGAGGCCTTCGCCTTGGAGGTCCAGCGGGCGGTCCCGGCCGGCAACGCCTACGTCAACCGCTCGATGATCGGCGCGGTGGTGGGCGTGCAGCCCTTCGGCGGCGAGGGCCTTTCCGGCACCGGCCCCAAGGCGGGCGGCCCCCACGCCCTGCTGCGCTACGCCGTCGAGCGCGCGGTCAGCGTCAACATCACCGCCCAGGGCGGCGACCCGGCCCTGCTCAACCTCGACGCCTGAAGCCTAAAGCCGAGCTTCGCGTTTAGGGCTGGATGACCTTCCAGCAGGCCCTCGCCTTCGCCCTCGTCGGCGCGACAATCGTCGCCTTCATCTGGGGGAGGTGGCGGTACGACGTGATCGCGCTCTCGGCCCTGTTGCTGGGGGTGGTCCTGGGCGTCGTCCCGGCGGACAAGGCCTTCTCGGGCTTCGCCAACGACGTCACCGTCATCATCGCCTGCGCCCTGGTGGTCAGCGCCGCCTTCGCCCGCTCGGGCATCGTGGAATCGGTCCTGCGGCCGATCCTGCCCCGGCTGACCAGCGCCCGCAGCCAGGTCCCCCTGTTCGCCGGCGTCGTGGCCCTGCTTTCGATGGTCACCAAGAACGTCGGCGCCCTGGCCCTGATGATGCCGATCGCGCTGCAGACCGCCCGGCGCACCGACACGCCCCCCTCGCGCCTGCTCATGCCGATGGCCTTCGCCTCCCTGATCGGGGGCACCGTCACCATGGTCGGCACCTCGCCCAACATCCTCGTCTCGGAAGTCCGCCAGCAGATCCTGGGCGAGCCGTTCCAGATGTACGACTATGCGCCGGTGGGCCTGAGCCTCACCGCGCTCGGCCTCGTCTTCCTCTCCTTCGCCTATGGGCTCCTGCCGCGCACCCGCGTGGCGGCCCAGACGCTGGACGCGGCCCTGGACACCGCGCCCTACTTCACCGAGGTCGTGGTCCCCGAGGACTGGACGCTCGAGAAGCGCACCGTCGCCAGCCTCCAGCGTCTGGCCCAGGGCGATGTGATCATCATGGCCCTGCGCCGCGACGGCGAACGGCGGACGGCGCCGCATCCCAACACCCGCGTGCGCTCCGGCGACACCCTGCTGCTGGAGGGCGAGCACCAGGACCTCGACGCCTTCATCAACCGCGCCCGCCTGCGGCTTACCCGCTCGGACCGCCCGGTCTCGATGGAGGAGCCCACCGAGGAGGTCCGCGTCGTCGAGGCGGTGGTGAGCTCCGATTCCATGCTGATCGGCCGCTCGGCCAAGCAGGAGGACCTCTACGGCCAGCATGGCGTGAACCTGCTCGCCGTCAGCCGCGCCGGCTACCGGGCCACCGGCGAACTCAAGGGCGTCCGGCTGCGCTCTGGCGATATCGTCGTGCTGCAGGGCGGGGAGCGGACCCTGCCCGGCGCGCTGAAGACGCTGGGCCTGCTGCCGCTCGCCGAGCGCGAGGTGCGGCTCGGGGGCATCCGTCGCCGGGTGCTGCCCGCGCTCATCCTGCTCGCCGCCATGGTGCTGGTGGCGGTCCAGGCGGTCCCCGTCGCCATCGCCTTCTTCGCCGCCGCGGTGGCCATGGTGCTGATCGGCGCCATCCGCATGCGCGAGGCCTATTCGGCCCTGGATGGCCCGGTGCTGGTGCTGATCGCCGCGCTGATTCCGGTCTCGGACGCCATCCGCGCTACGGGCGGCGCCGAACTGGTGGCGGGCGCGCTCGCCCACGTCTTCCGCGGCCAGCCGCCGATCCTGGCGCTCGGCGCCGTGATGGCCGTGGCCATGGCCGCCACGCCGTTCCTCAACAACGCCGCCACCGTGCTGATCGTAGCCCCCATCGGAGCGGTCCTGGCCCGGCTGCTCGGCCTCAATCCCGATCCGTTCCTGATGGCGGTTGCGGTAGGGGCGGCCTGCGACTTCCTCACGCCCATCGGCCACCAGTGCAACACGCTGGTCATGGCCCCGGGCGGCTACCGGTTCGGCGACTACCCGCGGTTGGGGGCGCCGCTCACGGCTCTCGTTTTGATTGTAGGAACGCCGCTGATCGCCGCGGTCTGGCCGCTCACGGGCTGATTCACAGTGTCGTGAGCGGCGGCCCATTGTGAATCGCCAACCGATTGATCTCCCGAGGGCGACGATCTCGCGTTAACCTCTGGTTTACGAAAAAGCCTGTGGGCGGAGGGTCCGCCTCATTGACGAGTCATTAGCCAAGTGTCCCCATATGTGGGTTGTTCGGGCTGGGGGCCCACAACATGTAGGGGCTCAGGGCGGCGGCCAGGGAGACGGCCAAGTCCCTGAAGAGGCACGGGTTCGAGGGAAATGAGTGAAGCGGCGAAGGTTGGGATTGCCGACGGTGCGGAGCGGGCCCAGGCCCGGGCGGAGCGTCCGCAGCTCCAGTTGGTGCGCAAGGTCGAGGTCGACCGCGCGCGCGACGCCCTGCTGACCGACTTCGGCAAGACGACGCTCGAGGACCGCTACCTGCTGCCGGGCGAGTCCTACCAGGACATGTTCGCCCGCGTGGCGACGGCCTTCGCCGACGACGCCGACCACGCCCAGCGCATCTACGACTACATCTCGAACCTCTGGTTCATGCCGGCGACCCCGGTGCTGTCCAACGGCGGCGCCCAGCGCGGCCTGCCGATCTCCTGCTTCCTGAACGCCGTCCCCGACAACCTCGAAGGCATCGTCGGCGTCTGGAACGAGAACGTGGCGCTCGCCTCCAACGGCGGCGGCATCGGCACCTACTGGGGCGGCGTCCGCTCGATCGGCGAGAAGGTGAAGGGCGCGGGCCAGACCAGCGGCATCATCCCCTTCATCCGCGTGATGGACTCGCTGACCCTGGCCATCTCCCAGGGTTCGCTGCGCCGCGGCTCGGCGGCGGTCTACCTCGACATCCACCACCCCGAGATCGAGGAGTTCCTCGAGATCCGCAAACCCTCGGGCGACTTCAACCGCAAGAGCCTGAACCTCCACCACGGCCTCAGCATCACCGACGAGTTCATGGAGGCCGTGCGCGACGGCGCCATGTTCGGCCTGCGCTCGCCCAAGACCGGCGAGGTCATCCGCGAGGTCGACGCTCGCTCGCTCTGGCAGAAGATCCTCGAGATCCGTCTGCAGACCGGCGAGCCCTACCTGATCTTCTCCGACACCGTGAACCGGGCCATGCCGCAGCACCAGCGGGACCTGGGCCTGTCGGTGCGCCAGTCGAACCTGTGCTCGGAGATCATGCTCCACACCGGCCAGGACCACCTGGGCCAGGAGCGGACCGCCGTCTGCTGCCTCTCGTCGGTCAACGCCGAGAAGTTCCTGGAGTGGCGCGACCATCCGACCTTCATCGAGGACGTGATGCGCTTCCTCGACAACGTGCTCGAGGACTTCATCCAGCGCGCGCCGCCCGAGATGAAGAACGCCGTCTACGCCGCCCGGCGCGAGCGCTCGGTGGGCCTGGGCCTGATGGGCTTCCACTCGTTCCTGCAGCAGCAGAACGTGCCCTTCGAGAGCGCGCTCGCGAAGTCGTGGAACATGCGTCTCTTCAAGACCCTGCGCCGCCAGTGCGACGCGGCCTCCCGCACCCTCGCCGCCGAGCGCGGCCCGTGTCCGGACGCCGCCGAGCGCGGCGTGATGGAGCGCTTCAGCCACAAGATCGCCATCGCGCCCACGGCCTCGATCTCGATAATCTGCGGCGGCACGAGCGCCGGCATCGAGCCGATCCCGGCCAACATCTACAGCCACAAGACCCTGTCGGGCACCTTCGCGGTCAAGAACCCCTACCTGGAGGCCCTGCTCGAGGAGAAGGGCCAGAACACCGCGGCGGTGTGGGATTCCATCCTGGCCAACGAAGGTTCCGTTCAGCATCTCGAGTGCCTCACTCAAGATGAAAAGGACGTCTTCAAAACAGCGTTTGAGATCGACCAGCGGTGGGTGGTAGAATTGGCCGCTGATCGTACACCCGATATCTGTCAGTCCCAGTCGGTTAATCTCTTTTTGCCTGGGGACGTCGACAAGTGGGACCTTCACATGCTCCACTGGACTGCTTGGGAGCGGGGGTGCAAGTCGCTGTATTACTTGCGGAGCAAGTCGGTGCAGCGGGCGGCGCACGCGGGCGGCGAGGCGGTGCAGGCCGTCGATGTGCAGGTCGAGGGCAAGACCGACTACGAGGAATGCCTCGCCTGCCAATAGAGCCGGTTAACCCCGATTAGGGGTTGCCGAGCCCGGATTTCCGAGAGCTACTGATCCCAGACCCGCACTTCAGAGGCGGGCTGGGAGAGCGCATGGTGCGGCGGGCGGCCTTGGCCATCGTCATCGCATGCGGCGCGGCGGGAGCCGCCGCCGCCCAACCGCTCTTGGACCGGGCGCTTGTCGCTCCGTTCCCGCGCCCGGCCGCCGAGGTGCTGGCCGGCGCCGCCTTCCTCGACCGCGAGCGCTTGGCCCGGACCCAGCTCCCCTACGACGACGACAGCCTCGACGTGACCCTGGTCAGGAGCTGGCCCAGAGCCGTCCGCTTCGCCGAGGGCGGCCTGGAGTTCGACGTCTCGCCGCACGCCGGCGTCGGCGTCACCCGCCGCGGCGGCCAGGCCGAGGCCGGCGCCATGCTCACCGTCGGCCAGAAGCGCGAGCGCGAGGCGGTCGAGGCGCTGAAGGACATGGGCGTCCGCGACGGCATGGAATACGGCGACAAGGGCCGCTGGTACCTGTTCGCCGCCGCCAGCGGCCGGGCCGTGGGCCTCAACGTCATGCGCGACGAGGGCGGCTGGAACCGCGACGGCTGGAGCACCGACCCCACCGCCGCCCTGGTCGGTGACGCCCACGTGGGCGTCGGCTGGCGCAAGGGCGACCTGCAGAGCTCGTTCGGCGTCATCCACCGCGAGATCAAGGGCGAGCACCGCGCCTTCGCCGTCGGCACCCGCGAGGACACGGTGGCCGCCTTCACGTTCTCGATCCGGCCCCAGAACTAGGGGCGCCTAGCCCTCCCACCCCGGCGAGAACGGCATCCGCTCGGCCCACAGGGCCTGGAGCCGGGGCTCGGCGTCGACGCGGCGGACCACCTCGGAGAGGCGCGGGGCGGCGGCGTAGAACGCCTTGCGCCGGGGTCCCCAGCGCGACACGACGGCCAGGTAGAGGTCGAGCACGCTGAGGTCCTCGCCCAGCAGGTAGCGGCCGGCCGGCGCGACCTGGGCCTCCATCACCGCCCAGCAGTGGCGGATGCGCTCGGCCGTGCGCTCCAGCAGCACCGGCTCGTGGGCCTTGTCGGCGGCCAGGCGCGAGAGGTCGTCGCGGATCCAGTAGAGGGCGTAGACCTGCGAGGCGATGAAGCTCATCCAGCGCAGAAACCGGGGCCGCAGGGGGGAATCCACCGCCGGCCCCAGGCGCGCCTTCGGATAGGCGTCGGCCAGCCAGATCAGGATGGCCGCGCTCTCGGTCATCAGTTCGCCGGAAGGCAGGACCAGCGCCGGCGCCTGGCGCATGGGGTTGACCTTGGCCATCTCGTCGGCCGCGGCCTCGTCCTCCCACACCGGCAGCTCCACCACCCGGTAGGGCGCCCCGATCAGCGTCAGCGCCGCCTCGACCGGCACCGAGCCCGAGCCGGCGGCGCCGAAGACCACATATTCCCCAGCCATTCACAACCTCGTGCAGAGCCCAAAAAATCCTCGGGGGAAAACCCAAGATGCGGCGTGTCCGCCCCTTTACGCCCACCACATGTTGCGTCACCCTTCCCACCGTGACTCCAGGGGCAGGAACCGTCAGATGACCGCAAAGACCGACGCCAACATCCGCCAGCTGCCGGGCCTGCTCACGCCATCCTACGCCTACAAGCCGTTCCGGTATCCGTGGGCCTACGACTTCTGGAAGAAGCAGCAGCAGGTCCACTGGATGCCCGAGGAGATCCCGCTGGGCGAGGACCTGAAGGACTGGGCCTCCAAGCTCAACGACCGCGAACGCAACCTGCTCACCCAGATCTTCCGGTTCTTCACGCAATCGGACGTCGAGGTGAACGACAACTACATGGAACGCTACAGCCGCGTCTTCAAACCCACCGAGGTGAAGATGATGCTGGCGGCCTTCTCCAACATGGAGACGATCCACATCGCCGCCTACGCCCTGCTGCTCGAGACGATCGGCATGCCCGACGCCGAGTTCACGGCCTTCCTCGACTACCAGGCGATGCGCGACAAGCACGACTACATGCAGACCTTCGGCGTCGACACCGACGCCGACATCTGCCGGACCCTGGCCATGTTCGGGGGCTTCACCGAGGGCCTCCAGCTTTTCGCCAGCTTCGCCATGCTGATGAACTTCCCGCGCCATAACAAGATGAAGGGCATGGGCCAGATCGTGAGCTGGTCGGTGCGCGACGAGAGCCTGCACTGCGAGGGGATCATCAAGCTCTACCACGCCTTCAACAAGGAGACGGGGGCGGTGACCAAGGCCGTGGCCGACGACATCGTCGACTGCTGCAAGACCGTGGTGGGCCTGGAGGACAAGTTCATCGACCTGGCCTTCGAGGCCGGCGAGGTCCAGGGCATGACCCCGGACGACATCAAGCAGTACATCCGCTTCATCGCCGACTGGCGCCTGCGCCAGCTGCACCTGCCCGAAGCCTATGGGGTGAAGGAGAACCCGCTGCCCTGGCTCCAGTCGATGCTCTCGGGCGTGGAGCACGCCAACTTCTTCGAGGCCCGCTCGACGGAATACTCCAAGGCCGCGACCAAGGGCCAATGGCACGGCGACGCCGGCGTCTGGGCCGAGTTCGACAAGATGCGCGAGAAGCGCGCGGCGAACGAGGAGGCGGTGGGGTAGGGGGCGAGTCATCCCGGAAGCCGCGCCAGCGGCTACTCCACAGGTTTATCCACAGGGGCTCCCCGGATTATCCTCAGAGATTCCCAGTTGTGCACGCAGTGCACTGTCGAAGGCTGCGGATTCAGCTGAGAATGCTCTTGCATCGCCGACAACGCGATTCGGGCCGTAGGTGGCAGCCTACGGCCCGGTTCCGCTTACCTCTGCCCGGAGGTCCGATGATGGCAGGAGAGGCCGTTGAATGAACGTGTCGGGTTCATCAACGGCCGTGCTACGACGCAGAATGCTACGTTTCGCCACGAAACGTGTCACGGCGAATGTTCGCAGATTGCGAACTTTCCACATGATCTGTCCAGCACTGCAGACCAGATAGCCGGTAAGAGATCGAAGTCCTTCTCCCGCAAGGGGAGTAGGGGGCGAACTCGCGGCCGTCTTCCCTCTATCTCAGGCCTTCGATGCGAGCCCGCGGACCCGGACGTGTCAAGGACCGGCCGGAGGCCGGCCGCGGCGCGGCGCGCGCTGGCGCGCGCGTCCTTGAGACGCCCGGCCCTGCAGGCAGGATGGCCGGCAAGAGATCAAGGGCGGGGCGGGGGCGGTTGGCGGACTCTTAGGCACGTTCGCAACGTCCGCATGGGTCTGGCAGCCAAGGGTACGTGCTGAGTGTCGATTACGCCATTGCATCACACGGCTCTATGATGCATCATAAAAGCTGAGTTCCGCATATTGGTGGCTTGAATTCGCATGGCAATCTCGAACTTCGACATCATCCTGAACATAGCGCGGCTCGCGATGAGTGCGGACCCGGTCAGGGCGACGCAACAGATCGAGCGCCTCCGCGACTCGGTCATCGACGCAGCGCCAGATCAGGCGGAGAAACTTGGCCGACTTCTCAATCGCCCCACCAGGCGGCTCGAGATGCAGCCTGTAGGGTTCGACGAAATGCGAGCCGGCGCACAATCAATGCTGCCGGGCGAGCGGTTGACGCGCTCAACGCCGGCTCCCGCCGACCGAGAGACGGGCGCAGCGTTAGCAAGGATCATCTTCCCCGAAGACAATCACGAGCAAAGCCCGTTTCTTCCGGGGCAACTGTCGACGGTAATTGATGACCTCGTGGGCGAATGGGGTCGAATCGACGAACTGGCTCGATTGGGCGCGCGTCCGCACACCCGTTGCCTTGTTTTCGGCCCCCCAGGCGTCGGTAAGACCAAGCTGGTGCGATACCTCGCGAGGCGCCTCGACCTTCCGTGCGTGGAGGCGCGACTGGATGGGTTGGTGTCGTCCTTCTTGGGGACGACGGCGCGGAATATTGGCACGCTCTTCGAGTTCGCCAATCGGTACCGATGCGTACTCTTCCTCGATGAGTTCGACGCGATTGCGAAGGCTCGCGACGACGCCCACGAGGTCGGCGAAATCAAGCGGGTTGTGAATACCCTTCTGCAGTCACTCGATGCGCGTGGGATCGGGCTGACGCTCGCGGCGACCAACCATGAGCACCTGCTGGATCCGGCCGTTTGGAGGCGTTTCGACGCCCGTATCCACATCCCTCTACCCGATGGCCAATCGCGCCGCCTGATCCTGGTGGAGAACGCGGCGCCGGTAGAGTTCAACGAGACGGAACTCAAGTTTCTTGAGTGGGTGACCGCTGGCATGAGCGGCGCTGACGTTGAGCGTCTCGTCATGGGCGGAAAGCGGTATCTGGTGCTGCACGACGTCGATCCGCTGGCGTCGTCGGTGACCAATCCGAGTGAGAACCGGCGACGGATTTTGCTCGACGGACTCAGGAATCAAGCCGCCCTGGACGCCCGGCTGTTCGATCCGGAAATCCGCTCGGCGCTCCTTGGGTCAGAGGACGGGCTCCTGGACGCCCTCCTGCAAGCCGGGTTCAAGCAACGGGACGCGGCAGACCTGCTCGGGTGGAACCAGAGCACCATCTCGAGAAAGCTGAAGGCTAAGGCTCAACTGACCTCAGTGGGGCATGAGAATGGCTGACGCGGTGGATCACCGTCCGGTCCAAGTTGTGCTGGATGCGGGGAGGTTCGTCGAAGCCTTCTCCCGCACTCCCGGCCCGAGGAAGCACCGCGACTTCTTCGAGGGCAACGACGAAGGATTCCAAGTCCACAAGAGCCGCCTGATCGAGCGGCTGACCGGGATTCTCAAATCGCTCGAAGCGAGCGGTTCCAGGCTTGGCTATATCCGCGTCCAGGTACGGGCGGAGGCGTTAGCAAAGTCGCACCGGCCGACAACCGTGCTGTTCACGGCAGATCGGGGGTTGCCGCTGGTTGCCTCCGAGGGCAACGGCGAACTGATCTTCCAGGCCACCGACCAGGCAGTTCGCCGTCTCATCGCGGACATTGAAGCCAAGGCCGAAGCCAACGTGAAGATCGTCACCAACGATGAAACGGGCGAGGAGAAGCCAGAACCGACGAAGTATCGGAGCGAAGTCGGGGCGATCGCGCACCTTCGCCTCAACGACGCCAACGACCGGGTGAAGTTCAGCGCGCGCGAGGCCCTGGCATGGATGGCGCAGCCTAACGCCCTAGGCGGGTACATAGTGGAGCTCTTCAGCCCCGAGCGTGACGCCGCGCCGGAAGGCACGCTCCTCGAAATAGAGTCCCTGCGAAATCAACTTGGGGCCGTTGGCGATGGACTACTGGTGCGGACCTTCGACGCTGGTCGGTCCATCAAGGGACGGCCACCAACAAACGCGCTCAGCGTGAGCTTCCGCGATGGCGTGGAAGGGGCTCTCGTGGAACTGCCCTTCGACTACAGCGAAACGGCCAGACCGGCTCTGCCGCCATCCGGTGATGCTCGACGCCCCGTTCGGACCGACATCGACGCCCATCACAGGCTTCTCGGGGCGCTTTCCGAGCAGACGTTGGTGCGCCGTGTCGAGCTACCGCCGTTGGTCGAGGCGAGCCCGGCGGACTTTGGCGCTGCGGTCGTCGAGCAAGCTCTGGCGCCGCCAGACCCCGACCTCAACTATCCCGTCGTCGGCGTGATCGACGGCGGCGTGGGGACTAGCGAGGTTCTCGCTGCCTGGACCGTGGGCGACGCGGGCCTCGTCCCCATCGAGCACCGCGACACTAACCATGGCTCGTTCATCGCGGGTTTGATCGCCGGGGGCGCTGCTCTCAATCCGCTGATCCGCGGCAGCCTCGAACCCACAGGATGCAAGGTCTTCGATCTGGACATCTTTCCGCGCCGCGAGCTGCGACCGGCGTATTATGACGACGTGGAGTTCTTCTTCGACCTGCTCGACGAGAAGGTGAAGTTCGCCAAGGCCAACCACGGGGTTCGGGTCTTCAACTTGAGCTTCGGCCTTCGCGCTCCCGGCAGTCGCTTTGGGTATTCGCTCTTTGCCGAACGTCTGGACCGGATCGCGTTGCGCAATGACGTGATCTTCGTCGTTTCGGCTGGCAACCTCGGACCGACCTCCTGCCGACCCCCCTGGCCAGCAAGCGCATCCGGGGCCCTAAGCATGCTGGCGGCGGCAAGCGGTGACGACGCGATTCTCGCGCCGGCCGAGCATATGTGTGGCTTGACGGTTGGAGCGATGAACCCACCCGCGCTCTTCGGGCATGAGCCGGATCGACCGACAACCTATACGCGGCGAGGTCCGGGCGTCGGCGGCGCGCGGAAGCCAGAGTTGGCCCACTACGGCGGCGTGCTCGTTAGCCCGAGTCTATCCACCGGCCTCGTCTCTCTTGGGCCCGATGGCCGGGCCCGAGAAGGCAGCGGCACGAGCTACGCTGCCCCGAGCGTAGCAGCGAGCTTGGCGACCCTGGACCAGCGGCTGGAGCAGAGCGCTGACCGAGAGTTCCTGTTGGCGATGATGGCCCACCGCGCTCGACGCCCAGCGGGCCTGAATGAGAAAGCCCTTCGGCACGTGGTCCGAGACTTCGTCGGCTTCGGTCGGCCTGCTCTCGCGGACGCCATGCTCATGGACGACCCGTACTCAATTACCCTGGTCTTCAGTCACGTGCTGGTCGCGCGTCAGCGCTTGGATTTCGGGTTCAGCTGGCCGCGAGGATTGGTGGGCACACATGGCGGGTGCTTTGGCCGAGCCGACATGACGCTGGCGTACACTCCGCCGATTGACTTCAGCCATGGGGACGAGGCGCTGCGCGTCCAACTTGAGGCGTCCCTGAAGCAGGAGGATTGGGACAAGAAGAAGCAACGCCCGAAGTTTGAAAGGCGAGTGAAGCACGACGGAGCCGACCTGCCGCAATCCACCCACGCCTCAGAACGCACGGCCCTCCTAACGGGAACCAAGTGGTCGCCGATCAAGCGCTACTATTGCGACATGGCGAAGGAGACGGGGATCACCTCGAACTGGAGGCTGACCCTGGAGTCCTTGTCGCGGGCGGGAGCCCTGTTTCCGCCTACGGGGGTGCCCTTCACGATCATCCTGACCTTGAGCGACCCATCGGGACAGAATGCGATCCACGACGAACTGCGGGCCAGTCTGAATGCGCGGCTTGTCGACATTCAGGTTGCGCATCGCCTTAGGACGCGTGGCCAATCTTGATCGTCGAGCTTCGGCTCCCTACTGGTGTGTCCGCGGGAAGCAGGCCTCAGCGTTGAGGACTCAATGTCCGGTTCCCGGCGCAGACACAAGATTCGATCCTGACGCGCAGCAGACTTACGGCGGGCCCTCCCATCTCCGGCGCTCATGGGTCCCGGTCTTCGGCTTCGCCGAAACCGGGATGACGAGGGAGGGGGCGGCGGCCTCCGCACGACCCCTCATCCGTCAGCCTGCGGCTGGCGCCTTCTCCCGCAAGGGGAGAAGGGCGGAAGGGGGGCCGGCGAAGCGAGGGCGGGCCGGGTCGTCCGGTGTCGGCCCTGCGGCCGCCCGTTCGTCCTTTGGGGCGCCAAGGTTTCACCAGGAGGACCGTGCAGTGGCTGACGAGCGCATCAAGGGACCGGCGTCCTACTTCCCGTCGATCGAGAAGACGTATGGCCGGCCGATCTCGGAGTGGCTGGCGCTGGTGCGCGCGCGCTGTCCGGCCAAGCACATGGAGCTCGTCGCCATGCTCAAGAGCGAGCACGGCATGGGCCATGGGCACGCGAACGCCATCGTCGCCCATGTGCTGGCCGAGGATAAGGGCTGAGCGGGCGCCTCTTGTCCTCAGGGCGTGATCTTGGGAGGGGCCACTCGGCTCGCGGTCGCCCCGCTGACGCCGATGGCGAGGCACAACATTGAGCCGAGGAGGGTGGCGATGAACCCAGGCGAAGATGGTCCCGCGATCAGCAATGCAAGTATGAGAATGGAGGTGACGCCGCCTCCAATGAGCAGGATGGCCGCCGCGTACCTGGCCTGGGCGGTCCGGCCAAGGCGTCCGGAGGCGGACCCGCCGAGCAGAGACTCCCCTGGCGTGTGGCCCGGGAGCGTGACCGGCAGTTGCCGAGCGGGTTCCGGCGCCAAGAAGATCCGCGCGTCGCGGCCAAAGGCGCTGGCAAGCGCCTGGGCCGTCTCCAGGCTCGGGGCGCCGCCGTTCTCGAGGCGCTGCACCGTTCTGACGTTGACCCCGAGGATCAGCGCCAGTTGTTCCTGAGTCCAACCTCGCTCCCGCCGCATCGTCCGAATGAGCATTCGACAAACCTCCGCGCTTCCCGGTGCGATCCTGCACAGCCGCCGTCGGCGCGCCACGGCATTTGGCCGACATTCGACCTGATCCACGCGGCTTAGGGAACGCACGCTTGCCGCGTGAGACCCAACGGCCGTTCCCGGCGCCGATGGGTCCCGATCTTCGGCTTCGCCGGAACCGGGATGACGGGCGAGGGGATGGAGCGTCCTTTCCATTCTCGTCATGGCCGGGCCCCGTCCCGGCCACCCATAGACGCGGGCGGCGCCGGACCAGTCCGCGTGGCCGCGGCCGCGATCTACTGGATCGAAATCGGTGCTTATGGGTGGCCGGGACAGGGCCCGGCCATGACGGTCAAGGGGAGGGGGCGGAGGGCGCTGTCGGCCGCTCCCCTCCCGTTGACGGCGGCCCGGGGCGCGCGCAGCGTTCGGCGGCGATCGTGAACGGCGCGCGGGGCGGCGAATGCTTCATCCTCTGGCCCATCCATTGGCCTGCCGGTGCGGGGCGGTGCGGGGGTCGGTCGAGACGGCCGCGCCGCATGAGCGGATCGTCTGCTACTGCGCCGACTGCCAGGCCTATGCGCACCTGCTGGGGCGGCCGGGCGAGGACCTGGACGCGCGGGGCGGCACGCATGTGGTGCTGACGGTTGCGAGCGCGGTGCGGATCGACTCTGGCGCCGAACGGCTGGCCTGCCTGCGGATGACGCCGCGGGGGCCGCTCAGGTGGTACGCGGCCTGCTGCGACACGCCCGTCGCCAACACGGCCCCGTTGCGGGGAGCGGCCTACGCCTCGCTGCTGGCGCCGGTTCTGGGCGGGGCCGGGCCGGCGCTGGACGCCGCGTTCGGGCCCGCGCGGCGGTTCGGCTTCGTGAAGACCGCCAAGGGGGAGCCGAAGCCGCGCCAGACCTCGTTCCTGGGCGCCTATCTGCGGGTCGCCGCCTGGAGCCTGAAGGCGCGGCTGGACGGGAGCTGGCGGCGGACGCCGTTCTTCGACGCGGCGACGGGGAGGCCGCTCGTGGCGCCGAGGGTCCTGGCGCCGGACGAGCGGGCGCGGCTCGTGGCGGAGGCGGTGGGGGGCTGAGGCTGCGCGCCCCCTCCACCATGCTGCGCATGGTCCCCCTCCCCCGCGAGCGGGGGAGGAGCGGGCGCATTAAATGTTCCACTTTTGTTCTCATCTGTGCTAGGCTGGCGCCATGCCCAGGGCCTATCCGCATCGTCCGCACCTGAAGCTCGCGATCCTGGAGCGGATCCACAAGGGGGAGACGCTGAACGAGGTGTGCGCGTCGGACGGGATGCCGGGGATGGCGTGCGTGATGGTGTGGGCGCGCAAGGACCCGGAGTTCGCCGCGGCGCTGAAGCGCGAGCGGGCCAGGACGGCGGAGATGCGGCGGTTCCGGGTCGATCCCGTGCGGGCCAAGGAATTCCTGAGCCGCCAGGCGCGCGGGGCGCGGGTGACGGCGGTGGTGCGCGATCCCGACATGCCGAGCCTTGAGGTCTATCGCCGCTGGCGCCACCTGGACGGGGCGTTCTCGGAACGGGTGCACCTGAACCGGCAGGCCAAGTACGGGCGGGGCGTGGCCCATCCGCGCTGGCGCGACTTCGACCAGGACGTGGCCGACAGGATCATCGTGGCGGTGTCGAAGGGGGCGGTGATGCGCAAGCTGCTGGCCACCGACCGGGCGTTCCCGTCGCTGGCCGTGCTGGAACGATGGCGACGCGAGAACCCCGAGTTCGACGGGGCGCTGAAGGACGCCATGAAGGTCGGCAGCTTCCGGCGGCCGCGCGACCACGGCCGGCAGGGCTGGGCGCCGATGGCGGAGATCCTGCGGCGCATCCGGGACGGCGCCTCGCTGCGCCAGTTGGCGCGGCAGCCCGACATGCCGTGCGCGCGGACGCTGTACGCCTGGGTCAGGAAGCGGCCGGACTTCGCCCGAGCGGTGGAGGCGGCCTGCCGCGACCGCAACAAGATCCTGGAGCTGATCGCCTGGACCGAGGCCGAGCGCGCGCCGCCGGGGCCGACGCGCGAGATGCAGGCCCGCGTGGCGCCCTACGAGCGCAGGCTGGCCCGGCTGACCCGCCTGCCAGGCGGGGGGCGCTGGAAGGGATAGGGCGGCGCGAAGGCTGGCCTTCTCGCCGGCCGCGGGCCGGATTCGAGAGGTGAGCGTGTTCGAGCGGCGAAACCGCTCGCACTTTCGCCTAACACGCTCTAGCAGGGCGCCCGATGATCCGCCTCGACAACATCTCCAAGCAGAACGGCCACCAGATCCTGTTCATCGAAGCCTCGATGAGCGTCCAGAAGGGCGAGAGGGTCGGGCTGGTCGGCCCGAACGGCGCCGGCAAGACGACCCTCTTCCGCATGATCACGGGGCAGGAGCCGCCCGACGACGGCCTCGTCGTGACCGACCCCGGCATAACCATCGGCTACTTCAGCCAGGACGTCGGCGAGATGTCGGGCCAGAGCGCGGTGGCGGCGGTGATGGACGGCGTGGGTCCCGTCAGCGCCCTGGCCGCCGAGATGGCGAGGCTGGAGGCGGCCATGGTCGATCCCGCCATGATGCTTCCAGACCGGGCGGACGAGCTGGACGCCGTGATCGCACGCTACGGCGAGGTGCAGGAGCGGTTCCAGGAGCTGGACGGCTATGCGCTGGAGGCCCGGGCGCGCGAGGTGCTGGCGGGCCTGAGCTTCAGCCCCGAGCGCATGGACGGCGACGTGGGCCTGCTCTCCGGCGGCTGGAAGATGCGCGTGGCGCTGGCCCGCATCCTGCTGATGCGCCCCGACGCCATGCTGCTGGACGAGCCCAGCAACCACCTCGACCTGGAAAGCCTGATCTGGCTGGAGGCCTTCCTCAAGTCCTACGACGGCGCCCTCCTGATGACCTCGCACGACCGGGCGTTCATGAACCGCATCATCGGCAAGGTGGTGGAGATCGACGCCGGCTCGCTCGTCACCTATTCGGGCGACCTCGACTTCTACGACCAGCAGCGGGCGCTCAGCGAGGCGCAGCGCCAGGCGCAGTACGAGCGCCAGCAGGCCATGCTGGCCAAGGAGATCAAGTTCATCGAGCGGTTCAAGGCCCGCGCCAGCCACGCCGCCCAGGTGCAGAGCCGGGTGAAGAAGCTCGACAAGATCGAGCGCGTCGAGCCGCCGCGCCGGCGCCAACAGGTGCAGTTCGAGTTCAGGAGCCCGCCGCGCTCGGGCGACGATGTGATCAGCCTGAAGGGCGTGCACAAGGGCTATGGCGCGCGGCCGATCTACGCGGGGCTGGACTTCCTGGTGCGGCGCAGGGAGCGCTGGTGCGTGCTGGGGGCCAACGGGGCCGGCAAGTCGACGCTGCTGAAGCTGGCGGCCGGGGCCATCCCGCCCGACAAGGGGACCGTCAGCATCGGGGCCAGCGTGAAGATGGGCTATTTCGCCCAGCACTCCATGGACCTGCTGGACGGCGAGGAGACGATCTTCGAATCGCTGGACGGGTCGTTCCCGCAGGCCGGCCAGGGCCAGCTTCGCACGCTGGCCGGGTGCTTCGGCTTCTCGGGCGACGACGTGGAGAAGCCCTGCCGCGTGCTGTCGGGCGGCGAGAAGGCCCGGCTGGTGATGGCCAAGATGCTGTTCGACCCGCCGAACCTGCTGGTCCTCGACGAGCCGACCAACCACCTCGACATGGCGACCAAGGAGATGCTGGTGGCGGCCCTGGCCGACTTCGAGGGCACCATGCTGTTCGTCAGCCACGACCGGCACTTCCTGGCGGCCCTGTCGAACCGCGTGCTGGAGCTGACGCCCGACGGCGTCCACCAGTACGGCGGCGGCTATACCGAATACGTCGCCCGCACCGGCCAGGAAGCGCCGGGGCTGCACCCGGGCGGGTAGGGGTTTGGCCGGCCGGGCGCGGTATGCTTTCTTCCCCGGCCAAAGCCGAACGGAGGGATTGATGCTCAACCACGTGATGGTGGGATCGAACGACCTGGAGCGCTCGAAGCGCTTCTATGACGCGGTGCTGGGGACGCTGGGGGCCGGCGCGCCGCTCAGCAACGTGGGCCCCAGCGGCCACACGCGGCTGTTCTACCGCCACGCCGGCAGCACGTTCTGCGTCAGCGAGCCGATCAACGGCGAGGCGGCGACCTTCGCCAACGGCGGCACCATCGGCTTCAAGTGCGACAGCCCCGAGCAGGTGAAGGCGTTCCACGACGCGGCGGTGGCCCACGGCGGGGTGTCGATCGAGGACCCGCCGGGCCTGCGCGACGGGGCGCTGGGGCCGATGCACCTCGCCTATGTGCGCGACCCGGACGGCAACAAGCTGTGCGCCATCCACCGGCCCGGATGAGGGCGGCCGGGGACGAGGGGGCGGGCCGATGCGCTACGAGTTCGAGGCCGAGGTCTGGCGCTGGAAGGAGGACGCGGCCTGGCACTTCGTCACCCTGCCGGCCGACTGCGCCGAGGGGCTGAAGGCCCTGCGCGGGCGGGCGCCGGGGTTCGGCTCGATCCGGGTGCGCGTCGAGACCGGGGGGACCGCCTGGCGCACCTCGCTGTTCCCGGACCGGCGCTCGGGGAGCTTCCTGCTGCCGCTGAAGGCCGACGTGCGCCGGCGCGAGGGGCTGGAGGCCGGCCGGTCCGCGCGGTTCGCGGTGGAGATGGAGATCTAGGACCATGGGCGCGCGCCCCGACATCCTCGTCCGTCCGGCGACCGCCGCCGACGTCCCCGCGCTGGGGCGGCTGGGGGCCGAGCTGGTGGCCGTGCACCACGCCTTCGACGCCCGGCGCTTCATCGCCTCGGGACCGGGGATGGCGCGCGGCTACGGGGACTTCCTGGCCGGCGAGATGAAGCGGCCGGACGCGGTGGTGCTGGTGGCGGAGGCGGGCGGCGAGGTGGTCGGCTACGCCTATGGCGCGCTGGAGGGCCCCGACTGGCTGACGCTGCGCGGGCCGGCCGGCGCGATCCACGACCTGCTGGTCGACCCCGCCCGGCGCGGCGGCGGGATCGGCCACGAGCTGCTGGAGGGGATGCTGGCGGCGCTGAAGGCGCTGGGCGCGCCGCAGGTGGTGCTGTCCACGGCCTGGGAGAACGCGGGCGCCCGGAAGCTGTTCGCCGCCGCCGGCTTCCGCCCGACCCTGATCGAGATGACCCGCGAGGTCCCGGAGGAGGGGTGAGCGGCCGCGCTAGGGTCCGGCCGTCAGGACGCGGGTGGCGGCGGCGACGGCGCGGCGGACGTCCTCTTCGCTGGTGCGCCAGTTCACGACGCTGATCCGCATGGCCCGGCGGCCGCGCCAGGTCGTGCCGCTGAAGAACGCCTCGCCGGTGGCGTTGATGGCCTGGATCACGGCGTCCGTGCGGCGGTCGTGGTCGGCCTCGTCTCCGGTTTCGTCGCTGACCTCGGGGTCCAGGAAGCGCACCAGGGCCTGGTTCAGCACGGCGGGGGCCACGAGCTCGGCGCCGGGCAGGGCGGCGATCCCCTCGGACAGGCTCCGGGCATGGTCGCAGCAGCGGTCGACCAGGGCGCCCACCCCGTCGCGCCCCAGCTCGCGCAGGGCCGCGTAGACCGCGTAGCCGCGCGCCCGGCGGGTCCACTCGGGCGTCCAGTCGATGGCGTCGCGGGCCTCGCCCGCGGCCTGGATATAGCTGGCGCTGATGGTCATGGCGGCGCGGTGGGCCTGGGCGTCGCGGACGATGGCCACGCCGCAGTCCTGGGGCGTATTCAGCCACTTGTGGGCGTCGGTGGCCCAGGAGTCGGCCAGCTCCACCCCGTCGAGCTGGCGCCGCCGCGTGGCGCTGGCCCGGGCCCAGAGGCCGAAGGCGCCGTCCACGTGCGTCCAGGCGCCGGCGGCGCGGGCGATGGGGATCAGCTCGCGGAAGGCGTCGCTGGCGCCGATGTTCAGGTCGGCGGCGTTGAGCACGAGGATGGTCGGGCCCGACCCGGCGGCCAGGGCCTGGCGCAGGGTCTCCGGCGCGACCGTCCCGTCCGGCCCCGTGGCGAGCGGCGTCATGGCCCGGGTCCCCAGGCCCAGGAAGCGCAGGGCGCGGTCGACCGAGCCGTGGCGCTGGTCGGTGGCCAGCACCCGCACGGGCGGGGCGCCGATCAGGCCGTCGGCCTCGACGTCCCAGCCGGCGTCACGCAGCACGGCGTGGCGGGCCGCGGCCAGGCCGGTGAAATGGGCGAGTTGGCAGCCGGTGGTCAGCGCGAAGGACGCCTCGGCGGGCAGCCCCAGCAGGTCCTTGATCCAACCGCCGGCGATCTCCTCGACTACAGCGGCGGCGGGGCCGCAGGCGTAGAGCGTGGCGTTCACGTCCCAGGTCGAGGCCAGCCAGTCGGCGGCCAGGGCCGAGGGCAGGGCCCCGCCGATCACCCAGGCGAAGAAGCGGCCCGAGGCCGAGCCCAACTGGCCACCTTCGGTGGCGTGGACCAGGTTGTCGATCACCGTCGCGGCCGGCAAGCCTTCGCGGCCCAGCGGCGCGCCGAGGTCCCGGCGCAATTCCTCCAGGGTGCGGACGGCGGCCACCGGCCGGGTGTCGGCGCCCTCGAGGTATTCGACCGCGTGGCGGAAGGCGCGTTCGAGGACAAGGCGCTCAGGAACAGCGTTTCGGGCGGTCACGTCGGGCTCCGGCAGGCGCGGGACCCGTCGTCCCGGCCCGCGGCTTCTGGCCGAGCCGGCGGGATTTCGTCTGGCGGTTTCCGGACCTCGCTCTACGGCGTAATGGCGATCTTCAGCACGCCGTCGCGCTGGTGGGCGAAGAGGTCGTAGGCGGCCTCGATGTCGTCCAGCTTGAAGCGGTGGGTGACCAGGGCGCGGGCGTCCATGCGGCCGGAGGCGACCACCGACATCAGCCGGCGCATCCGCTCCTTGCCGCCGGGGCAGAGGGTGGTGACGATCCTGTTGTCGCCCAGGCCCGCCGCGAAGGCGGAGAGCGGAATCCGCAGGTCCTCGGAATAGACGCCCAGCGACGAGAGCGTGCCGCCGGGGCGCAGGACCCGAAGGGCGCCCTCGAAGGTGGCCTGGCGGCCCAGGGCCTCGATGGCCACGTCCACGCCGCGCCCGTCGGTCAGCGCCATGATCTGCTCGACGGGATCGCCCTTGGAAAAGTCGACCACGTGGTCGGCGCCCATGCGGCGCGAGATCTTCATGCGGGCGGGGACGGACTCCACGGCGATGATGGTGCTGGCGCCCATCAGCTTCGCCCCGGCCGTGGCGCACAGGCCGATGGGCCCCTGGGCGAAGACGGCCACCGTGTCGCCGATCTTCACGCCGCCGCTCTCGGCGCCCGAGAAGCCGGTGGACATGATGTCGGGGCACATCAGGACCTGTTCGTCCGAGAGACCGTCGGGGACGGGGGCGAGGTTGGCCATGGCGTCGGGGACCAGCAGGTATTCGGCCTGGGCCCCGTCGATGGTGTTGCCGAACTTCCAGCCGCCCATGGCCTTGAAGCCGTGCTTCGTGCCGGCCCCGTCCTGGGAGAGGCAGCCGCACAGGCAGGCGGCGGAATGGCCTGACGGCGTGATGGCGCCGGCGATGACGCGCTGGCCTTCCTGGAAGCCCTGGACCGCCGAGCCCAGCTTCTCGATCACGCCCACCGGCTCGTGGCCGATGGTGAGGCCCCGGGCCACCGGGTATTCGCCCTTCAGGATATGGACGTCGGTGCCGCAGATGGTGGTGGTGGTGATGCGGATGAGCGCATCCAGCGGGCCCACGTCGGGGATCAGCTTCTCGTCGAGGACGATGCGGTTCGGCTCGACGAACACCGCCGCCTTCATCTTGCGCGCCATGGGGCCCTCCTTCGTCTCGAAGGGGCTGGACTAGCAGGCTTGGGGGAGGTCGCCCTTGATTCAGGTCAGCCGGCGGCGGCGACCTGCGGCGGATGGCTCTCGCGGACCTCGTCCCAGATGCGCAGCACGCCCAGTTGGGAGAGCGAGCCGAACAGCCGCTGGAGGTTGCCGCCAGTGGTCATGAGGGCGGGGAAGACCGCCGGCAGGGTGAGCGCCTGGGCCGGGACGATGAAGCCGCTCTCGACGCGGATCACCCAGCCCTGGGCCGTCATGCGCCGCATGTGCCGGCGCACCGTCTCGCCCGGCATGCCGATGCGCCGGGCGACCTCGCTGATCGACACCGGCTTGCGGAGCGCATCGTCGACCATGTCCTTGGCCTCCCAGCCCTCGGCGCCCCGGCGCTCGGGCGTGAAGTGCTCGGTGTTGCTGCGGAAGATCTCCAGCAGGATGAGGGCGTCGGCGGGGCCGCCCGCGCGGCTGACCGACTCCACGAAGCGCAGCACGAAGGTCCCCACCAGCCGCGAGACGGCGCGGAAGGGCACGACGCCGGGGGCCAGGTCCACCGTGGGCGGCGGCAGGTCGTCCAGCAGGCCCAGGTCCGAGAGCTGGTAGTAGAAGGCCCGCAGGCGTTCGTAGCCGCGCACCGCGCTCAGCGCATGGCCGGGGTCCGAGAGGACGGCGGCCGGAACGATCACACCGCCGCCCACGAATCGGACGAAGCCGTCGTCGGCCATGGCCTTGACCCGGCGTCGCACCGTCTCGAAAGGCAGGTTCAGGGAGCTGGCGAGCGCATTCATGCTCACCGGCCGGCGCATTTCGTCGGGCGGCGGGGCGTCGGACTCTGCGAAGGCCACCTGGACGTCCGCGTGGCGGCCGATATCGGCGACGTTGGCCTGGATGATGGCGCTGGCCAGCAGGGTGTCCACGACATCGGAGTCGCCGCGTGCGATGGCGATGGTGTCGAGCAGATAGGCGGCCAGGGCGCGCGCGACCAGCCGCAGGCGGCCGATCTGTCCGTCGTTGCCTGGCTTCAGCGGTCCTTCGGTCACGGCCCTCCCCGACCCGCGTTACGCGACCCCTACCTTGTGGCGCCCCGCCGCGGCCCGACAAGGGCGCGCCGACCCATTTCGGGGGCTTTGCGACGAACCCGCCGAACTCTCAGGCGGCGGCCGTGCCGGCGGCGCGCTCGCGCTCCCAGAGCTGCAGCACCCCCAACTGCGACAGCGCCGACATCAGACGGTGCACGTGGTTGGCGTTGGCCTCGAGCGCGTCCTGGAAGCGGGGCTGGGCGAGCACCTCGGCCGGAATGACGAGCCCGGCGTCCGTGCGGACGAGATGGCCCCGTTCGGCCAGGCGCATGACGTGGCGGCGGGCGGTCTCGGGCGACATGCCGAGCCGGCGGGCCAGGGCGGACGTCGAGGCGGGGCGGCGCAGGCGGTCGGGCTCGAGGTCGGCGGCCGTGGTCCCCTCGCGGCCCATGGGTTCGGGCGGCCAGTGCTCGGTGTTGCTGCGGAACACCTCGAAAAGGATGACCGCATCCAGCAGGCGTCCGACCTGACCCAGGTCCTCGGCCACCCGCAGCATGTAGGTCCCGATCAGGCGCCACACGGTCCGGACCGGCGGTTCGTCCGACGCGATCTCCGCGGTGGGCGGCGGCAGGTCGCCCAGCAGGCCGAGCCCGCGGACCTGCTCGTAGAAGGCGCGGGTCCGCTCGTAGCCCTGGGCGTCCTTGGCGAAGGCGGGGCTCTTGAGGACGGCGGCCGGCACGATCACCCCGCCCTCGACGAAACGGCAGAGGCCGGCGGCGGCCAGCGCGCCGATGCGCCGGCGCACGGTCTCGAAGGGCAGGCCCAGGGAGCTGGCGATGGCGTTCATGCTGACCGGCCGGCGCAGCTCGTCGGGGGGCGGTTGGTCGGCCTGGGCGAAGGCGAGCTGCAGGTCGGCGCGGGCGCGGATCCCCGCCACATTGGCCTGGATGATGGCCGCCGCGATCAGGGTGTCGAGGGGGTCGCCCTCGCCGCGGGCGATGGCCAGGACGTCGAGGAGATAGGCGGAGGTCAGGCGGCTCAGCAGCCGGCGCCGGCGGATGGCGTCATCGCCTCCTGGCTTCCCGTCAGGCGCGACCACCCGATTTCCCCGAACCATAGGTTGAGGATGCGTTCGAAATCCGACATTCGCAAGACCATCGTTACCCGAGCTTCAGGTCCAGGGGCCGCGCCGGGCCCCGGTGACCTGGCCCGTGACGGGCACGGCCGTGCCGGCCCGGGCGCGGGCGGCCTGGCGCGCGGTCCCGACGGCGCCCCCGGTCATCCGCATCAGCGCCGCGACGCGGTTCTCGGTGGCCGGGTGTGTGGAGAACAGGCTGTCGCCCCCACGACCATTGGGGCCCCCCGCCAGGGGGTTGATGATGAACATGTGGGCCGTGGCCGGATTGCGCTCGGCGTCGGGGTTGACGTAGCCGCCGCGGGCGTAGGCCTCGATCTTGCGCAGGGCCGAGGCCAGGGCCTCGGGATCGCCCGACATCTCGGCGCCGTGGCGGTCGGCCTCGTACTCGCGGCCGCGGCTGATGGCGAACTGGACGAGGGCGGCGGCCATGGGGGCCACCAGCGAGACCACGATCATGGGGATGATCCCCGTGGGCCGGCCCTCGGAATCCCGCCCGCCGAAGAAGAAGGCGAAGTTGGCGAGGGCCGAGACGGCGCCGGCGATGGTCGCCGTGATGGTCATGGTCAGCGTGTCGCGGTTCTTCACGTGCGCCAGCTCGTGGGCCATGACGCCGCGAATCTCCCGGCGGTCGAGCATCCCGAGCAGGCCGCGCGTTGCGGCGACGGCGGCGTGGGCCGGGTCGCGGCCGGTGGCGAAGGCGTTCGGCTGGTCCTGGTCGATGACATAGACCTTGGGCCTGGGCATGCCCGCGCGGTCGGCCAGCTCGTACACGTCGGCCAGATAGCCCCGCAGCAGCGGCTCGGGCGTGGCGGGGTCCACCTCGCGGGCCCGGTACATCCGCAGCACGATCTTGTCGGCGTTCCAGTAGCTGACGAGGTTCATGCCGGCGGCGAGCACGAAGGCGACCGCCATGCCGGTCGGGCCGCCGATCACATAGCCCACGCCCACGAACAGCGCGGTGAGCGCGGCCAGAAGCATGAAGGTGCGAAGATGGTTGCGCATGGTCCCTTTTCGTATCCGTCCGGGGCCCCGGAAGACCCCGCCGCGAATATGGGGATTCGCCGGGCGGCTTTAAGGCCGGGTCTGAGCCACGACAGACACAAACGAGGCGAGCCCGCAGCCTCCGCGCGAGCGGAGGCTCAGCCTATCGAACCACGGAATACACGGAATACACGGAAGGGGGCCGCCGCACGGGCTTCCGTGTGGTCCGTGTATTCCGTGGTTCCTTGAATGCGGAAGGTCGCCGCTTCGCGGCCTTTCGGAACCGTACGCCTCAGCGCGCGGTGCGGCGGCGGGCGGGCTGGGCCGGGCGGGAGGCCTGGAGGATTTCAGCCATGGCCTCGCCGGACATGGGGCGGGCGAAGAAGTAGCCCTGCATCCGGTCGCAGCCGGCCGAGCGCAGGAAGAGCGCCTGGGCCTGGTCCTCGACGCCCTCGGCGACGATGCTGACCCCCAGGGCCCGGGAGGCGTGCAGCATGGACGCCACCAGCTTGGAGACCCGGGCGTCGCGGCCTACGTCGGCGATCAGCGAGCGGTCCAGCTTCACCGTCTGGATCGGCAGGTGCATCAGGGCGCGCAGGTTGGAGTAGCCGGTGCCGAAGTCGTCGAGGGCGATGGAGACGCCCTTGGCCGCCAGCCGCTCGATGTGGCGCCTGGCCAGCGCCAGGTCCTGCAGCAGGAAGGTCTCGGTGATCTCGACGGTCAGCGCCGTGGCCGGCAGGTCGGTGCGGGCCAGCCGGGCGATCAGCTTGCGCGAGAAGCCGGGGTCCAGCAGGTCGCGCGGGCTGACGTTGCACGAGACGAGCTCGATCAGGCCCTCGGCGACCCAGGGGGCGGCCAGGCGGCAGGCGGCGTCGAACACCGTCTCGTCGATGGCGTGGATCAGGCCGAGCTCCTCGGCCATGGGCACGAAGGCGGCCGGCGAGAGCAGGCCCTGATCGGGATGGTTCCAGCGGGCCAGCACCTCGACGCCCACCGTGGCGCCGGTGGAGGCGTCCACCACCGGCTGGAACCAGGGGACGATCTCGCCCGCCGGGATGGCGCGGCGCAGCTCGGCTTCCAGGGTGCGCCGCCGCTCGCTCTCGGCGCGCAGCTCGGCGTCGAAGGCCGACCATCGGCGCCCGCCGCGGGTCTTCACCCGGTAGAGGGCCATGTCGGCGAAGCGCTGGAGGTCCGAGGCGTCGGCGGCGTCCTGCGGATAGACCGCCACCCCCACCGAGGCCCCCGGCGAGACGTGGCGGCCGTAGATGGTCTGGGCGGCGCTCACCACCTGCACGAGGCGGGCGGCGCGGCGGGCGACGTCCTTGACGTCCGAAACCACGGCGAACTCGTCCCCGCCGAGGCGGGCGGCGACCTCGCCGGGGCCGCAGTCGGCCAGCAGGCGCTGGCCGAGCTCGGCCAGCAGCAGGTCGCCGGCATGGTGGCCGAGCGTGTCGTTGAGGTGCTTGAAGCGGTCGAGGTCGACGACGAACAGGGCGACCTGGCCGCCGTCGGCGCGGGCCTGCTCCAGCCGTTCGCACAGGAGGGTGGTGAAGGCGCCCCGGTTGACGAGTCCGGTGAGGGAGTCGGTCTGGGCGAGGCGCAGAGTCAGCCCCCGCTCGGCCTCGAGCACGGCCACGCGCGCGGCCAGTTCCGCATAGGTTTCCCGGTTGTCCGACACGGCCCGGCGTTCTGCCTCACCATCACGAAGGGAGCACCTTCGTCAGACGAGGCGAACGCCGGGTTAAGCGACATGGCTAACGCCGCTTTTCTTACCCTCGAGGGGCCGCCGTCGGAGCCTATCCCTGGGCAGGCTCCCCCTGGGGCTCGGCGATCTGGCCCTCCCACTTGGCGACCACGGCCGCGGCCACCGAGTTGCCGACCACGTTGGTGGCCGAACGGCCCATGTCGAGCAGGTGGTCGACCGCCAGGATGAGCAGCAGGCCCGCCTCGGGCAGGTCGAAGAAGGTCAGGGTCGCGGCGATCACCACCAGGGACGCGCGCGGGACGCCGGCCATGCCCTTGGAGGTGACCATCAGCAGCAGCAGCATGGTGATCTGCTGGGCGATCGACAGCTCGACGCCGTAGACCTGCGCGATGAACAGCGTCGCGAAGGTGCAGTACATCATGCTGCCGTCGAGGTTGAACGAGTAGCCCAGCGGCAGGACGAAGCTCGCCACCTTGCGGCTGATGCCCCACTTCTGGAGCTCCTCGAGGGTCCGCGGGTAGGCGGCCTCGGACGAGGCGGTGGAGAAGGCCAGCAGGGTCGGGCCGCGGATCGCGCCGATCAGCTTCAGGACGCGCGGTCCCACGATCAGCACGCCGGCCAGGATCAGCAGGCCCCAGAGCAGGCCCAGCGACAGGTAGAAGCCGCCGATGAAGGCCGCGTAGGTGCCCAGCACGTCGATGCCCTGGGTGGCGATGCTGGCGGCCAGGGCGGCGAAGATCGCCACCGGGGCGGTCTTCATCACATAGCCCGTGACCTTCAGCATGATCTGGGCGATCTGCTCGACCAGGGCCAGCACCTGGGGCGCCTTGTCGTCGATGGCCGAGACGGCGGTGCCCACGAACACCGAGAACACCACGATCTGCAGGATCTCGTTGCGGGCCATGGCGTCGACGATGGAGCTGGGCACCAGGTGGGTGATGAAGTCGCGCAGGGTGAACTTCGACATGTCCACCGCCGGCCCGGCCTCGGTGGCGGCGGGCGCCGTGAGGCCCAGGCCGGCCCCCGGCTGCAGCAGGTGGACCATCAGAAGGCCGATGGTCAGCGACACCAGCGAGGCCAGGATGAACCAGCCGATGGTCTTGACGCCCACCCGGCCCACCTCGGAGGCGTCGCCCATGTGGGCGATGCCCGCCACCAGCGTCGAGAACACCAGGGGCGCGATGATCATCTTGATCAGCCGCAGGAAGATGTCGGTCAGGATGGACAGGTTGTCGGCGACGGAGGCGGCCTGTTCGGCCGGCAGGAAGTGGTTCAGCGCCCAGCCGACGGCGACGCCAAGGATCATCGCGCCGACGATGAAGGCGGTGAAAACGCGGTTCATGGAGCCCCCGAAACTTGCAAGCCGCCTTTGTCGCGAAGATCGGGGGGCGCGTCCAGCGGCCGGATTCGCAACCGTCACGCGCGACGGCTATAACGCCGCATGATGAAGCAGACTGACGCGGCCGGCATCGTCGATCGGCTGGAGACCGAATACCGCGCGAGCGTGGATGCGCTGCGCAAGGCGCTCAAGGCCTTCCTGGCGGGCGGGCCGCCGCCGGATCCCGTGGCGAGGCGGGCCGGCGCCTACGTCTATCCCGAGCTGCGGCTGAACTGGCCGGCGGGCAAGGCCTATCCCCGAATCAGCCGGGCGTTCGCCCGAATCGGCCTGCCCGGGCGCTACGCCGTGACCGTGACGCGGCCCGACCTCTTCCGGGACTACCTGACCGAGCAGCTCTCGCTGCTGCAGCAGGACTTCGACGTCGAGCTGGACGTGGGCCGGTCGGCCCAGGAAATCCCTTTCCCCTATGTGCTGGACGGCGCCCGGGACCTGGCCCTGGCCGACGTCGGCGCGGCCGAGATCGCCCGGCACTTCCCCTCGACCGAACTCGCCCACATCGGCGACGAGGTGGCCGACGGCGCCTGGCTGACGCCCCAGGACGCGCCCCGCCCGCTGGCCCTGTTCGACGGCCTCAGGAGCGACTTCTCGCTGGCCCGGCTCGCGCACTACACGGGCACGCCCGCCGAGCACACCCAGCAGTACGTGCTGTTCACCAACTATCACCGCTACGTGGACGAATTCGTCCGCTGGGCCTGCGAGCAGCTCAGGGCGGACGGCAGTCCCTATACGGCGCTGTCGGCCGCCGGCCGGGTGCTGGTGGACCGCGACACGCCCGACCCCGAGGAGGCGGTGGCCGCCGGGCCCTGGCGCAAGCACCAGATGCCGGCCTACCACCTGATGGCCGAGGGCCGGTCCGGCGTCACCCTGGTGAACATCGGCGTCGGACCCTCCAACGCCAAGACCATCTGCGACCACCTGGCGGTGCTGCGGCCCCAGGCCTGGCTGATGATCGGCCACTGCGGCGGCCTGCGCGGCTCCCAGACCATCGGCGACTATGTGCTGGCCCACGCCTACCTGCGCGACGACAACGTCCTGGACCGGGTGCTGCCGCCCGAGATTCCCATCCCGCCGATCGCCGAGGTGCAGGTGGCCCTGGGCCGCGCCGCCGAGCAGGTCACCGGCGAGAGCGGCGAGGTGCTGAAGCGGCGGCTGCGGACCGGCACGGTGGTGACCACCGACGACCGCAACTGGGAGCTCCGCTACTCGTCGAGCGCGCTCCGGTTCAACCAGAGCCGGGCGGTGGCCATCGACATGGAGTCCGCCACCATCGCCACCCAGGGCTACCGGTTCCGGGTGCCCTACGGGACGCTGCTGTGCGTCTCGGACAAGCCGCTGCACGGCGAGATCAAGCTGCCCGGCCAAGCCAACGCCTTCTACGAGCGCGCCATCGGCCAGCACCTGCAGATCGGCCTGGCCGCCGTGGACCTCCTGCGCCAGGAGGGCGCGCGCCTGCATTCGCGCAAGCTGCGCAGCTTCGACGAGCCGCCGTTCCGCTGACGGCGGAAGGGCCGCGAAGCGGCGACCTTCCATAGGGAAGAAAACCACAGAAAACACAGAAGGACGCAGAACGGCCGCGCGCCGGCCCCTTCTGTGTTTTCTGCGTTTTCTGTGGTTTGAAATGACAGGGCCTCCGCTCGCGCGGAGGCTCAGTCCATCGAACCACGGAATACACGGAATACACGGAAAAAGGGCCGCCGCACGGGCTTCCGTGTGGTCCGTGTATTCCGTGGTTCCTTGAATGCGGAAGGTCGCCGCTTCGCGGCTTTCGTGCTTTTCGTGTCTTTCGTGGTTCGGTCCTGGGCCGTCTCGATTCCGTCGGCGAAGGGGGGTAAACCGCCGGCCATGACGCGCCGCATCCCCTTCGAAGGCATCGACAACTTCCGCGACTTCGGGGACTACGCCGCGGGCGCGAGGCGGCTTCGGCGGGGCGTCCTCTACCGTTCGGCCCACCAGGCGACGGCGACCGAGGAGGATCTCGCCAAGCTGGCGGGCCTGGGCCTGTCGGTGATCGTCGACCTGCGGCGCAGCAACGAGCGCCAGAGCCAGCCGAGCCGCCGCTGGGACGGCTTCGCGGCCCAGGTCATCGAGAACGACATCGGCCAGGAACACGCCGACGAGTGGCACACCTTCATCGAGAGCTCGGACCTGACCGCGGCCTCGTTCCACGCCTACATGATGGACTATTACCGCGGCGCGCCGTTCGCGACGCGGCACCTCGACCTCTATTCCCGCTACTTCCAGGCCCTGGCCGAAACAGAGGGGGCCGTGCTGGTCCACTGCGCGGCGGGCAAAGACCGCACCGGCATCCTCTGCGCCCTGACCCACCACCTGGCCGGCGTGCACGACGACGACATCGTCGAGGACTACCTGCTGACCAACGATCCCGAGCGGCTGGAGCGGCGGCTGCCGACGATCCGCGAGAACATCCGCCAGGCCACGGGCCGCACGCCCGACGATAAGGCCCTGATGACCGCCATGCGCGTGGAGGCGGAATACCTGGAGACGGCGTTCGCGGTGATGCGCGAGCGGTGCGGATCGCTGGACGGCTACCTGGAGGCCGAGCTGGGGCTGACGGGCGAGCTGCGCGAGAAGATCCACGACCGGCTGCTGGCCTGAGTCCCGCCGGTCGGTTCCGGACGCGAAAGCGCCCGCCGCGGGCTCCGCAACCCGCGACGGGCGCTCTTTCAGGGACAGACCTCAAGAGAAGCCTGCACGAAGTCTGCGCCCCGCGAGGCGCCGGCGGCCAATCACCTGCGCGTGAATCACGGACTGATGATTGCAGGTGCGGCCAGCGGCGCTAACCTGCGGGCCTGAGCCGGGGGCTGAACCGCGGCCTCCCGGGGAAACTCACGTGATCCGACCTGAAAGCCTCGCCGCCGGCGACGGCCGCCTCGACCGCGGCGGACTCTCCTGGTCCGTCTTCCAGGGCGGGCGCGACCCCTTCATCATCCTGGTCGTCATCTACGTCTTCATGCCCTACGTGGCCTCGGTGCTGGTGGGCGATCCGGTGCAGGGCCAGGCGATGATCTCGCGCTGGGACCAGTACCTGGGCTGGACGGTGATGGCGACGGCGCCGTTCCTGGGCGCCTCCATCGACAAGCTGGGGCCGCGCAAGGGATGGCTCGGCCTGTGCGTGGGGCTGATGATCCCGGCGGTCGCGGCCCTGTGGTTCGCCAGCCCCGGCGGGCCCCTGCCGCTGACCGCGGTGCTGTTCCTCGCGATCTTCGCCCGGGTGCTCTACGTCTATTCCGAGGTGCTGCACAATTCGCTGCTGGTGCGCGCGGCGGGCATGGCGGGGGCGCACCGCGCCTCGGGCCTGGCGCTGGCGCTGGCCAACCTCTTCTCGGTGCTGGCCCTGGCGTTCGTGGCCTGGGCCTTCGCCCTGCCGGGCAAGGTGGACTGGGCCTGGGTGCCGGCCCAGCCGCTGTTCGGCCTCGACCCGGCCAGCCACGAGCCCGAGCGGGTGGTGGCGCCGATCGCGGCCCTGCTGATGGCCGTGGGCGCGATCCCGCTCTTCCTGTTCACCCCCGACGCGCCGCGCACCGGCACGCCCGTCCTCAAGGCCTTCGCGGAGGGCGCGGCCGAGCTCTGGCGGATGGTGCGCACCGTGGGCCACTTCCGCGACGCCGCCGTCTACCTCGCCTCGCGCATGTTCTTCGTCGACGGGATGAACGGCATCCTGATCTACGCCGGCGTGCTGGCGGTGGGCGTGATGAAGTGGGGCGCGCTCGAGATGCTGGCCTACGGCATCCTGCTCAGCGTGTTCGGCGTGCTGGGCGGCTTCGTCGCCCGCTGGCTGGACGGCACGATCGGTCCGCGCGCGGCGCTGCAGGTCGAGATCGTGATGTCGATGATCGGCCTCGCCGCCATCCTGGGCATGGGTCCCGACCGCATCCTCTACCTGTGGGCCTACGACCCGGCGGCGCACGCGCCCCTGTGGTCCGGCCCGGTCTTCCGCACCCTGCCCGACTGGATCTACGTGGGCTTCGGCTTCGTCTGCGCGACCTTCATCACCGCCCAGTACGCCTCCAGCCGGACCCTGCTGACCAGGCTCGCCCCGCCCGAGCAGGCCGGCGCGTTCTTCGGCGTCTATGCGCTGTCGGGGGTGGCGACGGCGTGGCTCGCGCCCACCCTGGTCAACATCGGAACCAACGTCACCCGGACCCAGCAGGGCGGCGTGGCGATGGTCCTGGTGCTGCTGGCGATCGGCCTGGCGGGCCTTTTCTTCATCCGCCGGAACGCCGCCGCCGCGCCCTGATCCGCCCGCCAGGAGACGAGGGCGGTTATTGTTTTCATTGAACAAACAGAACCCGAAATGCCGGCTTGGTTAACAGATATCAATGCTGAATATAAGTAAACCATAGAATATTCGAGCAAGAATTCGATTCATTTACTGAGGATTAAGCGCGTTCTGGGACATTGGTCGTGCCATAGGGGCGAGCAGGCGAACGCTTCAAGCCCCCCAACGTCTGCTTGCTGACTTTGAGGAGAGAGACCCATGACCAAGTTCGTTTCGCGTTTCATGAAGGACGAGTCGGGCGCCACGGCCATCGAATACGGCCTGATCGCCGCGCTCATCGCGGTGGTCCTCGTGACCGCCCTCGGCGCCATCGGCACCGCGCTGAACGAGAAGTTCACCGACATCAGCAACGCGGTCCAAGGCAACGCGGTCTAAGCGCGCCTAGACCCTCTGCATGACGGGGCCCCCGGCGGAAACGCCGGGGGCCTTTTCACATTCTGGACGCCTTTTTCCATTCGTTCACGGCTGAGGGGCATGCTCGCGCTCCATGGACGCCCCCGCGATGCTCCCGATCCTCGCCGCCGCCCTGATCCTCGTCCTGCCGGCGATCCTGCTGGCCGCGGCGGTCAAGGACGCCACGAGCTTCACCATCCCCAACTGGATGAGCCTGATCCTGCTGGCGGTCTTCCCGCTGGCGGGCCTGGCCGTGGGCCTGCCGCCCCAGGTCCTCCTGGCCCACGCCGGCGCCGGCGCGGCGGCGCTCGTGCTGGGCCTGGCCCTCTTCGCCTTCCGGCTGCTGGGCGGGGGCGACGCCAAGCTGTTCGCCGCCGTCGCGCTCTGGATGGGCTGGGAAGCGGCCGCGCCGTTCCTGGTGGGGACCCTGCTGGCCGGCGGCGCGCTCTCGGTGGGCCTGATCCTGCTCAGGGCGCCCTTGCTCAGGCCCTATGTCCTCTCGGGTCCGGCCTGGTTCGTGCGCCTGGCCGAGCCCAAGGAGGCCGTGCCCTACGGCCTGGCCATCGCCGCCGGCGCGCTCCTGGCTTTCCCCGAGTCCTCCTTCATGGCGGCCGTCGCGCTGTAGGTTGCGGGCGCTCGCCACATGGGCGACACCGAAGGCTCCAGTCTCCAAGGCCAGTCCGTCATGTCCGATGTGATCCTCGACGCCTGGGACGGCGCGTCCGTCCCCGTCCACGCCCTCCTGGAAGCCGAGGCCGAGGCGGCGCTGGCCGCCGACCCCTTCGCCCAGGGGCTGGCGAAGACGGCGGAGTTCAAGGGCAAGGCCGGCCAGGCGCTGCTCGTCCCCGGCGCCGACGGGACGCTGGAGCGGGTGCTGTTCGGGCTGGGCGGGACGGCCGAGCCCTGGGGCTTCCGGGCGCTTCCGGCCAGGCTGCCGGCCGGGGTCTATCGCATCGTCCAGGCGCCTGAGGGCGTGGAGCCCGAGCGCATGGCCCTGGCCTTCGCGCTCGGGAGCTACCGGTTCGACCGCTACAAGGCCCGCGAGGGCGAACGGCCGCGCCTGCTGGTCGAGGCCGACCTCTCCGAGGCCCGCCACGTGGCCCACGCCTGCGCCCTGGCCCGCGACATGGTCAACACCCCGGCCAACGACATGGGGCCGAAGCAGATCGAGACCATCGCCCGCGAGATCGCCGAGCAGCACGGCGGCCAGCTCACCGTCATCGCCGGCGAGGGCCTGCTGGAGGCGAACTATCCGGCCGTGCACGCGGTGGGCCGCGCCGCCCACCCCGACCGCGCGCCCCGCATGATCGAGCTTCTGTGGGGCGAGGAAGGCCGCCCCCTGGTGGCCATCGTCGGCAAGGGGGTGGTGTTCGACACCGGCGGCCTCGACATCAAGCCGTCCTCGGGCATGCGGCTGATGAAGAAGGACATGGGCGGGGCCGCGCACGCGCTGGCGCTCGGCCGGATGATCATGGCGGCGAAGCTGCCCGTGCGGGTGGCGGTGCTGGTCCCGGCGGTGGAGAACGCCATCTCGGGCGACGCCATGCGGCCCGGCGACGTCCTGGCCTCGCGCAAGGGCCTTTCCATCGAGGTGGGCAACACCGACGCCGAGGGCCGGCTGGTGCTGGCCGACGCCCTGACCCGGGCCGCCGAGCTGGAGCCGGCGCTGACGCTGGACCTGGCGACGCTGACGGGCGCGGCGCGGGTCGCGCTGGGGCCCCAGGTGATCCCCTTCTACACCGACGACGACGCGCTGGCGGGCGAGATCGCGGCGGCGGCCGAGGCCGAGGCCGACCCCGTGTGGCGCATGCCGCTCTGGCAGCCCTACGCCGAGGCCCTCGATTCGGACGTGGCCGACGTGAAGAACGATCCCGACGGCTGGGCCCAGGCGGGCTCGGTGACGGCGGCGCTGTTCCTGCAGAAGTTCGCCCCGTCCGGCCCCTGGGCGCACTTCGACATCTTCGCCTGGAACCCTAAGGGGAGGCCCGGCTTCCCGCCCGGCGGCGAGGTCCAGGTCGTCCGCGGCCTCTACCGCATGATCAAGGAGCGCTTCGCGTGAACCTCGACGCCCGCGTCACACCCCTGCGCGACGGGATCGCGGCGCGCCGCCTGGAGGGGCTGGTCCCCGCTGAGGTCTATCTGGACCCGAAGGCCATGAGCTGCGCCGTGGCCGCCGCCGGGATCCACCGGGCGCCGGATCTGGGCTCCGAGCAGATGGACCAGCTCCTGTTCGGCGAGCGGTTCGAGGTGCTGGAGGAGGAGGGCGCCTTCGTCCTCGGCCAGGCCCGCCGCGACGGCTACGTGGGCTATGTGGAGGCGGCCCGCCTGGGGCCCGTCACGCCCTCGCCGACGCACCGGGTGGCGGCGCTCCGCACCTACGCCTTCGAAGGCCCCAGCATCAAGTCGCGGGCCGGGGCGCTGCTGTCGATCAACAGCCTGGTGTGCGTGGAGGCCGAGGAGGGGCGGCTGGCGAAGGCCGTGGGCGCCGGCTGGCTGCCGGTCGAGCACCTGGCGCCGATCGGCGTCTTCGAGGACGACCCCGCCGCCGTGGCCGAACGCTTCGTGGGCGCGCCCTATCTGTGGGGCGGGCGCGAGAGCCTGGGCCTGGATTGCTCGGGCCTCGTGCAGCAGGCGCTGTTCGCCTGCGGCCTGGCCTGTCCCCGCGACACCGACCAGCAGCAGGCGCTGGGCCGGCAGATCGGGCGGGCCGAGTTCGGCCGGAACGACCTGGTGTTCTGGAAGGGCCATGTGGCGATGGGCCTGGACGGCGAACGCATCGTCCACGCCAACGGCCACCACATGGCGACGGTCGTCGAGTCGCTGGAAGCGGCCATCGCCCGCATCGCCGCCGCCGGCTACGGCGAACCCACGGCGTTCCGCCGGGTGCTGTAGGGCCTGACCGCCGCGAGGCGGCGACGCCGGATCGGGAACCACGGAAAACACGGAAGGCCGCCAGCCGGCGGCCGCACGGAAGCGGGCCGAGCCGACTTCTGTGTCCTTCTGTGTCTTCTGTGGTCCTGAAACGAAAAGAGCCCCCGCTTGCGCGGAGGCTCTGAAACGTTCGGCGAAGAGGCTGAAGCCCTACTTCTTGGCGGGAACCGCCGCCGGAGCGCCCGGGCCCTGGCCGGCGGGGCCGCCCGAGGTGGTGGGCGGGGTGGCCGTGGAGCCGGTGGCCGTGGGCTGGCCCTCGGCGGCCGCGCCGGGCGCGGCGCCGTCGGCCGGGGCCGTGGCTTCGGGCGCCGCCGCGGCGGCCGGGTTCGGCGCCGGGACCGGCAGGGTGCCGCCCTGGCTGCGCAGGTAGGCGATGAGGTTGATGCGGTCTTCCGGCTTCTTGAGGCCGACGAAGGTCATCTTGGTGCCGGCGATGTACTTCTGCGGGCCCTTGATGAACTCGGACAGGTGCTCGTAGTCCCACACCGGCTGCTTGGCGCCGAAGTCGGTCATCCCCGCCGAATAGGCGAAGCCCGCGTGGCTGCCGGGCTTGCGGCCCACGACGCCCCAGAGGTCCGGACCGGTGCCGTTCGGGCCGCCCTGCTCGATCGAGTGGCAGGATTTGCACTTGGCGAAGGTCGCCTCGCCGGCCGCCACGTCGGCGGTCGGGAGCACCGTGCCCCAGTCGATGGGGGCTTCCGCGGCCGCGCCGCCTTCGCCGCCGCCCTCGGCCACCTGGACGAGGTAGCCCGGCTTGTCGACCGGATGGGGCGCGAACACGCCGCTGGAGAGTTCGCGAAGGCCAACGATGGCCAGGCCCGTCGCCAGCACCGCGCCGGCGACCTTGTTGAACGTAAGGTCGCTCATAGTCCTTTGATCACGCCTCTCCTCGGCCGACGCCAACGTCGGCGTACGACGCGGGAAACCCGCCCCTTATTGCGTGCGGCTCTCTTACACGCTACCGGCCGTCGCGCAACCGCCCAGACAGTCCGCAAATGAACCCCATCGTTTTGATCCCCGCGCGCATGGCCGCGACCCGCCTGCCCGGGAAGCCCCTGGCGGACATCGGCGGCGTCCCGATGATCGTCCGCGTGCTGCGCCAGGCCGAGGCCGCCGGGGCCGGTCCCGTGGCCGTGGCGGCGGGCGATCCCGAGATCGTGGACGCGGTGCTGGACGCGGGCGGCCGGGCCGTGCTGACCGATCCCGACCTGCCGTCGGGCTCGGACCGCATCCTGGCGGCGCTCGCCCACCTGGACCCCTCCGGCGAGCACGACGTGATCGTCAACCTGCAGGGCGACATGCCCTTCGTGGAGCCGGACGTCATCACCGCCTGCGCCGGCCTGCTCGCCGAGACCTCTGAATGCGACATCGCCACCGTGGTGGCGCCCGAGGCCTCGCCGGACGATCGGGTCAACCCGGACGTGGTGAAGGCGACCCTCTCCATGCAGCCGGGCGGGCGCACGGGCCGGGCGCTCTACTTCACCCGCTCGACCCTCTACGGCGACCATCCGGTGTGGCGCCACGTGGGCATCTACGGCTACCGGCGCGAGGCGCTGGAGCGCTTCAACGCCGCCCCGCCGTCGCCGCTGGAACAGCGCGAGCGGCTGGAGCAGCTCCGGGCCCTGGAGCTCGGCCTCTCCATCTGGGCCGCGGTCGCCGACGCCGCGCCGATCTCGGTGGACACGCCCGCCGACCTCGAGGCCGCCCGTCACTTCATCCGCACCATCGGGGAACCGCAATGAGTAAGGGTAGGATCGCCTTCCAGGGCGAACTCGGGGCCAACAGCCACGAGGCCTGCTCGCAGTTCTTCCCCGACTACGAGCCCGTCCCGCACGCCAGCTTCGAGGACGCCTTCGAGGCGGTGAAGTCGGGCGACTGCCAGCTCGGCATGATCCCGGTGGAGAACTCGATCGCCGGCCGCGTGGCCGACGTCCACCACCTGCTGCCGTCCTCGGGCCTGAAGATCGTGGGCGAGCGGTTCAAGCCGATCCACTTCCAGCTCATGGCCAACAAGGGCGTGGCCCTGGAGCAGGTGACGACGGCGGTCTCCATGCCCATCGCGCTCGGCCAATGCCGCAAGACCCTGCGGCGGCTGAAACTGAAGACCCAGGCCGCGGGCGACACGGCCGGCGCCGCCAAGGAGCTGGCCGAGACCCCCGATCCCACCAAGGCGGCGGTGAGCCCGGCCCTGTGCGCCGACCTCTACGGCCTCGACATCCTGGTCCGCGACATCGAGGACGAGCACAACAACACGACGCGCTTCCTGGTCATGACGGCCGAGAAGGAGCCCGCGCCGCCGCCGTTCACGGCCCCCTGCGTCACCAGCTTCATCTTCCGGGTCAAGAACCTGCCGGCGGCGCTCTACAAGGCCCTGGGCGGGTTCGCGACCAACGGCGTCAACATGACCAAGCTCGAGAGCTACATGGAGAACGGCGCCTTCACCGCGACCTTCTTCTACGCCGAGGTCGACGGGCGGCCCGAGGACCTGGCGGTCGCGCGGGCCATCGAGGAGCTGAAGTTCTTCTCGGAGCGGTTCGAGATCCTGGGCGTCTATCCGGCCGACCCCTTCCGCGCCACGCGGGCTTAAGGTCAGGAAACCACAGAAAACGCAGAAGGCGCGCCGGGACAGAAGAAGGGCGCGCCTACACAGAAGGGACGCGGAGCCTTCTGTGTTCTTCTGCGTATTCTGCGGTTCGATCCTTTTGAGCCTGCGGCTCGCTCAGGCTTCCTCGACCCAGGCCTTGAGGAGCTGGTGGGCGATGGCGAGCGGCGGGGGGCAGAAGAGGCCTTCGATCTCGCCGGCCAGCAGGGCCTTCGCCTCGGCCCGGGTGAACCAGCGCACCTCCGAGAGCTCGGTCTGGTCGGGGGTCCCCTCGTCGTCCTCGACCTCGGCCAAGAGGCCGATCATCAGCGACGACGGCCAGGGCCAGGGCTGGGTGGAGTGGTAGCGCACGGCGCGGGCGCGCAGGCCCGCTTCCTCGGCAAGCTCGCGGGCGCAGGCCTCCTCGATGCTCTCGCCGGGTTCGAGGAAGCCGGCCAGCGCCGAGAACATGCCCTTGGGCCAGGCCTCCTGGCGGCCCATCATGCAGCGCTCGCCATGGTAGGGCAGCATGATCACCACCGGGTCGGTGCGCGGGAAGTGCTCGGTCTCGCAGGACGGGCACTGGCGCTTCCAGCCGCCGTCTTTGACCTCGGTGGGCTCGCCGCAGTTGGCGCAGCGGCGGTGCTTGCGCCGCCACTCGAACATCGACTTGGCCGTGGCGCAGATGCCGGCCTCGGTGGCGGGCAGGGCGAGCGCCACCTGGCGCAGGTCCTCGAACCGGCCCAGGCCCTGCAGCGGCCCGTCGGTGGGGTCGGCCTGGCCTTCGAGGTCCACGGCGAAGACGGCGGTCCCGTTCCACAGGCCCAGGAACAGCAGCCGTTCGGCCCCGCCGGCCAGCTCGGCCACGAGGCGCGAGGGCAGGTAGGCGATCTGCACGCCCTTCTCGCCACCTTCCCGGGGCTCCACCAGGGGGCGGCCGTTCCAGAGCGCGATCCCGAGGTTCTCGGCCGAGGCGACCTGGGAGGCGAGCCAGGCTTCGTCGGGGCGGCGGTCGCTGGCGCGGTCGAGCGGGTTGCCGGCGAAGGTGTTGGTGAAGGCGGAGAGAGGCATGGGGCCTTCATATCGCCGTCCCCCCGTTCCGCCCAAGGCTTCCCTTGCGTCGGGCGCCTTCCCCTTGCCCCCGCGCCCCCTTGCCGCCATATAGCGCCTCGGAGACCGGCGGCGGACGAGCGCCTCGCCAACCTGGTCAGGTCCGGAAGGAAGCAGCCACAACGGGTCCCGCTTCGGGTTGTCGTTCGGTCTCCACCTGATTTTCTCGGCGCCAGCCGGGCCTTCCAAGAAAAATGAACCACGGAGAACACCGAAGGCGCGCGGTGCGCGCCTGCACGGACGGGCGCGGCGTGCGCCGGACGTGTTTCCCCTTCCGTTCGCCCGGCGCGAAACGTTAGATGGCCGCGATGGTGGACGACGAAGAGATTCCCGAACGGGATCCGAACACCGGGGACATTTTCGGGGACGCCGCGCCTCCCGCGCCGGCGGCGACCGCGGCTGCCTTGGCTGACGAGTCGGCCGCCTACACCGTCATCGCCCGCAAGTACCGGCCGCGCACCTTCGAGGATCTCTACGGCCAGGAGGCCATGGTCCGCACCCTGCGCAACGCCTTCGCCACCGGGCGGATCGCGCACGCCTTCATGCTGACCGGCGTGCGGGGGGTGGGGAAGACCACCACGGCGCGCCTGCTGGCGCGGGCGCTGAACTACGAGACCGCCACCGTCCACGAGCCCACCCTGGACCTGAAGGAAGAGGGGCTGCACTGCCGCGCCATCATCGAGGGCCGGCACATGGACGTCCTGGAGCTGGACGCCGCCAGCCGCACCGGGGTCAACGACATCCGCGAGCTGCTGGACGGGGTGCGCTACGCGCCCGTCGAGGCCCGCTACAAGGTCTACATCATCGACGAGGTCCACATGCTGTCGACGGGGGCGTTCAATGCGCTCCTGAAGACGCTGGAGGAGCCGCCGCCGCACGCCAAGTTCATCTTCGCCACCACCGAGATCCGCAAGGTCCCGGTGACCATCCTGTCGCGCACCCAGCGCTTCGACCTGCGCCGCGTCGAGCCCGACGCCCTGGTCAAGAACCTGGAGATGATCTGCGAGACCGAAGGGGCCAGGGTCGAGAGCGAGGGGCTGATGCTGATCGCGCGGGCCGCCGAGGGCTCGGTGCGCGACGCCCAGTCGATGCTGGACCAGGCCATCGTCCAGGCCGAGCCCGGCCAGACGGTCACGGCGGCCACCATCCGCGACATGCTGGGCCTGGCCGACCGGGCCCAGACCATCGGCCTCTTCGAGCAGCTCATGCGCGGCCAGGCGGGCGAGGCGATCGAGACCTTCCGCACGCTCTACGGTTACGGGGCGAACCCCGATCAGGTGATGCTGGACCTGCTGGACCATTGCCACGGGGCGAGCGTCGCCAAGGCCATCGGGCCCCAGGCGCTCGTCCTGCCCAAGGAACAGGCCCAGCGGCTGGCCGCCATCGGGGCCTCGGTCTCGGCCGGGACGCTGTCGCGCATCTGGCAGCTCACGCTGAAGGCCTATGACGAGGTGCGCCGCGCCCCCGACGCGGCCGCGGCGGTGGACATGACCCTGATCCGGCTGGCCTACGCCGCCGACCTGCCGGGCCCCGAGGAGGCGCTGAAGAAGCTGCAGGCGGGCGAGCCGCCAGTTGGAGGTCCTGGCGGGGGCCCTGGCGGCGGCGGCGGGCGTCCGGCGGCGCCTTCGGGTGGAGGCGCCACGGCGGTGGCCCGCCAGACGGTGGTCCAGCCCCAGGCGTCGGCGGAGCCGATGGCCCAGCTCACCAGCTTCGAGGCCATCCTCGGGCTGATCGACCGCAAGCGGGACATCACGCTGAAGCTGGACGTGGAGCGGTTCGTGCGGCCGATCAGCGTGCGGCCCGGGGCCATCGAGTACGAGCCGGCGCCCGGCGCGCCGCGCGACCTCGCCCAACGGCTGGTGGGCCGCCTGCGCGAATGGACCGGCGAGCGGTGGCTGATCTCGGCCCAGGGCGGCGGCGGCGCCGAGAGCCTGTGGGAGAAGCAGAAGCGCGAGCAGCGCGAGGTCCGCGAGACGATCGAGCAGGACCCCTTCGTGCGCGCGGTGATGGCCGCCTTCCCGGGCGCCGAGATCGTGGGCGTCCGCCAGACCCTCCAGCCTCAGACGGCCGAAGGCGAGGCCCCGCCGGTCGAGGCGGACGACGAGGACGAAGAGGAATAGAACCGCAGAAGGCGCGGAAGGACGCAGAACGCCGCGGCGCCTTCTGCGATTTCTGCGTCTTCCGCGGTTTCAAGACAGCGCCTTCGGCGCGAGGTGAGTTGAAATGAAAGACCTGAATTCGCTGATGAAGCAGGCCCAGGCCATGCAGCAGAAGCTGGCCGATGCGCAGGGCAGGATCGCCGAGCTGGAGATCGAGGGGACCTCGGGCGGCGGCATGGTGAAGGTGAAGCTGAGGGGCACCGGCGAACTCGCCCGCGTGGACATCGACGAGAGCCTGATGGCGCCCGGCGAGGCCGAGGTGGTTTCGGACCTGGTGGTGGCGGCCCACGCCGACGCCAAGCGCAAGCTGGACGAGAAGCAGGCCGAGGTGATGCGCGAGGCCGCCGGCCCGTTCGCCGGCATGCCCGGAATGCCGAAGCTGTTCTGATGCGGGCGATGCTGGGGGCGCTGGCGGCGACGCTCGTCGCCGGGACCGCGAGCGCGGCCGAGCCGTCGGTGGTCCCGCTCGACGTGCTGGCCCCGGCGCGGGCGACGCCGGTGCAGGGCGCCGGGCGCCTGCACCTGCTCTACGAACTGCGGCTCACCAATTTCGCGCCGCGTCCGGTGACGCTGGAGTCCCTGGAGGCGCTGGGGCCTTCGGGCGCGACGCTGGCCGCCTTCGACGCGGCGGCGCTGAAGGGGATGGTGGCCCATCGTGGGGCGCAGCCGGCCGAGGGGGCCGAGCTGACCGTACCGCCGGGCGGCTTCGTGACCGTGTTCATGGACGTGGAGGCGGCGCCCGGCCAGGCGCCGGCGAAGCTGTCGCACCGGATTCGGGTGCGCGCGGCCAGCCCCGACGCGCCGGCCAGCCGCACCACGGTGCAGGCGGGGGAGCTGGCGATCGCGCGCGCGCCCCTGGTGCTGGGCGCGCCGCTGAAGGGGACGGCCTGGCTGGCGGCCAACGCGCTCTCCAACGACTCCGACCACCGGCGCACGATCGCGGTGGTGGACGGCAAGGCGCGCATCTCGCAGCGCTACGCCATCGACTTCGTTCAGCTCGACGCCAAGGGCCGCGCCTTCCGGGGAGACCTCGCGCGCAACGAGAGCTGGACCGGCTACGGCGCCGACCTGCTGGCCGTGGCCGACGGGACGGTGGTCGCCGTCAAGGACGACCTGCCGGACAACACGCCCGGCCAGGCGCCGGCGGTTCCCATCAGCCTGGCCACCATCGGCGGCAACCACGTGGTGCTCGACATCGGCGGCGGGGCTTATGTCTTCTACGGCCACCTGAAGCCCGGCGGGGTGCTGGTGACGCCCGGCCAGAAGGTCCGGCGCGGCGAGGTCTTGGGCAAGCTCGGCAACTCGGGCCAGTCGGACGCCCCGCACCTGCACCTGCACGTCTCGGACGGGGTGACCACCCTGGGCGGCGACGGCCTGGCCTACGCCTTCGAGGCGATGGCCGTGCGCGGGACGGTCCCCTCGCTGGAGGTGCTGGAACGCCCCGAAGGCTGGAGCGGCATGGCGGCGACGCGGCCGAAGCCGGTCGCGGGCGAGCTGCCTGTCGCCGGCGCCGTCGTCGATTTCACGCCGTGAGGGACTGACGCATGGCCGCCTCCGCCGGACCCGAGATCGAGCGGCTGATCGGGCTGCTTTCCAAGCTGCCGGGGCTGGGCCCGCGGTCGGCCCGGCGCGCGGCGCTGGCGCTGCTGAAGCGGCGCGACCAACTCCTGCTGCCCCTGTCGGACGCGCTGTCGGAAGCCGCGGCGCGGGTGAAGACCTGCGCCGTCTGCGGCAGCCTCGACACCCAGGACCCCTGCGCCATCTGCGCCGATGGAGGCCGCGACGCGTCCCTGATCTGCGTGGTCGAGGAGGTGGGCGCGCTCTGGGCCATGGAGCGGGCGAGCGCCTTCCGGGGCCGCTACCACGTGCTGGGCGGGCTGCTGTCGGCCCTGGACGGCGTGGGGCCGGAGGCGCTGCGGGTGGGGCCGCTGGTGGCGCGGGCGTCGGACCCCGCGGTGCGCGAGGTGATCCTGGCCCTGCCGGCGACGGTGGATGGCCAGACCACGGCCCACTACCTCGCCGACCGGCTCGCGGGCGCGGACGTGACGGTGACCATGCTGGCGCGCGGCGTGCCGGTGGGCGGCGAGCTCGACTGGCTGGACGACGGCACCATCGCCCAGGCCATGCGGGCCAGGCGGCCGGCTTAGATATCCACGTCCTCACCCGGTCGGGCGAAGCCTGATCCGTGTGACCCATGCAGCGGCGCACCCTTCCGAGAGACGGCTTGGGTCCCCCGGATCGCTGGGCGACCGTGGGATGACGGGCATGGGGGACTCGCGCTAAGAACGCAGCATGAACGCCATGCTGATCGTCGCCGTCGTGTGCGCCCTAATCGCCGTGGGGGCCATCGCCTTCGCGCTCAGGGAGCAGGTGCGGGCCGCGACCGCGGTCGCGCGGATGGAGGCGCTGGAGGCCCAGGGCGAGCTCCTGCGGGCCCAACTCACCCAGTCGGCGACCAGCGTCGCTCAGGAGATCCTGCGGCAGAACGAGGAGCAGGCCAGGAACCGCGAACAGCTCGTCCAGGCGAAGCTGGAGGCCCAGCTCAAGCCCGTGGCGGACACCCTGCAGAAATTCCAGGAACAGGTCGCCCAGGTCGAGAAGCAGCGGGCCGAGGACAGTGGCGGCCTGAAGCAGCAGATCCAGCAGTTGCTGCAGGCCTCCACGGCGACCCAGGAGGAGGCCCGCAAGCTGTCGGCGGCGCTGCGCCGGGGCGCGGGCGTGCAGGGCCGCTGGGGCGAGCAGACGCTGCGCAACGTGCTGGAAGCCGCGGGGCTCTCGGCGCGCTACGACTTCGACGAGCAGACCTCGACGGACACCGAGGAGGGACGGCGGCGGCCCGACGTGACCGTGCGCCTGCCCGGCGGCGGGGTGTTCGTCATCGACGCCAAGTGTTCGCTGAACGCCTTCCTGGAGCTGCAGGAGGCGCTGGACGATGCGGCGCGCGACGCCGCCGGCCTGCGCCACGTGGCCTCGGTGAAGGGCCATATCAACGGCCTCTCGGCCAAGGCCTACTGGGACCAGTTCGACGCCTCGCCGGACTTCGTGGCCATGTTCGTGCCGCTGGACTCGGCCCTGGCGGCGGCGCTCGACCGGGCGCCCGAGCTGATGAACGAGGCCATGGACCGGCGCGTGGTGATCGTCACGCCCACGACCCTCTTCGCGCTCTGCAAGGCGGTGGCCTACGGCTGGCGGGTGGAGGAGCAGGCGGCCAACGCCCAGAAGATCGCCGAGCTCGGCAAGGAGCTCTACAAGCGCATCGCCGTGATGGGCGAGCACGCGGGCTCGGTGGGCAAGGCCCTGAGCGCCGCCGTCGAGCGTTACAACCGCTTCGTGGGCTCGCTGGAGACCCAGGTGCTGACCCAGGCCAAGCGCTTCGAGGACCTGAAGGTGGACCACCAGGGCAAGGAGATCGCCGAACTGCCGCACGTGGAGCTGGGCGTGCGCCCGCTCTCCAAGCTGACCGACGAGCCGGCGCCCAATGTCCGGCTGGCCGCCGGCGGCAAGGGCGACTGAGACCTTCTCCCACCTTGACGCTCGGGAATTCCGAACCTACCTCGCGCACATGGCCATCCGTGAAATCCTCGTCGTCCCGCACCCGGTGCTGAAGCAGGTCTCCGAGCCCGTCGAACGGGTGGACGACGAGCTGCGCGCGCTGATGGACGACATGCTGGAGACCATGTACGCGGCGCCCGGCATCGGCCTGGCCGCCATCCAGATCGGCGTCGCCAAGCGGGTGATCGTCATGGACCTGGCCCGACCGGACGAGGACAAGCAGCCGCGCTATTTCGTGAACCCCGAGATCCTGTGGGCCTCGGACGACACCGCGCCCTACGAGGAAGGCTGCCTGTCGGTCCCCGAGTACTACGACGAGGTCGAGCGCCCGGCGCGGGTGAAGCTGCGCTACCTGAACTACCAGGGCGAACAGGTGGAGGAGGACGCCGAGGGCCTCTTCGCCGTCTGCATCCAGCACGAGATGGACCACCTGGAAGGCGTGCTGTTCATCGACCACCTGTCGCGGCTGAAGCGCGAGCAGGCGGTCAAGAAGGTCAAGAAGTTCGTCAAGGCGGCCTAGGCTGTCCGTTGCTCCCCCTCAGGGGGAGCTGTCCCGTCAGGGACTGAGGGGGTTGAAGCCCCCTCGCCCGTGACCCTCAACCCCCTCCACCGCTTCGCGGTCCCCCTCCCCCTGCGGGGGAGGATGGCCGGGCCGACGGCGGCGGCACGGCCCGCATCGGGATGAACAGCTTGCGGAAGCTCAGGCGGATGGTCCGGCCCTGGGGGTCGATCAGGTCGGGCTGGTAGCTGAGCGGGACGGTCCCGGCCGCATCGCGCACGTCGCGCACCTCGTCGAAGATATTGTCCACCGCCAGGGTCACGCGGGCGCCGCGCATCCACGGATGCTGGCGGGCCATGGGCTGCAGGCCGAGGTCGGCGAACAGGCGCAGGTCGAGCGTGGTCAGATCCGAGAAGCGCAGGCTCTCGCCCGAGGGGCCGCCGTTGACCGTCGTGCCTTCCTGCCAGCGGCCGTTGAGGCGCGCGCCGAGGCCGTTCCTCGAGATCCCCGCCTGGACGTCGATCTGGTGGCGGGACGAGCCGCCGCCCTGGCTGAGCGCGGCGCCGTCCAGCAGGTCGAGCACGGGGACGCCCGGCCGGATCAGCACCTCGTCCTCGATGCGCCAGGTGTGGAAGACGGCGAACTGCAGGTTCCCGCCGGCGAAGTTGCGGCGGGCGAAGCCGCCGCCCGGGCCGCCGAAGCCGCCGCCGCCCGCGCGCGGGCCCCCTTCGCCCGGGGGACCGCCTTCCGGCGGCGGGCCTTCCGGCGCCCCTTGCGGGTGCTGGGGCGCGAACGGCGGGGCCCGCGTGTTCTTCAGCGGCCGGGAATAGTTGAAGCCCCACCGGAGCTGCTGCTCGTCGTGGCGGGCGAAGTTCACCGGCCGGACGTCCACCTGCACCAGCCGGCCCGCGGCGTCGCGGACGAAGCGGTCGGGGAAGGCGGCCTCGATCTGCGGCGTCGCGGCGGGGAAGGACGCGATCTCGTCCTCGGTGCGCGTGCGGGTGTAGTCGGCGCGGATGGTGAGGTCGGTCTCGTCGAACGGCTTGAGCGTCAGGCCCAGCTTCACGACCCGGCGGTTGTCGGCCGAGAGCCCCGGATTGCCGCCGCTGACCTGGACCACCTCCACCGTCTGGCCGGTGGTGAAGTCGAACACCCGGACGCCCGGCGTCACCGTCTCGGGATCGCCGAGCTGCTGGATGTCGGGCGCGCCGTCCTCGTCGGTGACCGAGGCGATCAGGCGCACCGCCTCGATGGGCGACCAGGTGATCCCGCCGCCCAGGGTCCAGAGCGTGCCGAAGTCCGAGTAGTTCTCGACGTTGGCGTTGACGTTCACCGAGAGGTCGCCGACGCCCCCGATCCCGCCCCGCCGGCGGCTGGCCAGGGGGACCTCGAAGTTGGCCTGAGCGGTCAGCGTCTGGCGGTCGAGGTCGGTGTCGCGCACGACGCCGGACCGGAAGGAGCGGCCCTCGACCCGCTGGGTCCCGGCGCCCACGGTGAAGCCCGCGTTGACGCCGCCGGCCGGCAGGGTGAGCAGCGTGCCGTTGAGCAGGCCCTGGGCGTCGGCCGAGGTCACGGTCGAGCGCGAGGTGTTGGGCGCGCGCCAGAGGCCGGCGACGGGATCGAAGGCGACCTCGGTGGTGGTCTTCGTGTCGGTCCAGTCGGCGTTGCCGGTCAGCGACCAGCGCCAGCCGGATCGGGCCCCGTTCACCGCGCCGCCCAGGTGGGCCGTGTCGGTGTCGGTGAGACGCCGCAGCGCGTCCTGCGTCCCGGCGTCCAGGCCGAGCCGGCCGGTGGAATCCGTCCACTCCAGGGCGCCGTTGAGGGTGGCGGCGACGCCCTCGCCGAGCGGGCGGGCGTAGACGCCGTTCAGCGACAGGCTCTCCTGGCGGGGCACGAGCGTCCGGAAGGCGGTCTCGTCGGGGGTGCGGACCACGTCGCGGTCGGATTCCAGCAGCGGCGTCTGGAGGCCGGCCTTCAGGTTCACCTGCTGGCGGGCGTCGTCGCGGATCAGGAGGCCGCCCAGGGCGGCGTCGTAGGATGCCTGGTCGCCGGCGGTGGGCAGCTTCACGCCGGCCTCTGCCGTCAGCGCGCGGAAGCGGCGGCGCAGGACGAAGTTCACCACCCGCTGGTCGGCCCGGTAGCCGTAGCGCAGGGCCACCTCCTCTGGGAGGATTTCCAGGCGCACGATGGCCTCGGGCGGCAGGTCGCGGATCTCGCGGAAGCTGGAGATGCGCTGGCCGTTGACCAGCATGATCGGCCGCCCGCCCGCGCGGCCCCGGCCGCTGGCGAGCTGGGGTTCGAGCGCCGCCAGCAGCTCGGCGACGGAGGAGACGCCCAGTGCGCGAATCTCGCGCTGGTCGAAGGTGAGCTCGGGCTGGGCCTCGCCCACCACCGAGCCGCGCGGGGCCACGTCGCTGGCCGCTGTGACGACCAGTTCGTCGACCTCGTAGCCCTCGTCCAGACCGGGCTCGGGGGCGGGCGCCTGGGCCTGGGCGTCAGCGGCGGTGGAAAGGGCGAACGAGATGGCGGTGGTGGCGAGAAGGACGGCCCAGCGGGCGCCTTGGCGTCGGATCAACGTCGTACTCCCTGGCCGACAGGTCGGCTCACCAAACGTTCCAACCCTCCCCAGGATCGGTCTGGGGCCGAACTAACAGGCCTGGTTTGCGGGCGTGTGTCCGCGGCGCCGCAGTTTGGCCCTCAAGCCCGTCGCAAACCCCGAAGGCCTGGTTCGGGCAAGGAGACGGAGGTCGATCCGTTGCGCAAGCGAGCTCTTCCCAGTCATAGTTCGCGCGGCCCTGGCGGAAGGATGACGGCGGTGAGCACTGACACGCGCAACTCGCTCTACGTCTGGGCGGTCATGCTCGCGCTCTTCGGGCTCAACTGGGTCCTGGTGCGTTTCGACCTCACGCCGTCGGCGCCGGCCTGGCTTCACTGGGTGTTGGGTTGCGTCAACCTGCTGGTTTTCGGCCGGTTCCTGCTGGGTCTTTGGCAGCGCCGCGCTTCGAACCCCAACAACCCGAACAATCCCAAAGATCCGCCGGGGTGAGCCTTGGGGGCGAAGGCTTGTCATGTTCGTGGTTTGTTCTTGACTTCACGCGGCAGTTATATACTTTACAAAGCAGCGGCGAATTGGCATAACAGCGGGGTCAGAACGGACCCGCGCCATGAACCTTACGTCTCCGATCTTCCAGGACGCCGACAAGGCCCGCGAACATCTCGAAGCGACCCGCTGGCCGCAGGGTCCGGTGTGCCCGCATTGCGGTTCGGTCGATGACGCCACGGCGGTCGGCGGCAAGGCGGCCCGCAAGGGCGTCTATCAGTGCAACGCCAAGGAATGCCGTGGTCAGTTCTCGGTGACGGTCGGGACCGTGTTCGAGTCCTCCAAGGTCCCGCTGAACAAGTGGCTGCTCGCCACCTACCTCATGTCGTCCAGCAAGAAGGGCGTCTCAGCCCACCAGCTCCACCGCACGCTCGGCGTCACCTACAAGACCGCCTGGTTCATGGCCCACCGCATCCGCGAGGCGATGAACCCCGCCAACCCCGCCCCCATCGGCGGCGCGGGCAAGGTGGTCGAGGTCGATGAAACCTATGTGGGCGGCAAGGAGTCCAACAAGCACGCCAACAAGCGCGGCGCGAAGATGGACGTGTTCGGCGGCAAGCAGGCGGTCCTGACGCTCGTTGAGCGCGACGGCCGCGCCCGCTCGTTCCACGTCCCCCGCGTCACCGCGAAGACCCTTCGCCCGATCATCGTCAAGACCGCCGACCGCGCCTCGCACCTCATGACGGACGGCGCCCGCATGTACCCGGCGGTCGGCAAGGAGTTCGCCGCACACTCCGTCCTCGATCACGCGGCCGGTGAGTACGCCCGCATGGGCTTCCACCACTCCAACACCGTCGAGAACTACTTCTCGATCCTCAAGCGCGGCGTGATCGGCACCTTCCACCACGTCTCGGAAGCGCACCTCGCGCGCTACCTCGCCGAGTTCGACTTCCGCTATTCGCACCGCTCTGGCCTGGGCATCGACGACGCCGAACGCACCCAGGAAGTGCTCAGGAACGTGGCCGGTAAGCGCCTGACCTATCGGCGGTCTGACGAAGGCGCGCACGCGTAAGCAGAAGGCGCGCAAGCTTCTGGCGAAGCGCAGGGCGATGAAGCCCGAAGGTTGACTCTGCGAAAGGCCAAGCTTCGACTGTCCCCATGGCGACAGCACGCTTTCCGCATGGGTTCTACTATCCGGACAACCACGCGATTTCCCTACCGGACATCGCGGCGACGCTCCTTGCACACGAACGCTTGCTTCCGCTAGTTGGCGAATTACTGGAAGAAGTACTTCCGGGGGTTACGGTTGAATCTATAACGATCGAGTTGGATAAAATAGAAGACGGCTCTCTTCGAGAGGCTTTCTTTGTTGCATTACTTGTGGTATTCCAAAAGGACCTTGAGCGCACCGCTCCGGGCTTAGTGGAATCCATGACCGGCACGTCAATTCCGGACGCATATAACACCGTGATCACGGTGCTTTTCGTCACGCTGCTCTATGCCGGGGCCAACGTGCTCATTGAGCGCACCAAGCGCGCTTCAGAGAAAAGCCGCATTCGGGCTGAGCTGGACGCCAAGATAGACGAAGCGGCAACGTCGCTGGCGATTTCCCCGGAAACGATGCGGGCTGCGCTCAACAAGGTGGTCAACAACAAGCGTCGGCCGACTTTGGTGCGCGCTACGATTGATCTTTTTCGACCAGCAAAGCGCGGAGGGGATGGGCGCATCGTGCCGCTCAACCTTGAGGCCATCAGCAGAGAGACGGTCGCGGAGTTCCCCACAGACGTGATCATGGCGGACCTCGATAAGGACACCGTGCCGATTCCGATAGCGCGAGCCCACCTGCGTATCCGAGCCACGGATCGTGACAAGCCTGACAAGGGCTGGGCAGGAAAGATCGAGAACGACGACATACAGACCAAGCGCCTACCCCTGGTCCTTTCGCCGGCCGTCAGCCCCGACGAAATCGCCGCGCTTGAAACCGCGGAAGTTGAGGCAGTTCTGGAAAGCAAGCTTACGGACGATGGGCGCACGAAGCCCTACCGCATACACGTCATGCGGCTTCTGGACGCCTAGCGGTCGTGTGAATCCTTCGGTGTCGTCCGCTTGCCCAGCGGCGCGTGCGGCTTGTGCGGCGTATTCACCAGCCGCCCTAGCGTCTCTTGGAAGCGGCGCTCTGCCTCTCGCTCGTCTTCCGTGAGAAGCTTGCTGTCTTCAGATTCGTCCGGATGATCGCTCATTGAGGCCAGCTTACCATATCCCGTTGACCGTTCGTCAGCGCGCCATGATCGGTACGCTCTGCGCCACTCAAAGTCAGGTCGAGTGGGCGATGTTGATTGCCGTTAAACGCTTACTGGACGTCTCTTACGGAGCCGCCTGCCAGGTTATGGGTTCAACGAAGATCGGCGCGAACGCCGACACCTGGATCCAGATTGTTCGCGAGCGTCATCCGCTTCCCGACGCGAAATCTTGGGCGGAGCACGGCTTCAAGCAGGTTTCGCTTCTGGCAAGGGGGCGGAACGATTTCGTCCATGCCCTGTACGGTCTCGACGCAAGCCAAATGGCCGCCCAAGACGAGCCCGGAGCAGCACTCCTCATGCCGCGAACCAGCCGCGATGCTGCGGGCCTGATCTCCCTCGATCCCTCAATCAAGCCGGCCGCCAGTCGGGTGAAGGGCCGATCCATTCGACCGCTCACAGAGCTTCTCGCGTGTGCGAGCAGGCCGCCCACCTATCAGTGATCACAGCGTTTGTTGCCGAGACTTGTGATCCATCGACGCCATCGCTCGCCACATGGCGGCGAAGACTCGGCTCACGACTTCCGCCTCAAGCTTCGTCGGCGGAACCTCCACCGGCCAAAGGGCGCCGATCCCCGCCTCGATCATCTCGGGCGTGACCTCGGGAGCCTCCTGATTGTCGGCCTCTTCGGCCATCTCTCTGTCCTCGACGCCTGAGGGCAGTTGCACACCTGGAACGCGGGTCGAATCAGTAGGGCGGTTCGATCTGCTTTGCCAAGTATATAACTGCCCTTCACGCAGTCTTCCGCTATAATTAATCTGCTGAAGACGCATGCTCGCTGACTAGCGTCCGCCACCCGTAGTCCTGGACACGGCGGCCGCCCGGTCACCGGCGAAGAACATCGTCCCTGCCAAACCCACAGCTGGATGTTCTGCGCGCACGTCGCTGCGCGGGAGCTTTTTGGAGACATGTTCATGATCAGAGACGACGCCTCGCAGGAGGAGCTCGAGCGCTGGTACCGCCGGACCCCAGAGGAGATCGAGAGAGAACGCCGGCAGAAGTGGAACGCCGAGTGGAACGCGCTTCGAACGCCCGAGCACCTTGCGCGCGAGCCTGCCACCGGCGCTGGGCCAGGTGGGCTTGAGCGGGCGCGCGAGAGCAATCCGCCAGTCCAGATCGCCGCGAAGCCGAATCCCGGCGTCCCAGGGCGTCGACACATCGAAGCCTACGAGATCGGGCCGGACGGGAAACTGCAATTCACGCCTGAATACGCCAAGCACGCTGAAGAGAACTACAGGCGCCTCATGAAGGCGCAGGACGATATGAACTATTGGACCGGCCTCGGGGATATTCCTGATCTCTTCAAGATCCCTGCGATCTTAAGTAAGAGAATCGGCCCTCTCGGGACTATCTTGTCGGGAGCGGGTTTGCTCACCGGAACGCTTAGCCACTACGCGGAGCCGCCGCCGAAGAGGAAGTAGCTGAGGGCGACGCGTTCCGCCCAACTGGAAGAGGTGCTGACGTCTCGTTCGCCTGGGCCAAGCACCGGGGCTCCGACACGGATGCTTCCGATCCGCTGCCCCCCACGCCCCTCAGTGCTTGGCGTCGTGGGGGGTGTCGGCCGCGTCCGGGCCGGCGTCGCGGGTCTCCGCCTCCACCTTCGCGGCGCCCTCCCGGGCGCCTTCGGCCGCGCCCTTGGCGGTCTCCTTGATGACCTGGCCCGCGTCGCCGGCGGCCTCCTTGATCTCGGAGCCCACCTGCTTCAGCTCGGGGGAGTTGGCGGCGTCGCGGGCCTCGTCGGCGATCTTGTCCGCGGCGGCCTCGACGTCGTTCCCGGCGTCGGCGCGCTCCTCGCGGGTGCAGCCGGCGAGCGCGATGGCGACGCCCAAGGTGGTGACGGCGAAAAGGTTCTTCATGGCGGCTTCCCTCACATGCCGCCTTCCAACGGCGCCGCTTGGCGCGAAGTTCCCTAAAGGCGCATCGCCCGCTAAACCCCCGGCCATGCGTCTCGCCTTCCTGGGCACCCCCGATTTCGCCGTCGCCGCCCTCGCCGCCATCGTGGAGGCGGGGCACGAGGTGGCCTGCGTCTATTCCCAGCCGCCCGCCCCGCGCGGTCGCGGCCACGAGCTGAAGCCCTCGCCCGTGCACGCCTTCGCCGAGGCCCGGGGCATCCCGGTGCGCACGCCGGCCTCCATGCGCGACCCCGCCGAGATCGAGGCGTTCCGGGCGCTCGACCTCGACTGCGCCGTGGTGGTGGCCTTCGGCCAGATCCTGCCGAAGGAGGTGCTGGAGGCGCCCCGGCTGGGCAGCTTCAACGTCCACGGTTCGCTCCTGCCGAGATGGCGGGGCGCGGCGCCCATCCAGCGGGCGATCATGGCCGGCGACAAGGTGACCGGCGTCCAGGTCATGCGCATGACGGAAGGGCTGGACGAGGGGCCGGTGCTGTCCACCGCCACGGTGCGCATCGACGCCCTGGAGACCGCCGGGAGCCTGCACGACCGGATGGCGGCGGCGGGCGCGGCCTTGATCGTCACGACCCTGGCCGAGATCGAGGCGGGCCGCGCGGCGGAGACGCCCCAGGCCGAGGAGGGCGTGACCTACGCCAAGAAGATCCGGCCGAGGGAAGCCCGCATCGACTGGACCAAGCCCGGCGCCGAGATCGACCGCAAGATCCGCGGCCTCTCGCCCTTCCCCGGCGCCTGGTTCGAGCTGGCGACCGACAAGGGTCCGGTGCGGGTGAAGGCCCTGCTCTCGGCGTTCGAGGACGCCGAGGGCGAGCCTGGCGTGACCCTGGACGACCGCCTGCTGGTCGGGACCGGCCAGGGGGCCGTGAGGCTGCTCAAGGTGCAGCGCGAGGGTCGCGGGCCGCAGGACGCCGAGGCCTTCCTGCGCGGGAGCCCCGTAGCGGCCGGGACGAGGCTGTCCTGATGCCGCGCTACCGGCTCCTGCTGGAGTATGACGGCCGGCCCTACCACGGCTTCCAGGCCCAGGATCGGCTGGCCTCGGTGCAGGGCTCGCTGGAGCGGGCGGTGAAGGCCTTCTGCGGCGAGGACATCCGCGTCCACGCGGCGGGTCGGACCGACACCGGCGTCCACGCCACCGGCCAGGTGGTCCACATCGACCTCGAAAAGGACTGGAAGGCCGAGACGGTGCGCAACGCGCTGAACGCCCACCTCGTCCCCGAGCCCGTCGCCGTGCTGGAGGCGAGCGTCGCGGAGGAGGGCTGGCACGCCCGCTTCTCGGCCACCGAGCGGCGCTACCTCTACCGCATCCTCAACCGCTGGGCGCCGCCGGCCCTGGACCAGGGCCGCGTGTGGCACGTGAAGAAGCCGCTGGACGCCGAGGCCATGCACGCCGCCGCCCAGGTGCTGGTGGGCCACCACGACTTCACCACCTTCCGCGACCTGGGCTGCCAGGCCAAGTCGCCGATGAAGACCCTGGACGTGGCCCGCGTGCGCCGCGAGGGCGAGGAGGTGGTGCTGGAATTCGCCTCGCGCTCGTTCCTGCACCGCCAGGTGCGCTCGATGACCGGCAGCCTGGCCGAGGTGGGCGCCGGCCGCTGGACGAAGGCCGACCTCGCCGCCGCCCTGGAGGCCCGCGACCGCCGGGCCTGCGGCCCGGTCGCGCCCGCCGAGGGGCTCTATTTGACAGGGGTCTCCTACTGAGGAACGCTCGCCGTGCTTCTGGGGGACCGCGCGTGATCCGATCGACGAGCCTCGCGGCCCTGGCCGTGCTGGTCTTGGCCCTCCTGGTCTCGACCGGAGCCGCCGCCGCCGAGCGTTGCCAGGTCTACGGCGCGCCCGACACCACGCTGAAGGGCAAGGTCTACGCCTTCGAGGCGTTCTCGGACGATGAAGGCTCGATCATGCGGGAGCGCAAGACCGACTACTACGCCCTCGTCCTGCCCGACCGGATCTGCGTGGCCGACAAGGCGACGGCGCTCGCCGAGGCGCCGGACTTCCGCGTCACGATCGTGCGGCTCGACGTCTCGCCCCGCAAGCTGAAGGGCCTGCTGCAGAAGACCGTCGAGGTCACCGGGCCGCTGTCCCGCGCCGAGGGCGAGGAGCCCGAGGTGGCGATGAAGGTCGCGAAGGTGACGGCGGTCCCCTAGAGCGCGTTCCGCAAAAGTGGAAACCGGTCTTGCGATCAGAACGCGCTCAAGGGCTCTAGCCTAGCGCCGCACCCAGCGGCCCGCCCGCTCGTCCCAGTAGCCGTAGGCGGGATCCAGCGGATAGCCGCCGAAGCCGTAGCCGCACGGATCGTCGCGCTTGGAAAGCTGGCTGCCGATCAGGCCGCCGGCGATCGCTCCGATGGCCGCTCCGGCCGCGTCGTCCTTGGCGATGGCCGCGCCGGCCGCCCCGCCGATCACCGCGCCGGCCGCGATGGCGGCGGCCCGGTTGCGCTGGTAGTCGCGTTGGCACGCCGAGGCGTAGCCGTCGCCGTAGGTGCTGGCGCATCCCGCGAGGGTCGTGGCCGCGAGCGCGGCGCCTCCGAAGATCATCAGGGCGCGCATGTTCGTCCTCCCAAGGTTGGCGCCGGCGCAACGGTCCACGGCTCCGGCTGTTCCGCGAGAGCAGCACGGTGGCGCTCGGTGAGCCTTGGCCCAGATCAAACGGCCGACGTCCGGACACGAGAGCCGTGTCGTCCGGACGCGATCCGGATTGCGGGGGGAGCCCGCGCCGGGCGACCTGCCTCCAACGGAGGAGACACGCGATGGCGGACGCCCTTGCCTCGGACAGGCGCGCGGGCCGATTGGGCGGCGAGCTCGCGGCCCTGGCCGCCACCCTTCTGGTCGTTCTCGCCGTACGGGTCGTGCTCTTCCAGCCGAACACCATCCCGTCGAGTTCCATGGAGCCGGGCGTGCGGACCGGGGACTACCTGTTCATCACCAAGTTCGACTACGGCTGGAGCCGGCATTCCATTCCGCTTTCGCCGCCGCTGTTCGCGGGGCGGATTCTCGAGCGGGCGCCCCGGCGCGGCGACGTGGTGGTCTTCAAGCTGCCGAGGGACACGCGCCAGCTCTACATCAAGCGGGTCATCGGCCTGCCCGGCGACCGGATCGAGATGAGGGGCGGGGTCCTGTCCGTGAACGGCCGGCCGGCGCCGCGCGCGATCCTGGGGCCGACGCAGGACCCCGAGGCCCCCGACGTCACGGTGACGCAGGTGCGAGAGACGGCGCCGGACGGCGCCAGCTACGTGACCTACGACCGGGGCGCCGGATTGCCGGGCGACGACGTGGCGCCGTTCGTCGTGCCGCCGGGCCGCTACTTCATGCTGGGCGACAACCGGGACAATTCGCTCGACAGCCGCTGGCCGGCGGCGGTGGGCGTGGGCCTCGTGCCGATCGAGAACCTGGTGGGCCGGGCGCGGTTCGTGGTGGTGTCGTGGCGGCAGGGCGCTTCGCTGCTGAAGCCCTGGACCTGGTTGAACCTGGCGCCCGAGCGGTTCTTCAAGCCGCTTCGTTAGCGGCGGAGATATTCCGAGAGGCTGAGCGCGCCGTTGCCGTCGGCGTCCAGAGCGCGGAACTCGGCGGTGCGCAGCTGGTGGGCGAGCGAGGGAGCGGCGGCCGCCCCCGCCAACGCCGCCACGAGGGCGCCGGCGGCCAGGGCGCGCCATCGGACGGCCGGCCTGCGCGGACCTTCCAGTTCGCGTTCGATGAAGGCGCGCACGGCCTCGCTGGCCGAGCGGCCGTCGGCGCGGCAGCGCGCCATGAATGCGGTCTTGGTCGGATGGGGAATCCGGACCTCGAGGAACTCGCTCTTCTTGGGCGGGCGGCTCATGACGGTCAGGATGGGCGTCCCCGCGCCGGGCTCAAGCGGATTCGTGTCCGGACAGGCGGGTTTCAGGCGAAGTAGCGCTCGAGGATGCGGGCGTAGACGGCCTGGAGGCGGCGGATCTCGTCCACGGGGGCCCGTTCGTCCACCTGGTGCATGGTGCGGCCGACGAGGCCCACCTCCACGACAGGACAGAGCGCGCGGATGAAGCGGGCGTCCGAGGTGCCGCCCGAGGTGGAGAGCTCAGGCTCGGCCCCGGTCACGTCCTTCACGGCGGCGGCCACCAGTTCGGTGAAGGGGCCGCGCTCGGTCAGGAAGGCCTCGCCGCTGATCTGGGGCGTGACGGTGACGCGGCCCTTGAACCCTTCCGCCGCCTTCCGCGCCTCGGCGGCGATCCAGTCGGCCAGGGCCTGGCCGGTGTGGTTCGGGTTGAAGCGGATGTTGAGCCGGGCCCGCGCCACGCCCGGGATGATGTTGGTCGCCGTGTTGGGCGCCTCGACCAGGGTGACTTCCAGGTTGGACGGCTGGAACTCGGGGTAGCCCTCGTCCAGCACCCGGTCCTGCAGGGCCGAGAGCAGGCGCACCAGCACCGGGACCGGATTGGCCGCCCGGTGGGGATAGGCCACATGGCCCTGGATCCCCTCCACCAGGATGTCGGCGTTGATCGAGCCCCGGCGGCCCACCTTGACCATGTCGCCGAAGGACTCCGCCGAGGTCGGCTCGCCCACCACGCAGTGGTCGATGGCCTCGCCCTCGGCCAGCAGGGCCTCGACGACCTTCTTGGTGCCGTGGGTGGCCACGCCCTCCTCGTCCCCGGTGATGAGGAAGGAGACCGAGCCCTTCACGCGGCCCGCCGCGATGGCGTCCGCCGCGGCCGCGGCGAAGGCGGCGATGGCCGACTTCATATCCACCGCGCCCCGGCCGATCAGCACGCCCTCCACCACCTCGGCGGCGAAGGCGTCCTTGGACCAGGCGGCGACATCGCCCACAGGGACCACGTCGGTATGGCCGGCGAAGCAGAGGTTCGGCCGGGCGGTCCCGTAGCGGGCGTAGAGGTTCTCGATGTCGCCGAACCGCATCCGCCGGCAGGAGAAGCCCAGGCCGGCGAGCGTGCGCTCGACCACGTCCATGGCCCCCTCGTCGGCGGGCGTGACGGAGGGCTTGCGGATCAGCTCGCGGGAAAGCTCGACGGCGTCGATCATGGCGGAGGTAACTAGCATGCGCGGCGTCAAGGGGAATTGGGAACTACAGAAAACACAGAAGACACGGGAAGCGTCGCGACTCGCTTGCAGGCCTCCCGGCGGCGTCGGCCTTCTGTGTTTTCTGCGTCTTCTGTGGTTGATCTGACGGCGCTTCGCGCAGGAGAGCACATGCCCAAGATCGACATCGACGCGGCGCCGACGCGGTTCGGGAGCGCCTATCCGCCGCCGTTCGACGAACCCTGCCGGGCGCGGAGGCGCTGGAAGCTGGGGGACGCGGCGGGGCTGACCCAGTTCGGCGTGAATCTGATGCGCCTGCCCCCAGGGGCCTGGACCAGCCAGCGCCACTGGCACACCGCCGAGGACGAGTTCGTCTGGGTGGTCGAGGGCGAGGTGGTGCTGGTGGACGACACGGGCGAGCACCTCCTGCGGGCCGGCGACTGCGCGGGCTTTCCGGCGGGCGAGCCCAACGGCCACCACATCCAGAACAGGTCCAGCCGTGAGGCCGTGCTGCTGGAGGTGGGTTCGCGCAAGCCCGCCGAGGACGGCGCGGAATACCCCGACATCGACCTCGTCATCCGCCCGGGCGAAGGGACCTACCGCCACCGCGACGGGACGCCCTACGAGACGGAGGGCGGCCGAAAACGCTGATCAGTCCCTGAGCAGTTCGTTGATCGAGGTCTTGGAGCGGGTGCGCTCGTCCACCCGCTTCATGATCACCGCGCAATAGGTCGAGGGCAGGCTGGGGTCGACCGGGTTGGGGCGATTGCCGGAGACCACCACGGAATAGGGCGGCACCTCGCCGGTGAAGACCTCGCCGGTCCTGCGGTCGATGATCGGGGTGGTGGCGGTGATGAAGGTGCCCATGGAGAGCACGCTGCCTTCGCGGACGATGACGCCCTCGGCCACCTCGGCGCGGGCCCCGATGAAGCAGTTGTCCTCGACGATGGTGGGGTTGGCCTGCAGGGGTTCGAGCACCCCGCCGATGCCGGCGCCGCCCGAGATGTGGCAGTTCTTCCCGATCTGGGCGCAGGAGCCGACCGTGGCCCAGGTGTCGACCATGGTGCCCTCGCCCACATAGGCCCCGATGTTGACGAAGGACGGCGTCATCACCACGCCCCTGCCGACAAAGGCGCCCTTGCGGACGATGCAGCCGGGGACGGCGCGGAAGCCCGCGGCCTCGAAGCGGGCGGCGTCCCAGCCGGTGAACTTCAGCGGGACCTTGTCCCAGTAGGGATGCGGGGCGTCGGCGTCGATCAGCCGGTTCGCCGTCAGGCGGAAGAACAGCAGGATCGCCTGCTTGGCCCACTGGTGGGTGAACCAGCTCCCGTCGGCCTGGCGCTCGGCCACGCGGATCTGGCCGGCGTCGAGCTGCTCGATGGTGGTCATCACCGCGTCGCGCACGTGGCCGGTGGTGGCGGTGTTGATCGCGTCGCGGGCCTCCCAGGCCTCCTCGATCACGCGCTTCAGCTCTTCGGACATCAGGCGGCCCCCTTCACGTGCGCGCCCTTCAGGAAGGGCGCGAGCTTCTCGGTTCTGTGGTGGACGAACGGCGCCTCGGCCGTGGGCGCGTGCGGACCGACCAGCACGGTGGTCATGCCGAGCGCCGCGGCGGGCTCCAGGTTGCGTTGCGAATCCTCGAAGAAGGCCGTGGCCGCGGGATCGACCGCGTGCGCCGCGCCGATGCGGGCGAAGGCCTCGGGGCTCGGCTTGGGCTCATAGCCCGCCGAGCCGATGTGGAAGACGTCGTCGAAGAGGTGCGACAGCTCCAGCCGCTCCAGCACGCGCCGGGCGTGGACGTCGTCGGCGTTGGTGAAGATCAGCCGGCGGCCGGGCAGCCGCTCAAGGCCCGCCAGCAGCTCGGGGTCGTGCGCCAGGGCCTCCAGCGACATGTCGTGGAAGATGGCGTGGAACTCGAGCGGGTCGACGCCGTGGTTCAGCATCATGCCCTTCAGCGTGAGGCCGTGCTCGGCCAGATAGGCCTTCTGGAGCGCATAGGCCGCCTCGCGCGGCAGGCCGGTGACCTTCTCCACGAAGTCGGTCATGCGGGCCGTGATCTCGGCCATGAAGCCGGACTCCGCCGGGTAGAGCGTGTTGTCCAGGTCGAACAGCCAGGTGTCGACGTGGCGAAGGTCGGGGGTGGGGTCGGGCGCGCTCATCGTCCCTCCCCCTCGTGGGGAGCGTGGACGGCGCGCAGCGCCGGACGGGTGGGGATAAGCGGCCGCCCCACCCCGCTCGGCTCCGCCGAGCCGCCCTCCCCATGCAGGGGAGGGAAGGCGCAGCTCACCGGCAAATCAGGGTTCCCGCGCCGTGCTCGGTGAACAGCTCGACCAGCATGGCGTGGGGGCGGCGCCCGTCCAGGATGACCACGGCCTCGACGCCGGCCTCGACGGCGGCGATGGCGGTCTCCAGCTTGGGGATCATGCCGCCGGTGGCGACGCCGTCGGCGATGGCCTTGCGGGCCTCCTCGACCGTGAGCTGGCGCATCAGCTCGCCGTTCGCATCCAGCACGCCGGCCACGTCGGTCAGCAGCAGCATGCGCTTGGCGCCCAGCGCGCCGGCCAGGGCGCCGGCCACCGTGTCGGCGTTGATGTTGTAGGTCTCGCCCGTCTCGGACACCCCGATGGGCGCGACGACGGGGATGTAGTCCTGCTCGGCCCCGATCAGGGCCTCGATGATCTTGGTGTCGATCTGCTTGGGCTCGCCCACGAAGCCCAGGTCGACGATGCGCTCCTCGTCGGAGTTCGGGTCCTTCTTGGTGCGGGTGACCTTGTCGACGACGATCAGCCGGGCGTCCTTGCCCGACAGGCCCACGCCGCGCACGTCGGCCTCGGCGCCGGCCTGGGTGATCCAGGAGGCGATCTCCTTGTTGATGGCGCCGGACAGGACCATCTCGGCCACCTCCATCGTCGCCTCGTCGGTGACCCGCAGGCCGTCGATGAAGTGGCTCTGGACGCCGGCCTTGGCGAGCCAGGCGGAAATCTGCGGGCCGCCGCCGTGGACGACGACGGGATGCAGGCCCAGCATCTTGAGCAGCACGGCGTCGGCGGCGAACAGCTTGGCCACCTCCTCCTCGCCCATGGCGTGGCCGCCGTACTTAATGACCACGGTCTCGCGATCGTAGATCTGGATGTACGGCAGAGCCTCCGCGAGCGTCCTGGCGGTGGCCCAACCCTGGCCTTCGGTCGTCTCGCTCACCGTTTCTTGGGCTCCCTGGTCGGTGGCGGCTCGATAGCGGACGAGGGGCCCCCTGTCACGCGGGCGCGGGCGTGCTAAGCGGAAAACGGGCGTTTAATTCGGGGGGTGTTCCATGGGTAGGACGTTGGGCTGGGCGGCGCTGGCCGCCGGAGTGGCGCTGACCGGGGCGATGCTGGCCGGCGCGGCCGAGGCGGGCACGGTGGCGGTGAGCGCCGAGCGGCTGCTGGACGTGACGAGCGGCAAGTATGTGGACAAGCCCCTGGTGGTGATCACCGACGGGCGGATCGCCTATGTGGCGAGGCAGGGGGACGCCGTTCCCGAGGGCGCCCAACGGGTGGATCTGCCGGGCGTGACCCTGCTGCCCGGCCTGATCGACATGCACGTCCACCTGACGAGCGCGGCCAACTACGGGGGCTACCGGCCCTATGAGTTCACCGACAGCTTCTGGACGGCCGTCGGCGTCGCCAACGCCAGGAAGACCCTGGACGCGGGCTTCACCACGGTGCGCAACGTGGGCTCGTCGTTCTACGCCGACGTCGGCCTGCGCGAGGCCGTCGACGAAGGGATCATCCAGGGGCCGCGGATCATGGCCTCGGGCTACGCCCTGGGCGCCACGGGCGGCCACTGCGACGAGACGTTCTTCCCGCCCTCGATGGACGAGAAGAGCCCGGCCCTGGTCGACAGTCCCGACGAGGCCCGCCGCATGGTGCGGACCATGCGCAAGTACGGAGCCCGGTCGATCAAGATCTGCGCCACCGGCGGGGTCTTCTCGCGCGGCGACGAGCCGGGCGCCCAGCAGATGACGCTGGAGGAGATCAAGGCGGTGACGGACGAGGCCCACATGGCCGGCATGAAGGTCGCCGCCCACGCCCACGGCGCGCCGGGCATCAAGGCCGCCATCCTGGCCGGCGTCGACACCATCGAGCACGTCAGCCTGGTCGACGACGAGGGGATCCGGCTCGCCAAGGAGCACGGGACGTGGTTCGGCTTCGACATCTACAACACCGACTACACCCAGGCCGAGGGGAAGAAGAACGGCGAGCTGGAGGACAACCTGCGCAAGGACCGCGAGATCGGCGCCGTCCAGCGCGAGAATTTCCGCAAGAGCCTGAAGGCCGGGGTGAAGCAGATCTACTCCACCGACGCCGGCGTCTATCCGCACGGCCAGAACGCCCGCCAGTTCGCGGTGATGGTCCGCTTCGGCGCGAGCCCGCTGCAGGCCATCCAGTCGGCCACGGTCAACGCCGCCGAGGCCCTGGGCTGGTCGGCCGACGTGGGCCAGGTGGCCAAGGGCCGCTACGGCGACCTCGTGGGCGTGAGCGGCGACCCCCTGGCCGACGTCACCGTCCTGGAGAAGCCGGTCTTCGTGATGAAGGGGGGCGAGGTGGTGAAGCGGTGACCTACCTCCCCCGCGAAGCGGCGGGAGGGGGACCGGTCGCCGAAGAGCGACCGGTGGAGGGGGCGAGCGGCCGGCAAGGTCGCGCCGCTTCGCTGTGCAGCCGCTGGAGATGGGGCTTGCCCCCTCCACCACGCCCTCTTCGGGGCGCGGTCCCCCTCCCGCCATCGCTGCCGCGATGGGGGAGGTAGGTCAGATCGTGCGCGCCACGACCTCCTTCATGATCTCGGACGTGCCGCCGTAGATGCGCTGGACGCGGGCGTCGCGCCACATGCGGGCGATGGGGTACTCGTTCATGTAGCCGGCGCCGCCGTGGAGCTGGAGGGCGGCGTCGCAGATCTCCCACTGGAGCTCGGTGTGGAAGAGCTTGGCGGCCGAGGCTTCGGCGGCCGTCAGCTTGCCCTCCAGATGGCGGGCGATGCACCAGTCGAGGTGGGCCCAGCCGGCCTGCAGCTTGGCCTTCAGGCCCGCGAGGGTGAAGCGGGTGTTCTGGAAGTCGAACACCGTCTGGCCGAAGGCCTTGCGCTCCTTGGTGAACTTCACCGCCTCGTCGAAGGCGCGCTCGGCGCCGGCCTGGGCGCCGACGGCGATGCCCAGGCGCTCCTGGGGCAACTGCATCATGAGATAGGCGAAGCCCTTGCCCTCCTCGCCGAGGCAGTTGGCGGTCGGCACGCGCACGTCCTCGAAGAACAGCTCCGAGGTGTCGGCGGAATTCTGGCCGATCTTGTCGAGGTTGCGGCCGCGCTTGAAGCCCTCGCGCGTGGCCTCCACCAGGATCAGCGACACGCCCTTGGAGCCGGCGTTGGGGTCGGTCTTGGCCACCACGATGACGAGGTCGGCGTTCTGGCCGTTGGTGATGTAGGTCTTCGAGCCGTTCACGACGTACTCGTTTCCGTCGCGCTTGGCGGTCGTGCGCACGCCCTGAAGGTCGGAACCCGTCCCCGGCTCGGTCATGGCGATGGCGGTGATCGCCTCGCCCGAGACCATCCTGGGCAGCCACTCGCGCTTCTGCTCTTCCGAGCCGTAGTTGACGATGTAGTCGGCGACGATGTCGGACTGCAGGGTGATGCCGGCCGACGAGCCCGCGTAGGACAGCTCCTCGTCGATCACGGCGTTGTAGCGGAAGTCGAGGCCGAGGCCGCCGTATTCGGCCGGCACGCCGGGACACAGCAGGCCGGCCTCGCCACAGGCCCGCCAGAAGGCGCGGTCGACGATGCCCTCCTCTTCCCAGCGGTCGAGGTTCGGGATCAGCTCGCGTTCGAAGAACTTGCGCACCTGGTCGCGGAAGACGTTCAGGTCCTCGTCGTAGACGGTGCGGGCGTCGGTCTGCAGCATCGGGATCTCCGGAGCGTTTCCGGAGCCGAGTTAGCGGGTTGCCGTCACGTCGGGGAAGAGGCTTCCCGCCGCACCCTCAGACCGCGGGGAAGCACGCCGCCAGGATCTCGGCGCGCAGCTCGGGGATGCCGGTCCCCTTCTCGGACGAGGTGGCCAGCACGCGCGGGAAGGCGGCCGGGCGCTTGGAGACCTTCTGGAGGGTCTCGGCGGTGACCTTCTCGACCTCGGCGGCCTTCAGCTTGTCGGCCTTGGTCAGGACGATCTGGTAGGAGACGGCGGCCACGTCGAGGGCGTCGAGCGCCTCCTTGTCCGGCTCCTTGAGGCCATGACGGGCGTCGATCAGCAGATAGACCCGCTTCAGGTTGGGTCGACCGCGCAGGTAGTCGCGCCCGAGGTTCTGAAACTTCCTGGCCACGGACTTGGACGCCCGGGCCCAGCCGTAGCCAGGCAGGTCCACCAGCCGCAGCTTTTCGTCGGCCACGAAGAAGTTCACCTCGCGGGTGCGGCCCGGCTCGTTGGAGGCGCGCGCCAGGTCCTTGCGGCCGGTCACCGCGTTGATCAGCGAGCTCTTGCCCACGTTGGAGCGGCCGGCGAAGGCCACCTCGGGCAGGTCGGCCTCGGGCAGGCCCGCGATCGACACCGCCCCCATGAGGAAGCGGACGGGGTGCGCGAACAGGACGCGCGCGGCCTCCAGCTCTTCGGCGTCGAAGACCGGCTCGCCCACGTCAGCTCACCGGATCGGGCTTGCCGGTGACCTTCCGGATGATCTGGTCGATCGGATTGTCGACCTTGAACCGGCGCATGATCACGTACTGCTGCAGCAGCGTCAGCACGTTGGACCAGGTCCAGTAGATCAGCAGGCCCACGGCGAAGGGGGCCATGATGAAGGTGAAGATCAGCGGCATGAACTGGAAGATCTTCTGCTGGACGGGGTCGCCGGCCGGCGGGCTCATGGCCATGGTGAGCCACATGGTGATGCCGTAGAGGATCGGCAGCACGCCCAGGTGCAGCGGCCCGTTCAGGAAGGTCCCGATCAGGGGGGCCGTCGCCGGGTCCCACGGAATGGCGCCGAACAGGTTCCAGATGGTCGTGGGATCGCGCGCCGAGAGGTCCTTGATCCAGCCCATGAAGGGCGCGTGGCGCATCTCGATGGTGACGCTCAGCACCTTGTAGAGCGAATAGAACACCGGGATCTGCAGCAGCAGCGGCAGGCAGCCGGCCAGAGGGTTCACCTTTTCGCGCTGGTAGAGGGCGAGCAGCTCCTGCTGCTGCTTGGCCGGGTCATCCTTATATTTCTTGCGCAGCTCCTCCATCTGGGGCTGCACCTTCTTCATCTTGGTGATCGACTCGTACTGCTTGTTCGCCAGCGGGAAGAAGATCAACCGGACGACGACGGTCAGCGCCAGGATGGCCAGGCCGAAGGCGCCCACGTAGCGGTGGATGAACTCCAGGAACTGGAAGATCGGCCGGGTCAGGAACCAGAAGTTGCCCCAGTCGACGGCGTTGTCGAAGTGGGTGACGCCCAGGGCCTTCTCGTACTCGCGCAGGACGGGGACCTGCTTGGCGCCGGCGAAGACGTGGGTGGTCTCGCTGATCTGGCGGCCGGCCGGGATGATCCGCGGCTGGCCCACGAAGTTGGCGTCCAGCACCTTCACGCCCGGCGCCTGGGTCTGGCGGAACTGGCCGGTGACGCGCTCGCCCTGGCCGGGGATCAGGGCCGCCAGCCAGTACTTGTCGGTGACGCCCAGCCAGCCGCCGGTGGAATCGTAGGCCGGGCCGCCGCCCTCCTTCTCCCATTTGCGGTACTTCACCTGGCGCAGCTTGCCGTCGAGCCAGCCGATGGCGCCCTCGTGGACGATCTGGTTCTTGCCGAGGTCGGCGGGCACGCCCTGGCGCTGCACCGTGCCGTAGGGGGCGAGCGTGACCGGCTGGCCCGTGGTGTTGGCCACGGTGTCGGTGACGGTGAACATGTAGCGGTCGTCGATCTCCACCTTGCGGGTGAAGGTCAGGCCCTGGCCGTTCGCGTAGGTCAGCACCACCGGCTTGCCGGGGGCCAGGGTCGAACCCTGGGACAGGGTCCAGACGGTCTGGGCGGTGGGCAGGCCGGGCACGTTGGCGCCGACCCAGCCCAGCTCCACGAACCAGGGATACTGGGCGCCCTCGGGGCGCAGCAGCTCGACCGGCGGGGCGTTCTTGTCGACCGTCTGGCGGTACTGGACGAGGTAGAGGTCGTCGATGCGCGCGCCGCGCAGCGACAGCGAACCCTTCAGCGAGGCCGTGTCGATCGGCGCCCGGGGCGTGGCCGCCACGGCCGCCTGGCGGGTCATGGCCTGCGGGACCTGCGGCGCGGACGGCGCGCCGGCGCCGGCGACCGCGGCGGGCGGCGCCTGGCGGGCCAGCTCGGCCTCGCGGCGCTTGGCCGCCGGATCGATCACGAACACCTGGTACAGCACCAGGAGAAGGGCCGCGCACACGAAGAAGATGATCGTGTTGCGGGTGTTTTCGTCTCTCATGTCGGGGGAGGGTTCCGAAGAGGGGGACAGAGGCCTTCAGCCAGGAGGGGCCTCACGGTCGGCCGCGAGCCTTATCAGCGCGCTTTTCACGTCGTCAAGCAAACGGGCCCACGGGCGGGTGGTCACGCCGCCGCGGGCGATGAACACATAGTCGAAGCCGGGGCGGGCGTGGTCGGGCAGCAGCAGCCGGGCGGCCTCGCGCATCCGGCGCTTGGCCCGGTTGCGCTGGACGGCGCCGCCGATGCGCTTGGTGGCGGTGAAGCCCGCCCGGACCAGGGGCCGGTCGTCGGCGCGGTCGCGGGCCTGGACCAGCACGGCGCCCTTGGCGCACGCGGGCGCCTGGGCGCAGGCCAGGAAGTCCGGGCGCTTCTTCAGGCGTTCGATGGGGAAGTCCGCGCTCACGTAGGCAGCATAGCCCAACGACGATCATTCCCGCGAAGCCGGGAATTCATCAGGCGAAAGGCGCGCACGCGGCGCACGCGGGTGTTGGGCGAATTCAGCTTGGGTCCCCGCCTTCGCGGGGATGAGCGGAATTAGGCGCTCAGGCGCTTGCGGCCCTTGGCGCGACGACGGGCCAGCACCTTCTGTCCATTCTTGGTGGACATGCGCAGACGGAAGCCGTGACGGCGCTTGCGCACGAGACGCGAGGGCTGAAAGGTCCGCTTCACTGGGTGGCTCCGGGGTCGAAAATCGAGGCGCGGTGGATAGTTGAACGGGCGGGGCCTGTCAACAGCCCCTGTCCGATGAATGGGCGATCAATCCGCCAGCGTGACCACCACGGGCCCGCGCGGGGTGACCACCAGGGTGTGCTCGTACTGCACCGTGGGCTGGCCGCCCGGGGGGAACAGGGTCCAGCCGTCGTCGGCCTCCTCGACCCAGTCGGCGCCCAGCGACAGGAAGGGCTCGATGGTGAACACCAGGCCCTCGGTCATGGTGCGCTTGTCCGAGGGCTCCCACCAGGTGGCGATCTCGGTGGGCGCCTCGTGCAGGCTGGCCCCGACCCCGTGGCTCGCGAGGTTGCGGACCAGGCTGTAGCCGTTCTTGCGGGCGAAGGACTCGATGGACTTCCCGATGGCGTTGAGGGGCGCTCCCGGGCGGACGGTGCGGATGCCGCTCCACAGGGCGCGGCGGCCGTCGCGGCACAGGCGCTCGACCTTCGGCGCGGTGGGCGGCACCGCGAAGGACGCGCCGGTGTCGGCGAAGAAGCCGTCCAACTCGGCCGAGACGTCGATGTTGATCAGGTCGCCGGCCTGGACCTTGCGCTCGCCCGGGATGCCGTGGGCCACGTCCGGGCCGATCGAGATGCAGGTGGCCCCCGGGAAGGCGTAGGTCAGCTCCGGGGCCGAGCGGGCGCCGGCGTCCTCCAGCATCCGGCGGCCGAGGTCGTCCAGCTCCCGCGTGGTCATGCCGGGCTCCAGGGCCTCGCCCATGGCCTTCAATGTGCGCGCCACGAGGCGTCCGGCGGCCTTCAGCTTCTCGAGCTCGTCTTCGCTGCCGATGGTCATGGCCCGGGCCCTTTATCGCTGAACCGCCAACGCCCACGCCGATCCCGCGTCAGGAGCTCGGACCGCGCGATCCACGGGCCGAACTCTCTCGCAAAGAATTCCCTGGTGCGGGATTCGAAGCGGCAAGTGTATCCGCTGTCCGCGCCGGAACGGAAGCAGGCCAGGCCGCGGGTTTCCACGGTCGGCGCGAAATCCACGACGTAGCGGTCCTTCAGGCGAGTCGGCGAGCTGAGAGGCTCGAGGATGCGCAGCTTCTCAAGCGCGGCAACTTCGGCGCTGGTCGGCGGGCCGGACGAAATTGGGGCCGTAGCGCAGCCGATCAGGAGGAACGCCATACAGAGGGCGGCTCCGCGCGGCGTCATCTATCCGGCCGGATGATGGTCTTGCCGACGACGGTGCGCCTAGCCAGGGTTTCGAACGCCTCGCGCCATTGGTCCAGCGGGAATTCGCGGTCGACGCGGGGCTTCACCCGGCCCTCCTCGGCGAGCTTCCAGATGGCCTCGGTGTTCTCGCGGCCCTTGTCGGGGAACTGGCGGCCGTATTCGCCGGCGCGCACCCCGTGGACCGAGAAGCCCTTGATGAGCGCGATGTTGACCGGGAGCGTGGGCAGGCGGCCCGAGGTGAAGCCGATCGAGAGGATGCGGCCGCCGAAGGCGATGCAGCGGGTCGATTCGTCGAAGACGTCGCCGCCCACCGGATCGTAGATGACGTCGGCGCCCCGGCCGCCGGTGATCTCCTTGACCCGCTCGCGGAAGCCGCCGGTGACGTTGACCGTGGCGTCGGGGGCGTACTCGTCGGCGATCACCTTCAGCTTGGCGTCCGAGGCCGACGCGGCGATCACGCGGGCGCCCAGCACCTTGGCGAGGTCCACCGCGGCCAGGCCCACGCCCCCGGCCGCGCCGTGGACCAGCACCCACTCGCCCGGCTGGACGTCGGCCGCCCGCACCAGCGCCACGTAGGCTGTGAGGTAGGCCACGGGGTAGCCGGCGGCCTGGGCGAAGGTCAGGGCCTGCGGCTTGCGGCGGAGCTGGGCGGCGGGGACGATCGCGAACTCGGCGCAGGCGTTGCGGGCGCCGCCGGCCACCGGATCGCCCGGCTTGAAGTCCGTCACGCCGGGCCCGGCGGCGTCGACCTCGCCCGCCAGCTCCATGCCGGGCGTGAACGGGACCGGCGGCTTGTGCTGGTGTTCGCCGCGCGTCTGCATCAGGTCGGGGAAGTTCACGGCGGCGGCGCGGACGCGGACGCGGACCTCGCCGGGGCCCGGCTCGGGAACCGGGATCTCCTTGACCACGCAGCCGGCGTAGTCGGGCGCCAGCTTCTCGACCACCAGGGCCCGCATCACGGCCCCGCCCATCAGGCGATCCGGCCTTCGAAGCCCTCGCGCACCAGGCCCGCGATCTCGCGGCAGGCGACGTCGGCCGCTGGAACCGCGCCGGTGAAGGCCGTGAAGGCGTGGGCCAGGCTGTCGTAGCAGCGGTAGACGACGGGGACGCCCGCATCGCGGAGCTTCCTGGCGTAGGCCTCGCCCTGGTCGACCAGGGGATCGAAGCCGGCGGTGGCCACCACGGCGGGCGCGAGGCCCTTCAGGCTCCTGGCGCGCAGGGGCGACAGGCGCGGGTCGGCCGGATCGTCGCCGGGGCCCAGGTAGTGGCCCATGAACCAGTCCATCATCGGCCGCGAGAGCGGGAAGGCGTCGCCGTAGGTCTGCATGGAGGCGCTCTGGGAGGCGACGTCGGTGCAGGGGTAGACGAGGAGCTGCAGGGCCGGCTGCGGCTCGCCCGCGTTCCTGAGCTCCTGGCAGACGATGGCGGCGAGGTTCCCGCCCATGGAATCGCCGCCGATGGCCGCGCGGCCCTCGGGGGCGCCGAACCGGCCGGCGGTGTCGCGGCCCCAGCGGTAGGCGGCCAGCACGTCCTCCAGCGCCGCCGGGAAGCGGTGCTCGGGCGAGAGCCGGTAGTCGACCGACAGCACCGGCGCCCGCGCGATCCTGGCCAGCAGGGTGCAGAAGACGTGGGTGGTCTCGATGGAGCCGATCACGCCCCCGCCCATGTGGGCCCACACCATCAGCGGCGCGGACGGGTCCTGGACCTCGGGTCGATAGGCGCGGGCGGGGATATCGCCGGCCGCCCCAGGGACCGTGAGGTCCTCCCAGCGCACGCCGGGCTCGGGATCGCCGGCCACCTGGGCGATGGCGGTCGCCTCGCCGCGACGGGCCTCCTCCACCGACAGGCTCTGCATCGGCGGCGCCTTCTTGGCCTGGGCGGCCAGGAACTGCAGGCGCGGGTCCAGGGTGCGGCCGCCTCGGTAGACCACGCCGCCGCCCGACATCAGCCGGAGGACCGGGGCGGGCAGGGACAGGAGGGTGCGGACGGCGAAGCGCTGGACGGCGGGGGAGGCCATCGGGGCTAGGCCTTGGCCGGCAGGCCGTGGAGGCCGCGCAGGATCATGGCCACGGCGAACTCGGTGGCGGCGTCGGTGTCGATCGGGCGGCGCTCGAGCATCTTGTCCCCGATCTCGCGGGCGATGGCGATGCAGGCGGCGGCCATGTAGTCGGGATCGGAGGCGGGCTCCCCGCCCCCGGCGATGGCCTCGACGATGGCGTCGCGCACCTCGGCGAACACCGCCGCCATCTCGGGCGTCTCGCCCTGGATATGGGGCTGGGTCTCGCCGGGCGGGCGCTTGGCCGCCCAGCTCGTGTGCTCGTCGGCCAGGAAGCCGAAGTAGGCGGCGATGGCCTGGCGCACGAAGGTCTCGAAGTCGGCGCCCGAGGCGCGCAGGGTCTTCAGGACCGGGGCGAAGCGGCGGGCGCCGTCGTCGGCGAGGGCGGCGAACACCTCCTCCTTCGAGCGGTAGTAGTTGTAGAAGGTGCCGGCCGCGAGACCGGTGCGGCGGATGATGTCGCGCACGGTCGCCTGGTCGTAGCCCAGCTCCCCGAACACCTCGCGCGCGGCGTCCAGGATCGCCTGGCGGTTCTGGACCTTCGTCTGCTCGCGCTTGCCGGCGGGAAGATAGGCGACCTGGGCCATGGGACGTGTACGGACTCGAACTGCGAAAGTGACGCCCGTCACTTACGCGCGTCCCTCCATGCGCCGCAAGGGTCTCGTAAGGTTACGGTCGCGTCGAATCTCGTTGAGGTTCCTAAACCTTCTCCCGGGCGCTACATCGGCGCCGAGGGTTGGGCCGGTCGCCACCGCCCCAGGGAGCAGATGTGACTTCGCCAATGCTGGACGTCTACGTGGGCTACGACCGAGACGAGATCGTGGCCTATCACGCGCTCTGTCAGAGCATCATCGAGCGAAGCTCCCGGCCGGTTCGCTTCACCCCAATGGCGCTGTCGGCCCTCGGTCCATGGTTTGAGCGGGAACGTCTGCCTCAGCAGTCGACGGAGTTCGCCTTCTCGCGCTTCCTGACGCCCTTCCTCTCAGGATACTCGGGATGGTCGCTGTTCATGGATTGCGACATGCTCGTCCGGGCCGACATCGCCGAGCTCTTCGCGCTCGCCGACGACCGCTACGCGGTGATGGTCTGCAAGCACGACTACACGCCGAAGACCGACGTGAAGTTCCTGCACAACGCCCAAACGCGCTACGCGAAGAAGAACTGGTCCAGCGTGATGCTTTTCAACAACGCCCGCTGCGGCGCGTTGACACCCCAGTACGTTTCGACGGCTAGCGGTCTGGAGCTGCACCAGTTCAAGTGGCTGGCGGATGAGGAGGAGATCGGCTCCCTGCCGCTGGAATGGAACTGGCTGGTGGGCGAATACCCCCACAGCCCCGATGCCCTGAACGTCCATTTCACGCTTGGGGGGCCGTACTTCAACGACTACGCCGACAGCGATTACGCGGACGAGTGGCGGGGCGCCTACGACCGCGCCATGTCGGCCCGGCAGGACTGACGCTCAGCCCATGGCCGCCGCGGCCTCGCGACGCCGTCACGCGCCGGCCTTGAACCCGGGATCGACGCGCTTGATGAACTCCATGGCCGCGGCCGGGGCGCGGACCTTCCCCTCGTGGATGACGAAGGCGTAGACGTCGCGCGGCGTCTCGGGCGGGCCGGTGCGGTCCAGGGGCTGGAAGTCGCCGGGCACCCCGCCCGACGCATAGGCCCGGAACCGGTCGGCCCAGGCGTCCAGCACCGGGGCCTCGTAGCCCGTCGGGATGCTGTCGTCGGCGGACAGCAGACGCAGGTAGACGAAGTCGGCGGTGACGTCCGGGATGAAGGGATAGTTCTCGTTCTCGGAGTTGCAGATCGCCACGTTCCGGTCGCGGCACAGGCCGACGAACTTCGGATCGGCGAAGGAGGCGTTGCGCACCTCGACCACATGGCGGAGCGGCAGCCCTTCGAGGTCGCGCGGCAGGAGGTCGAGCCAGGCGGCGAACTCGTCGTAGTCGAACTTCTTGGTCGGCGCGAACTGCCACAGGATCGGGCCGAGCCGGTCGCCCAGCTCGGTCAGGCCCTGGCCGAGGAAGATATCCATCGAGCCCTTGCCGTCGGACAGCACCTTGCGGTTGGTGCAGAAGCGGCTGGCCTTGACCGCGAACCTGAAGCCGTCGGGCGTGGCCGCGCGCCACTTGGCCCAGCTGTCGGGCTTGAAGCTGGAGTAGTAGGTGCCGTTGATCTCGATGGCGGTGAGGCGCCGGCTGGCGTAGGCCAGCTCGTCGGCGTGCTTCAGCCCCTTGGGATAGAAGACCCCGCGCCAGGGCTCGAACGTCCAGCCCCCGATCCCGCAGCGGATTCGGCCCATGCCCGTCATCGGGACCTCCTCTTCGACCACCCTCCTAGGTAGCGGCGAATAGTGGCGTTCTCAAGATGTTCCAGAGGTCCGATCGGAGGCGGCGCGCCGGGCGCCGCCTCCGGCCGACGTGCTACTTCCGCGACGCCGCGGTCTTGTCGCGTTCGGCCTTGAACTCGGCGCCGGCCTTCCATTCGGGCCAGGCCTTCGAGTTGGCGAGCTCGGAGCCCATCTCGTAGAAGATCGACAGCTCCTGGACGAGGCCGTCCGTCTTCCAGTTCGCGTCGAACTCGTCGGCCGGCTGGTGATACTTGTCCTTCACATAGGCTTCGCTGAGCGCCTTGCCGGCGGCCTTGCCCCCGTCGACGAGATCCTCGCCCGAGCCGAACGAGATCGCCGGCACGCCGCGTTTGGCGAAGGGGAAGTGGTCGGAGCGGAAGAAGCTGCCCGCCTGCGGGTTCGGGTCGGGCGAGAAGGTCATGCCCTTGGCGGCGGCCACGCGGACCAGGTCGTCCTTCAGCGTCAGGGGCGCGTCACCCGACATGGTGACGTCCTTGGTCGGGCCGATCAGGTTCACCCCATCCATGTTCAGCGAGGCCACGGTGGTGGCCAGCGGATAGATCGGGTTGTCGGCGTAGTACTCCGAACCCAGCAGGCCCTTCTCCTCGGCGGTCACCGACAGGAAGACGACCGAGCGGTCGGGCTTGGGCCCCTTGGCGAAGGCGCGGCCGAGCTCCAGCAGGGCCGCTGTGCCCGAGGCGTTGTCGAGGGCGCCGTTGTAGATCTTGTCGCCCTTGGCGTCCGGCAGGCCCACGCCCAGGTGGTCCCAGTGGGCGGTGTAGAAGACGCGCTCCTCGGGGCGGCTCTTGCCCGGGACGACGCCCAAGACGTTCTTGGAGACGACCTTCTGGGCGTCGACGGCGTAGTCGGTGGAGAAGGTCACGCCCTTCAACTCCACGGGCTTGAAGTCGCGGGTCTGGGCCTGCTTCTTCAGGGCCTCGAAGTCGAGGCCGGCCGACTTCATCAGGTCGACGGCGAGGTCGCGCTGCACCCAGCCCTCCAGCGGCGCGTGGGCCTCGGACGGGGTCTTGCGGATGACGTCGAAGATCTCGTTGGTGTTGGAGTTCTTGACCGTGTTCCAGCCGTAGGAGGCCGGCGCGGTCTCGTGGACGACCAGGAAGCCCACGGCGCCCTGGCGGGCGGCTTCCTCGTACTTGTAGGTCCAGCGGCCGTAATAGGTCATGGCCTTGCCGCCGAAGTCGCCTTCACCCGTCTCGAAGTCGGGGTCGTTGACGAGGACGAGGGCCACCTTGCCCTTCAGGTTCATGCCCTTGAAGTCGTCCCAGTTCCGCTCGGGCGCCTTCACGCCGTAGCCGACGAAGACCACGGGCGCGTCCTTGACGGTCAGCCGGTCGACCCCCGTCTGGGCGGCGCGGATGGCGATCTCCTGGCCCTGGGTCAGGCTGCGGACCTGGCCCGCGGCGGTGAAGCTGGCGGCCACCGGACCCTTGGTGGCGAAGCGGGCCAGCGGCACGTCCTGGGTCCAGGCGCGGCTCCCGTCGGCCTGCTTGTCGCCGGCCGGCTGCAGGCCCGCGGCCTTCATCTGCTGGATCAGGTAGGCGACGGTCTTCTCCTCGCCGGCGGAGGCGGGGGCGCGGCCCTCGAACTGGTCGGACGACAGGACCTTGATGTCCTGCATGATCCGGGCGCCGTCGAGCGGCGCCGGGGCCGCGTACGCGGCGGTGGCGAAAGCGGCGGCCGCCGCGGCGCAGAGGAGAAGCTTTTTCATTCGCACACTCGGTATGGGGTCGAAAGTTGCGCGACCCTAATGGCGTCCGGACGAAACGGCTAGGGCGTCCCGCCGCGGCGCGCGATGAACGCCGCGATTCCGTCGAGCACCACCTCGAGCCCGACCTCGAAGCGGGCGGTGGGATCGGTCAGCCGGTCGATGTCGGGGGCCGTCCGCCAGGCCTCGCCCAGCCGGATCAGGGCGGCGTGGCCCCTGGGGTCGAGGCGCTGCTGCAGGGCGGGCTCGGCCAGCTCGAACCACTGGGCGTCGGTGAGGCCCGTGCGCTGTTCGGCTTCCCGGGCGTCGCGGGCCTCGTGCAGGGCGCCTTCGATATAGGCCCTGAGCACGTCGACCATCAGGTCCTTTTCGAGGTCCGAGAGACCGGTCGGCTCCATGGCGCGCAGGATGGCTTCCATGCGGGCGATGATGTTGGGGCCAAGCGGCGGGCGGTGGTGGACCGCATCCATCAGCCAGGGGCGTTCCAGGCCCATGCTCCACCGCCGCCGGGCCATGAAGGCGAGGCTTTCGCGCCAGCCGGCGCCGGGCGGCGCGTCCTCCAGCTCGCCCGCCACCCTGTCGACCATCAGGGCCAGCAGCTCCGACTTCGAGCGGACGTAGGTGTAGATCGACATGGGCGAGACGCCGACGGCCTGGGCCACGGTCCGCATGGAGAGCGCCGCCAGCCCTTCGCGGTCGGCGATGGCGATGGCCGCCTCGACCACGTCCTCGGTCGAGAAGCGCGGCTTGGGGCCGCGCTTGCCGGGCTCGTGCAGTCCCCACAGCAGCTCGATGCTGCGCCGGGGGTCGTGGTCGGTGGGGTGTTCCTTGGCCATTCGGTTCGACGTTACCACGATTACACTTTACATCATACGGAGTTTGCGGCACACGGCGCGCTGCACGGGGCCCGCAAGAGGTCCCGGCGAGGCGACGCTGCAGAATGGTCCCCGGCGACGGCGCACGTTGCGTCGGGCGCACAAACCTTGTTCAACCAACGCCGGCCGCCGAACCCGATTTCCATGAGTTCCATGCGAAACGCCTCCTCCGCCGCCATCCTGGCCTCCCTGGGGCTGGCGTCCCTGACCTTGGCCGCCTGCGCGACGCCCCGGCCCGCGGACGTGGCCCTGCCCCAGGCCTACGAGGCGCCCGGCGCCCCCTCGGCCGCGCCGCCCGGCGCCGTGGCGCTGGACGCCTGGTGGACGGCCTTCGGCGATCCCGAGCTCACCGGGCTGGTGGAGCAGGCGCTGGCCCGCAACCCGGACGTCCGCACGGCCGCAGCCCGGCTGGCCGAGGTCCGCGCCCAGCGCACCAGCGCCATCCTGCAGTATCTTCCGCAAGGGGACGCCAGCGGCTCGGCCAAGCGCACCCACACCGAACAGCTGGCGGGGACGGAGGTGGACATCCCCGGCTTCTCGACCAGCGGCACGACCGAGAACTACCAGGCCAACTTCAACGTCAGCTGGGAGATCGACCTGTTCGGCCGGTCGCTCGCCGCGCTGGGCTCGGCCAACGCCGAGGTGGCCGCCGCCCGGTTCGGCTGGGAGGGCGCGCGGGCCGCCATCGCAGCCCAGACGGCCGACGCCTATTTCCAGGCGCGGGGCCTGGCCATCCAGCTCGCCGACGCCCGGGAGACGGCGCGCATCCAGCGCGAGCTCTACGACGTGGCGGTCAAGCGCGGGACGTTGGGCCTGGCTGCGAGCTCGGAAGCCGACCGCATCTCGGGCGAGCTCGCCCAGGCCGACGCCCAGGTCACCGCCCTGGAGGCCGAGCTGCAGGCCCAGAAGCGGGCCATCCTGATCCTGGCCGGCCGGGTCGTGGAGCCCACGGCCAGCATCGCCGCCCCGCCCCAGGTGGGCGAGGCGCCGCCGGTCCCCGCCGCCATCCCGAGCGAGCTCCTGGAGCGCCGCCCCGACGTGCGCGAGGCCCAGGCGCGGCTACGCTCGGCGGCGGGCCAGCAGCGGCTGGCGGGGCTGGCCTTCTTCCCGACCCTGACCTTCACCCCGGGCCTCGGCTGGTCCCGGCAGGAGCAGCCCAACTTCTTCTCGGAATCGCAGAGCTGGACGCTGGGCGGGACCATCACCCAGCCGATCCTGTCGATCCCGCGCCTGATGGCCGAGCTGAAGGCCCAGAACGCCCGCACCGAACAGGCGGTGATCGCCTATGAGCGCTCGGTGCAGACCGCGTTCCAGGAGGCCGAGGGCGCCATGGTGCGCCTCGACGCCGACCGCCGCCGCGTGGCGCTGCTGACCGAGGGCGAGCGCCGCGCCGCCCGCGCCTACGAGGCGGCCAGGACCGGCTATGCACGGGGCCTGACCGACCTCACCACCACCCTCAACGCCGAACAGTCCTGGCGCGCGACCCGGGCCCAGCTGACGGCCGCCCAGGTGCAGGCGTTGCGCCGGACCGTCCAGGCCTACAAGGCCCTGGGCGGCGGCTGGCCCGCCCAGGCCTACGCCCAGAATAGCCGCGAGAACACCACCCAGGCCGCCCAGGCCCGATGATGCGAGACCGCATGCGACTGAAGCTCCTCCTCCTCCCGGTCCTGGCGACCGCCGTGGCGCTGTCGGCCTGCCACAAGCCCGAGCCGGCCAAGCAGACCGCCCAGCAGGCCCGCGCGGTGCGGGTGGTCGCGGTCGCGCCGCGCGCGATCACGGGCGCGATCTCCGCCTCCGGGGACCTGATCCCCCGCGAGGAGGCCGCGGTCACCGCCGAGGTCACCGGGTTCCGGGTGGCCCGCGTGCTGGCCGACGTGGGCGACTATGTGAAGGCGGGCCAGACCCTGGCCCAGCTCGACCCGGCCCTGCTGCAGGCCCAGCTCGCCCAGGCCCAGGCCCAGGCCGACCAGGCCGAGGACCAGGCCAAGCGCGTCCAGGGCCTCGACGGCCAGGGGGTGCTGTCGCAGGAGCAGATCGCCCAGCGCCGCTTCCAGGCCCAGGCGGCCCGCGCCAACCTGCGCGACCTGCAGGTCCGCATGCGCAAGATGGCCGTGACCGCGCCGGTCTCCGGCCTGGTGCTGGAGCGCACCGTGCGGCCGGGCGACCTGTCGGCCGGCGGCGCGACGCCCTGGTTCCGCCTGGCCCGCGACGGCCAGATCGAGCTGTCCGCCGACCTCTCCGAGGACGACCTGGCCCGCGTGCGGCTCGGCCAGCGCGCGACGGTGACCCTGCCCAGCGGGACCGCCGTCACCGGCACGGTCAGGATCGTCAGCCCGCAGATCGACCCCCAGACCAAGCTCGGCGAGGTGCGCGTCACCCTGCCGGTGCGCAGCGACATCCGGGCCGGCGGCTTCGGCCGGGCGGTGTTCGAGGACGTGTCGGGCTCCGTGCTCACCGTGCCGGAGACCGCGATCCGCTATGACGCCAACGGGGCGAGCGTCATGGTCGTCGGCGCCGACAACCGCGTGAAGCGCGTGGCGGTCCAGACCGGCCAGCGCGGATCGGGCCTGGTGCAGATCGTGCGCGGCCCGGCGGCCGGCGCCCGGGTGGTCGAGAACGCCGCCTCGTTCCTGCTGGACGGCGACCTCGTGAAGCCCGTGCTGGCCGGCGCGCCGGCCCAGCCGGCCGCGAAGTCGGCCGCGGGCCCGGCGGGGTCCGTCCGATGAGCGAACACCGCAGCGCTTCCTCGCACTTCCCGGTCTCGGCCTGGGCGATCCGGAACCCGGTTCCGGTCGCGCTGCTGTTCCTGGGCCTGCTGATCGCCGGCCTGATCGCCTACTCCGGCCTGGCGGTGAAGCAGTTCCCCAACATCCAGTTCCCCGTGGTGGCGGTCACCGTCACCCAGAGCGGCGCAGCGCCCGGGGAGATGGAGACCCAGATCACCCGTCCGGTCGAGGACGCCATCGCCGGCATCACCGGGGTCAAGAACGTCCAGTCGGTGGTGACCCAGGGGGTCTCCACCACCTCGATCCAGTTCGAGATGGGCGAGGACCTGCAGAAGAAGACCGACGAGGTCCGGGCCAAGATCGACCAGACGCGGCAGGTGCTGCCGCGCGACATCGACGAGCCGACCATCACCCAGGTCGAGATCGACGACGCCTTCCCGATCATCACCTACGCCGTCGAGGCGCCGTCGATGTCGGATGAGCAGCTGTCCTGGTACGTGGACGACCGCATCGCCCGCGAGCTGCAGACGGTGGCCGGCGTCGCCCAGGTGACGCGCGTGGGCGGCGTGGCCCGCGAGATCAACGTCATCGTCGACCCCGACCGGCTGGCGGCCCGCGGCCTCACCGCCGCCCAGGTGAACAACGCCCTGGTCAGCTTCCAGCAGGACGCCCCTGGCGGCCGCGTGCAGGTGGGCGGCCGCGAGCAGACGGTGCGCGTCCTGGGCTCGGCGGAGACCGTGGCGCAACTGCGCGCCATGACCATCCCGACGGGCACGGGCGGCTTCGTGCGCCTGACCGACGTGGCCGAGGTGGGCGACGGCGCGGCCGAGGCCCGCGGCTTCGCCCGCCTGAACGGCCGGCCGGTGGTGGGCTTCCAGGTCAGCAAGACCAAGGAGTCCTCCGACGTGGACGTCGAGGACGGCGTCAACGCCAAGCTGGCCTCCATGGAGAAGGCCAATCCGGCGGTCCGCTTCACCAAGATCTTCGCTTCGGTGGACGAGACCCGCGCCAACTTCCGCGCCACCCAGCACGTGCTGCTGGAGGGCATGGCGCTGGCCGCGCTGGTGGTGCTGTTCTTCCTGCGCGACTGGCGGGCGACGATGATCACCGTCCTGGCCATGCCGATCTCGCTGATCCCGACCTTCTTCGTGATGCAGCTGGCGGGCTTCTCGCTGAACCTCGTGACCCTGCTCGCGCTCACCCTCGTCATCGGCATCCTGGTCGACGACGCCATCGTCGAGATCGAGAACATCGAGAAGCGGGTGGCCCGCGGGATGCGGCCCTACCAGGCCGCCCTGGAAGGCGCCGACGCCATCGGCCTGGCGGTGGTGGCCACCACCATGGCCATCGTGGTGGTGTTCACGCCGGTCAGCTTCATGCCGGGCATCCCGGGCCAGTTCTTCAAGGAGTTCGGCCTGACTGTCTCGGTGGCGGTGCTGTTCTCGCTGCTCGTGGCGCGTCTCGTGACGCCGCTGATGGCCGCCTACTTCCTCAAGCCTTCGGTCAGGCCGCATGAGCGCAAGCCGTTCGAGGGCTTCTACCGGCGCAGCCTGGAATGGGCGCTGGCCCACCGGATCGTCGCGGCCCTGGCGGGCCTCGTCATGTTCGTCGGTTCCGTGATGCTGGTGGGCTTCCTGCCGCAGGGCTTCCAGCCGCCCGGCGACCCCGACTACATCTACATCAACGTCCAGGGCCCGCCCGGCGCGACGATCCAGGACATGGAAAGCGCGGTCCAGCAGGTCACCCGCGTGATGACCGCCCAGCCCGAGGTCACCGACGTCTTCACCCAGGTGGGCTCCACCGTGGCCAACTTCGGGCCCGGCGGCGGCCCCGGGGCCAGCGACCTGCGCTCGGGCACGATCACCATCCTGATGCGGCCTGACCGCAAGGTGACCGGCAACCAGCTGAAGGATCGCGTGCGCGACCAGATCGCCGCCATCCCGGACGTGCGGCTGAACTTCCTCGACTTCCAGGGCGCGGCCGGCTTCGAGCAGGTGCTGACCGCCCAGGACCCCGTCGCCCTGGAGCGCGCGAGCCTCGAGCTCGAGCGCCAGATGCGGAGCCTGAAGGAGATCGCCGACCCCCGGCCGGCCAATCCGCCCGTGGGTCCCGAAGTGGTCATCCGGCCCAGGCCCGACGAGGCCGCCCGCCTGGGCGTCTCGGTGGCGACCATCGCCCAGGCCGCCCGCGTGGCCACCGTCGGCGACATCGAGGCCAACGTGCCGAAGCTGAACGAGGGCGAGCGGCGGATCCCGATCCGCATCCGCCTGCCGGAAGAGGCCCGCGCGGACGTCGAGCAGATCCGTCAGCTCCGCCTGCCCACGGCGACCGGCGGGGTCACCACCCTGGGCGCCGTGGCCGACGTCGAGTTCCAGGCGGGGCCCGCGCGCATCGACCGCCTGAACCGCCAGCGCCAGATCACCATCCAGGCTGAACTGGGCGACGGTGTGGAGCTGGGCGAGGCCACCAAGGCCGTCGCCAACCTGCCGGTCATGAAGAACCTTCCGGCGGGCGTTAAGCCGGGCGCGGTGGGCGACGCCGAGGCCATGGCCGAGATGTTCGGCGGGTTCGTGGTGGCCTTCGCGACCGCCGTCTTCCTGATGTTCGCGGTGCTGGTGCTGCTGTTCCGCAGCTTCTTCAAGCCGATCGTCATCCTGGCGGCCCTGCCGCTGGCGGTGGGCGGGGCGTTCATCGGCCTGCTGGTCTTCAACCTGTCGCTGTCGATCCCCTCGCTGATCGGCTTCCTGATGCTGATGGGCCTGGCGGCCAAGAACTCGATCCTGCTGGTCGAGTACGCCATCGAGCGGGAGCGCGAGGGCATGAGCCAGCACGACGCCCTGATCGAGGCCTGCCGCGAGCGGGCGCGGCCGATCATCATGACCACGCTCGCCATGGCCGCGGGCATGCTGCCCACCGCCTTCGCGCTGGAGAAGGGCGCCGAGTTCCGCCAGCCCATGGCCGTGGCGGTGATCGGCGGCCTGATCACCTCGACCCTGCTGTCGCTGGTGCTGGTGCCGGTGGTCTATCGCTTCGTGGACGACTTCGAGAACTGGCTGCGGCCCAAGCTCGCCCTGCTGGTCACGCCCCGCGAGGCGCCGCGCGGCCCCGTGCCGGAGGATCGACTCTAGTCCGGTCTCATAGAACTGTCAGACTGCGCTGCTAGGGGTCCCGTCCTTCGGGAAGCAGGGGTTTGCGGATGATCGGTCTGACGTGGCGTTCGGTTGTGAAGTGGGCGGCGGGTCTGGCGCTCGCGGCGATGGCGGTTATGCCCGCCCAGGCGGCCGACGACCGGCGGCTGGTGCTGGTGACGCTGGACGGGCTCGACTGGACTGACGTCTTCCGGGGCGCCGATCCGGCCCGGGCGGCCGACCGCGCCTTCGTTCATGAGCCGGAGGACGTCCAGAAGCGCTTCCTGGCCCCGGCCGACCGGACCATGGCGCTGATGCCGTTCCTGAACGGCGTGGTCGCCAAGGAAGGCGTGCTGCTGGGCGACCGCGACCACGGCTCGTGCTTCGCGGTCTCCAATGAGATGTGGTTCTCGTATCCCGGCTACAACGAGATCCTGACCGGCAGGCCCGATCCCAAGGTCCGCTCGAACGAGCACGGCCCCAACGCCAACGTCACCGTCCTGGAGTGGCTGAACCGCCAGCCGGGCTTCAAGGGCAAGGTGCAGGCCGTCGCCTCGTGGGACCACTTCGAGGACATCGTCAACGCGCCCCGCAGCGGCGTGCCCGTCAACGACGGCTGGGACGACCTGCCGGCCGGCACGCCCGCCGAGGCGAAGCTGGCGGAATTCGCCCGCGAGGTCCCGAGGCTCTGGGCCACCGTGCGGCTGGACGCCATCACCCACGGCTACGCGCTGGAGACGCTCCGCAAGGACAAGCCGCGCGTGCTCTACATCTCGTACGGCGAGACGGACGACTTCGCCCACGAGGGCCGTTACGACCTGACGCTGGACGCCGCGCACCGCACTGACGCCTTCCTGGCCGAGCTCTGGAAGACCCTGCAGGCCGATCCCGCCTATCGCGGCAAGACCACCCTGATCGTCACCACCGACCACGGCCGGGGGAAGGGCAAGCCCGACGCCTGGAAGAACCACGGCAAGCCGGTGTTCGAGGGCTCCGACGCCACCTGGCTCGCCGCCATCGGGCCGGACGTGCAGGCGGGCGCGAGGCCCGACGGCTGCGCCTATTCCGCCCAGATCGCGGCCACGGCGCTGACCGCGCTGGGCCTCGACTGGAAGGCCTTCGATCCGGCCGCCGGCCAGCCGCTGGCGATCCTGAAGGGGCGCTAGACCTCGCCGCGCAGGACCCGGGCGTAGAGGTCCGGGTCCACGTTGCCGCCCGAGAGCACCACGGCGACGGGCGCTTCGCCGCCCGCCGTCACCTTGCCGGCCAGCAGGGCGGCCAGGCCCACCGCCCCGCCCGGCTCGACCACCAGCTTCAGGACGCGGAAGGCGTAGCGCATGGCCTCGGCCACCTCGGCGTCGCTGACGAGCGCGATGTCGGCGAGCGTGCGCTTCATGATCGGGAAGGTGATCTGGCCGACGAAGGGCGATTCCAGCGCGTCGCACATGGACCGGCCGGTGGCCCTCTGGACGACGATCTCGCCCTTCTGGAGCGACTTCCTGGCGTCGTCGAAGGCTTCGGGTTCGACACCCACCACGGCGGTGTCGGGCGACAGCGCCTTGACCGCCAAGGCCACGCCCGAGATCAGGCCGCCGCCGCTGATGGGGGCCACGACCGCGCCCAGCTTGGCGCCGGCCGCCTCCGCCTGCCGGACCAGCTCCAGGCCCAGCGTGCCCTGGCCCGCCACGATGTGCGGGTCGTCGAAGGCGGGGACGACGACGGCGCCGCGCTCCCGCGAAATCCGGTCGGCGATGGCCTCGCGGCTCTCGGTCAGCCGGTCGTAGAGCAGGACCTCCGCGCCGTAGCCCTTGGTGGCCTCGACCTTGATGGCCGGGGCGTCCCTGGGCATCACGATCACGGCCGGCATCCCCAGCAGCTTCGCCGCCAGGGCCACGCCCTGCGCGTGGTTGCCGGACGAAAAGGCCACGACGCCGCGCTTCCGCTCGTCGGGCGAGAGCTGGACCAGCCGGTTGTAGGCCCCCCGGAACTTGAAGGCGCCCACCCGCTGCAGGGTTTCGGGCTTGATCAGCGCGCGGCGCCCCAGGCGTTCGTTCAGGGCCGGGCTTTCGACCAGCGGCGTCTCGACCGCATGGCCCTTCAGCCGCGCGGCGGCCGCCTCGATGTCGGCGAAGGTCACGCTCATCTGGCGAAGACCATCGAGTCGTCGGCGAAGGCCTTGAACTCCAGCGCGTTGCCCGAGGGGTCGAGGAAGAACATCGTCGCCTGCTCGCCCGGCAGGCCCTTGAAGCGGATCTGCGGCTCGATGACGAACTTCACGCCCGCCGCCTTCAGCCGGTCGGCCAGGGCCTCCCATTCGGGCAGGGTCAGGATGACGCCGAAGTGGCGCACCGGCACGTCCTCGCCGTCCACGGCGCTCGTGTTCCGATGCCCAACCTCGTCCGGCGACAGGTGGGCGACGATCTGGTGGCCCCGGAAGTCGAAGTCGATCCAGGCCTCGCTCGACCGGCCCTCGGGGCAGCCCAGGAGGTCGCCGTAGAAGGCCCGGGCCTCGGCCAGGTCGCGGACGGGGAAGGCCAGGTGGAAGCGCGGAATGTCCATGGCCCACGGTGATAGCTCCGGCGACCCTTGAGGGCGAGGTCCAGTTGGTCTAAACGGGCGCCGCAATCGATCCCCGCTTCCCCGCCGAGCACCTGTCGAAGGGCCGGGAGGCGTCTCCCCGGGCAGGTGGAAGGATCGTATCCAGATGGCCAACGTCACCGTGATCGGCGCCCAGTGGGGCGACGAGGGCAAGGGCAAGCTCGTCGACTGGCTGTCCAACCGCGCCGACGTGGTCGTGCGCTTCCAGGGCGGCCACAACGCCGGCCACACCCTGGTGGTGGGCAACCAGACCTACAAGCTCTCGCTGCTGCCGTCGGGCGTCGTGCAGGGCAAGCTGTCGATCATCGGCAACGGCGTGGTGGTCGATCCCTGGCACCTGCTGAAGGAGATCGCGACCTTGGGCGAGCAGGGGGTGAAGATCACGCCCGACCTGCTGGTCCTGGCCGACAACGCCTGCCTCATCCTGCCGCTGCACCGCGACCTCGACCAGGCGCGGGAGGCGGCGGCGACGAACAAGATCGGCACCACCGGCCGCGGCATCGGCCCGGCCTACGAGGACAAGGTGGGCCGCCGCGCCATCCGCGTCGCGGACCTCGCCGACCGCGAGGCCCTGGAAGCCAAGATCGACCGCCTGCTCGCCCACCACACGCCGCTGCGGCGGGGCCTGGGCCTGCCCGAGTACGACGGCGCGGCCCTGCTGGCCGAGCTTGAGGAAATGGCCCCGAAGATCCTGCCGTTCGCCCGGCCCGCCTGGCTGATGCTGGACGAGGTGGTGAAGGCCGGCCGCCGGGTGCTGTTCGAGGGCGCGCAAGGCGCCCTGCTGGACGTGGACCACGGCACCTATCCCTATGTGACCTCCTCCAACACCGTGGCCGGTCAGGCGGCGGCCGGTTCGGGCCTGGGTCCCAAGGGGCCGGGTTATGTCCTGGGGATCGTGAAGGCCTACACCACCCGCGTGGGCGAGGGGCCGTTCCCGACCGAGCTAAAGGACGAGGTGGGCCAGCACCTGGGCACGGTGGGCCGGGAGTTCGGCACCGTGACCGGCCGCTCTCGCCGCTGCGGCTGGTTCGACGCGGCCCTGGTGCGCCAGTCGGTGGCGCTGAACGGCATCGCGGGCATCGCGCTCACCAAGCTGGACGTGCTGGACGGCCTGCCGACGCTGAAGATCTGCACCGGCTACGAGCTGGATGGAAAAGCCATCGGCTACCTGCCGGCCGGCCTGAAGGCCCAGGGCCAGCTCACGTCCGTCTACGAGGAGATGGACGGCTGGAGCGAGACGACCCAGGGCGCCCGCTCGTGGAAGGACCTGCCGGCCAATGCGGTGAAGTATGTCCGGCGGATCGAGGAACTGATCGGGGCGCCCGTGGCGCTGCTGTCCACCAGCCCGGAGCGCGACGACACCATCCTGATGCGGGATCCCTTCCAGGACTGATCAGGGTGCGGCGATCGGCGTTCGCCGACGTCAAGCGGTTCTTTACCCCGGGGGTGTAAGCGGCGGACGAGGGAGTTCGCCGTGTTCGACGACGAGAAGAGAACCATCCAGCGGATGGCGCCCCTGCTGCAGCGGGTGCTCATCGCCGATCCGCAGGCCTCCGGCGCCAGCCTGATCGGCGAGGCGATGCGCAACATCTCCCGCGCCCAGACCTGGACCGCCAGCACCACCGACCGGGCGCTGAAGCTCTGCGAGAGCGTCGATCCCCAACTCATCTTCGTCGAGATGTCGTTCGAGAAGATGGACGGGGTGGAGTTCACCCGGAAGCTGCGCCGCAGCCCGTTCGCTTGCCGCCAGGCCCCCGTGATCATGGTGACGGGCTCGGCCACGGCCGCGCGCATCCTCGCCGCCCGCGACGCCGGGGTGCACGAGTTCCTGCGCAAGCCCTTCACCATGAAGGAACTGCTGCGGCGGCTGGAGGCGGTGACGCTGCGCCAGCGCGACTGGATCGAGGCTGTGGGCTACGTCGGCCCGGACCGGCGGCGGTTCAACTCGGGCGACTACACGGGGCCGCTCAAGCGCCGCACCGACAACCGCCAGACGCCGGACGCCGCCCGCATCGGCCAGGCGCTGAAAATTCTGCGCTCGGCGATCGCCGACTTCGACAAGGATCCCGCCCAGGCGGCCCGCGCCGTCGAGGCCCAGGTGGTCGACATCCAGAAGGCCGCGACGGCGGCGGCGGACCTGACGCTGGTGACCGCCGCCGCCGACCTGCACCGCTATGTGATGCAGTCGCGGAAGATGGGCGTGAGCCTCAGCCGCGCCGAGGTCGAGAAGCATGCGGCCAGGCTGCTGGCCTGCGCGCCCCGGGACGAGCCTCGGGCCGCCTGATCAGGCGTCGACGAGGTTCCGTTCCTCGGCGGCCGCCCGCATCGACTTCTGCAGCTTCTCGAAGGCGCGGACCTCGATCTGGCGCACCCGCTCGCGGCTGACGCCGTACTCCGAGGCGAGTTCCTCCAGCGTCGTGGGCTCGTCCTTCAGGCGCCGCTCGGTGAGGATGTGGCGCTCGCGGTCGGTGAGCTCGGTCATCGCCTCTTCGAGCAGGCTCATGCGCAGGGTCTTCTCCTGCGTGTCGGCGATGATCGTCTCCTGGCTGGGCGTGTCCTCGTCGACGAGCCAGTCCTGCCATTCGCTCTCGCCGTCGGCGCGCAGGGGCGCGTTCAGCGAGGCGTCGCCGCCGGCCAGGCGCCGGTTCATCGAGACGACCTCCTCGTCCAGCACGCCGAGCTTGGTGGCGATCTGGCTGACCTGCTCGGGGTGCAGGTCGCCTTCCTGGAGGGCGGCGATCTCGCTCTTGGCCTTGCGCAGGTTGAAGAACAACTTCTTCTGGGCGGCCGTCGTCCCCATCTTCACCAGCGACCACGAGCGCAGGATGTATTCCTGGATCGAGGCGCGGATCCACCACATGGCGTAGGTGGCCAGGCGGAAGCCCTTGTCGGGGTCGAATTTCTTGACGGCCTGCATCAGGCCGACGTTGCCCTCGGAGATCACCTCGCCGATCGGCAGGCCGTAGCCGCGGTAGCCCATGGCGATCTTGGCCACGAGGCGCAGGTGGCTGGTGACGAGCTGGTGGGCGGCCTGGGGGTCCTGGTGCTCCTGCCAGCGCTTGGCGAGCATGAACTCCTCGTCCTTGGCCAGCATCGGGAACTTGCGGATCTCGGACAGATACCGGCTGAGGCCGCCTTCCGGCGACATGACGGCGAGCGCGTTAGCGGCCATGGACTTATCCCCTCATTCTCCGGACGTTCGGCCGCAACCAGCCGACCGCCCCCTCCAACCATGCAGATATGTACTGGGTTGCGGCTTCGGTAGGCCCGCGTGGGAGGCGCGGGTCGAAAATTCCCGACTGCTCAACTGGGTCATTTTCTACGCCCCGACTTGGGCGGCTTCAAGGCAGGGTTTCTCACAAGGGCTGTTAGCGGAGCTTGCATCCTTCGCCGAATGCGGCGCGAGCGGAAAATTATGGCCCCGGTGTCGGAAGGCCGCCGCCATCATCGTCCTGTGCTCAGGCAAGCACGGAAGGACAAGGCCCATGCCCAAGATCACCAACTGCCTGTGGTTCGACAGCCAGGCGGCGGAGGCCGCGGAATTCTATGTGGGGATCTTTCCCAACTCCCGCATCGGCAAGATCGCCCGCTACCCCGAGGGGCTGCCCGGCGACCGCGCGGGCCAGGTGCTGACCGTGGAGTTCGAGCTCGACGGGACGCCGTTCCTCGGCCTCAACGGCGGGCCTGTCTTCACCTTCGACGAGGCGATCAGCTTCGTGATCGACTGCGAGGACCAGGCCGAGGTCGACCGCTACTGGAACGCCCTCCTGGCCGGCGGCGGGAGCGAGAGCCAGTGCGGCTGGCTGAAGGACCGCTTCGGCGTCTCGTGGCAGGTGGTCCCGCGCCGGCTCACCGAGCTGATGAGCGGCCCGTCCGAGACCGCGAACAAGGTGGCCGCGGCGATGATGCAGATGGTCAAGCTGGACGTGGCGAAGCTGGAAGCCGCCGCGGCGGCCTGAGCACGGCCTCAGCCCATCCAGCGATAGCCGACGCCGGGCTCGGTGAGGATCAGCGTCGGTTGCGATGGATCGGGCTCGATCTTCTGGCGGAGCTGGCCCACGAACACCCGCAGGTACTGGACGTCGTGCTCGTGGGCCGGACCCCAGACGGCGGTCAGCACCTGCCTGTGGGTGACCACCTTGCCGGCGCCGCGGACGAGCTGGGCCAGCAGGTCGTACTCTCGGGGCGACAGGCGGATGGGCTCGCCGCCCCGCGTGACCAGCCGTTTGACGAGGTCGACGGTCAGGTCGCCGGCGGTGACGACCGGCTCGGCGCCCTGGTCGCGCAGCCGGTGGCGCAGGGCCACGCGCAGGCGGGCCAGCAGCTCGCCCACGCCGAACGGCTTCTCGACATAGTCGTCGGCGCCCATGTCGAGGGCGTCGATCTTCTCGGTCTCCTTGTCCCGCGCCGACAGGATGATGATGGGGCCCTCGTAGAAGGCCCGCGCCTTGGCCAGCGCCGCCTTGCCGTCGAGGTCGGGCAGGCCCAGGTCCAGCACCACCGCGTCCGGCGCCTTGCGGGCGATCTCCTTCAGGCCCTCGGCCGCCGTGTCGGCCCGGACCGGCTCATAGCCGGCGGCGTCCAGCGCGGGGCTGAGGAACCGGTGGATCTGCGGTTCGTCGTCGATCACCAGGATGCGGGGGCGGAAGTCCGTCATAGCAGGCCGCTCGGCGTCGCCCGCTCCTTGGGCAGGCTGATCAGGATGCGCGTGCCGCGTCCGTCGTGGATGGGGCTGGCCGCGGCGATCCGGCCGCCCATGGCCTCCACGAAGCCCTTGGAGATGGCGAGGCCCAGGCCCGCGCCCTTGCCGCGGTCGGTCGCCTCCTCCATCCGGCGGAACTTCTCGAAGACGCGCTCGAGCTCGGCGGTGGGGATGCCCCGGCCCTCGTCCTCTATGGAGATCACCACGTTGTTGCGGTCCTCGTAGGCGGCCACCTCGATGGTCGTCCCGTCGGGACTGTAGGCGACGGCGTTCTCGAGGATGTTCACCAGCGCCTGCTCCAGGAGGGACGGGTCGGCCACCACCAGGGTGACCTGATCGGGGAAGTCCCATGTGACGCGCCGGCCCTCAAGGCGCCGTTTCACGCGGTCCACGGCCGCCCGCAGCACGTCGCGCACGTCGATCCAGTCGCGGCGGGTGACGAGGGCCCCGCCCTCCAGCCGGGTCATGTCCAGCAGGTCGCCCACGTAGCGGTTCAGGCGTTCGGCCTCCTCGCGGATCGACAGCAGCAGGTCTTCCCGGACCTTGGCCGAGAGCGTCTTGCCGTAGTCGATCAAGGTGGTGACCGAGCCCAGCACGGTGGAAAGCGGCGTGCGCAGGTCGTGGCTGACGGAGTTCAGCAGGGCCGAGCGCAGACGGTCGGTGCGGCGGAGGGCCTCCGCGTCGGCGGCCGCGGCCGCGAACTCGGCCCGCTCCAGGGCCACAGCCCCCTGGTCCAGCATGGCGGCGACGAAGCGCTCGCCCTCCTCGGTGGCGACGGCGGCGGGCTCGACCCCGGCCACCCCGGCGCGGGCCTTCACGCCCTGCAGCGGGCGGAACGTCCAGCCGACGTTGGGCATGGTGCCGGTCCCGGCGCCCGCCGCCTCGCCCTTCTCCCAGGCCCAGCGCGCGGCGGCCATGTCGCCCGGCGACAGCGCCTCCAGGGGCGGCGAGGCCGCGGCGACTGCGAGGTCATCGGCCGCGGGCGTCAGCACCACCGCCTTGCCGCCCGTGGCGGCGGCGAGCTGTTCGGCGAGCGCCGTGGCGGCCTCCTCGGCCTTGGCGGCGGCCGAGAGGCGGCGGGTGGCCGACAGGACGGCGGCGATGGCGGAGGCCCGGCGCGACACGGCGCGGGCCTGGTCGCGGACGCGGCCGGTCAGCCAGCCGGTGGTCATGGCGACCGCGAAGAACACCGCGAAGGTGAGGACGTCGGCCGGGTGCCCGATCCAGATGGTCAGGCGCGGGGAGAGGAAGAAAAAGTTGTAGACGAGGGCGGCGGCGGCGGCGGCCGTCACGGCGGGCCACAGGCCGAACGCCAGGCCCGAGACCAGCACGCTCAGCATGAACACCATGGCGAGATTCACGCTCTCAACGTAGCGGTCGAGCGCGAAGGCCACGCCGAAGGCCGCGGCCACGGACAGAAGCGCCGCCAGATGGCCGCTCCAGCGCAGGTCGCGCAGGGTGCGCCTTGGCCGGCGCTCGGGCGGATGAGCGTCGGCCGTCTCGGTGACGATGTGCAGGGCTGCGCCGCCCGCCTCGTCCAGCAGGGCGCGGATCAGGTCCCGGCGGAAGGGGTTGCGGCGCCGGGCCGTCCTGCCCACCACGATCTGGGTCAGGTTGTTGCGACGGGCGTAGTCGATCACGCTGGCCACGAGGTCGTCGCCCGTCAGGGTCACGGTCGATCCGCCGAGCTGCTCGGCGAGCTTGAGCGCGTCGCGGAGTTTCTGGGCGCCCGCCGCCGAGGGCGCGGGAGCGTTCGGTCGCTCCACGTGGGCCACGGTCCAGGGCGCGTCCATCATCATGTCCGAAAGCCGCCGGCCGGCGCGCACGAGCGAGCCCGCCATGGCGTCGGACCCGGCCAGCACCAGGATGCGCTCGCCCGCCGCCCAGGGGCCCTGGATGCCCGCGCGCTTCATGGCTCCGATGAGCTGGTCGTCGACGGCCTGGGCGGCGCGCCGCAGGGCCAGCTCGCGCAGGGCGGTGAGGTTCTCGACCTTGAAGAACCGGTCGGCGGCGAGCCTGGCGGTCTCGGCCAGGTAGACCTTGCCCTCGGCCATCCGCTGGCGGAGCTCCTCGGGCGTGATGTCGATCAGCTCGATCTCGTCGGCCCGCGACAGCGCCAGGTCCGGCACCGTCTCGCGCTGGCGCACTCCGGTGATCTTCCAGACGACGTCGACCAGGCTCTCCAGGTGCTGGACGTTCAGGGTCGTCCAGACGTTGATCCCGGCCCGCAGAAGCTCCTCCACGTCCTGCCACCGCTTGGGGTGGCGCGATCCGGGCGCGTTGGAATGGGCGTACTCGTCGACCAGCAGCAGCTCGGGCCGGCGCTCCAGGGCCGCGTCGATGTCGAACTCCAGGAGCGTGCGGCCGCGGTACTCGATGGGCCTGCGCGGCATGACCTCGAGGCCGCGCAGCAGCGACTGGGTCTCCTTGCGCCCGTGGGTCTCGACGACCCCCACCACGACGTCGCCGCCCTCGGCCTTCCGGCGTCGGGCGGCGCGCAGCATCTCGTAGGTCTTGCCCACCCCCGGCGACATGCCGAGGAAGACCTTCAGACGGCCCTGGCCGGGGCGAGCCGCGGCCAGCAGGGCGTCTGGGTCGGGCCTGCGGGGCTCTTCGGCGTTCATCGCGGCGGAGGTTGCCTCCTGGCGAACGCCGCGTCGAGCGCGAGGTTGGTCTCGAGCACGTTCACCCGCGGCTGGCCGACGAAGCCGAACGTGGGGCCCTCCACGTGGCGGGCGATCACGGCGCGCACGTCCTTCGCCGGAACGCCTCGGGCGGCGGCGATGCGGGCGGCCTGCAGCTCGGCGTAGGCCGGCGAGACGTGCGGGTCCAGGCCCGAAGCCGAGGTGGTCACCGCGTCGGCCGGGATCGCGGCGGCGCCCGTCTCGGCGCGCAGGGCCGCCGCGCCCTCCGCGACCCGCTTGGCGAGGTCGGGGTTCAGCGGGCCCAGGTTCGAGCCCGAGGACGCCGAGGCGTCGTAACCGTCGCTGCCCGCGGCCGACGGACGGCCATGAAGATACTGCGGCTGGGCGAACGCCTGGCCGATCAGCTCGGAGCCGACGACGCGGCCTCCCGAACGGATGAGGCTGCCGCCGGCCTGGTAGGGCAGGAGCTGGGCCACGCCGGTGATGGCCAGCGGATAGGCGAGGCCGAGGAGCAGGGTGAAGAGGCCCATCGAGACCAGGGCGGGGCGAAGCAGGGCGAGCATGGCGGGCCTCAGGCGAGTCCGAGGGAGGAGATGATGAGGTCGATGAGCTTGATGCCGACGAACGGGGCGATGAGGCCGCCCAGGCCGTAGAGCAGCAGGTTGCGGGACAGCAGCCTGGCCGCGCCGATGGCCCGGTAGCGGACGCCGCGCAGGGCCAGCGGGATCAGCATGACGATGATGACGGCGTTGAAGATCACCGCCGACAGGATCGCGCTCTCGGGGCTCGACAGCCCCATGATGTTGAGGGCGCCCAGCGCCGGCAGGGAGGCCGCGAACATCGCCGGGATGATGGCGAAGTACTTGGCCACGTCGTTGGCGATGGAGAAGGTGGTCAGCGCGCCGCGGGTGATGAGCATCTGCTTGCCCACCTCGACGATCTCGATGACCTTGGTCGGATCCGAGTCGAGGTCGACCATGTTGCCGGCCTCGCGGGCGGCCTGGGCGCCGGTCTGCATGGCCACGCCGACGTCGGACTGGGCGAGCGCGGGGGCGTCGTTGGCGCCGTCGCCGCACATGGCCACCAGCCGGCCCTTGGCCTGCTCCTCGCGGATCAGCCGCAGCTTGTCCTCGGGCGTGGCCTCGGCGAGGAAGTCGTCCACACCGGCCTCGGAGGCGATGGCGGCGGCGGTGACGGGATTGTCGCCCGTGATCATCACCGTGCGCAGGCCCATGCGGCGAAGGTCCGCGAACCGCTCCTTCACATTGGGCTTCACGACGTCCTTCAGGTGGATGACGCCGATCAGGACGCCGTTCTCGCTGACCGCCAGCGGCGTGCCGCCGGAGCGGGCGATGCGGTCGACCGCGGCCGTGAACTCGGACGGGACCTGCCGGGGCTCCAGCCCGGCGTCCTTCAGGATCGCGTCCACCGCGCCCTTGCGCCAGACCTGCCCGCCGGCCTCCAGGCCCGAGAGGCGGGTGGTCGCGCTGAACGGGATGATCTTGCCGTCCTTGGGGGCGTCCACGTCGAGGCCCTGGCCGCGGATCAGTTCGACGATCGAACGGCCTTCCGGCGTCTCGTCGCCCAGCGAGGCGAGGCAGGCCACGCGGGCGATGGTCTCGGGCCGAACGCCGGGCGCGGGGATCAGCTCGGTCGCCATCCGGTTGCCGTAGGTGATGGTGCCGGTCTTATCGAGCAGGAGGGTGTCGACGTCGCCCGCGGCCTCCACGGCCCGGCCCGAGGTGGCGAGCACGTTGACCTTCAGCAGGCGGTCCATGCCGGCGATGCCGACGGCCGACAGCAGGCCGCCGATGGTGGTGGGGATCAGGGTGATGAAGAGCGCCCCCAGCACCATGGGCTGGAGCGTGACGCCGGAGTACTTGCCCAGGCCCAGCAGCGTCCCGACGGCGATCAGGAACACCAGCGTCAGCCCGGCCAGCAGCACGGCCAGCGCGATCTCGTTCGGCGTCTTGCGACGGTCGGCGCCCTCGACCATGGCGATCATGCGGTCGAGGAAGGTCTCGCCCGGCTGGGAGGTGATGCGCACCTTGATCCAGTCGGAGACGACGGTGGTGCCGCCGGTGACGGCCGACCGGTCGCCCCCGCTCTCGCGGATGACGGGCGCGGACTCGCCGGTGATGGCCGCCTCGTTGACCGAGGCCACGCCCTCGATGATCTCGCCGTCCGCCGGGATGACGTCGCCGGCCTCCACCAGCACCACCTCGCCGGCGCCCAGCTCATGGGCCGGGGTGGGCACGATGGTCCCGGTGCGCTCGTCCACGATCAGCTTGGCCTTGGTGGTGACGCGCGTGGCCCGCAGGCTGTCGGCGGCGGCCTTGCCGCGTCCCTCGGCGATGCTCTCGGCGAAGTTGGCGAAGAGCACGGTGGCCCAGAGCCAGATGGCGACCTGGAGCGCGAAGCCCCATTGGCCCCCCTGATGGCCCCCTTGGGCGATGGCGAAGCCGGCCGAGGCGCTGGCCAGCAGGGCCACGATCCAGGTGGCGAAGATGACGGGATTGCCGGTCAGCCGGCGGGGATCGAGCTTGGCGAAGGCGTCGCGCGTCGCGCGCGCCAGGACGGCGCCGTTGATGCCGGTGGCGAGGCTGGCGGCCTTGCGACGGTTGTCGCCGAGCGGGGTGTAGGCGGTGGTCATGGAAGGTGTCCTTGAGGACGACGTCGTCAGCGGCCGGCCAGCGCCTGGAGCGCCTGGAAGTGCTCGACGATGGGACCGAGGGCGAGGGCGGGGAAGAACTGCAGGCCGCCCAGGATGAGGATGACCCCGATCAGCAGGCCGATGAACTGGCCCGAGTCGGTGGGCAGGGTGCCGGCGGTGGGCGCGAGCTTCGGCTTGGCCGCCAGCGAGCCGGCGATGGCGAGGACCGCCACGATGCCGGGGAAGCGCCCGAGCAGCATGGCGACGCCCAGGGTGGTGTTCCACCAGGGGGCGTTGGCGGTCAGGCCCGCGAAGGCCGAACCGTTGTTCGCCGTGGCCGAGGTGTAGGCGTAGAGGATCTCGGAGAGGCCGTGCGGCCCCCCGTTCAGCAGGCCCTTCAGCGCCTCGGGTAGGACGGCGGCCACCGCCGAGAAGCCCAGCATCGAGAGCGGCAGCACCAGCACCAGCAGCATGGCGAACTTGATCTCGCGCGCCTCGATCTTCTTGCCGAGGTACTCGGGCGTGCGGCCGACCATCAGGCCCGCCACGAACACCGCCAGCAGGGCCATGACGACCATGGAGGCGAGGCCCGTGCCGATCCCGCCCGGCAGGATCTCGCCGAGCTGCATGAAGAACATCTCCACGCCGCCGCCCAGCGGCATGTAGCTGGCGTGCATGGAGTTGACCGAACCGTTGGAGGCGCCGGTGGTCACCGCGGCCCAGGCGGCCGAGGCGGGCGCGCCGAAGCGGACCTCCTTGCCCTCCATGTTCACCGAGGCGTCGACGCCGGCCGCGACAAGGGCCGGGGCGGGCTGGGTTTCGGTCCAGTAAAGCGCCGCCGCGCCCGCCGAGAGCAGGATGAAGGCCGCGGCCACGAGGGCCCGGACATCCTTCTTCGCCAGCGCCGAGCGGCCGAAGGCGAAGAACGCCGCCCAGCCCAGGACGTTGATCGATACGGCCGCCAGCAGGTTGGCGAGTGGGGTCGGCCCTTCGAAGGGATGGGCGGAATTCACATTGAAGATCCCGCCGCCGTTGATGCCGAGCTGCTTGATGGCGAGCTGGCTGGCGGTGGCGTAGAGCGAGATCTTCTGCTGGCCGCCCTCCAGGGTGGTGGCCATGACCGAGGCGTCCAGGGTCTGGGGCACGCCGAGCGCGATGAAGGCGATGGCCACGACGACCGACAGCGGCAGCAGCATCCAGAGCGTCGTCCGCGTCAGGTCGGCCCAGAAGTTGCCGAGCCCCTCGCCGCGGTTGGCGATGAAGGCGCGTGCGAGCGCCGCGGCGACGGCCGCGCCGGTGGCGGCGGAGAGGAAGTTCTGCACCGTCAGGCCGGCCATCTGGCTCAGCGTCGACATGGTGGTCTCGCCGCCATAGGACTGCCAGTTGGTGTTGGTGACGAAGCTGACGGCCGTGTTGAAGGCCAGGTGCTCGGAGAGCGCGCCGAAACCCTGCGGGTTGAGGGGCAACAGGCCCTGGAGGCGCAGGATCGCGTAGAGGACCGCGAAGCCGGCGGCGTTGAAGGCCAGCAGCGCTGCGGCGTAGCCGAACCACCCCTGGCTCTTGCCGGGATCGATCCCGCAGGCGCGATAGAAGATCCGCTCGACCGGCCGCAGCACGGGGTCGAGCCAGGTGCGCTCGCCGTTCCAGACGCGCGACATGTAGAGGCCGATCGGCCAGCCGAGGCCGACGGCGAGTCCGAGGGTGAGGGCGATCTCCGCCCAGCCTTGCCAATTCATGGGAGGGGATCCGTCAGAAGCGGTCGGGCCGCAGGAGGGCGGCCAGCATGTAGCCGCCGATCGCGAGGGCGCCGGCGCCCCAGAGCACGAGTTCCAGCATCTAGAGCCGCCTCAGGGCGGCGGCGAAGCCGGCGAACAGCGCGAAGGCGGCGAGGCCCAGCGCCAGGAAAACGATGTCGAGCATTGACGCCCTCGGTCCGAAGTTCAGGACCGGGTCTTCGCGCCGAACCGCATCAGGGGGCGAGACGGGCTTGGCCGCGCCCGCATAAGGGAAGCGTAAAGGCCCTAGAGCCTCGCCAGCAGCGCTTCCAGCGTCGCCATGTCCTCGGGCAGAGGGCTCTCGAAGCGCAGGGCCTCCCCGGTGACCGGGTGGCGGAAGCCGAGGACGGCGGCGTGCAGGGCCTGGCGCTTCAGGCCGGCTTCGCGGATCGCCTCGCGCACCGCCTCGGCCGGCGGGCCGGAGCCGTAGGTCGGGTCGCCCAGGCAGGGCGCGCCCTTCGAGGCGAGGTGGACGCGGATCTGGTGGGTGCGGCCGGTCTCCAGCCGGCAGGCGACGCGGGCGGCCAGGGGCTTGTCCTGCGGGCCGAAGACCTTCTCGACGGAATAGTGGGTGATCGCGTGGCGCCCCCCGGACTTCACCAGGGCCATCTTCTTGCGGTCGTGGATGGAGCGCGCGATGGCGCCCTCGATGGTCCCGTGCAGCGGGTAGGGCGCGCCCCGGGTCAGCGCCACGTAGAGCCGGTCGATGTCGTGGGCGGCGAACAGGGCCGAGAGGCCCTGGTGCGCGGCGTCGGTCTTGGCCGCCACCACGACGCCCGAGGTCTCCTTGTCGATGCGGTGGACGATGCCCGGCCGGGCCACGCCGCCTATCCCTGAGAGGCTGTCGCCGCAGTGGGCCAGGAGCGCGTTGACCAGGGTGCCGCGCTCGCTGCCGACCGCCGGGTGCATGGCCATGCCGGCCGGCTTGTCCACCACGATCAGGTGGGCGTCCTCGTAGAGCACCGTGAGCGGGATGGCCTCAGGCGCCGGTTCCGCCGGCTCGGGCGGCGGGACGGCGATGGCGTAGGCGCCGGCCTTGGCCTTGGCCTTGGCGTCCACGGGGGCGCCGTCGCGGCTCACCCGGCCCTCGGCGAGGAGGGCCTGGAGGCGGGCGCGCGACAGCGCCGGCACCAGGGCCGCCAGCGCCTTGTCGATGCGTTCCCCCGCCAGCTCGCCCGGGACCTCGGCCGTCAGGATCTCGGACTCCTCGTCCGCCTCAGAGGCCATGCGTCTCGCTGGCGCCTTCCTCGTGGCCGGTGATCGAGCCTTCCTTGAAGAGGTATTCCTTGAACTGCGCGTTCGCCTCGGGGTCGGCGCGGCGCAGCCACTCCAGCACCATGGCGGCGTGCTCCAGCTCCTCGCGGGCGTTGTGCAGCAGGATGGCGCGCAGCTCGGGATCGTCGCAGTCGTCGGCCCGCTGGCGGTACCAGTCCACGGCCTCCAGCTCCTCGATGATCGAGGTGATGGCGTAGTGCTTGTTGAGCGTCTCGCGCGTCAGCTTCTCGCGCGGGACGTGGAGGCCTTCCTTCGACATGGACTGTCATGCTCCTGTGCTGTTGGGGTGACTAATACACGCGCTCGCAACAGGGGGAACGGCCATGCGGATCGATCGGCGTCAGGCGCTTGCTTTGCTGGGGATGGGGGCGGCGCAGCCGGCGCTCGCTCAGGAGACCGGCGGCAAGGTCCGGTTCGAGCACGGCGTGGCTTCGGGCGATCCCACCCAGGACCGGGTGGTGCTGTGGACCCGCATCACGCCCGCCAGCCCCGGAAGGCCGGTGGAGTACCGCTGGCGGCTCAATCCCGTCGACCGCCGGGCCGGGGGGGCGAAGCAGGGGACGGGCGTCACCGGGCCTGAGCGCGACTACACGGTCAAGGTGGACGTGGATGGTCTCGACGCGGGCCGGGCCTACACCTTCGAGTTCGAGGCCGAGGGCGTGACCAGCCCCATGGGCCGGACCCGCACCCTGCCGGCCGGCGGGGTGAAGGACGTGGTGCTGGCGGTGGCCTCCTGCTCGCTCTATCCGAACGGCTACTTCAACGCCTACCAGGCCATCGCCGACCTGCCGCGCGTCGACGCGGTGCTGCACCTGGGCGACTACATCTACGAGTACGGCGGGCCGGGCAGCTATGGCGACGATTCAGCCGTGGCCCCGCTGCGCCGGCACGACCCCTACCACGAGATCGTCAGCTTCGCCGACTACCGGCGCCGCCACGCCCAGTACAAGTCCGACCCGGCGCTGCAGGCGGCCCACGCCCGCGCGCCCTGGATCGTGGTCTGGGACGACCACGAGACGGCCAACGACAGCTTCCTGAACGGGGCCGAGAACCACCAGCCCGCCGAGGAAGGCGACTGGAACGCCCGCAAGGCCGCGGCGCTGAAGGCCTATTACGAGTGGATGCCGATCCGCGAGCCGGCCGCCGGGCAGGACCTGGCGAGCGCGGCCTGTCGCAGCTTCCGCTTCGGCGACCTCGCCCAGCTCGTGATGGTGGAGACGCGGCTGACGGCCCGCGACCAGCAGCTCAACCTTTCCCGCGATCTGCGCGACGGCCCGGACGGCAAGCCGGACGTGGCGGCGTTCAAGGCCAGGCTGAACGACCCGAACCGCCGGATGATGGGCCCGGCCCAGGAGGCCTGGGTCGGCCGCGAGCTGGCCGCCTCCGTGGCCGCCGGCCACGCCTGGCAGGTGATCGGCAACCAGGTGGTCATGGCCCGGGCCGACCAGCCGCTGCGCCCGGCGCTCACGCCGGACGAGGCCGCGAAGATGACGCCCCAGGCGCTGTCGCGGATGACCCGGCGCGACAAGGCCGCCGACCTCGCGGTCCCCGCCGCGCTCGACATGTGGGACGGCTACCCCGCCGACCGCGAGCGGCTGTACGGCGTGTTCACGCAGGCCAAGGCGCGGCCGATCGTGGTGTCGGGCGACAGCCACTCGTTCTGGGCCAATGAGCTCAAGGACAAGGACGGCCGCCGCGTGGCCGCCGAGTTCGGCACGACCGGGATCACCAGCCCCGGGGCCGGCGAGCTGGCGCCGGGCGTCGACTACGGCGAGGTGATCGCCCGGGCCAATCCCGAGGTGCTCTACAACAACCAGGTCGCCAAGGGCTTCGTGCTGCTGACCCTGACCCGCGAGCAGGCCACAGCCGAGATGGTCGCCGTCTCGACGATCGTGGAGAAGGATTTCACGGCCAAGGCCCTGAAGCGCTGGGTGGTGACGCCCGACGGGACGGGCCCGAGCGCGCCCAAGGAGGCGTAGGGGCCGGCCCCTCCGGCGCCGTGCGCCCGATGTTGCGGGATCGGCGCTTTGCGGCGCTAATCCCGGGAAACGGGGGGACGACATGATGCGGCTCTGGATCGGCCTGGCTTCGGCCTTGGCGGCGGCGGCTCTGGCGGGGGCGGCGGAGGCTCAGGCGCCCGAGGCCCCGCCCCAGGCCGTGCGGGTGAAGGTCGAGACCGGCGTCCTCGTCGGCCAGGCGAACGACCGAGCCCAGGTGTTCCGCAACATCCCCTATGCCGCTCCGCCGGTGGGGCCGCTGCGTTGGCGCCCGCCTCAAGGTCCCGCGCCCTGGAAGGGCGAGCGGGACGCGACGAAGGCGGGGCCGTCCTGCCCGCAGCCGATGAACGCCGACGGGAGCCCCAACACCGGCGGCGCCAACGGCCCCGTCTCCGAGGACTGCCTGCAGCTCAACGTCTATGCGCCGAAGGAGGGGAAGAACGCCCCCGTCATGGTCTGGATCCACGGCGGCTCGCACCGGACGGGCGCGGGCTGGATCTACGATGGCTCGAACTTCGCCCGGGACGGGGTGGTGGTCGTGGCCATCAACTACCGCCTGGGGGCGCTGGGGTGGTTCGCCCACCCGGCGCTCACCCAGGCCGCCGGCGGGGAGCCGGTGGGCAACTACGGCCTGATGGACCAGGTCGCCGCGCTGAAGTGGGTCCAGCGCAACATCGCCAGGTTCGGCGGAGACCCGAAGAACGTCACCGTCTTCGGCGAGAGCGCGGGGGGCATGAGCACCCTGGCGCTGCTGGCCACGCCGTCGGCGCGGGGCCTGTACCAGAAGGCCGTCGTGCAGTCGGGCCTGGGCTGGTTCGAGCCCAAGACCCTGGCCGACAAGGAGAAGGAGGGGGTGGCTGCCCTGAACAAGGCCGGCGTCACGGCGGCGACCGCCGACGAGCTGCGCGCCCTGCCGGTCGAGACGCTGACCGCGGTGAACGCCCAGTTCGGCCCCTTCACGGACGGCAAGGTGATGACGCAGACGGCGACCCAGGCCCTGGCGCGGGGAGATGTCGCCGACGTGCCGCTGATCATCGGCTGGAACTCGGGCGAGGATTCGCTCATGGGGCCGGGCCCGCTGGGCCAGGCGGCCCTGGCCCAGATCCCGCCCATGGCCCGGGCGATCTATACGGAGGAGGCGGCGAAGGGCGACGAGGCGCTGGCCCGCGCGCTCTTCACCGACCGGGTGTTCGGCGGCCCGGCCCGCTGGGTGGCCGCCAAGGCCGCGCCCGGCCAGCCGGCCTGGCTCTACCACTTCAGCTATGTGGCCACGCGGCTGCGCCCCGTCATGTCGCGGGCCGGCCACGCCATGGAGATCCCCTACGTCTGGGAATACTGGGGCCGGCGCACGCCCATGAGCCTGGTCAGCGACGAGGACCGGGCGATGGCGACCCTGATGCACGCCTGCTGGGTGACCTTCGCCAAGGCCGGCAAGCCCCAGTGCGGGGCGCAGGCCTGGCCGGCCTACGACCCGGCGGCCGACGTGCTGATGGAGTTCGGGACGGAGAGCGGCCTGCGCACGGGCTTCCGCAAGTCGCGGCTGGACGCGGTGCAGGCCGTGACGCTGCCGGGGCTGGGGGTGGAATAGATGCTCCCCCTCAGGGGGAGCTGTCGCGCAGCGACTGAGGGGGTTGAGGGCCGCAGAGATGGCGAACTGGTCCGCACGAAGCCGAACGTCTCGGCCGACGAAGGTGTTCGCCAAGACGTTACGCCGCAGCCTCAGCCTTCCGGAGGTCCTCCTTTGGCAGGCGCTCAAGGGGCGGCAGTTCGAAGGGTTGCAGTTCCGGAAGCAGCACCCTGTCGGGCCCTACATCCTCGACTTCTACTGTCACGACCTGAAGCTCGCGGTGGAGGTCGACGGGCAATCACACGGCATGGGGGACCGCGCGGAGCGCGATGCGGTTCGAGATGCGTGGCTAGAGGCGCGGGGCGTTCGCACTCTTCGGCTCCCGGCTTCCCTGGTGCTCGAAAGCGTGGATGACGCGCTTCGAACGATACGCGCCTGGATCGAGGGTTAGACGTTCGACCCGCCGTGGGCTTCAACCCCCTCCGGCCCTTCGGGCCACCTCCCCCTGCGGGGGGAGGATCGGGCTTCTCGCGAACTGATTCGCTCCAGCTTGCGTTTCGGGACTCTGATCCGGAGTCCCCCATGGCCACCCGTCCCACCTGGCAGGGCTATCTGCGCCTGTCGCTCGTGAGCTGCCCCGTGGCGCTCTACACGGCCACCTCGCGCAGCGGCGAGGTGCACTTCAACATGCTGCACAAGGATACGATGAACCGGATCAAGATGGTGCCCACCGATCCGGAGACGGGGCCGGTCGACCGGTCCGACATCGTCAAGGGCTACGAGATCGAGAAGGGGCGCTACGTCGTCGTCACCAACGACGAGATCCAGAACGTCCGGCTGGAGACCACGCGCACGCTGGATATCGAGCGGTTCGTGGGCGAGGGCGAGATCGACCGACTCTATTTCAACGACCCCTACTTCCTGGTCCCTGACGGGGACATGGCGGTGGAGGCCTTCACCGTCATCCGCGAGGCCATGGAGAAGGCCGACCGGGTGGCGCTGGGCCGGCTCGTCATGCACCAGCGCGAGCGGCTGATGGCCCTGGAGCCGCGGGAGCGGGGCATCCTGGCCTACACCCTGCGCAGCAAGCGCGAGGTGCGCGACGCCGAGGAGATCTTCGACCGCATCCCCGACGCCAAGGTGAACGCCCAGATGGTCGACATCGCCTCGCGGATCATCGAGCAGCAGGAGGGGCCCTTCGACCCCAGCCAGTTCAACGACCGCTACGAGGACGCGCTCCGCGCCCTGATCAAGGAAAAGGAGAAGGGCCACACGGTGAAGGCCCCCGAGCAGCCCAAGGAGGCCGAGGTCATCGACCTGATGGAGGCGCTAAAGCGCAGCCTGGGCCAGGGGGGAGAGCGGCGGAAGACCCCGCCGCGCGCCAAGGAAGCCTCGAAGAAGGCCGCCGCCAAGAAGCCCGCCGCCCGCAAGGCGCCCGCGAAGAAGCGAGCCTGACGGTCTATTTCTGGCCCGCCTCCACGAGGTCGAGCCGCGCCTTGAGGTGCTCGGCGCGGACCTGCGCGCCGTCCTGGCCGAACTCGATCGACCGCTCGCCGGGTTGGAATTTCGGCCAGGCGGCGCCGGGGCTTCCGGTCTTGGCGAAGCTCGCCCAGAAGCCGTTCATGGCGTCCGAGAGGGGCAGGTCCTCAGGGCCGAAGCTCGCGCGCGGCGCGCCGAAGACGAAGCGGATCTCGTCGGTGTGGCCGGCGCCGTAGGGCTTCTTTGCCACCTGGGAGCCGGGCACGTAGGAGAAGTAGTAGAGCCAAACCGGCTGGCCCGCCCTGGCGTGCAGCCGGGCGAGGTTGCGGTCGGGCTCGGTGATGAACTGGGCGGTGGTCAGGTCGTTGACGACGCGGGCGCCGTCGCCGGTCCCCTCGGGATCGAAGACCTTCATCACCGCCGCGCGGCGGTCGGCGGGCAGGGCGTCGAGCTGGGCGGGCTGGGGCCTGAAGAGGCTGGCCTCGTGGGAGTTGCCGCCGAGCATCAGCGGGACCTTGGCCTGGCGACCGGCCGCGTAGCCCTCGGCGATCCCGCCGGTGATGTAGGTCCCGTCGAGGATGGGCCCCGCGCGGCCGACGAGCCCGCCGGTGTAGGGCAGGGCGGTGAGCGGCAGCTTGCGCAGGGCGGCGGCCGCGGCGGCGTCCTCGCCCTCCACGCCTGCGGCCTTCGCGGCCTTCAGGCCCTTGGCCTCCGCCTCGGCCAGCGGCTCGGGCTTGTGGCGGGCGAAGCTGGACTCGCCGATGGCCTTGGCGAACAGGCCCTTCGCCTGGGGGGCCAGCATCAGGTAGTGCACCGAGACGCCGCCGGCGCTCTCGCCGTAGATGGTGACGTCCTTCGGATCGCCGCCGAACCGGGCGATGTTGGCCTTCACCCACGTCAGCGCGGCGATCTGGTCCATCATGCCGTAATTTCCGGTGGGACCCTCCTTGCTGAGCGCCGGATGGGCGAACCAGCCGGCCCGCCCCAGGCGGTAGTTCAGGCTGACGTGGACGATCCCCTTCTTCGCGAAATTGGTCCCCTCGGTGTCGCCGCCGAAGGCGCCCATGCTGGTCCCGATGACGTAGGCCCCGCCGTGGATCCAGACCATGACCGGCAGCCTGTCGCCGGGCCTGGCGCCCGCCGGCCGGACGACGTTCAGGAACAGGCAGCCCTCGGATGCCTGGCAGCTCGCGCCGGGCCGCGAGGCGTCGCGCTCGCCGGTCCAGGCGGGCGCGGCGGCCGGCGGCCTCCAGCGCAGCTCGCCGACGGGCGGGGCGGCGTAGGGGATTCCCAGGTGGTAGGCGACCCCGTCCTTCACCGTGCCCGATAGCGCACCCTGGCCGATCCTCACGATCTGGCGCGTGTCGGTGACGAAGGCGTCGGGCGCGGCCTGAGCCCGGGCGGATGGGGCCCAGGCTGCGGACGCCAGCGACGTGAAGGCCAGGGCGAGGGCCGTCACGGTCCTGCGGCTGATCATGGAATCCCCCCGTAGTTTTCGTATGTCCGGTATGTAGCCTAGCGCGTGTTGCGTGATTGTGTCTGCCCTTGTCCGCCCGTCTGGGGAACTTCCGAGCTTCGCCGCTGTTGCCTTGGCGGACAGGCTGGAGGGCGCGATGCGTGCGATCCTGATCGTGGTCTGCGCCGGCGCGACCCTGGCCGCCTGCGCGACGCCGTCCTCGCCGAAGGACACGGTGCTGGGCCTCGACACCACCGACAAGAGATGGACGTCCAAGCGGTGCGTCGCCGCCCGCAAGGAGGCCGCCCGCTTCGACGAGCACAAGGACGGCCATGCGGTCATCAAGATCGTCGGCAACCTGATCGTGCCGTTCGCGGGTAGCGCGACGTCCTACGCCATGAACCGCCTGCGCGACGACGAGCGGGCCGAGCTGAACCACAAGGTCGCCGCCGCCTGCGTCTCGGACCCGCTGAGGGGCAAGGCCGGCAAGCGCGTGGCGGCGCGATAGGCTTCTCCTCTCCCCTCGGGCTTCGCCTCGGGGGAGAGGAGTCATCCGAGCTTCCGGATCGCGTCCTTCAGCGGGCGTTCGGCGTCGCAGTAGCCGGCCCAGGCCTTGGTCTTCTTGAGCAGGGCGGGGGCGGTGCGGATCGTCCAGCGCCTGGGATCGAGGCCCGGCTTCACCTGGTCCCAGGTGAGCGGGAAGGACACCGGCGCGAGCGGCCGGGCGCGGGGCGACAGCGGGGCCACCGCCGTCGACAGGCGGTCGTTGCGCAGATAGTCGAGGAAAATCCGTCCCTTGCGCTTGGCCTTGGCCATGTTGACCACGTAGCGGTCCGGCGCGTCGGCGGCGATCGCCAGGCAGACGTCCTGGGCGAAGGTCTTGGCGGTCGGCCAGTCCAGGGCCTTGTCGGCCTTCAGCGGGGTCACGACGTGCAGGCCCTTGCCGCCGGTGGTCTTGCAGAAGGCTTCGAGCCCCAGGGCCTCCAGCCGCGCCTTCACCTCCAGCGCGCCCTCGATCACCCGATCGAAGGGGATGTCCTCGTCGGGGTCGAGGTCGAAGACGAGGCGGCCCGGGACCTCGGGCTGGAAGGGCTGGCAGTTCCAGGGGTGGTATTCGACGGCCCCGATCTGGGCGAGGGCGGCCAGCGCCTCGATGCGGTCCACCTGCAGGTAGGGCTTGTGGTCGCCAAACACCTTCACCTCGGAGATCAGGGCCGAGGAGCCCTTGCCCGCGTGGCGCTGGAAGAACCGCTGGTCGCCCTCGATGCCGTCCGGCGTGCGGATGATCGAGCAGGGGCGGCCCTTGATATGCTCCATCATCCAGGGGCCGACCGTCTCGAGGTAGCGGGCGAGGTCCAGCTTGGTGACGACCCCGCCCTGGCCGTCGTCGGGCCAGAGCGCCTTGCCGGGATTGGAGATGACGACGCCCATGACGACGTTGTCGCCGGCCTTGGCGGCGGCGCGGGCCTTGGCCGGTTTCGGTTCGGCCAGCTCGGTCCGGGCCGGGACCTCGGCCTCGACCTCGGCGGCGGGCTTGTCCTCGCGCAGGCCCTTGAAGGCGCCCTGGCGCACCTGGCCGCCGGCGGTGAAGCCCGCGAACTCGATCTCGGCCACCAGCTCGGGCCGGACCCAGTGGATGTCGGCGGCCTTGCGCGGGGCGCCTGGACCGCTGAACGGACTCTTGTCCGTTTCGACCTTTTCCAGACGGGGCAGGACGCGGGCGACCTTGTCGCGGCCGAAGCCCGTGCCGACGCGGCCGACATAGACCAGCTTGTCGCCCCGGTGGACGCCGACGAGCAGGGACCGGAGCTGGCCCCGCTCGCCCCGCCAGCCGCCGATCACCACCTCGTGGCCGGCCCGGCACTTGGACTTCTGCCAGCCCTCGGTGCGGCCCGAGCGGTAGGGGGCGTCGAGGCGCTTCGACACGATGCCCTCCAGGGACATGCGGCAGGCCGACTGCAGCACCGCGTCGCCCGCCGTCTCGAAGTGGTCCACGTAGCGGATGCGCCGTTCGACGGCCTTGCCCGCGTCTTTGACGGCGGCCCCCAGCCGGGCCTTGCGCTCGGCGAGCGGCAGGCCGCGAAGGTCCTCGCCCGCCAGGAACAGGACGTCGAAGACGAAGAAGATCAGGTCGGACGTCTTGCCATCCGACAGCGCCGCCTGCAGGGCCGGGAAGTCGGGGGAGCCCGCCGCGTCGAGGGCGCAGGCCTCGCCGTCGTAGAGGCCGTCGGGCAGGGCGGAGGCGTCGGCCGCGATCTCCCTGAACTTGGCCGTCCAGTCGAGGCCCGCGCGGGTTTTCAGGGTCGCCTTGCCCTTCTCGACGCGGAGCTGGAGGCGATAGCCGTCGAACTTGATCTCGTGGCCCCAGCCGGGGCCCGGGGGCGGGCGGTCCACCGACTTGGCGAGCTGCGGCGCCACGAAGCCCGGCAGGGCGGCGGCCTTCAGCTTCGGGGCCGGTGCGGCCTTGAGCGGCGCGGGCTGCGGAGCATCGGCCTCGTCCCGATTGGACTGCCAGACGTCCTTGCCCGAGGCGCGGCCCTTGCCGGTCATGAACTTCGTCGGTCCCTTGCCCTTGCCGGCGGCGATCTCGTCCATGCTGCGTCCCGAGGCGACGGAGGTGGTCTCGCCCTCGACCAGCAGGTCGCCGTCGCCCTCAACGGCCCAGCCGTCATGGTGCTTGATGAGCAGCCAGTTGTCGCGCTTCTCGCGCTCGCGCCGCTTCATGCGGACCAGCACGAAGCCGCCCTTCAGACGCTCGCCGTCGAGAGTGAACTTCAGGTCGCCCTTCTTCAGCATGGCGCGCGGATCGCCCTCGGGCTCCCAGTAGCCGCGGTCCCACAGCATCACCGCGCCGCCGCCGTACTGGCCCTTGGGAATCGTCCCCTCGAAGTCGCCGTAGTCCAGCGGGTGGTCCTCGACCTCGACGGCCAGGCGCCGGTCGGCGGGATCCACCGACGGGCCCTTGGTCACCGCCCAGGACCGGAACACCCCGTCCAGCTCCAGGCGGAAGTCGTAGTGCAACCGCGTGGCGGCGTGCTTCTGGATGACGAACCGCAGGCGGTTCGAGGGCTTCGTCTTCTCGGCCCCTTTTGGCTCGGCCGTCCTGGAGAAGTCCCGCATGGCGCGGTAGCGGGCGAGCTTGTCGGCCATGGTCGTCCCTAGCTCGCCAGGGCCGGGCGGCGTTCCTTCACGCCGCCCTCGATATTGGCCAGGGCCTGGACGAAGGCGTCGCGCCAGGCGGTGACGTCCTCGCGCTGGACGTTGTCGAACAGGGCCGTCCAGCGGCGCACCCGCTCGGGCTTCTCCATGGCGAGGGCGCGCTTCAGCGCCTCGGCGATCTCCTCGGCGCTGTTCGGATTGACCAGCAGGGCGTCCTTGAGCTGGCGCGCGGCGCCGGCGAAGCGCGAAAGGATCAGCACGCCTGGGTCGTCGGGGTTCTGGGCGGCGACGAACTCCTTGGCCACGAGGTTCATGCCGTCGCGCAGCGGCGTGACGAGGCCCACCCGGGCCGCGCCGTAGATTCCCGCCAGTTCGTCGCGGCGGTAGTTCTTGTTCACGTAGCGGACCGGCGCCCAGTCGACGTCGGCGAAGGCGCCGTTGATGCGGCCCGACAGGGCGTCCAGCCGTTCGCGGATCTGCTGGTAGGCCTCGACGCTCTCGCGGCTTACCGGCGCGATCTGCAGCATCAGCACCTCGCGGCGCATGTCGGGGTTCTCGGCCAGGAACCGCTCGAAGCCCAGGAACCGTTCCTCCAGCCCCTTGGAGTAGTCCAGCCGGTCGACGCCCACGACGAGCCGGCGGAACACCGTGGCGGCGGTCATCAGGTCGCGCATCCGCCGGGCCCGGGCGTTCTTCAGGAGCTGGGCGAAATCCTGGGCGTCGATGCCGATCGGGAAGGCCCCGGTGGCGACGGTTCGGCCGAAGGCCTTGAGATCGCCGGCCGGAGTCTGCTCGCCGCCGGCCTCGGTCAGCACATATTCCTCGAACGCCTGGCGGTGCTCTGCCGTCTGGAAGCCCAGCAGGTCGTAGTCGAACATCGCCTCCACGAGCTGGCGGTGGCGGGGCAGGTTGATGAACACCTGGTGCGCCGGCCACGGCACATGGAGGAAGAAGCCGATCCGGTTCTTCACGCCCAGCCTGCGCAGCTCCCGGGCCATCGGGATCAGGTGGTAGTCGTGGATCCAGATCAGGTCGCCGGGCTCGATGAGCGGGCGCAGGGTCTCGGCGAAGCGGCGGTTCACGCGCTCGTAGCCCTGGCCGTAGACCCGGTCGTAGGCCGCGATGTCCGTGCGGTAGTGGAACAGCGGCCACAGGGTCTTGTTGGCGTAGCCGTTGTAGTACTCGTCGAGATCGGCCTCCTCGAGGTCGACCACGGCCGCGGTCACCCCGCCCACCTTCTCGACGGAAAGCTGGCCGGTGAATTCCGGCGTCGTCTTGCCGCTCCAGCCGAACCACAGGCCGGAGTACTCGCGCAGCGCCGCGGCCAGAGCCATGGCCAGGCCGCCGACGCTCTCGTCGCCCTCGCCGGACGGCGGGTTCACGCGGTTGGAGACGACGATCAGCCGGTTCATCTGGCGGCGGCCTCCAGCCAGGCGATCACCTCGGCCACGCCGCGCAGCCGGAAGAGCGCGTGGGTCGGCCGGGGCGTTCCCACCAGCACGCCGAAGCCGCCCAGCCGGCGGACCTCCTCGAAGCCGTGCTCGTCGGTGGAATCGTCGCCCACGAAGATGGGCCGGGAGCCGCGGAAGGGGGCCGTGTCCATGAAGGCCCGTACGCTGTCGCCCTTGGTGGGGCCGGGCGTGCGCAGCTCCTCCACCATGTCGCCATCCTGGACGGTGAGGCCGGTCTGCCCGGCGATCCGGTGCGCGAGCGCGCGGGCCTCGACGCCGTGCGTGGGGGCCTGGCGGAAGTGCAGGGCGACGCTCTGGCCCTTCTCCTCGACGATCAGACCCGCATCGCGGGCGGCGAAGGCCCGCAGGCGCTCGGCCGCCGCGTGGAGGTCCGGATGGGGCCGCGCCTCGTGGACCGCGCCGTCGCTGTCGCGCCGGACGAGGCCGTGGACCGCCGCCACGCCGGGGACGCAGCCTTCCAGGATACGGTCGATGTCGGCCAGGGTGCGCCCGCTGACGACAGCGAGGCGACCGCCGAGGTCCGTCCGGAGCGTCTCCAGCAGCCGCGTGCGGCGGGGGTCCGCGGCCACGTCCTGCGGCCGCGCGGCGAGGGGGGCGAGCGTGCCGTCGAGATCGAGGAACAGCGCCGATTCGGCCAGTTCGAGCGGCTCAGGCGCCGGAAGATCGATGGTGAGAGGTTCTACGGACATAGGACTCTGAACTTCGCCCCCGGCTGCGCCCCCCGGCTTGGCCTTGGCGGGCCGCCCCTAAACGCCCGGGACCGCCAAACGATCCGGGCGGGAGAGGCGCGAAAACGCCGCCGGGCACTTGACGTAACGTCGATGGTAGCGCTGCTAATCCCCGCTCCAAACGCCTCCAGACCGAAGGAAACCAGATGGCAGAGACGCCACAGGCCGACGCGATCGTGCTGTTCGGCGGCACGGGCGACCTCGCGCGGCGGATGCTCCTGCCTTCGCTCTACTTCCTCGACGCCGACGGCTTCCTGCCCGAGGGCTTCCGGGTGGTGGCCACCGCCCGCCAGGAGATGGATCGCGACGCCTTCCTGGGCGAGGTGCGCGATGCGGTGAAGGAGCGCGGGGAAGGGCTGGATCGGGCCGCCTGGGAGCGATTCGCCGCCCGGATGGACTACGTGGCCGCCGACGCCACCACCCCCGAGGGCGCCGCCGCCCTGAAGGCGGCCCTGGGCCAGGCGGCGCGGCCGATCTTCTACCTGGCGCTTTCGCCCAGCCTGTACGGCCGGGTCTGCGCGGCGCTGGCCGCGGGCGGGCTCGCCAACGACCAGACCCGCATCGTGCTGGAGAAGCCGATCGGCCGGAACCTCGAGAGCTCGCGCCAGATCAACGCCGCCGTCGGCGAGGTGTTCGACGAGGAGCGAATCTTCCGCATCGACCACTACCTGGGCAAGGAGACGGTCCAGAACCTGATCGCGCTCCGGTTCGCCAACTCGCTGTTCGAGCCCCTGTGGAACAACCAGCTCATCGACCACGTGCAGATCACCGTGGCCGAGACGGAGGGCGTGGGCGAGCGCTGGCCCTACTACGACGAGTACGGCGCGCTGCGCGACATGCTGCAGAACCACATGCTGCAGCTCCTGTGCCTGGTGGCCATGGAGCCGCCGACCGACATGGAGCCGGACTCGGTGCGCAACGAGAAGGTGAAGGTGCTGAAGAGCCTTAGGCCCTTCACCCGGGCCGACGTCCAGGCCTGCTCGGTGCGCGGCCAGTACACGGGCGGCGTGGTCGGCGGGCGCACCGTCGAGGCCTATGAGACCGAGCGCGGCCAGGCCAGCGGGACCGAGACCTTCGTGGCGCTCCGGGCCGACATCGACAACTGGCGCTGGGCGGGCGTGCCGTTCTTCCTGCGCACCGGCAAGCGCCTGCCCGAACGGCGCACCCAGATCGCCATCCAGTTCAAGTGCGTGCCCCACTCGATCTTCGGCGAGGGCAGCCGGCACGACATGACCGCCAACCGCCTGGTCATCGACCTGCAGCCGGACGAGGACATCGAGCTCACGCTGATGAACAAGGCGCCGGGCATCAGCCAGGGGGGCATGCGGCTCCAGTCCCTGCCGCTGTCGCTCAGCCTGCTCAAGGCCTACTCCGGGCCCGGCGCCCGGCGGCGGATCGCCTACGAGCGGCTGCTGCTGGACGCGGTGCACGGCAACTCGACCCTGTTCGTGCGCCGCGACGAGGTCGAGGAGGCCTGGCGGTGGGTCGACGGCGTGGCCCAGGCCTGGGCCGACGCCGGCATGGCGCCCAAGCCCTACCAGGCCGGCTCCTGGGGCCCCTCGGGCGCCTTCGCCCTCATCGAGCGGGTCGGCCGGGCCTGGCTGGACTGACGCGGTGCTACCTCCCCCGCGCAGCGGCGGGAGGGGGACCGTTCGCCGAAGCCCGCGCAAGCGGGCTGGAGAGCGAAGGGTGGAGGGGGCAGGCGGCCGGTAGGACCGTCAGACCCGCCTTCATCATGCAATGCGAGGGGCTCGCCCCCTCCACCATCGGCTTTCCGGCCGATGGTCCCCCTCCCGCCATCGCCGCCGCGATGGGGGAGGTAGGGCTACCCGGTATGGCCGGCGAAGGTTCCCTCTAGCGGACCGACGACCAGGGCCTGGACAGCAGGGTGGCGCAGTTGATCAGGCCCACCAGGGAGTAGGTCTGGGGGTAGTTCCCCCACAGTTCGTCGCCGGTGAAGGAGATGTCCTCCGAGAGCAGGCCGGCGGCCGTGCGGCGGCCGAGCATCTCCTCGAACAGCCCGCGGGCCTCGGCCGTGCGGCCCGAGAGGTGCAGGGCCTCGATCAGCCAGAAGGTGCAGAAGTTGAACGCCGTCTGCGGCAGGCCGAAGTCGTCGGGGATGGCGTAGCGCAGCATGAAGGGCCCGCGCCTGAGGCCGGCTTCCACGGCGGCCATGGTGGCCTGCATGCGCGGGTCGTCCGGGGCGGCGAAGCGCACATCCACGAGCTGCAGCAGCGAGGCGTCCAGCCCCTCGCCGTCGAAGGTGGCGGCGTAGCGCGCCTCGGCCGCGTTCCAGGCGCGGTCCTCGATGGTGGCGCGGACCTGGCCGGCGCGTTCGTTCCAGTAGGCCGCGCGCTCGGCGAGCCCCAGCTTGGCGGCGGCGTTGCCCAGCCGGTCGCAGGCAGCCCAGCACATGACCGAGGAATAGGTGTGCACCGCCGCCCGGCCCCGGAACTCCCAGAGGCTGGCGTCGGGCTTGTCGTGCAGCTCGAAGGCCCGCTCGCCGATGGGCTCCAGGGCCCGGAAGTCGTCGGCCGTCGCCGGGCGCAGCAGGCGCTCGTCGAAGAACGCCTGGACGGTGGAGAGTATGATCTGGCCGTAGACGTCGTGCTGCAGGTGCTCGTGGGCCTGGTTGCCCACCCGCACCGGGCCGATGCCGCGGTAGCCCGAAAGGTGCGGGGCGATCCACTCCGTCAGCACCGGCTCCAGTCCCACGCCGTAGACCGGCTGCACGTGACCGGCCCTGGGACCGGCCGGCGGCTCTCCCCCCCGCTCCCCCCGCGAGGCCTGGTCGACAATATTGCGCAGGTAGGAGAGGTAGTTCTCCAGCATGTCGGCGGCGCCCAGGCGGTTCAGGGCCTGGACCACGTAGTAGGCGTCGCGCAGCCAGCAGTAGCGGTAGTCCCAGTTGCGGCCCTGGCCGTCGGGGGCGGCGTGCTCGGGGATCGAGGTGGTGAGCGCGGCCACGATGGCGCCGGTCTCCTCGTAGGCGCAGAGCTTCAGCGTGATGGCCGCCCGGATCACCGCCTCCTGCCATTCAAGCGGCACCGAGAGGGTGCGGACCCAGCCACGCCAGTAGTCGGTGGTCTCGCGCAGCATGCGGCCGGTGACGGTGGCCACGTCGGCGTCCAGCCCCTCGTCGGGCCCCAGGAAGAAGCCCAGCGGTTCCTCCAGGCGGAAGAGACGCTCGTGCTGGACGTGGCTGACCGGGCAGTCGGTGGTGAGCCGAAGGGTCGTCTCGGCGCCGACGTAGCGGATGTGGTTCGAGCCGGCGGTCTGGGGGCAGGGCCGCTCGCCGTAGTCCGTCATCGGCCTGAGGCGGACCCGGATGCGCGGCGCGCCCGACAGCGGCCGCACGAGCCGCACGAAGGCCAGCGGCCGGTAGCGCCGGCCGTGGTGGCGGAACCTGGGACAGAAATCGAGGATCTCCACCGCCGCGCCCTCGCCGGTGCGGATCACGGTGCGCAGGATGGGCGTGTTGCGCAGATAGCCCTGGACCACCTCGGTCTGTCCCTCGACCTCCACCGACCACACACCCCGGGCGTCCTCCGCGCCGGGATCCGTCCGGTCCAGGAGGGCGCAGAACGCCGGGTCGCCGTCGACGCGCGGGACGCAGGCCCAGACGTAGCGGCCGGCCCGGTCGATCAGGGCGCTCGCGGCGCAGTTGCCGATGGGGAAGAGGTCAAGGGTCTGCTTCAAGGGGCCGCTCTCCCTGCGGTTGATGTGATCTGGCCGGTGGACACCGGTTTCCACTCGACGGGAGGTGAACGCGATTGGATAACCTTGGCGCCGGAAGCTGGCGACTCGCCCCCCGCGTTTCCGCCTCCGACCTCCGAAAGCCAGACGGTAGAGATGATACGAGCCCGACGCGCCCGCATTGTGGCGACCCTCGGTCCCGCGAGCCGGGAGCTGGACAAGGTCCGCGAGCTGGCGCTCGCCGGCGCCGACGTGTTCCGCGTCAATTTCAGCCACGGGACCCACGCGGACCACGCCCGCACCATCCAGAACGTGCGCCTGGCCGAACAGGCGACGGGCCGACCCATCGCCGTCCTGGCCGACCTGCAGGGGCCGAAGCTTCGGCTGGGCCGCTTCGCCGAGCGTACGATCCCGCTCAAGGCCGGCCAGAAGTTCCGCATCGACATGAGCCGGGAGCCCGGTGACGAGACCCGGATCGGCGTGCCGCACCCCGAGGTGTTCGCCGCGCTGCGCCAGGGGGCCGAGATCCTGCTGGACGACGGCAAGGTGCGCCTGCGGGTGACGAAGCACGGGCCCGACTGGGCCGATACGATCGTCGAGGCGGGCGAGCACCTCTCGGACCACAAGGGCCTCAACCTGCCGGGCCTCGCCATCCCCATCCCCGCGCTCACCGACAAGGACCGCAAGGACCTGGCCTTCGCCCTGCAGGAGGGCGTCGACTGGGTGGCCCTGTCGTTCGTGCAGCGCGCCTCCGACATGGCCGAGCTGCGCAAGCTGGTGGGCGGTCGGGCCGGGGTCATGGCCAAGATCGAGAAGCCCGCCGCCCTCCTGGCCCTCGACGAGATCCTCGACCTGTCCGAGGCGGTGATGGTCGCCCGCGGCGACCTCGGCGTCGAGCTCGCGCCCGAGGAAGTGCCGGTCGTCCAGAAGCAGCTCATCCGCGCCGCCCGGATGCGCGGCATCCCGGTGATCGTGGCGACCCAGATGCTGGAATCCATGGTCCATTCGCCCACGCCCACGCGGGCCGAGGCCTCGGACGTGGCGGGGGCGGTATACGAGGGCGCCGACGCGGTGATGCTGTCGGCCGAGACGGCGGCGGGGGACTATCCGCTGGAGGCGGTCTCGATCATGGACCGTATCATCACCCGCGTGGAGCAGGACCCGCGCTGGTCCGAGCTGATGCGCGCCGAGCACGACGTGGGCGACGCCGACGCCCTGGTGGCGGCGGCCTTCCACGCCGCCGAGGTGGCCTCGGTCTCCTGCGTGGCGGCCTTCACCCAGACCGGCCAGACGGCGATGCGGCTGGGCCGCGAGCGGCCGGTGCAGCCGACGCTCGCGCTGACGCCCCGGCTGGACACCGCCCGCCGGCTGGCGCTGGCCTGGGGCGTCGAGGCCCGCATCGTGGCCGACATCCGCGACCCCGAGGACATCCCCAAGCTCGCCTGCCGCGAGGCCGTGGCCGCGGGCCTGGCGGGGCCGGCCGAGCGCGTGCTGATCCTGGCCGGCCTGCCGATGGGCACGCCGGGCGCCGCCAACATCCTGCGGCTCGCCCACACGCCGCGGCGCTAGGCCGGGCCCCGCGCGTTAAGGAAGCTGGATGCTTGAGACCTATCCCTCCGCGGCGGCCGTCGGCGAGGCCTGCGCCCACGCCGTCGCCGCCTGCCTGACCGAGGCGTTGCGCACGCGCGGCCGCGCGGCCCTGGTCGCCACCGGCGGGCGTTCGCCCGGCCCGGTGTATGACAGCCTCAAGGACGCCGACCTCGACTGGGCCCGCGTGGTGGTGACGCTGTCGGACGAGCGCTGCGTGGACGAGGGCTCTCCGGACTCCAACGCCCGCCAGGTGCGCGAGCGGCTGCTCACTGGCTGTGCGGCGAAGGCCCACCTTCTGCCGCTGTGGCCGAAGCCCGAGCCCGCCGCCCTCGCCGCGCTGACGCCCTTCGACGCGGTGATGCTGGGCATGGGCGAGGACGGGCACGTGGCCTCGCTGATCCCCGGCGATCCGGGCCTGGCGTCCGCCATGACCTCCGAAGACCTGCTGGCCGACGTTCCGGCCGGCCTGGGCAAGCCGCCGGTTCCCCGAGTGAGCCTGACGCTGTCGGCCCTGCTCAACTCGCGCGCGATCTTCCTTCTGGTCGCCGGCGAGGCTAAGCGGCAGGTGATCGACCGCGCGAAGGCGGGCGAGGACCTGCCCGTCGCCCGGCTGCTGGGTCAGGCGCAGGTCCCGGTCCGCGTCTTCTGGTCGCCCAGTCACGCCCCCAGTCACGAGGGAGGATGAAGCCCATGCATCCGGTCACGGCCGAGGTCACCCAAAGGATCGTCGAGCGCAGCCGCGAAGCCCGCGCGGACTACCTCGGGCGCATGGCGGCGGCGCGCGAGGCCACGCCGGGCCGGGGCAAGCTCTCGTGCGCCAACTGGGCCCATGCCTTCGCCGCCTCGCCCGAGGGCGACAAGCAGCGGATGCGGGACCCCACGGCGCCGAACGTGGCCATTGTCTCGGCCTACAACGACATGCTCTCGGCCCATCAGCCCTACGAGCGCTTCCCGGACATCATCCGCAAGGCGGCCCGCGAGGCCGGCGCGACGGCCCAGTACGCGGGCGGGGTGCCGGCCATGTGCGACGGGGTCACGCAAGGGCGGCCCGGCATGGAGTTGTCGCTGTTCAGCCGCGACGTGATCGCCATGTCGACGGCGGTGGCGCTGACCCACGACGCCTTCGACGCGGCCCTGATGCTGGGCATCTGCGACAAGATCGTGCCGGGGCTGTTCATCGGGGCCGCCGCGTTCGGCCACCTGCCGGTGATCTTCGTGCCCGGCGGGCCGATGACCTCGGGCATCTCCAACGCCGAGAAGGCCCGCACGCGGGCGCTCTACGCCGAGGGCAAGGCGACGCGCGAGGAGTTGCTGGACTCCGAGATGAAGTCCTACCACGGCCCCGGCACCTGCACGTTCTACGGCACCGCCAACTCCAACCAGATGATGATGGAGATGACCGGCCTGCACCTGCCGGGCGCGGCCTTCGTCAGCCCGAACACGCCGCTGCGCGACGCGCTCACCGCCGCCGCCCCGAAGCGGGCGGTGGAGATCCGCGACGGGACCAACGGCTATACGCCGTTCTCGGCCGTAGTGGACGAGAAGAACCTGGTGAACGCCATCGCCGGCCTGCTGGCGACCGGCGGGTCGACCAACCACACCCTGCACATCCTGGCGATGGCGCGGGCGGCCGGCGTGCTCATCACCTGGGAGGACTTCGACGACCTTTCCCGCGTCACGCCCCTGATCGCGCGGGTCTATCCGAACGGCTCGGAGGACGTGAACGCCTTCCATGCGGCCGGCGGCATGGCCTTCGTCACCCGCCAGCTGCTGGACGCGGGCCTGGCGCACGAGGACGTCATGACGGTGGCCGGCCCCGGCCTGCGCCGCTACCAGCAGGAGCCGTTCCTGGACGGCGGCAGGCTCGTGTGGCGCGACGGCCCGGCGGCGTCGCTGGACCGCGACATCCTCAGGCCCGTGGACGATCCCTTCCAGGCCGAGGGCGGCATCCGCCTGCTCACCGGGCCGCTCGGCCGGGGCGTCATCAAGACCTCGGCGGTCAAGCCAGAGCATCGGATCGTCGAGGCGCCGGCCCTGGTGTTCGACGACCAGGAGGCGCTCTTGGCCGCCCACCGGCGCGGCGAACTCAACCGCGACTTCATCGCCGTGGTGCGCTTCCAGGGGCCGAAGGCCAACGGCATGCCCGAGCTCCATTCGCTCACGCCGGCGCTCGGCGTCCAACTCGACAAGGGGTTCAAGGTGGCTCTGGTGACCGACGGCCGGATGTCCGGCGCAAGCGGCAAGGTGCCGGCGGCGATCCATGTGACGCCCGAGGCGGCGGATGGCGGGCCCCTGGCGCGGGTGCGGGACGGCGACGTCATCCGGCTCGACGCCGAGACCGGGCGCCTGGACATCCGCCTGGACTCCGCTGAACTGATGGCCCGCGAGCCCGCCCACAATCTCCCGGGGAGCGGGCCGTCCGGCTTCGGCTACGGCCGGGAGCTGTTCGGCTGGATGCGCAAGGCCGCCGGTCCCGCCGACACGGGCGCCTGCGCCCTCTTCGAGGTGGCCTGAGGTGAAGGCGCAGTACGTGGGACTGGTGGGCGACGTGGGCGGAACCCACGCCCGGTTCGCCCTGGTGGACGCCGAGGGCCGCATCCGCAATCCGCGCACCTTCCAGGCGGGACAGTACGCCAGCCTGGCGGACGTGATGGCCGAGTACATCGAGACCACGGCGGGCAGGCGCCGCCCGCCGCGGGCGGTGATCGCCGTGGCCGGACCGGTGGTCGGCGGCGAGATCGAGTTCACCAACCTCGACTGGCGGGTCTCGGAGGGCGACCTCCTGGCCCATTTCGAGTTCGAGGCGGTGGGGCTGATCAACGACTTCGCCGCCCAGGCGCTGGCTTGCCCGTTGCTGGAGGACGGCGACCTTCGGCGTATCGGCCCCGACAACGGTCGCGGCGCCTACGACTGTCCGGTGGTGGTGCTGGGCGCGGGCACCGGCTTCGGCGTGGCGGCCCTGGCCCGCAGCGAGCGCGGCGACGTGGCCCTGGCGACCGAGGGCGGCCACGCGGCCTTCGCCCCCAACGACGAGATCGAGCTGGAGGTCTGGCGGCGGCTGCACGCCAAGTACGGCCGCGTGTCGGTGGAGCGCCTGCTGTCGGGCGCCGGCCTCTATGACCTTTACTGCGCCCTGGCGGCCATCGAGGGACGGGAGCCGGCGCTGCCGGACCAGCAGGCGGTGATGACCCAGGGCCTGGCGGGCGATCCCCTGGCCGCGGCGACGCTGGACCGGTTCGGCGGCATCCTCGGCGCGGTGGCGGGCGACTTGGCCCTGACCTACGGCGCCCGGGGCGGCGTCTATGTCTCGGGCGGCATCGCCCCGCGCATGGCCGACCGGCTGTCGGTCGGCCCGTTCCGCGCCCGCTTCGAGGACAAGGGCCGGCTGTCGGACTATGTTCGGGCGATCCCGACCTGCCTCGTGACGCATCCCTATCCGGCGATCGTCGGCGCCGCGCGCGAACTCGAACAGATGGAGCGCCTATGACCTCCCACCCGACCATCGGCGCCGTCCTCGCCCTGGCCCCGGTCATCCCCGTTCTGGTGGTGGACGACGTGAAGAGCGCCGTGCCGCTCGGCCGGGCCCTGGTGGCGGGCGGCCTGCCGGTGCTGGAGGTCACGCTGCGCACGCCCGCGGCCATGGACTGCATCGCCGCCATGACCGAGATCGAGGGCGCCGTCGTCGGCGCGGGCACCGTGCTGAACCGCCAGATGCGCCGCGCGGCGGCCGACGCCGGCGCGAGGTTCGTGGTCAGCCCGGGCCTGATCGAGGACGAGGGGCCCGACGGCGCCGCGCCGCTCCTGCCCGGGATCGCCACCGCCACCGAGCTGATGGCGGGCCTGGCGGCCGGCTTCACCCACTTCAAGCTGTTCCCGGCCAATGTCGTGGGCGGCGTCGAGGCCCTGAAGGCCTTCCACAGCCCGTTCCAGCAGGCGACCTTCTGCCCCACCGGCGGGGTCAATGCGAAGAACGCCGCCGACTACCTCGCCCTGCCGAACGTGATCTGCGTGGGCGGCAGCTGGGTGGCGCCCGCCGACGCCGTCCGGGCCGGCGACTGGGACCGGGTCACCGCCCTGGCCCGCGAGGCCGCCGCCCTGGCGCCGCGCGCGGCGGCCCCGGTCGAGGGCTAGGCGTGAGCGACCGGGCCAACGAGCACCTGCGCTGGGTGGTGACCGCCACGGCCCGGCCCGGCGACCCCGGATCGGCCCTCGTCAGCGTGCTCGGCCGCAACGCCATGATCCCGGAGCTGGCCTTCGACATGGCCGTGGACTGGCACCCCGGCGCAGAGGCCGCCGACGTGGAGGGCCGGGCCCTCGTCATCCTGTCCTTGCTCTTCAAGGAGCTCGCCGCCGAGTGCGAACGCGCCGCCGGCGAGCGCTTCGACCTGGGCTGACCTCCCCCGCAAAGCGGCGGGAGGGGGACCGTCGGCCGAGCGCAGCGAAGAGCCGATGGTGGAGGGGGCAAGCGGCCGGCAAGGCGTCTGCGGCCTGCCCCCTCCACCGCCCGCTCTTCGGCGTGCGGTCCCCCTCCCGCCATCGCTGCCGCGATGGGGGAGGTAAGAGCTACCGCCCCAGCCAGTTCCCCGGCCGGCGCTCGGCGACCGAGCGGACGCCTTCCTTGAAGTCCTCGGTCTGGCGCAGCAGGGCCTGCTCGCGGTGCTCGATGGCGGTCTGGGCCTTCACCGCCTCGGCGAGGCCGGCGCGCAGGGTCTTGCGGGTGGAGATGACCGCCAGGGGCGCGTTCTCGGCGATCTCGCGGGCCAGGCGCAGCGCCGCGGCGCGCAGGTCCCCGGCCGGGACCACCTCGTCGGCCAGGCCCCAGGCCAGGGCCTCCTCGGCCTTGATCCGGCGGCCGGTGAGGAACATCAGGTTGGCCCGCTGCTGGCCGATCACGCGCGGCAGGGTGTAGGTCAGGCCGAAGCCGGGGTGGAAGGCGAGCTTCACGAAGTTGCCCACGAAGCGCGCCTCGGGCGAGGCCACGCGGAAGTCGGCCACCAGCGCCAGGCCGAGGCCCGCGCCCACCGCCGCGCCCTGGATCGCCGCCACGATCGGCGTCTCGACCGAGAACAGCCGCACGGCCTGGGCGTAGAGGGCCTGCACTCCGTCCATGCCGGAGGCGACCTTGTCGTCCGACGACGAGAAGTCCGCGCCGCCGCAGAAGGTCTTGCCCTCGCTCTGCAGGACGATGGCGCGGGCGGCGCCGTCGGCGTCCACCGCCTCCAGGGCGTCGGCCAGGTCGCGCATGAACTCGACCGAGACGAAGTTGTGCGGCGGCCGGTTCAGGGTGACCACCGCCACGTGTCCGTCCATCGCCACGGTCACGTGGTCGCCATAGGTCTTCGTCATTTCCGGGTCCCCAACAGGTTCCTGGCCACCACCCACTTATGGATCTCGGTGGGGCCGTCGTAGATTCGCATGGTGCGCAGCTTGGCCTGCATGAGCTGCAGCGGCAGTTCCTTGGTCATGCCCATGGCGCCGAAGGCCTGCATGACCCGGTCGACGGTCTCGTAGGCCATCTCGGTGGCGTACCACTTGATCATCGAGATTTCCGAGCGGACGTCGCGGCCCTGGTCGAGTTTCCAGGCGCAGTCGTAGGTCATCAGGCGCGTGGCGTGGATCTTGGTCGCCGCCTCCGCCACCCAGAACTGGATCGCCTGGCGCTCGGAAAGCGGCGCGCCGAAGGTCTTCCGCTGGGGCGCGTACTCCAGCAGCATGTCGATCGCCCGCTGGGCCATGCCCACCGACCAGGCGGCCATCTGGATGCGACGGGTGCCGAGCCTGGTCTGCATGGGCGCGAAGCCCGAGCCCTCCTGGCCCAGCAGCTTCCAGCCCTCGACCCGGCAGCCCTCGAGCGCCACCTCGTAGCTGTACTGCCCACCCAGCATGGGGATGCGGCGCAGGACGTTGAAGCCGGGCGTGCCCTTGTCGACCAGGAAGGCCGAGATGCCGCCGCGCGCGCCCTTCTCCCTGTCGGTGACGGCCATCAGAATGGTGAAGTCCGCCTCGGCGGCGCGGGTGATCCAGATCTTCCGGCCGTCGATGATCCAGTCGTCGCCGTCGCGCACCGCCCGGGTGGTCATGGCGGCGGGGTCCGAGCCCGCGCCGGGCTCGGAGATGCCGATGGCCGACACGGTCTTGCCGGCCACGTAGGGGGCGAGGTACGCGGCCCGCTGACGCTCGTTCACCGTCTGCATCAGCATGCGCAGGTTTGGGCTGTCGGGCGGCAGGGTGTAGGGCGTGACCGTCCGGCCCATCTCCTCCTCGACGCCGACCATGGCCACCATCGGCAGGTCCGAGCCGCCCACGTCCTCGGGCGCGTCCAGGCCCCAGAGGCCGAGGTTGCGGGACACCTCGTCCAGACGGGCGTTCTCGGCGGCGCCCAGGCTCAGGCCCTTGCCCTCGGCCTCGCGGGCCATGACGCCGTCCTCCAGGGGCATGAGCTCGTCGCGGACGAACTTCGCCACCAGGTCCTTCAGCATCCGGTGCTCTTCGGCGAGCTCGAAGTCCATGCCGCTTCCCCGCTTGATTGGGCCATTGAACAGGGCCGGGGGAACCGATACTAGGCCGGGACAAACTTGCCCATATGTGCAGATAATTTCCACATATGTGAAAAAGAGGTGCGGGTGGCGGACACCGCGGTCAAATCGGCGAGGCGGGCTTTCGAGGTGCTGGAGGCCTTCGACCGGCATCGCCGACCGCTGGCGCTGAAGGAGCTGCTGGACGAGCTGGGCTATCCGGCCTCCAGCGGCTCGGCGCTGCTGAAGTCGCTCGTCGCCATGGGCTACCTCGACTACGACCGCGACCGGCGGACCTATTTCCCGACCATGCGCCTGGCGGTGCTGGGGAGCTGGGTGCCCGACGCCCTGTTCGGCGAGGGCCGGCTGCTGGCCGCCCTGGAGGAGCTGCACCGCAAGACCGGCGAGACGGTGGTGCTGGCGGTCCAGAGCGACCTGCACGCCCAGTACATCCACCTGATCCATTCCAACGAGCCGCTGCAATTCCGCGCCCCGCCCGGCACGCGCCGGCCGCTGGCGCGCTCGGGCATGGGCTGGGTGCTGCTGTCGGCCAAGGGCGACGCCGAGATCGAGCGCCTGCGCCTGCGGATCAACGCCGAGGACGACGGGCCGAAGCTGGGCCGCGAGGAGCTGATGGCCCGGGTGAACGAAGTCAGGACCCGCGGCTACGCTTTCTCCAAGCACACAGTGTCGGAGGGGGTGGGCATCATCGGGGCGGCCCTGCCGAAGGGGCCGTTCGGACGGGTCTATGCGGTGGGCGCGGCGGGCTACGTCTCGCGCCTGGAACGCAAGGAACACGAGATCGTGCGAGAGCTGAAGGCGATGGTCCGCCGGCTTTCGGAGCAGCAGGGAGAGGGACGATGACGACGGGAAGCCGGCCGCTGGCGGACAAGGCGACGGGGCCGCTGGCGGGGGTCCGCGTTCTCGACCTGACCAGCGTGGTCAACGGCGCCTACGGGGTGCAGATCCTGGCCGACCAGGGCGCCGACGTGATCAAGCTGGAGGACCCCGGCTCGGGGCGCGGCGACGGGGGCGACATCATGCGCTGGGCGGGCCACGTGCCCGAGGGCGCGCCGCGCGACATGGGCCCCATCTTCCTGACCATCAACCGCAACAAGCGCTCCATCGTGCTCGACCTGAAGCAGGAGAGCGCCAAGCGGGCCCTGAAGCGGCTGATCCGCACCTGCGACGTCTTCGCCGCCTCGGTCCGCTACGACGGCCTGAAGCGCCTGGGCCTGGCCTACGAGGACGTCGCCGCGATCAAGCCGGACATCGTCTACGCCCACGCCGCCGGCTACGGCTCGGACGGGCCCTACGCGGGCGAGCCCGCCTATGATGACCTGATCCAGTCGGCCTCGGGCATGGCCGACATCCTGCCGCGCACGGACGGGAACCCGACGCCGCGCATCCTGCCGACCCTGGTGGCGGACAAGGTCTCGGGCCTGTTCTTCGCCCAGGCCGTCACCGCCGCCCTGCTGCACAAGGCGCGCACCGGCGAGGGCCAGTTCGTGGAAGTCCCCATGCTGGAGTGCGTCACGAGCTTCCTGCTGGTCGAGCACCTCTACGACCACGCCTTCGAGCCGCCGATCGGCCAGTGGGGCTACCAGCGGGTGATCAACCCCAACCGCAAGCCCTACCGGACCAAGGACGGCTGGATCGGCCTTCTGCCCTACACCGACAAGCAGTGGGACATGTTCTTCGACGCCGCCGGCTATGGCGAGGCGGTGAAGAGCGATCCCCGCTTCGCCGACTACGTGACGCGGGCCAGACACGTGAAGGAGCTCTACGGCCTGATCGAGCAGGCGGCGGCGACCAAGACCACCCAGGAGTGGCTCGATATCCTCAAGCCCCTGTCGATCCCGGTGGTGAAGACCAACGGCCTGGCCGACCTGGATGAGGACCCGCACCTTAAGGCCGTGGGCTTCTTCGAGACCTACGAGCACCCGGACGTGGGCCGCTACCGGTCGATCAAGCCGCCGGTGAAGTTCGGAAAGACGCCGTCCAACATCCGCCGCCACCCGCCCAGGCTGGGCGAGCACACTGAGGAGGTGCTGGCCGAGGTGAGCGAGGGCGAGGAGGCCTAGACGCTTTCTAGCGGGTCGGCGCGAACACCGGGGCCGGCGGGCCCTCGCCCTCGGTCTCCTGGAAGCGCACCTTCACCCGCATCCCGATCCGCACCTCGTCGGGCGTGGCGTCCACGATGTTGGTCAGCACGGCGGGGCCCTCGTCGAGGGTGACGTAGGCCAGGGCGTAGGGGCCCGTCGGCGCGCGGCGCAGGATCGAGAAGCTATAGATCTCGCCCTCGCCGGGGCTCTCCTCCCAGACGGTCGCGTCCGAGCCGCAGAGCGGGCAGATGGTGCGCGGATACCAGTGCGCCTTGCCGCACGCCGTGCAGCGCTTGATGAGGAAGCGGCCTTCGGCGGCGGCGTCCCAGAAGGGCTTGCTCTCGATATTGACGGCGGGGGCCGGGATCGGCCGGGTCATGACGTCCGACATGCTTCTCAAGCCTCCCGTTCGAGGATCACGGTCGCCGAGCCGTGGCGGATTCCCAACGAGCCGCCGGTGCCGTGGGCGATGGCGAGGTCGCAGTTTTGGACCTGCACCTTGGGGTGGGCCTCGCCGCGGAGCTGGCGCACGGCCTCGATGACCTTGGTGATGCCGCCCCGGTTGGTGGGGTGATTGTTGCAGAGGCCGCCGCCGTCGGTGTTGAACGGAAGCTTGCCGACGCCCGAGATGAGGTTGCCGTCGGCCACGAACCTGCCGCCCTCGCCCTTCTTGCAGAAGCCCAGGTCCTCGAGCTGCATCAGCACGGTGATGGTGAAGCTGTCGTAGATCGAGGCGTACTTGATGTCGGCCGGCGTCACCCCCGCCTCCTCGAAGGCCCGCGGCCCCGACCACACGGCGCCGGAGTAGGTGAGGTCCAGCCCCGCCCCGCCCATCTGGCCCTTGGGCGCCTCGCCGGCGCCCAGCACGCGCACCTTGGGCCGGTTCAGGCTCTTCGCCACCTCAGGACTGGTGACGACCAGGGCCCCGCCGCCGTCGGTGACCACGCAGCAGTCCAGGAGGTGCAGCGGGTCCGAGATCATGCGGGAGTTCACCACCTCCTCGACCGTCACGACGTTCTTGAGGAAGGCATGCTCGTTCCACTGGGCGTGGTGGCTGGCGGCGACCTTGATCCAGGCGAGCTGCTCGGAGGTGGTGCCGTACTCGTGCATGTGGCGCATGGCGCACATGCCGTAGGTGTTGTGGGTCGAGCCGCCGTAGATCGCCTCGAAGCCGGCCTCGGGCGCGCCGTCCGACAGGCCCCCGGGGCCGGGCTTCATGCTGGCGCCCGGCCGGTTTCCGCCGTTGCGCGGGCGGCCGGCGAGGGTGATCAGCGCCACGCTGCATTTGCCGGCCGCGATGGCCTGGGCCGCGTGGCCGACATGCAGGATGTAGGAGGAGCCGCCCGTCTCGGTGGAGTCCAGGTGGCGGACGTTCTTCAGGCCCATGTAGTCGACCATGGACAGGCCGCCGAAGCCCGGCGCGTCCCCGGCGCAGAAGTAGCCGTCCACGTCGGCGAAGGTGAGGCCCGCGTCGGCCAGGGCGCCCTTGGCGCTCTCGGCGTGGAGCTGGGCCGTCGTCTTGTCCGGCGCATCGCGCGTGGGGTGCTCGAAGGCCCCCATCACATAGGCCTTGCCCTTGATCGTCATGCGGCCCCCAGACCAGGGTTTCTAAGAATGCCGAGCGGCTTAGCGCGCCGCCGCGCCCCTGCGCAATCGTGACGGAGGGGAAGTCAGGCGGCCCAGCTCAGGCGGGGGGCAGGCGGGCTTCGCGCAGGGCCGAGCGGCGCACCTTGCCCGCGTCGTCGCGCAGGGGCTCGGCCACGAACTCGTACGAGCGCGGCTGCTTGTAGGTGACCAGCCGGTCGGCCAGGTGGGCCTTCAGGTCCTCGGGCGTCACCGGCGCGCGGGGCTGGACGATGGCGTGGACCACATTGCCCAGGTCCTCGTCGGGCAGGCCGATGACGGCGCAGGACTGCACCGCCGGATGCTCCTCCAGCGCCGCCTCGATCTCGGCCGGATAGACGTTGGAGCCGCCCACCAGGATCATGTCGGTGCGCCGGTCGGCGAGGTAGAGGTAGCCCTCCGCGTCGAACCAGCCGATGTCGCCCAGGCTCTCCCAGCCGCCGGGCAGGGTCTTGGCCGTGGCGCCCAGGTAGCGGTAGGTCGGCGGCGAGCCCTCGGCCGGGCGCATGTAGATCTCGCCCACCTCGCCGGGGGGCAGGTCGCGGCCGTCCTCTCCCACGGCCTTCATCTCGCCCGCGGTCACCCGGCCCACCGAGCCCCGGTGGGTCAGCCACTCCTCGCCGGTGATGACGGTGACCGCCTGGGCCTCGGTGCCGGCATAGAGCTCCATGACCTTCGAAGGTCCGATCCAATGGATGAACGCCTCCTTCAGCCAGGCCGGGCAAGGCGCGGCCAGATGCCAGAGCGTGTGCAGGGACGAGACGTCGTAGCGGGTGCGGACCTCCTCCGGCAGGCGCCAGATGCGGGTCATCATGGTGGGCACGAGGTAGACCCAGGTGGCCTTCCGCGCCTCGATCTCGGCGAGAACCCCCTCGGCGTCGAACCTCGGCATGACCACGAGGTGCGCGCCCATCATGGTGGCGGTCATCATCATGCCGAAGCCGGCGTTGTGGTAGAGCGGCGCGGGCAGGACGCAGACGTCGTCCGGCTTGATCTGCCACATGGCGATCTCGGGCGTCTCCTTCGGCGCCACGCCCGGCTGGCCGGCCAGGATCAGCTTCGGCCGACCCGTCGAGCCGCCGCTGGTGGGGGCCTTGGAGACCGGCGGCGTCGCGTCGGGCAGGTCGCCCTCGTCGTCGGACTTCGCGGCCAGGTCCTCCACCGTGACCACCGGCCGGTCGATGCGGTGCTCGAACTCGGCGATGACCAGGGGCGTATCGGCCAGCTCGACGATGGCCTCCAGCTCGGCCTTGGGCAGGCGGAACGACACCGGCTGGGGCGTCGCGCCGAGCTTCCAGATGGCGTAGCAGGCCTCCACGAAGGCGATGCCGTTCGGCAGGCCCACGGTGACGAGGTCGCCCAGCTTCACGCCCATGGCGGCCAGGCCGCGGGCGATGCGGTTGGTCCGCCGATGCAGGGCCTCGTAGTCCACGGTCACGGGCCCGCAGCTCACCGCCGGCGCGTGCGGCTGGAAATGGGCGTGCTGGCGAAGCTTGGCGCCCAGCGAGATGAACTCTTCCGACATCGATATCCCCGGTACGGCGGGCCGCGCGCCCGTCTCGTTGAGGACACTGTCCGTCGCGGGTTCCGCCTGTGCAAGCGCCGGGGCCTTGGTTTACGCGGCGTCGGCTTCCTAACTCCACCGCAGGACGAAGGGGGGACCCATGAGCGCAAAGGGAGAGGACGCCGGCTTCGCCGCGGTCCGCGAGTGGATCCATGCCGGCCTGAACGGCCAGGGCATGCTGCATCACCTGGGGGTGGAGATCGACGAGGTGGCGCCCGGCAAGGTCACCCTCTCGCTGCCGTTCCGCAGGGAGGTGGCCCAGCAGAACGGATTCTTCCACGGCGCGGCCATCGGCTTCCTGGTGGACGACGCCACGGCCGCGGCGGCCGGCACGGTGGTGCGGGACGGCGAGACGGTGCTGACCGCCGAGTACAAGATCAACTTCGTGGCCCCGGGCATCGGCGAGCGGCTGGTCTGCCGCGCCGAGGCCATCAAGGCGGGCCGCACGCTCATCCCGGTGGAGGCGCGCGTCTTCGCCGTGAAGGACGGACAGGAAACCCTCTGTGCGGTGGCGCTGGCCTCGATGGCCGTGCGCGCCTCCGACCGGCTGAAAGGAGCTTCGAAATGATGGACGGCAACGTGGCGGCGCACTTCGCCCAGCGCCAGGAAGGCACCCTGCCGGGGAACCTCGGCATGGAGTGGGAGGAGGTCGCCAACGGCCGCGCCAAGGGCCGCTTCACGGTCACCCGCGGCCACATGGCCCCGAACGGCTTCCTGCACGCCGCCTCGGTGATCGCCCTGGTGGATTCGGCCTGCGGCTACGCCTGCATGGCCTCCGTGCCCGAGGGCGCGAGCGGCTTCACCACCATCGAGCTGAAGGCCAACTACCTGGGCACCGCCAAGGAGGGCGAGACCGTCGCCTGCGAGGCGCGCCTCGTCCACGGCGGGCGAATGACCCAGGTCTGGGACGCCGAGGCGGTCAACCTGGCCACCGGCAAGACCATCGCGGTTTTCCGCTGCACTCAGATGATCCTCTACCCCAAGGGGTAGGGGGTCGAACGCAGGCCCATTCTAGCCCCTTGCGGAGCCGGGGTCGGATGAGTAGGTTCCGCCGCTCACTCGGCAGGGGGCTTTTCGAAGGCCCCCTCGCACCCGGCACGGAGAGGTGGCTGAGTGGTTGAAAGCACCGCACTCGAAATGCGGCATACTCGCAAGGGTATCGAGGGTTCGAATCCCTCCCTCTCCGCCACCGACGTCGCCTAGCGCGGCCCGCCTCTCGCCTCAAAAACGCCCCTAACACAGCGTGGCCTTGGCCGGCTGGATCGAAACCTATGCCGCGCGCAGGGGTTTTGGCGGGTGGGACATCAAAGGAAGCGAGACACGAGCACGATGCGCAACCGACTGATCGCGACCGCGACCCTGGCCTGCACCGCCTTCGCCTTCGCCGCCGCCCCGGTGGCGGCCGACGCCCGCGAGCGGGTGCTGGTGTGCAAGAACAACGTGAAGAAGAAGGCCAACAACGGGACCCTGGTGGGCGCCGTGGCCGGCGGCGTCCTGGGCAATGTGGTGGCCGGGAACGGCGCCAAGACCGAGGGCACGGTCCTGGGCGCCGGGGTGGGCGCGGTGGCGGGCCACCAGATCGCCAAGAAGAAGGCGAAGAAGGACTGCCACTACGTCTATCGTTGACGGGTCTAGTGCAGCCGGAACTCCGCGCCCACGGCCTTCAACTCCGCCGGCCTGATCAGCCGCTGATGGCCGACCGTGACCTTGAACAGCGGCCCTTCCAGCGTGTGGGCCCAGAAGTCGAGGAACTTCTTCAGCACCGGGAACTCCGGGAAGATGTCGTAGTCCTGCCAGATGTAGCTCTGCAGGAGCGCGGGGTGGTCGGGCAGGCGGTAGAGGATCTCCGCCGTGGTGAGCCCGTAGCCTTCCATCTGCTTGCGGAATTCGGGGGACGCCAGCATCGCGCGGCCTCGTCGCTGTGGATCCGAGCGCGGCGCGGACCTTCGCGCCACGCATGACGAGCCTATGCGCGATTCGGTGAAAAGTTCCTGAAAAATCAGCCCGTTAGCACTCGTTCCCGGCAGGTGCTGCCAGACGGGCGGCTCAGGGCCTGAACAGCCGGGGCGTCAGGCTGAGCGGGATCGGCGCCTCGAAGGCGCGCCAGCCATGGTCGCGGATCACGTCGTTGCTCTCGACGGCCCGGCGGCCGTCCGCCAGGGACCAGGTGATGTGGTAGGTCGAGCCGTCCGGCCGGTCGGTGGTCCCGCCGATGCGCACCACCAGGGCCTGCACGCCCGATCCGTCGTCGGCCTCGCCCACGATTTCCCCCATGGTCTCGAGGGGGAGCTTCGGCGCGGCCGGCTCGAAGGCCAGGGTGACGTGGTCGGCCACGGCGCGGGCGTACCTCGGCGGGAAACGGGCCAGCAGCGTCTCGCGCTCCCCCCGGTCCAGCGCCCAGCCGACATAGACGCCCATCCGCTAGCCTCCGAACAGGTCCGGCCGGCGCACCCGCAGCGCCAGGATCAGGGCCAGGGTCTTCAGATCCTCGATGCGCCGCTGCTCGACCCAGGTCCAGAGCCGGGAAAGCGGGACCTCCAGGGCGGTGACGTGCTCCTGCTCGTGCGCGAGGCCGCCGCCGTCGCCCACCCGGTCGTCGTCGGCGTAGGCGGCGAGGTAGAGGTCGATGCGCTCGGTGGAGACGCCGGGCGAGGCGAAGGGCGAGCCCACATGCTCCAGCCGGGCGAGCTTCACGCCGACCTCCTCCAGGGCTTCGCGGATCGCGGTCTCCTCGGGGTCCTCGTCCTCGACCATGCCGGCCGGCGCCTCCAGGAGCTCGGGCGGGCCGCCAGCCCAGATCACCGGCGCACGGGGCGCGTTGACCAGCAGGGCGCAGCGGCGCTCCGGGTCGTAGGGGAGGACCGAGGCGGCGCGGCCGTGGTGCTCGATCTCGCGCGTGAAGGTGGTTCCGTCGGGCGCCGAGAGCGTCGCGACCATGAGGGTCGTGTAGCCCTGACGGATCGTCTCGACCTTGCGAAGTTCGACGGGCATGGGCGGGCTCCCTGGGTCCTTGGGCGGTCAGCCCAGCGAGGCCCTGAGCATCCAGGCGTGCTTCTCGTGCGCGTCGATGCGATCGTCGATGAGCGAGGCGGTCACGTCGTCGGCGACTTCGCGGGCCGCCCTGGCCGTCTTGATCAGGGCCTCGTGGTCGGCCACGAGCTCGCGCAGCATGCCGTCGGCGTCCTTCTCCGGGTCGCCGTCCTGGATGCCGGAGAGGTTGCCGAAGCTGCGGTAGCCCTGCGGCGCGAGCTGTCCCAGGGCCCGGATGCGCTCGGCCACCGTGTCGATGGCGGTCCACATCTCGGTGTACTGGGTCATGAAGAGGGTGTGCAGCGCCGCGAAGTTCGGGCCGCGGACGTTCCAGTGGTAGCCGTGGGTCTTCAGATAGACCGCGTAGGTGTCGGCGAGCAGCTTGGAGAGCCCCGCCGCGACGGCGTCCTTGTCAGCCATTGTCATGTCTCCCTTGGGTCTCTGGGTGGGCGTCGATGGGTGGGTCAGGCGACCGCCGCGGCGCCGCGGCGGCCCAGCTTCGTCCAGACCCGCTCGTGCACGGCGAAGGCGATGGTCTGGAATATGGGCTCGATCAGGCCGACGGCCAGCGCCGCACGCCAGTTCTGGGTGAGCGCATAGGCGACGGCGATGGCCACGATCATGTGGGTCACGGACCAGCTGGCGGTCTTGGCGGCGAGGCGCATGGCGTTTCGTCCTACTTGCGAGTTGTTCTTAAAATAGTCTTCGCCAATGAAAACGCCAGTTACGAAAGAACGTTTCTTTCGATGAAGCGGAAAGCCCGGCTCGATGGCCGGCGCCTCGCGGCATCCGGACGCGGAAGCGCGCGGGGCCTTCATGTCGCCCCTCCCCGGGACCACCTAGGGGCGATGGCCCAAGCCAGCCTCTTCGACACGCCGCCGGCCGCGAAGATCCCGGACGGTTTCGTCTATCGGCCCGACTTCCTCTCGCCCGAGGAGGAGCGCGCGCTGCTGGCCGAGATGGCGCGCCTGCCGTTCGAGCCCTTCCAGTTCCGCGGCTACGAGGGCCGCAGGCGGGTCGTCTCCTTCGGCTGGCGCTACGACTTCAACGGCCCGGGCCTCGTCCAGGCCGAGCCCATGCCGGACTGGCTCCTTCCCGTCCGCGACCGGGCCGAGGCCTTCGCCGGCCTGGCGCCGGGCGCCTTCGCCCATGTGCTGATCAACGAGTATCGCGAAGGCGCGCCGATCGGCTGGCACCGTGACCGTCCGGCCTTCGAGAAGGTGGTGGGGATCTCGCTGGGCGCGCCCTGCGTCATGCGCTTCCGCCGCCGCGCGGGCGAGCGATTCGAACGGCTCAACGCCCCCCTGGAGCCCCGCTCGGCCTACCTGCTGGACGGGCCGGCGCGCAGCGCGTGGGAGCACAGCATCCCCGAGGCCCGGGCGCTGCGCTACTCGATCACCTTCAGGAACCTGAGGCCCTAGTGGGTCTTGCCCTCGCCGGTCTCGCGGCGGGCGCGCTCCAGCTCCTCGGCCTCGGGCCCGTCCAGCGCGTCCTTGGCCTCGCGGGCCTTCTTGTCGATCTCGCCGGACTTGGCGAACTCGTGCTGCTCCTTCTGGTAGCGGCGGGCGGACTCGTAGTCGCCCTCGCCCTGGATCTTGTTTCCGGCCATGACCTCGTCCTCCAAGCGTCAGCCTGGAGAACCCCGCCCCGCGCCCGCGGTTCCGCGCCATAGAGAACGCCGATATCCGCCATAGAATATATCATGTTGCTCGATAGGGGACGGGGTCCATAGTCGCGTCCGGGCTCTTCAGCAGGCCCTTCAGAGGCCTGCCTCAGCCGAGGGAGAACGCGCTATGTCGCTCGCCAGCAGCAAGACCGTCGAGAACCTGAAGGCCGCCTTCGCCGGCGAAAGCCAGGCGAACCGCCGCTACCTCTACTTCGCCCAAAAGGCCGACGTCGAAGGCTACAACGACGTGGCCGCCGTGTTCCGCTCCACCGCCGAGGGCGAGACCGGCCACGCGCACGGGCACCTGGAGTTCCTGGAAGCCGTGGGCGACCCGGCCACCGGCCTGCCGATCGGCGGGACCTCCGACAACCTCAAGGCCGCCATCGCCGGCGAGACCCACGAGTACACCGATATGTACCCGGGCATGGCCCGCACCGCGCGCGACGAGGGCTTCGACGAGATCGCCGACTGGTTCGAGACCCTGGCCAAGGCCGAGAAGTCCCACGCCGGCCGCTTCCAGCGCGCGCTCGACCAGCTCGACTGACCGCCCGGGCGGCGGCGGTGAGCGACAGCGACCAGGGTCCTCCGCGCGAGACCCTTCCCCGGGAGGGCAGTCTCGACGCGCCCTTCCGGCGTCCGATCGCCTGGCAGGACGAGGACTACTACGACCTCGCCAAGGTCGAGGCCGAGCTGCAGCGGCAGTTCGACGTCTGCCACACGTGCCGGCGCTGCTTCAACCTGTGCGACAGCTTCCCCCGGCTGTTCGACGCGATCGACGAGGGGGCGACGGGGGAGATCGACTCCCTCGGCCCCAAGGACCACGCCCACGTCGCCGAGGCCTGCACGCTCTGCGACATGTGCTTCCTGACGAAGTGCCCCTACGTCCCCCCGCACCCCTTCGACATCGACATCCCGCACCTGATCCTGCGCTACCGGGCCGCCAGGCGCCGGGCGGGGGAGAAGGAGTTCGTCCGCGAGCAGCTCGGCAAGACGGACCGCAACGGCAAGCTCGCCAAGCCCGTCGCCGGCCTCGCCAACTGGGCGACCGCGCGGGAGAACACGCCGCTGCGCAAGCTGATGGAGGCGATCGCGGGGATCGACGCCGAGGCCGAGCTGCCGCGCTACCATTCGAGGACCGCCGGGGACCGGCTGAAGGCCGCCCCCGTCCCGCCCAATCCCGCCGGCCCGGCCTTCGGCCAGCGCAAGGTCGCGCTCTATGCGACCTGCTTCGTGGACTACAACCAGCCGGACACGGCGGTGGCCGCCGCCCGGGTGCTGGCCCTGCAGGGCGTGGACGTTCGCTTCGTCTATCCCGAGTGCTGCGGCATGCCCCAGCTCGAGGCGGGCGACCTTGCCGACGTGGCGGGCCGGGCCGAGCGCGTGGCCGCCGTCTTCCAGCCCCTGATCGCCGAGGGCTGGGACGTGGTGGCGCTGACGGCCAGCTGCGGCCTGATGATGAAGTTCGAGTGGCCCCTGCTGCTGCCCGACAATGCGCCGGTGGCGGCCCTGTCGCGGGCGACGAAGGACGTCTCGGAGTATGTCGTCGAACTCGCCCGGACCTACGGCCTGGTGGAAGGGTTGCGGCCCGTCGAGGGCGGCGTCACCATCCACCACGCCTGCCACGCGCGGGCCCAGAACATGGGCGCCAAGTCGGCCGAGATGCTGCGGCTGATTCCGGAGACCAAGGTCGACCTGATCGAGCGCTGTTCGGGCCACGGCGGCACATTCGGGGTGATGAAGGGCACGCACGCGGTGGCCCGCAAGGTGGGCCGCCCGACCGCCCGCCAGGCGATGCAGAAGGCCAATGGGACCCTCTGTTCGGACTGCCCCCTGGCCTGCAAGCACATCGGCCAGATGATCGAGGCCGAGACGGCGGCGGACGCCCCCGCGCCGCCCCGGCAGGCCCATCCCATCGAGATCTTCGCCCGCGCCTACGGAGCCCTCTGATGCCCGCGGACCTTCGCCGGATCACGCCCGAGGACCTGCTTCCGGACGCCGAGTTCGCCCGGGTGCGCCGCGAGCGGCGGGCGGCCCTGCTGCCCGTCAAGCGCCTGCGGCGGGTGGAGCTGGGGCCGGTCTGCACCGTCCACTTCGAGTGCTACGACACCATGCTCTTCCAGGTGCAGGAGATGCTGCTGATCGAGAAGGGCGGGGCCGAGCAGGTTCCGGACGAACTCGCCGCCTACAACCCCCTGATCCCCCAGGGCCAGGAGCTGGTGGCCACGGTGATGTTCGAGATCGACGATCCCGTGCGGCGCGAGGCGATCCTGGCCCGGCTCGGCGGCGTCGAGGACTGCTTCTTCGTCCAGGTGGGCGCCGAGCGCGTCCCTGGCGTTCCCGAAGGCGACGTCGAACGCACGCGCGAGGACGGCAAGACCTCGTCCGTCCACTTCCTGCGCTTCCCGCTGAAGCCCGAGCACGTGGCGGTGTTCCGCGATCCGGCCACGGCGATCCTGGTGGGCTGCAGCCACGACCGCTACAGCCACCTGGCGGGCTTGTCGCCCGCCACCCGGGCGGAGCTCAGCCGGGACCTGGCCTGAAGGGTCCTAGTCCTGGCGGGCCAGCATCTCGCCGATGTCGCCGCCGACGATCTGGGTGAAGGGCGCGTCGTAGTTGCCGAGCACGGCGTAGGCGTAGCCGGTCTCCCAGACCATCTTGGCGTCCGAGTTGATGCCCGAACCGGGGCCGCCGCCGTCGTGCCCGACGATGGTGCGCCCGGCCGTGGGGATGTGCTCGAAGCCGAAGCCGTACTCGGGCCGCCCGCCCTCAGCCTGGGCGGTGAAGAGGGCCGCCGTCTCGGGCTTCAGCAGCTTCCCCGACCGGAGCGCCTGGAGGAAGCGGACCATGTCGCCCACGGTGGAGTAGCCGCCGCCGCACGCGTTGCCCCGCCGCGACAGGATCTCCCAGTTGGGCCGGCGCTCCCCGAACCCCAGCGGGTCCTCGTCGACGAAGCGGTAGCCGATGGCCCGGTCGGGGATCGCCGGATCGTCGGTGAGGTAGCCGGTGCGGGTCATGCCCGCGCGGTCGAAGACGTTCTCCTGGACGTAGTCGTACCAGGTGCGGCCGGTCAGCTTCTCGATCACCGCGCCCAGCACCAGGAAGCCTTCGTTGGAATAGGCGGCTTGGGTCCCCGGTTCGAACTCCGGGTCGGCCTTGGCGAACAGGGGCAGCAGCTCGGACACCCGCTCGTACTTAAGCTTCCAGTCCCAGCCGGGCCGCTCCCACATCATGCCCAGGCCCGCCGAATGGGTGAGCAGGTGGCGGATGGTGATCTTCCGGGCCGCCGCGGGGTTCGGATAGTCGGGCAGGACGTCGATCAGCCGGGTGTCGAGGGTGAGCTTGCCCTGCTCCATGAGCTGGCCGATGGCGACGGCGGTGAACTGCTTGTCCATCGAGCCCAGGTTGAAGCGGGTCTCCAGCGTCACCGGCAGGCCGCGGGCCTTGTCCGCCTGGCCGAAGACGCCGCTGTAGATCACCTCATCGCCCTTCATCACCAGCACGGCGCCGGAGAAGTCGTCGCGGTCGGCGGCGTCGCTGACGCGCCGGTCGATGGCCTGGGCGAGATCGGCGCGGGAGAGGGGGCCGGTCACCTTCGGGCCCTGGTAGGCCGCCGGCATGGGGACGGTGATGAGGCCCGCGATGCGGCCGGGTTCTGCAGGCGAGACGTCGAGATCGATGCGGCCGCTGCGGCCGTTGGCGGCCTTCACGCGCAGGCGCACGAAGGGGCCCCGGCGGCTTACGGAGTCGAGGGAAAGGCGGCCGGCGGTCAGGGCGACGGCGTCCAGCACCTTGGCCATTTCCGCGCGCGGCATCCGCGTCTCGGCGGCCAGGCGGCGATCGAGGAAGGCCGCGCGGGCGGCGGCCCCGCCGTTCACGGCGGCGAGGAGGTCGCCGGCCAGCGCCTGCTCGGCCGGCGTGACGGCCGCGGGCGCGGGCTGGGCCAGGGCTGCGGCGGGCTGGACGGCGGCCAGCGCGGCGGCGCAGGCCAGCGCTTTCAGGAGACGCGACGACACTGGAATTCCTCCCCAAGTCAGGAGGCCCGGATAACGGCCAAGCCTGGCCGCCTCACGTGAATTCGCGGAAAGGAAAAGGGCCGCCCTCGCGGACGGCCCTTCGATCCATAGCGGTCGTCGAGATCAGAAGATCTCGAAAAGTCCTGCGGCGCCCCGCTGAAATCGCGCAGGCGATTTCAGCCACTTTTGATGATGGGCGCCGCGGCCGGACCTTTCCGAAATCAGAAGATTTCGAAAAGTCCTGCGGCGCCCATGCCGCCGCCGACGCACATGGTGACGACGCCGTACTTGGCGCCCCGGCGCTTGCCCTCGTACAGCACGTGGGCCGTGCAGCGGGCGCCGGTCATCCCATAGGGGTGGCCGATCGAGATCGCGCCGCCCGAGACGTTGAACTTGGCCGGATCGATGCCGAGCTTGTCGCGGCAGTAGAGGGTCTGCGAGGCGAAGGCCTCGTTGAGCTCCCAGATGCCGATGTCGTCCATGGTCAGGCCGTTGCGCTCCAGGAGCTTCGGGATGGCGAACACCGGGCCGATGCCCATTTCCTCGGGGCCGCAGCCCGCCACGGCCATGCCGCGGTAGGCGCCCAGGGCCTGAAGGCCGCGCTTCTCGGCCTCCTTGCGCTCCATCAGCACCACGGCGGCGGCGCCGTCCGAGAGCTGCGAGGCGTTGCCGGCGGTGATGAACTTGCCCTGCTGGACGTAGCGGCCGCCCTTGAACACCGGCTGCAGCTTCTGGAGGTCCTCCAGCGTGGTCTGGGGGCGGTTGCCCTCGTCGCCGCTGATCGTGATCTCCTTGTCGGCGAGCTCGCCCGTCTCCTTGTTGACCACCACCTTCATGACGGTGGTGACCGGCACGATCTCGTCGGCGAAGCGGCCTTCGGCCTGGGCCTTGGCGGTGCGCTGCTGGGACTGCAGGGCGTATTCGTCCTGGGCCTCCCGCGAGACGCCGTAGCGGTCGGCCACGATCTCGGCGGTCTCGAGCATCGAGCAGCCCAGCTCCGGCACATGCTCGTGCAGCCAGGGATCGACCGCCATGAAGCGGTTCATCTTGTCGTTCTGCACGAGGCTGATGGACTCGAGGCCCCCGCCCACGGCGATCGGGGCGCCGTCATTGATGATGTACTTGGCGGCCGTGGCGATCGCCATCAGGCCCGACGAGCACTGGCGGTCCATGGTCATGCCCGACACCGTCTTCGGCAGGCCGGCGCGCAGGGCGGCCTGGCGGGCGATGTTGTTGCCCGTCGTGCCCTGCTCCATCGCCGCGCCCATGCAGACGTCGTCGATCTCGCTCGGGTCGACGCCGGCCTGGGCTACGGCGGCCCGGATAGCTTCCGCGCCCAGGGTCGCGCCGTAGGTGTTGTTGAAGGCCCCGCGGTAGGCCCGCCCGATGGGCGTCCGCTTGGCGGCGACGATGACGGCTTCGCGCATCGAAATATCCTGACGTTGCGTGTTGGGGAGGATGGAAAGACGGCGGGACGGCCCAGGCCGTCCCGCCGCGCTTTGGATCAGGCTTTGAGGTCGGAGAACTTCTTGCCCTCAGCGACCAGCTTCTCGAGCAGGGCGGCCGGCTTGAAGTCGTCGCCCATGGAGGCCTGGAACTCCTGCATCTTGGCGAGCACCTTCGCCGTGCCGACGAGGTCGCCGTAGAACATCGGGCCGCCGCGATAGACGGGCCAGCCGTAGCCGTTGACCCACACCACGTCGATGTCCGACGGGCGGATGGCCTTGCCCTCCTCGAGGATCTTCGCGCCCTCGTTGATCATCGGATAGACGCAGCGCTCCAGGATCTCCTCGTCCGAGATGGTGCGGGCGTTGACGCCCTTCTTGGCGCGGAAGTCCTGGATGATCTTCTCGGTCACGGGCGAGGGCTTGGCGGTGCGGTTCTCGTCGTAGTCGTAGAAGCCCGCGCCGGTCTTCTGGCCGCGGCGGTCCATCTCGCAGAGCACGTCGCGCAGGGTCTCGCCGTTGGACTTCTCCTTCACCCAGCCGATGTCGAGGCCGGCGAGGTCGCTCATCGCGAAGGGGCCCATCGGGAAGCCGAAGTCGTAGAGCACGCGGTCCACGTCCCAGGGCATGGCGCCTTCCATGACCAGTTTGTTGGCCTCGCGCTGGCGCTGGGCCAGGATGCGGTTGCCGATGAAGCCGGGGCAGACGCCCGCCAGGACGGCGATCTTGCCGATCTGCTTGGCGAGCTTCATCGAGGTGGCGATCACGTCCTTGGCCGTGTGGTCGGCGCGGACCACTTCAAGCAGCTTCATGACGTTGGCCGGCGAGAAGAAGTGCAGGCCGATCACGTCCTGCGGCCGCTTCGTCACCGAGGCGATCTCGTCGATGTTCAGCGCCGAGGTGTTGGTGGCCAGGATCGCGCCCGGCTTGCAGATCGCGTCCAGCTTGGTGAACACGTCCTTCTTGATGTCCATGCGCTCGAAGACGGCCTCGATGACGAGGTCGCAGTCGGCGAAGGCGTCCATGTCGAGCGAGCCCGACAGCAGGCTCATGCGCTGCTCGGTCTGCTCGGGGACCGCGCCGCGCGAGCGCTCGTAGTTCTTGCGGATGGTGGCGAGGCCGCGGTCGAGCGCGTCCTGCTTCACCTCGACGATCACCACCGGGATGCCGGCGTTGAGGAAGTTCATCGAGATGCCGCCGCCCATGGTGCCGGCGCCCAGGACGCCCACCTTCTTGATCGGCCGTACGGGGGTGTCGTCCGGCACGTCCGGGATCTTCTGGGCCTGGCGCTCGGCGAAGAAGTAGTAGCGCTGGGCGGCCGACTGCGAGCCGGTCATCAGCTCCATGAACAGCTTGCGCTCGACGGCCAGGCCTTCCTCGAAGGAGGCCGAGTTCACCGCCGCCTCGACGCACTTGATGTTGGCTTCCGGCGCCGCGAAGCCGCGGAACTTGCGCGCGTTGGCCTTGCGGAAGTCGGCGAAGATCTCGGGCTTGCCCTTGGCGGCTTCGAGCTTCGTGTTGTTGTCGCGGACCTTCACCAGCGGCCGGTTCTCGGCCACCAGCTTGCGGGCGAAGGCGATCGCGCCGTCCTTTAGCTTGCCTTCCTCGACCAGCTCATCGACCAGGCCCATGGCCAGGGCCTCCTTGGCCGGCGCGTGGCGGCCCGAGGTCATCATCTCGAGCGCCTTCTCGACGCCGGCGATGCGGGGCAGGCGCTGGGTGCCGCCGGCGCCCGGCAGCAGGCCCAGATTGACTTCCGGCAGGCCGAGCCGGGCCGAGGGGACGGCTACGCGGTAGTGGGCGCACAGCGCCACTTCCAGGCCGCCGCCGAGCGCCGTGCCGTGGATCGCGGCGACCACCGGCTTTGGCGAGTTCTCCATCATGTCCTGGACGTCGGTGAGGCTCGCGCCCTTCATAGCCCCGCCGAACTCGGTGATGTCGGCGCCGGCGATGAACGTGCGGCCGTCGCAGATCAGGACGATGGCCTTGGCGTCGCTGTCGATGGCCTGCTTGAAGCCCTCGTAGAGGCCGTCGCGGACGTTGGCCGACAGGGCGTTCACCGGCGGGGAGTTCAGGGTGACGATGGCGATCTCGCCGTCGCGGGTGAGCGTGGTCACCGAATTGATCTCGGTCATCGGAGCGTCCCTCGAAATTGACTGGCAGACCGCTTTCTCAAATTCGCGCGGCCCGGAAATTCAAACGCGTGTTATAGGCCTCGGGAGGCGGCTCCAAGTCAATCGGCGCCGCAGAGGAAACGGGAGGATCGGATGGCTTCGAACCTGTTCTCGCTGGAAGGGCGCGTGGCCCTCGTCACCGGCGGTTCGCGCGGCATCGGCAAGATGATCGCCCGCGGCTTCATCGATCAGGGGGCGAAGGTCTACATCTCCTCGCGCAAGGCCGACGCCTGCGAGGAGACGGCCGCCGAACTGGGGCCGAACTGCATCCCCCTGCCGCAGGACGTTTCGACCGTCGAGGGCGTGAAGGCGCTGGCCGCCGCGTTCCAGGCCCGGGAGCCGAAGCTCGACATCCTAGTGAACAACGCCGGCGCCGCCTGGGGCGCCGACTTCGACGAATTCCCGGAGAGCGGCTGGGACAAGGTGATGAACCTGAACCTGAAGTCGCCCTTTTTCCTGACCCAGCAGCTTCACGGCGCGCTGAAGGCGGCGGCCAGCGACGAGCGGCCGGCCAAGGTGATCAACATCGCCTCGATCGACGGCATGGCCCTCAATCCGCTGGAGACCTATTCCTACCACGCCTCGAAGTCGGCCCTGATCTACCTGACCCGGCGCATGGCCGCCCGGCTGGTCAAGGACCGCATCGTGGTGACCGCCATCGCGCCCGGCCCGTTCGCGTCCGAGATGAACCGCGCGGCCCGCGACCACGGCGACGCCATCGCCAAGCGGGTGCCGCTGGGCCGCATCGGCCGCGACGACGACATGGCGGCCTGCGCCATCTTCCTGGCCTCGCGGGCCGGCGACTATGTGGTCGGCGCGACCATCCCCGTGGACGGCGGCGTCGCCCTGGCGAGCCTGCCCCGGGAAGCGATCGCGGGCTAAAGGCGCCACGGTTTGGCTAGGTTGTGCGCTATGGGAGTATCGTTCTCCCCATAGCCGAGCCTGCCCTTGACCGAGCCCGCCGCCAGAACCCGCCCCTTGCGCCTGATCCTGGCGCTCGCGGGCGTGGCGCTCGTGGTGCTGGCGAGCCTGCTCTACCTGAACCGGCGGACCCTGGCGCGCGAGGCGCTCACCGGCTGGCTGCGCTCGAAGGGGATCGCGTCGGAGGCCGAGGTCTATGCCATCGGCCCCTCGGCCTTCACCGCCCGGCTGCGCATCGGCGACCCGACCCGGCCGGACTTCACCGTGAGCCGGGCCGAGGTCCGCTACCGCCTGAAGGGCCTGGGCTTCGAGGTGGTCTCGGTCACCCTGCGCGAGCCCCTGCTGCGGGCCAGCCTGAGGGGCGGGCGGTTCAGCGTGGGTTCGCTCGATCCCCTGGTGGAGGAGTTCCGCCGCCGGCCGCCGCGCCCCGACGCCGCCAAGCCCCGGATCGCGGTCGACGACGGGACCCTGCTGCTGGCCAGCGACTACGGGAGCCTGCGGGTGCGCGCCGACGCTCTCGTCCAGGATAACCGGCTGATCACGCTTTCGGCCGTCGCGGACCCGGCGCGCCTGCGGGGCCGGGGATTCGCCGCCGACCTGGGCCGCTCGACGCTAAGCGTCCGCACGCGCGGCGGGCGGGCGGACGTGCGGCTGGATGCGCCGGTGACGACGGCCGGCTCAGGCGATCTCTCCCTGCGGTCCGGCCGCCTGCAGGTGACGGCCGAGGCGCCCTATCCCGACCTCGTGAAGCAGCGCGGCGACGGGGCGCTGACGGTCCATGTCCGGCTCACCGGCGCCCAGGCTTCGGCGGGCGAGCGGACCCTGGACAAGGTCGACGCCCAGGCCGGGTTCGTGGGCCGCACGGCGGGCTGGATTCCCGATCTTGTGGTGAGCGGCAAGCTGGCGGCGGACGTGCGCGCCGACGCCGGCGACCTCGGCGGCGCCCAGGTCCGGCAGGTCCGCGCCGCCGTGACGAGCGATGATCTCCGCTGGAGCCGCAAGGGCGGGGACCGGGTCACGGCCGCGCTGCGCCTGACCGGCTCGCTGGACCGCGCCCAGGCGGCCGACCTGACGCTGCAGAAGGTGACGGCGGCGCTGGCGGGACCGCTGGCGTTGGACCGGTCCGGCCTGCGCCTCACGCTGGCCGGCAGCGCGCTGGGTCACGGCCGCTGGGAAGGCCTGGGTCCGCCCGCAGCGACGGACACGGGCGACATGGTCGCGGTGAAGCGCGCGGCGCGCGGCTTCCGGATCGCCGCGCCTGGGGTCCGGCTGGCGCTGGCGCCCGAGACGGCGCCCGTCCTTGGCGTGTCCCGGCCAGTGGTGCTGCGGCCTGATGCGGGCGGCGAGGTGCGGCTGGCGAGCCTGGCCGGCGGGGCCTGGCGGCTGACCTCCTCGGGCGGCGGCCTGCCCCAGGCCGACCTCACCGCGCGGGACCTGGCCCTGGCCGGCGGCGGGGTCTCGGCGGCGCTGGCCTTCAGCGTCCGCACCTCCATGGGGCCGGTGGAGCAGGGGGTCATCTCGGGCGCCGGGCGACTGAGGATCGCGGACGGCGGGGCGACCTTCACCGCCGCCCGCTGCGTCGACGTCGCGGCGGCGAAGCTGGAGTTCGGCGAGAACGATATCGAAAAGCTCTCCGGCCGCCTTTGCCCGACGGGCGAGCCGCTGGTCCGGTTCGGGGCCGGCGGCTGGCGGATCGCGGGCCGGGCCGAGGCGGTGAACGCGGCCGCGCCCTTCCTGCAGGCGCGGATCGCGGACGCAAGCGGTAGGGCGGCCTTCGGCGGGCGGAACGGACGCCTGCAGGGCCAGGCGGACATCTCCGCGGCGAAGGTCCTGGACGCCGCGCCCGAGGCCCGCTTCCACCCGCTGGCGATGACAGGCCAGGCGCGGCTGGTCGGCGACCTGTGGACCGCCGACCTCGATGTCCGCCTGCCCGAGGGCGCCCACGTGATGACGGCGGCGCTGCGCCACGACGGCGCGAGCGGCCAGGGCGGGGTCGACCTCGACACCGGGATGCTGGTCTTCGCCGAGGGCGGGCTGCAGCCCCTGCAGATCTCGCCGCTGGCCGCCGCCATCGGCTCCCCGGCCACCGGCCAGGCCCGCTTCACCGGCGGCTTCGCCTGGAACCCGGACGCCGGGATCAGCGCCGGCGAGCTCGTCATCCCGCGCCTCGACTTCCAGAGCCCGGCGGGCCGCATCACGGGGCTCTCGGGCAAGGTCGTGCTGACCAGCCTGGCCCCGCTCGTCGCCGCGCCGGGCCAGGAACTGCGCGCCGAGCGGATCGACGCCGCCGCCATCCTGACCAACGTCACCGCCACCTTCGGCCTCAAGGACGAGGCGCTGCAGCTCACGGGCGGCGTGGCCGACGTGGGCGCGGGCAAGGTGCGCATCGAGAGCCTGGAGCTGCCCTTCGACCGGACCGCCACGGTCCGCGGCGTGCTGCGGTTCGAGGGCGTCCAGCTTCACGACATCGTCGAGGCCTCGCCGTTCGGCGACAAGGTCGAGCTGGACGCCAAGGTGAGCGGCCGCATTCCCTTCGAATCCACGGGCAACCGGGTCCGGGTGACGGGCGGCGACCTGAAGGCCATCCAGCCTGGGCGGCTGTCGATCCGCCGTGAGGCGCTGACCACCCTGCAGGCGCCCAGCGGTACGGCCGAACTGGGCGGCAAGCCGGTGGCCGAGATCCAGTCGGACACCTTCGCCGACTTCGCCTACCAGGCCATGGAGAACCTGGCCTTCGACGAGCTGGACGCCACCATCAACAGCCGGTCGGACGGGCGGCTCGGCGTGCTGTTCCACATCAAGGGCCGCCACGATCCCCCGAAGAAGCAGGAGATCCGCCTGAGCCTCATGGACCTCATCCAGCGCAAGTTCCTGGGCCGCAAGCTGCCCCTGCCGTCGAACACCGGCGTGAACCTGACCCTCGACACGACGCTCAACCTGGACGATCTCCTGGCGGACTACGCCGAATACCAGCGGCTTCGCAGTTCAGGCCCGGTTCAGCCGTGACCTGTCATCCCCGCCGCGAGACACGGAGACCCGACCGCATGCAGCTCCGCACGACGACCCTGGCCGGAATGGGGGCGCTCGCGCTCCTGGCCCTGGGCGCCTGCACCCCGACCGTCCGCGTCGAGGTGGCGCCCATCAACATCTACGCCAAGCTGGACGCCGACGTCCGGCTGCGGCTGGACGAGGACGTGAAGGCCTTGATCCAGCAGAACCCGAACCTGTTCTAGCGAGGCATGCCCATGCGTTCCGACTTCTTCAACGTGGGCGCCGCGGTTCTGGCGGCGCTGGCCGTCAGCCAACCCGCGATGGCCCAGGCCGCCAACGCCAAGACCCTGGTCGACGCCGCCAAGGCGCAGGGGGTGGTGGGCGAGCAGTCCGACGGCTTCCTGGGCTACGTGAAGCCCACCGCCGACACCGCGCTCAAGGCCGCCGTCGACGAGATCAACGAAGGCCGCGCCAAGCTCTACCGCGAGGCGGCCGCCAAGAACGGCGTCTCGGTGGAGGCGGCTGGCGCCTCGGCCTTCACCACCGTCGTCCAGAGCAAGCTGAAGCCCGGCGAGTTCTACAAGCCGAACGGCGGCGGCTGGGTCCAGAAGCAGTAAGGCCGGCGGCGCGGGCCGAGGGGGGCTCCAGTTGGTGTCGGGCCTGAATCCGAGGACGCAGGGCGTCCTGCTGATGGCGCTCGCCATGCTCATCATCCCGTCGGTGGATGGGCTGGCGAAGCACCTGTCGGCGACCTATTCGCCGCTGATGATCGGCTGGGTCAGCTTCGCGGCCTCGTCGCTGATCGTCACGCCCATCGCCGTGCGCCTGCACGGGCCAGCCCTGCTGCCCCAGACCCAGAAGTGGCTCCACCTGCTGCGGCTGGTCTTCCTGCTGGCGGCGGCGACGATGTACTTCGTCGCCATATCCCGCATCCCGCTGGCGACGGCGGTCAGCGCCTACTTCATCGGCCCCGTGGTCGCCGCCCTGCTATCGGTGATCGTGCTGAAGGAGCAGATGACGCTCGCCAAGGGGCTCAGCCTGGCGCTGGGCCTGGCCGGGGCGATGGTGATCCTGCAGCCGGGCGTCGGCCCGATCGAGCCCGGCCTGATCCTCGCCTTCGGGTCGGGGGTGGCCTACGCCTGCTTCCAGGTGACGACGCGCCGGATCGCCGAGGCCGCCTCGCCCTTCCAGACGCTGGCCTTCCAGTACCTGATGGGTCTCGTGCTGCTGGCGCCCCAGGCGGCGCTCAACTGGACCACGCCCCACGTCTCGGACCTGTGGCTGTTCGCGGCCATGGGCTCGTGCGGCGTGTTCGCCCACGTCCTGTCGGTGCTGGCCTTCCGCCGCGCGGAGGCTTCGACGCTGGCGCCGCTCAGCTACCTGGAACTGCTGGGCTCGGCCCTGATCGGCTATCTGGCGTTCGGCGACACGCCGGGCGGCTCCGTGGTGATCGGCGCCGCCCTCATCGTCTCGGCCGGGGCGCTGCTGCTGCCCCGGCGGGTGGTCAGTCCAGCACCCGGTACGCCGGCAGCGTGAGGAATTCCTCCAGCGTGTCGGCCAGGCACATGTCGACGAAGATCTTCGTGGCCTCGGCGAAGCGGCCGTTCTCGAACGACCCGGCGGGCAGGGTCTGGCGCAGCGCCGCCATCTCCTCGTCCAGCGCCTGACGGAACAGCTCGGGCGTCACCTCGCGGCCGTCGGCGAGCGTGGCCTTGTGGTGGACCCACTGCCAGATCTGGGTGCGGCTGATTTCGGCGGTCGCCGCATCCTCCATCAGGTTGTAGAGCGGCACGGCGCCGCGGCCGCGCAGCCAGGCCTCGATGTATTGGACGCCGACCCGGATGTTCTCGCGCAGGCCGGCCTCGGTGCGCTCGCCGTCGTGGACCTGCAGCATGTCCTCGCGGGTGACGGTGATGTCCTCGCGCAGCTTGGAAAGCTGGTTCGGCGTCGGCATCAGCCGGTCGAAGACCTCCATGGCGACGGGCACCAGGTCGGGGTGGGCCACCCAGGTGCCGTCATGGCCGTTGGTCGCCTCGCGCTCCTTGTCGGCGCGGACCTTGGCGAAGGCGGCCTCGTTGGCGGCGGGATCGCCCTTCACCGGGATCTGGGCCGCCATGCCGCCCATGGCGAAGGCGCCCCGGCGGTGGCAGGTCTGGATCAGCTTGTACGAGTAGGCCTGCAGGAAGGCCTTGCCCATGGTCATCACCGCCCGGTCGGGGGTCAGGGCGTCGGGCTGGGCCTTCAGGCGCTTGATGAACGAGAAGATGTAGTCCCAGCGGCCGCAGTTGAGGCCCGCCATGTGCTCGCGCAGCTCGTAGATGATCTCGTCCATCTCGAAGGCGGCCGGCAGGGTCTCGATCAGCACCGTGGCCTTGATCGTCCCGTTCGGGATGGCGAGTTCCTTCTGGGCGAAGACGAAGACCTCGTTCCAGAGGCGCGCCTCCAGGTGGCTCTCCATCTTGGGCAGGTAGAAGTAGGGGCCCGAGCCCGCCGCCATCGACGTCTTGGCGCAGTGGAAGAAGTAGAGGCCGAAGTCGAACAGCGCGCCGCTCATCTCCTCGCCGTCCACCAGGGCGTGAGCCTCCGGCAGGTGCCAGCCGCGCGGGCGGACGATCAGGGTCGCGACCTTGTCCTTCAGCGCATAGCTCTTGCCGGTCGAGGGATCGGTGAAGCCGATCTGGTTCGCCCAGCGGTCCTTCAGGTTGATCTGGCCGTCGATCATGTTGCGCCAGGTCGGGGCGCTGGCGTCCTCGAAGTCGGCCATGAACACCCGCGCGCCCGAGTTGAGGGCGTTGATGATCATCTTGCGGTCGACCGGGCCGGTGATCTCGACGCGGCGGTCCAGGAGGTCGCCGGGGATGGGGGCGACCTTCCAGTCGCCGTCGCGGACGGCCTTGGTCTCGGCCAGGAAGTCGGGCTTGGCGCCGGCGTCGAAGCGGGTCTGGCGCTCTTCGCGCAGGGCCAGCAGCTCGAGCCTGCGGTCGTTGAAGCGCTTGTGCAGCTCGGCCAGGAACGCCAGGGCCTCGGGCGTCAGCACCTCGGCGTCGCGGCCCTCGAGGGCGCGGGTGAGCTGAACGGTCGGCCGGGTGGCGAGGTCGAGGGACATGGGGACGCTCCGAGATCGAGGGCCGCGTGCGCGGGCCGCGTGGCGGCCGCGCCTGAAAAGACGGCTCCCCGCCCGGGCCCTCGGAGAGGAGCGGGGAGCCGCGAGATACTTAACGACGTCAGGCCGGCAGGACGAGATGCTCTGTGGCGATCGCGTACCGGGCGGTGGCGCAGGCGCGGGTCTCGTCCGACTTGCGCCGCCAGGCGGCCTTGGCCTCCTCGCGGGTGTCGTACGGGCCCAGCACCTCCGGGGCGCCGCTCTTCAGCGACTTGAAGGCCAGGCAGCTGTACTCGCCGCCGACGACCCAGAACCGTTCCTTGGTCATCATGGTCACTCCGGCGGCCCGGCCTTGCGGCCGGGCGCCTCCTAAGCGTTTAGGCGAACTGGTTCATCGTGTTGTGGACGCCGCCGGCCTTCAGGGCGGCTTCGCCCGCGAAGTACTCCTTGTGGTCGTCGCCGATGTCCGAGCCCGACATGTTCTGGTGGCGCACGCACGGGACGCCCTTGCGAATCTCCTCGCGCTGGACGCCCAGGACGTAGCCCAGCATCCCCTGCTCGCCGAAGTACTCCTTGGCCAGGTTGTCCGTGGACAGCGCAGCCGTGTGGTAGGTCGGCAGGGTGATCAGGTGGTGGAAGATGCCGGCCCGCTTCGCGCCGTCGGCCTGGAAGCTGCGGATGCGCACGTCCGCCTCGACGCCCAGCGGCGTCGCGTCGTACTCGGCGCTCATCAGCTTGGCCTTGTCGTAGGCCGAGACGTCCTTGCCTTCCTTCGCCCAGTCCTCGAACACCTGCTCGCGGAACTTCAGCGTCCAGTTGAACGAGGGGCTGTTGTTGTAGGCGAGCTTGGCGTTCGGGAAGACCTCGCGGACGCGGTCCACCATGCCGGCGATCTGGCCGACGTGCGGCTTCTCGGTCTCGATCCACAGGAGGTCGGCGCCGTTCTGCAGCGAGGTGATGCAGTCGAGGACGCAGCGGTCCTCGCCCGTGCCTTCGCGGAACTGGAACAGGTTGGACGGCAGGCGCTTCGGGCGCAGCAGCTTGCCGTTGCGGGTGATCACGACGTCGCCGTTGCCGACCTGGCTCGGATCGATCTCCTCGCAGTCCAGGAAGCTGTTGTACTTGTCGCCCAGGTCGCCCGGCTCCTTCGAGAAGGCGATCTGCTTGGTCAGGCCCGCGCCGAGCGAGTCGGTGCGCGCGACGATGACGCCGTTGTCCACGCCCAGCTCAAGGAAGGCGTAGCGGACGGCGCGGAGCTTCTGGATGAAGTCCTCGTGCGGGACGGTGACCTTGCCGTCCTGGTGGCCGCACTGCTTCTCGTCCGAGACTTGGTTCTCGATCTGGATGGCGCAGGCGCCGGCCTCGATCATCTTCTTGGCCAGCAGGTAGGTGGCCTCGGCGTTGCCGAAGCCCGCGTCGATGTCGGCGATGATCGGAACGACGTGGGTCTCGAAGTTGTCGATCTTGTCCTGGACCTGCTGCTCCTTGGCCGCGTCGCCGGCCTTGCGGGCGGCGTCGAGGTCGCGGAACAGGCCGCCCAGCTCGCGGGCGTCGGCCTGCTTCAGGAAGGTGTAGATCTCCTCGATCAGCGCCGGGACCGAGGTCTTCTCGTGCATCGACTGGTCCGGCAGCGGGCCGAAGTCGGAGCGCAGGGCCGCGATCATCCAGCCCGACAGGTAGATGTAGCGGCGCTTGGTGGTGCCGAAGTGGCGCTTGATGGCGATCAGCTTCTGCTGGGCCACGAAGCCGTGCCAGCAGCCCAGCGACTGGGTGTAGTTGGCCGGATCGGCGTCATAGGCCGCCATGTCGGCGCGCATGATGCCGGCGGTGTACTTGGCGATCTCCAGGCCGGTCTTGAACCGGTTCTGCAGGCGCATGCGGGCCACGGCCTCGGGGTCGATCCCGTCCCACGCGCCGCCCTTGCCCTTGATGAGCTGGCCCATCTCGATGATGTGGTCTTGGTACGCCATCTGCCTCTTCCGCAATTTACCGGTGTGCGCTGTCGGTCTTTGACAGCCGTCGGGCGCCAATAACGCTTTAAATTCCTAGAGGTGAAGCGACCTTGCGGAGGCAAAAGGCCGCGTTGTCACAGTCCAACCTTGTAAATCATGTAAAAATGTGACAATTGGACAGCATGGCCCTGGCCCCGACCGACCGGAAGCTGTTCCTCGGCGCGCGCATGAAGCGTCTGCGCCGCGACCTGGGCCTGACCCAGACCCGGATGGCCGAGGACCTGGGCGTCTCCCCCAGCTATCTGAACCTCTTGGAGCGCAACCAGCGGCCGGTCACGGCCCAGGTGCTGCTCAGGCTGGCCGAGGCCTACGACCTGGACCTCAAGACCCTGTCGTCCGACCAGGAGTCGGCCAGCGCCACGGGCCTCGCCGAGGTCTTCTCGGACCAGATGTTCCGCGACCTGGGCGTGGCGCGCCACGAGGTGAACGAGGTCGCCGAGAGCGCCCCCCTGGTGTCCGAGGCCATCGTGCGGCTTTACCGGGCCTATCTCGACCAGCGCCGGTTCACCGAACTGGGCGCCATGGGCCGCCCTGAGGAGGGCGACTTCGAGAACTCGATGGTCACGCCCTCGGACTGGGTGCGCGACTACATCCAGGCCCAGAAGAACCACTTCGGGGAGCTGGAGGAGGCCGCCGACGCCCTGGTCGCCGAACTGCAGCCCGAGCCCCAGGACTTCGCCGCCGCGGCCCGCGAGCGCCTGCTGAAGGGGCACAACGTCCAGGTCCGGGTGGTCCCCGTCGACGTGCTGCCCGAGAGCGTCCGGCGGTTCGACTATCACAGGAAGCGCCTGTTCCTGTCCGAGGTGCTGACGGGCGCGGGCCGGTCGTTCGCGCTCGCCTACCAGCTGGCGATCCTCGAGCGCGGCGACCTGCTCAACGGGCTGGCCGACCGGGCCTCTCCGCCCGACCGGCCGACGCGGTCGCTGCTGAAGGTGAGCCTGGCCAACTACCTGGCCGCCGCCCAGCTGATGCCCTACGGCGCCTTCCACGAGGCGGCCGAGCGCACCGGCTACGACCTCGAGCTCGTCAGGGCCCGTTTCGGCGTCTCGTTCGAGCAGGCCTGCCACCGCCTGACCACCCTGGCGCGGCCCGGCCAGCGGGGCGTGCCGTTCTTCATGGTGCGGGTGGATTCCGCCGGCAACATCTCCAAGCGGTTCGCGGGCGGCGCCTTCCCGTTCTCACGCTTCGGCGGGGCGTGTCCGCGCTGGAACATCCACTCCAGCTTCCGCACGCCGGGCCGCATCGTCACCCAGATCGTCGAGACCCCGGACGGCCAGCGCTACTTCACCCTCTCGCGCACCGTCTCGCGGATCGCCACGCCCTATGCCGGCGAGGATTCGGAGCTCGCCATCGGCATGGGCTGCGAGCTGAAGTACGCCGAGCGCCTGGTCTATTCGCGGGGCCTGGACCTGAAGGAGCCGGCGCCCACGGCCATCGGCCCGGCCTGCCGGATCTGCGAGCGTCCGGCCTGTCCCCAGAGGGCCGCCGAGCCCATCAGCCGGACACTGACTGTCGACGATTTCACCAAGTCGATCTCGCCCTACCCGTTCGCCTCGTCCTGACGCCGCGTCACCCTTTGCGCGCCGGGGATTTCCGGGGCAAAAAGGCGTTTCAGCGGAGTAACATGGCTTCATGGCCCCACGCGGCGCGGCGGCGCGATCAACGGACCGGTTCGAGCGCAAGCGCGAGGCCATCCTGGACGGGGCGACCCGCATCCTGAATCGCAAGGGGGTCAAGGGCCTGACGCTCAGCGACGCCGCCTCGGCGGTGGGGCTCTCGACGACCAGCGTCACCTACTACTTCAAGCGCAAGGACGACCTGGCCGCCGCGGTGATCGCGCGCGGCATCGAGGCCTATCACGAGATGGCCGAGAGCGCCCTGGACTCGCCCGTACCGTCCGAGCGGCTGCACGCCCTGCTCACGCTCTATTTCGAGCGGATGCGCCAGACGGCGGTGGAGGACGCCGCTCCCCTGCCGGTGATCTCGGACATGCGCGCGCTGAACGAACCGCGCCGCGAGGAGGTCGCCCAGGCCTACGGGCGGCTGTTCCGCAAGGTGCGCCAGATCTTCGACGCCCCCGAACTCGCCTGGATGACCCGCGGCCGGCGCACGGCGCGGACCCGCATCCTGCTGGAGCAGCTGTTCTGGGCCCACAACTGGCTGCCCAAGTACGATCCCGAGGACTATCCCCGCGTCCGCGACCGGATGCACCACATCCTGATCCACGGCTTCGCCGCCCCCGGCTCGACCTGGGCCCCGGCGCCGATCGCCATGGAGGAGCTGGCGGCCCGCGAGGGCCCTGAGCTGGCGCGCGAGACCTTCCTGTTGGCCGCCACCCGGCTGATCAACAAGCGCGGCTACCGGGGCGCCTCGGTGGACAAGATCTCGGCCGAGCTGAACGTCACCAAGGGCAGCTTCTACCACCACAACGACGCCAAGGACGACCTGGTGGTCGCCTGCTTCGAGCGGACCTTCGAGGTGATGCGCAAGGCCCAGCGGCTGGCCCAGGAGCTTCCCGGCAACCAGTGGGACCGGCTCTGCGCCTGCGCCGCGGCGCTGGCCGAGTTCCAGCTCTCGGACCACGGACCGCTGCTGCGCACCTCGGCCCTCACCGCCCTGCCGGAACAGATGCGCCGGGTGACGGTGGAGCACGCCAACCGCGTCTCGGACCGCTTCGCCTCGATGATCTCGGACGGCATCGCCGAGGGCTCGATCAGCCCGGTCGACCCCTTCATCGCCGCCCAGATGCTGAACGCCACCCTGAACGCCTGCGCCGACCTTGGGGCCCTGGTGCCCGACGTCCGGCCGAAGGCGGCGCCCGCGGTGTTCGCCAAGCCGATGATGATGGGCGTCTTCGACCGCTAGAGCACGGTCAGCACCACCTTTCCGACGTGGGCGCCGCCCTCGAGCCAGGCGTGGGCCGCGGCGGCCTGGGCGAGGGGGAAGGTGCGGTCCACCTGGGGCTTCACCTTGCCGGCGGCGATCCACGGCCAGACCACGCGCTCGATCTCGGCGGCCAGCCGGGCTTTCTCGTCGGCGTCGCGGGGGCGCAGCGTCGAGCCGGTGATCACCGCACGCTTCTGCATGATCCTGAACACCGGGACGGTGATCTCGCCCCCGCCCTGGGCCGCGATGTAGACGATGCGCCCGCCGGTCTTCAGGGCGTCCAGGTTCTTCGGGAAGTAGTCGCCGCCCACCATGTCGAGCACCACGTCGACGCCGCCGGCGTCCTTGGCGGCCTGGGCGAAGTCCTCGGTCGTGGCGTCCACGGCGACGTCGGCGCCCAGCCCCAGCGCGGCCATGGCCTTCTCCGCGCCCCGGGCGGTGGCGATCACCTTGGCGCCCGCGGCCTTGGCCATCTGGATCGCGGTGACGCCGATGCCCGAGGTCGCGCCGTGGACGAGCAGGGTCTCGCCGGCCTTCAGGCCGCCATGCTCGAAGACGTTGGCGTAGACGGTGAACACCGTCTCCGGCAGGGTCGCGGCCTCGGTGAAGTCGAGGCCCGCCGGGATCGGCAGGGCGTGGCGCGCGTCGCAGACGGCGTATTCCGCGTAGCCGCCCCCGCCCAGCAGGGCGCAGACCCGGTCGCCGGCCCGCCAGCGTCCCTCGGCCGCCACGACCTCGCCCGCGACCTCAAGGCCCAGGGTCTCGGGCGCGCCGGGGGGCGGGGGATAGAAGCCGTTGCGCTGGACGATGTCGGGCCGGTTGACGCCCGCGGCGTGCACGCGGATCAGGATTTCCCCGGGGCGGGGCTCGGGTCTCGCCGCCTGGACGGGCTTCAACGCCTCGGCGGCGCCCTTGCCGCCCTCGATGGCGATGGCGGTCATTTCGGTGACGCTCATGCGACGCTCCCGCGCTTGCGCTTGCCTTGGTTGCGAGGTTGGATAGCGCCCAAAGTCGAACGCCGCAAAGGGAGGCCTGCCATGGAAGAGCCGGCGGAAGTTCGGGTCGGACGAGGGCAGCGGCTGGCGGAAGCCCTCCGCGAGGACCTGGAACTGTACGGCGTGAGCGAACTGGAGGAGCGCCTCGAGATGCTCCAGGCCGAGGCCGCTCGCGTGAAGGCGCAGATCGACCGCAAGCGGGCCGGACGGGCCGCGGCGGACGCGCTGTTCTCGCCCCGGCTCGACTGACCGGGGCCGATCTTGGAGCCGGGCGACGGGCGCGGGTTAACCAGGGAGTAACCATCCTGGCACGCGCGTTGCAGGATGGGTCCGGACGCGGACGAAGCGTCCAGCCGTGGGAAAGCTGAAGGGTCAAGGGACGAAATGCACGAGACCAACGCCTTCGGCGGCGCCTGGCGAGCCAATGTGATACAGGACTTCGCCCGCTCGGAGTTGTTCGAGCGGACGTTCCACGAGGGAATGGAGCTGGTCGAGGAGACCGCCGCCTACCTCGATGGCGCGGGGCGCCAGGAATCCAAGCTCCTGTCGCGCAACGCCGCCCTGGCCTACGCTTCCGAGAGCATGCGCCTGACGACGCGCCTGATGCAGGTGGCCTCGTGGCTGCTGGTCCAGCGGGCCGTGCGCGAGGGCGACATGGCCCCGGCCGCGGCCTGCGAGGACCGCTACCGCATGGCCGAGGACACGGGCCGCGACGCCGAGCACGCCGCCGAGGACCTGCCCACGGGCCTGCTTATGCTGCTGGACCGCGCCGAGCGGCTCTACGAGCGCGTCCGCCACCTGGACCGCCGCATGTATGTGGAGGGCGAGGGCCTGGCCCAGCCCAACCAGGTGCTCTCGCACCTCGACCGCCTGAAGACCGCCTTCGGGGCCTGATCCCCGGGGCGTCAGGCATGGAAAACGCCGCGAAGGGCTGCCCCTCGCGGCGTTCTGAATTCCTGCAGACCCTGGATCCCCGATTGCGCGGGGATGAGTCCGGCCTTACGGCCGGCTCACTTGCGGGTGAAGGCGCCGAACTTGGCGTTGAAGCGCGACACGCGGCCGCCGCGGTCCAGAAGCTGGTGGCCGCCGCCCGTCCACGCCGGATGCGTCTTCGGGTCGATGTCCAGGTTCAGGGTGTCGCCCTCTTTGCCGAGGGTCGAACGGGTCTTGTAGGTGGTGCCGTCCGTCATCACCACGGTGATGAAGTGGTAGTCGGGGTGGATGTCTTGTTTCATCGCGTCGGCGCCTGACGTAAAGGAGCGGCCAAATTGGAACGGCCGCCGGCAAAGGCGGCCAAAAGGAAGCCGGGCGTATAGAGAAACCCCGGGGGAATTGCAAGGTGCGCGTAGATGAGTGAACCGGGGCCCGAGGTTTCCGCGCCAGGACGCCCGAGCGCGGGCCAGGCCCTGGCCCAGAACCTCACCGAGGCCGCCGACCGCCGCGGGCGCAGCCGCAACGTCGGCGCGCTCAGCCGCCTCCTCCCGTTCGTGCGCACCCACTGGGGGGACGCCACCCTCTCGGGCCTGTTCCTGCTGCTGTCCACCAGCGCCACCCTGGGCATGTCGGGCGCCATCCGCCTGCTGGTCGAACACCTGACCAAGGCCAAGTCCGACCCGGGCTCCATCGACCGCTGGTTCCTGCTGATCGGGGCCGTGGCCCTGGTCCTCGCCTTCGCCACGGCGCTCCGGTACTTCTTCATCACCAAGCTGGGCGAGCGGGTGGTGGCCGACCTGCGAAAGGCCGCCTACGCGCATATCCTGACCCTCGACCCCGCCTTCTTCCTCCAGACCCGCACCGGCGAGGTGCTGTCGAGGCTCACCACCGACATCGCCATCGTCGAGAACCTGCTGGGCAGCTCGATCTCGATCGCGCTGCGCAACCTGCTGACCCTGATCGGCGCACTGGTCCTGCTGGTCATCGTGAGCCCCAAGCTGACCGGCCTTGTCCTTCTCTCCTTCCCGGTGGTGCTGGCGCCGCTGTTCCTGTTCGGCCGCCGGGTGCGCAAGCTGACCGCCACGGCCCAGGACCGCTTCGCCGACGCCGTGGGCTTCGCGGGCGAGAACCTGGACGCGCTCGAGACCGTGCAGGCCTTCGGGCGCGAGGGGGCGGCGGCCGAGACCTTCGGCGCCGCGGTGGAGGGCGCCTTCCGCACCTCGGTCCGGCGGATGACCGCCCGGGCGGTGATGACGGCCCTGGTCATCGCCCTCGTCTTCGGCGGCATCGTGGGCGTCTTCTGGCTGGGGGTCCATTCGGGCCTGCGCGGCGAGATGAGCTGGGGCGCGCTCTTCCAGTTCGCCTTCCTGTCGGTGATGGCCGCGGGCTCGGTGGGCGCGCTCGGCGAGACCTGGGGCGACGTCCAGAAGGCGGCCGGCGCCATGGAGCGGGTGGGCGAGCTGCTGGACGCCCGGCCGGGCGTCGCCGCGCCGCCGAACCCGACGCCCCTGCCCAAGCCGGCGCGCGGCGAGGCGGTGTTCGAGGACGTGACCTTCGCCTATCCGGGCCGCCCCGACCTGCCAGCGCTGAAGGGCTTCTCGCTGCATGTGCGGCCGGGCGAGCGGGTGGCCCTGGTCGGGCCTTCCGGCGCGGGCAAGAGCACTGTGCTGCGCCTGCTGCTGCGCTTCTACGATCCGCAGGAAGGCCGGGTGCTGCTGGACGGGGTGGACCTGCGCGACGCCGATCCGGCGCAGGTCCGCGCGCGCATGGCGCTTGTCGCACAGGAGAGCCCCCTGTTCTCCGGCTCGGCCATGGACAACGTGCGCTTCGGCCGGGCCGAGGCCAGCGACGAGGAAATCCGCGCCGCCGTGCGCGCCGCCCGCGCCGAGGGCTTCCTGAAGGCCCTGCCGCAGGGCCTGGACACGCCGGTGGGGGACCGGGCCCGCACCCTGTCGGGCGGCCAGCGGCAGCGGCTGGCCATCGCCCGCGCGCTCGTCCGCGAGGCGCCGATCCTGCTCCTGGACGAGGCCACGAGCGCGCTGGACGCCGAGAACGAGCGGCTGGTGCAGCAGGCGCTGGACAAGGCCATGCACGGGCGCACCACCCTCGTCATCGCCCACCGGCTCGCCACGGTGCTCAAGGCCGACCGCATCGTCGTCATGGACGAGGGCCGGGTGGTGGAGGAGGGGACGCACCACGACCTGGTGGCCAGGGGCGGCCTCTACGCTCGTCTCGCTGCCCTGCAGTTCGGCCCGGCGGCCGAAGGGGCGGCCTAGCTTCGGGCCTTCACGGCCAGGCCGGGGAAGTCGCTGAAAAGCCCGTCGACGTCGGCGGCGTACAGCGCCTTGAACACAGCCTCGACGTCGCCGTGGGCCGCGGGCCCGCCCGGCCGCTGCAGGCCCTTGGGCAGGAAGGCGTTCTCGGCCCGCACCGTCCAGGGATGGACCTTGAGGCCGGCCGCATGGGCGTCCCGCACCAGGCTCGTGGCCGGGGCGAGCGCGCCGTCGGCGACGGGGACCACCAGCGTCCACTCGGGTCCCAGCCCCTCGGCGAAGCCCGCGATCTCCTTCAGCCCCGCCGGGGTGAGCATCTGGGCGTAGGTCGTCCCCGGGCGGTCGGCGGGCCCGCCCTCGCGCGAGACGAGGAACACGCGGCGCGCCTTCGACAGGGCCCCGAACGTCCTGAGCGGGGCCGCCTCGAAGCACTGGACGAACACCGGGGCCGTGCGGCTGTCGAGGCCGTTCGTCTTCAGGGCGTCGACCAGGCGGGCCTCCACCGGCAGGCCGAGGCTCCGGAAGTAGCTCGGGTGCTTCATCTCGGGATAGACGCCGATGGTCCGGCCCGTGCGGCGCCCCTCGGCCCGGGCGAGGTCCAGCACCTCCTGGAAGGTCGGGATCGCCTCCTGGCCGTCGAAGGCCGCGCTCCCGGGGCGAAGCGCCGCCAGCCGCTCGCGGGCGCGGAGCGTCTTCAGCTCGGCCAGCGTGAAGTCCTCGGTGAACCAGCCCGTGACCTGTTCGCCGTCGATGGTCCTGGTCGTCTTGCGGTCGGCGAACTCGGGGCGTTTCGCAACGTCGGTCGTGCCGCCGATCTCGTTCTCGTGGCGGGCCACGAGATGGCCGTCCTTGGTGGGCACGAGGTCGGGCTCGATGAAGTCGGCGCCTTCCTCGATGGCCAGGCGGTAGCCCATCAGGGTGTGTTCGGGGCGTTCGCCGCTCGCCCCGCGGTGGGCGATGACGATCGGACGTTTCGGCTTGGCGAAGGCCGGCCCGGCGAAGGCAGGGGCGGCGACGGCCACGAGGCCGGAGATGGCGAGGGCGCGGCGGGTCAGGCTCATGGCCCCCACCTTAACCGCTTCTGTGACAAATCTACCGGCGATCAGGCTGCGGCGTGCAGGCGGTCCAGCAGCAGCGGGTGGATGTCGAGGTTGCCGGCGCAGATCGAGCCCTTGGTCAGCATGTCCTCGCCGCCGTCGGCGTCGGTCACCTTGCCGCCGGCCTCGGTGACCATCAGCAGGCCCGCCGCCAGGTCCCAGGCCTTCAGGTCGCGCTCCCAGTAGCCGTCGAAGCGGCCCGCCGCGACCCAGGCGAGGTCCAGCGCCGCCGAGCCGAAGCGGCGGACGCCCGCCACCCGCTGGCTGATCTGGTGCAGCTCCTTGAGGAACCGGGCGTGCTGGCCGTGGCCGAGGAAGGGGATGCCGGTGGCCAGCACCGACTCGTCCAGCCGCTGGCGGGCGGCGACCCGCAGGCGGTGGTCGTTGACGTAGCAGCCCTTGCCCTTCTCGGCCCAGAACAGCTCGTTGGTGGCGGGGTTGTAGGTCACCGCCGCCACGATCCCGGCGCCCTCGCGCTGGAGGGCGATGTTGATGGCGAAGTGCGGGATGGCGTGCAGGAAGTTGGTCGTGCCGTCCAGCGGGTCGACGATCCAGGTGTGGGTCTTGTCGGTGCCCTCGATCATGCCCCGCTCCTCGCCCCAGAAGCTGTAGCCGGGGCGGGCCTTGGTCAGGGCCTCGAACAGCACCTGCTCGGCCTTGAGGTCGGCGGCGGAGACGAAGTCGGCGGGCGCCTTCTTGGCCACCTGCAGTTCGGCGAGCTCGCCGAAGTCGCGATTGAGCCCGCGCGCGGCCTTGCGCGCGGCGTCGCTCATTACTTTCAGAAGGGCCGATTGGGCGATCATGGGCGGCGGAACCTAGTGGCCGGGCCTTCGCAAAGCAAGGCGGCGCTCACGCGCGCTCCGCCACGCCCTTGGCGATCTCGGCGTTGAGGGCCTTCACGGCGGCCGCGGGGCCCTCGCCGTGGGACCAGACGCCGGCCGATACGGCCAGGAAATCCGCCCCCGCCCGGGCCAGGTCGCGGGCGTTCTCCACCGTGATCCCGCCGATGGCGACGCAGGGGACCTCCATCGTCTCCTGCCAGATGGTGAGGACCTCGGGGTCGGCGCGGGTCTTCGGCTCCTTGGTGGTGGTCGGATAGAAGGCGCCGAAGGCCACGTAGTCGGCGCCGGCCTCGGCGGCCTCCATGGCGAGGTGGCGGCTGTCGTGGCAGGTGACGCCCACGATCCTGTCCTTGCCCATCAGCCGGCGGGCCTCGGCGTAGGGGGCGTCGTCCTGGCCGATGTGGACGCCGTCGCAGCCCAGCCTGGCGGCCAGGTCCGGCCGGTCGTTCAGGATCACCGCCACGCCGCGCGCCTGGGCGATGGGGGCGAGCGCGTCCACGGCGGCGGCCACCACCTCGTCGGGCTGGTCCTTCAGGCGGATCTGCAGGGCGGCGACATCGCCGGCGTCCAGGGCGTGGGCCAGCACGTGGCCGAAGCCCGCCAGGTCGTCGATCCGGGGCGGCGTGATGAGATAGAGGCGGCAGGGGCTTTCGGCCATGCGGCCCTAGACCCTACTTCAGCAGCGCTTTCAAGGCGTAGGCGACGATGGCCGTCGCCAGGGCCGCCCCGATCGCCAGGCCGAAGAACCAGGCGAGCCGCTTCCAGAGGGGCGCGAGCGGGGCGTCCGCCTCGGGCGGCGGCTCAATGATATCCCGCATCGGCGCTGACCTTGCCCCGGAAGAGCCAGTAGACCCAGGCCGTGTAGCCCAGGATGAAGGGCAGCAGGATCGCCACGCCCACCAGCATCAGGCCCAGCGCGTTGTCGGCCGAGGCCGCGTCGCGGAAGGTCATGTCGTAGGGCACGATGTTCGGGAAGAAGCCGACGGCGAGGCCCAGATAGCCAGACAGGAAGACGGCGAAGGCGCCCAGGAACGGGAAGCCGTGGGACTTCCGGCGCAGGCCGGCCACGATGGCCGCGAGCCCCGCCAGCCCCACGGCCGGGATCGGCAGCAGGGGCAGGAGGGCCGACAGCTCCACCGCGCCGCCCTCGAAGCCCCAGCGGGCGGCGATGCGGGGATGCACGGTGAGGGTCGCGGCGCTCACCGCGAAGAGCAGGCCCGCCGTCAGCGCCATCGAGATCCAGGCCCAGCGGCGGGCGCGGCCGTGCAGCTCGTCCTCGGTCTTCCAGATCAGCCAGGTCGCGCCCAGCAGCGCGTAGCCGGCCAGCAGGCCCAGGGCCACCAGCACGGTGTAGGGGGTCAGCCAGTCGAACGGCCCGCCGGCGAACTGGCCCTCCTCGAGCCGCACGCCCTGGATGAAGCCGCCCAGCACGAAGCCCTGGGCGATGGTCGCCGTGATCGAGCCGCCCGCGAAGGCGGCGGTCCAGAACCGCTTGCCGCGCCGCCGGCCCCGCAGGCGGAACTCGAACGCGACGCCGCGCAGGATCAGCGCCAGCAGCATCAGCAGGATGGGGATGTAGAGCGCCGGCATCAGCGCGCCGTAGGCGGCCGGGAACGCGGCGAAGAGGCCGCCCCCGCCCAGCACCAGCCAGGTCTCGTTGCCGTCCCACACGGGCGCCACCGTGTCCATCATGGTGTCCCGCTCCTGCGGCGTGGCCGCGAAGGGGAAGAGGATGCCGACGCCCAGGTCGAACCCGTCGAGCAGGACGTACATCAAGACGCCGACGGCGATCACGCCGGCCCAGATCAGGGGAAGGTCGAGGTTCACGGGCGTCCCTCCTCAGGCTCACCGCGAGGCTCATCGGGCGCCGCGCCCAGGGCGTAGCCCGGCGGCCGGGGCTTGAGCGGCGGGGCCGTGTCCTCCGGCTCGGGCGGCCTTGGCCCCTCGGCCACCAGGCGCAGGATGTAGAGCGCGCCTACGCTGAACACGATGGCGTAGATCACCATGAAGGCGAGCAGCGAGGCCGAGACCGGGCCGGCCGAGACCGGGGAGACGGCGTCGGCGGTCCGGAGCACGCCGTAGACCACGTAGGGCTGGCGGCCGACCTCGGCGACGATCCACCCCGCCACCACAGCCACGAACCCTGCCGGTCCCATGGCCACGCACGACCAGAGGAACGGCCGAACGTTCTCAGGCCCCCGCTTGCGCCAGATCAGCCAGACGCCCCAGAGGCCGAGCGCGATCATCAGGAGGCCCAGACCCACCATGACCCGGAAAGCCCAGAACACGACGGCCACCGGCGGCCGATCCTCGGGCGCGAAGGCCTTCAGGCCCTGGACCTCTGCGGCGCTGTCGCCGGCGGTGATCCAGCTGCCGATCTTGGGGATCGAGATTTCCCAGCGGTTGCGTTCGGCCTCGCGGTCCGGCCAGGCGGCGATGTGGAAGGGCTGCTCGGCGCGCGTCTCCCAGAAGGATTCGATGGCGGCCAGCTTGGCCGGCTGCACGCGCAGCACCTCCTTGCCCGACAGGTCGCCCACGACGAGCTGCAAGGGCGCCACGATGGCGAACATGCCGATGGCCATGCGCAGCGCGATCCGGGATTCCGGCTCGTCCGGCCGCTTCAGCAGGCGCCAGGCCGAAGCCGCGCCCACCACCAGGGAGGTGGTCAGATAGGCGGCCAGCACCATGTGGGCCAGGCGCTCGGGGAAGGTGGGCGAGAAGATCACCTGCCACCAGTCGGCGGCCCGAAGCGAGCCGTCGGCCAGGGTCTCGAAGCCGGTCGGATGCTGCATCCAGCTGTTGGCCGAGATGATCCAGAAGGCCGAGAGCAGGGTGCCGAAGGCCACCATGGCCGTGGCGGTGAAGTGCAGGCCCGGCCCCACCTTGCGCCAGCCGAACAGCATCACGCCCAGGAAGCTCGCCTCCAGGAAGAAGGCGGTCAGCACCTCGAAGGCCAGCAGGGGACCGATCACCGGCGAGGCGACGGTCGAGAAGACGCTCCAGTTGGTGCCGAGCTGGTAGCTCATCACCACGCCCGAGACGACGCCCATGCCGAACGAGATCGCGAAGATCTTCACCCAGAACAGGTAGAGCGTCTTGAACGCCTCGTTCTTGGTCCAGAGCCATAGCCCCTCGAGCACCGCCAGGAAGCTGGCGAGGCCGATGGTGAAACTGGGGAAGATGATGTGGAACGCCACGGTGAACGCGAACTGCAGTCGCGACAGCATGAGGGCGTCGAGTTCCATGTCAGGCCTCGCAACCTCCGAAGGGACAAGCCCCGGAGCGTCTCTCCCGTGGGCGTCGAACGCCCTGGCCGCACTGTAGCGCCTGCGGCGTCCCGTCGCGCGCTCAAAGTGTGAGAATGACTTGCAAAAGCGTTCGCATCTGGTAAGGGAAAAGCCGTCAGTCGGGAGGCTCCGCGCGCCCCATGTACGTGTGCAACTGCAACGGCATCCGTGAACGCGAGGTCCGCGCGGCCATCGCCGCCGGCGCGACCCGCCCCGCCCAGATCTTCAAGGCCTGCGAGTCCCGTCCCCAGTGCGCGCGCTGCGTCTGCGACATGAACCGGATGCTGGACGAAGAGGCCGAGGCCCTGCGCTACGCGGCCGAGTAGAGATCAGCGCGGCTCCAGGTCGACCAACGGCACGCTGAACGTCTTTCCATCGCACGAATAGCGAAACGAGATTCGACGCTGCGCCCGGGCCAGGGCGGCTTCGTTCCGAGCCTCGATCGTCAGCATCTCGCCGAGGAAGAGGCGTCCCTGCCGCGCCTCGCGCGAACCGGTCGCGACGAATCCCGCGCGATAGCGGCAGGTCAGGGCCTCGCACCGGACATCATAGTAGAGCGCGCCGTCGGCGAGCGTCCTGGCGCGATACTCCGACAGCGGCCTGGGATCGATGCCGTCGTCGATGAACAGGGTAAGCTTCGTCCCCAGCCGCGCCTCGGCGGCGCGCCGTCGCGCAAGGAGGCGGGGCGTGGGCGGGCGGGCCACGAGGGACTGAATCTCGATCGCCTCGGCATAGGGTCGAGGCATGTGGAAATCCCCGTGGGCGCAAGCGGGCGGCGGGGCTCCATTGAACATGCGGCTTCCTCCGGCCTCGGGCCTGCAGGTGAGTATTCCTCGCAATCATAGGCTTTGACAGGCGCCCCGGGCCGCCTGACCTTCCGCGCTTCGGCGAACCAGGGAGTCTCGGGCCATGCAGGGCGACAAGGCGATCATCCGGCTGCTCAACGCGGTGCTGACCAACGAGCTGACGGCCGTGAACCAGTACTACCTGCACGCCCGGATGTACGAGAACTGGGGCTTCGCGCGCCTGGGCAAGATCACCTACGAGGAATCGATCGGCGAGATGAAGCACGCCGACAAGCTGATCCGGCGCATCCTCTTCCTCGACGGCCTGCCGAACCTCCAGGACCTGCACAAGCTGGCCATCGGCGAGAGCGTGGCCGAGGGCCTGGCCGCCGATCTGGCGCTGGAGACCGGCGGGCGGGTGACGCTGATCGACGGGATCAAGCAGTGCGAGGCCGCCGCCGACTTCGTCTCGCGCGAGGTGCTGACCGAAATCCTGTCCGACACCGAAGAGCACATCGACTTCCTCGAGACCCAGATCGGCCTGCTGAAGAGCCTGGGCGAGCAGAACTATCTGCAGAGCGCCATGGGCGAACTGGGCGAGGCGGACTGAGGCCTCACGGGCCGTCCAGGTCGATCCGGTCGTCGTAGCCGTGTCGGGCCGAGTAGAAGACCAGCCACATGAGCACGGCCGCCAGGGCGGCGACCACGAGGACCCCGCCCGCCACGTAGGGCCAGATGGGGCCGAGGCTCCGCCATCCGCCGCCCAGCCGTGAGCCCTGGTAGAACGCCCAGCCGGCGAACACCGCGAAGGCGGCCAGTCCCGCGAAGGTGAGGCCGAGGACGAGGGCGTGCTTGCGCATGCCGTCATAACCCGCGGCGGACGAGGCCTGTTCCTAGCGGGTAGCGGTCCAGTCGGCGCCCTTGTCCTCGCCGTCGAGGAAGGCCAGGGCGGTGCGCGGCAGGTCTGGCGACAGGAAGATGTCGTAGTGGGTGCGGCCGGGCAGGATGGCCAGGCGGTTCTTCGACATGGTCTCCCGCTGCCAGCCGGCGTCGCGCAGGCCGCCTCCCAGCAGCTGGTAGAACTTCACCTCGTGCTCGGGCCGGTACATGTCGCTGTCGCCGAAGACGATCATGACCGGCATGGTCAGTTTCGGGACCAGGCCGGCGTAGTCGTAGTCCTTGCGCATGAAGTCCCCGAGGATGTCGAGCAGCTTGGGGAAGTCCTGCTTGCGCGGGGCGACCGCCATGTAGCCGTCGTACATGGGCGTGCCCTTCATGGATTCCGCGGCCTGGCCGGTCAGCGTGCCCTGGATCTTCCGCATGTCGGCGTAGAAGCCGTCGGCGGCGTAGCCGGTGGAGACCAGCACCAGCTTGTTCACCCGCTCGGGATGCTGGGCAGCGAGCTGGAAGGCGACGCCCCCGCCCAGAGAATAGCCCATGACGTCCACCTTGCCGTAGCCGAGCTTGCCGAGGAGCGCGTCCATGTCGGCCCCCATGTTCTCCAGCGTGAAGGGCCGGTCGGTCAGGGCGGTGCGCCCGTGGCCGTACAGGTCGACGGCGATCACCTGGCGTCCCACTGCGAAGGCTGGCAGGACGGGCCGGAACATGTCGATGGAGCCCAGGCCGCCGTGCAGCAGCAGCAGCGGCCGGCCCTCCCCCTGGATCTCGTAGTAGTAGCGGACCCCATTGGCCTCGACGTAGCCGCTCCTGGCGGGCTTGGACGCCGTCATTGCAGTCTCCCTGACAGGCTGGGCCGAGTGAGCGGCCAGCGGCGCGGCCGCGGCGGCCGCCAGGGCGGCGCCGGCCAGGATCGTGCGGATCAGCTTGGACATGACCTTCTCCCGTCCATGCGGCGGCCGGGTCGGCGCGCCTTCATGGCTGGAAGACGAACGGCCGCGCCGGAAACCGACGCGGCCGCCCAAAAAAGGTCGAGCTTGGAAGGGAGGCCTATTCGGCCGCGACCCGGGTGGCGTCGATCTTGGGCGCGAGCTCGCCCGAGGCGTAGCGCTTGGCCATGGCCGACATCGGCAGCGGCTTGATCTTCGAGGCGTGGCCGGCCGTGCCGAACTCCTCGAAGCGCTGGACGCAGACCTTGCGCATGGCCTCCTTGGCGGGCTTCAGGTAGCCGCGGGGATCGAACTCGCCGGGCTTCTCGGCGAACACCTTCCGGATGGCGCCGGTCATGGCCATGCGGTTGTCGGTGTCGATGTTGATCTTGCGCACGCCGTGCTTGATGCCGCGCTGGATCTCCTCCACCGGCACGCCCCAGGTCTGGGGCATCTCGCCGCCGTACTGGTTGATGATGTCCTGCAACTCCTGCGGCACGGACGAAGAGCCGTGCATGACGAGGTGGGTGTTGGGCAGGCGGCGGTGGATCTCCTCGATCACATTCATCGCCAGCACCTCGCCGTCGGGCTTGCGGGTGAACTTGTAGGCGCCGTGGCTGGTGCCCATGGCGATGGCGAGCGCGTCGACCTCGGTGGCCTTCACGAACTCGACGGCCTGGGCCGGGTCGGTCAGGAGCTGGTCGTGGCCGAGCTTGCCCTCGAAGCCGTGGCCGTCCTCCTTCTCGCCCATGCCGGTTTCCAGCGAGCCCAGCACGCCGAGCTCGCCCTCCACCGAGGCGCCGACCCAGTGGGCCATGTCCACCACGTTGCGGGTGACGCGGACGTTGTAGTCGTAGTCGGCGGGCGTCTTGCCGTCGGCCTTCAGCGAGCCGTCCATCATCACGCTGGTGAAGCCGTACTGGATGGCCGTGGCGCAGGTGGCTTCGTTGTTGCCGTGGTCCTGGTGCATGCAGATCGGGATGTCCGGATACATCTCGGCCATGGCGTCGATCAGGTGCTTGAGCACGATGTCGTTGGCGTAGGACCGGGCGCCGCGGCTGGCCTGCATGATCACCGGCGAATCGGTGGCCTCGGCGGCCTCCATGATCGCCAGCGCCTGCTCCATGTTGTTGATGTTGAACGCGGGCACGCCGTAGCCGTGCTCGGCCGCGTGATCCAGAAGCTGTCGAAGCGTAATCCGGGCCATATCCCTAGGTCCCCACCTGTCTACTACCGCGCGAGGGCCGCCACTCCGGGCAGCTCCTTGCCTTCCATCCACTCAAGAAACGCGCCACCGGCCGTCGAGACGAACGTGAAATCGTGGGCGACCTGCGCCGCGTTCAGGGCCGCCACCGTATCACCCCCGCCTGCCACCGCCACCAGCTTCCCCGCCTTGGCGAGCGCGGCGGCGTGCCGCGCGGCGGCGACCGTGCCCTTGTCGAAGGGCGGCATCTCGAAGACGCCGAGGGGGCCGTTCCAGATCAGGGTCCTGGAGTTGTCCATGGCGCGGCAGAGCCGTTCGACCGTCGCCGGGCCGGCGTCGAGGATCCGTTCGTCCTCGTCCACGTGGCCGACTTCGCGGACACGCGCCGGCGCGCCCGGCGCCAGCTTTTCGGCCACCACGATGTCGATGGGCAGGAAGAGCTTGCAGTTGTTCTGGCCGGCCAGGCGGATGATGTCGCGCGCGGTGTCGGCCAGCTCCTTCTCGCAGTAGGAGGCGCCGACGTCGTGGCCCTGGGCGAACAGGAAGGTGTTGGCCATGCCGCCGCCGATCGCGAGCTTGTCCAGCTTGGTGACCAGGTGGCTCAAGAGGTCGAGCTTGGTGGAGACCTTGGAGCCCCCGACGATGCCCAGCACCGGCCGCTCGGGACGGCCCAGGGCGGCGTCCAGGGCGTTCAGCTCCAGCCGCATCTGCTCGCCCGCGAAGGCCGGCAGGCGATGGGCCAGGGCCTCGGTGGAGGCATGCGCCCGGTGGGCGGCGGAGAAGGCGTCGTTGACGTAGAGGTCGCCGTTGGCGGCCAGGGCGTCGGCGAACTGGCGGTCGTTGGCCTCCTCGCCGGCGTGGAAGCGGACGTTCTCGAGCAGGAGGACGTCGCCGGGCTTCATCGCATTGACCGCCTCGCGGGCCTTCTGGCCGATGCAGTCGTCGGCGAAGGCTACCGGGAGGCCCAGCACCTCGGACAGCGCGCCGACGACCGGCTTCAGGCTCATGGACGGCACGACCTTGCCCTTCGGGCGGTCGAAGTGCGCGAGCAGAATGACCTTGGCGCCGCCCTTGCGGAGCTTGTCGATGGTCGGCCGGGCGGCGCGCAGGCGGGTGTCGTCGGTCACCCGACCGTCGTCCATGGGCACGTTGAAGTCCACGCGCACCAGGGCGCGCCGGCCCTGGAGATCGGCGTCGTCGAGGGTGCGGAAGGTCATGGGAGCCTCGACTTAGAGGAACTTCGCCATGTGGACGGCGGTGTCGCTCATCCGGGTCGAGAAGCCCCACTCGTTGTCGTACCAGGAGAGGACGCGGCCGAGGCCGCCGTCGATCATCTGGGTTTGCGGCAGGGCCACGGTGGACGAGGCGGCCACGTGGTTGAAGTCCATGGAGACCAGCGGCTCCTTGGTCACGGCCAGGACGCCGCGCAGCGGGCCCGAGGCCGCGGCCGCTTCCATCGCGGCGTTGATCTCTTCCACGCTCACCTTGCGGCCCGGCACGAAGTTGAGGTCGACCACCGAGACGTTGGGGGTCGGCACGCGGATCGAGGAGCCGTCCAGCTTGCCGGCCAGTTCCGGGATCACCAGGCCGAGGGCCTTGGCGGCGCCGGTCGAGGTCGGGATCATCGACATGGCCGCGGCGCGGGCGCGGTAGAGGTCCTTGTGCAGGGTGTCCAGCGTCGGCTGGTCGCCCGTGTAGGAGTGGATGGTGGTCATGTAACCACGCTCGATGCCGCAGAGGTCCTGCAGGACCTTGGCCACGGGGGCGAGGCAGTTGGTGGTGCACGAGGCGTTGGAGATGACCAGGTCGTCCTTGGTCAGGGTCTCGTGGTTCACGCCGTAGACGATGGTCTTGTCGACGCCGTCGGCCGGGGCCGAGACGATGACGCGCTTGGCGCCGGCTTCGAGGTGGGCGGAGGCCTTTTCCTTCGAGGTGAAGAGGCCGGTGCACTCGAGCGCGATGTCGACGCCCAGGTCCTTGTGCGGCAGTTCGGCCGGGTTGCGGACGGCGGTCACCTTGATCGGGCCGAAGCCCACGTCGATCGTGTCGCCGTCGACCGTGACATTGCCCGGGAAGCGGCCGTGCACGCTGTCGTAGCGCAGCAGGTGGGCGTTGGTCTCGACGGGGCCGAGGTCGTTGATGGCGACCACCTGGATGTCCGTGCGCGCGTGCTCGACGATCGAGCGCAGGACCAGACGGCCGATGCGACCGAAACCGTTGATGGCGACGCGGACGGGCATGGGCGGTGATCTCCTGGCTGCGGCCTGGTGGAACGGCCGACGTTCTGTGGCGGGCGTTCTTCAAGGCGGGCGCGCGCGAGTCAACCCCTGGAGCCTCATGGGGCCCGCGTCGGCGCGTCTGAGATCTGGCCGCTCGGCCCGCTCCGGACCTTCCCGTCAGCGGCCGGCGGTCTTCGTCCCTTCCACTGCGGCCTTGAGGCCCGGCGCGAATTCGGCGCCGTGGATCACCTGCATCGAGGAGCCGCTCAGCGCACTCCCGAACGGCTCGGCTCGGCCGCCCAGGCAGCGCTCCAGGAAGTGCTCGCTGGTCGCGAAGAACGCGAGGTTGTTCTCCGGCCTCGCGAAGCCGTGGCCCTCGTCTGGGAAGAGGACATAGGTCACCGGGATGCCCTTGGCCTTCATGGCCTCGACGATCTGGTCGCTCTCGGCCTTGTTCACGCGCGGATCGTTGGCGCCCTGGCCGATCAGCAAGGGCCGCTTGATCTGGGCGGCCTTGAACAGCGGGGAGCGCTCCTTCAGCAGGGCCTGGCCTTCCGGCGTCGTCGGGTTGCCGATCGCCCGGTAGAACTGCGCCTTCCCCGCCTCCCAGTAGGGCGGGATGGTCTTCAGGAGCGTGGCGAGGTTCGAGGGGCCGACGATGTCCACGCCGCAGGCGAACTGGTCCGGCGTGAAGGCCAGGCCCACCAGCGTCGCATAGCCCCCGTACGACCCGCCCATGATCGCCACCTTCTCCCGGGTGGTCACGCCCGCCTTCACCGCCCAGCCGACGGCGTCCAGCAGGTCGTCGTGCATCTTGCCGCCCCACTCCTTGTCTCCGGCGTTGATCCACGCCTTGCCGAAGCCGGTGGAGGCCCGGAAGTTGGTCGACAGCACCGCATAACCGCGGTTGGCCAGCCACTGGTGCAGGCTGTTGTAGCCGAAGCCGTCGCGGCCCCAGGGTCCGCCGTGGACCACCAGAACCAGCGGGACCGCCTTCTCCGGCCTGCCGTCGCCGTTGACGTCGGAGCCGGGCGGGAGGGTCAGGTAGGAGACCGCCGTGAAGCCGTCGCGGGTCTTGATCTCCACCGGGTGCATGGGCTGCAGCGGCGCGCCCTCGAGCTCGGGACGGGTGGTGTAGAGCTTGGTGACGGTCTTGGCCTTGCGGTCGTAGAGCCACATGGCCGTGGGCTCGGTGACCCGGTCCTCGCCGACGGTCCAGAGGCTGTCGTCGTCGGTGCGCGAAGTGACCTGGAACTGGCCCTTGAGCTTGCTCTTCAGGAAGTCGAGGTCGGGCTTGATGGCCGGGTCGACCGGCCGCCACTCGTGCTTCAGGTAGTTCACGCCATAGGCCTGGACCTTGCCGGTCTTCGGGTCGGCCAGTCCGCCGCTCACGTCGGCGCGGGCGTCCTCGCCCAGAACCGTGGTCTTGCCGCTCGCCAGGTCCTGGGCGACCAGGGCGGCGGTGTTCCGGCCGCGGCTGTCCACCCAGTAGAGCGTCTTGCCGTCACGGGTGAACCCGGCGGGCGCGGTGGTGAGCGCGTCGGTCGGCTCGATGACCGAGATCGGCTTCTCCGACACCGTTTGGCCGTCGATGGCGAAGACCTCCTGCCCCCCGTCGGCGCGTGGCTTCAGAGCCAGGCGGACTTTCAGCTGCTCATCGGCGATGAAGCCGCCGAAGCCCGGGTTCTGGAAGACGAGCGTCAGCTTGCCGGTCTTCAGGTCCAGGCTGTGCACGTCATGCCAGCGCGGGTCGCGGTTGTTCAGGCCGACGAGGATGCGGTCCTTCACCTCGTGGCTGACGCCAAGGATCGTCGCGCGGGTCTTGTCGAAAGGGGTCAGCGCCGTCTGGACGCCGGTCGCCACGTCGACGCCATAGACCTTGTAGTTCTCGTCGCCGCCGTTGTCGGTGACGAACAGGATCGCGCTGGAGTCCGGGGCCCAGAAGTAGCCGGCCACCGGCCGCTTCTTTTCCGCCGTCATCGGCTTGGCCTTGGCCGGGTCGGAAACCGGCGCGACCCACACGTTCATCACCCCGTCGCGGGGCGCTGTCCAGGAGAGCCACTTGCCGTCGGGGCTGAGCCGGCCGGCGGCGCGGCTCGGATTGCCGAAGATCTTGGTCCTCTCGATCAGCGGCGCGGCGGTCTGGGCCTGGGCGACCGAGGCCGTGAGCGCCGCCACGGCGGTGGCGATCAGGAGACGACGGATCATGGAGCTTCCCCCCTAGGTTGCGGAGGAAGCCTAACCCCGCGTCAGGCGGGAGACTAGCCGCGAACCGGGCGCACCTTCGCCGCCGCCTCCCGCGCCCGCTCGCGCGCGGCGTCGACGTTCGGCCCTGTGGCCAGGGCCACGCCCATGCGCCGGCGCTCGAAGGCTTCGGGCTTGCCGAACAGGCGCAGGTCCGCGCCCGGAACCGACAGCGCCTCGGCCACGCCTTCGAAGGCGATCCCCCTGGCCTCCAGGCCGCCGTAGATCACCGCGCTGGCGCCCGGCTCGCGCAGGGAGACGTCGGTCGGCAGGCCCAGGATGGCCCGGGCGTGCAGGGCGAACTCGCTGAAATGCTGGGTGGCGAGCGTCACGAGGCCGGTGTCGTGCGGCCGGGGCGAGACCTCCGAGAACCACACCTCGTCGCCCTTCACGAAGAGCTCGACGCCGAAGATGCCGAGGCCCCCCAGGGCCTCGGTGACGGCGGCGGCGATCTCCCGGGCCCGCGCCAGGGCCTTGGGGCTCATGGCCTGGGGCTGCCAGCTTTCGACGTAGTCGCCCTTCACCTGGCGATGGCCGATGGGCGCGCAGAAGCTGGTCTCGACCTTGCCGTCCTTCAGGCTGCGGACGGTGAGCTGGGTGATCTCGAAGTCGAAGTCCACGCGGCCCTCGACGATCACGCGCGGCTGCTCGACCCGGCCGCCCTCCAGGGCGTAGCGCCAGGCGGCCGCGATCCCCTCCGGCCCCTCGACATAGGACTGGCCCTTGCCGGACGAGCTCATCACCGGCTTCACGAAGCAGGGGAAGCCCGTCACCTCGGCGGCGGCCTTGGCCAGCTCTTCCTCGGACGAGGCGAAGGCGTAGGCGCTGGCGGGCAGCTTCAGCTCCTCGGCCGCCAGCCTGCGGATGCCCTCGCGGTTCATGGTGAGTTGGGCGGCGCGCGCGGTGGGGATCACCGTCGCCAGCCCCTCGGCCTCGATCCTCACCAGCTCGTCGGTGGCGATGGCCTCGATCTCGGGGACGATCAGGTGCGGCCGCTCGGCCTCCACCACGGCGCGCAGGGCCTTGGCGTCGGTCATGGCGATGACGTGGCTGCGGTGGGCGACCTGCATGGCCGGGGCGTCCGGATAGCGGTCGACGGCGATCACCTCGCAGCCCAGCCGCTGCAGCTCGATCGCCACCTCCTTGCCGAGCTCGCCCGAGCCCAGGAGCATGACCTTCACGGCCGTGGGCGAGAGAGGGGTTCCCAGGCGCATCATCCTCTCCCCCCGCGCGGGACTACAGCTTCGCCTTGATGGCGGCGGCGAGGTCCTCGGGCGTGATGCCGAAGTGCTTGTAGAGGGCCTTGTCGGGGGCGCTGGCGCCGAAGCCGCTCATGCCCACGAACACGCCGTCCGAACCGATGAAGCGGTCCCAGCCCATGCGCACGCCGGCCTCGACGGCGGCCTTCACCTCGGTCTCGCCGATCAGGGCCTCCTGGTAGTCGGCGGGCTGCTGCTCGAAGAGTTCGAAGGAGGGGACGGAGACCACGCGGGTCCCGATCCCGTCGGCTTCCAGGAGGTCGCGGGCGGCCAGCGCGATGGCGACCTCGGTGCCGGTGGCGAAGATGGTGGCCTGGGCGGGCTTGGTCGCGGCGGCGAGCTGGTAGGCGCCGCGGGCCGACAGGTTCTCGCCGATGGCCTGCGTGCGGACGGCCGGCGTCTTCTGGCGCGACAGGGCCATGACCGAAGGGGTCGCCTTGGCCTCCAGCGCCAGCTTCCAGCATTCGGCGGTCTCCACCGCGTCGGCCGGCCGGAAGACGTTCAGGTTGGGCATGGCCCGCAGGGACGCCAGGTGTTCGACCGGCTGGTGGGTCGGGCCGTCTTCGCCCAGGCCGATGGAGTCGTGGGTGCCCACGTGGATCACCCGGACGCCCATCAGGGCGGCCAGCCGGATGGCCGGGCGGGCGTAGTCCGAGAACACCAGGAACGTGCCGCCGTAAGGGATGACGCCGCCGTGCAGGGCCAGGCCGTTCATGGCCGCGGCCATGCCGAACTCGCGCACGCCGTAGTTCACGTAGCGGCCCGCATAGTCCGGCGCGTCCAGGATGGCGGTGTTCTTGACGTAGGTGTTGTTCGAACCGGTCAGGTCGGCCGAGCCGCCCACCAGGTCGGGAATCGCGCCGAACACCTGCTCCAGCACCGCGCCGGAGTGCTGGCGGGTGGCGGCGGCCGGCGCCTTGGCCTCGGCCTCGGCGATGAACCGGTCCAGGGCCTCGAAGGCGTGCTTGGGCAGCTCGCCCGACATGGCGCGCTCGAACTCGGCCTTGTTCGGCGAGGCGGCGAGGCGGGCTTCCCAGGCCTTGCGGGCCTTGCCGCCGCGGCGGCCGGCGGTGCGCCAGGGCTTGAGGGCCTCGTCCGGCACCACGAAGGGCTCGTGCGGCCAGCCCAGGTTCTCGCGCGTCTTGACGACCTCGTCCTTGCCCAGGGCCTTGCCGTGGACGTCGTGGGTGCCCTCGAAGGTGGGCGAGCCCTTGCCGATGACGGTCTTGCAGGCGATCAGGCTGGGGCGGTCCTGCTTCACCGCCCAGGCGAGCGCCCGGCGGATCTGGGCCACGTCATGACCGTCCACCGCGCGCACGGCCCAGCCGGCGGCCTTGAAGCGGGCGAGCTGGTTGGTGGCGTCCGAGATGCCGACGTGGCCGTCGATGGTGATGTCGTTGTCGTCCCAGAGGACGGTGAGCTTGGCGAGCTTCAGGCGGCCGGCGAGGCTGATCGCCTCGTGGCTGACGCCCTCCATCAGGCAGCCGTCGCCGGCCACCACCCAGGTGCGGTGGTCCACGAGATCCTCGCCGAAGCGGGCGGCCAGGTGGCGTTCGGCGATGGCCATGCCGACGGCGGTGGCCAGGCCCTGGCCCAGCGGGCCGGTGGTGGTCTCGACGCCCGGCGTATGGCCGTACTCGGGGTGCCCGGGCGTGTTGGAGCCGAGCTGGCGGAAGTTGCGCAGGCTGTCCAGGGTGACGGCCTTCACGCCGGTCAGGTGGAGCAGGCTGTAGAGCAGCATCGAGCCGTGGCCGGCCGACAGCACGAAGCGGTCGCGGTCGGCCCAGTCCGGCCGGCTGGCGTCGAACTTGAGGAACCGGCTCCACAGCACCGTGGCGACGTCGGCCATGCCCATCGGCATGCCGGGGTGGCCCGAGTTGGCCTGCTCGACGGCGTCCATCGAGAGTACGCGGATGGCGTCGGCCATGGTCTTCAGCGGCGCGGGCATCGGTCCTTGGGGTCTGAATGGGGTCGGAATGCGGGCGCCCTCGCACGCGCAGGGCCGCCCCGTCAAGAAAAGGGCCGATTCCCAGGCCAGGCGACGCGGGTCTATAGATGGACCCCATGCAGCCTTAGGGGAGTCGCGCATGAACCCGGGCGAAAGCGCACTGGAACTGGCGGCCAAGCGGCTTGAGCGGGCGCTTCACCAGCTGGAGCAGCGTCTGGCCGAGAAGCTGCGCCAGGCGGGCGCCGAGGCCGGCGGCCTGTTCGACCAGGACCGCGCCAAGCTGGCGGCCGAGCTGGACCAGGCGCGGGCCCGGGAGCGCGCGCTCGAGGAGGCCGGCGCCGAGGCGTCCGCGGCGCTGGGTCGCGCCATCCAGGAAATCAAGGCCGCCCTGAACGGGCAGGCGCCTCAGGAGTAATCGCCATGGCCCAGATCAGCGTCGAGGTGAACGGCCGGCCCTATGCGGTGGGCTGCGAGGACGGCCAGGAACAGCACCTGCAGGAGCTGGCCCGCCTGTTCGACCAGCAGGTCCGCTACGTGTCGCAGGACATGGGGCAGCTCGGCGACACGCGCCTCTTCCTGATGGGCGCCCTGCTGCTGGCCGACGAACTCTACGACGCCAAGAACCGGCTGGCGGCGATGCAGGCCGAACTCGCGCGCCTGCAGGCCGACCGCGCGCGCATCGAGACCCGCGCGGTGGCCGCGCTGGAGAACGCCGCCAAGCGCATCGAGACCCTGGCGACCGACCAGGCGGCTTAAAGGGTGCGTTTGGCCAGCTTGGCCAGCGCCGGGACGAGCTCGGGCTCCTCCACCCGGCGATAGGGGCTGTCGGGCGCCACATGGGCGACCATGCGGGCGTGGGCGGCGCCCAGGTTGTGGTAGGGCATCCGCGGCAGGAGGTGGTGGAGGGCGTGGTAGCGCAGCCCCACCGGCGCCCACAGGAATGGCAGGACCGCCGGCGGCGGCACGTTCACCGAATCCAGGAACTGGCCCTCGAAGCTCATCCGTTCGCCCTCGTTCTCCCAGTAGTGGGCGACGGCGGTGCGGAGCTGGTTCACGAAGGCGAAGACGGCGTAGATCGCCACCGCCGTCACGACCGCCCGCAGCGGGATCACGCCCGCCAGCGTCAGGCCGATCACCGTCCAGCTCCACAGCCAGCAGGCGATCTCCTGGGCCAGCCAGGGCGCCCTGGCGGCCCGGTCGAAGTCCTCGCGGGAGAACTTCGGGTTGATGGTCATGGCCGAGGCCTTGGCGACGGCGAAGCGGCGCACCGGCGGAACCAGGAAGCCGATCGGGGCCAGGACCGCGAAACGCAGGATCACGCCCAGGGGGGCCAGCAGGGCGATCAAGATGAAGCCCGCGAGGCTCGACAGCGGCAGGTGGGCCAGCGGCATGTATTCCGGGTCGCGGACGGTGCCGTAGCGGTCCTTGGCGTGGTGCAGCATGTGCACCCCCTCGTAGAGCAGCGAGGGCGTCAGGAAGGGGGCGCCGATCAGCAGGTTCCAGCCGAAGTGGAAGCCGGGCAGCTCGTCCCGCCGCTGATGGGTCAGCTCGTGAATGAAGCTGACGCCGCGATAGAGCGCCAGCACGCAGACCGCGCCGGCGATCAGCGCACCGGCCAGGCTGTGGGCGGTCGCCGCGACCCAGAGGCTGGCGTAGGTGACCGCCGCCGTGGCGATCAGGTCCAGCCAGTAGATCGCCGGGTTCGGCCGCATGAGGTCGCGCGTCAGGTCGTTGGCGACGCGAGCCAGGCTGGGCGCGGAAGAGAGGGTTTCGGTCACGGGGTCAGACTTAGTGGTCCCGGGCCCCGCCTTGAAGTGCGAATTCGCCAAGTACGAATTCTCGGGCCGCGCGCTCCCGCCGCGCTTGAGCCGGCCCCCCAGGCTCACTACCTTGGACCTCCGGCGGGTCCTGCTGCGGCTCTCGTCGAAGGCGACATATCCCAGCGACCTTAATTCACTCGAAGGGAGCTGTCCCTGCCCAGGACCGTGGTCTTGGGTATACGGCGCCCACCTGGTCTACCAGGTCGAGGGGATGAAACAGTCCTTCACGGTTCACGCGGCGCCGCCACCTCTTTCCGCTATAGAGGCGGCGTGAACTCCACGACCGACAAGACCGCGCTCCGGGCGCGCCTCAGGGCTCTGCGCAAGCGGCTGGCGGTCGAGGCGCCCGACGCCGCCGAGCGCGCCGCCGCCCGTCTGCCGCTCGACCGGCTGCCCGACTTCCAGAGCTTCTCCGGCTACATGGCCCAGGGCTCGGAGATCGACTCTTCTCCCCTCATGCGCCGCCTGATCGACACCGGGGCCGAGGCCGCCCTGCCCATCGCCGTCAGCCGTCACGACCCGCTGGAATTCCGCCTGTGGGACGACCGCACGCCGCTGGAGCCCGACGCCTTCGGCATCCTCGGCCCCCCGGCCTGGGCCGACACCGTGGAGCCCGACCTGGTGATCGCCCCCCTGCTCGCCTTCGACCGGCGCGGCGGTCGGCTGGGCCAGGGGGCGGGCCACTACGACCGCACGCTTTCGAACCTGCGGGCCACGAAGCCGGTCTTCGTCCTGGGCCTCGCCTACGCCGGCCAGGAGGTGGACGAGATTCCCATGGAGCCGCACGACCAGCGGCTGGATGCGATTCTCACCGAGACGGATTTCATCCCGGTGAGTAGAGAGACTTGATGCGACTTGCTTTTTTCGGAGATGTGGTCGGCCGTTCGGGCCGCGACGGCCTGGCCGAGTTCCTGCCCGGGCTGAAGCGCCAGCTCCAGCTCGACTTCGTGGTGGTCAACGCCGAGAACGCCGCCGCCGGCTTCGGCATCACCGAGGCCACCGCCAACGACCTGTTCGACGCCGGCGCCGACTGCCTGACGCTCGGCAACCACTCGTGGGACCAGAAGGAGGCGCTGACCTACATCGTCCGCGAGCCTCGCCTGATCCGCCCGCTGAACTATCCGCCGCTGAGCCACGCGCCGGGACGCGGCGCGCAGCTGTTCGACACCACCTCGGGCCGACGGGTGCTGGTCGTGAACCTGCTGGGCCGGGTTTACATGGATCCCCTGGACGATCCCTTCGCCGCCGTGGACCGCGAGCTGGAGTCCGCGCCCCTGGGGGCGGTGGCCGACGCGATCATCGTCGACATGCACGCCGAGGTCAGCTCCGAGAAGATGGCCATGGGCCACTGGTGCGACGGCCGCGCGAGCCTCGTGGTGGGCACCCACACCCACGTGCCGACCGCCGACGCCCAGATCCTGCCGGGCGGCACCGCCTACCAGACCGACGCCGGCGCCTGCGCCGACTACGACAGCGTCATCGGCAACCAGAAGGACGAGCCGCTGCGGCGGTTCACCACCAAGATCTCGGGCGGCCGCTACAAGCCCGCCGAGGGGCCGGCCACGGTCTGTGGGGTGTATGTCGAGACCGACGACCGCACGGGCCTCGCCCGCCGCATCGAGCCGATCCGCGTGGGCGGGCGCCTGAAGCCGACGGTCCCCAGCCTGGAAGCCGCCGAGGCCTAGAGCCTAGGCCGCCGTCCGGGCGCGTCCCGGCGCGCGCGTCACCCGGCGGATGGCCGCGAACAGTTCGGCCGGCTGGATGGGCTTGTTCTGCAGCGCGTCGAAGCCCGCCGCCCTCAGCCGCTCCTCCTCGCCCGGCGCCCCGCCGGCGGTCAGGGCGATGATCGGGATGTCGGCCGAGCCGGCGAAGCCCGCCCGGATGCGGCTCACGGCCTCCTCGCCGTCCATGACGGGCATGTGGACGTCCATCAGCACGAGGTCGAAGAGATCGACCTGCAGGCGCTCCAGGGCGTCGGCGCCATGGACGGCGGTCTCGACCGAGACCCCGGCCGCCTCGAGCAGGGCGCGGGCGACGGCCAGGTTGATCGGGTTGTCGTCGGTGACCAGCACGCGCAAGGGCGGCAGTTCCAGCGCCTCGGTCTCGCGGACGTCCACGGGGCCGCTCTCGGCGGCCGGCAGCGGCAGCCAGACGCGGAATGTCGACCCCTGGCCGGGCACGCTCTCGACGCCGATCTCGCCGCCCATCATCGAGGCCAGCTTGCGGCAGATGGAGAGACCAAGGCCCGTGCCGCCGTACCGCCGCGAGGTGGAGGCCTCGGCCTGGCTGAACGGGCGGAAGAGCCGGGCGACCTGTTCGGGCGTCATGCCGGGGCCGGTGTCGCTGACCAGGATCTCCACCGCGCCTTCGCCGTCGGCGTGCGCGCCCTGGCGCAGGACCAGGGTCACGCTCCCCGTCTCGGTGAACTTCAGGGCGTTGGAGAGCAGGTTGAGGATGATCTGCCGCACGCGCGTCTCGTCTCCGAGCACGTGCGGCGGAAGCTGCGGATCGATCTCCAGGTCGAGGTCGAGGCCCTTGGCCGTCGCCGCCTCGGTCCAGAGCTGGACGGACTGCTGGCCGACGGCCCGCAGGTTGAACGGCGCGACCTCCAGGTCGAGCCGTCCGGCCTCGATCTTCGAGTGGTCGAGCACGTCGTTGAGGATGGCCAGAAGTCCGTCCCCGGAGCGCAGGATGGTGTCGACATACTCGCGCTGGCGCGGGGCGAGCTTGGTCTGGCGGAGCGCGCGGGCCATGCCGAGCACGCCGTTCATCGGCGTGCGGAGTTCATGGGTCACCATGCTGAGGAAGGCCGACTTGGCCTCGTTGGCTTCGGTCGCGCGCCGTTCGGCGTCGGCGAGGGCGGCGGCGGTGAGCGCGTTGGCCCGGGCGGCGACGGCCATGTAGGCCACGGTCATGGAGAAGCCGAAGGCCAGGATCAGCACGTCGTCGCGCGGATAGCCGCCGAAGGCCGCCGGCAGCAGGATCCAGAGCAGGAGGGCGGGCCCGCCCAGGGCGGCCAGGGCGGCGGGCGTTCGGAACGAGAAGCCGGCCGCGTGGATCATCATGGTCACCAGGATGGCCATTCCCGCCAACCGCAGGGCCTCGTCGCCGGTGGTCCAGCAGCGCACGGCCAAGGCGCACCAGGTGAGCGCCGCGGCGAACATCCAGGCCAGGTAGGCCGCGCGGGCGCCCGGGGTCATGCTGCCCCCGCGCGCCGCGCGGCGCGACGCGAACCGGGTGCCGCCCTCGGTGACGGCGAAGGCGGCCAGCCAGAACGCCCCGAAGACGGGATCGAGCGCATAGGCGGTGAGGCCCGCGGCCCCGAGGCCGATGAGGACCCTGACCACAAGGACGTCCCAGGACGTTCGAGCCACCATGTCCAGCCGCTCGTCCAACAGAGTCCACCGACCGTCGCTCATCCGGCGTCCTTTCGACGTCCCCCCGAGAACGCGGCCGCGCCGCAACTCAGAGGGGCCCAGCCTGCAACCCGAGGATGGCCCGGTATGGTGAACAGACCCTTGATTTCGCGGGGAAGGCCAAGATCAGACCCCCCGGTCGGGCCCGTGTTCAGGCGACGTCCTGCGCGCCTTGCCTGAGGATCAGCACGCCCTCGATGGCGGCGAACAGTTCGGCCGGCTGGATCGGCTTGCTCTGCAGCGCGTCGAAGCCCAGGGCCTTTAGCCGCTCCTCCTCGCCCGGCCCGCCGTCGCCGGTGAGGGCGATGATCGGGATGTCCTGCGGGCCGGCCACGCCGGCGCGGATGCGGCCCACCGCCTCGATCCCGTCCATCACCGGCATGTGGACGTCCATCAGCACGAGGTCGAAGAGGTCGACCTGCAGGCGCTCCAGGGCGTCGGCGCCGTGGACGGCGGTCTCCACCACCGCGCCGGCCGCCTCGAGCAGGGCGCGGGCGACGGCCAGGTTGATCGGGTTGTCGTCGGTGACCAGCACCCGCAGCGGCGGCAACTCCAGCGCCTCGGTCTCTCGGACGTCGACGGGGCCGCCCTCGGCGGCCGGCAGCGGCAGCCAGACGCGGAAGGTCGACCCCCGGCCCGGTTCGCTCTCGACGCTGATGTCGCCGCCCATCATCGACGACAGGGTCCGACAGATGGAGAGGCCGAGGCCCGTGCCGCCGTACTTCCGCGCCGTCGAGCTCTCGGCCTGGCTGTAGGGGCGGAAGAGACGGGCGACCTGCTCGGCGGTCATGCCGGGCCCCGTGTCGACGACCCGGATCTCGACGCCGCCCTCGCCGTCGGGGTGCAGGTCCTGGCGCAGGACCAGGGTCACGCTCCCCGTCTCGGTGAACTTCAGCGCGTTGGACAGCAGGTTGAGGATGATCTGGCGGACGCGCGTCTCGTCGCCCAGCAGATGGGCGGGCAGCAGCGGGTCCACCTCGAGGTCGAGGTCCAGGCCCTTGGCGGCGGCGGCCTCGGTCCACAGCTTGATGGACTGCTGCCCCACGGCGCGCAGGTTGAAGGGTGCGACCTCCAGCTCCATGCGGCCGGCCTCGATCTTCGAGTGGTCCAGCACGTCGTTGAGGATGGCGAGCAGGCTGTCGCCCGAGCGGACGATGGTCTCGACATATTCGCGCTGGCGGGGGGTGAGCTGGGTCTGCTGCAGGGCGCGCGCCATGCCGAGCACCCCGTTCATCGGTGTGCGGATCTCGTGGGTGACCATGCTGAGGAACACCGACTTGGCCTCGTTGGCGTCGTTGGCCCGCCGCTCGGCGTCGGCGAGGGCGGCGGCGTTGCGGGCGGTCGCCCGGGCGGCCACGGCGACGTACGACAGCGCCATGGTGAAGCCGAACGCCACGATCAGCAGGTCGCCGAGGGCGTAGCCGCCCAGCAGGGGAAGCGCCATCCAGAGCGCCGCCGCGGGCAGGCCCATGGCGATGAGAGCGGTGGGCGTGCGCGACGAGAAGCCCTGGGCGTGGACGAGCACCGTGACGAGGATGGCGATGGCCGCCAGCCGCAGGGGCTCCTCGCCGGAAATCCAGCCACGCACCGCTAGTCCGCACCATGCGGAGCCCGCGAGGGTCATCAGGACCAGATAGGCCAGGCGCGCGCGCGGGGTCAGCGCGCCGCCGTTCAGGGCGTTGCGCGAGACGAAGCGGGCGCCGCCTTCGGTGACCGCGAAATAGGCGAACCAGCAGACGGCCCAGGTCAGGCCGAAGGGTTCGATGGACAGGAGGGCCGAGATGGCGGCGGCGGCGGACCGCACGGCGAGGACGTCCCAGGACGTGCGGGCGACGATGTCCAGCCGCTCGTCCAGCATGTTCCAGCGCGCCTTGCCCACGCGGCCGCCCCCCGACTAAGCCCCCGCCGCGACCGCGGCTCGCGCCACGTCGGCCGTTAAGCTTAACCGTTCAGCGAACGCCGTCCAACTGCGGTTGCAAGAACTCGGGTATCGGTTGTACCGCCGCGTCGGCCTAGCGCGCCTTCGGGGGCGCTCCGGGCAGAGGCGGGAGGCCTTCGCGGGTGAGCCGGCCCACGCCGGACCGGTCCAGCAGCCCGAACCGGATCTGCGCGGTCCTCGTCCACTCCTCGAGCGTCACCTTGCGATCGCCGTCCAGGTCCGAGCCGGTGACCGGCTGGGGGATGTTCAGCAGGGAGAAGCGCGCCGCGCCCTCGCGTCCGCCCCCGGGCGCGCCCAAGGGGCTCCGTCGACCGCCGCCGCCCGTGAGCCGGCCGCCGCCGTCGTGGCGGCGGACCTCCCCGCCCGGCCCGCGTCCCTTGCGCACGGGTCCGTCTCCGGCTCCCGCAGGACCCGCCCCGTAGAAGCCGACGATCTCCGGCGCCACCTCGCGCTCGTAGGCCTGCAGCTCCGGCCCGCGCAGGGCGCCGTTCCCATCCTTGTCCAGCACCTTGAAGAAGCGCTCGGCGTCGGCCCGGAACTCCGCGGGGGTCAGCGTCCCGTCGTGGTCGGAGTCGGCGCCCGCGAACCAGGCCGCCAGCCCGTCGCCGCCCCGGAAGGGCTCGCCCGCCGGGCTGATGTAGAGCCGGCCGGGCGGCGCCCCGCCTGGATGGGGCTGGGCCTGGGCCTGACCGGCGCAGACCGCGGCGGCCGCGAGGGCGAGGATGGCTGCGCGCATGGCGTCTCCCGTTCCGTTCGGCCAGCAGCTTGGCCGCGTCCGGCGGCGGGAATGGGGCCCCGGTTGTAACCTTCGCGAAACGAAGCTCTAGTGGCGCCCTCGAAGGGGAGACGTCCATGCTGGCCAGGTTCATCGTCCGCGCGGTCTTCGCCGCCCTCGGCCTCTGGCTGGCGGCCAAGGTCGTCCCCGGCGTCCGGGTGGACGACACCGGCACGCTGATCGTCGCCGCCGTGCTGCTGGGGGTCGTCAACGCCCTGGTCCGGCCGGTGGTGGTGATCCTCACCCTGCCGCTCACCATCGTGACCCTCGGCCTGTTCCTGCTGGTGGTGAACGCCGCCATGATCGGGCTGGTGGCCATGCTGCTGGGCGGGTTCTCGGTGGCCGGCCTGGGGCCGGGCATCCTGGCGGCCATCGTCACCGGCGTGGTCAGCTGGATCGGCAACATGATCGTCCGCGAACCCGAACGGGGCTAAGGCCGGCCGCCTCTAGCCTCTGAACGGAGCCTCCAAGTGTCTATCGAGAACCATCCCGGCTACGCCCGCTGGCAGGCGGCCAAGGACCGGCTGGAGGACGCCAAGCTGCTCCTGGACGAGGCCGCCACCGACGCCGAGCGCGCCGTGGCCCAGCGCGAGGTGGACGAGGCCCAGGACGAGTACGACGCCGCCGTGGACGCCATCGTCACCTAGGGGGCCAAAGAAAAAGGGCGGAGCCTTTCGGCCCCGCCCCATTCTTACGCGGTACTGAACTTCGGACCTTAGAAGTCCATGTCGCCCATGCCGCCGGGCATGCCGCCCGGAGCGCCGCCGGCGCCGCCCTTCTTGGGGGCCTCGACGATGGCCGCTTCGGTGGTGATCAGCAGGCCGGCGACCGAAGCCGCGTCCTGCAGAGCCGTGCGGACGACCTTGGCCGGGTCGATGACGCCGGCCTGCACCAGGTCGACGTACTCTTCCGTCTGGGCGTTGAAGCCGAAGGTCGGCGAGGCGTTCTCGAGCACCTTGCCCACCACGATCGAGCCCTCGACGCCCGCGTTCTCCGAGATCTGACGGATCGGAGCCTGCAGGGCGCGGCGCACGATGGCGATGCCGGCTTCCTGGTCGTCGTTGTCGCCCTTGAAGCCGTCGAGCACCTTCGAGGCCTTCAGCAGGGCGACGCCGCCGCCGGGGACGATGCCTTCCTCAACGGCCGCGCGGGTCGCGTTCAGGGCGTCGTCGACGCGGTCCTTCTTTTCCTTCACCTCGACCTCGGTGGCGCCGCCGACGCGGATCACCGCAACGCCGCCCGCCAGCTTGGCGAGACGCTCTTGCAGCTTTTCCTTGTCGTAGTCCGAGGTGGTGTCCTCGATCTGCTTCTTGATCTGGGCGATGCGGCCTTCGATGCCGCTCTTGTCGCCCGCGCCGTCCACGATCGTGGTGTCTTCCTTGGTGATCGTGACCTTCTTGGCCTTGCCCAGCATGTCGAGGGTGACGTTCTCGAGCTTGATGCCCAGGTCCTCGCTGATCAGCTGGCCGCCGGTCAGGATCGCGATGTCCTCCAGCATGGCCTTGCGGCGGTCGCCGAAGCCCGGCGCCTTGACCGCCGCGACGCGCAGGCCGCCGCGCAGCTTGTTGACCACGAGGGTCGCCAGCGCTTCGCCTTCGACGTCTTCAGCGATGATCAGGAGCGGACGGCCCGACTGCACGACGGCCTCGAGGACCGGCAGCAGGGGCTGGAGCGAGGAGAGCTTCTTTTCGAAGAGCAGGATCAGCGGCTCTTCGAGGTCGGCCTCCATCTTCTCGGCGTTGGTGATGAAGTACGGCGACAGGTAGCCGCGGTCGAACTGCATCCCCTCGACGACGTCGAGCTCGGTCTCGGCGGTCTTGGCTTCCTCGACCGTGATGACGCCTTCGTTGCCGACCTTTTCCATGGCGCGGGCGATCATCTCGCCCACTTCGGTGTCGCCGTTGGCCGAGATGGTGCCGACCTGGGCGATCTCGCTGTTGGCCGAGACCTTCTTGGAGGTCGACTTGATCTCTTCGATGACCTTGGCCACGGCCTTGTCGACGCCGCGCTTCAGGTCCATCGGGTTCATGCCGGCCGCGACCGACTTCAGGCCTTCCACGACGATGGCCTGGGCCAGGACGGTGGCGGTGGTGGTGCCGTCGCCGGCCTTGTCGTTGGTCTTGGAGGCCACCTCACGGATGAGCTGGGCGCCCAGGTTCTCGAACTTGTCTGCCAGTTCGATTTCCTTCGCCACCGACACGCCGTCCTTGGTCGAGCGCGGGGCGCCGAAGGACTTCTCGATGACGACGTTGCGGCCCTTGGGGCCCAGGGTCACCTTCACCGCGTTGGCGAGGGTGTTGACGCCGCGGAGCATGCGGTCACGGGCGTCGGAGGAGAAATAGACGTCTTTGGCAGCCATTGGTGCTGTCCTTCTAACTGAGTGTTCTGATCGGAAGCGGGCTTAGGCGGCCTTCGCGGCCTTGTCGGCCTCGAGCACGCCCAGGATGTCGCTTTCCTTCATGATCAGCAGGTCCTGGCCTTGCAGCTTGACCTCGGTGCCGGACCACTTGCCGAACAGGATGCGGTCGCCGACCTTCACGTCGAGCGGCTGGATCTTGCCGTTCTCATCGCGGGCGCCGGGGCCGACGGCGATCACTTCGCCTTCCTGCGGCTTTTCCTTGGCGGTGTCGGGGATGATGATCCCGCCCCGGGTCTTCTCTTCTTCCTCGACGCGCTTGACGAGGACGCGGTCTCCCAGAGGACGAAACGCCATGATGCTCTTTCTCCGTTCGAGACGGTTTGGATAAGGGGAACGTAAGCCCTCAACGGCCGCCTGTTAGCAGTCTCGGCCCTTGAGTGCTAACGTCGCCTGCGAGGTAGGAAAAGGCCGTCCGGGAGTCAAGGCGCCGCCCTACCGACCTGTGCGTTTCACCCAGGATTCTTGACCGGGAACCTTGGCCGGGCGGTCGTCGTTCCTAGCTATGTCGGGTGATGTGGGGTGCAGCATATGAGCCTGCAAGCTTTCCTGCAGAAGACGGTCCGCGAGGGCGACCTCACAATAAGGCTCCCGGGCGGACGGGCGCTGAGGCTGGGCGACGGCTCGGGTCCGCCCCTGGTGGCCAGGATCACCAGCCCGCTGTGGGCGGCCCGGATCGCCGCCAAGCCCGGGCTGGGGGTCGGCGAGGCCTATGTGGAAGGCGGCCTGGTGCTCGAACAGGGCGACGTGGGCGACTTCATCGACCTCATCGGGGCCAACGCCAAGTTCAAGAAGCGCAAGACGCGCGGGCCCCTGCGCCGCTGGCTGCGGGACCGCCGGCGCGAGGCCAACCACCGCAGGGCGGCGCGGCGGAACGTCTCCCACCACTACGACCTCTCCAACGATCTCTACCGGCGCTTCCTGGACGAGGACATGCAGTACTCCTGCGCGTACTTCGCCCGGCCGGACATGACGCTGGAGGAGGCGCAGGCGGCCAAGAAGCGGCACATCGCGGCCAAGCTCGCGCTCCGACCCGGTCACAAGGTGCTGGATATCGGTTGCGGCTGGGGCGGCATGGCGCTCACCCTGGCCGAGGAGACCGGCGCCGAGGTCGACGGGATCACGCTTTCCACCGAGCAGCTCCAACTCGCCCAGCAACGGGCCGAGGCCAAGGGGCTGACGAACCGGGTCCGCTTCTCGCTCACCGACTACCGCGACGTGGCCGGACCCTACGACCGCATCGTCTCGGTCGGCATGTTCGAGCATGTGGGCCGGCCGAACTACCAGGCCTATTTCGATGGCGTCGCCCGCCTCCTGAAGGACGACGGCGTGGCCCTGATCCACTCCATCGGCCGCCCAGAGGGGCCCAACGTCACCAACGCCTGGATCGCCAAGTACATCTTCCCGGGCGGCTACATCCCGGCGCTGTCCGAGGTGATGCCGGCCATCGAGCGGGCCGGGCTCTACGTCACGGACGTCGAGATCCTGCGGCTGCACTACGCCGAGACGCTGAAGAACTGGCGCCAGCGCTTCGCCGCCCGCCGCGGCGAGGTGGCCCAGATGCTCGACGAGCGCTTCTGCCGGATGTGGGAGTTCTACCTGGGCATATCCGAGATGGCCTTCCGCCACCGCGGGCATTTCGTCTTCCAGGTCCAGCTCGCCAAGCGCGTCGACGCCCTGCCCATCACCCGCGACTACATGGGCGAGGCCGAGCGGGCGCTTAACGCGCCGGCCAAGCGGGTGGCGTAAGTCCCGCGCCGCAGCTAGGCTCGCTTCGAACAACTGTTTGGAGTGAAACGCCCATGCGCCGCGCCATCGCGCTCGCCGCCCTGACCGCCTTCGCCTTCACCGGCGCCGCCCAGGCCGAGACCTGGTCCAAGTTCATCGACGGCCCGAACGGGACCGAGTGGTCCTATGACGCCGACTACACCTACAAGGACAAGCAGAGCGGCCGGATCGTGGTGATGCAGGCGGTCTCCAAGCCCGAGGCCAAGATCGGCCCGTCGGGGCCCGGAAAGCCGGACGGTGTCGGCTACGTCTACGCGATCGACTGCGCCAAGAAGAACCTGATCTCGATGGGCGCCTACACGCCCTCCAAGCCGCTGGCCATCGCCGACGGCTGGCGCGACGAGAAGCCGAAAAAGGCCCAGGGGCCCGAGAACGAGGCCCTCCTGGCGGCGGTCTGTCCGCACGCCGAGCATGCGCCGGTGAAGTAGGGCGGAAAAAATAACGCCGGTCTTAACTCAAGCTTGACCGTAGGCGGGGCAAGGTCCCCGCCATGGGACTGTGGATCAAACTCGTTCCGGCGCTGACGACGGCCACGCTCGTGGCCGCGGCCTTCGCCATGACCGGTCAACGGCCGCTCTACATCTAAGCTCCAGCCCGCCTCACCGGATGCCGACGGGGATGCGCTCGGCGTCCTTCTCGGCGCGGATCCTGGCCTGCAGGTCGCCGTACCTCGCCATCTCCATGCGCGCGATGGTGCGGTTGTGGACCTCGTCCGGGCCGTCGGCCAGGCGCAGGGTCCGAAGGCCCGCGTAGGCGCGGGCCAGGCCGAAGTCGTCCGCCACGCCGGCGCCGCCGTGGGCCTGGATGGCGTCGTCGACGATCTTCAGCGCCATCATGGGCGCCTGGACCTTGATCATGGCGATCTCCAGCCGGGCGACCTTGTTGCCGGCCTTGTCCATCATGTCGGCGGCCTTCAGGCAGAGCAGGCGAGTCATCTCCAGGTCGATGCGGGCGCGCGCGATCCGCTCTTCCCAGACCGAGTGCTCGGACAGGTACTTGCCGAAGGCCTTCCGGGTCATCAGCCGCTTGCACATCTTCTCCAGCGCCACTTCGGCCGCGCCGATGGTGCGCATGCAGTGGTGGATGCGGCCGGGGCCCAGGCGCGCCTGGCTGATCTCGAAGCCGCGGCCCTCGCCCAGGATCAGGCTGTCCTTGATGGGCACGCGCACGTTCTCCAGCACCACCTCGGCGTGGCCGTGCGGGGCGTCGTCATAGCCGAACACCGGCAGCATGCGGATGACCTTGATGCCGGGCGCGTCCATCGGGACCAGCACCTGGCTCTGCTGCTGGTGCAGGGCCGCGTCCGGGTCGGTCTTGCCCATGACGATGGCCACCTTGCAGCGCGGGTCGCCCACGCCCGAGGACCACCACTTGCGGCCGTTGATGACGTAGTCGTCGCCGTCCCGCTCGATGCGGGTCTCGATGTTGGTGGCGTCCGAGGAGGCCACCGCCGGCTCGGTCATCAGGAAGGCCGAGCGGATCTCGCCCTCCATCAGCGGCTTCAGCCAGCGGTCCTTCTGCTCGCGCGTGCCGAAGCGCTCCAGCACCTCCATGTTGCCGGTGTCCGGCGCCGAGCAGTTGAACACCTCGGAGGCGAAGCCCACGCGGCCCATGATCTCGGCGATCAGGGCGTATTCCAGGTTCGAGCACTGCAGGCCCTCGAACCTGAAGGTGTCCTCCACCGGCGGATGGCCGGACGAGGGCGGCATGAACATGTTCCAGAGCCCGGCGGCCTTGGCCTTGGCCTTCAGCTCCTCCAGCACCGGGATCACCTTCCAGCGTTCCCCCTCCTCGTGCTGCTGCTCGTAGGTCGGCACGGCGGGATAGACGTGCTGCTCCATGAAGGCCGTGACCTTGCCGATCAGCTCCTTCTGGCGGGGGGAGTAGTCGAAATCCATCGCGCGGCTCCGGGTTCAAACGATTGTTTGAATGTGATATGCGCCTGGGGGACGAACAGTTGTTTGATTTTCCGCAAATCTGCGCCCATGGTCCGTCAACCCGACGACCGGCTCCAGCGCTCTGGGAGGAGTGAACATGAACAACATCGCTGCGGAACGCGCGAATTCGACTTTCGGCCTGAGCCCGCAGGACGAGCTCAACGACCTGCGGATGTCCGACAAGGCGCTGCCGCTCTACAACGCGGTGAAGGCGTTCATCCGCGAGGTGGTGGAGCCCGCCAGCGAGGAGTTCCACCGCCTGGGCGAGGGCCGGCCCGACATCTGGGACTACGCGCCCGGCCAGCTCGAGGTGCTGGAAGCGGCCAAGGACAAGGCCAAGGCCGCGGGCCTGTGGAACTTCTTCCTGCCGAACGCCGAGACGGGCGAGGGCCTGTCGAACCTCGACTACGCCTACATCGCCGTCGAGCTGGGCAAGAACCGGCTGGCCTCCGAGATCATGAACTGCGCCGCGCCCGACACCGGCAACATGGAAGTCCTGGAGCGCGTCGGCACGCCCGAGCAGAAGGAGAAGTGGCTGAAGCCCCTGCTCGAGGGGAAAATCCGCTCGGCCTACTGCATGACCGAACTGAACACCGCCAGCTCGGACGCCAAGAACATCGACACCCGCGCCGTGCGCGTGGGCGACGAGTACATCATCACCGGCGAGAAGCACTACATCTCGGGCGCGGGCGACCCGCGCTGCAAGGTCATGATCACCATGGTCAGGACCGGCGAGGAGAACGCTCCGCCGCACCTGCAGCAGTCGCAGATCCTGGTGCCGCTGCCCTGCGAGGGCGTGGAGATCGTGGGCGGCCAGCAGGTGTTCGGCGACTATGACGCCCCGCACGGCCACATGCACATCCGCTTCAACAACGCCCGCGTGCCGGCCTCCAACATGCTGCTGGGCGAGGGCCGCGGCTTCGAGATCAGCCAGCTGCGCCTCGGCCCGGGCCGTATCCACCACTGCATGCGCGCCATCGGCTCGGCCGAGAAGGCCCTGGACCTGATGGTGACCCGCGGCATGACCCGGGTGGCGTTCGGCAAGCCGATCATCCAGCTGGGCGGCAACATCGAGATCGTCAGCCGCGCGCGGATCGAGATCGAGGCCATGCGCCTGATGGTGCTCAAGGCCGCCAAGGCCATGGACGTGCTCGGCAACCGCGAGGCGCGCGTGTGGATCCACATGGTCAAGGCCATGGTGCCGGAACGCGTCTGCCAGATTATCGACCAGGCGATCCAGATGCACGGCGCGCTGGGCGTCTCCCAGCACACGCCGCTGGCCCGGATGTACGCCAACACCCGCACCCTGCGGATCGCCGACGGCCCGGACGAGGTCCACCATATGGTGGTCGGCCGCAACGAGCTGCAGCAGTTCCGCGAAGGCCCGCACGACAGCTCGATGTCGGCGGTGTTCCGGAACTAGAACCCAACGGACGGCCCTCCCTCCTCGACGGGGGAAGGCCGTCCAAGGACTATAAGTTACCGCTAACATGTGCTGAACTCCCGGCATAACAACGACGGGAGGACGACGGTCATGGAGGCGCTCGACGAGGCCCGGGTGCTGCGCAAGGTCGCGCTCCGCCTCCTGCCGTTCATCGGCCTGCTCTATTTCGTGGCCTATCTGGACCGGGTGAACGTCGGCTACGCGGCGCTCACCATGAACGCCGACATCGGCCTGTCGGCGGCGGCCTACGGCGCGGGCGCCGGCATCTTCTTCCTCGGCTACTTCCTGTTCGAGGTGCCCTCGAACCTGATCCTGGAGAAGGTGGGGGCCAGGCGCTGGATCGCCCGGATCATGGTGAGCTGGGGCGTGCTCTCGGCCGGCATGGCCTTCATCGACAGCCCACTGGCGTTCTACGTCGTCCGCTTCCTGCTGGGCGTGGCCGAGGCCGGCTTCTTCCCCGGCATGATCCTCTACCTGACCTACTGGTTCCCCTGGAGCGAGCGGGGCCGGATCGTGGCGTCGTTCATGCTGGCCATCCCGATCTCGGCCGTGATCGGCGCGCCGCTCTCGACCGCCCTCCTCGACAGCTCGGTCTTCGGGCTCGCCGGGTGGCGGACCATGTTCCTGCTGGAGGGCCTGCCGGCCATGGTCCTCGGTGTCGTCGTCTTCTTCTGGATGACCGACAGGCCGGCGGTGGCCCGCTGGCTCAGCGACGCGGAGAAGGCCGTCGTGCAGCAGGCCCTGGACCGCGATCATGTGGCGGCCGAGGATGGCCACCTCCACTCCCTGCGACATGCGCTCTCCAGCCCCCGCGTCTGGAAGTACGCCTTCGTCTATTTCGGGGCGGTGATGGGCAGCTACGGCCTGGGCTTCTGGATGCCGCAGATCGTGAAGGGTTTCGGGGGACTCTCCAACCAGCAGACCGGCCTGATCACCGCCGGTCCCTACCTGCTGGCCGCCATCGCCATGGTGCTGTGGGGACGCCACGCCGACCGGACGGGCGAGCGACTGTGGCACTTCATCCTGCCGGCCCTGCTGGCGGCGGCGGGCTTCCTGCTGGCCGCCCTGGTTCCGGAGACGGCCTGGCGCTTCCTGGGCCTCACCCTGGGCGCCATCGGCGTCAACGGCGCCTGCTCGGCGTTTTGGGCCCTGCCCACCCGGTTCCTGCGGGCCACGGCGGCGGCGGGGGGCATCGCGCTCATCAATTCGGTGGGCAACCTTGCGGGCTATCTCGGTCCCTTCGTGATGGGCTTCCTGAAGGACCGGACGGGCGCCTATGGCGCGGGCCTCATCGCGCTATCGGTCGCCATGGTCGCCGCGGCCCTGCTCGCGCCCGCCTGGGGCCGCCGCCGGACCTTGGCCTTGAGGCCCGACCCGGTGTAAGCGAACGCCGTCACATGACGGCATCCCACGCCCTCAGCCACACCATTCCCCCAGGCGCTCGCCCGATGCGGCTCGCAGCGCCTTCCCCTCTCCGCGCACGGTGCGCTGGAGGCCCGTCGTCCGGAGGAGCCTGTGCCTCCTTCGCGAGGCGGGCTCCACTTCCGGAGAAAGCCCATGACCATCCTCACCGGCGGCTTCGTCGTCGCCATGGCCTTCGTCACGGCCACGCTCTCGGGCGTGTTCGGCATGGCGGGCGGCCTCGTCCTGATGGGGGCGCTGGCCCTGGTCCTGCCCGTCCAGGCCGCCTTCGTCACCCACGGGGCGCTGCAGCTCGTCGCCAACGGCTGGCGGGCCATCCTTCATCGTAGGCACGTCCGCTGGGATATCGTCGGCTGGTACGCCCTGGCCTCGCTGGTCGCGGCCGTGGCGGTGTCGCTGCTCGCGTTCACGCCCTCGAAGCCGGTCCTCTTCCTGCTGCTCGGCCTCGTGCCCTTCCTCACCTGGCTGCCGCAGCGGTGGATCAGCCTCGACGCCGCCCACCCGCCCCAGGCCTTCGTCTCGGGCCTCACGGTCACCGGCCTCAACCTGACGGCGGGCGTGGCCGGGCCGCTGCTCGACATCTTCTTCGTCCGGACCGAACTGACCCGCCACGCCATCGTGGCGACCAAGGCGGCCACCCAGGTCTTCGCTCACCTGGCCAAGATCGTGGTCTACGGCGCCCCGCTGCTCGCGGCTGGGGCTCAAGGCCTGCCGCCCTGGCCGGTGTTCGCGCTGGCCATCCCGCTTTCCATGGCCGGCACCTTCGCCGGCGGCCTGATCCTGGACCGCATGAGCGACGTGAACTTCAAGCGCTGGACCCGCTGGATCGTCACGGGGATCGGCGTGCTCTATCTCGTCCAGGCCGCCCAGCTCTTCGCCCGCTGACGCCAAAAAAAGAGCCGGGCCCGAGGGCCCGGCTTGGGAAGTTCATAGGGAGGAAACGCCCAGGATGGGCACGCCTTCAGGTATGTCGGGCCCGCGACCTTGCAAGCCTTCGGCCCTAAAATTTTTGGGCGCCGGAGCGGAAAAATTCCCGAGCCGAATCCCGACGGTAGAATTGGCCTGATCACTGCGCCGAAAGTGGACCTATCTGGCAGTCCACCTGGCCGCTAGAGGTCCGCGCCGAAGGAGCCCGCCATGTCCCAAGCCGCGCAGACGCCGTTCCCGCCCGCCATGCAGCTCCGGCCGAAGGTGCTGGAGAACGGCTTCGTGCGCCTCGAGCCGATGGACGAGGCGCACCGCGAGGGGCTGCGCGCCGCTTGCAACGCAGACCAGCGGATCTGGACGGAGCTCTATCCCTATTCGTGGGCCGGCGAGCACTTCGATCCCACCTGGGCCAAGCTCCGGGCCGACCAAGCCGACGGGAATACGGTCCCCTACGCCGTGATCGCCGGCGGCGAGGTCGTGGGCATCACCACCTTCTACCTGATCGACCGGCCCAACGCGGTGCTGGAACTCGGCGGCACCTACTACCGGCCCGACCAGCGGGGCGGCGCGGTCAACCCGGCGGCCAAGCGGCTGATGATGGGCGAGGCCTTCGACAGCGGCGCGCGCCGGGTGGTCTATCGCGTGGACGCGCTCAACGCCCGCAGCCGGGCGGCGGTGACCAAGCTGGGCGCGGTTCAGGAGGGCATCCTGCGCCAGGACCGCGTCACCTGGACCGGCCGCATCCGCGACACGGTGATCTTCTCGATCCTCGCCGACGAGTGGCCCGCGGTGAGGGACCGGCTGGACGCGCGGCTGGCGGCGTTCACCTGACCCGCCGGTAGCGCCAGTCCTCGCGGCGGGGCTTGCCGTCCTGGACGCCCTCGATCCCGGCGCAGAGGTCCTCGCCGCAGCGGCGGTAGAAGACCCGCTGGGGGAAGTCGTGAGCCTTGTTCTCGAAGACGGCTTCGCCCTCCGAGCCCGGCAGCATGACGAACGGGGTCGGCGGCTGGCCGGGGACGACGGCGGTGAAGGTGACGCCCTCAGGCTCGGCGCTGATCCGTATGTGCTCCACGAAGGGCTTTCGACCGGGGCGGGTCGTCTGGCTGACGCCGGCCATGACCCCGCCCATGGGCCGAAGCCAGGTCTCCTGGACGACCGCGCCGCCCTGGCGCTCCTCAATCCAGGTCCCGGACATCCACGAGAGCCGCTCGACGTCGGCGGCGCCGTCCGCGAGGAGCGCGGCGGCCGCCATGAGGGCCGCGATCACGCCTGGGCTCCCGTCTTCCGCCGGGCCCGGAAGAAGGCCTTGAGCATGGCCGAGCTCTCCTCGGCCAGGACGCCGCCCGTGACCTCGGGCCGCCAGTGGCAGGTGGTCTGGTCGAAGAACCTGGGGCCGTGGACGACCGCGCCGCCCTTGGGGTCCTCGGCGCCGAACACGACCCGGCCGATCCGCGCGTGGCTGATGGCGCCGGCGCACATGGCGCAGGGCTCGAGGGTGACAAAGAGGGTCAGGCCCGTCAGCCGGTAGTTGCCCAGCTTCCGGGCGGCGGCGCGCAGGGCGACGATCTCGGCGTGGGCCGTGGGATCGTGGGCGGAGATGGGCTGGTTCGCGCCCACGGCGATCACCTCCCCGGTCGCCGGATCGACCACGACGGCGCCCACGGGCGTCTCTCCGGCCTCGGCGGCGTCTTGCGCGGCTTGCAGCGCGATGCGCATGGTGCGGCGATCATGGTCCACGATCCGCAACGAACCGGCCGGGCGTCCTCCGGTCAAGCCCAGCTCTCCGATGAAGACCCCGCGGGTGAAGATCCCTCAGGCGGCGAACGCATCGCCAAGCTGCTCGCCCGCTCGGGGGTCGGCTCGCGCCGCGACGTGGAGCGGCTGATCGAGGAAGGCCGCGTGGCGATCAACGGCCAGGTGCTGGAGACGCCGGCCGTGAAGGTCGAGGCGGGCGACATCATCACCGTCGACGGCGCGGTGGTGGGCGAGCCCGAGCCCGTGCGGGTGTTCCGCTACCACAAGCCGGTGGGCCTGGTGACGACCCACAAGGACCCGCAGGGCCGCCCGACGGTCTTCGAGGCCCTGCCCCAGGAGCTGCCGCGGCTGATCTCGGTGGGCCGCCTCGATCTCAATTCCGAGGGCCTGCTGCTGCTGACCAACGACGGCGGACTGGCGCGCGCCCTGGAGCTGCCGGCCACCGGGATCGTGCGCCGCTACCGCGCCCGGGCGCACGGCCGGATCACCCAGGAGCGGCTGGACCGGCTGAAGGACGGGATCACCGTCGAGGGCGTCCGCTACGGCTCCATCGAGGCCCGGCTCGACAAGGCCAAAGAAGGCCCTCAGGGGGCGAACCTCTGGCTCACCGTCACCCTGCACGAGGGCAAGAACCGCGAGGTCCGCCGCGTGCTGGAGGCCGTGGGCCTGAAGGTGAACCGGCTGATCCGCCTGTCGTACGGCCCGTTCGCCCTGGGGACGCTCGGCGTCGGCGAGGTCGAGGAGGTGGGCCCCCGCGTGATCCGCGAGCAGCTCGCCGACTTCATCCTTCCTGAGAACCTGCCCAAGGGCGACCGGCCGCAATACCGCTCGCCCGCCGCCAAGTCCCGTCGCGCGCGGCAGGAGGCGGCCGCCACCGAGCTTGTCCCGCCGCCGCCCGAGCCCAAGGCCAAGAAGGCCTACAAGGCCGGCTGGGCCAAGCCCAAGCCCAAGCCGGGCCACGCCAAGGGGGCGTCCAAGGGTCCCTCCAAGGCCAGGCTGAAGGCCAAGATCGAGGGCAAGACTCTGAACGCGCCGAAGACCCCGACCGGGCCGAAGCCCGCCGCTCGCGCCAGGCCCGCCGGACCCGCGCGTCCTGGCCCTGCGCGTCCCTCTGGGCGTCCGGCCCCCAAGCGCCCCGGACCGGGGCGTCCGGGACCGGGACGCCGGAGCTAGACCATGCGCATCGTCTCCGGCGACTTCCGCGGCAAGGCCCTGGTCACGCCGCCCGGCCAGGGCACGCGTCCCACCTCGGATCGCGCCCGCCAGGCCATCTTCAACATCCTGGAGCACGCGCCCTGGTCCGACGGCGTGCGGGACGTCCGCGTCATCGACCTGTTCGCCGGCTCCGGCGCCCTGGGCTTCGAGGCCCTGTCACGCGGGGCGGCGTTCTGCCTGTTCGTCGAGACGGACGAGGCCGCCCGGGGCGCGATCCGGGAGAACGTCGACGGGATGGGGTTGTTCGGAAGGACCCGGGTCCACCGCCGAGACGCGACCCAACTGGGCCAGCGCCCCGGGGCCGACGGTCCGGCGTTCGGCCTGGCTTTCCTCGACCCGCCTTACGGCAAGGGCCTGGCCGAGATCGTGCTGGCGAAGCTGGCGGAAGGCGGCTGGCTGGCGCCCGGCGCCCTGGCCGTGGTCGAGCGCGGCGTGGCCGAACCGCCGCTGGAGGTTCCGGGCTACGAGCTGCTGGACGCCCGCGACTACGGCGCGGCCAAGGTCTGGTTCCTGAGGTACGCGGGCTAGAAGCTGACCGTCACGCTGTCGGCCGACCGGGCGTGGGGGCCATGGTAGACGGCCTCGACGTTGTTGCCGTCGGGATCGAAGGCGAAGGCGGCGTAGTAGCCCGGATGGTAGGGGCGTTCGCCCGGCGCGCCGTTGTCGCGGCCGCCGGCCGCCAGCACGGCGGCGTGCCAGCGGCGGACCATCGCCTCGTCCTTGGCCTGGAAGGCGAAGTGGGCGTGGCTGTGGACGTCCGGCGGGCCCTCGTCGACCCAGAGCTCGTCGCAGTAGAAGTGGCCGTCGCCCTCCACGAGCGGGAGGCCCAGGGCCTCCATCGAGGCCTTGTAGAAGCGTTTGGAGGCTTCGAGGTCCTTCACGCGCAGGTGAAGGTGGTCGATCAGGCGGCCCCGGTGCAGCTCCACGGCGTATCCTCCATGCCGGCTAGCGCCGGCCGAAGAGACGCTCGATGTCGGCCAGCTTCAGCTCAACATAGGTCGGCCGCCCGTGGTTGCACTGGCCGGAGTGGGGCGTGGCCTCCATCTGGCGCAGCAAGGCGTTCATCTCCGGCGCGGTGAGGCGGCGGCCGGCGCGGACGGAGCCGTGGCAGGCCATGGTCCCGCAGACCTCCTCCAGCCGCTCCTTCAGCGCCAGGGCCTGGCCGTTTTCCGTGAGGTCGTCGGCGATGTCGCGCACCAGGCCCACGACGTCCGTGTCGCCCAGCAGGGCGGGGACCTCGCGCACCAGCACCGCGCCGGGGCCGAAGGGCTCCAGCACGAGACCCAGTGCGGCCAGCTCCTCGGCGCGGGCGGCGACCCGTTCGGCTTCGGCGGGATCGAGCTCCACCACCTCGGGCAGCAGCAGAGCCTGGCGGGCGACGCCGCCCTGCGCCATCTCGGCCTTCATGCGCTCGTAGACCAGCCGTTCGTGGGCGGCGTGCTGGTCGACGATGACCACGCCGTCGCGGGTCTGGGCCACGATGTAGGTCTCGTGCACCTGGGCCCGGGCCGCGCCCAGGGGATAGTCGACGGGATCGAAGACCGGGGCGGGAGAGGGCGCCTCGGCCATGCCCGCCGGTTCATAAGCCTCAGGCTCGGCCCGGGCCGACAGTTCGGAGAGGCCCGGCAGCACCTGGGCCGCCATGGCGGCGGGCGTCCAGCCGCCCTGACGCCAGGCCGAGAAGCCGGCGGCGGACGGCTGCGGTTGCGGGAAGCCCGAGGGCCGGAAGCCGCCCAGGGCGGCCTGGGAGACGGTGGTGGAGGCGCGGTGGCCGGCGGCGGCGAGCGCATGGCGCAGGCCCCCCACGATCAGCCCGCGCACGAGCCCCGGATCGCGGAAGCGCACCTCGGCCTTGGCCGGATGCACGTTGACGTCCACCTGGTCGGGATCGAGCTCGACGTAGAGGGCGGCCACCGGGTGGCGGTCGCGGGCCAGGAAGTCGGCGTAGGCGGCCCGGAGCGCCCCCTGCAACAGCCGGTCGCGGACGGGGCGGCCGTTGACGAACAGGAACTGGTGGGCGGCGTTGCCCCGGTTGAAGGTCGGCAGGCCCACGAAGCCCGACAGCCGCACGCCCTCGCGCTCGTGCTCTATGGGCAGGGCGTTGTCCGAGAACTCGCGGCCCATGATGGCCGACAGGCGGGCGAGGCGTCCCTCCGGCCCGGCGGCCTCGGCGGGCAGGCGCAGGGTGCGGCGGCCGTCGAGGTCGAGCGAGAAGCCCACCGCCTCGTGGGCCATGGCCTGGCGCTTCAGCTCCTCGGTGATGGCGAGGGACTCGGCGCGCTCGGACTTCATGAACTTCAGGCGCGCGGGCGTGGCGTAGAAGAGGTCGCGGACCTCTACCCGGGCGCCGTGCGGTCCTGGGAAGGCGGAGGGGCCCACCTGGCCCACCGCCCCGGCATCCACGAAGATGGCGTTGGCCTCGGCCTGGCCTTTCGCGCGGCTGGCGATGGAAAGCCGGGCCACCGAGCCGATGGACGGCAGGGCCTCGCCCCGGAAGCCCAGGGTCAGGATGCGCAGGAGGTCGTAGTCGCCGTCCTCGCCGGGCGCGAGCTTGGAGGTGGCGTGGCGCTCGACCGCCAGCGGCAGCTCGTCGGCCGACAGCCCATAGCCGTCGTCGGCCACCAGAATGCGGGAAAGGCCGCCGCCGTCGGCCTGGACCTCGATCCGGGCCGATCCGGCGTCCAGGGCGTTCTCCACAAGCTCCTTCACTGCGCTCGCGGGCCGTTCCACCACCTCGCCGGCGGCGATGCGGTTGATGAGCTCGGGCGGGAGGCGGCGGATGGGCATGGCGGAATTTCGTCTGAGTCTTCCTAGATAGTACGATTCCGAGGAGCCTGATGACCGTGCTGAATCGCCTCGCCTCTCTCGCTGCCGCGGTCCTGCTGGCCGCCGCGCCCGCCGCAGCGCAAGTCCCGCTCGTCCCGGCCGATCCCGACGCCACACTGGTCGAGGAGCTGGTGGTCACCGGCCGTCTGCCGGGACCTGCCTGGTGGCGCGTCTCGGATGGGGACACGACGGTCTATGTGCTGGGCGTGCCCTCGCTGGCGCCCAAGCGCATGGAATGGGACCGGGGCGTCTTCGAGCGGCGGCTCCAGGGCGCCAACCAGGTCATCCTGCCCTTCACCAACATCCGGGCCAAGAGCGTCGGGGTCCTGGGGGCCGGCTTCAACCTCCTGCGGCTGCGCTCGGGCGGGCCGTTCGAGAAGCACCTGGATTCGGCCACGCGGGGCAGGTTCGTGGCCGTGCGCGAGCGGCTGGGCCATTCGGCCAAGCACTATCCCACCTCCAATCCCCTGGCGGCGGGGGTGCAGCTCGCCTCGGATTACCGGGAGACCTCGAACCTGACGACCACCGATCCGGCCAAGCTGGTGGAGCTGCTGGCCCGCCAGGCCGGCGTGCCGGTGGTGGAGAAGACCTACGACATCGGCCCGCTGCTGGGCGCCATCATCCGCACCTCGCCGGCCGTGGGCCGGATCTGCTTCGACGAGGTGCTGAACCAGGCCGAGGCCGGGCCGGGGGTCACGCTGGGCGCCGCCCGCGCCTGGGCCCAGGGGGATGTCCACGGGGCGCTGGAGAACGAACGGACCTACGAGCGATGCCTGGCCATGGTTCCGGGCGGACGGGCCTTCGACGAACGGACCAAGGCCGACACGGCGGCCGCCATCCAGAGGGCCCTGGGCAAGCCCGGCCACGCCATCGCGCTGGTGCCGCTCCGTCCCCTGCTCGCGCAAGGGGGCGTGCTGGACCGCCTGCGCCAGCAGGGGTTCGAGGTGAAGACACCCGGAGAGGTGTAGGGGCGAGGTTTTAGAGTTCGGAGAGCTTCAGGTCGGGGGAATACTCGCCCTCGACCTCCTTCACGATCGCCTGGCCGCAGATCACCCGCCCCGCCTCGGCGTCATAGGTCAGGGTCGGGCCGCCGTGCAGCGACCAGCCCTTGTTCAGGGCCACCGTCACGCGGTGGCAGAACGCGGAATCGTCCGGCCCGGTCAGGTAGCGGAAGAGCTTCACGGCGATCAGAGGCCCGGGAGCTTGATCCGGCTCTTGCCCTCGCGCTGGATGACGATCTGCTTGTTGCCGGTCAGCTTGGCCAGGCGCTCGGCCTCGGCGGCGGCGTCCACGGGCGCTGCGACGTTGTCCAGGCCGGGCTGGGCGGCCGTCTGGGGCTCGCCCTTCTTCCAGAACATCACCTTGTCGGCGAAGCTCTTTTCCTTGTGGGCCACGTCGCCGAACTCGTCGTCCACGACGTAGCGGATCAGCGGGTCGGCCTTCTCGGCGCCGGCCTTGGCCACCAGCAGCTTCTCGCCGTCGGAGCGCAGTTCCGCCTCGCGCTGGCCGATCAGGGCGTTGCGCGCGGCGCTTTCCGGCTGGAGCTCCTGGGGACGCGGTTCGCCGGGCGCCGGCGGGCGCAGGGCGTAGTCCGGCGGCACCACCAGCGGCGCCTTGGTCACCACGCGGAATTCGTCAGGGGTCACCTTGGACATGCCCAGCGCCTTCTGGGTCGACTGGCATCCCGCCAGGCCGACCGCGGCCAGAGCCGCGGCAGCGACGATCACTCGGTTGACGCTCATGAACTTGTACAAGCTCCTTGGGCCGCCCCCGGCCTCGAAACAACGGCAATACCTCAATCGGAAAGCCCCGCCAACGCCGTCAGGCAGGGGTCTCTCGCCGCAGGCTGTCGAGCAGCAGCACGATCACCCCGATCGTGATGCCCGAGTCCGCGATGTTGAAGATCCACGGGAAGAAGCCGAGCCGGGTGACGTCGATGAAGTCCACCACGGCGCCGAAGCGGGCGCGGTCGATGGCGTTGCCCACCGCGCCGCCGATCACCAGGCCCAGGCCGATGGCCGGGAAGGTCCGCTCGGTGCGCTGGGCCCAGACGCCCAGCAGGACGGCCACGAGCAGGGAGAAGACCACGAAGCCCCAGCGCACCAGGTCCGAATCGGCCTGGAAGAGGCCGAAGCTGACGCCGTTGTTCCAGATGCGGGTGATCTGCAGCGGGCCGAACACCTCGTGCGGGAGGCGCTCGGGGAGCGGCAGGACCCAGGACTTGGTGAGCTGGTCGGCGACGACGATGAAGATGGCGAGGCCCAGGGCCGCCCAGCCCTGACGGGTGACCGACCTCATGCGTCCACCTTGCCGTGGGCCGCGTCCCAGGCGGCGACCGCGTCGGCGTCGCGCAGCGACAGGTCCGGATAGCGCGGATCGGAGCCCACCTCGGGCAGGACGCGCCAGGACCGGGCGCACTTGCGGCCCTCGGCCCGCAGCGGCTCGACCGCCACGCCTGGGACCTCGGCCAGCCGGAAAGCGCCCTCTGGGCCGTCGCCGGCGACCAGCGTCGCCTGGCTGGTGCGGAACACCTCGGCGGGATCGAGCCCCTCGAAGGCGGCCAGCAGCTCGGCGTCGGCGAAATGGACCTTCGGGGCGGCCTCGAGGGCGGCGCCGATGCGCTTCTCGCGCCGCTCCACCTCCAGGGCGCCGGTGACGACCGAGGTCGCCTTCTGCACCTTGGCCCAGCGCGCCGCTTCCGCGTCGTTGCGCCACTCGGCCGGGGTCTGCGGGATCACCCGCAGGCAGTTGGAGTGGGAGTCCGGGTACCGCGTGGTCCAGGCCTCCTCCATGGTGAAGGGGATCAGGGGGCTGAGCCACGCCGTCAGGCGCTCGAACACCGCGTCCATCACCGTGCGGGCGGCGCGGCGGCGGACGGCGTCGGGCCGGTCGCAGTAGAGGCTGTCGCGGCGGATGTCGAAGAACAGGGCCGACAGCTCGTCCTGGCAGAAGTCGAGCACCGGCCGGATGACGTCCTGGAACAGATAGGCCTCGTAGGCGGCGCGGACCTGGCCGTCGAGCTCCCACAGCCGGTGCAGGATGAACCGCTCCAGCGGCGGCATCTGGTCGAGCTCGACCGCCTCGTCCGGCGAATAGTCGGCGAGCGCGCCCAGCAGGTAGCGGACCGTGTTGCGCAGCTTGCGGTAGGCGTCCGAGGTGGTCTGCAGGATGGTCTTCCCGATCCGGCAGTCGTCGGAATAGTCGATCATCGCCGTCCACAGGCGGATGATCTCGGCCCCGCTGTCGGCGATCACCCGCTCGGGATCGACGACATTGCCCTTGGACTTGGACATCTTCTCGCCGGCCTCGTCCATGACGAAGCCGTGGGTGAGGATGGCGTCGTAGGGCGCCCGGCCGCGCGTGCCCGAGCTTTCCAGCAGGCTGGACTGGAACCAGCCGCGGTGCTGGTCCGAGCCCTCGAGGTAGAGGTCGGCGGGCCAGCGGGTATGGGCGCGGCCCTCCAGGGTGAAGGCGTGGGTCGATCCGGAATCGAACCAGACGTCGAGGATGTCCTCGACCTTCTCGTAGCGGTCGGGGTCGTGGCTTCCCAGGAAGTCCGACGCGGGGCGGACGAACCAGGCGTCGGCGCCCTCGGCCCGGATAGCCTCGACGATGCGGCGGTCGACCTCGGGATCGTGCAGCGGCTGGCCGGTGTCCTTGTCGACGAACATGGCGAGCGGCGCGCCCCAGGCCCGCTGGCGGCTGATCAGCCAGTCCGGCCGGCCCTCGACCATCGAGCGGATGCGGTTCTTGCCGCCGGCCGGGTGGAAGGCGGTGGCCTCGATGGCCTCCAGGGCGGTCTCGCGCAGGGTGCGGCCGCCCAGTTCCTTGGTGTCCACCGGCTCGTCCATGCGGATGAACCACTGGGGCGTGTTGCGGAAGATCACCGGCGCCTTGGAGCGCCAGGAATGGGGATAGCTGTGCTCCAGCCGGCCCCGGGCCAGGAGGCCGCCGGCCTCGATCAGCTTCTCGATCACGGCCGGGTTGGCGGGGCCGAACTTGCCGGCCTTCTTGCCCTCGGTCTCCAGCACCTTCAGGCCGCCGAACAGGGCCACGTGCGGATAGTAGGCGCCGTCGGGGTCGACGGTGTCGGGGATCTCGCGATGGCCGTGGGCCAGCCAGACCGCGTAGTCGTCGGCGCCGTGGCCGGGCGCGGTGTGCACGAAGCCCGTGCCCGCGTCGTCGGTGACGTGATCGCCCGCCAGCAGCGGGACCTGGAAGCTGTAATGACTGTCGAGCGCCGCCAGCGGATGCTCGCAGACCATGCCCTGGCAGTCGACGGCCTCGACCTTGCGGAACTTCGCCACCTTGGCGGCGGCCATCACGTCGGCGGCGAGCTTGTCGGCGACGATCAGTCGGTCGCCCGGCCTGCCCCAGGGCTCGAACTCGAGGCCGCCCTCCATCGCCTCGACCTGATAGACCGAATAGGCGATGTCCGGATTGTAGCTGATCGCCCGGTTGGCCGGGATGGTCCAGGGCGTGGTGGTCCAGATGACCACGCTCGCGCCGCGGGCGGCGTCGCTGCCTTCGGTCACCGGGAATTTCACCCAGATCGTGGGGCTGACGTGGTCGTGGTACTCGACCTCGGCGTCGGCGAGGGCGGTGCGCTCCACCGGGCTCCACATCACCGGCTTCGAGCCGCGGTAGAGCTGGCCCGAGGCCGCGAACTTGTGGAACTCGGCCACGATGGCGGCCTCGCTTCCATAGTCCATGGTCGCGTAGCGGTTCTCCCAGTCGCCGATCACGCCCAGGCGCTTGAAGCCCTCGCGCTGCACGTCGATCCAGTGGGCGGCGTACTCGCGGCAGCGGGTGCGGAACTCGGCCTTGGAGACCTCGTCCTTGCGGCGACCCTGGCCGCGAAGCTCCTCCTCGATCTTCCACTCGATCGGCAGGCCGTGGCAGTCCCAGCCGGGGACGAAGTCGACGTCGTAGCCCAGCAGGAAGCGCGAGCGGACCACGAAGTCCTTCAGGGTCTTCTGCAGGGCGTGGCCGATGTGGATGGCGCCGTTCGCATAGGGCGGGCCGTCGTGCAGCACGAACAGCGGCGCGCCGGCGCGCTGACGCTCGGCCCGCATGGCGTTGTAGAGATCGACCTGCGCCCACCGGGCCAGGATCTGCGGCTCCTTCTGCGGCAGGCCCGCGCGCATGGGGAACGGGGTCTCGGGAAGGAAGACGGTCTCGCGATAGTCGCGGGCAGGCTTCTCGGCGTCGTCGGCCATGGAACTTTCCAACAGGGTCCGGAGGGGTTCGAGGTGCGGGTGAAACCCGGCGCGCGCTGGAACGGTCTCGTCCGGCGGCGTCACGCCGGGCGGGTAATTCGCAGGCTCGTCCGAACCGAAGTCATGGGCGGAAGCGTCTAACAGACGATCGGCAGGGCGTCACCACCTGCCTACCTCCCCCGCGAAGCGGCGGGAGGGGGACCATCGGCCGAAGAGCCGATGGTGGAGGGGGCGAGCGGCCGGCAGGGCCGATGGACCAGGCGGCGTCAGGCGTTGTGGATGGGGCTCGCCCCCTCCACCCCTCGCTCTTCCCCCGGCCTTCGCCGGGGTCGGCGAGCGGTCCCCCTCCCGCCATCGCTGCCGCGATGGGGGCGGTTAGAACTCCGGCATCAGCAGGTCGCGGGCGGCGCGGGCGTCGGCCATGACCTGGGTGGTCATCGCCTCCAGGCTCGGGAACTTCTCCTCGGGCCGCAGGAAGGCGATGAGGTCGGTCTCGATGACCTGGTCGTAGAGGTCCTCGTCGAAGTCGAAGAGCCAGACCTCCAGCAGCGGCCGGGTGATCCCGTCCACGGTCGGGTTGACGCCGATGTTGGCCACGCCCGGGATCTCGCGCCCGTCGGGCAGGCGGGTGCGGGTGGCGTAGACGCCGAAGCGCGGCGTCACGTAGTCGGCGAGGTCCACGTTGGCCGTGGGGAAGCCCAGCTTGCGGCCGAGCTGGCGGCCCCGCTGCACCGGCCCCTCGATGGCGAAGGGCCGGCCCAGGATCTCGGCGGCCAGGTCCGGGCGGCCGTCCCGCAGGGCGTCGCGCACGTCGGTGGACGAGAACTTGCGGCCCTCGTCGTCGCCCACCGGCTCGGCCACGGAGACGCCGAAGCCCATCTCCTCGCCGTAGGTGCGCATGGTGGCCGGGCTGCCGGTGCGGCCCTTGCCGAACGAGTTGTCGAAGCCCACGGCCACGTGCCGGGCGCCCAGGCCCTCGTGCAGCACCTCGCGGGCGAACTCGCGGTCGGTCATCTCGGCGAGCTCGGGGCTGAGCGGCAGGACGTAGAGGATGTCGACGCCCAGCGCCTCCAGCGCGCGGGCCTGCTGGTCGGTCTTCATCAGTCGGAACGCCGGCTCGTCGGGGCGGAAATAGACGCGGGGGTGCGGGTCGAAGGTGATGACGCCCAGCGGCGCCTTCAGCCGGCCGGCGGCCTGGGCGGCGAGGGCGATGACCTTCTGGTGCCCGCGATGGACGCCGTCGAAGCTGCCCATGGCGACCGCCGCGCCGCGATCCTCGGCGGGCAGGTTCTTCCAGCCTCGGATGACCCGGATGCGCTTCATGCCGGCTTGCGGGGCGCGATGACCAGGGCCTCGCCGTCGACCACGGCGCGGCCGTCCACCTCGCAGACGGTGTCGAGGGTCACATGGCCGCGGCGCTCGTCCAGGGCCTTCACCGTCACCCGGGCGGTGACCGTGTCGCCGATGCGCACCGGCCGGCGGAAGCGCAGCGATTGCGAGAGGTAGATGGCCCCGGGGCCGGGCAGTCTCGTGCCCAGGACGGCGGAGATGTAGGCGCCCGACAGCATGCCGTGGGCGATGCGTTCGCCGAAGGCGGTGGTCCTGGCGTAGGCCTCGTCCAGATGCACCGGGTTCTCGTCGCCCGAGACGGCGGCGAAGGCCTCGATGTCGGCGACGCCCACGGTGCGGGTCATCTCGGCGCTCTGGCCCACGCTGAGTTCGTCGAAGAAGAAGCCCTTCATCCGGTCGTCATCCCCTGCGGTCACGGACGTCTTACCAGACCAGATCGGCCAAGGCCCAGGTCGCGCGCAGGCCCTCGACGTCCAGCAGGCGCCGCGCGACCGACATGTCGAGCCGGCCGTCGCGCACCGTCTCCTGGCCGTGGATGCCATTGGCGATGAAGAGCGCGTCCAGGGCCTGGGCGTTGGCGCCCCGGATGTCGGTGCCCAGGCCATCGCCGATGCAGAGCACCCGCGAGCGGTCCACGGGACGGCCCAGGCGTTCGGCGGCCTTCGCGAGGGCCAGGTCGTAGATCGCCGCGTGCGGCTTGCCGGCCATGGCCACCTTGCCCTCCAGGGCCTCGTAGAGCTGGGCGAGCGCCCCGCCGCAGTAGATCAGCTTGTCGCCGCGCTGGACCACGATGTCGGGGTTGGCGCAGATCATCTCCAGCCCTCGCGCCGCGGCGGCCTGGAAACGCTCGCGGTAGTCCTCGGGTGTCTCGGCCTCGTCGTCGAAGGGGCCGGTGCAGGCGATGTAGCGGGCCCGGTCCAGGTCGACGAAGTCTAGGTCCAGCCCCTCGTAGAGCGGCCAGTCGCGGTCGGGGCCCAGCTTCCAGAACGGCCCAGGCGCCCGCGCGGCCAGGAGCGTGCGGGTGGCGTCGCCGGACGTCACCACCTCGGAGAAGGCCCCCGGCCCCACGCCCAGACCGGCGAGCTGCTCGATCACCGGCCCGTTCGGCCGGGGCGCATTGGAGATCAGCACCACCGGCCCGTGCTCGGCCTTGAAGCGGGCCAGCGCCCGGCAAGCCTCGGGGAAGCTCTCGCGGCCGTTGTGGATCACGCCCCACACGTCGCAGAGCAGGACGTCGTAGAGGTCGGCGACGGCGCCGAGGCCCTCGGCCAGGGTGGGGGAAGCCAGGGTCGGGGAGGTCATGGCATGGGGCGGTATCGGCCCCCCGCGCCCGCGTCAATCGTCGAAGCCGGTCCTCAGGCCGGCGCCTAGGCCGCGCGGCTGCGCAGGACGCTCAGGCGGGTGACGTTCGGCGGCGCGCCGGCTTCGGCCAGCACGGCGTCCTTGATGGCCCGGGGCTCGCCGAAGAGGTGGCCCTGGCCGTAGGCGAGGTCGAGATCGAGAATGTCGACCACCTGGCGTTCGCTCTCGACCTTCTCGGCGATCAGCTCGATGCCGTAGCGGCGAGTCAGCGCGGCGAAGTCCTCGGCGGCGAGGTCGGGCAGGGAGCGCAGCACGAGGCGGCCCTCGACCTCGGTGAGCTCGTCCAGAAGGCCCTGGGCGCCGATCTTGACGAACTTCACGTCCGCGCGGGCGAGGTCCTGGAGGTCGAAGTCCAGGTCGACGACCTTGTCCAGGCTGAACCGGAAGCCGAGGTCGGCCAGCTTGCCCATGTTGCGGGCTTCCACCGAGCCGCGGGCGTCGAAGGCCGACTGGCCGATCTCGAAGATCAGGGCCCCGGCGAGGTCGCGGTTGGCGGCCAGCAGCTCCAGGAACTGCGGGAAGAAGCTCTCGTCGGCCAGGCTCGCCATCGAGACGTTGCAGAAGATGCCGATCTTGCGGTCCTGCTTGGCGAGGCGCCGGACGATCTGCACGCAACGGAACAGCAGCAGGTTGTCGATGGCGGTCATCAGGCCGGCCGGTTCGGCCACCGACAGGTATTCGGCCGGCATGATCACACGGCCCGTGGCGTTGCGCAGCCGCGAGAAGCTCTCGTAGAAGACCGTCTTGCGCTGGGGCAGGGCGACGACGGGCTGGAGGTAGAGGTCCACCCGGTTCTCGGCCAGCGCCTCGCGCACCGTCTCGAAGAGGCCGGCGGCGCGGTGGCGGGCGGTCACGCCCTCCCGGGCCGGCGCCGGGGCCTCGGCATGCTCCTCCAGCCGCTGCTGCATCCGCTGGACGAGGCGTTCCAGCAGATGGACCTCGTCCGATAGTTCCTCGGACCGGTGGACGTCGCCTTCGACGATCTCGGCGACCTGGATCAGGCGGGCGTCCAGGCGTTCGACCTGGTCGAGAAGGATCTTGTGGGCTTCGCGGACGGCGTCGATCTCGCCGCGGATGGCGCCGGCTTCGAGCGCCCGGGCGATCAGGCCGTGGAAGGCGAAGCAGAGGCCGAGCCCGCCCACCAGGGCCGCGACGCCGGCGCCCCAGCCGCCCCCGTTCCGCCACAGCGTGAGCGCGACGATCAGGGAGAGGCAGAGGTAGGTCGCGCAGAGGAGTGCTAGCGTGAGCCGCCGCATGGGTCCGCCATCCGAATCAACCTTGAGTATCCGACGAGGAATCCCAGGAAGTCGAATGGTTTGACGCCGCGCCGCGACGCGCTACCGCCGGAGGGGGAAGATGTCCCTGAGCGCCGCGTCCCGCAGCCACAGGCCGCCCCAGGCAAAGACCGCGAGGTAGGGCCCGAACAGCATGTGGCTGAACAGCGGATTGCCGGCGACAAGGTGCACCGCGCAGGTTCCCCCGAACAGCGCCGTGAACAGCACCGTCCCCAGGACCGCCGTGCGCGGGTAGAGGTAGAGCGCGAGCAGGATGGCCTCCATCACGCCGATGCCGAAGCCGCTGCCGGGCGGCAGGCCGAGCTCGGCCCCCGTCTGCTCGACGATCGGCAGGCGGGCGAGCTTGATGCCCGCGTCGAAGAGCATGAAGGCCGTGAAGAGGCCGCTGAGAGTCCAACCGGCGATGGCCCGGACGCGGCCGGGCGGCGCGGCCGGCGCCGCGTGGGTGATGTCGGTCATGTCTGTGTTCCAGGTGTTCGGAAGGAGAGGCCCGCGGCCGGGGGAGGACGGCCGCGGGCCTGGGGCGCGGCAGGCGCGCCTCAGTCGACGGGCTGGTTGAACGCCCAGGTGACGCCGAACGGGTCCTTCACCTGTCCCCAGACATCGCCCCAGAACATCTTCTGCGGCGGCGTCACTACTTCGCAGCCGGCCGCCACCGCGCGGTCGAACCACTTGTGGATGTCGTCGACGATGAGCTGCATGGTGAAGGCCTGCGGGGCCTCCTTGGCGTGGCCGTGCTCGGGATAGAAGTCGCCGAGCATCACCGAGCTGCCGTTGATGTAGAGGTGGACGTGCATGGTGCGGCCCTGCTCGTCCGGCGGATAGAGGGCCGCCTGCTCGGCGCCGAATGCGCGGCCGTAGAACTCGGCGGCCTTCAGGGCGCCGTCGATCGAGAGGTAGGCCACCACGCCGCCCTTGGTCGCGACCTTGGGCATGGCGGGGGTGTCGAGGGTCTCCGACATCGGACGTCTCCTTTGCTGTCCTGCTTCAAGGACGAACGAGATCATGCCGCGCCGACACCGGATCGCAGGAATCGATGATCAGGAACCGGCGGGAGCGTGTTCCTGGATGAGCCGGTCAAGATGCTGGCGGATGTGGGCGGCCTCGGCGGGAGTGTTGGCGAGCGCGATCGCCCGGTCGAAGGCGACCCTCGCCTCGCCGTCGCGGCCGAGCTCCAGCAGCAGCGCGCCCTTCAGGCCGAAGAAGTGGAAATAGCCCGACAGGCGATCCGCCAGCGGCTCGATCAGGGCGAGCGCGGTCTCAGGGCCGTCCACCTTGCTGACCGCCACCGCTCGGTTGAGCGTCACCACCGGCGAGGGCTGCAGCCGTTCGAGGGTGGCGTAGAGCCGCTCGATCTGGGCCCAGTCGGTGTCCTCGGGCTTCGCCGCGCGGGCATGCAGGGCCGCGATGGCCGCCTGCACCTGATAGGGCCCCGGGCGGCGGTGGCGCATGGCCTTGTCGATCAGCGCCAGGCCCTCGACGATCTGGTTCCGGTCCCAGAGCGCCCGGTCCTGGTCGTCCAGGAGGATGATCGAGCCGTCCTCATCGAAGCGGGCCCGCGTGCGGGCGTGCTGCAGGAGCATGAGCGCCAGCAGGCCCATGATCTCGGGCTCGGTCTGGTAGAGGCGCAGCAGCAGCCGGGTGAGGCGGATCGCCTCCTCGGCCAGGGGCGCGCGGGGGCCACCCGCCGAATAGCCCTCGTTGAAGACCAGGTAGAGCATGGCGGCCACGGCCGCGAGGCGTTCGGCCCGCTCGACGGGCCCGGGAGTCTCGAACGGCACGTCGGCCTGCGCGATGCGCCCCTTGGCCCGGGTGATCCGCTGCTCCATGGCCGCCTCGCTGACGAGGAAGGCGCGGGCGATCTGCTTGACCGACAGGCCCGAGACGATGCGCAGCGCCAGAGCGACCTGCTGGGTGGCCGGCAGGTCCGGGTGGCAGCAGATGAACAGCAGGCGCAGCACGTCGTCGCGGTAGTCGGCGCCGTCCACCCGCTCGACGGCGGCCGTCTCGGCGTCGTCCAGGTCGGAGAGGACCTCCTCGGGCGGCAGCTCCGTCTGGCGCGCGCGCTTGCGCACGCCGTCCAGTGCGGCGTTGCGCCCGACCATGATCAGCCACGCGGCCGGGTCCCGGGGCGGGCCGTTGGTGGGCCAGTTCTTGAGCGCGCGCAGGCAGGCGTCCTGGAACGCCTCCTCGGCCGTGTCCAGGTCCCGGAAGTAGCGCAGCAGGGCGCCGACCGCCTGGGGGCGGGCCGCCGCGATCGCGCCGTTGATCCAGGCCAGGTCGTGCATGGCTCAGCCGCCGGCCACGGCCGCTTCGCGGGCCGGTTCGAACGCCCCGGGCAGGAACAGGCGGATCGGACGGATCTCGTAGGCCCCGCCGGGATTGGCCTCGCCCAGGTCCTTGGCGATGGCCAGCGCCTCGTCCAGGTCGGCGCAGTCGATGACGTAGAAGCCGAGCAGTTGCTCCTTGGTCTCGGCGAAGGGGCCGTCGATGACCAGCGGAGGATCGCTCTTGCGCAGGGTCGTGGCCGCCGTGGTGGGGACGAGCCGCAGCGACGGCCCCATCTTGCCCGCCTCGCGCAGGCGTTCGTGGACCACGTTCAGGCGCGCCATCACGGCGTCGTCCTCGTCCTGGCTCCAGGAGAAGACCACGTCCTCGTCGTTGTAGCAGAGCAGGGCGTAAAGCATGGGCAATGACCTCGTCCGATCCCTAGGACGGACGAGCATGCCGCAAGCCGACGCCGGCTTGCAGATAAATTCAGGGTCAGCGCGTGGGGACGGGGTGCTCGCCGCGGTAGTCGTAGAAGCCGCGGCCCGTCTTGCGGCCCAGCCAGCCGGCCTCGACGTACTTCACCAGCAGCGGGCAGGGCCGGTACTTGGAGTCGGCCAAGCCCTCGTGGAGCACGTTCATGATCGACAGGACCGTGTCCAGGCCGATGAAGTCGCCGAGCTCCAGCGGGCCCATCGGGTGGTTGGCGCCCAGCCGCATGGCCGTGTCGATGGCGTCGACGGTGCCCACGCCCTCATAGAGCGTGTAGATGGCCTCGTTGATCATCGGCACCAGCACGCGGTTGACGATGAAGGCCGGGAAGTCCTCGGCGTTCGAGGTGGTCTTGCCCAGCGACTTGGCGAAGTTGACCGCCGTCTCGTAGGTCTCGGCGTCGGTGGCGATGCCGCGGATGATCTCGACCAGCTTCATCAGCGGGACCGGGTTCATGAAGTGCAGGCCGATGAACCGCTCGGGCCGATCGGTGGACGACGCCAGCCGGGTGATCGAGATCGACGAGGTGTTCGACGCCAGGATGGTCTTGGCGGCCAGGTGCGGCGACAGCGCCTTGAAGATCGACTTCTTGACGTCCTCGTTCTCGGTCGCCGCCTCGATGGCGAGGTCGGTGGCGCCGATGGTCTGGAGTTCGGGGGCGGGCTTGATGCGCTCGAGCCCCGCGTCCATGGCGTCCTGGGTGATGAGCCCGCGCGCCACCTGGCGCATCATGTTCTTCTCGATGAGGGCGACGCCCTGCTCGATACGCTCCCCACTGACGTCGTGGAGCATGACGTCGTAGCCGCCGAGGGCGCAGACATGTGCGATGCCCGAGCCCATCTGGCCGGCGCCGATGACGCCGACCGACCTGATCTGAACCATTCAGCCTAAGCCTCGAAACCGGCGCGCCCAGGGCGCGCCCGATGTGTGACAACGTTCTAACACGCGTTCAACGCAGTGCGACAAGGGTTTTGCTGCGCCGCAACACCGCCGGGTGGGCGTCAGGCGAGCTCTGCAACTTCCGCGTTTGGCGCGTCGCGGGCGGCGGCGATCAGCCAGTCGCGCAGGGCGTGTATCCGCCGGAGCTTGCGGCTGTCGGGCCGCCAGACGGCCCAGAAGCCGAGTTCGGAAGGGACGCCGCCCTCGAACGGCCGCACCAGCCGCCCGGTGCGCAGGTCCTGCTCGATGAGGCCGCTGCGGGCCAGGGCCACGCCAAGGCCCTGGGCCGCGGCCTCCAGCAGCATGACGGAGTCCTCGAAGACCATCCCCTGGATCGCCGGCGGCTCGAGCCCGACCTCCCGGAACCACAGGCTCCAGGGCCGGTGGCCGTGGTGCAGGAGCGGCGCGTCCGGGATGTCCTTCGGGCAGGTCAGGCGGTGCTGCGACAGGAAGCCCGGGCTGCACACCGGAAACAGGGTCTCGGGGATCAGACGCACCGCCTCGACGCCGGCCCAGCCGCCCGCGCCGTAGCGGACTCCCATGTCCACGCCATCGGTGACGAAGTTGGCGAGCCGGGAATCCACCCGGAGCTCCAGGTTCGCGCCGGCCGGGTCCAGCAGCAGGCCGGGCAGGCGGGTGGGCAGCCAGCGGTTGGCGAACTGCGGGTCCAGGCTCACCACCAGCGGGTCGCGCTCGGCGGCCTTGGCGAAGCTCGCCACGGCGTTCTTCAGCACGTCGAGCGCGCGGCCCACCTCGCCGGCCAGCCGTTCGGCCTCCGCCGTGGGGATCATGGCGTTGCCCCGGCGTTCGAAGAGGCGGGCGCCCAGCTCGGCCTCCAGGCGGCGGATTTGCTGGCTGACGGCGCCGTGGGTCACCGAAAGCTCCTCGGCCGCGCGGCTATAGCTCCGGTGCCGGGCCGCCGCCTCAAGGGCGCGAAGCGCGAAGAACGGAGGCAGCCGGACCATGCCAGGATGTTAGCCGGAGTAACAACCGCGGGCAAAAACTATCGTTCGCCGAGTGGGCGCTGCGATCCCACATCCCAGCCGAAAGGGCCGTGCTGGGAACCCCAGCGAATCCAAAGGACGGAATCATGAGGGACATCATTGCTTCCGCGCTCGCCGGCAGCCTGTTCCTGGCCGCCGCGGGCGCCGTCTCGGCGTCGCGGACGCTGCAGGACTATCTGGAACGGACGCACGCCGCGCTCGCGGCCGAGCCCCCGGTGCGGGTGGCGCGCGGATAGAAAAGGGGCGGCCCCTGTCGGAGCCGCCCCTTGAATGGTCGCTCGGAATGACTGCTACGCGGTCACTTTCCGATCTTGGAAAGCTCGTCCATGACCTCGGGCACGGCGGCCTTGTAGTCGGCCACCAGGCCGTAGTCGGCGACCTGGAAGATCGGCGCGTCGGGATCCTTGTTGATCGCCACGATCACCTTGGAGTCCTTCATGCCGGCCAGGTGCTGGATGGCGCCCGAGATGCCGATGGCGACGTAGAGCTCGGGGGCCACGACCTTGCCGGTCTGGCCGACCTGGTAGTCGTTCGGCGCATAGCCGGCGTCCACCGCGGCGCGGCTGGCGCCCACGGCGGCGCCCAGCTTGTCGGCCAGGGGCTCGATGACCCGCTGGAACTCCTCGGCTGAGCCCATGGCGCGGCCGCCGGACACGACGATCTTGGCGCCCGAGAGTTCGGGACGGGCCGACTTCACGATCTCCTGGCCGATGAACTTCACCTTGGCCGGGGCGGCCGGGGCGGCGATCGTCTCGACCTTGGCCGAACCGCCCTCGGCGGCGGCCTTGAAGACCGTCGGGCGGACCGTGATCACCTTCTTGGCGTCCGACGACTGCACGGTCTCCAGCGCGTTGCCCGCGTAGATCGGGCGCACGAACGTGTTGGCGTCCACCACCTCGACGACGTCCGAGATCTGGGCCACGTCCAGCTTGGCGGCGATGCGCGGGCTGATGTTCTTGCCCTGCGAGGTCGCAGGCGTGAGCACCGCGTCGTAGTTGGCCATGAGCGGAACCACCAGGGCCTCGAACGCCTCGGCCAGGCCCTGGCCCAGCTCGGCGCTCTCGGCCGCCAGCACCCTGCGAACGCCGGCGATCTTGGCGGCCTCGGCGGCGATGGCCGCGGTGTTGGTCCCCGCCACCAGGACGTCGACGTCGCCCGACAGCTTCTGGGCCGCGGTGACGGTCTTGTGGGTGGCGTCCTTCAGCGAGGCGTTGTCGTGATCGGCGATGACGAGAACGGCCATTAGAGCACCCCCGCTTCGTTCTTCAGCTTCGAGACCAGGTCGGCGGCCGTTTCGACCTTGATGCCGCCGGCGCGCTTCGGCGGCTCGGTGACCTTCACGACCTTCAGGCGCGAGCCCGTGTCGACGCCGAGGGAGCCGAGCTCCTTCACGTCGAGCGGCTTCTTCTTGGCCTTCATGATGTTGGGCAGGCTGGCGTAGCGCGGCTCGTTGAGGCGCAGGTCCGCGGTGACCACGGCGGGCAGGGTGGCCTCGATGGTCTGCAGGCCGCCGTCGACCTCACGGGTCACCTTGGCCTTGCCGCCGCCCACCTCGAGGGCGCTGGCGAAAGTCGCCTGCGGCCAGTCGAGCAGGGCCGCCAGCATCTGACCGGTGGCGTTGTTGTCGCCGTCGATGGCCTGCTTGCCCATCACGACCAGCTCGGGGTTCTCTTCGGCGACGATGGCCTTGAGCACCTTGGCCACGGCCAGCGGCTCCAGATCCTGGTCCGTCTGGACGAGGATGGCGCGGTCGGCGCCCATGGCCAGAGCGGTCCGCAGGGTTTCCTGCGCCTGCGTCGGGCCGACGGACACGGCCACCACCTCGGTGGCGACGCCCTTTTCCTTCAGGCGGACGGCCTCTTCCACGGCAATCTCGCAGAAGGGGTTCATCGACATCTTCACGTTCGCGAGGTCGACACCCGTCTGGTCGGCTTTAACCCGAGCCTTGACGTTGTAGTCGATCACCCGCTTGACCGGGACCAACACCTTCATGGGTCGCTAGCGCCTCAAATTTGCATTGCGAAAAAATGGGACGGGAGGGGGCAATAAAGGTTCCGGCGCGCATTGCAAGGCCGCCGGCCTTCGCAGGCGCCGCAATTTGAAGCGCGCGTGGCGCTAGCCAGACACCGCGCAAATTCCTAGAAGGCGGCCATGAACCCGACCATCGAGCGCCTGAAGCTGATCTTCCTGGCCGTGTTCGCCGTCCTCGTGGTCGGCGTCATCGTCTGGACCGTCGGCTGGGCCCTGCCCCAGAAGCGGTGCGAGTCCCAGAGGAAATGGTGGGACCCCGGCCAGCGGGTCTGCGCCCAGCCCGTCCTGATCTCCGACATCACCGGCCGCACGATCCAGGACAAGCAGGCCGAGGCCGAGGCGCGCGCCGCCATCGGCCGTCCCCCGGCGCCGCCGGCCAAATAGACCCTACCGGGTCGCGCCGGATTTCCAGAAGACTTCCGAGCGGCCCTGGTCGTTGGCGTGGCGCGCCGCCACGAACAGCAGGTCCGACAGGCGGTTCAGGTAGCGCAGGGCCGGCGCGCTCACCGGCTCGCCCGCGTCGACAAGCCGCACCGTAGCGCGTTCCGCCCGCCGGCAGACCGTGCGCGCCAGGTGCAGGGCCGCCGCCGCCGGCGTTCCGGCGGGCAGCACGAAGGACTGCAGGGGCGGGAGGCGATCGTTGAACGCGTCGATCTCGCCTTCCAGCCGCTCCACCTGACCGTCCGAGACGCGCAGCACCGCGCCCTCCGCCTCGTCGGCCCTGGGCGGCGTCGAGAGGTCGGCGCCCAGGTCGAACAGCTCGTTCTGGATGCGGGCCAGCATGGCGTCGAAGGCGGCGTCGCGGCCGGTGTGGACGCGCGCCAGGCCGAGGCAGGCGTTGGTCTCGTCGACGGCGCCGTAGGCCTCCACGCGGAGGTCCGCCTTGCTGACGGACTCGCCGGTGGCCAGTCGGGTGGTCCCCTGGTCACCGGACCGAGTGTAGATGCGGTTGAGGGTGACCACGCGCGCCTTCAGGCCTGGCTGCGCCACCAGACGGCCGCCACCAGGATGGCGATGGCCAGCGCCTGCATGACGACCCGCAGGCGCATGAGCTTGTTGGAATAGGACCGGCCGAAGTCGCCGCCGCGGAAGAGGGCGTAGATGCCGATGGCCAGCACGACGGCCACGGCGGTCAGGGCGGCGGGAACGAGGAAGTCGAACGGATCCATGCCTGCAATTTAGGCTCCCGGACAGCCGGCGGCCACAGCAAAGACCGCCTGGCTGCTTTCGGCTTGACTTGGGCGGTGTCGATCATGTTCAACGACCCGCGATCCAGCCTGAACGCAGATTCGGGGCCTAGCCCGAACGCCGCCGTTTCCCTCGGATTCCCCATTGCGACGCTTGGCCGCAAAGGGTTGCGCCGCAAGCCGTGACGCGTCAGATGCGGCTTCCGGTAACAGGTTATTTGAACGCGTTCACCCACTGTCCCCAATCCCCATGGGGACGACATCGACAGAAGGACCGCCGGCTCCCCCCGGCGTGCACGCAAGACCGATGAAGCACATCTCCCCCAACCAGGTCTCCGTCGAGGCCTCGGTCCGCGCCCCCACCCGTCGGGCGCTCGCCAAGCAGCAGACCCGCGCCAAGGTGCTGGCCGCCGCGCGCCGTCTCTTCTCGGAAGAAGGCTACGAGGGCGCCACCATCCGGGACATCGCGGCCGCCGCCGGCATGTCCACGGGCGCCGTCTTCGCCAACTTCACCGACAAGTCCGACCTGTTCCGCGAGATCATGACGGCCGACTGCGAGGCCCTGGGAGAGGCCATGCGCGAGGCCGCCGCCAAGGGGCGCGGGATCGAGGACGTCCTCCTGAAGGTCTTCATGGCCGGCTACGGCTTCTACAAGTCGCGCCTGCCGCTGGCGCGCGCCGCGTTCGGCGTCTCGTGGACCCCCGACGGCGGCCCGTCGCTGCGCGGTCTGGCTCCGGTGCAGGCCATGCAGGAGCTGTTCACCGAACAGCTCAACCTGGCCGTCGAGCGCGGCGAGCTCAGCCAGGAAGCCGAGGTGAAGCTGCGCAGCCAGATGCTGTTCGAGGCCTACCTTTCCAACTACGCCCAGGCCATCTTCGACGGCTGGAGCCTCGAGGCGCTGCAGGCCAGGGCGCGGGATCAGATCCGCATCCTGCTGGCCGGCGCGCGGCGCGGCTAGCCACGTCTTCCGGGGGGAGGATGAAGGCTGATGTCGATCCGGCGGCGTTGAAGGCGCCCGCCCGGCAGTCGCAGAAGGAAGCGACCCGCCAGCGGGTGATCGCGGCCGCGCGCGAGCTGTTCGACACCCACGGCTACCAGGGCGCGACGATCCGGGACATCGCCCGGCACGCCGGGGTGGCCGTGGGCAGCGTCTTCACGACGTTCGCCTCGAAGGGGGAAATCCTCTCCGAGGTGATGCAGAGCCGGCTCGACGGCCTCTATGCCGAGCTCGACCGGGTGATGCCGCATGTCCGCGGCGGTCCGGCCGACCGGTTGCGGACCATGTTCGCCATCCACTTCAACTTCGAGGCGCCGCACGTGCGGCTCTTCCTGTCGCACATCGCGGCCGCCTACGACTGGACCCTGCCGGCGGCCGCCAGGCCCTACGGACGCACGCCGCGGCTCCAGGAAATCATCCGCGAGTGTCTCGCCAAGGGCGTGGCCGAGGGAGACATCCGCGCCGACGCCGACCCCCAGGAGATCGTCGACCTGCTGATGGCCGCCTACGCCTGGACCTACCGGCTGGTGGTCACCGAGGGGGCCGACACCGCCCGCCTGATCGCGGTCATGGACCGCCAGATCGGCTTGATCGCCGAGGGCTTCGCGCCGCGCTAGCTGCGGCGTTCCACCTGGGCCATGGTGCGATGGTCCCGGGAGGAGAAGCCATGATCGTCGTCCACCACCTCAACGACTCGCGCTCGCAGCGCATCCTGTGGCTGCTCGAGGAGCTGGCCCTGCCCTACGAGATCAAGCGCTACCAGCGCGATCCCGTGACGCGGCTGGCGCCGCCCGAGCTGACGGCGGTCCACCCCCTGGGCAAGTCCCCGGTCATCACCGACGAGGGCCGCACGGTCCACGAGTCCGGGGCCATCATCGACTACGTGATCCGTCGCCACGGAGCCGGACGGCTCGCCCCCGCCCTGGGGAGCGACGCCTACGAGATCTATAACCAGTGGATGCACTACGCCGAGGGCTCGGCCATGCTGCCGCTGATGCTGCAGCTCTACGTGGCCCGGCTGGGCGAGGGCGGGGCGCCCCTCCAGCCGCGCATCGACAGCGAGCTTGCCAACCACCTCGGCTATATCGACGGAGCGCTCGCCGGCCGGGACTGGATCATGGGCGAGGCGCTGACGGGCGCCGACATCCAGCTCAGCTTCGTCGGCGAGATCGCCGGCGTGTTCGGGCGTCTCGACGGCTTCCCGAACCTCAAGGCCTGGGTCGAGCGCTTCCAGGCCCGCAGCGCCTATCGCGCGGCGCTCGACAAGGGCGGGGCCTACAGCTTCCTGCGGAGCTAGAAGCGGCCCTCGAACGGATCGTCCAGCAGACCGTCCAGGAAGTCGAACACGGCGGCCTTGGTCAGGGCGTGCGGGATGGCCGAGAAGTGGTCGCAGCCGGCCACGGTCACGGCGCGGCCATTGGGAAAGGCGCGGGCGAGGTCCTCGGGGTCGCCGGCCGTGTCATCGCGCTGGCCCGCCACCACCAGCACCGGCATGGGAAGCCCGGCCAGCGTCTCGCGGTTGATCGGTGGGTTCTCGGCCCGGCTGAAGGCGGCGAGCGCGGCCCGGTCCTCGCCCTGCTCGTCGGCGAAGTGGCGGAAGCTGCGGAGCAGGGGGTGCTCGATGGTCTCGGGGTCGTCGGCCAGCATGGCCTTGGCCAGCGCCTCGGCCTGCCCCGGTTCCCGGGGCTCGAAGAACCGTCCGCCAACCCCGCCGAGGACCAGGTTCGAGACCCGCTCCGGCGCCTCGAGGGCGGCCTGGACGGCGGTGCGCGTCCCCATGGAGTAGCCGATGAGGTCGCAGCGCTCGACGCCCAGGTGGTTCAGCAGCGCCAGCACGTCGGCGGCGAGCTTGTCGCGCGTATAGGCGGCCGGATCGTGCGGTTTGTCGCTTTCCCCGTGCCCCCGCTGGTCGAGGGCGATCACCCGCGCGCCGCGCCGTTCGAGGGCGGCGTACCAGCCGGTGCGGCGCCAGCCCTCCTTACGGTTGGACGCGTACCCGTGCAGCAGGACGACGGTGTGCGCGGGCGGTCCCGGCGGGGCGATATCGTCGTAGGCGAGGGTCACGCCGTTCACGGTCAAGCTGGCCATGGGGCGGGACCCTAGTGGCGCCACCTGGGCGGGTGCAACACAAGTTATGCGGTCATTTCGGGCGTGTTCGCGCGGTCCCCTGGCGAAGTCGAAGCCGAGGCCTTATGTTGTACTGATTGGTACAAAGCAGATAGGCGTCAACAAGGAGTTCCCGATGCGTCCGCCGCTTCCCCCGTACGATGTCGCCGCTGCGACCCTGAAGGCCCGCCTGGCGGAAGACGCCTGGAACAGCCGCGATCCCGAGCGGGTCGCCCTGGCCTACACGCCTGACAGCCGCTGGCGGAACCGCGCCGAGTTCATCGCGGGCCGGGAGGAGATCACCGCCTTCCTGTCGCGGAAGTGGAAGCGCGAGCTCGACTACCGGCTCATCAAGGAGCTGTGGGCGGCCGACGGCGACCGCATCGCCGTGCGCTTCGCCTACGAATGGCGGGATGACGCGGGGAACTGGTTCAGGTCGTATGGCAACGAGAATTGGGAGTTCGACGCCGAGGGGCTGATGCGCCGGCGCGTGGCCAGCATCAACGACATGCCCACCGCCGAGAGCGAGCGGTTGTTCCACTGGCCGCTGGGGCCAAGGCCCGAGGACCATCCGGGCCTGAGCGAACTCGGGCTCTGAGGTGCGCAAGCCCATCTCAGACCGGGCCGACGCGCTGCCCGCGCTCGCGGAGGTGTTTCGCCAGCACGGCTACGAAGGCGCAAGCCTTTCCCTGATCGGCGCCGCCACCGGCCTCGGCAAGGGCAGCCTCTACAACTTCTTTCCCGGTGGAAAGGAGGAGATGGCCGAAGCGGTGCTGGCCGAGATCGAGGCGTGGTTCGAGGAACGGGTGTTCGCGCCTCTCCGCGAGGGGGGCGACGTCACAGCCATGTTCGCCGCCGTCGAGGCCTATTTCCGAAGCGGCCGGCGGGTCTGCCTGGTGGGGGCCCTGGCGCTGGCGGATTCCCGCGACCGGTTCGCCGCCCGGGTTCGGCGCTACTTCGCCGAATGGGTCGATGCGCTGGCGGCGGCGCTCGCCGCGCGGGGCCGCGAGCCGGCGGCGGCGCGGGAGGCGGCGGAGGACATCGTGGCCGGCGTCCAGGGCGCCCTGGTGCTGGCGCGGGCCCTGGATGAACCGGCCGCCTTCGGACGAGCGGTGGCTCGGCTCAAGGCCCGGGCGGCCTGATGGGGCGGCCTGATGGGGCGGCCTGATGGGGCGATCTGATCAGGGCTGTTCGCCCGTCCACTCCCAGTGCCAGGGCTCGAAGGGATAGTTCACGAAGCCGAAGCGCCCGGCGTTGGCCAGCAGCCAGCGGTAGGTCGCCGTGCGCGTCATGTAGAGCCGGTTGGGATCGGCGCTGGAGTCCGGCGGGAAGCCGGGCGCCTGGCCCACGTAGAGGTCGAGAGCCAGTCCCGTCCGGTGCGGCGAGCAGCGGGCGCGGGCCTTTCCGTCGCAGTTGCCTTCCGCCTCGCACCGGGCGGCGTCGACGGTGGGCGAGCGGTAGCCGGAGAAGATGGTCAGATTGCGCGCATCGGCGGCGATCTCCGGGACCTCGGCCCGGGCGGCCGCGACCATCCGGCGGTAGGCGTGCAGGGCGCCGGGCCGCAGCCACACCGGCTTGCCGCTGTAGCCCTCCTCCGGCCGGGCGGCGGCGACCTCGCCCGCGGTCTCGGGGCAGACCCCCGCCACGCCCAGCATGACCACGGGCCGCCGCTCCTGGGTGATCCCCTTCAGCACCAGGAAGTCGGCGTCGTCGACGACGCCGTCCGCCGGCAGCTTCCGTTCCGCCTGCCAGGCGGCCAGGGCGGCGGCGAAGCCTTCGGAATCGGGCGGGCAGGCGACGCCGATCTCGCGCTGGAAGAGCGGGGCGTAGATCTCCCAGCCGGTCTCCTGGCGTCCGAACGGCGTCCAGACCCGGGTGCGCAGGGTCTCGGCGTTGGCGCGGGCGGCGCCTTCCCAGCCCGGACGTTCGCAGCCGGGCGCGGCGGCCGCCTCGGGACGCGGCGCGCTCGCCGCGGGGGCGGAGGGCGTCGCGGAGGGAGGGGGCGTTGCGGTCGAGCAGCCGGTCACCCGCAGCACCAGCAGAAGCAGCAGGACGAGGGCCGCCAGGCTCGCGCCGAGGAACCGCAGCACTTCTGAAACCTTCCCGTTCACGCCGCCAGGAAACGCGCGGCGCACAGCAGAGGTCCAGCATGAAGTTGACGAAGGCGTTCCTGATCGGCGGGGCGAGCCTGCTCCTCCTCGCCGCCTGCGGCGAAAATCCGCCCGCCGCCCAGGCCCCGCAGGCCGCCGCCGTCCCGGCCGCGCCGCCGCCGATCCAGGCCTCGGCCTCGCCCGTGGCCCAGGCGATCGACCGCGCCGCCTTCTCGGACCAGCCGCTGGCGCCTGACGCCCGGCGCGCCATGCTGATCCGCGCCCAGGTGCTGCTGTCGCGGGCCCATTTCTCGCCCGGCGTCATCGACGGGACCGACGGCGAGAACCTGGCCAACGCGGTCGCCGCCTTCGAGCGGGCCCGCGGCCTCCCTGAGGACGGGCGCCTGGACGCCGAGGTCTGGGCGCTGCTGGCGCGGGACGAGCAGCCGGTGATGACCGACTATGTGATCACCGAGGCCGATGTGGCCGGGCCGTTCGCCGACGCCATCCCCAAGGACTACGCCCAGATGGCCAAGCTGGAACGGCTCGCCTACACGAGCCCGCTGGAGGCCCTGGCCGAGAAATTCCACATGGACGAGGCGCTGCTCCAGGCGCTGAACCCCGGCGCCGACTTCGGCGTGGCCGGCACGCAGATCGTCGTGGCCGCGCCGGGCGCCGAGGCCCTGCCCGCGCCGGTGACGGTGGTGGAGGTGGACAAGGGTCGTAACCAGGTCCGCGCCTACGGCGCCGACGGGATGCTGCTGGCGTCCTATCCGGCCACGGTCGGCTCGTCCGACATGCCGACCCCCGACGGGACCTGGGCGGTGACCAAGGTCGCGTTCGACCCTCACTGGAACTACGACCCGAAGAAGCTGAACTTCGGCGACAAGTCGGCGGGCAAGCTCGACATCAAGCCGGGGCCCAACAATCCGGTGGGGGCCGTCTGGATCGACCTCTCGAAGGACACCTACGGCATCCATGGCGCGCCCGAGCCCCGGCTGGTGGGCAAGACCGCCAGCCACGGCTGCGTGCGCCTGACCAACTGGGACGCCCGCCAGCTGGGCGGGGCGGTGAAGGCCGGGACGAAGGTGGCGTTCACGGGCTCGGAGCCTGAGAAGGCGAAGGCCTGATCCTCCTCTCCCCCGAGCATAGCTCGGGGGAGAGGAGGTCAGCTCCGCCAGCGCAGCGTGACCGGCTCGATGGGGTTGGCGAAGGGCCGGCCCTCGCGGCGGCTGGCGGCCCACTCCTTCTTGAGCTGCTGGTACCACTTGGCCTGGCGGTCGGCGTCGTCGATCCAGATCAAGCCGGGGTCGTAGCGCAGGCCCTGGTTCTGCAGGTTCACCATGTCGCCGTCCTGGCGCAGGAAGGCCCGGGCGCCGGCGGCGATGAACGGCTTCAGCAGCACGAAGGCTGGGTGATCGGACCAGACGATCTGGGTGATCCGCGTCGTCGTGTCGTCGATGGGCGTCAGGCAGGTCAGGGACAGCACCTGGCGCTTGCCGACCGTCACGTGCTCCCAGCGCAGGCCGGGCAGGCGGAAGGTGATCTCGGTCAGCGGCTGGCCGCCCAGGATGGCGTAGGCGCGGCTGTTCTTGGACGGCTCGTGGCGCACCATGGAGAAGCCCGCCTCGCGCGGCTCGAACCGCTTGGCCTTCTCGTGCTGGCTCTTGGACGAGCGCCACCACCACTGCTGATGCACGTAAGGTCCGTGGGCGGGGTCCATCAGGCCGACGACCGCGTGGTCGATGTGGCTGTCGAACACCATGCGGTCGACCAGCTTGGGCGCGCCGCCCACCACGCCGGGAAACGTCGGCGGCGGCTGGTCGGGTTCGCCCGCGCCGATCCAGATGAACACCAGGCCCTGGCTCTCGGCCACGGGATAGCGGCGCACGCGGATGCGGCCGACGTCCATCTCCTGCCCGGCGGCCAGCGAGGGAATGGCGGTGCAGGCGCCGTCTTTGCCGAACCGCCAGCCGTGGTAGGGGCACTCCACCGTCTCCGCGCCGGAAGCCTCCTTCACGAACCGGCCGGCGGAGAGGGGCGCGGCCCGGTGCGGGCAGATGTCCTTCAGCGCGAAGACCTCGCCCGCGCGGCTGCGGCCCAGCAGGACCGGTTCGCCCACGATCTCGTGACGGGCGAGCTTGCCGGGCTTCAGGTCCGACGACAGCGCCGCGAAATACCAGATGTCCGTCAGGAACCCCCGGCCGAACTTGGTCTCCCCGCGCGCGTCGCCTTTGAGCATGCTGGCCTTCTAGCCGGTTCGGACCTAGCTTTGAACTGCGCCGGAAACCTTGGATAGCCGCCGATGCCGCAGAGACTTCCCGGGATCGCCGCCCTCGCCGCCTTGGTGCTCGGAACGCCTTCGATCGCCCGCGCGCAGTCGCCGGCCGCGCCGGCCCCCCCACCGGATCCCATGGCGGACTTCTACGGGGCGACGCTCCACATCGAGGTGCCCGGTCAGTACGAAGGCGTCCGCTACTATGCGCCCGACCACACCTTCCGGGACGTGGAAGAGGGACAGGTCGTGAAGGGGAGCTGGAAGCTGGACGGCGAGCGCGTGTGCGTGCTGCGGGCCGACCTCATCCGCTTCTGCAACCTGGGTCCCGGCCACAAGGTGGGTGAGACCTGGAAGGACGCCGACCCCTACACTGGCAATACGGTGATCTTCACGCTGCGCCCGGGACGGCCAAAGCCCTAGAGTCTGAGGAACGCCGCGGCGTAGGGCGACAGCCCGATGGAGCCGCCGCGCAGGTCGGCGTCGCCGGCGCGCACCTCCAGCAGTTCGGCGCCCGCGAGTTCCGGCGCGTCCACGAACCGGGGGCTGTCGCTGAAATTGAACAGGCAGGCGACGGCCTCGTCCCCATGGCGGCGGACGAAGGCCAGCACCGGCTCCTCCTTCTCAAGGAACTCCAGTTCGCCCAGGCGCAGTGCGGGCGTGGCCTTGCGCAAAGCGATGATCTCCCGGGCGAAGGCCAGAACGGAGTCGGGATCCCGGTCCTGCTCGGCCACGGTGAGGCCCGCATGCTCCTTCGCCGCCGGCAGCCAGGGCGTTCCGTCGGTGAAGCCGAGGTTCGGGCCGGGTTTCCAAGGCATCGGCGTGCGGCAGCCGTCCCGGCCGCCATCGTAGGGCCAGTAGAGGTCGCCCACCGGGTCGCGGAGCTGATCCCGGGCGAGCTTCGCCTGAGGCAGGCCCAGTTCCTCGCCCTGGTAGATGAGCGTCGTGCCCTTCAGCGCCAGCAGCAGGGCGAACAGCATCTTGGCGAGCTCGGGGGAGGCGTCCGCCCCGCCGAAGCGGCTGATCGTGCGCGGCACGTCGTGGTTCGAGAAGCTGACGGTCGGCCAGTGGACCGGGTAGTCCGCCAGGGTCCGGTAGTGCTCCCGGACGAAGGCCGTCTCCAGCTTGCGCGCCAGCAGCATGACGAAGGTGTAGCCGGAGTGCAGCCCCTCGGCGGGCGTGCAGTAGGCGCCGCAACGGGCCTCCTCCTCCGAGAACTCGCCAAACACGAACCGGTCGGGGCCGTGCGCCTCGACCCGCCGGCGGATGGCGTCGAGCACGCCCACGTTCTCGGGCAGGTTGGAATCGTGCAGGTGGCGCTGGAGGTTGCCGGCGTGGCTCCAGTGCAGGCCGCGCCGCTCCTCCACCGGGACCGGCGGGTTGTCGGTGAGGGCCGCGTCGTGGAGGAAGGTGCCCGCCACGTCCAGGCGGAAGCCGTCCACGCCCCGGGAGAGCCACAGGTCCAGGACCGACAGCGCCGCCTCCCGGGCCGCCGGCTCGCGCCAGTTCAGCTTGGGCTGCTGCCGGAGGAACTTGTGGTGGTAGTGCTGGCGGCGCTTGGGCTGGTAGGCCCAGGCCGGGCCGCCGAACACCGAGAGCCAGTTGTTCGGCGCGGTCCCGTCTTCCTTCGGGTCGGCCCAGACATACCAGTTCGCTTTCGGGCCGGTGGGACCGCCGGTCAGGCTCTCCACGAACCAGGGGTGCTCGTCCGAGGTATGGCTGAGCACCTCGTCCAGTACGACCTTCAGGCCCCGGGCGTGGGCCGCGTCCAGCAGGCGCTGGAAATCTTCGAGGGTTCCGTAGTCGGCCTGGACGCCCTCGTAGTCGGCGACGTCGTAGCCCCAGTCGCGGTTGGGCGAAGGGTGGATCGGCGACAGCCAGATCCCGTCCACCCCCAGGCTTTCGATGTAGTCGAGCTTCGCGAGCACGCCGGGCAGGTCGCCGTGCCCGTCGCCGTTCGAGTCGAAGAAGCTGCGCACATAGACGTGGTAGAGGACGGCGCCCTTCCACCACGGTTCCATGGGCGGCTCAGATCTCGCTGGTGTTCTTGATGATGCGCGAGACGAGGCCGTACTCGACCGCCTGCTCGGCGCTCATCCAGAAGTTCCGGGTCGTGTCCTTGTCGATCTTCTCGTAGGGCTGGCCGGTCTCGCGGGCGATCATCCGGTTCACGCGCTCCCGCATCTTGATGATCTCCTCGGCCTCGATCTCGATGTCCGAGGCCTGGCCGCGCACGCCGCCCGCCGGCTGATGCAGCAGGAAGCGGGTGTTGGGCAGGCAGAGCCGGTTCTCCTTGGGCGCGCCCAGGTAGATGTGGGCCCCGGCGCTCGCCACCCAGCCGGTCCCGATCACCGTCACCGGCGCCGGGCTGAACTGGATCATGTCGTGGATGGTGTCGCCGCTTTCCACATGGCCGCCCGGCGAGTTGATGATCATGCGGATCGGCTTGTCGCTCTCGGCGGCGAGCGCGGTGAGCTGGGCGGTCACCCGCTCGGCCAGGCGCATGTCGATCTCGCCGAAGACGAGCACGGTGCGGGACTTGAAGAGGGCGTTCTGGACCGGCCCCGCCGTCATCGGCATGTCGGGCAGGCGGCCCTTCTCGTCGTCACCGTCTTCGTCGTCCATGTAGGCGATCCACTTCAGCATGGCGGCTCCTTGAGGCCCGGCCGGGAACGCGCGTCGCGCCGTCCTGTCCCGCGGGCGGTAGATGGGTCTTCCAACGAGTTATTGGTCCGCGCGCGTTCCGGCAAGCCCGGGCGGGCGCTATTGCGCTGCGGTGACGATCAGGCGGCCGTAGAACTGCACCATCCGCTCGAGGTTCTTGAGCGTCATGTGCTCGTTGGTGCCATGGATCATCTCGACCTCCTTCAGCCGGAACTCCACCGGCTGGAAGCGGTAGACGTCCTTGGCGACGGGCGCGAGCCAGCGGCTGTCGGTGCCGGCGGTGACCAGGCCCGGGGCGACGGGCGCTCCCGAAACCGCCGCGGCGGTGGCGGCGATCGCCTTCCAGCCGGCGGACTCGGTCGACGAGACGGGCGACGGCTCGGCGGGCGTCTTGTTCCACGAGAGCGTGACGGGCAGGCCCTCGGTGGCGGCCTTGGCGCGGGCCATGACGTCGGCCGAGGTGTCGCCGGGCGCGATGCGGTAGTTGATCCAGGCGGTGGCGTCCTGGGGCAGGACGTTCTCCTTGGGACTGCCCTTCAGCATGGTCGGCGCGATGGTGGTGTGCAGCAGCGCCGCGCCGGCCGGCGTCGCCGCCGTCTGGCCGATCAGCAGCTTGCCGAACAGCCACTCGTTGGCCACGGCCATCCGCACGGGGAAGCTCGCCAGCGGGGCGGCGGTCTTGACCATGTCGGCGCCGGGCCCCCGGAAGGCCATGGGGAAGGGCCGGTCCACGATGGCGGTGATGGCCTTGGCGAGCGTCGCCACGCCGCCCGCGTCCTTCGGCGGCGCCGAGGAGTGGCCTCCGGTCGCGTTGGCGGTGACCTTCAGGGTGGCGTAGCCCTTCTCGGCCGTGCCGACGATGGCGAGGCGCCCGCCGGTCAGCGGATTGTCGGTGATGACGGCCATGCCCTCGTCCAGCACGAACTCGGCCTTCACGCCGCGCGCCGCCAGCAGCCGGGCGGCGGCTTGGGCGCCCGAACCCATGACCTCCTCGTCGCCGCCCGATACGACGATGACCGTCCGCTTGGGCTTGAAGCCCTGGGCGGTCAGGGTTTCGACGGCTTCGAAGAGGCCGATCAGCGAGCCCTTGTCGTCGACGGCCCCCCGGCCCCAGACGGCGTCCTCGGCGATCTCGCCCGCGAAGGGCGGATGCTTCCAGGCGCCCTCGGTTCCCGGCGTCACCGGCACCACGTCCTGGTGGGCCATCAGGATGACCGGCGCCAGCGAGGCGTCCGAGCCGGCCCAGGTGTAGACCAGCGTCTGGGAGTCGGTGACCTCGCGGGTCATGGCCGCGTGGGCGGCCGGATAGGTCGTCTGCAGGAAGGCGTGCAGCCGGTCCCATTGGGCGAGATCGTCCTCGGCCCGGTCCTGGTGGCGGACCGTGGGGATCTGGATGGCGGCGCTCAGGTTGCGGGCCGCGCGGTCGACGTCCACGGGAATGGCCGGGGCCACCGACACGCCCGTCAGGTCGGCCGCCGCCGGCGCCTTGTAGGTGAAGGTCCTGACCAGCACGACGCCGACCAGCACGAGCGCCAGCGCCAAAAGGCCCAGCGCAACCCGCCCCAAGATCCGCATGTCCGTCCTCTCCCCGACTTGAAGGCCAAGCTAGGCGGGCGGGGGCCTGAACCGCAAGCGCTCGCTCTCCCGCTTGACCGGGCGGCAGGCCCCGTCGCAAATGCGCCCTTCGGAAATCAAACAACTGTTTGGGAGAGCCCTGTGAGCGAGACGATGGACAAGCTGAAGGTGGGCGCGGGCGGCCTCTTCGACCTCACGGGCAAGGTGGCGGTGATCACCGGCTCCTCGCGCGGCATCGGCCGGGCCATCGCCGAGCGCATGGCCGAGCAGGGCGCCAGGGTGGTGATCTCCTCGCGCAAGGCCGGCCCCTGCGACGAGGTGGCCGCCGGGATCAACGAGAAGCGCCCGGGGCACGCCATCGCCGTTCCGGCCAACATCTCGTCGAAGGAGGACCTCCAGCGCCTGGTGGACGAGACCCGCAAGGCCTTCGGCAGGATCGACATCCTGGTCTGCAACGCCGCCTCGAATCCGTTCTACGGCAGCCAGCTCGACGTGCCGGACGACGCGTTCCGCAAGATCCTCGACAACAACATCATCGCCAACAACTGGCTGATCCAGATGGTGGTCCCCGAGATGCGCGAGCGGAAGGATGGGGCGATCATCGTCGTCTCGTCGATCGGCGGCCTGCGCGGCTCGACGACCATCGGCGCCTACTGCATCTCCAAGGCCGCCGACATGCAGCTCGCCCGCAACCTCGCCCACGAGCTGGGGCCGGACAACATCCGGGTGAACTGCATCGCGCCGGGCCTGGTGAAGACCGACTTCGCCCGCGCGCTCTGGGACACCCCCGAGGGCGAGAAGCGCGCCAGCACCGGAACGCCGCTGCGCCGCCTGGGCGAGCCCGACGACCTGGCGGGCGCGGCCATCTACCTCGCCTCGCGCGCCGGGGCCTGGACCACGGGCCAGACCATCGTCGTGGACGGCGGGACCACCTGCTGAGCTAGCGGGCGCGGGAGAGCTTCCGCGCCTTCGCCAGCCGCTTCACGCCCTCGTCCAGCACGGCGTCGGCCTTGGAGAAGCACAGGCGCATGATGCTCGTCACCGGCGCGTCCTCGTAGAAGGCCGAGACCGGGATGGCGGCGACGCCCGCCTCGTGCACGGCGCGCAGGCAGAAGGCGCGGTCAGCTTCCATTATTCCCGAGGCCGGCAGGTCGACGTTCAGGAAATAGGTGCCCTGGCTCGGCAGGACAGCGAAGCCCTCGCGCCGCAGCCCCTCGGCCAGGCGGTCGCGGGAGGCCTCCAGCTGGCGCGGCATGGACGTGAACCAGTCGCCCGGGTTCTCCAGGCCCCAGGCCACCGCCGCCTGCAGGTTGGGGGCCGTCGTGAAGGTCAGGAACTGGTGGGCGCGGGCCAGGCTGTGGGTGAGCTCGGGCGCGGCGCACAGGAAGCCCACCTTCCAGCCGGTGAGGCCGAACATCTTGCCCGCCGAGCCGATCTTCACGGTGCGCCCGCGCATCCCCGGATAGCCGATCAGCGGCCGGTGGCGGGCGTTCCCGAACACCACCTGCTCCCAGACCTCGTCGCAGATGGCCGTCACGTCGTAGCGCACGCAGAACTCGGCGAGCAGGGCGAGGTCCTCGTCCGGCAGGACGACGCCGGCCGGGTTGATCGGATTGTTCAGCACCACGAACCGGGTGCGCTCGGAAAACGCCGCCTCCAGCATCGCCCGGTCGAAGCGCCAGTCCGGCGGCGACAGGCGAACCAGCTTGGGCACGCCGCCCGCCAGCCGGATCATCGGCAGGTAGCTGTCGTACAGCGGCTGGAACAGCACCACCTCGTCGCCCGGCTGGATCAGGGCCAGGAAGGCGGCGGTCAGCGCCTCGGTGGCGCCCGAGGTGATGGTGACCTCGCTCTCCCAGTTGAGATCGAGGCCCTGATGGCGGCCGTAGTGATCGGCCACCGCCTGGCGCAGCTCGGGCAGGCCGCGCATCGGGGGATACTGGTTGTAGCCGTTGAGGACGGCGTCGGCGGCCTTGCGGCGGATCGGCTCGGGACCCAGATCATCGGGGAAGCCCTGGCCGAGGTTGATCGCGCCGAGGCTTCGGGCCAGCCCCGACATCTCCTCGAAGACGGTCGTGGGCAGGGTTGAGAAAATCGGATTGGCCATCGCGGCGACTTTGGCCGCAGAGTCGGCCGAAAGCCATCGTCGGGAGGCCCCATGGAAACCCCCATCGACATCGTGGAGTTCGAACCCCGCCACGCCGAGGCGTTCCGCACGCTCAACGAGGCGTGGATCTCCAAGCACTTCACGCTCGAGGCCAAGGACCGGGAAGTCCTGAACGACCCGCAGGGCAAGATCATCGACAGGGGCGGGCGCATCTTCATCGCCCTGCGCGGCGGCGAGCCCGTGGGCTGCGTGGCCCTGATCCGCATGGACGACGGCGGCTACGAGGTCGCCAAGATGACCGTCTCGGAGACCCTGCGCGGCTCGGGCCTGGGCCGGATGCTGATGGAGCGCTGCATCGCGGCGGGCCGAGAGGCCGGCGCGCCGCGCCTCTACCTCGAGACCAATTCCAGCCTGGGGCCGGCGCTCGGCCTCTACCGGGCCATGGGGTTCAAGGACCTCGAGCCGACCGACACCGAATACGCCCGCTGCGACGTCTGGATGGAGCGGCCGCTCTGACCTCTCACCCAATTAGTTGCGAACGATTCTCAATAGCAGTAGGCTGACCTCCGGTTTCGGGAGTCGGCCATGTGCGATCACGACCTGTCGCTGTTCCAGGGAGAGCGCCTGCTGATCGGCGCGATCCGCCGGCTGGCGCTGGGGTCGGGCTGTCCGGGCGCGGTGGCGCAGTTCGAGTTCGTCTGCGGCTGGACCGGGCATGAGGCCTGCCGGACGCTGGAAGTCTTCCTCCAGCAGCTCGCCCTGCACGGCCGGCGGCGCCTGACGCTGTCGATGCCGGGCGATCCGGCGGTGACGCCGGACGAGCGGATCATGCTGGACGTCTTCGCCTTCGCCCAGGCCGAGGCCTATGACGCGATGGAGGCGAGGCTTTCGGAGGTGCTGGGAACGGCGCCGCCCGCGTCGCTCGGCGCCGCGGCTTGCGTGGTCGCCCAGGTCCTGGCGATGAACGGCTGCTTCGTGGAGCCGGAGGCTCAGTGCTGGGAGGCCAGCACCACGCCCAGCAGCACGGCGGCCCAGTGCGCGCCGGCGGCGGCCACCACGTGGCCGTGCCAGATGGCCCGCGAGAACTTCAGCCGCTTGTTCACGTAGAAGATCACGCCGGTGGAATAGAGGACGCCGCCCGTCACCAGCAGCGCGAAGGCGTACCAGGCCAGGCTGTCGATGATCGGCTTCAGCGCGATCACCACCAGCCAGCCCAGGGCCAGGTAGACGGCCACCCAGAACTTCCGGTCGAGGCCCTTGAGGAACAGCTTGCCCAGTGCGCCCAGGGTGGCGATCGACCACACCGCCGCCGTCATCCCCCAGCCCCAGGCGCCGGGCAGGCCCAGGGTGAAGGGCGTATAGGAGCCGGCGATCATCAGGAAGATGCCCGCGTGGTCCAGCCGGCGGAGCGTCGGCCGGTGCTGGGGCCTGGCGAAGTTGTAGGCGGTCGAGAAGGCCAGCATGGCGAGGATGCCGGCCGCGTAGATCGAGACGCCCACGACCTTGCTGATCGAGCCGGCGGTGACCGCCAGGCTCAGGAGAACGATCCCGCCCACCAGCGCCAGCGTCAGGCCCACGACGTGCACGACCAGGTCGGCGCACTTGGCGGCGGGCGTCGGATAGTGGCGCGGCGGATAGGGCTTGGGGGCGGTCATGAACGTCCTCTAGGCGGCCCGAGTGGCACGACAATGGCGAACCCGTCCAGACACAAAGCATTGCGCTTTGTGCCGGTGCGCGAGCGCTTGACAATGTTCTCGTTTTGTTCTAATTTCGAAACATGGAAAAATCAGCATTCTCTAAGATCGGCCAACCACTGAGCGACGACGACCGCCTCGACATCAAGGCGTGGATGGAGAAGCGGCAGAGACACGTGGACGCGCAGGGTCAGCCGCCGGAGCCGATCCGGCGGGGAGACAGGGCGGTGCTCTCCGACGAGGAGTACGACGCGATCATCTTTAACGAGACTCGGTCGATGAGCGGCCCTCACGCCAAGCTTGCTCGGGAACAGATCGCGCATGCCTTGATGAATGCCGACGAGACGTGGGGGCCTAGACGATCAATCTACGCTCGAACTGCTGAGAACGTGGCAAGGCCACCGGAGGTAGAGCGGGGTATTTATCAAGCCTCTGCCGATGCCGTTGCTGAAGCGAAGCGCCAGAGAAGTGCGGGAAGCGATCCCACTGGCGGCGCCTTGTATTTCCGATTCACCACCAGTCCGACGAAGGAACCCTTCAACAAGGCGCCGCTTCGCACGCAAGTCGAACTTCATAACAGCTTCACGCGCGGTGATGTGCCAAGCTCTACCGCATACCTTGCCACCTACGGGGGTAGTCAGTGACTTTTTCCAAGTGGGCGATGGTGGCTGCCCTCGCGCTGCTGACGCTTGGAACGGCTCGTCCTGCCAAAGCCGTGGTGGGCTGCGAGACTGTGCGTGGCCGCCTGGAGATCTGGAACGGCGCCCCGACCTATCGAATCTGGGTCGTGGGCACGAAGCGCGTCCTGGGCCTGAAGGGCGTCGGCGAGGATATGAACAAGCTTCCGACCGAGGTGGCGCGCCTTTGGCGGCGGCCTGCTGACGGTCCCTTCGGCTACCGCATACTTGGCGATTTCCGCGTGTGCGCGATCACCGAGCAAAGGCCCGGTGAAATGCAGTTCGTACACCTGGAAGGCGGTCAGCGAATGCGCTTGCTCGGCCCCGACGAGGATTAATCCTCCCGCGCCCGCTTCTTGCGGAAGCTGGGGTTCAGGACTTCCTTGCGCAGGCGGATGGACTTGGGCGTCACCTCCACCAGCTCGTCGTTCTCGATGTAGGCGATGGCCTGTTCGAGGGTGAGCCGGCGGGGCGGGGTCAGGCGCACGGCCTCGTCCTTGCCCGAGGCGCGGACGTTGGTGAGCTGCTTGCCCTTGATCGGGTTGACGTCGAGGTCGTCCGAGCGGGAGTTCTCGCCGATGATCATGCCCTGGTAGGTCTTCTCGCCGGCGCCGACGAACATCACGCCGCGCTCTTCGAGGTTCCACAGGGCGTAGGCCGCCGTCTCGCCGTCGGTGTTGGAGACCAGAACGCCCTTCGGACGGCCTTCGATGGCGCCCTTGTGCGGCTCGTAGTGGGAGAAGACGCGGTTCAGCACGCCCGAGCCGCGGGTGTCGGTCAGGAACTCGCCCTGGTAGCCGATCAGCGAGCGCGACGGGCACATCAGCTGGATGCGGGTCTTGCCGGCGCCCGAGGGGCCCATGTCCTTCAGCTCGGCCTTACGGGCCGACAGCTTCTCGATGACGATGCCGGTGAACTCGTCGTCCACGTCGATGACCACGTCCTCGATGGGCTCCAGGCGCTCGCCGTTCTCGCCGGTCTGGTAGACCACGCGGGGACGGGAGATGGAGAGCTCGAAGCCCTCGCGGCGCATGTTCTCGATCAGCACGCCCAGCTGCAGTTCGCCGCGGCCGGCGACTTCGTAGGCGTCGGAGCCGGGCGTCTCGGTCACGCGGATGGCGACGTTGGCCTCGGCTTCCTTGAGCAGGCGGTCGCGGATGACGCGGCTCTGCACCTTGTCGCCTTCGCGGCCGGCCAGCGGGCTGTCGTTGACGCCCACGGTCATGGAGATGGTCGGCGGGTCGATCGGCTGGGCGGGCAGCGGCTCGGTGACTTCCAGGGCGCACAGCGTGTCGGCCACGGTGGCCTTGGACATGCCGGCGATGGCGACGATGTCGCCGGCCTCGGCGCCTTCGTCCACGGGCTGGCGCTTCAGGCCGCGGAAGGCCAGCACCTTGGTGATGCGGCCCTGCTCGATCTGCTTGCCGTCGCGGTCCAGCGCCTTGATGGCGAGGCCGGCCACGGCCTTGCCGCTCTCGATGCGGCCGGTCAGCAGGCGGCCCAGGAAGGGGTCGCTCTCGATCAGCACGTTCAGCATCCGGAACGGCTTGTCCTTGTTGGCCTCCACGGCCGGCGACGGCACGTGGTCGACGATCAGGTCGAACAGCGGGGCGAGCGTGTCGGACGGCTCGTTCAGGTCCAGCGTCGCCCAGCCGTTGCGGCCCGAGGCGTAGATGTGCGGGAAGTTCAGCTGCTCGTCCGTGGCCCCGATGGCCGAGAAGAGGTCGATGGTCTCCAGGTGCACCCGGTCGGGATCGGCGTGGGCCCGGTCGACCTTGTTGATGCAGAGGATCGGCTTCAGGCCCATCTTCAGGGCCTTGGTCAGCACGAACTTGGTCTGGGGCATGACGCCTTCCTCGGCGTCGACCAGGAGGACGCAGCCGTCCACCATGCCCAGGATCCGCTCCACCTCGCCGCCGAAGTCGGCGTGGCCGGGGGTGTCGATGATGTTGATGCGGGTCTCGCCGGCCTTCCCGTTCCAGAGCACCGAGGTGCACTTGGCGAGGATGGTGATCCCGCGCTCGCGCTCCTGGTCGTTGGAGTCCATGGCGCGCTCCACCGTCGCCTCGTTGGCGCGGAAGACGCCGGACTGGGCGAGGAGCTGGTCGACGAGCGTGGTCTTGCCGTGGTCGACGTGGGCGATGATGGCGATGTTGCGGAGCGACATGGGGAAGGGGAACGAGCTCGTCGAGGGAGAAGGGCGGGCTTGTAGGGGAGAGCGGGCTTCCCCGCCAGCGCGGAGTTTGTTCCGCGGCGTTCGGTCAGCCCCGCAAATGATTGTGCGCTGCAGCTAACGTAGCGGCGCCCAGGTCCGGCACAGGTGGCTTCTGGGGGGATAAAATTCAAGCTTCATCCTCGGAGTCGGCATTTTTTATCCTCCGGGCGCTTGCATTTTTGTGCACTGCACAGTATGTTGGGAGTGTTAGGCGTCTCCGGACGCCTTTGCCCTTCCTGGGCGTTTCCTCCCTAATGAACTGCCGCGCCTTCGGGCGCGGCTTTTTTTTGGCCTCAGCCGGGCTTGAGCGCCGACCAGTCGGCCCGGGCGAGCGCCTCCGTCAGCCGCTCCAGGTCGGCCTTGAGCCGGGCGAAGCCCCGCGTGGGCGAAAGCGTCGCCTCGTCGAGGTAGAGCGCGCGGTTGATCTCGATCTGCAGCGCATGAGTGCGCCGGGCCGGCCGTCCGTAGTGTTCGGTGGTGTAGCCGCCGGCGTAGGGGGTGTTGCGGGCCACGCGGTAGCCCATGCCCTCCAGCTCCTTCTCGACCGTCGCCGTGAGCAGGCCGGCGCAGGCCGCGCCGAACCGGTCGCCCAGCACCATGTCGCACGGCTTGTCGCGTCCGCCTGCCCGGGCGGCGGCGGCGGGCATGGAGTGCCAGTCGATCAGGATGGCGACGCCGTGGGCGGCCAGCGCCTCGGCCAGCAGGCCCTCGAGCGCCCGGTGGTAGGGGCGATGGGCGTCCTCGATCCGCTGGCGGGCCTCGGCGAAGGTGAGCTTGCGGCGGTAGATCTCCTGGCCTTCCGAGACCACGCGCGCGATGGCGCCCAGGCCCGCGGCCACCCGCGCCGTCCGCGCCCTCGCGAACTCGGGCAGCTCGTCGGCGAACATGGCGGGATCGAGCTCGAAGGGCTCGCGGTTCAGGTCGATGTAGGCCCGCGCGTAGCTGGCGGCGATCACGGCCGCGCCCAGGCCAGGCGCGGCGGCGATCAGGTCGTCCACCAGCGCGTCCTCGGACCGGCGGATGCTGAGCGCGTCGAGCGCCGCGGCCGACATCATGTCTTCCGGATAGACGCGGCCCGAATGGGGGGAGGCGAAGACCAGGGGCGTGGGCGGCGGCTCGCCCTCGGGCGCCGCCCGGCGCAACTCGAAGGCCGCCGCTTTCGCAGGCGCTTGCTCGCCGCCGAGACGCTCCCAGGCATTCATCGGGCGCATTGAACGCTGAGCGCCCGCGCCGGTCAAAGGGTTCATCGCGAGTTTACGGTTGGCGGCGTATGCTGAACGTTCAGCTACCGATCCGACCGGACATGCCCCGCATCCTCCTTGCCGAAGACGACGATTCCCTGCGCGGCTTCCTCGCGCGTGCGCTCGAACGCGCCGGCTATGAGGTGACGGCCTGCGCCGACGGCGACGAGGCGGCGGGCTATCTGGACGAGCCCTGGGACCTGCTGCTCACCGACATCGTCATGCCGGGGCTCGACGGCATCGAGGTGGCCCGCCAGGCCGCGGCCAAGCACCCGGGCCTGCGCATCATGTTCATCACCGGCTTCGCCGCCGTGGCGCTGGCGGCCGGCGAAAAGGCCCCGGCCGGGGCCAAGGTCCTGTCGAAACCCATCCACCTGCGCGAGATCGTCTCCGAGGTGGAGCGGATGATGGCGGCCTGATCCTTCCCTGACGCTTCTGGCGGCTTGCGCGGCGTCAGGCGCCCCGTTATATCCCCGCCTTCCCGACGCACCGGGTGCGGACGCGTAGCTCAGCGGGAGAGCACTACGTTGACATCGTAGGGGTCGCTGGTTCAATCCCAGCCGCGTCCACCATCCCCTTTTCCACTAATAAATCAGAAGCTTAAGCCCGCTCCTGGGCCACCCGTCGCCGGGCCGATGTTCTCGTTGGTTCCCAGATTGGTTCCCGGAATGGGGCCCGAAAGGCGAGGGTTCAGCTTCCCCAGCCGCCCCCGCCGCCCAGCCTGACGGCGCGATACATGACCTCCCGCCGCCAGGCGTCGACGCCGACGACCCGCATGGCCTCGCGGAAGATCGCGTCCGCCTCGGCCCGCGCGTAGGGCCGCTCCCGCGTGATCCAGCAGCGCTGGAACGCCCAGCCGTCGCCGCGCGTGGCGTAGAGGAAGTCGTGGATGATCGCCGGCCTGGCCCAGGGCCCGAGCGGCGGAAAGAGGTTCCAGAGCCCCCAGGGGATCGAGGCGAAGTCGGTCAGGAAGCCCGCCGGGACGACGATGGTCTCCCCGCTCTCCGCCGACCCGACCCGGTACTCCAGCGGCTCCAGCAGCCGCACGCAGGCCCGTCCGCCGCGCAGGCTGTTGGCCTCGGCGACCTTGAACTCCCCGGTGATCCGGGCCGGCGTCATTGGCCGTCGAAGGGCTTGGCCGGACACTCGATGTAGAGCGAGCCGCTCGGCGCACCGAGCGCGCCGATCGAGGCCTGGTAGGTGCGCTTGCAGTGCTCCAGGTTGCCGAGGGCCTTGTCGGTGACGGCTCCGTCTCCGAGCGTGCCGCAGGCGGCCAGGCCCAAGGCCGTGAAGGCGAGGGCGGCGAGCTTGATCTTGCGCATGGCGAGGCTTCCGAGTTCGAGGGTGGCGCAGAGCAGGAACAGGGCCGCGGCGACGCCGGCGACCATCGCCAGGAACCTCACGTCGTCGCGGTAGAACGAGCTCGTCATGCGGCGCCGGTCCGCATCATCCTGGCGAGGCGCTTGGCCCGGTCGCCGACCTGGCGCGCCCACAGGCTGTCCAGCATCCCGTCGGCGGCGGCGTCCCACCGCCGCGCCTTCATGGCCGTCAGGGTGTCCTTGAACTTCGCGAGGCGCGGCCAGCCCAGATTGAAGCACATGTTCTGGACCACGCGCTGGCGCACCGGATCGAGCTCGCGCCACCACGGCGCGTTCTTGTCCAGATCGGCGCGGACCCGGGCCACGTCGTTGAGCGCCAGGTAGTCGATCTCATCGTCCGACAGGCCGACGTCTTCGAGGTTGCGGCCGAGGCCGATGGAGAGCTTGTCGGCCGTGCAGCGGTAGGGCTTCCGGCGCCGGCCCTCGTCACGCTCCAGCTCCCGAAGCAGGAGGGCGGTGTTCGCGTCCGTCGCGAGTCTGGCGGGCTCCGGCGTCTCAAGGGCGGCGGCCACGACCTTCTCGGCGGCGCGCAGGGCTTCCAGGGCTGTCGCGAGCGGCTCGGTCATGGGGCCATGGTACGGCCCGCCCGCACCCTCTCAGCGCGCGGCTACTGGACCTGGAAGAGCCGCGCGATCTGCGCCCGTTCGATCCATAGGATGACCAGGACCAGCGGGACGCCGATCCAGGCCGCGCCACGGGCCCGCTCGCGCAGGGCCTCGAAAGGCTTGATCCGCCGGTCCAGGGTCGCGAGCTTGCCGAGCACGCCCGATCCGCCGGCGCCGTCCTCCTGCGGTTCCTGGCCGAGCTTGTCCAGGATGTGGTCCTGCGTGCCCTTCACCTGGTGCATGCAGCGGTGGAGATGGCGGGCCCAGGGCGGCGCCCCGGGGTCCAGCTCAGCGTCGTATTCGGCCGCCACGACGGCCAGGCTGGGCTTACGCGGCATATCCCCCTCCGAACCCGATGCGGCGACCCCACGATCGCCCCCCGTTGCCCTCGGCGCGAAACCGGGGCACCTTCCCGGCGTGGCGCGAACCAACGATGAACAGGCGACCGAGGTCGACTTCACCGTCGTCAGCGGTCCCTACCGGGCCCACGAGGAGCACCGTGAGCGGAAGGGCTGGTTCTTCACCGGCCACTACGACGCATCCGGCGACCCCCTGTTCTACGACAGGAAGTTCTTCGCCCGACGCCGGCTCGTGCGCCGCATCGCGAACGGCTACCTGATCTTCTTCGCCGTGGCGTTCGGGCTGACAATGGGCTCGTGGTTCGTGATGAGCGCGCTGGGCCATATCCGCTGACCTACTTCCGCTGCTGCGCCGCGGTCGCGGCTCCAGCCGCGCCGCCGCTCAGCGACATCTTGCGGATCTCCTCGGCGAGCCGTTGAGCCGCCGCGGCCTCGTCCAGCCGGCGGGTGACGCCGGGCAGGGCCGACTGGTCCATGTTGGTCAGGATAGCGGCCAGGGCCTCGGCGGTAGGCTCGCCCATCTTCTGCGACCCGCCCCAGGTCTTTAGGAAGGTGAGGATCGGTCCGGGGTTGCCGGTCTTGGCCGCGATGCCGGCGCTGATCGCCTGCTGCAGCGTCGCCTCGTCGTTGTCTTGCGCCGCCAGGAGCTGTTTGGCCGTGGTGGAGTTGCCGAGCACCGCCGACCTGGTCGCGAACATGGTCTGCTCGGCTTCCATGCGGCGGATGAAGTCCCGGAAGCCCTCCTCGGTCGGGAAGAGCTCCTTGAAGCGTTCGAGCTGGTTGGGCTTCAGCAGGCCGGCGCGGCGCGCGGCGTCGAAGGTCACGTCCGACCCGCCGAGCTTGTCCTTCAGGCCCTGAAGGGCGCCCAGACGGTACATCTCCCGCTCGCCGGAGGACATGTCGGCGAGCTTGCGGCCGAGCGCGGGCGCGTCTTCCCGGAAGAACGAGCGACCGGCCTCCAGGGCGTCCTTCATGGCCGCCGGGCCCGAGTAGGCGTTCAGCGCCTCCCCGTACACGGGGTTCAGGTGGACGAGCTCGCCCCGCAGCTCCTGGAGCGTGCGCAGGACCGCGCGGCCCTCGTCGTTCAGGACGAGTTCGCCCGTGGTCTTGTTCCGATAGGTCTCCAGTACGTCGTCCAGGCCCCGCTTGATGTAGTCCCAGGTCTCCGCCGTGGGCTGCGCCTCGTAGGCGACCTCATCGACCGGCGCGGGCCGGCCGACATAGTCCTCCGGCCGAGGCGCAGGCTCGTAGCCGCCGCGATACGCGGCCTCGTCGGCCGCGTTCCGGGCCTCGAAGCGCTGCTGCGCCGCCGGGTCCGCGTCCCGGGCGAAGCGCGGCTTGCCCCGAAGCTCGGTCCGCAGGGCGTCGAGAAGCTGGCGCTCGGTCGGACGCTCGGTCAGCTCCGGGAAATAGCCGGCCTCCCACGCCTTCAGCGCCCAGTCATCCGCCGAGGCGCCGTCGCCGATCAGCGGCTTCTGGTACGCCTTGCCCTTGTGCCAGGCTTGCGCGTCCGCAGCGGCCAGGTCCCCGCCCGCGTCCTTCATGCCACCGCCGTCGGCGATGAACTTCGCCAGCGAGGGGCCACGGGTCGGCGCCTTCGCTGGGCCCCGGGCCGGCTGCGCTAGCCGCACCGCGCCGTCTGGCGGGAAGTCCGAATCCCAGGCCCCCGGTCGTTCGACCGTGACCAGTCCGAGTGCTTCGGGGTTCCGCCCCTCCTCCTTGGCGATCCGGTAGGCCCGCGCCATCGCCCGCTTGACCGCGGGCCGCTGCTCCAGTTCCTGAAGCTTCGGGCTGTAGGTCGGGCCGATCTCCCGCACCTGCGCATAGAGCGGGTCGGCGGCCTCGCGCTGGATCTTGTTCAGCGCGTCGAACTGGCCGTGCCAGTCGTCGGTCATGACCCTCAGGCCTGACCCGGCTTCGTCCAGGATGCGCAGGGACGAGGGCCGCGAGGCGTACTGCCCCGTCGCCGCATCGAAGACGCCGCGCTGGCGCGTCTCCAGGGCCTTGCGGATGATGTCCTCGGCGCCGCTCGGGCGGTTCAACGCATCGCGGGTGAGCGTCCGCATCGCCTCGCCGCTGTCGGCGATCATCCCGAACGGTCCGAGGTCCTCGACGACGCGCCGGACCTCTTCCGGCGTCTGCCGCTGGCGCGCCATGGCCCGGGCGATTCGCGCGATGGCGTCGTCTTCCGCGCTCGGCGGAACGGCGGCCGGCGGGACCTCTTTCCGGGCGGCGAGGATCTCGGCCAGGGCCGCGTCGGGGTCGCGCGTGGACTTGGGCCGGAGCGCCTCCGGCATCCCTGCGTAGGGGTCGTAGGAGCGGACTGCATCGGCCAGCCGCTCGGCGTCGGTGGCCGCCGGGTTGCGCAGCCCCGCAGCGGCGTCGCGGGCCTTTCCGATGGTCGCCTGCCAGGCCGAGCTGACGCCCTTGGACGCCAGCGGGATCGCGCCACCGAGGACGGCGCTCACGGCCCCGACCTCCGCCGCGCTCCGAACGCGGGACGGATCGGTCCAGCCGCCCTCGCCAGACGCGTAGCCCGTCGGGCCGCCGTAGATCGCCGCATCGCCGATGCCGGCCGCCACGCGCGGGATCAGGCCCGCTTCGGCGCCCAGGCCGGCCGAGAGGGGCAGCGCGACGCGCGGGATCGCGGCCACGGCGCCGACGCCGGAGGCGAGACCACCACCGAGCTGAAGTCCGGTCGACAGGCCCGGGTGCTCGGTGTCGAAGCGCTGGTCCTCCAGGTTCTGGAACGCCTTGGCCGCCTCATAGCGCTCCTGATAGGTCGGAAGGTCCCCGATCTCCTTGGCCGGGTCGTAGCCGACCGCATCCTGAAGGCCGTTGGGAAGCCGGCGCATCAGCGGCTCCAGGTACGGCGCGAGCGCGGCGGCTGTCGCAGCGTTCGCCTCATCGGCCCCGGCGCCCAGGATCGGCACCCCGCGCGCAAAGGAGCGAACCGCGTCGTTGATCGCCTGCATGCCGCTCTCGAGGCCGGACAGGGGCGCCGGCTCCTGCGGCCGCTCGACTTCCACCGTGACCCCAGGCGTTTGCGAGACCACCACCCATTCCTTGCCGGGGTCGGCGGGCGGGGGGCCTGCGCTGTTCAGAAGCGCCAGCAGTTCTTCGTCGGTCATGCCCGGCTGGGCCTGCGGCTGCGCCATCACTTCACGAGTCCCAGGTCACGCGCCCGCTTCTGCTGCGCCGGCGACAGACGATTGAAGAGGCCGCGCTGGATCGCGAGCGCCAGGCCGGCGTCCGCCGACCCGGGCTTGAAGATCGGCGTCGGAGCCGGTTCGCCGCCAGCGCCGCCCTGCGGCGGCGGAGCCCCGGCCCAGCCCACCGCCTTCGCCATCTCCGGCGTGAAGACGTAGCGATCGAAGGAGCCGGGGCCGTACCAACCCTCGACGATGGGCTTGAAGCCCTCGACGCGGGCCCGGTAGCCGTTGTTGAGCTCGCCGTAGAGCGAGTTCGCGACGGCCAGCACCTTCTGCCGCACCGCCGGATCCGCGAAGAAGCCCTCGCTCGACAGGTATCCGCGCAGGCCGGAGATCGAGCCAGCCAGGCCCTGACCCTTGAGCTGCAGCGCCACGTCGCCTTCGCGGACCACGCCTTCGTCGATCATCCGCTGAAGGCCGTTGATCATCGCGATGTCGCCGGCGCCGTTCTGCTGCTGGTAGCCGACACGGACGCTCTCGTAGTTCCGGCGCAGCTTCTGGGCCATGTCCAGGACCGGCGCGAGTTCCTTGCGGATCGTCTCGGTGCCCTGAAGCACCGCCTGGGGGTTCGCCGGATCGGCCGGGCCGCCCGGGATCGGCTGCTGGCCGCCGCCCTGGTACTGGTAGCCCGTGGCGGGCGGCTGCTCGCGCCGGGGATCGGCCGGGCCACCGCGGATCGGCGCGTAGCCGTCGCCCTGGACCCCGTAGCCCTGAGGCGGCGTGCCGCCGGGCACGTCCTTGAGGTTCCCGAGGGGATCGCGCTGGACGTAGGTTCCGGGCGGCGCCGTCGCGACCCCGGCCTGCTGCGCCGTCTGGACCTGCGTCATGGCTTCCTGCGGCAGGGCGATCGGCCGACGCTCGCCGGTGTAGGGGTTCACCTGGAACGGTAGGCCGTTGATCGTGGTGTTCTCCCACTTCACCGCCTCGGCCATCTGCTGGCGCAGCTTCATCACGTAGGCCACGCCCTGCTCATAGGTGCGCGGATCGCTCAGGAGCTGCTGCGCCAGCGCCCGCTGTTGCGGCGTCGGGCCCATGGTCGCGACGCCCGCCGCCGCTTGGGGAACAGACGCGGCGGGCGTCGCAGCCGCACCCCCGGCGGGCGGCGGCGCGGCAGGCGGTTGGCCCGGCGCGGACGCGGCGAGCTGAGCGTAGTCCACGGGCGGCTGTTGGCCCTGCCCCGACCCTTGGCCCTGGCCGAACGCCCAGTGCCAGTGGTCGCCTTCGTTCAGGAGTTCGGAGACCGGCGCGCCGCGGGCCTGGAGCTCCGCCCGGAACTTCTCCAGGTCCGCGCCCTGCGGCGGAACGAAGTCCCAGGCCTGGCCCTCGCCCCGGGTGTGGAAGCTGTTCGGCGCGCCGCCGACCTCGGCGTTGCGTTCGGGCGTGCGATAGCCGCTGGTGAAGGCCGCGCCGGGCACGATCTCCGAGACCAGCGCCTTGGCCCGATCCGGGGTCATTCCGGCCGAGTTCTGCAGCCCCGCGCCCGGCGAGGTCATCGCCAGGGCGAACTGCGGCCCGGGCGTCGTCTGAGGCTGCGGCGCGGCCGTCGGGGCGAGCGCCGGGGTCGGGGCCGCCGGCATCTCCCCGGTCCCTCCGAGGCCCTCCAGGAGCGCCTTCGCATAGGCGCTCTGCTCGTCCTTCACGGCCGAGATCGCGGCTCGATCCGCCCTGTCCTTGCCGTAGGACATGATCGCGTTCGCCAGGAGCTTCGTCCAAAGCTCGGTCGGGGTCGCGATCTGCTCGCTCCCCTTCTGCATGGCCTGAAGGGCTTCCGCGAGATAGCGAGACCGCTGAATCGCGGACTGGGTCTGCGGCCCGTACCGCAGTCCGGCCTGGATCTCGGCGGGGACGCCCGAGGCCGCCATCACAGCGCCCCGTAGTCGACGGCCAGGAAGCCGCCCATGTCGTGGACCGCGTCGGGTCGGACCTGCGCCAGTTCCTGCGCCAGGACGCCGACGTGCACGGTCTCGCCGCCGAGGTAGCGGTAGGCGTAGACGCCGACGCCGTTGTCCAGCGCGCCGACCCGGCGGATGTCGGTCTTCAGGCGGGCGTCGGACAAGATGCGCGAGCCGAGCGCGCCGGCCAGCGAGCCGCCGCCGGTCATCGGCGCGGCAAGCGCGGCGGCCCCCAGCGAGAACAGGCCCGAGAGCCCAGAGCGCTGGTTCGCCGCCTGCGCCTGATAGGCGGACTGCTGCGCCTGCTGATTGAGGGCGTAGGCCCCGAGGACGTCGGTGTTGGCGACTTGGGAGGGCGTGTACCCGATGCCTTCGGGCATGCCGACCTGGCCGGAGCTCATGAGCGCCGTGAACTGGTTGATCGGCTGGTTCTGGAGATAGGCGCGCTCCTGAAGGCCCTGCTGGCGGGCCTCGTTGCCGAACTGCGCGCTCGCGAGCTGCTGCTGGAATTGCTGCTGTTGCGCCGCGTTGTTGAACTGAGCGGCGCCGAGGTTCTGCCCGTAGTCCTGGCCCGCGGTCTGGTTCCAGAACTCCGCCTGCCCCATGTTCTGACCGTACATCTGCGCCGCGGCCTGGTTGGCGAACTGGCCCTGCTGGAGCTGTCGGCCGAACATCGAATTGGCCGCATCCTCGCCGGCCCCAACGGCGGAGTAGATCGCCTGGTTGTAGGCGTCGTTCTTGCCCTCGGAGAACTGGCGCTGGGCGTTGGCGTAGGCTTCTGAATTGGTCGACAGGCCCTGGTCAGCCAGCCGCTGTTCCAGCGCCCGCTGCTCCCGGTCGAAGCGCGGATCGAGCCGCGAGGCGGCCTGCTGATAGACCGCCGCCATGTTCTGGTAGCGCGCCGCGTCGAGATCGCCGCCGACCTGCCCCTGGACCTGTTGGCCGGGGTCGAAGCCGTACTGCAGGGCTCGGCCCTTGTCGAAGCTGCTCTGGATGCCCTGGCCCGCGCCCGGGATCGATCCCGACAGCTCCGGGAGACCGGCTGTGGAGAGCGGCGTCGAGAGCGCCTCACCCACCCGGCCGATCTGGCTGTTCGCGACGCCGAGCGCGGCGTTCTCCGCCTGCTTGGACAGGTCGTAGGACTGCTGCTCAGGCTGGCTGAGGCTCGTGACCTGGCGGTAGCCGCCCGGCTGTGTCGGGTCGGCCACCCAGCCGACCGACCCCTGCGGGCCGCTCGACCCCACCATGTTCAGGCGCTGCTGTTCGCGCGCGGTCTCGATGTTGGCCTGCGCCTGCGCCTGGCTTACGGCGACGGGATCGGGCGCGGGCGGGGGCGTCGGGGCGGATTTGCCCATCGTTCAAGGCTCCAGTTTGGGCCTCGCGCTCTTCTCCGAACCGACCACGTCGCCATTCCTTGGCGAGAAGACCGTAGATGACGGCGTGATCGTCCCTGAAGCCTAGGCGTGCCACGCCCTCGCGCTTGAACCCGAGACGTTCCAGGAACCGGCGCGGCTCGTCGCTCTTGAGCGGTGTCACGCTGGTGCAGCGGACACATTCTAGGTCGCCGAAGGGGTATCTCAGCAACGCGCGCACGATGTCCTCGGTCAGCCACCGGCGGCCCTCGGACGCGCAGCTCAGTTCGATGTTCCCGAAGAGCGGCTGGTAGTTGTGATAGACCACCCCGCCGGTCAGGAAGCCCCTGGCGTTCTCGACGCCGATGGCCCGGCAGGGCCCGAACACCTCGCCGTATTCCGCCTCCGCCACGAGCGGCGCGAGCTTGGGGATGCGCAGGGCCACCCAGTGCGCCACCGCCTTGTCCTGGCCGTACACCAGCCTCAGAGCACGCCCCCGCGCTGATAGACCAGGTCGAAGCCCACGAGCTGGACGCTGACGTCCAGCGGCAGGTTCGGGCGGGTCAGGACGTGGCCGCCGCCGGCTTCGTACAGCAGGAGGTCCGCCAGCGTCGGATCGATGGCGATGCTGGCGGTCTCGGGGTTGCCAAGCACCTCGACGCGCATCCGCGGCGTCGCGACGTAGCCTGTGGCCGTGACCCCGGTCCAGGCGTAGCGGATCTCGTCGGCGTCGTTGGGGCCGATGTCGCCGGCCTGGATCACGGTCTGCCGGGCGACCGGCACGCGCTCCTTGTAGTCGGTGCAGACCTCCAGCGCCGGCTTGATGATCGACGGCGCCTTGATCAGCGGCCGGATCATCGTGAAGTGCTTCTCGACCAGATGGCTCCCGAAGTCGTTGAAGGCCGGCTTCACGTCCCCCACGATGGTCGCGCCGTCGTCGCTCGCGCCGGTGTCCCACTGGTACACCCCGTCGGCGCCGCCGAAGTAGATCGCGCCGTTCGCGGCGCCCCAGCAGATCGCGTTCAGCCCTGTGAAGCGGCACCAACCTCCCTTCTGCATCGACCTGACGTACTGGTGGGCCGACACGCCCTCGGCGGTCGGGACGTTGACGATCAGCAGCGAGCCGCGGTTCGGATAGAAGATCGGCTGCCAGCCGAACAGGCCGCCATAGGAGATCGCGGCGTCGGAGAAGGCCGAGGCGACCTTGGCGCTCAGGGACTTGCTCTTCTGCTCCTCGATGGGGGCCGACAGCACCACCGACAGCGGGATCACGCCGTCTTCGGTGAGGATCGCGAGGTCGCTTCCGTACTGGACCATGCAGCGGTCGCCGATGGGCTTGGGGAGGTTGAAGACCCCCACCAGCGCCCAACTGTTGGCGTCCCCCGGATCGGAGCCCCGGTAGATCGCGGCCTGGCCTTCCGTGGTGACGTACACGGCCATGTCGTCGGGACCGGCGCCGCCGTCCATCGACCAGGTCGACATGCCGGCCAGCGAGCCGCCCTTGGTGAAGAACGGCCCGAGATCGAGGAGCGAGGCCCCACCCTGAATGGCGTTGACCGCCAGGTACCAGACCCGCAGGCGATCCTTCTCGCCGTAGTGGATGCGCGCCTTGTGGGCCATGACGTGCTTGAGGTCGGTCTGGTCCAGGGTGATCGAGCCTGACGAGCCGCTGACGCTGGCGGAGGATACGCTGGAGCCGTCGTACTTCACCGGCCCGTGGACGCCGTTCGCCATGACGACGTAGCGCCCGGCGTCGTTCGAGAAGTTCACCCAGTTCCAGCGGGCTGAGGTGGTGGAGCCCGAGGCCGTGTAGATCGCCGAGTTGAGCGCCCCGGCGTCCGTCACATCGAAAATATCCGCCCCGGCGCAGGCCAGGAGCTTGTCCCCGTTGCTGGAGCCCGCCCAGGTCGCGAGCGTCTCCACCGGCGCATCGGTCCCGGTGACGTGCTGCTTGGAGCCCCGGCGCAGCTCCACCCAGCCGCCGCGCGGAATCCAGTTGTCCAGGATCACCGCGTTCTTGGCCGGCATCGCGGCCAGCGGGCTTTCGGTGTCCCAGCCGCCGACCGGCGCGGGAACGGTCGCCGAGATCGCGGTCTGCCGGCGGGCGACGTTGCGGCGCAGCGCCTGTCTCATCTCGCCCCCTAGATCCCGAAGTTCCCGTCCGGGAAGTTGGTCTGCATCGGCGCCGTGCGGCCCGCCCGGATCGACAGCGCGCCTGCGCCGCCGTCATGCGCCATGGCCCGCGCGACGGCGCGCTCGTAGGTCTCCATGTCCTCCGAGTAGTCCAGGCCCTTGGCCTGCTTCCAACGCCAACGCACCCCCAGAGCGATCAGGCCCTCATCGAGATAGGCCCCATCGCCATCGACCGTGAACTCGGCCTTTCCTACGCCGACGCTCGACCTGGCCCAGTTCCGGCTGACGTACTCGTAGGCGATGGTCTCGCCGGCCGAGGGCGTGGGCGTGATCAGGAACGCTCCGGCGCGCTCCCGGAAGGCCAGATAGACGCTCGCCGACGCGGGATTGGCCTGCACGGCCTCGAACTCCTGCGGCGAGATCGGGCCGATCAGCCGGCGCTGCGTGGTCCGGTTGAAGAAGGTGTTGGGGATGAAGCGGTCCAGGTCCTCGGGGATCGGCGTGTTGGTCTGCGTCTCGGCGGCGTTGGTCACGAAGGTCCAACCGCTCGTCAGGGCCTGCCAGGGATAGCGCTTCGCCAGTTCCTCACCCTCCTCGTTGGCGAGCGCGAAGAGTTGGCGCACGGCCTCGTCCGTCGAGTCGACGACGGTGTCCGGCCGCGAAATTCCGGTGCGGTCACAGACCCGCTGGATGATCGTCAGCAGGCTCATTCGTCACCTTGCGACGGCGACGGCCGTCCGGCTTCTCGATGGTCTCAGGCGAGGCGGGAAGGGAGCCGCCGTCACCGTCGCGGGCGTCGCGGTCTAGCGGGCCGACGCCCTCACGGGCGCAGAACAGCCGCCAGGCTTCCGGGTGCGCCTCTTGGTCCGCCGCCGTCGCCGGCCGTGGCCCGATCACGTTGGCCGCGTCCAGGACGAACGAGAACAGGACATCGCCCTCCTCGTTGCGGCTGAAGCTGGCGCCGGGCGCCGCGCCGACTGATCGCCGCGTCATCGGCCCTCTCCCTTCGCGCCGGCCTCGCGGAGCTTCTGAATCTCCTCGGCCATCTGGTCGATCTGCTCTTTCATGGCCGAGATTGTCTCACGGAGCTGCTCGTTCTCAGCGGCCAGCGCATCGGCCGGCGCCGCCCCCTTCGCCGCGTCCAGGTAGCGCCTGGCCTTGTCGCGGATCGCGAAGCCGCCCATCGGGATCGCGCGGGACAGCGCGGCGTCGTCGAGCGCCGCGAGCGTCTCGACGGTGCGGATGTGGAAGTAGGACAACTCCTCGACCTGACCGCGCGTGACCCCGGGCCATTCGGAAAGGGGCGTGCCGTGCTCCGGCGCTTCCTGGTTGTCCTTGAAGGCCCGATAGCGGTCCGGCCAGCGCTGGCGGTGCTCGTCCTTCACCCGTTCGTCCACCGTGGACTTCTGGCCGGGAATGACGATCTCGACGTACTCGACGTCGTCGAAGATCGGCCGGCCCTCGAGCTTGGTCCGGAACTCGTTCTTCACCGGGCGCATGTAGAAGCGCGGGATGGTGATGTCCTTCTCCGCCGCGCCGGGCGTCGAGAAGCCGTGAAGCTCGCTCATGAGGTTCTCCTGAAGACCTGGTCGTTGCGGATTTTCCGCCAGATGTCGGGGATCAGCCCCTCGCCGTGGAGGAAGATGCGAAGGCCCTCGGCGCGCAGGCTGGCGTAAGCGTCCCGGAACTCTTCGGACTGACGGATCATCCACAGCGCGCAGCGGAAGCGCCTGCCGCCATGGCTGACCTCGATGACCCGCTCGCCGTCGTTGAGCGCCTGCGGATAGGCGTGGTGGTCGCCGCCCGCATAGCTCCCGTCCATCCCGTAGATGTGGACGCGCCGGTAGCCGGACAGCCACAGGAGGTTCAGGGCCCGCAGGCCGACCGTTCCGCCGCCTGGCACGCCCACGATAGGCTTCGCGTCCCAGTAGGGTTCGAGGATCGCCCGGAGCTCCGTCCCGTCGCCGAAGAAGTTGTGCCAGACCACAACGTCGCGGTCCTCCAGCGCCTCGAAGACCGCCGGGTGACATTGGCTGGCGAGGAAGTAGGTCACGCCCTCAGGCGCGCCCTTCACGAACTCCGCGTTCTCCGGTCGGGCGTCCAGCATGACGTGCGCGTCCGGCGTGATCCCGTGCTCGCCCAGGAACCGCAGGGCGTTGTTCACCGTGATAAGCCGCTCGCCGCGGCGCTTCCGTTGACGGATTTCCTCGACCCGCGACTTCATCGACGGGCCGCCGCAGACCAGGACAGCCGTGTCCTCGGCCCTGTCGCGCCTGCGGTAGCCGGTGAACCACGGGAGGCCCCTGGCGACGTTCGCGCGCACGTTATCCAGCAGCGCGTCCGTGCTCACGTTGGCCCCGCGCATGACCGGCAGCGAGGTGTAGCCGCCGACCTTCCAGACGTTCGGAACCCAGCCCTCGGAGATCTCATGGTTCTTGGGCTCGCCGTGGAAGATCACGACCCTCGCGCCCTGGGGCGGCCAGGACTGGGCCTGCCGCTTGTAGGAGACCACCCACTCGGCAGGCAGGGTCTCCCAGCCGCCCACTTCCGTGATCCACTCCTGGTCGCCACCGTTCGGCACGCCGGCCGGCAGGGCTTTGGCCGGGACGAGCGGCCCGGGCGATCGCGTCATCACGTCGGGCTTGAAGCGGTCCCAGACTGCCCGATGCTCCCCGTGGTCCCAGCACATCACCGAGGAGTTGAAGCAGGGCCAGCCGGCGTCCCGGGCGATGCCCTTGCGCTCGGCGAAGTCCTCCAGGCGGCCGACCACCGCCACGTCCAGGTCAAGGTAGAGCACCCGGGACCCCGGCTCCCACGGCATGTCGCCGGCGAAGAGCCGGACCTTCTGCCACCAGCCCGGCAGGGCTGGATCGTGGGGGATGGGGTTCACGCCAGGGGGGAGGGCGTCAGGCGCGTCGGTCACGCACCACAGCGCGTGGTCCAGCGTCGAGAGGTTGCGGTGGACCATGTCCGCCAGGATCTCGACGTATTCGGGGCCGTACTTGTCGCCGACCCGGACGCAGACGACGTGGACGAAATCTCGCGCGGCTTCCAAGAGCTTCCCCAAGCTGGACCGGCGTCGATTATCCGGCCGCCGTGGGGCCTCTCAGCGTGGCGCGCATGAAGAAGGGCGGCCCCCCGGAGGCGACCGCCCGTCCCCTTGGACACTCAGGGAGCGGCTACAGGCTGGTCTTGCGGGCCCAGCCGTACTGGCCGGCGGTCAGGCCGCCGGGTGCGTTCAGGGTGAAGCCGGCCGAGCCGCTGTCGGACGAGGCCGACCCGGAGGCGCCGATCTTCACCGTGTCCACCGAGCCCAGGGCCTCGGAGGCGCGCACGTAGATGTAGCTCTTGCCGTCGGACGCCTGGACCCGCGTGAGCGGCTTGAAGGCGGCCGTGGACGACTTGGCGCCGACGTCGACGCCGAGGGTGGGGACCGTCGCGAAGACGGCGCTGGATTTGTTCGCAGCCATGTCGGCGTCTCCTTAGTTGGCGAACAGGACGCCCTGAAGCTGGGCGTTGCTGAGGGTGGCGTTCCCCATGAAGCCGATGAACTTCGCGACGGCGTCCTGGTTGGCCGAGACGCGATCGCCGCCGAACGGAACCATGTTGCGGTCCTTGTGGGGCCGCCAGTGCAGGTACCGGGTGTTCAGCATGTACATGTGCTTGTCGGGGCACGCCCCGCCGACACCGCCGTCCAGGACGACGTCCGCGCCCTTGTACTTCAGGGTCACGAAGCCGGCGTCGGCGTCCGTCGAAGACGTGACGCGCTGGATCGCCTGCATGGCGGACTCGAAGTAGCCGTAGAACTCGTCGTCGGCCAGGATCAGGTCCGGCTTGTCGGTCCCGCGGACCAGGCGGTTGTAGAGCGCGTTCATCATCCGAAGGATGTTCGACGCGCTTGGCGCCGAGCCCCCGTCCGACGTGCACTGGAACTTCTGGTTACGCCAGAAGTCGTAGTTCACGCGGCTGATGCCCCCCACCGTGCCGGTCGTCGGATCGTCGGCGACCAGGAGCTGAAGGCCCCCGATCTGCTTGCCGTTGTCCGCCGTGCCGTTCGAGTAGAGGTCGGCGCCGATGTTGTTCTGGAAGTCCGCCTCGGCGTTCTCGATGCGGGTCTCCATAAGGTCGATGACCTTCTCCGAGCCGCTGTTCATCAGCAGCTCCCGCCCGGAGATCGAGACCGAGATGGCGGCCTGCTTGTGGTCGAACTCGGCCGCGGTGATCACGTCCGAGGGCGACACGTTCAGCAGCTCGTAGCCGGCGTAGCGGATGAAGGTGTTGTTGCCCGGGTAGCTGATCGGCTGGAGGATGACGTGGCCGCCGTCCACCGGCTTGATCCGGCCGCGCTTCTTCAGCGCCCGCAGCAGGGCGTTGTTGTTCGAGATGTTGTCCGCCGTGACCGCGCTGCGGTTCTCCAGCGTGGTGGTCAGGATGTCGGAATAGTTCAGAGCCATCGTGGGTGGTCCCTATTCAGACGCGGCCGGCGGCCTCTTCCATGGCCGCAGCGATCAAGCCGCGAAGGTTGTTGGGATCGGGACCGCCGGCCGCGCTACCGCCCGGACCAGGCGCCCCGGTGACAGACCCCGCCGCTTGGGCCGCGGCCGTGGCTTTCGCGCGCGCTTGCGTCTGCTGGGCCTGCTTGGCCTGGTCCGCCTGCTGCTGCTGGAGCATCAGGCCCCGGATCTCCGGGTTCGCCCAGCACGCCTTTTCGTAGGCGTCCTCGAGACCGCTGGCGCGGTTCTGAGCCAGAAGCGCCGCGACGTCCTCCTTCACCTCAGGCCAGTAGAGGTGCCTCGGATCGTTCGCGAACGCCTCGATGTGGGCGCGGATTTCAGCCTTCTGAGCCTCTTCGGCGCTCCGCTGCTGCTGCGTCACGGACTGCTTCAGGGTCTCCAGCTCGGTCAGGATCGGCGCGAGGCGGGGATCGGTGGCCGGCGACATCGGCGCGGCTTGTCCCGTCAGGTGCGCGATGATGGCCTGCGGCTGCGCCCCGTAGGTGCGCGCCAGATAGGCGATGCCGGCGGCCGGGTTGTCGATGAGGGCCTGTTCCGCCGCCGCGAGGTTGCGGATCCAGGTCACTTCGTCGACACCACTCAGGGCCAGGCGTTGCCGATGAGGCGCGACCACCTCTTGGAGGCGGTTGAGCTGCTCAGCCTTGGGCCCCCACTCGTTCCTGACGATCTGGAAGGACTTCTCCTGGTCCACGAAGGCTTTGCGCCACTTCGGGTCCAGGGCGGTCCATTCCGCTCGCAGGGGTGCGGGAAGCCCGGGCGGGGGGCGGCTCGTCTCCTCGTCGGGAGGTGTCGCCTCCGCCGGCTGTGCGGCTTCAGGTCGTTGAGTATCTTCGGTTTTTTCCGATTTGGCAAACTTGCCGCTCGGATCGCGCGGCTGGCCGCCCTCAGCGCCCTGCGCGCCGGTCTCGGCCGCAGCCTCGGCGCCGGTCTCCCCGGCTGCGGCCTGGGCGCCGGTCTCGGCGGGCGGCGGGGTTTCGGCCCCGGCCTCGGGACCGGCCTGGCCGGCGGGCTCCTCGGTGTTCTCGGCCGCGGCGACGGCGGCTTCGATGGTCTCGCGCAGGCTTTGTCCCGGCATGGGTGCTGTTCCCCTCAGCGGCTCTGAAGTTGTTCGATGGCCCGCTTGATGTCGGGCCCGACCGGCGGCGGCTTCTGGATCACCCGCTTCGGGCGCTCGTTGCCGACGATCTCGCAGCCCGCATCCCGGACGGCGCGGTAGTAGGCGGACCGGCTGTCGTAGAGCAGGCCGTTCACCGGGTTCTCGATGGCGTCCATGCCGTCGGTGCGGATGTAGAGGCGGACCCCGCTCGCGCCCGCCGAGGGCGCCGGCCAGTGGCCTAGGCAGGCTTCCGGCCACGCCTCATCGCTGGCGTGCCAACCGTGACAGACTTTGCACCAAGTGGAGCGGGCCATGGAGACGCATTATCCAGCCGCTCCCGCCGCTCTCAGCGCGGCGCGCATCGGGCGCCTACCGCCCCCTGAAACCCGCCAGGCGCAACGCCCGAAGGAGGTCCGGCAGACGGGCGATGTTCACGGCGACCCGCCGCGCCAGGTCGGGGCTCAGCCGCGCGCTCCGATCCGTCCCGACCAGGGGCTGGCGGCGAAAGTAGATGAACACGATCTTCTGGCCGGTGGCGTCCTCCACCCAGTAGCTTTCGTCGTTGTGGTGGACGGACCAAGGGGGTGGCAGGCGGTCGGGCATGCCGGAACAGATGCGGAACGCGCCGGCTGCCGTCAAGCGGAGCCGTCTATCATCCCCAGGGCGAGAAGCCGGACGGTACGGCGTACACGAACGGCTCCTGACCGCAGTTCAGCTCGGCGCCCGAGCCGTTCGCGGCGCCCGCCGACAGGTACGCGACAAAGGCGCTGTACTCGTAGCCGCCGGTTCCGGCGCTCGGGTCGCCATTGAGCCAGACGCCATTGAGAGACCACCAGATCTTCTTCGCCCCCGCCGCATTGGCTATGCCGATCACGTCTCCGAGCCCGTAGGGCGAGTAGGACGCTACGGTCCCGCCGCCGGCCACCAGTGCACCATCGGTCCCGTAGCCGATGCCGCTGATATTCGCCCCAAGCATCTGCGACAGGGACGCCGCGTCGGTCGCCATCCCGATCCTCAGATCAGCAGATCCGCGCGCGGTCAGTTCGGCATATTTCTTGTCGGCGCCGGTCGCGTTGCTCGTCGTGGATCTGACGATGTTCGCAGTTGCGCCATCCACCGTCATTACGAGGTCGGCGGCGGATAAATCGACGCCGGCGCCCTTATCCGAGGGATTCCATGTGGTGGTCCCGCCGACGCCGACGGGCCGGCCCAACAGCACGAGCAGTTGGGCCGGCGTCACGCGAAGCTCTTCCCGGCAAGGAAGCCCTGCCAGGTCACGCCGCCGTCGAAGGATATGAACCCCAGGACGTGCTTCCCGTTCGGCAGGACCGGTTTCGTGCCGTTCTGCCATTCGACGGACGCGGGCCAGGTCGGAACCGCGCCGCCGCTGATCGTGAGCCGCACCGCGAAAGCCTGCGCCTTGCTCGCCGTGGCGTTGGAGAACGTGAACGTCGTGTTGGCGCTGATCGACTTGGTGAAGCTGTCGGCGGCCGAGAGGTCGAAGTCGGTCGACGCCACGGCCTGGACGTTGCCCTTGACCGACCCCGAATAGGTGATCCCGCCGGTGAGGGTCGGTGCGTTGGCCGCCGCGGCGCCGATGTTGGTCCGCGCCGTGGCCGCATTGGCGACTTCCGAGAGGTTGTTCGAGACCTGGAAAAGCGCCGAACTCGCCAGCAGGGCCGCTGTCCCAAGACCGAGACTGGTCCTGGCGGCGGACGGCGAGGCTAGGTCCGACAGGTTGTTGCTGACCTGTAGGTAGGTGGCGCCCAGGTCCGCGCCCACGGCGCTGACCAGGATCGACCACTGCATCTTCTTCAGCAGCGAGGCCGAGATGTCGTAGACGACGAACACGTCCACGTCGTCGGGCTCGGTGAGGCTCGAAAGCTGGTCTGGTGTCTTATCGTCCATGACCCGCGCAGTTTAGGGCCGGGCCCAGGCCTCTCAGCGCCGCGCGCTACGCCAGGTCCCAGACCCGGACGTAATCCACGTAGGCGTGGACCGGCGGGCTGACCGACGCGGCTTCCTGGGGCAGCAGCTGGTTGGACAGCAGCAGGAACATCGGCTCCCGGAACTCGTCCCGCATCGGCAGGCGCGAGAGCTCCACCCGGTCCAGGTAGAAGATCATCCACTCGTCGGTCAGCAGGACGCCGTGGGTGTGCCACTCCCCGTCCGCGAGGCCGGCGAGGCTCTGATAGCTGCCGGTCTGCCAGTGCTGCGAGACCTCGCCCACCTGGAGGTTGGCGGCGGGGCGCAGGTGGACCGCCTTGTGGTGGCCGGTCGGGTTGGCGCCGGGGTAGTATTCCAGCACGTCGATCTCGGCGCGGGTCTTCGTGGCGTCGGTGTAGAGGCCGGCGGTGTAGAGCCAGAACGCGGCCCAGCAGCCCATCTGGCCGGTCGGGACCTTCATGCGGGCCTCGAAGTAGCCGTAGGCCTGACTGAAGCCCTCCCCGTCGCTCCCCACGGTCTGCATGTGGGCCGCGTACTTGGTCCCCGCGACATCCCGGATCTGAAGGTCGAGCACGCCAGCCGTGACGCTGAACGGGTCGCTGGCCTCGCCCGGGATGCCGTAGTCCGCCGCGCCGACCTTGGCCCGAACCGGCGAGCGCCAGGGGCCGGCCCCCTCGTCCAGGCTGATGCCCGACGTGTCTGTGAACACGTCCTCGAACGTCATGGTCCCGAGGAGCGCTTCGTTCAGGGCCGTCCCCGCATCGGCCTCCGAGAACACGTAGGTGCTTGGCGGGGCGTAGGGATCGGGCGGAATGGGCTCGTAGGGCGGGTTGGCGGCCTCTGCCGGGTCGTAGGAGCCCAGGAGCTGCAGCAGCGCCCCGAGCGAGCGGTAGAGCCGGACTTCCTCCCGCTCGGTCAGGCCCTTGCCGTAGATGAAGGCCCCGATCCGTCGCGGCGAGCCGATGGCGTCGTCCGGGGTGCCGTCGAACTGCTCGTAGTGCCCGATCAGCAGCTCCAGGTCGCCCAACTGGACCGAGGGCCCGCCGGCCGCGCCGCACTGGACACCGTTGCGGCGAAGGACCGTGCTGGCCTCGCCCAAGCGGGTCGCGCCGGTCAGGCCCACCGCCGTGGTGATCCCGCTCGTGGCCGCCGCGGCGCTCCTGAAGGTGTGCTGGCGGGCGATCCGGCCCGCGACGGTCGTTGGAAGCCCGGTGAGCTGGTCGGTCTCGATGCCCTTGACGAAGGACCACTCCGACCCGGCCTCGGGCGCCGTGCCGGTCAGGGGCGTGTATTCGTTGGACAGGATGAAGGCATAGACCCCGCAGTCATTCAGCGTCGCCCGGATCGCGTCCCGCTCGGGGATGAAGCCGGTGCGCCAGAACCCGCCCGTCGTGGGGTTGGACCGCAGGCCGCCCTGCGGCGCCACTTCCCCTGCCCCGGCCCGGACCAGGCGGAACCGCGACGGGTCGCAGAGGTTGACCCCCGCCTCGTCCGCCGAGAAATGGCCGGTCACATAGAACAGGTCCGACTTGCCGATGATGTCGGCGTTCATGCGGACGAACCAGTCATAGGCCGCGGTCATCTCGGCGCCAGGGCTCGATCCCATGGCCGCGATCCAGCGGGCGGTGATCGGGTGCAGGCCGGAAGCCGGAGCATTCGCGGCCCCGGCCCGCATGGCCCGGCGGATCGCCCCCAGGCCCGCGCCACCATCGACCGTGCCGGGCACTACGCCGCCCCCCGCGACCTCAGGAAGCGCTTCAGGGCGGACACGAAGGCCGGACGATCCGTCAGGATGCCTCCGGCGTAGCAGAAGCAGACTCGGCGAGGCGACCTCAGGGTGGACGAGCCGTTCCAGTTCAGGAGGTACATGTTCGAGTTGGTGATCGCGACCGCATCGCCGCCGCGACCGGTCGCCGTGATCGACACGCCGTCACGGTAGATGAAATTGATGTTCGCGCCGGTCGCGGCCGTCCGCACGAAGGAGGTCAACCCGAGAGCCGAACCCACGCCGGTATCGCTACTGAAGCTCTGGTTGCGGTTGGTCCGCCCGTTGGCCGTCGAGGGATCGGCCGTCGAGACCGTCGTCTGCATGGCCCGGATGAAGGCGTTGGTGTGCCCCATCTCGATGCCGAAGTAGTTGACCGGCATCTCGTCCGTGTTGACGTAGACGCCGAACTCTGCGGTCCCGAGCGTGTAGTTCGTCCCGCCCGTCACGGGGTTCCAGCCAGTGTCGAGCTGCGACGAGCTGGTGGCGTCCTGCACGCCTTGACTGGAGATGGTGGGCGAGCCTGCCGCGACCGTCGCGACGTGCAGGTCCGGGTTCTTCAGACAGGGAAACGTCGTCTGGCCGGAAACCAGCTCAAGCACCGGCTGCGCCATGTCGATCTCGTCCCAGGCTCCGCTCGCCTGCCAGGCGTCCACGAGGGCCACGAGCTGAAGCAGCAGAGTCGTGTCGGAGCCGCCGATGGCGTCGAAGTAGGCTTCCGCCGCCGTGTTCCGGGGCCGCTCCCTCGCAACAGCAGGGGCGCTTACGAGACGGAGCCCGCGACCGGCCCTCACCGTGCGCGGCATGGATCACGCCACCGCGTAGTAGGTGACGTTGAGCTTGGCGCTGGCGCTTTGTTCGATGAACTCGATGGCCGCCAGGTTCACGTCGTAATACAGCTCTTCCGTCGTCGCGAGCGGCTGTCCCACCGAGGAGGTCGGAGACGTACCGTCGTCTCGCCAGCGCACAGCCTGGGCTTCGGGCTTGATGATCGCGATGGTCGCGCCGCTCGGGACCGTCAGGCCCTTGGCCGAACTCAGGCCGGTGATCTGCTCATAGCCCTTGATCGTGAGGGCCGAGGCGCGGGGGCTGACCGGCACAGGGTTGTCGTTGGAATGCGCGACGCCATCCTTGTCGGAGAGCGATACGAAGCCGGACATGGGCGGGTAGCTCCTCTAGATCGTCGCGGCCGTCACGCGGTCGCCTGCGGGGTGGGATCGCGGCCGAGGGCGAAGACCTTGGCGGAAGCGAGCCGTTCGCGGAGCGCCATGTCGGCGCCGTCGACCTGCGCCTGAAGCTGCGTCCTGAAGTTCTCGCCCTGCTGCTTGACCTGTTCGCGCTGGAGGTTGAGCCCGGCCACTTCCACCGGCGTCTTGTCCGGCGGCGGCGCTGCCTCCTGAGGCTGCGGCTGCTGCGCCGCGCCCATGAGCTGGTTGATCGACTGCTCGATGATCTGTTCGAGCTCGCGCCCGGCGCGGAACCGGCGCATCGCGAACTTCAGCATCTCCGCCGCCATTGGGCCGAGTTGAGGCGCCTGTTGGACCACCGGGCCCCACTGCTGCATGAACGACGCCACCGCCTGGAGGAGCTCGACGGTCTGCGCCTTCTCCTCCTGCTCGTTCGGCTCGATGGTCGAGTCCGTCTCGATGTCGATGCGGAAGGCCCGCGCGGCGTTGTCCCGCAGCATCGCGACCACGTCTTCCCAGGTCGGCGACTGGAGCGCCTGAAGGATCTGCGGCGGCACCTGCTGGCCGGTCATCGCCGCCTGCCTGGCCTGAAGCTCGAGCTGCGCCTTGTCGGCGGCCGTCGGGAGTTGCACGCCGGTCATCGCCGCGAAGGTCTCCGGCGAGAAGTGCTCCGCCATGACCTCGCCCTTGATCCGCAGAACGTCCCGGGCGAAGCGCGCCAGCTCCTTCTGACGGTCGCGGATGCGCAGCGAGCCCCACTGGGCCTTCAGGCTCTGGGCGCCGTAGGTCTCGCCGGGGTCGGTGGCCCCGCGCAGGATGTCGGCGACGCCGGTGATTTGGTAGACGTCCTGGATGATCTGGGCCCGGAGGTCGATGCACGCCTTGAGCGTCGTCACGACCTTGTCGATCGGCCACCACTCCACCTTCCCGTTGACCCCGCCGTCCCCCGCGAAGTTCTTCCAGTCCGCGACCGGAACCAGCGTGCCGTTCGGCGACTCCAGCGCCTGCGTCAGGTCCAGCTTGGCCTCGCCGGCATAGAAGCCCACGACCTTCAGCGCCTTCTGCAACTCGCCGATCTTGGCGGTGAGCTCGTCGATCTCCTTCGCCTGGTCCTGATAGGCGATGTAGTCCGGCACGGGGATCAGGCTGTCGTTGGCGATCACGCCCAGCGCCGGCCGCGGGCAGGGGAAGAACCCGTCCAGCCGCAGCGGGTCGGCCCGCTTGTCCAGTACCGCGTCCGGCCAGCTCTTCGAGATCCAGAGGGCGCAGCGCTCGTTCTTGTCCCAGACCTCGTAGATCGCCGCCCGGCGTGACATGTCGACCTCGTCCGGAGAGCCCGACTGTTTGGCCGGGTAGTCCAGCGGGATTTTGTTCCCGAGCTCCTTCCCGAAGCGCTCCACGAGCTGCTTGCGGCTCATGAACACCCGGCGCCAGACGTACCAGACCTCGTTCCAGGTCCGGGCCGGCGTGTGGCCGAAGTCCTCATAGGAGACGTAGTCCGTGATCGACTGCTCGAAGATCACCGGCCGGTAGGTGCTCTTGGCGACGTAGCCGCCTTCACCGTCCTCTTCGACGGTCTCGGCGTCGTAGCGGTCGCCGTCCTCGGTCTCGTAGCAGACGCCTGCGTCCGTCGTGACCTGGAGAACCTTGACCTCCTCGGTCTGCTCCGGCCCGTAGGTCGGGACGTAGCGCTCCCAGGTCTGGCAGCGGGCGATCAGCACGTAATCGAGCGCCGCCGTCCTCAGGACCTCGCCGAGGTCGTTGGCGTCGACGCTGTAGGACAGGCCGCGCTCCAGCACTTCCGTCGCGACCCGTGCGACCGGGTCGGCGTCCTTGAAGCGCCGGCTCACCACCGGCTCCGGCGGCCGCGAGAAGGCCGCAGGCAGGATGGTCTGTGTGTTGGAGTAGAGGAGGGCGTAGCCGCGCTCCGCCCTCTCGCCGCGCTCCTGCTTGTACTTCCGGAAGATGCCGCGGCTGCGGGTCAGCCACTTCTGCTGCGCGCGCTCGGAGGTGCCGAGTTCGGAGATCCACCGGCGCGCTTCGGCCGCCGACTCCTCGTCGGGCGTCTTCTTGCGGTTCGCGGGGGCCAAGTACGCCATGGCCGTAGTCTAAGGCGGCGAGGAGACCTCTCAGCGCCGCGCTACAGCCGCTCTTCCCGCCTCGGCGTGCTGGCGTGCAGCTCGTCCCAGGTCATCTGGTTCAGCCCGCGGGGCGCTTCCGGAGCCGGCGGCGGCTCCGGCTTCACCACCGCCGGAAGCGCCAGGTCGATCGCCCGCGCCATGATCGCCAGCATGTCGACCTCCTCATCATCCCTCCCGGCCGGGAATTTCACGTACCTGTCGATGATCTCGTCTCCCTCCGGCCCCTCCGGAACCCAGATCAGGCCCATGGAGGCCATGCCCTGCGCCGCCTGCGCCTTGGTGGCCTTGTCGTGGCCGTGGGGGCTCATGGCGTGGAGGATGGTGTGCACGCCCTCTTCCTTCATCTGCCGGACGATGAAGGGCCGGGCCGCCTTCCAGTTGTTGTCGTCCTCCGGGAGCCAGGCATAGACCCCCCACTTGCGCAGCAGCCCGTTCATCGGCGTCGGAGGGTCGGGGCGCCGAGGCCCCGTCTTCAGGTTCCCCACGATCCGGTCCGCTGTCACGTCCATGGTCGCCCGGTGCAGGAAGCCGTCGCGCAGATAGACGTCGCCCGAGGCCGCAAGGCCCCACACCCGGGCGCCCGACGGGTCGCTTTCGTCGCCGTCGGTCGGAGCGTGGTCGCTTGTGAGGTAGTGCCGCAGCGCCAGGCCCTCGATGTCCGCCGGCCGGTAGCGCCGGAACCAGTCCCGCTTGAAGAACGTGCCTTCCGCCGGAGCTGGCCGTTGCTGGTAGAGCGCCGACCAGGTCCGCGCGTTGCGCCGTGCCGCGGTCCAGAAGTCCGGGTCCTTGCCGAACCACTCCGGCCACAGCATTTCCCCGGGCTTTCGGCCAAGCGGGTCCTTGGCCTCGGCTTCAGCCGGGATGCAGAGCACCTCCCAGTCCAGGCCGTCCTTGCACCGGAAGATCCCGCTCTCGCCGTCCCAATCGTCCGGCAGGAGACCGCCGGCAAGGTCATCCTCGTGCCAGCGGGTCAGGATCATGAGCACCCAGCCGTGCGGCTTCAGGCGCGTGCGGACCGTGTCCTCGAACTCCTCGCGGGTCCGCTGGCGCACCTGCTCGGAATCGGCGTCCTGGCGGTTCTTGATCGGGTCGTCGACCACGAACCCGTCCGCGCGGTTGCCCGTGATCCCGGACAGGATGCCCCCGCCCATGAACTCCGAGCCGTTGGTGAGCGCGAACTCCTCGGCGGCCCGGCTCTCTGGATCGAGCCCGCACCGCATGATGTCCCGATAGACCGGCTGGCGGGTCACGGCCCGCATCCGGCGGCCCATCTTGCGCGCCAGGTCGCTCGCGTAGGTCCCGAGGATGATGTTGCGTCGCTTCCGGCCCATGGCCCAGGCCGGGAAGACGACGGAGGCGTAGGTCGACTTCGCGGAGCCGGGGGGCATGAAGACCATGGCCCGCCGCGTCCGGCCGCTCTCCAGGCGTTCGCAGAGGTCGATCAGGGCCTTGTGGTGGGCGGCCTGCGGCGTCTCGATAGGCTGGAACTTCCAGTCCGCCGCCTCGTCATCCTCCTCGCCGACCGGCGCGCCGGGGATCTCGATCATGCCGCAGAAGGCGTGCAGGCTGTCGCGCGCGTCGACGCAGTCCAGGGCGTACCAGGCGCCCGCCGGGTCCGCCGCGATCCGATCCTCCAGCGACACGCTCACGGGTGCTCCTCGGTCGGACGCTCCCGGAGACCGCATCCCGCCAACCGTCTTGCGAACGGCTGTGACCCTCCCGCGAGAGGGCCGCTGAAAAGGGGTGCGGCCTCCGGATTCGCCACGCTCCGCCTACAGGCGGTTCGCCAGCTCCAGCGAGATGCGATCGATGTTCGCCAGGGCCTCTTCGAGCTGGTCGGCGACGTCGGCATAGGCCGCCGAGAAGTGGTCGCCCACGGGCTTCGCCGCGATGGGATTGCCCGGCACGGGGGCGACGCCGAGCAGGCGGTCGCGGAGTTCGCGCAGCCGGCCCACGACCTCGAAAGCCGTGTTCCTGGCGACGCGCGTGCGATCCATGATCTCGGCAGTGACCGGCTGCTGCTTCGCCAGCTCGTTGAGCTGCGCCGGGTTGGTCCGTCCGTAGCCGACGTACTGGGGCGCCGTCGCTTCGATGGGAAGTTCGCTCATCTTCGGTTCCTGTGTGTGGCCCGGGCGGTCCAAGCGCCGCCTCGCCCAAGCGGTTTCCGGCGGCGGTTCTCTATGTGGCTCGTTCTCCGTGGGGCCGCCCGCTCCTGATCATCGCCAGCGTTCGGCCGGCCAGCGTCAGCCGCTCGTGCGCCGCCCGCCCGAAGGCCGCGCGCAAGGCGTTGAAACTGTGGCCCAGGTCCTGCCGGCTCACTGTTGCGCCCCCACCAGCCGGCGGTCCCAGAGTGCGTCGTGCTGGACGTTCCAGTCCGCCAGCACCACCGAGGCGAACGCCAGCGTCAGGTCCAGGTCCGTCCCTTCGGCCAGGAGCTGCGCCAGCGCCTGACGCTTCTGTTGCGCCAGGTCGTGGGCCGCCTCCAGGTACTGCTCGTTGGTCGTGAAGGCTTCGCGCCTCAGGGCGATGGTGGTCATTGGCGGACCACCGCCGCCATGAAGCCGAAAGCGATCAGGGCGCCACCGACCCAGCCCATGCCCACCGCATGCTCCGCAGACATCCGCATCGCCAGCGCTGCGATGCTCAGTCCTGCCAAGACAGCGCTGCTGACCAGCACATAAGCCGCCAGCGCCGCCAAATAGGACCTCTCGCTCATCCTTCATCCTCCATCGCGCGCTTGATCGCGGCGCGGATCGCGTCCCGCTTGGCCTGCGGAAGGGCTGCCAACTCGTCGGTCAGGGGCCGGTGTTCGATGGGGCCGCCGCCGGCGCCGGTGTGCTCCTGGCGCTTCGGCGCGCTCAGGCCCAGGTGGTCGAACAACAGGGACAGGGCGCCGTCCTGGCTACGCATCTTGATCTCGAAGCCGTCCCGGGTCTGTCGGGCTCCGGCGTAGAGCCGGCGCGCCGCCCCGCTGAGGTTTCGCGTGTCCGCTGCATAGACCCGCCCGAAGCCCTCGCCGCCGCACGCCTCGCAGTCCGGGTTAGGTTCCCGGTCCAGGACCGGAGGATCCTGGCGGCGAGTGCGCTTCAAGGCCCCGCCATGCGGCTGTGCTTCCCGCTCCTCGGCGGTCTGGACGAAGCCGATCCCCCCGGCGGGCATCCAACACGCCGGGCAGGCGCCGCGCCGGTACTGGACCAGTTCGTTGGGGTCCGCCGTCGCGATCTCCCACAGGTGCTGCAGGACCGCTTCCCGCGTGATCCCGGTCCGCTGCGAGCGCTCGTCCTTGAGCCGGGCGATCTCGGCCGCGACGCCAACATGCTCCAACAGCCGCGGGCCCGAGCTGTGCGCCGTCTTGGGGCTGTAGCCGGCGCGGATCGCGGCCTGGGTGGCGTTGAGGTCCACCAGGTACTCCTCGGCGAAGCGGCGCTGCTTGTCGTTGAGGTCAGCCATGGCCGCCTATTCTCCGCCTCTGGAGACGGCTCTCAGCGGGGAGCGCGCGCCGGTCACGCCGCTTCCCCGTACCGGGCGCCGACCAGCGCCAGCGTCTGCCCCATGTGCTCCAGCGCGGCCCGGCACTCCGCCATGCCGACCTCGGTCAGGAAGTAGCCCCGCTCGCCGCGGTCGATGGCTTCGGCCTGGAGGCAGTCCCGAAGGCGGTGGATCGCCTCCTGGATCGCGCCGCTGCTGGGCTTGCGGTGGCTGTCCACCCGGGCGCTCAGCGTACCCGTGGTCGCCGGGGAGCCTTGGGCCTCGAAGAGCGCGATCAGCAGGTTCGACCGGGCTGGGCCGATCCCGAAGTATTCGCAGAACGCGGCCTGCACGAACTCCCGCCGGAAGCCGCCGAGAACGAGACGCCCCGCCATGCTGGCTTCACCACCGCACTCTGGGGAAGCCATCGGCCTCCAGTTCCTCGGCCTCCTGGCCGTAGCCGAACTCGGCGAGGATGTGCTTGGGGACCAAGCATCCGAGATCGCCCGGCGGATACCCCCAGGCGCGGTCCCAGGGCTCTCCGGCCGCGACGGCATGGAGCCTGTCGCGCCATTCCTGGTCGAGGTCTCGCGGCCCCAGCCGGTCGGCCTCCTCCAACAGGCCGGTCAGCTCGACGACGCGGTCTCGGGCCAGGACGTAGCTGTCGTAGCCGGCGCGGCTGAAGGCGGCCTTCTCGCAGACCTCGAGCAGTTCGGCGGCCGTCGGCAGGAACTTCTGCTCCCTGGCGATCTGCCGCGTCGCCCGCGCGACCACCGCGGACGGATAGCCGGCCGCCATGACCTCGTGCAGCAGCGTCTCGACGTACACCTCGGGATTGTGCGGCCGGGCGTTCGGGAAGCCGTCCACCATCGTGGAGATCAGCGCCAGGGCCTGCGGCCGGTCAGGCTCCGCGGCTCGCAGCGCGTCCAGGGCCTCGATGACCTCGTCCAGGCGCGCTTTCGGGGGGAGCTTCGCCAGGGCCTCGGTCGCGTCCCGGTGGGCCTCGTCGCCGTGCCGGTCCGGCCGCCGAATCTGCTCCAGGGTCGGCGGCGAGCGATAGATCCCGCGGTACCATTCGGGGAAGTCGCGCCCCAGCGCTTCGACCAAGCGCCATGGGCGTTCCAGCTCGTGGGCCGCCTGCAGCACCCGGGCGGCCGAGCGACCCCCTGAGGCTCTGGCGACCATCGGAGGCGCCTTGGCGGGCATGGAGGTCAGTTCGTTCACTCGAAACCCTCCTCTTCGCGGATGCGGTCGGCGGCGTAGTCCATCGCCGACCAGGGGGCGCGGCCGTTGGCTCGGCGCGGGTTCGGGCCGGACGCGTGACGGGCTTCGGCTTCGGCCGCGAACTTGATCCCGTTGGCGACCCAGGTCCGCCAGGCCGCGCGCCAGTCAGCCATCAGGCTTCCCTTCGACTGGTGGTGGTTGCGGAAGCGCTGGGCTTCCCGCTCGAAGTCGAAGGGCAGGCCGTTCCGGGCGAACTCGTCGCGGGCGTAGTCGGCCTCATCGTCGCCAGGGAAATGCTCGGGTAGTTCTCGCCGAGCCTTCTGGCGGGGCTGCTTCAGGGGCTTGAGGGCGGGCGCGTCGGCGTGCGCGCGCTCATCAATAGCGCCAGCTATTGATGTTATATCCTCTCCTCTCCTCTCCTCTTGTCCCAGTCCCGCCGGGACAATGGGGGATGTCCCGCGGGACACGAGGCCATGTCCCGCGGGACATCCGGCCATGTCCAACGGGACAGACGCTGCATTTCTCGGGACAACCGCGCCCTCGCGGACCCTGCGGCGGTAGTCGGCCTTGCGCGTCGATTCTGCCTTGCGCCGGCTTCCCCGCCGCTCCCACTCCTCCAGGGTCTGCTCGCACAGCGTGGGGTGGTACCAGCGCCCGTCTCTGCAGAGCACCCATGGGGCCATGATCTCGGCCTTCACGGCGGCGAAGGCGTCGACGTCCATGCCGAACCCCGCGGCCTCGGCCAGCTCGTCGTCGTCGTCCGGCATGGAGCCGGCCGGCACCTGCTTGTAGGCCTCTCCCCAGAGCATGACGTTCCGGGCCCGCGCCATGTCCGACGCGCGCCGCCACCACTTCGATTTCCGCAGGCGGTCGAAATAGAGCCGGAACCAGTCGTTGCCGGCCATGTCGCAGTCAGCCGGGACGGGCGGGTCGGGAAGGGCGCTCATCGGGTCAGATCGACCTCGTCTTCCAGACCGAGGCGCGCGAGCTGACCGTCGACCATGGCGGCGGCCTGGGCCTCGGTCATGCCGAAGTCGTGCATGGCGCAGCGGATGAGCATCGAGCGCGGGGGCTTGCCGAGCTGGCGTCCGTCGATGGGCGGGATCGGCGGCGGGGGATACTGCGACGCGCTCATTCCGGGTCGACCTCGCCCAGCAGCGCCTTGGCCACGGCCTCGACGTTCTCCGGCCGGATCACGATCAGCGGATCCATCTCGTTCTGGTCATCGCTCTCCTGACAGATCACGATGTTGCCGGCGGTGTTGGTGAACACCCGGATCGGCATCTGCTTCTGGACGACCAGGTCCTCGTCGGTCTCCCAGTCGATGGGTGTGGTCTTGGCCATGTCAGTTCCTTTCGTGTTCGGCCGCGGCGCGCAGCCGGCGGGCCGCCTCGGCGAGGCGGTAGCTCAGCTCGGCCGTGAACTCGGCGTTGCCGCTAAGGGCGCGCGCCAGCGTCGCCAGCAGCGCGGCCGCGAGCAGCTTGAAGTTTCGCATCCAGCTTCCGCGCCTCCCCAGCGCGATACAGGGCCCGTGCGGCGGCGCGCTCGGCCTCTTCGGCCTGGTGGTCGATGTAGGCTTCCAGGGTGGTCCCCCCGGCCTCCAGCACCCGCTCGGCGACCCAGCCTGGCCCGTAGGCCTCGATCAGGCGCGCCACCGACGCGGCGCTCAGATGGCCGTCCAGCAGGTTCGCCGCGGCCTTCGGCGTGCAGGCCAGATCGCGGGCCACGGACTTCGCCGTGTGGTGGGGGTAGCGGCGGGACAGCTCGGACGAGATCGCGCGCGCCAGGCACACCTTCTGCCGACTGTCATGGGTTTCGGCGCCCATGAATGTTCGCTCCATCAAGGTCATGGTGAGGACCTTGGCGGCGTGGACGCGGTGAGGAGGTGAGGGTGAGCGAAGCGACGGACGCCGCTAAGCAGTATCAACGCGGAATGAACTACCTTGCGGGAGCGCGACGGATTGCGGCCGTCGCGCGCCGACTCGACAACGGTGACGCCCGGAAGGCGCGATTGCTGGCCGACGTCCTCATGGACAAGGGCGTGAAGATCCTGGCCGGCGTCATGAAGCCCAAGAAGAACGCTCCGGCCCCGGCGGACTGATCGATGGAGGTCAGGCCCGAGATCGCCCCCGAGATCGGAGAGGCCATCGCCGAGGGCGTCAGGGCCGGTGTCTACCGGCGCGCCGAGCGGTTGAACCCGCGCTCGGCGCCGGCCTGGAACCGATGCGCCGCGCCCCACAGCCGCAGGGCCGCCGCCCTCCTGGCCGACGCGATGAACGGCCTTGGCGCCGCGAACTCCCGGCCATGACCGCGCGGATGATGGGCCGCCGGTCATGGCTAGGCGGCTTTCCGGCCGACCAGTCGCCGCTGTTCGGCGAGATCGGCGAGCAGCTCGTGGCTGATGACGGCAAACCGCGGGTCCGACTGGGCCCGGGCCGCCACTACAACCGACTTGAACCATCCTGAGGGGATCGAATCACGCTGCCACCACGACATCGCGGTCCGCTCCTTGACGGATAGCGCTTCGGCGAAGGCCGCCACGGTGCCCCAGGCGGAAATGACATCCTGAAAGGACTGCATGGCGGCCATGCTACGCATAATGCGCAATGAACGTCAACGCACAACGCATAGTAAGGTGTGGTAGGCAACGCGGGATGAAGCCGCACGAACGCCTACAGCAGGCCCGGCGCCAGGCCGGATATGCGACCGCCACGTCTGCCGCGGAAGCCTACGGCTGGCCGCCGAGCACTTATCTCGGCCACGAGAACGGCTCGCGCGGTATCAACCAGGACGCCGCGCAGCGCTACGCCCGGGCCTTTGGGGTCTCGTGGTCCTGGATCCTCGGCGGTGACGATGTCGAGTTTGATGAGCTTCTTCAGAATCTCGGCTCAATCCCCGTCTCCGGCGTCATAGATCCCGACGCCTTTCGACCCTATGACTTCTCTCTGGACGGCGCACCAGACCGCATCGCGATCCAGCTGTTCGGCTACGAGAGTAGAGGGCTGAAGGCGTTCGTTCTCTACTACGGGTGGCCCCACGTTCAGCACTTCTTGATCACTGCCGATGTTGGGGCGGCCTCCATCCGGGATGGCGACGAGATTGTGGTTCGACGCCTTGAGGGCGGCCGCTATGAACTCGCTGCTTGGCGCCTGACCCAACAGGGGCGCGATCATGTTCTCTCGCCAGCCTACGCGCCTCATATCCAGATGGCTGCGCACCCCGTCGACATCCTGGACGAGCCTGGAACCGAGCTACTCGGAATCGTCGTCGCCGAACTCAAGATCAAAAGCAGGCGCGAGACTCCCTGGGATGCCCCCATCGAGTTCTAACTACGCAATATGCGTTGACAATGGCTACGCGCAACGCATAGTTCTCCGCATCAGCCACGGAGGACGTCATGCAGCACGTCGCCAACTTCCCGATCCAATCCGCCGCCGACCGCGCGCCCTGGGAGGCCGCGCTGGCCGCCTACCAGGCCGCGCAGGCCGCCTATGACGCCCACAAGACCATGGCGCGCGAGGTCGAGGCCCCGCTACGGGCGACCATCCCCGACAGCCTGGCCGAAGAGAATCGCTTCGGCCGTGCGCTGCGCTGGTGCTCCCTGGCGGCGTTCGACCGCCAGAACGGGGCGCCGGACGCGCTCCCGTCCTATCTTGCCGCCATCCGCGCCGAGTTGGCGGCCTTCCTTCCCGGCTATGAGCGCCAATACCTGGAGCTCGGCTGCCGGGCCGCCGACGAGCGGCTCGAGGAGCTTGACGACGCCGTCGTGGCCGCGGCCGACGCGCTCCAGGCTGTGCCCGCGCCCGACGCCGAAGCCCTCGCGATCAAGATCGAGCTCGCCAGCCTTCGCGCGGACGAGGAGAACCTGGGCCTCGCCGATCCGGCCTGCCTTAGCCAGATGCTCCACGGCTACGCGCCGGGCCGGGTGCTGGCCGCGACCTATCTCGACGTGCTGCAGCTCGCCGGACGGCCCAGGCCCCTCGGCGCCGACTTCAACCCCCGGGTCTGGATCAGGTCCTACGAGGCGGCCGGCGGCGCCGTGAAGGAGCGTGACGACTACCGCTACCTGCTCCTTGGCCGGGCATGGGAGGGTTGCGACAAGCTCGCCTGCCGAGCCCTCGAGGACGAACTCCACGGCCAGCCCTGGAAGGCCGCCGCGGTCTACCGCGAGGTCCGCGACGATGGCTACCGGACCCTCGCCGACGCCAGCACCAACCGCGGCCGCTTCTCATGGATCTGCTTCGTCGACGACGGCTATCGCGTGCTCACGCCTCGCATCCACTTCTGCCAGGAGGGCGGTGAGGACCACCGCCCGCCGCCGGCTGACGAGGACGCCATCGCCGCGGCCATTCCCGAGGAGCGGGTCGCTCTGGTCGCCGCCGAATAGCGTTCGGTGCCGGCCTGTCGCCATCCCGACAGGCCGGGTCTCAGCCCGTGCCGCCGCCCCTCGACGGGCCCGACAAAACGGGGCGGCGCCCCCTTCCATCAGTGGCTCAGGACCATGAACGCACCCGACTCAGCCAACGCCGCCTTCCGGCCGCTCGACGAGGCGGACGCCCGGGCCCTCCTGAACACCTTCCACGGCCACCTAGCCGACGCGATCGTGAAGACCGCGACCGAGTTCCTGTGCGAGCGCCAGAACCGGGTTTCTGAGCGGCCGCGCCTTGTCGCCCTCCTGACGGACCTCGTCGGCAGGGGCGTGCTCAGCGTGGACCTGCTCTCGATGGCCGTCGCGACGGCGGAGGAACTCGCCGAGGACCCGGGCATGTACCAGGACGCTCGCGAGCTCCTGGAAGCGGCGAGGCGCCCGACGCGATGACCTGGCGCGGCCTCGCCACCATTCTGACGCTTGTGGGCGGGTCCGCCGCCCTCTGGTGGGCGATCTGGAGCATCGCTCAGTGGTGGAGGTCGCACCCGTGACCGCCAGGGACCCGCTCGCCCGCGTCCGCCGCCGGCCCGACCCTGCGGACTGGGCCGACGACGACAAGCTGACGCTTCGCGAGGCCGTCGCGCTGTTCTGGCCTGAGGGCCCGGTCACGCTGGCGACGATCCGGGGCGTGATCGCCAAGGGGGAATTGACGCCCTTCTGGCTTGGGAACAGGTTCTTCGTCACGCCCGCCCAGATGCGCGGCCTTTTCCAGCCGAGACCATGTCGAGACCGTCCAAGGGGCCCAGGCTCCACCTCCGAAAAGGTCGCCGCCATCCCCGGACCGGCCGGCCCATCCCCGACGTCTACTACATCCGAGACGGAGCGCTTGAACGCAGCACTGGCTTCGGTCCAGATCGGCTTGGCGAAGCTGAGGCGGCACTCACCGCCTACCTCCTCGAAAAGCAGGCTCGGGCCGCGGACCGGCCCGCAGGCGGCGATCCCGACCGCCCCCGTGATCCCCATGAGGTCTTCGTCGCGGAGGTCTTGAGCCTCTACCTCGCCGAGAAGGCGCCCAAGGCGGCCGACCCGTCGGCGGTGGCGGCCCGGATCAAGGCCCTGGTCGGCTGGTGGAGCGAGAAGCGGCTGTCCGACGTCAGGCGCTCGACGTGCCAAGGCTACGTCGCCCACCGGATCACCCAGCCCATCGCCCAGGCCAAGGGCCCAAACGCCCGTCTCGTGACCGAGCAGGGCGCCCGCCGCGAACTGGAAGACCTGTCGGCGGCGATCACCTACTACGACGGCGAGCACAAGCTGACGGTGAAGCCGAGGATCTGGCTTCCGGAGAAGCCCGAGAGCCCGCGCGACGCCCTGACCCGCGCCCAGGCCGCCCGCCTCCTCATGGCCGCCCGCGGGTACCGGTGGAACGCCGAAGCCAGGCGCTGGACCCGTCTTCGGGACAGCGGGCCGGCAAACCGGGCGCACATGAAGCGCTTCATCCTGATCGGCCTCTACACCGGCTCCAGGCCCGGCGTGATCCCGAAGGTGCTCTGGCGGGAATCGCCGACCCAGGCTTGGGCCGACCTCGACGCCGAGACGATCTTCCGGCGCGGCAAGCGCGAGCGGGACAGCCGGACCAAGCGCCGGCCGCTGGTCAAGCTCCCGCCCCGGCTCCTCGCCCACATGCGGCGCTGGCAGGCCGCCGACGAACGCATCATGGCCGAGCGGGCGAAGAAGGGCCTGAAGGTCTGCGCCTCGGTCCTTCACCACGGCGGGGCGCCGATCACCGGCCGGATCAGGACCGGGTTCGAGGGTTGCGTCCGCGACGCCGGCCTGCCGCCCGAGGTCACGCCCCACTGGCTCAGGCACACCGCCGCGACCTGGCTCATGCGGAACGGCGTCGATCCCTGGGAGGCGGCCGGCTACCTCGGCATGAACCTCAAGACCCTGATCGACAACTACGGCCACCACCAGCCGAGCCACCAAGCCGGAGCGCGCCAAGGGATCGGAGGCAAGACCGGATGAGCGACTTCCCGCCCCAGCGGATCCTGCGCAACCTGCCGGGCGTCGCCGAGATCGAGGCGCTGCTGGTCAAGGCGAAGGCGCATCCGAGCTTCAAGTGGTCGGACTACTGGCTCGACGCCGAGAAGCTGGCCAGTCAGGTCGGCAAACGGCTGTTCGGGCTTAGCGCCGAAGACACCAAGTGGAAGCCGCCCGACGCCGAAGATGGCTGGGACTGCGAAGGCGCGTGGGAAGACGAGTTCCTGGACTATGACGAGGTCTCCTACGGCCGTGGCGGACGGCCAAAGGACTACGCGCTTGCCGACCTCGGCTGGGACATCTCGGACGGCAGCGGGGGTGATCTCATGGCCGCCGAGCTGCTCTACCGGCAGCTCGTGCTGGTCCACTTCGACATCGCCGGCCATGAGTACGGCGCGAAGCCGAGCGAAGAGGAACTGCAGGCCGACGCCGAAGCCGCGGCCGGAAAGCTTGAGGCCGACGTCGAAGCCTGGCGGCGGAAGCGCCGGTGACGCAGGCGGCCGGTTGCCGCCACTCGACAGCCGCAGATCTCAGAGTCAAGCTTTGGCCGGTTGCATGGAGAACCTCATGCCAGTTGCCGGCGTCGCTCTCGCATGGATGCGGAAAGAGGACTGGCCTCGGTGGCTGGCGATCGACCCCGACTTCCAGCCCGATTACGAGAAGTGGCTGCGCAAGGTCGAAGCCGGGATCCAACGCCTCGAAGCCGAAGGCCGCAAGGTCGAGAAGGTCCTGCTCGATCCCGACGAGTTTATCGCATGGTCGCGCGAGTTCGCGGGCGGCAGGGCCGATTCCCAGGCACGCTCGCAGTACGCCGCGCTCCGGCTCATGGGGCGCACGCGCGGCGGCCACTAGGGCGCAGTACGGCCGGACCAACCGAGAATCGGCTCAACCTCCGGGCCGGGAGAACCTGATGTCTGACCACCGGATACTGACTGTCGGCGAATTGCGCGAGGAGTTGAAGCTCTGGTCTGACGACGCCATCGTCCACTTCGAGGGCTTCGCCTTCAATCGATGCAAGGGGCGAGGCGACAGGATTCTGCAGATCGAGATCTACCCAATCTCGCCTGAGGAACAGCACAAGGCCAACCGCGCCGCGCTCGGGCAGGACTAAGCTCCGGCGAAGCTGGCGCCGGCGCCGCGCTGGCTGATAGGCTGGTTCCCAGTTATTTCCCGGAATGACCGTGAACATCTGCGAACGTTTCAGGAAACCACGGAACGCCAGGGCCTGAAAATTCAAGCACTTGGCCGGACCCGACTACGTTGACATCGTAGGGGTCGCTGGTTCAATCCCAGCCGCGTCCACCATCCCCTTCCATGGCGAGTTCAAGGCTCTAGCCACCGGTCCAGCCGGGGCCTGTCCGCGCGTGCTCCCGTGCTTCCCCCGGATAGGGGTGAACTGACGCCTTTCGAGCGCTTCCGCTGCGACGGCGTTCGGCCGGGCATCTGTTGGAAAGGTATGTGCATGTTCAGGCCGCATGTGGGCGAGGACTGGGGCAGCCCGGCCAATGCGATCGGTGGGCTTCGGCTGATGGTTCTCGGGGAGTCCCACTATTCCGATCATCACGAGGTCGGATCCGTCGTCCCCGACATGACCGAGTGGGTGGTCGGGGCGTACCTTTCCGATTGTGCGCCGGCATCGGTGAAGCGGTTCTTCACGGTCGTGGCCGACGTGCTCCGACCGGTGGCCAGGGCCGGCGCCGCCCCGCGAGACATCTGGCGCTCGCTCGTATTCTACAACTACGTGCCCGTGGTGCTCGCCGATGGCCCTCGCAAGCAGCCGCCGACCCCGGCGCAGTGGGGGGCCGGGCGCGATCCGTTCTTCCAAGTGGTCCGATCGTGCGAAGTCGAAGCCGTCCTGGTGCTGGGCGGTCGCCTCTGGGACAGCATGGAGGCCAGCCACGAGCCGCCCGAGACGTTCAGGCTGGGCGGGGCCGAGCGATGGATGCGGCGCTACTATCTGCACGGCTCGGCCGAGCGCAGCCCATACCGGACGCTCGCCGCCAGTATCCCGCATCCCACGGGATCGTTTGGCTTCAGCGCGCGGCGCTGGGACGCCGTGGCGAGACACCTGCGCCATCGCGTGATCGAGGAGCGACGCAGGACGGACACGCCCCTGGAGGGACTCGTTCCTTGATAGGCGCCCCTGCGCCGCATCGCCCGGCCTTCCCGACGAACTAGCTCCCGGCCGCCTCGCTGCTCTTACAACATTCACACGCGTGAGAGTGAGCGTTGACTTGGCGCCTCTCCCAAAGCATCGTGCGGGCCACAGCCCGGCATGAACGATCGGCGCTGAAAAAGGGGAGGATTGACGATGAAGGGGCTTCTGTTCGCGTCGGCGTGCGCCATGGGCCTGGCCGCCGGATCGTCCGCGCTGGCCCAGACCGCGGCGCCCAGGGCCACTACCGAGATCGGCGAAGTGATCGTCACCGCCACGCGGCGGGCGGAGCGCCTGCAGGACGTGCCGCTGAGCGTGACCGCCTATTCGCAGGAGCAGCTCACGGCCAAGGGCATCGTGGGCTACGAGGGCCTGGCGGTGGAGACCCCCGGCGTGGTGCTGAACCGGCCCACCGCCAACTTCAACAACTTCACGGCCCGCGGCATCGCCACCAACGGCTACGGCGCCAACCTGCAGAGCACGGTGGCGATCTACATCGACGAGCTGCCGATCTCGACGATCGGCAACACCACGGTGCTCGACCCCAACCTCTTCGATGTGGAGCGGGTGGAGTTCCTGCGCGGACCGCAGGGCACGCTGTTCGGTTCGGGCTCGCTGTCGGGCGCGCTGCGCATCCTGACGCACAAGCCGGACTCCACGGCCTTCGACGCCTCGGCGCTGGTGGACTACGGCATGGTCGGCTCGGATTCGCTGCGCCAGCGCTACAACGCCATGGTCAACGTGCCCCTGGTGAAGGACAAGCTGGCCGTGCGCGCCGTGGGCTTCCTCCGCAACGAGGAGGGCTACATCGACAATGTCGGGCTGGCCGCGCGGAAGAACTCCAACGACCTCGACTACTGGGGCGGGCGGGTCAGCCTCCTGTGGGAGCCGACCGACCGGACCTCGATCAAGCTCCTGGTTTCGCGGGAGGTCAGCAAGCCGAGGGATTCCTCGACGATCAGCCCGTCGCTGGGCCACGACAAGCGCGTCTCGGACCGGCCCGACCTCTTCCAGGGCTGGCTGACCAGCTACAACGCCACGCTCGAGCACCAGTTCGACGGCGCCCAGCTCACCAGCTCTACGACCTGGTCGGAGTTCAATCAGAAGTTCTACGTCGACCTGGCCGGCACCTTCCTGCCCCAGGGCGCCGTGCCTACCGCGACGAGCATCGCCTTCGCCCTCGACGCCGACGCCTACCAGGACACCTTCGTGGAGGAGGTGCGGCTGGCGTCCGATCCGGGCGGCAAGTGGGACTGGGTGGTCGGCGGCTTCTTCCTCGATCGCCGCTGGGACGTCGACTACAACTACCGCTCCCGGCCCGACTATCTGGCCTTCCGCGGCTTCACCGGCCTGGCCGACGAGTACTACCAGCGCTTCAGCAACCACACGAAGTCGCAGGAACTCGCCGGCTTCGGCAACGTGACCTACCGGTTCAGCGACAACCTGTGGGTCACCGGCGGCCTCCGCTACGGCGGTTTCGAGGCCCAGGCCTTCAACGAGGGCGGCTACAACAGCAACTACCTGACGGCCGCCCTGACGCCGGGATTCAGCGGGCCGCTGACGATCATTCCCATCGCGCCGGTCACGGGCGTGAAGGCCAAGGAGACGGGGCCCTCGTACAAGCTCAGCGTCTCGTACAAGCCGATGTCCTCGATCACCACCTACGCCACCGTCTCGACGGGGTTCCGCACGCCGGTGGTCAACGCCTACGCCGGGCGGACGAGCGTCGTGAACCCCGCCGACATCGTCATCCCGCCGGGCGCCGATTCCGACGACCTGACGAACTACGAGATCGGCCTGAAGGGCACGTGGCTGGGCGGCCGGCTGACCACCAACCTCGCCGCCTATTGGATCGACTGGAAGAACATCCAGGTGCAGGCCAACCGGGTGTCGGACTCGGTGCAGTTCGCCACCAACATCGGCGCCGCGTTCAGCCGCGGGCTGGAGTTCGAGGTGGTGGCCCTTCCCGTGGACGGGCTGACCATCGGGGCCAACGGCGCGTTCAACGAGGCCGAGGTGAGCAAGCTTTCGCCCACCGAGGCGGCGATCTCAGGGGCCGGCGAGGGGGTGCGCCTGGCCTCGCCCAGGTTCCAGGGGGCGGCCTTCGCCAATTACGCCTTCGACCTGACGCCGCAGGCCCGGGCGAACCTCTCGGTCGTGTTCCAGCACGTCGGCAAGTATCCGGGCCTCTTCCCGTACATCCCGGGCCGGCCGGGCGTGCTGCAGCCGACCTACGACTACACCGAGGCCTACAACAACGTGAACGCGACCTTCGCGGTGGCCTTCGACAGCTGGACGGTCGGCGCCTACGTCGAGAACCTCTTCGACAGCCGCAAGATCACCTACGTGCACCCCGAGGCGTTCCTGGCCAGCCGGTACGCCGAGCAGCGGCCGCGCACGATCGGCGTGCGCGTCGGCTACGACTTCTAGGCCATGGCGGTTCCTCCCCCCGCCGTCGCCGCGCCGGCGCTCAAGCCCGCCAAGGGCGCGTGGTTCGTGCTGGCGATCCTGTGCTTCGTCTATGTGCTGAACTTCCTGGACCGACAGCTCCTGTCGATCCTGGCCAAGCCGATCCAGGACGAGCTGGGCGTCACCGACGGCCAGCTCGGCCTGATCAGCGGCCTCTACTTCGCGCTGTTCTACTGCCTGATCTCCATTCCCGTGGGCTGGCTGGCCGACCGCACGAACCGCGTGCGCGTGCTGGCCGCCGCCTGCGGGCTGTGGAGCGCGGCCACCATGGCCTGCGGGCTGTCGGCCAGCTATCCGCAACTCGTCCTGGCGCGGATGACGGTGGGCGTGGGCGAGGCGGGCGGGGTGCCGCCATCCTACGCCATCATCACCGACTACTTCCCACCGGGGCAAAGGGGCACGGCGCTCGGCCTCTTCAACCTGGGCCCGCCGATCGGCCAGGCCCTGGGCGTGGCCTTCGGGGCGGCGATCGCGGCGGCCTACAGCTGGCGGATGGCCTTCATCATCCTGGGGGCGGCGGGCGTGGTCACCGCCCTTGTGGTGCTGTTCGGCGTGCGTGAGCCGGAGCGCGGCGGCCTCGACCGGGCCGCGGGCGCGCCGGTGAAACCCCAGGCGGGGCCGGCGGGCTTCTGGCCGACCGTGCGCATGTTCTTCTCGACGCCGGCGCTGGCGCTGGTCGCGGCAGGCAGCGCGGCGACCCAGATCGTCACCTACGGCGCCGGCAACTTCACCGTCCTCTTCCTGATGCGCGAGAAGGGGATGACGCTTGCCGACGTCTCGCTCTGGTACGCCCTGGTGGTGGCGGTCGGCATGGGCGGCGGGATCTTCGTATCCGGCCGGGTGATCGACCATTTCACCCGGCGCACCAAGGCGGCGTACGCCCTGGCGCCGGCCCTGTCCCTGTCCCTCGCCATCCTGCCGTACCTGGCGTTCGTCTGGGCGCCCTCCTGGCCGTTGGCGCTGGCGTTCCTGCTGGGGCCGACCTTCCTGAACTACTTCTACCTCTCCTCGGCCGTCGCCCTGGTTCAGGAAGAGGTCGCGCCCGAGCAGCGCGTGCTCTCGGGCGCGCTGCTGCTGCTGGTCATGAACCTGATCGGCATGGGGGTCGGCCCGACCTTCGTGGGCGCGGTCAGCGACGCGCTGCGGCCCAGCCACCCCGACCACTCGCTCCAGCTCGCGTTCTACGCCCTGGCGCCGATGTATCTGGTGGCCATCACCCTGTTCCTGGTCCTGGCCCGCGTGCTGCGCCGCGAGGAGACCCGGGCATGAGGGCGTGGCTCGGCCTGGCGGCGGCCCTGGCGCTCTGCGCGGGCGCGGCGGCCGCGCGGCCGGCGCCGGTCGTGAAGGCGCCGACGGGCGCCGTGAAAGGGATGGCGTCCGGCGACCTGAATGTGTTCCTGGGCGTGCCCTACGCCGCCCCGCCGGTGGGCCCGCTTCGCTGGAAGCCGCCCCTGCCGCCCGCGCCCTGGCCGGGCGTGCGGGAGGCGACCGAAATCGGTCCCGCCTGCCTGCAGCCGCGCGCCGCTCCGGGCGGCATCTACGCCTCGGAACTGCCGCAGCTCAGCGAGGACTGCCTGACGCTGAACGTCTGGGCCCCGAAGGACGCCCCGAAGGATGGCGGGGGCGCGCCGGTGATGGTGTGGATCCACGGCGGCTCGCTGGTCGCCGGCTCCAGCCGCGAGGCGATGTACGACGGCGCAGCCTTGGCGCGGCGAGGCGTCGTGGTGGTCTCGATCAACTACCGCCTGGGGGGGCTGGGCTACCTGGCCCACCCGGAGCTGTCGGCCGAAAGCCCGGACGGCGTGTCGGGCAACTACGGCCTGCTCGACCAGATCGCGGCGCTGACGTGGGTGAAGCGCAACATCGCGGCGTTCGGGGGCGATCCCGGCGACGTCACCGTGGCCGGCGAATCCGCCGGGGGGCTGAGCGTCATGTATCTGATGGCCTCGCCGCTCGCGCGCGGCCTGTTCCACAAGGCCATCCTGCAGAGCGCCTACATGGTCTCGACGCCCGAACTGAAGGAGAGGCGGTTCGGGATGGAGCCTGCCGAGGCGGCCGGCGCGCAGCTGGCCCAGCGGCTGGGGGCGGACGGGCTGGCGGGGCTGCGCGCCATGGACGGCGTCGAGCTGGCCGACAAGGCGCCGAAGGCCGGCTTCGCGCCGTTCGGCGCGGTCGACGGCAAGGTGCTGCCCCGCCAGCTCGTCGAGGTCTTCGACCGCGGCGAACAGGCGCCCGTGCCGGTGCTGGCCGGGTTCAACCAGGGTGAGATCCGCTCGCTGCGGCGCCTGGCTCCGCCGACGCCCAAGAGCGCCGCAGACTACGAGCGCGAGATCCGCGCCCGCTATGGCGACCTGGCCGACGACTTCCTCAAGCTCTATCCCTCGAGCGACCTGGGCGAGAGCGTCATCGCCACGACCCGGGACGCGCTCTACGGCTGGACCGTCGAGCGGCTGGCCCGCAAGCAGACCGAGCTGGGCAGGCCCGCCTTCCTCTACCTGTTCGACCATGGCTATCCGGCCGCCGACGAACGCGACCTGCACGCCTTCCACGCGAGCGAAATCCCCTACGTCTTCGGGACGCACGACCGGACGCCGCCGGCCTGGCCCAAGCCGCCGTCCTCCAGCGCCGAGACCCGTCTTTCAAACGCGATCCAGGGCTACTGGTCCGCCTTCGTGAGGACGGGGACGCCGGCGGCCGCGGGACAGCCTGTCTGGAGTCCCTATGGCGAGGCGCGCGCCTACATGGCCTTCGAGGACGCGCCGCGGCCGAAGACCGGGCTGATGCCCGGCATGTACGACTTGAACGAGGCGGTGGTCAGCCGTCGGCGGGCGCACGGGGGCATCCCCTGGAACTGGAACGTCGGCGTCGTCTCGCCGCCGCTGCCGCCCCCAGGTTCGTCCCCCAGTCCATCTCCTAGTGCGCCTGTGAGTCCGGAGTCCCGATGATCGATGGAGCCATGCAGCCCTTCGCGCTGACGCTCGAGAAGTTCCTGGAGCACGCCGCCAAGTGGCGGTCCCGCGCCGAAGTGGTGACTGCCCGGGAGGACGGCCGCGTCGACCGGATCGGCTATGCGGATCTCGCGGCGCGCAGCCGGCGCGTCTCGGCCGTGCTGGCGGGGCTCGGCGTCGGCGTCGGCGACAAGGTCGCGACCCTGGCCTGGAACACCCAGGGCCACATGGAGGCCTGGTACGGCGCCATGGGCATGGGCGCGGTGTGCCATACGCTCAACCCGCGCCTGACCGCCGAGCAACTCGCCTGGATGGCCGGCCAGTCGGGGGCGCGCGTCCTGATCGCCAGCGCCGACCTGCTGCCCCTGGCGCGCCGCATCGTCGAGCTCGCGCCGACCGTCGAGCGCCTCCTCGTCATCGACGGCGCCGCCGAGGCAGGGGCGGACTCGCTGGAAGCCTTGATGGCCGAGGCGGGGGAGGGGCCGGCGTGGGGCGGTTTCGACGAGACCGCGCCCTGCGGGCTCTGCTTCACCTCGGGCACGACCGGCGCGCCCAAGGGCGTGACCTACACGCACCGGTCCAGCTTCCTGCACACCATGCGGATCCTGCAGACGGACGTGATGGCGATCTCGGGCGCCGACGCCGTGCTGGCCGTGGTGCCGATGTTCCATGCCAATGCCTGGGGGCTGCCGTTCGCGGCGCCCGCGGTGGGGGCGAAGCTGGTCCTGCCGGGCCGCAACGCCGATGGGGCGAGCCTGGCTCGCCTGATCCGCGCCGAGGCCGTGACGGTGGCCGTCGGCGTGCCCACCGTGTGGCTGGGGTTGGTCGAGCACCTGGACGCCACGGGCGGCGAGGTCGCGTCGCTGAAGCGCGTCATCGTGGGCGGCGCGCCGATGCCGCCGGCCCTCATGGAGCGGCTGGAACAGCGCCTTGGCGTGATCGTGCAGACCACCTGGGGCATGACTGAGCTGTCCCCGCTGGGAACGGCGACGCCGGCCGCCGATCCGGAGCGTCCGGCCGCCCAGTCCGGCCGTCCGGCGGTGGGCGTGGACCTGCTGATCACCGACGCCGAGGGGCGGGCGTTCCCTGAGCAGCGCGGCGTCGAGGGCCACCTGCGGGTGCGCGGCGCGGCCGTGGTGGAGCGCTATTTCGGGGAGATGACGCGGGCGACCGACGCCGACGGCTGGTTCCCCACCGGCGACCTCGCCCGCATCGACGAGGAGGGCAACCTCAGCATCACCGGCCGGGCGAAGGACCTCATCAAGTCGGGCGGAGAGTGGATCAATCCGGCCGAGATCGAGGCCGTGGTGGGCGCTTTGCCCGAGGTCTCGCTGGCGGCCGTGATCGGCCGGCCCGACGCCAAGTGGGGCGAGCGTCCCGTCCTGCTGGTCGAACTGCGGGAGGGGCAGGTCCTGGGCGACGAGGCGCTGCTGGCGCCCCTGCGCGACCGGGTCGCCGCGTGGTGGGTGCCCGACGAGGTGGTCCGCGTCGACAAGCTGCCGCTGGCCGCCACCGGCAAGATCGACAAGCTGCGCCTGCGCGCTGAGTACGGCGGCCGCTCTGCGTCGACGCCCACTCAGGTCCGCAGCCCAGCCCGGGAGGGCTAGGGGGCCGCCTGTGTGTCCTTCGGACTTCCGTGACGCCGGCGTCCCGGGGGCGTCTAAGTTCACTCACTAGCTCGTGAATATTATTTGACGCCACGGCGCAGCTCCGGCACATTCACTCACACAAGAGTGAGCGTTCAAGCTCATGAGGGAGGAAGCCATGAAGTCCGCGCTCAGCAGCGCGTCCGCCGCTGCGATTCTCGCCTGCCTGGCCGGCATGCCGGCCGCCGCCTGGGGCCAGGAGGCCCAGGTCGAGGAGGTGGTCGTCACCGGCTCGCACATCCGCGGAACGCCCGAGGACGCGGCCCTGCCGGTCGAGGTGTTCACCCAGGCGGACCTTGAGGCGCGCGGCGCGCCCACGGCCCTGGAGTTCGCCAAGAGCCTGACCATCTCGGGCCCCACGACGGGCGAGTCCTACTACTTCGGCGGGCCCGCGCTGACCGGCTCGGTCAACTACAACCTGCGCGGCCTCGGATCGGACAAGACGCTGATCCTGCTGAACGGCCGGCGGATGGACATCAACACCTCGAACATCCCGTCCATCGCCATCGCCCGGACCGAGATCCTGAAGGACGGGGCGGCGGTGATCTACGGCGCGGACGCCACGGGCGGCGTCGTGAACTTCATCACCCGCGACCGCTTCGTGGGCCTCGAGGCCCAGGCCCAGTACAAGTACATCGACGGCTCCAAGGGCGACTATTCGGTCGGCCTGCTGGGCGGCTTCGGCAAGGGCGACGTCAACTTCCTGTGGTCGGCGGAGTACGATCACCGCTCGCGCCTGCACGCCCTGGAGCGCGGCTTCACTCACGACTCCCTGGACCCGACGCGGCCGGGCTACAATCCCGCGCCCTGGTCGACGCTGACGAACCTGGCGGGATGGCAGCCGCGGGGCGCCCTGCCCGCCGTTCCCAACGCGACGGCCAACGGCGAGTTCGGCGCGCCCGTCGGCGGCATCGTCTCGGACTTCTCGCCGGCGAGCTGCGCGGCGGTGGGCGGCCGCTACGACAACAACTTCACCTGCGCCTACAACTACATCCCCTACTACAACCTGGTCGAGAACACGGACACCTACCGGGTCTACGCCCAGCTGAACGCCAAGGTGACCGAGGACATGGATTTCCATGCCGACGTCTCCTACGGCCAGGTGACCGTGCCGCAGGTGTTCGGCTCGCCCGCCCAGCCGATGGTGCGCGGCCCGGCCCTGGCCACCGGCTCGGTGTTCCAGTTCTACGTGCCGATCGCCAATCCGCACGCCGCGGCCTTCGCGGCCCGCAACGGGATCACCGGTGCGCAGGGCTTCACGCCCGTCACGCTGCGTCTGCTGGGCCATGGCGGCAACCTGGCGCTGGGGGACGGTGAAGGCTTCGGCGTGCCCGACAAGATCGACAACCAGGTCTGGCGGGTGTCGGCCGGCCTGAAGGGCGAGTTCGGCGACTGGGCGGGCCCCGCCAAGGGCATCGGCTACGACTTCGCGGTCACCTACAACCAGTCGACCCTGTTCAACACCCACCCCGACACCATCGGCTACCGGGTGCAGGAGGCGCTGAACGGCTTCGGCGGTCCGGCCTGCCAGGCGGTCGACCTCGACCCGGCGCGCTTCGGCACCCAGAACCCGGCCGCCGCCGGCAAGAACGGCTGCCTGTGGTGGAATCCGTTCTCCACGAGCTTCGCCAAACAGCCCGTGCGGGACCTCGCCAATCCGAACTACGTCGCCGGGACGGAGAACCCGGCCGAGCTGGTCCGCTGGATGTTCGACCCGCGGGCCCAGGAGACGGTCAACCAGAGCCTGACGGTCGATCTGGTGTTCGACGGCCGCACCGGCATCCGCCTGCCCGGCGGCGACATCGGCTGGGCGGCGGGCGGCCAGCTCCGCACCTTCGAGAGCCGCGAGACGGTGCCGAGCCCGTTCTTCAACGGCGCCATCCCCTGCGAATGGCCGAACGGGACCACCAGCGCCAACGGCGCGGGCTCGCCGAACCTGGAGGCCAACCCGCTGCCGACCACGGACCCGAATTTCCGGGGCTGCACGCCGGACAGCCCGGGACCGTTCGTCCTGTTCGCCACGAACCCGCCGGACTACGCCGACCGCCAGCAGTACTCGTTCTTCGGCGAGGTCGACCTGCCGCTGCTCGACAACGTGAACGTCCAGGCGGCCGTGCGGCACGAGGAATTCTCGGGCGGGCTGGGCGCCACCGTCTACAAGGTCGCCGGCAAGTGGGACGTCTGGGGGCCGCTCTCGGTCCGCGCGTCCTACGGCACCAACTACCAGACGCCGCCGCTCAGCGTGACGCCGGGCGCCGTCACCGTCGCGGCCCGCACCTACACCGTGGCGGCCAGCAACTGGCTCGCCGCCCAGTTCATCACCGACGAGAGCCTGAAGCCCGAAACGGCCAAGGCCTGGAACGTCGGCGCCATCTGGCAGAGCCGGGGCTTCGCCGAAGACCACGACTTCCGGCTGATCGTCGACTACTTCGACATCAAGACGAAGGACCAGATCGGCCAGATCGCCGACCCGAACCAGATCGCCAGCCTGGTGTTCAACGGGCCGGGCGGCACCATCACCACCTGCGATCCGGGCGTCCAGCCGCTGCTGCGGCGGGTGACGTTCAACGGGACCTGCGCCGTGGGCATGAGCGCGGTCGGGGCCTTCTCGTCAGTGTCGACGCGGTACGGGAACGGCCCGGGCCAGTCGACCAACGGCTTCGACATCCAGGCGGACTACAACCTGCCGGTCGGTCAGGGCGACCTCGGCCTCAGCCTGACGGCGACCCGCGTCACCGAGTTGAAGACCGGCCCGACCGAGCTGGACGGCGTGGTTGTCTCCACCGGCGACGACCGGCTGGGGATGCTCAACTTCGCCACCTTCGCCCAGGCCGCGCCCAAGTGGCGGGCCAACCTGGCGGCGAACTACCGCCTGGACCGCCAGAACTTCCGCCTGGGCGTGAACTACGTCTCGGCGGTCGAGGACGAGCGGGCCGGGGTGCAGTACGGCGAGAAGGGCGAGGAGTGGATCACGGTCGACTTCACCTACCGCCTGGAGCTCGACGACGGGCTGGCGCTGACCGCCACCGTGGCGAACCTCCTCGACCGCGACCCGCCGCCCGCCCAGGAGGAGTTCGGCTATGACCCGTGGACGGGCAACCCGCTGGGCCGGACCATCGAGATCGGCGTCCGCAAGGCCTTCTAGTTCCTCCCCGAGACTTCACAGGCGGCCTCGGCCGCCTGTCTTCTTTTCAGGCGGAGGCGTGTCAGTCGAGGGCGGCGGAGAGCAGCCCCCAGAGCGTGGCGTCGAACGCCTTGTCCGGCGCGGCCTGGCCCAGGCGGACCACGACCAGCCGGCGGCCCGGCGAGACGTAGAGCTTGCGGTCCAGGGCGCCCAGCGCGGCCACCAGATCGGCCGGCGCCGTCGGGATCAGCGGCCCGTCGGCGCGGCGGGCCGGGGCGCGGATGGTCTGGGCGCTGCCGTTCAGCCACCAGAGACGTCCGTAGGCCGGATTGGCCGCCGACCGGCGGAAGAGGTCAGTGAGGCTCTTCTCCGACACCACCTGCGTCCCATCCGCCGCGCGGCCGCGATCCAGCACGAGCTGGCCGAGTTTCGCCAGGTCGCCGGGGCTGGTGACCAGGCCCATGGGATTGCCCACGTCGCCGAAGGCCGCCGGGCGGGGCCGCCAGCCGGTGTCGGCCATGCCGGCCGGGACGGTGAGCCAGTCGCGGGTGATCTCGGCGAGCGGGCGGTGGGCGGCGGCTTCCAGCACCCGCTGCGTCACGGCGTAGACCGGCGTGTTGTAGAGGAAGACGGTCCCGGGCGGAGCGGCGTAGCCGAAGCCCTCGTCCAGGCCCGAACTCATGGTCAGGACATGGATGACTCGGATCTGCGCTTCCTGGGCCGGCGAGGCCTTGGACCAGCCGGCTCCCAGATAGGCGGAAACGGGTTTCTCCACGTCGAGCAGGCCCTTGTCGACGGCGATCGCCGTCAGCACGGCCACGACGCTTTTCTGCAGCGAGGCGACATCCTCCAGCGGTTCGCCCGCCGCATTGGCGCCATGGGCGAAGGTCGCGCGGAACTGGGCGGCGTCCTCGGGCAGGGGCCAATTGGCCCGGGCCAGCACACGGCCGTCCCGGATCACGAGGAAGCCGGTCGTCTTCTGGGCGCGGGCGTAGTCCAGCGCGGCCTGCAGGTCGGGAGCCCGAATCTCGGTCGAGGCCGCGGGCGCCGCCGCCGCGACGGGCCCCTGGGCCATGACGAGGCCAGCCAACAGCAGCGCGGCCGTGCGGAGATGCGCCATTTCCTGTACTCCCGAATCCTCTCGCGCGCGGCGCCGCGGCCGTGCCAGATTTAACTCGCCGGTGAATGAATATCGGCCCTCGACCGTGACTGCGACTTGGAAGATGCACGAGATCTCGAAATCCGCCGCCGACGTCCGTCTCCACATGTCACGGCGAAGCCTCATGGCCGCCACGGGCGTTCTCGCCCTCGCCGCGGCGGCGCCGGCGAAGGCGTCGCCTGGCGCGGGCGCGGAGACCCTTGACGCGGCCTGGCTGCAGGCGGTGCTCGAGCGCTATGCGGCCTTCGGCGAGAAGGCGTCCGGCGGACCCGGCGACGAGGCCTGCGGCGCCTGGCTGGAGGGCGAACTCGCCCGTGTGGGCTACGCCTGCCGGCGGCAGTCGTTCGACGTGCCCTTCTTCGAGCCCACGGCCCTGACGCTGGCGAGCGGCGCGGCGCAGGCCTCCCTGGTCGCCAGCCCCGTGACGCCGACGACGGGTCCGGACGGGCTGACGGGGCCGTTGCGGCTGGCTTCGGCCGGCGGCGACCTCACGGGCGCCGTCGCCCTCGTCGTGCTGCCCTACAAGCGCTGGGTGACGCTGGCGGACCCTCAGGCGGCCCGCCCGCTGGAGGACGCCCTGGCTCGCGGCGCCGCGGCGGTGGTGCTGGTGACCACCGGGCCCAGCGGGGAGGCGATCGCCTTGAACGTCAGCGCCAGGAAGCCCGGTCCGCCCCGCCCGGTGGCCGTCCTCGCGCCGAAGGAGGCCGCCCCGTTCCTGGCCGCCGCGGCCGAGGGCCGGACGGCGACCCTGACGCTCGACGGCCGGCGCGGGAACCGGCGGGCCTACAACCTGATCGCCCGGCTCGACCGGAAGGCGCCCAGGACCCTGATCCTCACCACGCCCCGCTCGGGCTGGTTCGGTTGCGCGGCCGAGCGCGGCTCTGGCCTGGCGGTGTGGCTGTCGCTGGCCCACTGGCTGGCGCGGACCGACCTCGGCGTGAATGTCGAGCTGGCCGCCAACAGCGGCCATGAGTTCGAGTTCCTGGGCGGCGAACACTACCTTGAACATGAGGCGCCGCGGCACGAGGAGACGGCCATGTGGGTGCACGTGGGGGCGAGCGCGGCGGCGCGCGACTGGCACGAATTCGGCGCGCTGCGGCCGTTGCCCAGCGCCGACGCCCAGCGGGTGCTGACCGCCACCGCCGACGTGGTCGACCGCGTGCGGCCGGCGTTCGCGGGCGTCAGCGGCCTGGAGGCGACGCTGGTCGCCACGAACGTGACGGCCGGAGGCGAGATGACCAATGTGCTGAAGGCCGGCTACGGGACCACCATCGGCCTGTACGGCATCCACCGTTACTTCCACACCCGCGCCGACGATATGCGCTGCACCTCGGGCGAGCTCGTGCGTCCGGTGGCGGCGGCCTTCCGCGCGGCCATCGGCGCCAGCCTGGGAGGTCCGCGTGCCGGATAGCGTGGTTCCCCGTCGTCGCTCGAAGAAGGCCGAGCAGCGCGCCGAATCGATGGAGCAGATCCTCGACGCGGCCGAGGAGCTGTTCTCGAAGCATGGCTTGTATGGCGTGACGTTGAAGGACGTCGCCCAGCGCGTGGGCGTGCACCACACGCTGCTGAACTACTACTTCGCGGACAAGAAGACGCTGTTCGACGCGGTGTTCGCCCGGCGCGCGGCGGTGACGAGCGAGCGTCGGATGAAGGCGCTGGAGGACTACGAGGCGCAGGCCGGGGAGAAGCCGACGGTGGAGGGGGCGCTGCACGCGTTCCTCGACACCGACCTCGACCTCTACATCCAGGGCGGCGAGGGCTGGAAGAACTACGGGGCCCTGGGCGCGCTGGTGTCCAACACGCCGGAGTGGGGCGCCGAGCTGATGGACCAGCACTTCGACCCGGTGGTGCTGCGGCTGATCAAGCTCCTGAAGAAGGCCCTGCCGGACTGCGCCGAGGAGGACATCTTCTGGGGCTATCACTTCGTGACCGGCGCCCTGATGGTGACGCTGGCGCGGACGGGCCGGATCGACAAGCTGTCGGGGGGCCTGTGCAAGTCCGAGGACTTCGTGGCCATCAAGCAGCGGATGGCCCGGTTCATGGCCGCCGGCTTCCTCGAGATCTGCGACACGCGCGCCCAGGCCCGGAAAGGCTAGAACCCCGCCTCCCGAGCCTTGGTGCTTCACGGCCCCTCATATCTTCGCTAACGTGTGAGTGAAGAAAGTGGGGGTGTCGCATGTCGCTGCAGGGTCGGGTCGCAATCGTCACGGGCGCGGGTGGAGGGCTGGGGCGGTCGCACGCGCTCTACCTGGCCTCCAAGGGCGCCAGGGTGGTCGTGAACGACGTGGCCCAGGAGGCCGCCGACCGCGTGGCCGCCGAGATCGTATCGGCCGGCGGCGAGGCGCTGCCGGTCGCGGCCTCGGTGACCGACGAGGCGGCCGTCGCGGCGATGGTCCGCCGCGTCATGGACGCCTGGGGGCGTGTGGACATCTTGGTGAACAACGCCGGCATCCTGCGCGACAAGACCTTCGCCAAGATGAGCCTCGACGACTTCCGCCTCGTGGTGGACGTCCACCTGATGGGGGCGGCGATCTGCACCAAGGCGGTGTGGGAGATCATGCGCGCGCAGGCCTACGGCCGCATCGTCATGACCACCTCCTCGTCAGGCCTCTACGGCAACTTCGGCCAGGCGAACTACGGCGCGGCGAAGATGGCGCTGGTGGGCCTGATGCAGACCCTGGCCATCGAAGGCGAGAAGTACGGGATCCGGGTCAACTGCCTGGCGCCCACGGCCGCCACCCAGATGACCCACGGCGTGCTGTCGGACGAGAGCCTGGAACTGCTCTCCCCGGCCCTGGTCAGCCCCGGCCTGCTGGCCCTGGTGGGGGACGAGGCGCCGACGCGGGCGATCCTGTGCGCGGGCGCGGGCCACTTCGCCGCGGCCCATGTCACGCTTACCACCGGCGTCCAGATCGGCGCTGCCCCCGACGCCGGCGAACGGGCGGCGGCGCGCTGGGACCAGATCGCCGACCGCAGGGGCGAGATCGTCCCCGCCTACGGTTTCACCCAGGCCGAACGCGAGCTCGCCGGCGCGGGCCTGGCGCCCCAGGTGGCGGTGGTGCAGCGCTGAGGCGCGCTCAGCCCCGTTGACGGTGGGCTGCGATCTGGGCGGCGCTTGCGGCCCGGAACCTGGCCCAGTCCTCCGGATAGAAGCGGAAGAAGACGTCCTGCTCGTCCTCGGCGACGCGGTGCGCGCCGGCGCGCTCATGGAAGCCGATGACGCCGGTGTTCCCCTGGCGCACGTCGAAGTGCGACTGCTCAAAGTCCAGGGCGTCGAAGCCGACCTCATAGACCATCACCGCCGAGAAGGTCACGAGGCCGGGGGCGCGGGGCGCGGGGATGATCCAACTGCCCCAACAGAACGAGCGCCGGCCTTCCAGCTCCCGGAAGTCGTACATGCGCAAGACCCCGGCGTCGCGGCCGTCCGAGACGATGGCGAAGTAATACTCCTGGCCCGCCGCCTCCCGGTCCTTGTACCCCTCAAGCCATCGGCGCTGCGCCTCGACGTCGGCGGAAGACGGGTTGAGGTAGCGGTTCAGGTCCTCGTCGGCGCGCAATCGGCAGATGTAGGCGGCGTCGTGTTCGTCGGCGTTCAGCAGCCTGAAGTGGGTGCGGTAGGCTGGGTCGAGGGCGGGGGATTCGGGGATCACAGCAGCCTCCGATCGATCGCTCACAGCCCCTTGGTCGGGTTGATCAGGTACTTCTCGCCCGTGGCCCGGCGGCTGTAGGCGGCCAGCACCTTGGGATCCAGGGCCTCGGCCAGGCCGATCTCGGCGGTGTAATGGCTCCTGAAGGTCGTCTTCAGCTCGGCGGCCACGCGGGCCCGCAGGCGCTGGCCGGCCTCGGGCCCGATCTTCATCAGGAAGGGGGTCAGCAGCCAGCCGCCCACGCCCCAGGCGAAGCCGAAGTTCCGGACGAGTTCGGTCGGGCGCGTGTCGAGGCCGCCGTAGATGTAGAGCTGCTTGTGGGTCGAGGAGCCGTAGCGGCTGTAGGCCTCGGCCGTACGGTTGGCCGCGGCTTCCATGGCCGAGAGGATCTGGCTTCCGAGCCGCCCGCCGCCGATGGCGTCGAAGGCGAGCGTCGCGCCCGTGGCCGCCACCGCGTCGGTGAGCCTGGCCATGAAGTCCGGGTCGGTGGAGTTGACCACGTACTCCGCGCCCTGGTCGCGCAGCAGCTTCTCCTGCTCGGCGCTGCGCACGACGTTCACCAGGGGGACGCCGTCGGCCTTGCAGATGCGCACCAGCATCTGGCCGAGATTGGACGCCGCGGCGGTGTGGACCAGGGCCTTGTGGCCCTCGCGGCGCAGGGTCTCGACCATGCCGAGCGCCGTCAGCGGGTTGACGAAGCACGAGGCGCCGTCGGCGGGTGTGGCGTCGTCGGGCAGGACGATAACGTCGGCGGCCTTCAGGCAGCGGTGCTGGGCGTACATGGCCCCGCCGATCATGGCGACGGTCTTGCCCACCAGGGCCTGGGCCTCAGGCGAGGCGCCGGCGGCGATCACCACGCCCGCCCCCTCGTTGCCCACCGGCATCGGCTGGCCCACCCGCGCGGCGAGCCCCGGCATGACCGCCGCAGGAATCGCCGCGGTGATCACCGGGCGGTCCCTGGTCCCCGAGGCCTTGATCGTCGACAGGTCCGCCGGGCCCGTCAGGAGGCCCAGGTCCGAGGGGTTGATCGGGGTGGCCTCGACCCGGACGACGATCTCATCCGCGCCGGGCGTCGGGATCGGAACCTCCACGAGCGAGAGCTCCAGCTCCCCCTCCGGCTTCACCAGCGAGCGCAGCTCCAGTCCCGTACCGTCGGCCATGACGTCCTCCCCTTGATCGGCCGCGCACCCTGCCGACGCTGCCCGGGCTTGTCCACCGCCGGTGGCGGCTTGGCGCGCCCGGCGTGTCCTCGTGAGCGAGGACAAGGGGAAGCACGGGTGGATACCGAGACGCTGAAGGTGGTGCGACTGGAGGGCGGTCCCAGGGCGCGTGGGCGGATGCACGGCGAGACCTTCGCCCAGGCCATCGCCGAACTCCTCGACCTCTGGGGCGATACCCTGGAGCGCGGCTACGGCGTCGACCGGCGGCGCTATGTCGACCTGTTCCTGGCGCGCACCGCCTACGAGGCCACCACGGCCCGCCTGGCGCCGGACGTGCTGGAGGAGGTGCGCGGCATCGCCGAGGGCGCGGGCGTCGACTTCCGTCGCCTCTTCGTCTTCCAGCACGTGAACGAGGAGTTCGAGTTCGCGCCGCGCCTGGCCCGCGAGGCCCCGGCGGGGGAGGCTCCCGACGGCGAGGCGTGCAGCACCATCGTCGTGCCCGCAGCGGGCGAGCGCCCGCCGCTGCTGGCCCAGAACCTCGACCTCGCCCGCTTCCTCGACGGCTTCCAGGTCCTGCTGCGCGGCCCCTGCGACCGCTCGGACGGCGAGGTCATGGCGCTGTCGGTCCCGGGCATGATCTCGCTGATGGGCATGAACAGCCACGGCTTCGCGGTCTGCGACAACACGCTCAGCCAGCTGCGCACGGACCCCGGCGGCCTGCCGATCTACGCCATCTACCGGCTCCTGCTGGAGAGCCGGTCGCTGGCCGAGGCGAGGGAGTTGGTGGAGCGTACGCCGCACGCGGTGGGACTCAACTGGGTGATGGGCGCTCCCGACGGGGTGGCGATGATCGAGCGCTCGGCCGGCCGGGCGGTCCCCTATGGCCCCGTGGGCGGGCGGCCGGCCTACCACACCAATCATCCGCTGGTCTGCGAGGACTGGGCCGAGGCCTTCGGTCCGGGCGGCGGCCCGCGCCCCTCGCGCAGCAGCTACCTGCGCTTCGCCGCCCTGCACCAGCGGCTCCAGGGTCTCTCCGCCGCCGAACTCGACGCCGACGTCCTGCGGGGCGTGCTCGCTTCGCGGGACGACCCCGACTATCCGGTCTCGCGCGGCGGCGGGGTCAACCAGGAAGACCAGCAGATCGGCTTCACCCTGGCCTGCAGCGTCTTCGAGCTGCGGCGCGGCGACCCGCGCTGGACGCTGGCCTCGGGGCCGCCGCACGCGACGGCCTTCCGCACCTTCGGCTTCGACTAGAGGTCCGCGAGCGTCTCGCCCAGCGCCTCGACCAGTAGGTCGGCGTGGCCGGTGTTGAAGGGCATCGGCGGGCGGATCTTCAGGACGTTGGCCCGCGATCCCGTGGCGCTGATCAGCACGCGGCGCTCACGCATGGCCTGGACCACGCGGTTGGCCTCGGCGGCGGCCGGGGTCCAGGCGTCGCGGTCCGTGACCAGTTCAACGCCGACGAACAGGCCCGCGCCGCGCACCTCGCCGATCAGCGGATGATCGGCCGCCAGGTCCTTCAGTCGCGCCTGGAGATAGGCGCCGACGCCGGCGCAGTTCTCCATCAGGTTCTCGCCCTCGATCACGTCCAGCACCGCCATGCCGGCCGCGCACGAGACGGGGTTGCCGCCGAAGGTGTTGAAGTAGCGGCAGCTCCGGCCGAAGGGCTCGACCACCTCCGGCCGGGCCGCCACCGCGGCCATCGGATGGCCGCCCCCCATGGGCTTGCCCATGGTGACCAGGTCGGGGACCAGGCCGTGCGCCTGGAACCCCCAGAAGTTCCGTCCCGTGCGGCCGAAGCCCGGCTGCACCTCGTCGGCGATGAACACGCCGCCCGCGGCGCGGATCTCGGCCACGGCCTCGGCGAGGAAGCCCGCCGGCTCGGCGAACACGCCGTCGCTGGAGAAGATGGTGTCCACCAGGAGGGCGGCGGGCCTGATCCCGGCCTTCTTCAGGTCGGCGATGGCGGCCCGGACGCCGGCGGCGAAGGCCTGGCCCACCGGCTCGCCCAGGAAGCGCCGGTCCGGGGCGGGGACGGTGCGGACGTGGGCGCCGATCGGATTGCCCGCGCCCAGCGAGGGCGACAGCTCGGCGATGGCCGAGGTCACGCCGTGGTAGGCCGTCTCGGTGATGATCACGCCCTGGCCCCCGGTGAAGGCCCGCGCGATGCGGAGCGCCAGGTCGTTGGCCTCGCTGCCGGTGCAGGTGAACATCACCTGGCTGATTTCCGCGGGCAGTCTGGCGGTGAGGCGCTCGGCGTAGGCCACCACCAGCTCGTTGAGGTAGCGGGTGTGGGTGTTCAGCACCGCCGCCTGGCGGGCGATGGCTTCCACCACGTGCGGGTGGCAGTGCCCGACCGAGGCCACGTTGTTGTAGGCGTCCAGATAGGCCTCGCCGTCCGGGCCGTAGAGCCAGCAGCCCTCGCCCCGGACCACGTGCACCGGCCGCTCGTAGAACAGGCGGTAGGCGGGCCCCAGCACCCGCTCGCGCCGGGCGATCAGCGCGCGCTCCTCGGACGAGAGCGCCCCGGCGTCGGGGCTGTAGGCGTTGATCATGCTCATCGGGCGCCTCCTGCCCGGCAGGCGCGCCGCAGGGTGTCGGCGGCCTCGCCGGGGCCCATGGCCTCCAGGGCGGCGAGTCCGGCCCAGGCGACCGGGTTGTTCCGGAGGATGTAGTCGCGGTTCTCGGGATGCTCGGTGGCGCGCCAGCCGGTGATCAGCACGGTCATCACGAGGCGCCCCAGGATCAGGTCGGCCAGCACCTCCAGCTCGGCGTCCTCGAACGGCGAGACGGCGTGGTAGGCGGCCAGGTACTCGCCGGCGTCGGCCAGCGGGGTCGCGTCGGGGCGGACATGGTAGGCGGCGGCCACCGCCGCGTCGCAGGCCAGCGGGCTGCGGACCATGTCGCCGAAGTCGAGCACGCCGGCGATCCGCTCGGGGTCGTCCTCGGCCACCACGACGTTGTGGAAGTTGAGGTCGTTGTGGATCACCTGGGTCCGCAGGCGGGCGAGGGCGGGCTGGGCGCGGCGGGCGAACCGCTCAAGAGCGCGCTCCGCCAGGGCCCGGCGTCCGGGATCGGCGACGTGCGGCAACAGCCGTTCCAGCTCCAGGGTGTGTTTGAGGTCCCACGACAGGTGGTGGTCGGCGGCCGGGTGGGAGAAATCACGCAGCGCCAGGCCGACCCGGGCGTGCAGGGCGCCGAGGTCCGCGCGCAGGCGCGGCGTGCGCGGAACCTGGTGCAGCATCAGGCCCGACAGCCAGGTCAGCAGGCGCACGATCCGGGGCGGGGCGTCCGGCGCCTGCAGCACGCACGTGGCCGCGCCGTCGATGGCCCGCACGAGTCGCGGGACCGGCAGGTCCGGGTCGACCAGGGCCATGTGCTCCAGGGCCCGGTTCTGGAAATCGAGCACGGCGGCGTCCTCGGCCGGGTTGGCGACCTTCAGGACGTACTGGGCGCCGTCCACGGCGCGCAGGTGGAAGTTCTGGTCGCGCTCGCTGGTGAGCGCCTTGGCCACGCCGCCGACGCCGAACCGGCTCGACGCAAAGCGCGACGCCTCCTCGCAGGAGAGCGGCGGCGCCTTGGTCGTCAGCAGCGCATCGTCCTGCGCCGCCATGGTCACGCTCCGCCGGGCGCGACCGCGCGCAGGACGAAGGCGGTCAGCTTCTCGGTCAGCGCCTCGACGGTCAGCGAGCCGTCGGCATGGTACCAGCGCGGAATCCAGTTCATCGCGCCGAACACGAACATGGCGGTCAGCTTGGGATCGTCGCACGCCAGCGTGCCGTCCTTCAGCCCCTGCTCGAGGATTTCCCGCAGCATGGTGTCGATCTGCCGGCGGCCCTTGATCACCGTGCCCCGGTTCTCGGGCTCCAGGGCGTTGGTGCCGGTCATCACCAGGCAGGTGCCGAAGTCGTCCACGATCATCCGGACGTAGCGGCGCAGGAATTCTTCCAGGCGCTCGCGGGCGGTGGCCTCCTTCGCCGTGGGCATGGGCGTCTCGCCGTCGGTGATCGCCTCGATGCCCAGGCGATGCACCTCGAACAGGATCTCGTCCTTGCTCTTGAAGTAGTAGTAGAGCGTGGGCTTGGAGATGTTCAGCTCGTCGGCGATGTCGGCCAGCGTCGTCTCGTGGAAGCCGTTCTTGCTGTAGGTGCGCGCCGCCGTGCGCAGCACGACCTGGCGCTTCATCTCGTACTGCTCGTCGCGATTCTGGATCGCTGCGCCCCAGGCCCGCTTCGGCGTCGCCTTGACCATCACATGCTCCCCCGGACGCGCAGCTTGCGCGCCCAACCCCAGGTTTCAACCCATCATAGCGCCTGTCGCGGATTCGACCAGCGGGAAGATTGTCTGACTCTCAGTTGACAAATCTACCCATGGGTCGAAAAGTAGCGCTGGACGAAGGCGGAGGGGGCCGTGGCGGACTTCGGGTGCGAGATTCGGGAGGCGTGCGGCCGGCGGGACTCCGAGCGCCTCCTGGCCGGGCTATACACCGCAAACATCGACCGGCTGCGCAGCTACCTCCGCGGCATCCTGCGGTCAGAGGCGGACGCCGAGGACGTGGCCCAGGAGGCGTTCCTGCGCCTGCACCGTTGCGCCGACCTGACGACCTACGACAACCCGCGCGCCGTGCTGTTCAAGACCGCCCATCGGCTGGCGCTGAACGCCATCCGCGGACGCCGGACCAATCCGCTGGAAGGCGCCGCGCTCGTTTCGGACGACCTGGACATGGCCCCGACGCCGGCCGCCACGGCCGAGGAGACGTTGATCTCCCGCGAGCAGGAGGCGGCTTACGGCCAGGCGCTGGCCAGCCTGCCGCCGCGCTGCCGCCAGGTGATCGAGCTGCGTACGGTCCAGGAGCTCTCGTACAGGGAGATGTCCGACACCCTGGGCCTCTCCGTCAGCACGCTGGAAAAGCATATCGTCAAAGGAAAGCGCGCATGCGCCAATGCGCTCGCCGGCTGGTGGCGCGACCCCCCGCGGGGCGCAGCCTACGTCCAGGCGGTCGCGGCCTGACGCGCCAGGGGAGGATCTGATGTCGGACGTAGCGGAACTCGGGAGCGGGCCGCCGATCGCCTACTTCCCGGAGATCCGGAGCCTGGGCGACGCGCCACGGCTGCACGGGCGCACGCGCGGAGACAAGCCGGCCCTGTTCTTCGAAGGCCGCACCACGACCTACGCGCAGCTCGACCGCCAGACCGCGCAGGTGGCCAACGGCCTGCTGGCCGAGGGAGTGCGGCAGGGCGACCGCGTCGCCTACCTGGGCAAGAACTCGGACCGCTACTTCGAGATCCTGTTCGGCTGCGCGCGCATGGGCGCGGTGATGACGCCGGTGAACTGGCGCCTGGCCGAGCCGGAGGTCGTCTACATCGTCGCCGACGCCGAGGCGCGCGTGCTGTTCGTCGACGAGTTCGGCGCCGCCGTCGTGGCGCGCATCGCCGGCCAGCTTCCCGGCGTGGTCAAGATCGTGGTCGTCGACGGCCAGGCGGGCGAGTGGGAATCCTACGACGCCTGGCGCGACCGCCAGTCCGCCGCCGACCAGGCCGAGCCGGTCTCGCCGCACGCCGTGGCCGTCCAACTCTACACCAGTGGAACGACGGGCCGGCCGAAGGGCGTCCAGATCACCCACTTCAACTTCTACGCCTTCAACGAGTACGCGGCCAAACACCCCGACCAGTGTCCGGCCGACATGGACTGGAACCGCTGGGAGGACGCTGACGTCAGCATGGTCGCCATGCCGATCTTCCACATCAGCGGGACCGGCTGGGGCGTGGTGGGGATCTATTCCGGCGCCTTCACCGTGGTGCTGCGCGAGTTCGACAACGCCGCCGTGATCGAGACCATCCGCACCTTCAAGGTCTCCAAGACCGTGCTGGTGCCGACCACCATCCAGATGATGCTGGACTACCCCGGCCTGCAGCCCGACGACTTCGCCTCGATGAGCGACTTCCTCTACGGGGCCTCGCCCATTCCGCTCGACCTGCTGGAGCGGGCGGTGAAGGTGTTCGGCTGCGGCTTCGTCCAGCTCTACGGCATGACCGAGACCTGCGGGGCCGTCACCTACCTGCCGCGCGAGGACCACCGGGCCGGCAACCCGCGGATGCGCTCGGCGGGCAAGGCGGTGCCGGGCGTGAAGATCCGCATCATGGACCCGGAAAACGACAAGATCCTGGGCCCCAACCAGGTGGGCGAGATCTGCATCCTGTCGCCCACCACCATGGCCGGCTACTGGAAGCAGGAGGCCGAGACCGCGCGCTGCATCGGGGCCGACGGCTGGGTGCGCACCGGCGACGCCGGGATGATGGACGAGGACGGTTACGTCTACATCTCGGACCGGGTGAAGGACATGATCGTGTCGGGGGGCGAGAACGTCTATCCGGCCGAGGTCGAGAACGCCATGTACGGCCATCCCGACATCGCCGAGGTGGCGGTGATCGGCGTGCCCGACAGCCATTGGGGCGAGGCGGTGAAGGCGGTGGTCGTGCCGAAGCCCGGCGCCAACCCTGACCCGGGCGAGATCCTCGAATTCACCCGCAGGCGCATCGCCGGCTACAAGACGCCCAAGTCGGTGGACTTCATCGACGCCCTGCCGCGCAACGCCAGCGGCAAGGTGCTGAAGCGCGACCTGCGCGCGCCCTACTGGGCCGGCCGCGACCGCCAGGTGAACTAGCATGACCGACCAGGAGCGGATGCTCGCCGAGCACGCCTGCATGAAGCTGCAGCGCCAGTACGGCGTGTTCGCCGACCGCGGCGACGTGGAGGGCTTCACCAATCTCTTCGCGCCCGACGGCTCGGTGGCGGTGCCCGAGGCGCCGCCGTTCGTCGGCCATGAGGCGATCCGCGGTTCGATCCAGGCGCTCGGCGACCTGGGCGTGACCATGCAGCACGTGCTGACCAACAACGTCGTGGACGTGGTCGACGCCGATACGGCGACCGGTGTCAGCTACCTCATCGTCTTCAACAGCACGGCCGAGCCGGACGAACGCGGCTCGCGGCCGGTCGAGCCGCCGCCGACGGTGGGCTTCTACGAGGACAGGTTCCGGCGGACGCCTGACGGCTGGCGGTTCCAGAGCCGGGTGCTGACGCGGGTGTTCCGCAGGCCGGCATAGCAAGGCCGGGTTAGCTGGCGGGTTCCGTCGCCGCGGGTGTCTAGTCGGCGGGGACCCGGGGCGAGGGGAAATCAGGAGAAGACCGATGGAAATCGGGAACTGGAAGTCGATGGCGGGGATGGACGAGACGTACCGGCAGGCCCGGGCGCTCGGCATCGAGACGAACCTCGCCGAGCTGGAAGCCTTCGGCTTCACGATCATCGAGCCGGAGAAGAACGGCGCCGCGCCCGACTTCGCCGAACGCCTCTACGCCAAGGTGATGGAGATCGCCCGCCAGGAGGACGCGCTCGCCGTCGAGCTGAACAAGCACAGCGACGCCGAGAAGCCCGCCTACGGCCGCCAGCTTTTCCATCTCCTGGAACGCGACCCGATCTTCATCGAGTCGATCATGAACCCGGTCGTCCGGACCATGGCCAGCTACCTGATGGGCATGAGCTACCGGCTCTACAGCATGGTGGCCTTCGTGAAGGAGGGCCAGGCGCGCTCCACCGGCATGCACTCCGACTCCGTCGGCGTGCCGGCGCCGCTGCCGCACTACGGCACGGTGTGCAACGTGAGCTGGATCCTCACCGACTACACGCCCGAGAACGGGACGCTCGGCATGGTGCCGGGCAGCCACCGCTACTGCCGCCATCCGACCGAGTTCGAACAGCCGAAGTTCATGGGCGGGCCGATGGACGACGACATGGTCGCCCCGATCGTGGCCAAGCCGGGGTCGCTGGCGGTCTTCACCGGCAACACCTGGCACTGCACCTATCCCAAGACGAGCGCCGGCGTGCGCGCGCACATCGCCACCGCCTTCTGCCGCAACTACGTGAACCCGGCCGAGAGCTACGACGACCTGCCCGACGCCGCCGTCGAGCCGCACGGTCCCGAGTTCGCCCGGCTGATCGGCCGCAAGGCCTGGCAGGGCTACCGCGCCGAGGGACCGAAGCTCGAGAACATGGCCCTGGTGCGGCCCGCCTACACGACCCAGTACGGCTGAGGAGACGAAGAGAGATGGCCGGGAAGGTCGAGTTCGCCAGCCCCGAATGGTTCGCCGCCACGCGCGCCATGTTCGAGGCCTATGCGGCCGTCGCGCCGAAGGACTTCGAGTTCAGCGTCTGCGAGGTGTTCACGGGCGTCCCGGCCCATCTCGACCGCGACGGGACGGGCGTCATCGCCTGGAACTTCAGGATCGCCGACAACCGCTTCCACTTCGCCTACGGCGAGGCCGACGACGTCGATATGAAGACCGTCTCGGACTACGACTTCATCCTGTGGTTCGCCCGGACGAAGATCGCGCCGGACACGGCCGCCGAATACCAGGCCCGGATGCAGGCCGGCGTCGAAGCTGGCAAGGTGAAGCGCGTGGGCGACGGCTCCAAGGCCCCGCCGGAGCTCTACGCCATCCATAACGACCTGGCGGACATCACCGCCTGAGGGAGGATCCGATGACCTCGGACTACATGATCTACGAGAAGCCCGAGCCGGGGATCGCGCGGATCGTCATGAACCGCCCCGAGGCGGCCAACGCCCAGGACAGCCAGTTCCTCTACGAGCTGAACGCCGCCTTCGACCGCGCCGCGCGGGAAGACGACGTGAAGGTCATCATCCTGGCGGCCAACGGCAAGCACTTCTCGTCGGGCCACGACGTGCGCGAGCGCGACCATCACGACAACCAGGAGCGCTATCCGCCGGTCACCAACTTCCAGCAGCACCGCCGGCCCGGCGCCGAGGGCCGCATGTCGCGCGAGGAGGAGCTCTACACCGGCTTCTCGGAACGCTGGCGCAACCTGCCGAAGATCACCATCGCCGCGGTGCAGGGCAAATGCATCTCGGGCGGCCTGCTGCTCTGCTGGCCCTGCGACATGATCGTCGCCAGCGACGACGCCCAGTTCCAGGAGGTCACGGTGGCCATGGGCATCGCCGGGGTCGAGTGGTTCGCCCACCCCTGGGAGATGCATCCGCGCAAGGCCAAGGAGATGCTGCTCACCGGCGAGCCGATCGGCGCCGAGGAGGCCCGGCAGATCGGCATGGTCAACAAGGTCGTGCCCCGCGCCGAACTACCGGAGGCCGCCCTGGAGCTGGCCCGCAAGGTCGCCCGCCAGCCCACCTTCGCCACCAAGATGGTCAAGCAGGCGGTGAACGCCGCCCAGGACGCCCAGGGCCGCCACGCCGCCTTCCAGGTGGCCTTCGCCCTGCACCACCTGGCCCACAGCCACGCCATGGAGGTCTACGGCATGCCCGTCGACCCCACCGGCATCCACGGCGCCGTCAAGAAGGGCTACGCCGAGGGCGACGAGCCCTTCAAGGCGCCGGCCGCCAAGGCCCCCGCCCAGGGCTGAGCCCGGGCTGAATTCTCCTCCAGTCGCCACTCACGGCCGTCCGTTCCGCGGGCGGCCGTTTCGTTTTCGGCGGAGCGCGGGGGGAAGTGGCGGGTTCGTCCGCGGGCGGTGTCTTCCAAGGCGTGATCAGACCTCCGCCCATGAAGGGCGGCAACCGAGGCGGTCATCGCGGAGGGGGAGAATGCACATGATGAGGCTGACGAAAAATCCTGCGGCGCGGCTGTCGTCGCGCGGCGCGCTCCTGGCCGGGACCGCGGCCGTTCTGGCGCTGGGCGCCGGTCCGGCCCTGGCGGCCGATGCCGAGGGCGCCACCGTCGAGACGGTGATCGTCACGGCCCAGAAGCGGGCGGAAGAGAACATCAAGGTCCCGGTGGCCATTACCGCCGTCGGCGCCGAAGAGATCCAGAACATCGGCGGCGGCTTCATGACCGACATCGCCATCAAGGCGCCGAACGTCACCATGACGCCGGGCACCAACTCGCCGGCGATCCAGATCCGCGGCGTGAGCTCGCAGAGCAACATCAACGCCGGCTTCCCGCCCGCCGTGGGCGTCTATGTCGACGAGGTCTATCAAGGCCGCGATCCGACCTTCAACACCATCCTCAACGACGTTCAGCGGGTCGAGGTCCTGCGCGGGCCCCAGGGCACGCTCTACGGCAAGAACACCATCGGCGGGGCGATCAACATCGTCACGGCCGAGCCCACCAACACGCCGACGGCGTTCGGCGACCTGACCTACGGCAATTACGATCTGCGCCAGGTCCGGGCGACCGTCGGCGGCGCCATCGTGCCCGACGACCTCATGGCGCGCCTGTCGGTGGTCTACCGCAAGCGCGACGGCTACCTGAAGAACACCACCACCGGCGAGGACCTGAACGGCCTGGAGTCGAAGGGCGCCCGTCTCGTCCTGGCCTCGGAGCCGGCCGAGAACCTGCGCCTGCGCTTCGGCGCGGACTACTTCAAGGAAACCGGCACGAGCGCGGTCGAGACCGGCCCGGTCGTCTTCCCGGCGCCGACGCCGGCCGTGCTGGCGGCCATCCCGCCGCAGTCGGCCTCGGACAATGTCGTCCAGCTCAACGCCGACGAGGGCGCCCGCCGCGAACTCTGGGGCTACATGGGCCGGGTGGACTACAGCTTCCCCGGCGCCGACTTCACCGCGATCAGCGCCTGGCGCAGCTACGTCGCGGAGTTCACCGACGACTCCGACGGCCTGCCGATCGACGCCTTCGACGTGGGCCGCACCGAGAAGGGCTCGAACTTCAGCCAGGAGTTCCGCCTGACCTCGACGGGCGAGGGGCCGTTCACCTGGATCCTCGGCGCCTTCTTCTACGACGAGGACACCAAGAACATCCGCCACATCCACCTCGGGCCGCAGTTCCCGCTGCTGCTGACGGGCGGCCTGATCCCGGGCCTGACGGGCGAGCGGGCGCAGACCTATTCGACCATCGACGCCAAGAGCTACGCGGGCTTCGCCTCGGGGACCTGGCAGATCGCGTCGAAGCTGCGCCTGGCCGGCGGCATCCGCTGGACCCACGAGGAGAAGGATTTCTACTACAGCCAGGTCCCGACCCAGACCTACCTGAACCTGCCGAACGGCGTCCTGATCTCGAACTTCGCGGTGCGCATCCCGGCCGTGCGCGAGACCTACGAGGACAACCGCTGGACCGGCGACGTCAGCCTCTCCTACGACTTCACCGACCAGCAGACCGGCTACGTGAAATACAGCCGCGGCTTCAAGGCGGGCGGCTTCCAGACCGACGTCATCTCGCCGCCGTTCAACGCCGCCGATCCGCTCGGCTTCGCACCCGAGACCGTCAACAACTACGAGGCGGGCTACAAGGCCTACTTCTTCGGCCGCCGCATGAGCCTGAACCTCGCCGCGTTCTATCTGAAGTGGAACGACAAGCAGGAGCAGATCTTCACCGGCCTGTCCTACCTGATCCGCAACGCCGCCACGGCCTCGAGCCGCGGCGTCGAGATCGAGCTGACGGCCCGGCCGACGGCCAACCTGCTGCTCGACGCCAACGGCGCCTACCTCGACGCCAAGTACGACGACTTCCCGACCAGCCCGGCGCTGGAAGGCAAGCGGTTCCAGCTGACGCCGAAGTACACGGGCAGCCTGGGCGCCCAGTACACCTATCCCATGTCCAACGGGCTCGAACTCTTCGTGCGCGGCGACCTGAACCATCGGAGCAGCAGCTACCTGCTGCCCAACGCGACCACGCGGCTGACCATCGAGGCCCAGACCACGCTGAACGGCCGGCTGGGCGTGCAGTCGGAGGCGGGCGGCTGGGGCGCCTACCTCTGGGGCAAGAACATCAACAACGACAAGGTGCTGGGCTCGGGCTCGCTGTTCCCGTTCCCGAAGGCCCAGATCACCACCCGTGCGCCGGGCTTCGGCCGGACGTACGGTATCGAGCTGCGCAAGGCGTTCTAAGGGGGCCCGCGCCCCGGGCCGCCCCGCGCGGCCCGGGAGCCGGGAGGTCGGTGATGATCGAGTCCGCGTACTACACGCCCGAGCACGAGATCTTCCGCGAGGGCGTTCGCCGCTTCATCGCGAAGGAGTGCGTGCCGAACCGGGCGGCCTGGCAGAAGGCCTGCAAGGTCTCCCGCGACCTCTGGACCAAGGCCGGGGAGGCGGGGATCCTCTGCCCCAAGCTGTCGCCGGAATGGGGCGGGGCGGGCGGCGACCTCTACCACGGCTTCATCATCATCGAGGAGCAGACGCGGGCCGCGTTCAGCGAGCTCGCGTTCTACCTGCACTCGGACATCATCGCGCCCTACATCGAGCTCTACGGGACCGACGACCAGAGGACGCGCTACCTGCCGAAGATGGCGAGCGGGGAGCTGGTGGCGGCCATCGCCATGACCGAGCCCGGCGCCGGCAGCGACCTGCAGGCCATCCGCACCCGGGCGCGCCGCGAGGGCGACCACTACGTCCTCACCGGCCAGAAGACCTTCATCAGCAACGCCCAGCTCGCCGACATCATCGTGGTGGCGGCCAAGACCGATCCGGACGCCGGGGCCCGGGGCGTGAGCCTGCTGATCCTGGAGACCAAGGGCGCTGACGGCTTCACCCTCGGCCGGAACCTGAAGAAGGTCGGCTGCAAGGCGCAGGACACCTCCGAGCTCTTCTTCGACGAGGTCCGCATCCCCGTCGAGAACCTCCTGGGCGGCCAGGAGGGGCGGGGCTTCTACCAGCTCATGCAGCGGCTCCCCGAGGAGCGGCTGATCATGGCCATGTCGGCGGTGGTGCAGATGGAGTGCGCCGTCGAGGAGGCCGCCGCCTACGCCAAGGAGCGGCAGGTGTTCGGCAAGCGGCTGATCGACCACCAGAACGCCCGCTTCAAGCTGGCCGAATGCAGGACCACGGCGGCCGTGGGCCGCGCCTACCTGGAACGCTGCATCGACCTCTTCATCGAGGGCCGCTTCGACGCCCGCGACGGGGCCATGGCCAAGTGGTGGACGACCGAGAAGTCCTGCGAGGTCATCGACGAGTGCCTGCAGGTGTTCGGCGGCTACGGCTACATGAAGGAATTCCCCGTCGCCCGCCGGTGGGCCGACGCCCGCCTGGGCCGCATCGCCGGCGGGACGAACGAGATCATGAAGGATCTCATCGGACGGTCCCTATGACGGCGCACACGTTGAAGACGTCCACGACCCTGCCGTTCCAGCCGGAGCACGAGCTGTTCCGGGCGACGGCCCGCCGGTTCCTCGAAACCGAATGCGTCCCGCACCGCGAGGCGTGGGAAGAGGCCGGCATGGCGCCGCGCGAGGTGTGGCGGCGCGCCGGCGAACTGGGCCTGCTCTGCTATCGCCAGCCCGAGGCCTACGGCGGCATGGGGGCCGACATCCTGTTCTCGATCGTGCTGATGGAGGAGCAGGTCCGCCTGGGCGTCGTGGGCCCCATGCTGTCGCTGCACAACGATGTCGTGGCCCCCTACGTCGAGCTCTACGGCGACGAGGCCCAGAAGGCCCGCGTCCTGCCCCGCATGGCCAGCGGCGAATGGATCGGCGCCATCGCCATGACCGAACCCGGCGGCGGCAGCGACCTTAGGGGCATGACCACGCGCGCCCGGCGCGACGGCGACGACTACGTGATCTCGGGCCGCAAGACGTTCATCTCCAATGGGGCCTGCGCCGACCTCGTGGTCCTGGCCGCCCAGACCGACGGCGGGATCAGCCTGTTCCTCGTGGAGACCGATGGGTTGGAGGGCTTCGCGCGCGGCGAGCCCCTGGAGAAGCTGGGCCAATGGTCGGCGGACTCCACCGAGCTCTTCTTCGACGAAATCCGCGTGCCGGCCTCGGCCCTGCTGGGCGGGGTGGAAGGGCGGGGCTTCGCCCAGCTCACCGCCCGCCTGGCCGAGGAGCGCCTGATGGCCTCGGCCGCGGCGGTCGCCACCATCGAGACGGCCATCGCCCACACGGTCGCCTACACGTCCGAGCGCCAGGCCTTCGGCCAGCGGGTGATCGATTTCCAGAACAGCCGTTTCCGCCTCGCCGAGTGCGAGACCGAGGCGGTGGTCGCGCGCACCTACCTGGAACGCTGCCTGCGCCGGTTCATGAACGGACGGCTGACGGGCGAGGACGCCGCCATGCTGAAGCTCTGGACGACCGACAGGCAGAACCAGGTGGTGGACGCCTGTCTGCAGCTCTTCGGCGGCTACGGCTACATGCTGGAGTACCCGATCTCGCGCCTGTGGCTCGATAGCCGCGTCTCGCGGATCTACGGCGGCTCCAACGAAATCATGAAAGAGATCATCGGCAGGTCCCTATGAGCGAGTTGAAGAACGCCGCGCGGGACCTGGCCGAGCCGCCGATCCTGCTGAGCCGGGAGGGCGCCGTCGCCATCCTGACGCTCAACCGTCCGGACGCCGCCAACTCCATCGACGCGCCCCTGGCGCGGGCCTTCCGCGGCGCGCTCGAAATCCTCCAGGAGGACGCAGGCGTGCGCGCGCTGGTGGTCCAGGGCGCGGGCAAGATGTTCTGCGCCGGCGGCGACCTGGCGAGCTTCGCGCGGGAGGAGCGCGGCGCCGCCCGCTACGTGGACGCCCTGATCCAGGACCTGCACGCCGGGCTGGAGCTGATGGCCGACTTCCATGCCCCGGTGATCGCCGCCGTCCACGGCGCCGCGGCGGGCGCGGGGCTCGGCCTTGCGTTGGCCGCCGATCTCGTGGTGGCGGGCGAGGGCAGCCGCTTCGTCATGGCCTACACGCGCTCGGGCCTCACGCCCGACGGTGGGACGAGCTGGCTGCTGCCCAGGCTGGTGGGCCTGCGCCGCGCGCTGGAGCTGACCCTGCTCAATCCGACGCTGACGGCGGCCGAGGCGCTGGAGCTCGGCATGGTCAACGAGGTGACGTCCGACGAGGCCGTGGCGCCCCGGGCCCTGGCGATCGCCCGTGAGCTGGCCGCCGGACCCACCGCCGCCTACGCCGCCGCGCGGCGGCTTCTGCGCGGCGCCCTTCACACCGACTACGGCGCGCACCTGGGGGCCGAGGCGGCCGGCATCGTGCGCGCCTTCGGCACCGAGGACGGCCTGGAGGGCGTGCGCGCCTTCCGCGAACGCCGGCGGCCGCAGTTCAATGGCGTCTGAACCGGCGCAGGAGCTGTCGCACTGGCGGATGGCGGTCTACGCCCTGCCCGCCATTCCCATGGCCTTCATGTTCGTGCCGCTGACGGCGCTGCTCCCGGCCTTCTACGCCCAGGAGGTCGGCGTCAGCCTCAGCGCCATCGGCGCCATGCTGCTGGTCTCGCGCCTGTTCGATATGGTGATCGACCCAGGGCTGGGCCGGCTGTCGGACATGACCCGCTCCCGCTTCGGCCGGCGCAAGCCGTGGATCGTGGCGGCGACGCCGATCACCATGGCCGGCGCCTGGCTGGTCTTCATGCCGCCGGAGCACGCCACCGGCGCGCACCTGCTGGTGGCGACGGGGGTGATCTACCTGGGCGCCTCGATGCTAGGCCTGGCCTATTCGGCCTGGGGCGCCGAGATCGTCGACAGCTACCACGGCCGGGCCAAGATCGCGGGCTTCCGCGAGGCGGCCAATGTCCTGGGCATCGTGGTCGCCTCGGCGGTCCCGGCCGTCACCGCCACCTACGGCCACGGGATCGACCGCCACACCATGGCGGTGATGGGCTGGATGCTGATCGTCATGACGCCGCTGACGGTCTGGGCGGCCCTGCGCTGGATTCCCGAGCCCGCATCGCCGCCGCCGGTGCGGAAGCCGTGGCTGAAGACCCTGGCCACGCTGTTCGCCAACAAGCCCTTCCGGCTGCTGTGCATCGGCTATGTGGTGCTGAACGTCGGGGCGGGCGTCGCCAACACCACCCTGATCTTCTTCGTCTCCCACTACCTGGGCCAGCCCGAGGCGATCGGCCCCGTGCTGCTGGCCTCGTTCGGGGCGGTGCTGCTGGGCGTCCCGCTGTGGGTGCAGGTCAGCAAGAGGATCGGCAAGCACCGGGCGGCCGGGCTGTCCCTGCTCATCGCCATCACGCTCAGCGGGATCGTGGCCATGCAGCTCAAGCCCGGCGACGGCTGGCTGTTCGTCGCCTTCATGGGCTTCCTGGGCATGACCAGCGCGGCGTTCCTGACCCTGCCGCTCGGCATGGTGGGCGACATCATCGACTACGACACCCTGCGGACCGGCGAGGCCCGAGGCGGCCTCTTCTTCGGGGTCTGGGGCTTCTTCCAGCAGATCTCGCCGGCCATCGCCGTGGGCGTGACCCTGCCGCTGCTGGAGCGCTTCGGCTTCTCGGCCCAGGGGCCCAACACGGCCGAAAGCCTGCGGGCGCTGAAGTACGCCTATTGCCTGGGTCCGGTGCCGTTCATGGCGGCCGGCGCGGTGATGTTCCTGGCCTTCCCGCTGGATGCGCGCCGCCACGGCGTGGTGCGCCGCAGGCTGGACGGCCGGGCCCGCCGCGAGCGCGCCGCGGCCGAGGTGGCGGCTCCCGCGCCTTCGGGTGTCCTACAGCCCAGCAGCGCCGAATAGAGAGGATGTCCGCGTGAGGTTCGACGAGTACCGCAGCTACGACGCCATGGGCCTGGCCGAACTGGTGGCCAAGAAGGCCGTCACGCCCGGCGAGCTGCTGGACGCGGCGCTCGCCCGCAGCGCCGAGGTCAACCCGCGCCTCAACGCCATCATCGTCGACCTGGAAGGCCAGGCCCGCGAGGCGATCGTCGCCGGCCTGCCGGATGGTCCCCTGAAGGGCGTGCCCTATCCCATCAAGGACATCAGCGTCCTGATGAAGGGCGTGACCACGGGCGCGGGCTCGCGCCTCTTCAAGCACGCCGCGCCCGCCGAGGCCGACAGCGCCATCGTGGCCGCCTACCGCAAGGCCGGCCTCGTCCTGTTTGGCAAGACCAACACGCCCGAGTTCGGCCTGGCCACCGTCACCGAGCCGGTCTCCTACGGCCCCACGCTCAATCCCTGGAACGCCGAGCGGACGCCGGGCGGGTCCTCGGGCGGGGCGGCCGCCGCGGTGGCCTCCGGCATCGTGCCCGCGGCCCACGCCAGCGACGGCGGCGGCTCGATCCGCACGCCGGCCTCCTGCTGCGGCCTCTTCGGCCTGAAGCCGTCGCGGGGCCGCGTCTCCCTGGCGCCGGCCGGGGAGGGCTGGGGCGGACTTTCGGTGCAGCACGCGCTCACCCGTTCGGTGCGCGACAGCGCGCTGCTGCTGGACATCGCCTGCCAACCGCAGCCGGGCGATCCCTACTGGCTCGACCCGCCCCGGACGCCGTTCGTCCAGGAGGTCGGCCGCGACCCCGGCAAGCTCAGGATCGGCTTCACCACCGACGCCCTGGTCTGGGGCGAACTGATGCCGCAGAACGTCAAGGCCGTGCGCGACGCCGCGCGGCTCTGCGAAGGCCTGGGTCACCACGTCGAGGAGGCGAGGCCCGACGTCGAGTTCCAGCAGATGGCGCTGCACGCCAACACCGCCGTCTCGTCCGCCGTCGCGGCCATGCTGGAGGCCGAGGCCGCCCGGCGCGGGGCGCCCATCCGGCCCGACGAGGTCGAGACCCTGACCTGGCAGGTCTATCAGTCGGGGCTGGCCTTCACCGGCGTGCAGGTCGCCCAGGCCATCCAGCACCTGCATGCGCTCGGCCGCCAGCTCGCGGCGTTCTTCGAGCGCTACGACATCCTGCTCCTGGCCACCAACGCCAAGCCGCCCGTGCCGAAGGGCAGCATCGACACCAACGCCGCCGACCTCAGCGGCTACGCCGAGGCGCTCTACACCTTCATCCCCAACACCCAGCCGTTCAACGTGGGCGGCCAGCCCGCCATGAGCGTGCCGCTGGCCTGGACCGACGATGGCCTCCCGGTCGGCGTGCAGTTCGTGGCCCGCGGCGGCGGGGAGGCGACCCTGTTCCGGCTGGCGGGCCAGCTCGAGACCGCCCAGCCCTGGTTCGACCGGCTCCCGCCCGGCTGACCGCGTGCCCTTCGCTTCGGAGCTGATGCGCCAGGCCGCGTTCGTGGGCGGCGCCTGGACCACCTCGGACGCTGTCATCGAGGTGCGCAACCCCGCCACCGGCGAGGTCCTGGGAACCGTCCCCGACCTGGGCCGCGAGGCCGCGCTGGAGGCGGTCGCCGCGGCCGAGACGGCCTTCCCGGCCTGGGCGGCGCGCACCGCCCGCGAGCGCTCCCGCATCCTGCGCCGGTGGGGCGAGCTGATGCTGAGCCGCGCGGACGACCTCGCCCGCCTGCTCACCGCCGAGATGGGCAAGCCGCTGGCCGAGGCCCGGGGCGAGATCGCCTACGCCGCGGCCTTTTTCGAATGGTTCGCCGAGGAGGGCGTCCGCGCCTACGGCGAGATCATCCCGCCGCACCGCGCGGACATGCGCCTGCTGGTGGCGCGCCAGCCGGTGGGGATCGTGGGCGCCGTCACGCCCTGGAACTTCCCGGCGGCCATGGTGACCCGCAAGGTCGCCCCGGCGTTGGCGGCCGGCTGCCCGGTGGTGCTGAAGCCGTCCGAACTGACGCCGTTCTCGGCCCTGGCCATCGCCGCCCTGGGCGAGGCGGCGGGGCTGCCGGCCGGCCTCTTCAGCGTGGTCACCGGCCGACCCGAGGCCATCGGCGAGGTGCTGACGGGCGATCCCCGCATCGCCAAGTTCACCTTCACGGGCTCCACTCCGGTGGGCAAGCTGCTGGCCGCCCGCTGCATGGCGACGGTGAAGCGGGTGTCTCTGGAGCTCGGCGGCAACGCGCCCTTCCTGGTGTTCGACGACGCGGACCTGGACGCGGCCGTGGACGGCGCGCTCGCGGCCAAGTTCCGCAACACCGGCCAGACCTGCGTGTGCGCCAACCGCTTCCTCGTCCAGGCGGGGATCTACGACGCCTTCGCCGCGCGCCTGGCCGAGCGGGTCGGGGCGCTGGTGACCGGAGACGGCTTGAAGGGACCCACGGACCAGGGACCGCTGATCGACGACCGGGCCGTGGCCAAGGCCGAACGCCACGTGGCCGACGCCCGGGCGCTGGGCGCGCGCGTGCTGACCGGCGGGACGCGCGGCGACGGTTCGGGCGCGTTCTTCGCCTCCACCGTGCTGGCCGACGTGCCGCCCGAGGCCCTGCTGAACCGCGAGGAGACCTTCGGACCCGTGGCCGGCCTCATCCGCTTCGACACCGAGGCCGAGGCGGTCCGCCTCGCCAACGACACCCGCGCGGGCCTGGCCGCCTATGTCTACAGCCGCGACCTCTCGCGGACCTGGCGGGTCGGCGAGGCGCTGCAGTACGGCATGGTCGGGATCAACACCGGCCTCGTCTCGACCGAGGTCGCGCCGTTCGGCGGGGTCAAGGAATCCGGCCTGGGCCGCGAGGGCTCGCGGCACGGCCTGGACGAGTTCCTGGACCTGAAGCTGATGGCGGTGGGCGTGGCGCCCGCCTGATCAGGCCCGTTCGTACAGCGTCACCACGCAGGCGCCGCCGAGGCCCAGGTTGTGCTGCAGGGCCAAGCCCGCGCCCTCCACCTGGCGGGGACCGGCCGTCCCACGGAGCTGATGGACCAGCTCGTAGCATTGGGCGAGGCCGGTCGCGCCCAGCGGATGGCCCTTGGAGAGCAGGCCGCCCGACGGGTTCACCACGTGCCGGCCGCCATAGGTGTTCTGGCCGTCCAGGATCATGCGCTCGGCGCCGCCCTCGGGCGCGAGGCCCAGGGCCTCGTACGAGAGAATCTCGTTGGCCGTGAAGCAGTCGTGCAGCTCGACGACCGGCAGGTCAGCGGGATCGACGCCCGAGGCGTCGTAGACCGCCTGCGCGGCCTTCCGGGCCATGGTGGAGCCGACCGCCTCGGTCATGTCGCCGCTGAAGGCGGCCTCGGTGTCGGTGGTCATGGCCTGGGCGCGGATCGCGACGTCGGCCGTCAGGCCCCGGCGGGCGGCGAAATCCTTCGAGACCACGACGGCCGCCGCCGCGCCGCAGGTGGGCGGGCAGCACTGCAGGCGGGTCAGCGGTCCGTACATGGCCGGGCTCGCCAGCACCTCCTCGACGGTCAGCAGGTCGCGGAACACCGCCTTCTCGTTGCGGGCGGCGTGGGCGCGGGCCTTCACGGTGACCCGGGCGAAGGTGGAGTCCTGGGTCCCGTAGCGGGCGGCGTAGTCGCGTCCGGCGCCGCCGAACAGCCGGAGCGCCATGGGCGCCTCGCTCGGGCCGTGCCGGGCCTCGGAGACCTGCAGGAAGGGATCGAGCGGGCTCGGGCGGTCGGTCCAGCCCTCGGTCAGGGCGCCGGCCGGCATCTGTTCGAAACCGAGAGCCAGCACGCAGTCGGCCGCGCCGCTCTCCACCGCCTGCCGCGCCAGGAAGAGGGCCGTGGAGCCGGTGGAGCAGTTGTTGTTGACGTTGATGACCGGGACCCCGGTCAGGCCCAGGCCGTAGGCCGCCCGCTGGCCGCTGGTGGAGTCGCCGTAGACGTAGCCGGCGTAAACCTGCTGGACGTCCGCATAGGACAGTCCCGCGTCGGCGAGCGCCGCCCGGCCGGCCTCCAGCGCCATCTCGGTATAGGGCGCGGAACGCTTGGGCGTCGTGAACGCCGTCATCCCCACACCCGCGATTCGCGCCGCGTTCCGTTGCATGGCTTTCCCCTCCGCGACCGGCAGCCTTCAAGGACCGACACCCGAGCGCGGCGAACCCGCCACCGCCCCAGGTGGAAATTCCGCCACCATACCGGGTTTTTCACATTTCCGTGTTCCGTGAACGATGGGTTTTCGGTGGTCAAGCCGGCGGAATTGGTCCGTTATTCCCTCGCTCAGGCGGCCCGATCAGAGAGGCTGCCGAGGGGAGGAAACCGAATGTCCAAGACCCGCTATCTCTGCGGCGGCTCGCTGCTGGCCGCGACCCTGTCTCTCGGCGCGTTCCAGCCGGCGGCGGCCCAGACGGCTTCACAGCCCGAGGCGCGGACCATCGACGAGGTGGTCGTCACCGCCCAGATGCGCGAACAGAGCCTGCAGGACGTGCCGATCGTGGTCACGTCCGTGAACGCCCAGCAACTGCGCGACGCGGGTATCCGCGACATCAAGGACCTGACCATCGCCGCGCCCGGCCTGACGGTCACGTCCACCAGCAGCGCGGCGATCACCACCGCCCGCATCCGGGGCATCGGCACCGTGGGCGACAACCCCGGCCTGGAGTCCTCGGTGGGCGTGGTCATCGACGGGGTCTACCGCCCGCGCAACGGCGTGGCCTTCAGCGACCTGGGCGAGCCCGAGCGGATCGAGGTGCTGAAGGGCCCGCAAGGCACCCTGTTCGGCAAGAACACCACCGCCGGCGTCATCAACATCATCACCAAACGGCCCGAGATGGCGTTCGCCGCCGACTCCGAGGTGACGGTCAGCAACTACGACGGCTTCGGCGCGTCGCTGGGCGTCACCGGACCGATCGTCGCCGACCAGGTGGCCGCCCGCCTCTACGTCGCCGCCCGCGAGCGGGACGGCGTCTACAAGAGCGCCGGGCCGGACAACAACGACCAGGACTTCTACACCGGCCGGCTGCAGGTGCTGTTCGAGCCCTCGGCGACCCTGCAGGTGAACGTGGCGGCGGACTACACGCGCCGGGACGAGAGCTGCTGCGGGGCGGTGCAGATCTTCAACGGCGCCACGGCGGCGATCATCAACGCGCTCGCCCCCGGAGGCCTCGCCAACCCGACGGACATCGACGCCTTCCGCGACTACAGCGACCGCAGCTTCAAGAAGGAGATCACCGACAAGGGGATCTCGGCCCAGGTCGACTGGGAGACCCCCTGGCTGGGCGGGGCGCGGCTGACCTCGATCACGGCCTACCGCAAATGGCGCCAGCAAGGCGGCACGGACGTCGACTGGACCTCGGCCGACGTCCTCTACACCGCGGGCCTGGAGAGCTCGGACCCGGCCTACACCCAGTTCAAGACCTTCACCCAGGAGGTGCGGCTGGCCGGCGACACCGAGCGGCTGAACTGGCTGGTCGGCGCCTTCTATTCGAAGGAGGACCTCGACCTCCACGTCCGGACCGTCACCTACGGGACCCAGTTCGAGCCCTATCTGAGCGCGCTGCTCAGCGGCCAGCTTCCGCTGTTCACGGGGCGGCCCGCCAACGGCTCCACCTTCGTGGCGGGCAACGGCCAGAACGACCTCTACCAGCAGGAGGAGCAGGGCTTCGCGCTCTTCACCAACAACAGCTTCAAGGTCACCGAGGCCCTCGAGCTGACGGTCGGGGCCCGCTACACCTGGGAGGAGAAGGACCTCGACACCTTCTGGAGCAACACCGACGGCGGCGTGGGTTGCGCCACCGCGCTGGCCCGGGCGGCGGCGATCGGCGGCCCGGTGCCGGCCAGCGGCGCCCTGATCAGGGCGGGCGGCCTGCTGGGCAGCGGACCCTATGCGCTCATCTGCGCCACCTCGGGCAATCCGCGCTTCGGCCAGATCGGCCGCAACGCCCAGTCGCTCGACGAGGAGAAGTTCACCGGGACGGTGAAGGCCGCCTACCGGTTCAACGATCAGGTGCTGGCCTACGCCTCCTACGCCCGCGGCTACAAGGCGGGCGGCTTCAACCTCGACCGCATCGCCACTACCGTGCAGACGGTGGCCGGCCAGGCCACGGCGCCGGTGCTCGACACCAGCTTCGCCCCTGAGATGGTCGATTCCTACGAGATCGGCTTCAAGAACACCCTGCTGAACCGCTCGCTGCTGCTGAACGCCACGGGCTTCTGGCAGGACTACAGCGACTTCCAGCTCAACGCCTTCAACGGCCTGGTCTTCACCGTCACCTCGGTGCCCAAGGTCGTGTCCAAGGGCGTGGACATGGACTTCCTGTGGTTCACGCCGGTCCAGGGCCTGACGCTCAACGGCGGGGTGACCTACGCGCAGACCTACTATCCGAACAGCACGCCCGTGGCCCTGGGCGGCAACGTGCCCGGCTCGCGGCTGTCGCTGGCGCCGCTGTGGTCGGGCTCGGTGGGCGTCACCTACGAGCGCGACCTGACCGACGACCTCACCGGGCGGTTCGCGGTGAACGCCAAGAGCGTCTCGTCCTACAACACCGGTTCGGACCTCAATCCGATCAAGAACCAGCCGGGCTACACGGTGGTGAACGCCCGGGTCAGCATCGGGTCCAAGGACGACCGCTGGACACTGGAGGCCTGGGGCCAGAACATCTTCGACGAGGTCTATTATCAGGTGGCCTTCGACGCCCCGTTCCAGCCGGGTTCGTTCAACGCCTTCCTGGGCCAGCCCAGGACCTACGGCCTGACGCTCCGGTACGCCTACTAGGCTGAAGGGGACGCCGCCGGGACCGTGCCGGCGGCGTCCCTCTCTCCCTAGGGCCGGGCGCGCTTGGGCAGGGCCTTGACCTCGGCCTCGGTCAGCTTGCGCACCTTGCTCACCTGGCACCGCTGCGGGCCGATCGGCGAGGGGGCGATGATCTCGGCGTCCAGGCCCGAGCAGATGGTCGAGCCGCCGCGCGAGACGATGCCGATCCGCTGGCTCCAGTCCACGTCGTGGCAGCGCCCGAACATCTCCAGCTCGTAGATGTCCTTCACGCCGACCCGGACATAGACATGGCGGTCGTCGTCCGAGGCGAAGCTGTTCACCTGGCTCGACCAGAAGCACTGACGGGCGGGCTTGGCGGCGGGTTCGACGGGCGACTTCGCCGCCGCCTGGGGCGCAGCTCCGCCTAGCGCCAGCAGGCCCGCGGCTGCGGCGAGGGTGGCGATCTTCCAGCTCATTCTCGGATCCTCAAAGACAAGGACGTCCCCCGAGCGTCCCGAATATAGGGCGCGCGGCGAAGCTTAGGAACTTGCGCGGCGCGCGAAACGATCCGGCGCCACCAGCGCCTGCGAGGCCGCCGGCAGGGGCGAGGGCGCGCCCGTGGCCTGGGCCGCCACATGCTCGGCCAGCAGCGGCGCCATCGACAGTCCGCGTGAGCCGAATCCGGTCAGGGCGAAGAGGCCGGGTTCGACCTCGCCGGCGATCGGCAGGCGGTCGGGGGTGGTGGCGCGCACGGCGGCGCGGCCTTCGAGGCGGGCGCCCTTCAGCCGCTCGGCCAGGGTGGGCAGGGCGCGGGCCAGGGTCTCCAGGTTGCGGGCATGGTCGCCGGGCCGCAGGCCCGCGTCCGCGTCGTCGCGGTCATGGGTCGCGCCGAACAGCACGCCGCCCCGCATCGGCAGGACGTAGCCGCCCCAGGCCGCGGCGGCGTCGAACGCGGCCTCGGTCGCCCAGCTCGCCTGGCCCCGCACCGGCCTGAGCGGCAGGTCGGGCAGTAGACCCGCCGACCCTTGGGCCGCCGCCAGGATCACGGCGTCGGCCCGCAGGATCTCCTCGCCGGCCTCGTCCAGCAGGGCCCATTCGCCGTCGCGCCGCGCGAGGCTGGCGACGCAGGTCCGGCGCACCTCGCCGGTCCAGGCCGCCAGGATGGGCGCCGGCTCCAGCACCAAGGCGGTCCGCTGGTCCAGGGCGGCGGGCGTGGGCTCGCCCAGGCGCGCGGCGGCCGCCCGCGGCGACAGCATTTCCAGAGCGCCCGGCTCGAAGAGGTCCGAGGCGGCGATGCGGGCGAAGCGGCCCTCGTCCCGCTCCGAACTCGCGAGCTGCAGGACGCCGCGGGCGACGATGGCCTCGGAGTGTTCCTCGTAGAGGCGCACGGCGCGGGCGAAGGCCTGGGCGAAGAGGCGGGCGGGCGGTCCCAGGCCCGCGTCCAGGCGGGGGGTGACGAGGCCGGCCGGGTTGCCCGAGCCGCCGGCGCCCGGGCCCTCGGCGTCCACCACCACGGCCTCGCCGCCCAAGGCCCGGACCGCGCGGGCCGCCGCCGCGCCGGCGACCCCGGCGCCCACGACGGCCACCCGGCGGGCCGGCGAATCGGCGGCCTTTCCCGGCAGGTGGGCCTCCAGGCGCTCGCGCTTGCGGCCGAAGCCGGGGCGCTTCTCGACGGCGAAGCCGGCGGCGGCGAGCCCACGACGGACCTGGCCGGCCACGGTGAAGGTGGCGGCCCGCGCCCCGGGCGCCGCGCGGGCGCCGACGAGGGCCAGAATCTCGTCGGTCCACATCTGGGGGTTCAGGGCGGGCGAGAAGCCGTCGAGGAACCAGGCGTCGGCGCGGCCGGTCCAGCCGGCGAGCGCCTCGGCCACGTCCATGACCGCCAGGTCTATGACGGCGGCGAACTCGGGAAGCTCGATCCGGTGGACGCCCCGCGCGCGGCCCGGCCAGCGCCGGACCAGCGCTTCGGCGATTCCCGCGACCTCGGGCCAGCGGGAAAGGGCCCTGGCGGCTTCATCCGCCGTGATGGGATGGGCCTCGATGGTGAAGACGTGCAGGTGAGCGCCCGGCGGGCGCGTGCGGCGCCACAGGTTGAGGAGGGCGACGATGTTCAGGCCGGTGCCGAATCCCAGCTCGCCCACGACGAACCGCCGGCGTCCGGCCCAGGCTCCGGGCAGGCCGCAGCCATCGAGGAAGACCGCGCGGGTCTCGGCAAGCCCGTCCTCGGCCGAGAAGTAGACGTCGCCGAACAGGCGCGAGCGGGGCTGGCCGTCGTCGGTCCAGGTCAGCGGGCTGCCGGTCTCGGGAGTCGTCATCGGCGTCGGGCAAAAGAAAAGGGCCGCCCCAAGGGGCGGCCCTCCGCTTTACGCGAAATCGCGTGGAGAAGCTTAGTGCTTCTCGGCCGGGGCGGCGGCCGGAGCGGCCGGAGCAGCGGCGGCGTCGGCGGCCGGGGCGGCCGGAGCAGCAGCGCCTTCGGCGGCGGCGGCGGCGTCGGTCGCAGCAGCGTCGGTCGCGGCGGCGGCGTCGGCGGCCGGGGCGGCCGGAGCTTCAGCAGCGGCTTCCGGAGCGGCTTCGGTCTTTTCTTCCGGCTTCGAGCAGGCGGCGACGCTCATGGCGGCGACGGCGGCGCCGGCGACGAGCAGCTTGCGGAGCATTTCGTTGGTCATGTCCCTAGTCCTCTTTGGAGTGTCACACCGGCAGGGACTGCCAAGGCAGCCCGCGGCGCAGCCGAGGAATACGCCCGCCCGGCCACGCTCGGCAAGGCGAAAAATCACGGACTCGTGATCCGTTTCTTCACTTTTGAGGGGACCGATCCCGCCAGGGATCGCCGAAAGGGATCAGGCCTCGGCGGGGATGTTCTGGAGCGCCTCTTCCAGCTCGAGGAAGCTGGGCTGGGCGCCGGACGGCACGTTGCCGCGGCCGATCTCGACCGAGATCTGGGCGGCGTTGCCGTGCAGGTGCGCCACCAGGACGGACTGGATGATCCGGTAGAAGGCGCCTTCCTCGTCGACGATCTCCTTCAGGCGCGTGGCCATGGGACCGACCAGGCCATAGGCGAGGAACACGCCCAGGAAGGTGCCGACAAGGGCCGAGCCGATCATCTCGCCCAGCACCTCCGGCGGCTCGGTGATCGAGCCCATCGTCTTGATGACCCCCAGCACGGCGGCCACGATGCCGAGCGCGGGCAGGGCGTCGGCCAGGCTCTGCAGGGCGTGGCTGGGCGCCAGCGCCTCGTGATGGTGCTTCTCGAGCTGCTTCTCCATCGCGTCCTCGACCTGGTGGGGGTCCTCCAGGTTCATGGTCATCATCCGCAGCGTGTCGCAGATGAAGTCGGTGGCGAAGTGATCCTTCATGATCTTCGGGAAGCGATTGAAGATCGTGCTCTCGTGCGGGTTCTCGATGTGGCTTTCCAGGGCGATGACGCCCTTGGACTTCATCGTCTTGGTCAGCAGGAAGAGCAGGCTGAGCAGGTCGCGGTAGTCGGCGGCCTTCCACTTGGGGCCCGCGAACACCTTGGCGAGGCCCCCGCCGGTGCCCTTGATGACCGGCATGGAGTTGGCGATCAGGAAGCTGGCCACGCCCGCGCCGCCGATGGCCATCATCTCGTGGGGCAGGGCGTGCAGGATGACGCCCATGTTCCCGCCCGAGATGATGAAGCTGCCGAACACGAGGCCGAACAGCAGCACGATACCGACGATCTGAAACATGGAGCCCCCCGAAGGTGCCGGGGAGCATGGCCGTTAATGTTTAATGGGCCGTGAGCGGCTTTCGGGTTTGCGCTGTCGCGGCGGCACGGCTTAAGCGAAGACCGTCATGCCCAGCATCGCGCCCGCAGAGGGGGGCCTGTCCCGGCGTCCCTTCGTCATCATCTTCTGCGTCTCGCTGGCGACGGCGCTGGGCAACACCGGCCTGATCTCGGTCCTGCCCGCCATCGGCCGCTCGATCGGCATCCCCGATCCCATGGTGGCGGCGATCTTCTCGCTGTCGGCGGTGCTCTGGGCGGTCTCCTCGCCCTGGTGGGCCCGCGCCTCGGACCGCTACGGCCGCAAGCCGCTGATGATGGTCGGCCTCTCCGGCTTCATGGTCTCGATGATCATGTGCGGCCTGGTGGTCAGCGCGGGCCTGCGCCACATGGCCGCCCCGCTGGTGATCTTCGGCATGTTCCTGCTGGCCAGGGCGCTGTTCGGCCTGTTCGGCGCGGCGTCCAACCCGGCGACCCAGGCCTATGTGGCCGAGCGGACCCCGCCCGAGAACCGCACCCAGGCCATGGCCAGCCTGGCCGGCGCCTTCGGCCTGGGCACCGTCATCGGGCCTTTCCTTGCGCCGCTGTTCATCTATCCCGTGCTTGGACTGGCCGGGCCGCTCTTCACCTTCGCCGTGATCGCGGCGGCCATGCTGTTCGTCGTCTGGCGCTACCTGCCCGAGACGCCCGTGCCGGCGGAGGCGCGGCGGCCGCGCAAACCGGTCGTCGCCGGCGCGCCGAGGGAGCGGCCCATGTGGCGCGATCCCCGGATCACGCCCTTCCTGCTCTACGGCTTCATCGTCGCCAGCTGCCAGACGGCCCAGGCCCAGACCCTGGGCTTCCTGATCATCGACAAGCTCGGCATGTCGCCGGCCCAGGCCCAGTACTTCATCGCCATCGCCATGATGTTCGGCGCGGTGGCGGGCCTCCTCGCCCAATGGGGCATCATCCGCATGTTCGAGATGACGCCGCGCCAGCTCCTGCGCTGGGGCGTGGCGGTGGCGGCGCTGGGCAACCTGATCGTGGCGCTGGCGCCCGACTACTATGTCGTCGTGGCGGGCTATGCGATCTCCAGCCTGGGCTTCGGCTTCGCCCGTCCGGGGTTCACCGCGGGCTCCTCGATCGCCGTGGGCATGGACGAACAGGCCCGGGTGGCCGGCGCCATCGCGGCGGTGAACGGCATCAACGTGGTCCTCGCGCCGCTGTTCGTCTGGCTCTACGAGCACTTCGGGCCCGCGCCCTTCCTGCTGAACGCCAGCCTGATGGCGGGGCTGCTCGTCTACGCCTTCCGCAACACCCAGCTCCGCAACGCCGACCCCGAGCCCGCCACCCGCGAGGCCGCGACGGCGGCCACGCTGGAGAAGAGCGACGAAGGCGGCGGGCCTTAAGGTTTAACTCGCCCCCGCCTCCGCCTTCAGGCGCTGGACCATGTCGGGCGAGAGGTAGCCGTCGGCGGTGAGGCCGCGGGCCTTCTGCCAGGCGCGCAGCGCGGTCCGCGTGTTCATGCCCACCACCCCGTCCGGCGCGCCCGGATCGAAGCCCAGGGTCGCCAGCGCTCGCTGGGCGGTCATGCGGTCGACCAGGGACAGGGGCTGTTCCTGCGGCCAGGGCCGCGTCAGGCCGCCGGCGCCCGAGAAGCTGTCGGCCAGCAGGCCCACGCCCAGGGCGTAGGCCAGGCTGTTGTTGTACTTGCGGATGGCGAAGTGGTTCGGGAACAGCAGGAAGAGCGGCCCGGTCGCGCCGGCCGGCGCCGAGAGCTGGGCCTGGGCCGACCGGTCCGCCTCGGTCCATGGCAGGCCGTCGGCGCGCACGACGCCCATCTGCGCCCACTCGTCGGGCGTCAGCTTCGGCCCCTCGGTGAGGCTGAAGTCGAAGCCGGCGGGGACGACGACCTCCCGCGCCCAGCTCTGGCCGCGCACCCAGCCGCCCTTGGCCAGCAGGTTGGCCGCCGAGGCCAGCGCGTCGGCGGGATTGCGCCAGATGTCGCGGCGGCCGTCGCCGTCGTGGTCGACGGCGGTGGAGAGGAAGGTCGAGGGGATGAACTGGGTCTGGCCCATGGCCCCGGCCCACGAGCCGCGAAGCTGCGAGCGTGGATGCTCGCCCGACTGGATGATCTTGAGCGCGGCGATCAGTTCGCCCTCGGCCCAGTCGCGGCGGCGCCCTTGCGCGGCCAGCGTCGCCAGCGAGCGGATCACGTCGTAGTCGCCCTGGATGGCGCCGAAGCCGCTCTCCAGCGCCCAGACGCCCATCAGGATCTCGCGCGGCACGCCGTAGCGGGCCTCGATGGCGTCGAACTCGGCCAGGTCGCGACGGCTCGCGGCCAGGCCCGCGCGGTCGGCGGTCACCACACCCTTGAGGTAGGCGCTGACGGGCTTCGAGAATTCGGGCTGGCGGCTGTCCAGCGCGGCGATCTTCGGGTCGGGCGTCAGGCCCGCCATCTCGCGCTCCAGCACGTCGGGGCGGACGCCGGCGGCCAGCGCCCGACCCTGGAACTCGGCGGCCCAGGCGTCGAAGATCATGTCGCCCGAAGCCGTGGGCGGCTTCACCGAGACGACCGGCGGGGCCGGCGCGGTGGCCGCGGGCGGGGGGACGTGGGTGACGGGCGGCGCGGGCCTGGGCGGGCTGGCGCATCCGGCCAGGATGTAGAGAGCAAGGAGGTAGCGACGGCGCATCATGGGATATCTAGTCCGCGTCGTGGTCGGCCCCAATCACAACGCCGTCAGGTTGACGAAAGGCGCCTGTCCCCGTATATGCGCCCGCTCTTGTTGAAACCCCGGCCGCTCTCCGGCCCGCAGATGTTACGGTCATGAAGGTCAGAAGCTCGCTCAAGTCGCTCAAGACGCGTCACCGCGACTGCAAGCTCGTGCGCCGCAAGGGCCGGGTTTACATCATCAACAAGACCGACCCGCGCTTTAAGGCCAAGCAGGGCTAAGAGCCCGCCCGCGCGATGCCGAAGGCTCTCCTCTGGGACTTCGGCAACGTCATCGTGCGCTGGGACCCGCGCACGCTCTACGCCAAGATCTTCCCCGATCCGGTCGAACGCGACCGGTTCCTGGCCGAGGTGTGCACCATGGCGTGGCACCTCGAGACCGACCGCGGCCTCTCGTTCGCCGAGAACTGCGCCCGGCTGGCGGCCGACCATCCCCATCACCACGACGCGATCCACGCCTGGCGTGAGCGCTGGGACGAGATGTTCTCGGGACCCATCGCCGAGACCGAGGCCGTCATCGAGGACCTGCACGTCCGCGGCGTGCCCCAGTACGGCCTCTCCAACATCTCCCACGAGACCCTCGACTCGACGCTCGCCATGAGCCCGGCGTTCGGCCGCCTGGCCGGCGTGGTCGCCTCGGGCCTGGAAGGTGTGATCAAGCCGCAGCCCGAGATCTTCCATCTGGTCTGCGAGCGCTTCGGCATGGCGCCGGGCGACTTCCTGTTTGTGGACGACAGCGCGAAGAACATCGAGGCCGCGCGGGCCCTGGGCTTCGACGTCCACCACTTCACCGATCCAGCGGCGCTCAGGCCGGCCCTGGAGGCGCGGGGGCTGCTCTAGTTGCTACCCTACCTCCCCCATCGCGGCAGCGATGGCGGGAGGGGGACCGCCGGCCGCAGAGCCGGCGGTGGAGGGGGCAGGCGGTGCGCGAAGGGATGCGGCCTTCCCAAGGACGGCGTCCACCACACCTGTCAGATCGCGATAGATCCATGAGGCTGGAATCCGCAGCACCACGATGCCGTTGTGCTCGAGCCATCGGTCGCGTGCTGCGTCCTTGACGCGCTTCTCGTCACTCCAATGCACGGCTCCGTCGACCTCCACGGCCAGCCGAGCTGACGGGCAGTAGAAGTCCACGATGATGCTTCCGATGGGATGCTGACGCCGGAACGTGGGCCGGCCTTCGGAACGACGGCGAAGTCGGCTCCACAGCATGACTTCTGGCTCGCTCATGCTCTTCCTGAGTTCGCGGGCGCGGGTGCGGATCAGGCTGCGTGTTCTCATCGGCATCCTCACCGTGGAGGAAACAAAAGAAGAACAAAAATATGACGGATGGTCAAGGCGTCGGCGGTCTGCCCCCTCCACCATCCGCTCTTCGGCGGATGGTCCCCCTCCCGCCGATGCTGCCGCATCGGGGGAGGTAGGTCACCCGCCGTTGCGGACCAGCTCGAAGAACTCGGTCCGCGTGCGCGGGTCGTCGCGGACCTCGCCCAGAAGGTGGCTGGTGGTGAGCCGGGAGCCCGGCGTGTTCACGCCCCGCATGGTCATGCACGAGTGCTCGGAGACGATCACCACGCCCACGCCCTTGGGCTGGAGGATGTCCTGGATCGCCTCCGCGATCTCGGCGGTGAGCTTCTCCTGGATCTGCAGGCGCCGGGCGAAGCCGTGCACCACGCGGGCCAGCTTGGAGATGCCGACCACCCGGTTCGACGGCAGGTAGCCCACGTGCGCCTTGCCAAGGAACGGCAGCATGTGGTGCTCGCAGAAGCTGACCACCCGGATGTCCTTCAGGATGACCAGCTCGTCGTAGCCGCCCACCTCGTCGAAGGTGCGCTGGAGGTAGTCGCGGGGATCGCTCTCGTAGCCCGAGAACAGTTCCTTGTAGGACTTCACCACCCGCCGGGGCGTGTCGAGCAGGCCCTCGCGGTCGGGATCGTCCCCGGCCCATTCGATCAGGGTCCGGACCGCCGCCAGGGCCTCGGCCTCGGTCGGGCGTCGCTTCTCGTCGGCCATCTGGACCCTCCGCGTCGGTGCGTCTCAACGATCAGGTTCTAGTCGAGGTTCATGGTCCGATGACAGCCCCGTCGCGGCCCGCTAAGACGCACGGCTTCACGATCATCCCCGAACCCGGTAGAGCTTTTCCCATGGCCGACGACGCTTCCGCCCACTCCGACGTGCTGAACGCCACCGCCCAGGGGCAGCTCAAGAGCATCATCGAGCGCATCGAGCGGCTCGAGCAGGAAAAGTCCGAGATCGCCGAGCAGATCAAGGAAGTGAAGGCCGAGGCCAAGGGCAACGGCTTCGACGTCAAGATCATCAACAAGGTGATCCGCATCCGCAAGCAGGACCGCGCCAAGCGGCAGGAGGAAGAGGCCATCCTCGACCTCTATCTCTCGGCGATCGGAGAGATTTGAAGCGCAAGCCGCCCGTCTCGCCCTTCGAGGCCCGCAAGGCGGCCGCCAAGCGCGCGGCCCTGAACGCCCTGAGACGCGCCCGCCGCGCCGCCGACAAGGCGGGGGTGAAGCTCTCCGACTGGGAGGGCGAGTTCCTGGGCAGCGTCGCCGACCGCGTGAAGACCTACGGCCGCGCCTTCGGCGACCCCGAGAAGGGCGCGCCGGGCGAGGCGCTCTCGGTCATGCAGACCGTCAAGCTCAAGGAGATCGCCGCCAAGGCCGCGAAGGGCCCCGACGGCGAGAAGAAGGACCTGAAACGGAAGCCGTTCAGGCGCTCCTCTCCCCCGGCGAAGCCGAGAGGGAGAGGGTAGGGAGAGGGACGGCTCCGCCGAACGATCCGGCGCCGGCGAAAGGGCGATAGGCCTGCGCTGGCCCTCTCCTTTGTCCTCTCCCTCTCGCTTCGCGGGGGAGAGGAGAAGGCGTTACGCCGCCGCCTCTTCGGCCTCGCCGCCCTTCACCAGCCCTTCCAGGCCGTTCTCGCGGACCTTGCGGTAGAGCGTGGAGCGGCCGATCCCCAGCCTGCGGGCGACCTCGCTCATGTGACCGGAATAGACCTCGATGGCGTGCTGGATGAGGTCGCGCTCGATCTCCTCCAGCGGCCGGATGTGGCCCTTGTGGTCGAGGATGCGGACCGGGCTCTCCGGCATGGGCAGGGCGGCGGCCAGCTCGGCGGCCGACGGCACCGGCATGGGCGTGCTCAGCGCCTCGGGCGGCGGGGCGGCGACGCCCGAGATGGCCGGGAAGTCGTGCGGCTGAAGGTAGGGCGCGTCGGCCAGGACGATGGCGCGGTAGACCGCGTTCTCCAGCTGGCGGACGTTGCCGGGCCAGTCGAAGGCGGTCAGGCAGGCCAGGGTCTCGGGCGCGGCGCCCACCACGGCCTTGCCCTCCTCGACGTTGAAGCGCCGGATGAAGGCGTCGACCAGGGCGGGGATGTCCTCCTTGCGCTCGCGCAGCGCCGGGGCCTCGATCGGGAAGACGTTCAGCCGATAGTACAGGTCCTCGCGGAAGCGGCCCTCGGCCACGGCGGTCGAGAGGTCGCGATTGGTCGCCGAGACGATGCGCACGTCCACCTTGATCGAGCGCTTGGAGCCGATCGGGTCGATCTCGCTCTCCTGCAGGGCGCGCAGCAGCTTGACCTGCATGTCGAGGGGAAGCTCGCCCACCTCGTCCAGGAACAGGGTGCCGCCGTTGGCCTCCTGGAACTTGCCGAGGTGCTTGTCGGTGGCGCCCGTGAAACTGCCCTTCTCGTGGCCGAACAGGATCGATTCCACGAGGTTCTCGGGGATGGCGCCGCAGTTGACCGCCACGAATGGCTTGCCGGCGCGGTCGGACGAGCCGTGGACGGCGCGCGCGATCACCTCCTTGCCGACGCCGCTCTCGCCGGTGATCAGGATGGGGATGCCCGACTTTGCCGCCCGTTCGCCCAGGCGCTTGACCATGACCATGGCCGGCGAGGCGCCGATCAGGTCGTCGAAGGTGGTGCGGCCGCTCGTGTGCTTCTTGAGCCGGTCCACCTCGCCCTTCAGGGCGCCCATGGAGAGCGCGTTGCGGATCGAGACGATGATCCGCTCGGGCGCCGCCGGCTTGACGAAGAAGTCCATGGCGCCGGCCTGCATGGCCTGCACGACGGTGTCGATGCCGCCGGTGGCGGTGACCACGATGACGGGCTGGTTGAAGCCGCGCGCGCGCATCTCGACCAGGGTGTCCTGACCCGAGATCCCCGGCATCACGAGGTCGAGCAGCACCACGTCGACGGCGGCGCCGGCCGACAGGCGCTTGATCGCCTCGTCGCCGGATTCGGCGTGCACGACGGCGAAGCCCTCGCGCTCCAGGACCGCCTGGCTCAGCCTGCGTTGCGTCGGGTCGTCGTCGACGACCAGGACCGTCTTGGCCATGTGAATACACCCACCGATATCGGGCGCCCGCCCGCTCGACGGAGCCTCTTGCTTGTCCCCCTTTGATACAGGGACCGGGTAAAGGCGGGGTTTCGGAGACCTGAGTCGGAGGTTAACGCCGGCGGGTGTCGGCCAGGCCTACTCCGCCGGGACGGCGAGGGCCTCGCCGGCGGGCTCGCGGATCGTGAACAGCGGCAGGAAGACCTGCACCAGCGGGCCGATGGCCAGCGCATAGGCCACGGTGCCGAGGCCCACCGTGCCGCCCAGCAGCCAGCCCGAGGCCAGAACGATCAGCTCGATGGCGGTGCGCACCCGGCGGATGGGCCAGCCGGTGCGCCGGACGACGCCGGTCATCAGGCCGTCGCGCGGGCCGGGGCCGAGCCCGGCGCCGATGTAGAGGCCGCCCGCGATCCCGTTCAGGACGATGCTGGCCGCCAGCATGACGCCCCGGAGCGGCAGGCCCTGGAAGTCGGGCAGGAGGGCGAGGCTGGCGTCCGCCGCCAGGCCGATGACCACGACGTTGGCCACCGTGCCGATCCCCGGCCGCTGGCGCAGCGGGATCCACAGCAGCAGCACCGCCGCGCCGACGGCGCAGACGATCAGGCCGAACGACAGGGGCGTGCGGTGGGACAGGCCCTGGTGGAAGACGTCCCAGGGGTCGAGGCCCAGGTTGGCGCGGATCATCAGGGCCATCGAGAAGCCGTAGAGGCCGAGGCCGACGAAGAGCTGGGTGAGGCGGCGGATCATCATGCTGGCCAGGGTGATCGCAACTGGCCTTGAAAAAAATGGCCAGTCTTCGTAGCGTGGCCGCATGACGCCGCGCCGCATAAGGGCCGCTTCCCTGACACGCCTCCTGGGGGCCTGGCGGGGCGAGCAGGCCGGTCCCGCCTACCGCCAGCTCGCCGACGGCTTGCGGCTGTTGATCCTGGACGGCCGCCTGCCGCTGGACGTGGTGCTGCCGGGCGAGCGCGAACTGGCCCACGCCCTGGAGGTCAGCCGCACGACCGTCACGGCGGCCTTCGGGCGCCTGCGCGAACAGGGTTTCCTGCACAGCCGCCAGGGCGCCGGCGCGCGGACCCGCCTGCCGGCCGGCCCCGGCCAGCGGGGCTTCTCGCCGCTGCTGCCCGCCGACCAGCCCGGCCTGATCGACCTGATCGCCGCGGCCATGCCGGCGGGGGAGTTCGTGCACCAGGCCTATGCGGCGGCCCTCTCGGCGCTGCCGGCGCACCTGCCGCACCACGGGTACGAGCCGGTGGGCCTGACGGTCCTGCGCGAGGCGATCGCCGCCCGCTACACGCGCCGCGGCCTGCCCACCACGCCGGACCAGGTGATGGTGACCCACGGCGCCCAGCACGCCTGGGCCCTGATGCTGCGGCTCTGCGCGGGACCGGGCGACCGGGTGGTCATCGACCACCCGACCTATCCGAACGCCATCGACGCGATCCTTCGGGCCTCGTGCCGGCCGGTGCCCGTCAGCCTGCCGGCCGAGGGCTGGGACGTGGAGGGCTACTGCGCCGCCTTCCAGCAGAGCGGCCCGAAGCTCGCCCACATCATCGCCGACTACCACAACCCCACGGGCCGCTGGATGGACCTCGCCGCCCGCGAGGCGATCGCCGCCGCCGGCGCGCGCACCCGCACCCTGGTGGTCTTCGACGAGACCATGCTGGACCTCTGGCTGGACGAGCCCCGAGCCTCGTACGGCTTCGAGGAGCCGCCGGGCGCCGTCGTGCGCCTGGGCTCGGCGGGCAAGAGCTTCTGGGGCGGCCTCAGGATCGGCTGGATCCGCGCCGAGGCGGACCTGATCTCGGCGCTCGGGACCATGCGCGCCTCCATCGACCTCGGGACGCCGGTCCTGGAGCAGCTCGCCGCCGCGACCCTGCTGTCGGACGACGAGGCGGCGCTGGAGGCCCGCCGCGAGGTGCTGCGCGGGCAGCGGGCCCGGCTCCTCAAGCTCGCCGCCGAGCGCCTGCCCGAATGGCGGCTGCCGGCGCCGCCCGGCGGCCTGTCGGTCTGGGCCGAACTGCCCGCGCCGGTGTCGACGGCGCTCGCCGCCACCAGCGAGCGCTTCGGGGTGCGCGTCGCGGCCGGTCCGCGCTTCGGCCTGGACGGCGCCTTCGACCGCTTCCTGCGCCTGCCCTTCACCCTGCCGCCCGAACAGATGGACGAGGCCATCGACCGCCTGGCGATGGCCTACGCCCGCCTCCGCCCGGCCGCCGCGCCGGGAGTGCGGGCGTCCGCCGGCGCCGTGGTGTGACCAACCGCCAGGGTGACGCCGGGGCACGCTTGCCCGGGCCGGTTTCGCGCGCATAGTGCCGCCCAAGGCCGCGCGTCCAGAAGCGGCCAACGGGAGGGCGAAGATGAAGATCATCCGGTTGGGTTTGGCGCTGGCCCTGGTCCTGGGCGTGGCCGCCTGCCAGAAGCCCGGCGCGGGCCAGGTGGACGGCAAGCGCATCGCCGCCGCCGACTCCAACGCCGAGTGGCTCTCCTACGGCAAGGGCTATTCCGAGCAGCGCTTCTCGCCCCTCGACAAGATCAACGCCGGCAACGTGGGCCAGCTGGGCCTGGCCTGGTTCGCCGAGTTCGACACCGACCGCGGCCAGGAGGCGACGCCGCTGGTGGTGGATGGGGTGCTCTACACCTCGACGGCCTGGTCCAAGGTCTTCGCCTTCGACGCCAAGACCGGAAAACAGCTCTGGAAGTTCGATCCCAAGGTCGAGGGCGCCAAGGGCTTCAACGCCTGCTGCGACGTGGTCAACCGCGGCGTGGCCGTCTGGAAGGGCCGCGTCTACGTCGGGACCATCGACGGCCGCCTGATCGCGCTCGACGCCAAGACCGGCCAGCCGGTCTGGTCGGTGCAGACCACCGACACCTCCAAGCCCTACACCATCACCGGCGCCCCGCGCGTGGTGAAGGACAAGGTGCTGATCGGCAACGGCGGCGCCGAGTACGGCGTGCGCGGCTACATCACCGCCTACGACGCGGCCACCGGCAAGCAGGCCTGGCGCTTCTACACCGTGCCCAACCCGACCGGCGCGCCCGATGGGGCGGCGTCCGACAAGGTGATGGCCGAGAAGGTCAACGCCACCTGGTCCGAGGGCGAGTGGAAGAAGACCGGCGGCGGCGGCACGGCCTGGGATTCCATCGCCTACGACCCCGAGCTCGACCTCGTCTATTTCGGCATCGGCAACGGCAACCCCTGGAACCACAAGATCCGGTCCGGGGGTAAGGGCGACAACCTCTTCGTCTCGTCGATCCTGGCCCTGAAGCCCGAGACCGGCGAGTACGTCTGGCACTATCAGACGACGCCCGCCGAGAGCTGGGACTACACCGCCACCCAGCACATCATGCTGGCCGACCTGACCATCGGCGGCAAACCGCGCAAGGTGCTGATGCAGGCGCCGAAGAACGGCTTCTTCTACGTGATCGACCGGGCCAACGGTCAGCTCATCTCAGCCAAGAACTACACCAACATCACCTGGGCCACGGGCGTCGATCCGAAGACCGGCCGGCCGATCGAGAACCCGGCCGCCCGCTACCAGAACGCCGCCGTGCTGCAGGTCCCCGGGCCGCTCGGCGCCCACAACTGGCAGCCCATGGCCTTCAATCCGAAGACCGGCCTCGTCTACATCCCGACCAACGTGACCCCCTTCGCCTACACGGACGACAAGGGCTTCTCGTACAAGGCCGGCGCCTGGAACGTGGGCGTGGACTTCCTGGTCAATGCCCTGCCCACCGACGCGGCGACGCTGAAGGCCGTCACCGCCATGGTGAAGGGCCAGCTGGTGGCCTGGGACCCGGTGCAGCAGAAGGCGGTCTGGACCGTCGACCATCCGTACTTCTGGAACGCGGGCGTGCTGTCCACCGGCGGGGGCCTGGTCTTCCAGGGCGCGGCCCAGGGCGAGTTCGCGGCCTATGACGCCGCGGCCGGCAAGAAGCTGTGGTCCTACGACACCGGCAACGGCGTGATCGCCGCGCCCATGACCTACGAGCTGGACGGCGAGCAGTACCTGGCCGTGATGGTCGGCGTCGGCGGCGGCGGCCAGATCTCGGCCCCGGGCTCGATGCCCCAGCGGCCCAGGCTTCCGGGCCGACTGCTGGTCTTCAAGGTCGGCGGCAAGGCCCAGGCCCCGGCCTTCCCGAAACCGGCCCAGCCCGCCATCGACCTGGCGGCGATCCAGCCGTCGAGCGGCGACGCCAAGCACGGCTTCGCGGTCTTCCACCAGAACTGCCAGGTCTGTCACGGGCCGAACGCCTCGGGCGCCTGGCTGCCCGACCTGAAGGCCTCGCCGATGCTGCAGACGGCCGACAACTGGAAGGGCGTGGTGATCGACGGCGCGAGCGCCCCGCGCGGCATGGCCAGCTTCGCCAAATACCTCACGCCCAAGGACGCCGAGGACGCCCGGGCCTATGTGATCGAGGAGGCGAAGAAGGCCGCCAGCGGCCAGACGGCGGCCACCATGCCGATCGGCTAGTTTGGAAGCACCGCCGCGAACTGCTCGGCGATCCAGTCGCCTTGCGCGTCGGTCAGGATCAGCGGCGGGGCGATCCGGATGGTGTGCTCGTGGGTCTCCTTGGCCAGGAGGCCCCGGGCCTGCAGGGCCTCGCAGACCCGCCGCGCGCCGCCGGCCTCGGCGTGAAGCTCGACGGCCAGCATCAGGCCGCGGCCGCGGACCTCCTTCACGCCCCCGGCCCGGATCGAGGCGAGCTGGCCCTTCAGCCGCTCGCCCACCCGGGCGGCGTTCTCGACCATGCCTTCCTCGACCAGCACCTTCAGCGCCGCGCGGGCGACCGCGCAGGCCAGGGGGTTGCCGCCGAAGGTCGAGCCGTGCTCGCCCGGATGCAGCACGCCCATGACCTCGGAGTTCGAGAGCACCGCCGAGACCGGATAGAAGCCGCCTGACAGCGCCTTGCCGATCAGGGTCAGGTCGGCCTCGATCCCCTCGTGTTCCTCGGCCAGCAACTTGCCGGTGCGGCCAAGGCCCGTCTGGATTTCGTCCAGGATCAGGATGACGTTGTGGCGCGTGCAGAGCTCGCGAGCGGTCTTCAGGTAGCCCGCCGGTGGGATGATGACGCCGGCCTCGCCCTGGATGGGCTCCAGCAGCACGGCCACGGTGTTCGGGCCGATGGCCGCCTCCAGGGCCTTGGCGTCGCCGTAGGGAACCACCCTAAAGCCCGGCGCGAAGGGGCCGAAGCCGCCCCGCGATTGCGGGTCGGTGGAGAAGCCCACGATGCTGATCGTGCGGCCGTGGAAGTTGTCGGCGGCGACGATGATCTCGGCCTGGCCGTCGGGCACGCCCTTGACCTCGTAGCCCCATTTGCGGGCGACCTTGAGCGCGCTCTCCACCGCCTCGGCGCCCGAGTTCATCGGCAGCACCTTGTGGGAGTTGGTCAGCGCGCAGAGCTCCTCGTAGAAGGGCGCGAGCTGGTCGTTGCGGAAAGCGCGCGAGGTGAGCGTCAGGCGCCCGGCCTGCTCTGTCATGGCCTCCAGGATCTTCGGGTGGCAGTGGCCCTGGTTCACGGCCGAATAGGCCGAGAGGCAGTCCAGGTAGCGTCGGCCCTCCACGTCCCAGACGTAGACGCCTTCGCCGCGGGTCAGCACCACGTCCAGGGGCTTGTAGTTCTTGGCCCCGTAAAGGGCCTCCACGGCGATGTAGCTCTGGGTGAGGGCGTTCTGCAGGGCGATGTCGTTCATCGTGGCTTCCCCTTATTCGGCGGCGAGGACGGCTGCGGCCGGCGCGCTGGTCCGGTCCAGCCTGAGCGTCATGCAGTAGGAGGCTCCGCCCGAGCGGATGAACGGATCGAGGTCGATCTCGACCACGCTGTAGCCCTGGGCCGAGAGCCTGGCGCGCAGGCTCTCAGGCGCGCGGGCCATGATCACGGTGCGGCCGATGTTGACGGCGTTGACGCACAAGGCGGCGGCCTCGTCGGCGTCAGCCTCGATCCGCTGCGCCTCGGGGACCCGCTCGCGGATGGCGGTGAGGGCCTGCGGCGTGAAGGCGTCGGGGTAGTAGAGCACCTGGCCCCCGGCCAGCGGGCAGAAGCAGGTGTCCAGGTGATAGAACGCCTCGGTGGCGAGCTCGAGCGGCACCACCTCGTGGCCGAAGGTCCTGCGGATGACCGAAAGCGCGCCGCGGCTCGAACGCGGCCCGAAGCCGCCCCAGAAGAAGCCGCGTTCGACGTCCCAGATGGCGTCCCCCGCCCCCTCGTGGAACAGGCCGTCCGAGAGGTCGACGATCTCCCGGACGAGACCCCGGGCCTTCAGCCTCTGGAACACCGACCGGAACACCGCCTCCTCGCCCTGGCGTTCGGGGTGGCGGAAGCGGGCCAGCAGCACCTTGCCGTCGAGCACCACCGCGGCGTTGGCCGGAAAGACGAGGTCGGGCAGCCCCTTCACGGCGCCGATCACCTCGACGTGGGCGCCGGCCGCCTCCAGCGCCTGGCGCAGGGCCGCCGACCCGGCGCAGGCGCGGGCCGCCTGTTCCGGCGTCCAGGCGTCGGGGTCCATCCAGGGGTTGATGCGGTAGCTGACGTCGAAGCAGCAGGGGTCGGTCATCACGAAGAACGGCCGGCCATCCATGCGGAACCTCCTTGGGCGTGGCGCGAATGGCCCAAGGGTGAGGCGCGGCAGCGCTAGCGAAAAGCGGTCAAGGTGCTACAGTGTGCAACATAAAATAGCGTTTCGTCATAGTGAGCTGGCGCTTCGATGGATGAACTCGACCGCAAGCTGATCGCCCTCCTGCGGGCCGATTCGCGGACGCCCGCCGCCGGGCTGGCCAAGGCGCTGAAGGTTTCCCGCGGGACGGTTCAGAACCGCATCGACCGCCTCCTGGGCCGCGGCGTGATCCAGGGCTTCACCATCCGCACCAAGCCCGAGATCGAGGCCAGCCGGGTGCGCGCCATCATGTGCATCGCGGTGGAGGGCGAGCGCGCGGGCGCGGTGGTCAAGGCGTTGCGGGGCTTTCCCGAGGTGGACAAGGTCTTCACCACCAACGGCCGCTGGGATTTGGTGGCCGAACTGGACGTCGAGAACCTTTCGGAGTTCAGCCGCACCCTGGACGAGATCCGGGAGATCGAGGGCATCGCCTCCACCGAGACCTCGATCCTGCTGGCCACCCAGAAGATCTGAGTTCAGATTCGTTTCAGGCGGCGACGGCGGCGAGGGGCTGGAACGCCAGCGGCCGATGGTGCGGCTCGTCGGCCAGCCCCAGGATGCGCTTCACCGCCCGCACCAGCATCGGGTCGCCGCTCAGGCTCACCGCGCCGGCCCGGCTCGCGCCCGCCAGGCCCGAATAGCCCATCCACACCCGGATGAAGGTCTCCAGGTCGGCTGCGACCACCACGTCCACCTCGACCTCGGGGGCCTTGAAGCAGACTTCCACGTCGTCGGACCGCAGGATGATCCACCAGTAGCGCCGCGCCGCATGGGCCTTGGGCAGGCCGCGGAACTCCAGGCGAAGCACGATGTCCCGATCGGGAAGCTGGCAGGGGTCGATCTGCCGCTTCATGCTCCAGACGAGCATGGTGGGGTCCATGTCGGCGGGGCCCAGGCGGCCCTGGCCGTAGCGCTGCCCCCACGAGGACATCAGCACGATGATGTCGCGCAGGGACTCGCCCGCCGGCGTCAGCCGATAGAGCTTGCCCTGGGCCATGGGCTCGGTGGCGACGACGCCGGCCTCCTCCAGCTCGGCCAGGCGCTGCACCAGCAGGGCGCGCGACATCGAGGCGACGCCCGAGTGCAGCTCGGAGAAGCGTTTGGGGCCGAAGCACAGCTCGCGCACGAGCAGGGGCGTCCAGCGCTGGGCGAAGACCTCGGCGGTCTTCGCGACGGGGCAGAATTGTCCATAGCCTTTCATGTCGTAAATCGTTGCTGCGCGAACGGCGTTCGGCAAGTTCATTCTTCGAACTGGAGCGGATGGGGCCGGCTGGGCGATACGCCGCCCCAACGCCGGGCGGGGAAATCCCGACCCCTCCGGTGCAAGGTTGAGGACTGAGACATGACGACCATCACCAAGACGCCCGCCAAGACTCTGGCGGCCGCCACGCGGCTCGATTGGGAGCGGCTGGCCCATGAGGTCGGCCCCGAACTCGCCGCCCGCGGGGCCCAGGCGGACGAGGCCGACGCCTTCGTGGCCGAGAACCTGGCGATGCTGAAGGACCGGGGGTTCCACACCGCCGGCGTCCCGGCCGAGCTGGGCGGCGCGGGCGCGAGCCACGCCGAGCTCTCGGCCATGCTGCGCACCCTGGCCCGCTACTGCGGATCGACGGCGCTGGCGCTCTCGATGCACACCCACCAGGTGGCCCTGCCGGCCTGGCGCTGGCGGCGCACGCCCGAGGCGGTCGAGGGCCTGCTGAAGCGGGTGCTGGAGCAGAAACTCACCCTGGTCTCCAGCGGCGGCTCGGACTGGCTGGACGGCTCGTGCAAGGCCGTCCCCGTCGAAGGCGGCTTCAAGGTCAGCGGCCGCAAGGTCTTCGCCAGCGGCTCGCCGGCCGGCGATCTCCTGATGACCATGGCCGTGCTGGACGCGCCCGAGGGGCCCACCGTCCTGCACATGGCCATCCCCATGCGCTCGGACGGCCTGCGGGTGCTCGACACCTGGCGCACCCTGGGCATGCGGGGGACGGGGTCCCAGGACCTGGAGCTGGACGGCGTGTTCGTGCCCGAGGCCGCAGTCACCGTCCGCCGGCCGGCGGGCAAGTGGCATCCGATCATGCACATGGTCACGCTGATCGCCTTCCCGCTGATCTACAGCGTCTATGTCGGCCTGGCCGAGGCTGCCCGGGACAAGGCCCTCGACCTCGCCGCCGCGCGCAAGCCCTCGCCGGACGTCGAGCTGGTCATCGGCGAGATGGAGACCGAACTCGCGGCCGCCCGCCTGGCGCTCGCCGACATGCTGGCCGCCGTGGAAACCGACGAGCCGGGCCCCGCCGCCACGAACCGGATCATGACCGGCCGCAGCCTCGCGGGCCGCGCGGCGATCCGGACGGTCGAAAAGGCCATGGAGGCGGCCGGCGGCGCCGGCTTCTACCGCAAGACCGGGCTGGAGCGGATGTTCCGCGACGTCCAGGCCGCCCGCTACCACCCGCTGCAGGAGAAGGCGCAGGCGCGGCTCGCCGCACGGGTCGCGCTGGGTCTCGACATCGACGGCTGAGCGCCTCCGCGCGACCACCACCCCTTCCTTCCGACCTCCCCGACGACGTCCCTGGCCCGGGCCAGGGACGCCGCGCCTCCCCTCATGCCCGGGCGCATCAAAGGAAACATCGCGAATGAGAGCCGTCGTTCCCATCGCCTTCGTGCTGGCCGCCCTGGCCGGCCCGACCATGGTCCAGGCGAGCATCCCCAAGTCCCCGCCCGCCAGCCTGCGGCTGGAGAACCGCTGGATCCGCGAGGTCCAGCACCGGCTGGAGCGCGGCGTGGACCACAGCCGCGGCGTCGGCCGCGTCGCGGTCGCGGAGGTCCGCTTCCAGGTCGACGCCGACGGCGCGATGACCGGTCTCGCCGTCACGCCCAGCGGCTCCGAGGCCCTGGACGAGGTGGCGCTGGCCGCCGTCCGGCGCGCGGGCGTCCTGCCGCGCCCGCCGCAAAGCCTGGTCGGCCGGCCCGTGGCGTTCCGGCTGGAAGTGTCCAGGCCCGAGTTCCAGCCCTACACCTGGTAGGCCTCGACGACGCGGACCCAGCGCCGAGACCTCGGTGCTGACCGCTCAGCCGGGCGCCTGAAGCCCGGCCGCTCCTGAAAAACCAAAACACCCACACGGCGTCCGTTCACGGGCGACGGACGCCACGCGACCTCGCGCGCCCGAACGACGAAGGACCTCCCCAATGAAGATATCCGCCGCTCCCATCGCCATCGCCGTCTGTGCGGCCCTGCTGGCCGCCCCGTCCGCCTGGGCCAATATCCCGGCGCAGTCGGGGCCCGAGAAGGCCGAGGACCTCTGGCTTGGCGACGTCCAGGCCCGGCTGCAGCGCCGCGTGGACCGAGACATGCCGATTTCAGGCTCGTGGGTCTCCGAAATCCGCTTCGATGTCGGTCCGGAGGGCGTCGTTCGGGAGCCGAGCCTGGTGTCGCCCAGCGGGTCGCGGGCGGCGGACGGCGCCGCGCTCAGGGCGGTGCAGGGCGCCCGAGGGCTCCAGCCGCCGCCGGCGACCCTGGCGGGCCGGCCGGTGCTGTTCCGGCTCGTGGTGGCGGGTAGCCGACCGGTCCTGCGGGCCCGGCGGTGAGCGGCTGAGGCGTACCGCGTCCTCCAGAGCGCTTGCCATTTTTCAAACGCCCGTTAGACCCGAACGGGCATGGCCAACGACTCCTCAGAGACGCCCAAGACGGGCGAGACCTACGACGACCGGCCGGTCCATTCCGAGGGCTTGCCGCCCGAGGTGCAGGCGCCGCTGGCCGCCTTCAAGGGCGCCGAGCCCCCCGCGCCGCAATGGTTCAAGGACGCCATCGCCCAGGAGCCCGAGCGGAACTTCGTGGAGTCGCTCGGCACGAAGATCGAGCTCCTGACCTGGGGCGACGTCGGCAAGCCGGGCCTCCTCCTGGTCCACGGCAACAGCGCCCACGCCGACTGGTGGAGTTTCATCGCCCCCTACCTCGCCGCCGACTACCGGGTCGCCTCCATGTCGCTGGCCGGCATGGGCGCCTCGGAATGGCGCGAGCGGTACGCCTTCTCGGACTTCGCCCACGACGCCGAGGCCTGCGCGCGGGCGGCGGGGCTCTACAAGGGCGGGCGCAAGCCCATCTACATCGGCCACTCGTTCGGCGGGGCCCAGGTGTTCTACGCCGCCGCCCGCCATCCCGAACACATGGCCGCCGCGATCCTGGTGGACACGGGCTTCGGCGGCCCGCCCCCCGAGGTCGAGGCCGAGCGCGCCAGGCGCCGCGAACAGGTCCGCAACATCCCGACCGCCGATCGGCCGAGCCGCGTCTATGCGACCCTGGAGCAGGCGCTGGCCCGCTTCCGGCTGATGCCGCCCCAGCCGGCGGGCAATCCGTTCGTGGCCGACTTCATCGCCCGCCGCTCGCTGAAGCGCGCGCCGTTGCCGGACGGTTCGGGCGAGGGCTGGACCTGGAAGTTCGACCCGAACATGTGGGACCGCCTGGACCGGTCCAGCATGGCCTCGATGGCCGGGGCTCAGGCCCCCAAGGTCGCCGTGCCCATGGTCCACATCTACGGCGAGAACAGCAGCATCATGCGCCGGCGCCGGGCCGCGGAGGCCAGCTTCCTGGGCCCCGAGGTTCCGGAGATCGAAATCCCCGATTCCGAGCATCATGTGATGATCGACCAGCCGCTCGCATTGGTCGCAGCCCTTCGGACGCTGCTGGCCGTCTGGCCGGCTTGAGCCCGCCGGGCGCATCGTGTAGCACCCCACCCGACATTTCCCTGGAGAGCGTCTTCGCTATGGCCGGACCGGCTTCCGACTACCACCGCGGCGAGATGGACATCGCCGAGCAGCAGTCCACCTTCCAACTCCTCATGTTCATGACCAAGTGGGGCTCGCTCTACACCGCCGCGCTGGTCCTGCTGCTGACCATGTGGTTCTGCACGTCCGCCGGCTTCACGGGCGGCGCCTTCGCGGCCGTCGTGATGGTCGTGGTCGGCACGCTGGTCCTGCGCGAGAAGAAGACCGCCGCGGCGCACTGACGCCGCGCGGCCGTCCACGCCGCAAGCCTTTGATCCTGAACCCGTCGGGACGGCGCGTCCCGGCGGGCTTTCGGCTGCCTGCGTCCCTGCGACTGCGACCGAATAGCTCAGCTTAAAACGACCGTTTGAAAACTGCGGGTCTCCTGCTGGACAAGCCGGGGAGCGCGCCCCTATGGTCGCGCGCAATCAACAAGGGGGGACATCGCGGCATGGCCGTCATAGCCGTCACCAAGGAACGCCGCGCTGGCGAGACCCGTGTCGCCGCGACGCCCGAGACGGTGAAGAAGCTGGCCGCAGCCGGGTTCTCCGTGACCGTCGAGGCAGGCGCCGGCCTTTCGGCCTCCTTCCCCGACGCCGACTACGCGGCCGCGGGCGCCACGCTCGCCAAGACCGCCAAGGACGCGCTCGCCAAGGCCGACATCGTCTTCAAGGTCCGCGCCCCCGAGGCCGACGAGATCAAGGCGCTGAAGAAGGGCGCGCTCGTCGTGGCCCTGCTCAATCCCTTCCAGGAAAAGGCGACGGTCGAGGCGCTGGCCAAGCAGGGTGCGACCGCCTTCGCCATGGAGTTCGTGCCGCGGATCACCCGCGCCCAGGTGATGGACGCGTTGTCCTCGCAGGCGAACCTCGCCGGCTACCGCGCCGTGATCGAGGCGGCCGAGGTCTACGGCCGGGCCATGCCGATGATGATGACCGCGGCGGGCACGGTGGCGCCGGCCAAGGTGTTCGTGATGGGCGTGGGCGTCGCGGGCCTGCAGGCGATCGCCACGGCGCGGCGTCTCGGCGCGGTGGTCACCGCCACCGACGTGCGTCCCGCCACCAAGGAGCAGGTCGAGAGCCTGGGCGGCAAGTTCATCGCCGTCGAGGACGAGGAGTTCCAGAACGCCCAGACCGCCGGCGGCTACGCCAAGGAGATGAGCAAGGAATACCAGGCCAAGCAGGCCGCGCTCACCTCCAGCCACATCGCCAAGCAGGACATCGTCATCACGACGGCCCTGATCCCGGGCCGCCCGGCGCCCCGGCTGGTCAGCGCCGAACAGGTGGCCTCGATGCGGCCGGGCTCGGTGATCGTCGACCTCGCGGTGGAGCAGGGCGGCAACGTCGAGGGCTCCAAGGCCGGCGAGGTCGTCGAGACCAAGAACGGCGTGAAGATCGTCGGCTTCGCCAACCTGCCGGGCCGCATCGCGGCGGACTCGTCCGCCCTCTACGCCCGCAACCTCGTCGCCTTCTCGGAGCTGCTCCGGAACAAGGAAGGCGCCTTCGCTCCCGACTACGAGGACGAGATCCTCAAGGCCGCGCTGGTCGCCAAGGATGGCGCCGTCGTCCACTCCTCGCTCAAGGGCTGATCCATGGAAGCCGTCGACCCGACCGTCTTTCGCCTGGCGATCTTCGTGCTCGCCATCTTCGTGGGCTACTACGTGGTCTGGAGCGTCACGCCGGCGCTGCACACCCCCTTGATGGCCGTGACCAACGCCATCTCGTCGGTGATCATCGTGGGCGCCCTCCTGGCGGCCGCGGCCAGCGGTCATGGCGGAGAGCTCACCACCAACGTCATGATCTCGAAGGGCGCCGGCGCGGTCGCCGCGGCCTTCGCCGCCGTGAACATCTTCGGCGGCTTCCTCGTCACCCAGCGCATGCTGGCCATGTACAAGAAGAAGCAGAAGTAGGGGCGACCGGGGCACATGAACGCAGCGTCTCTCGCCGCCCTGGCCTACCTGGCCTCCGGCGTCCTCTTCATCCTGGCCCTCCGCGGCCTGTCGTCTCCGACCACCAGCCAGGCGGGCAACCGCAACGGCATGATCGGCATGGCCATCGCCGTGGGCACGACCCTGATCACCCTGTTCCTGCAAGGCGCGCTGGACGGCCTGACCCTGGCGCTGATCGTGGGCGGCGTGGCCGTCGGCGGCGGGATCGGGGCGGTGATCGCCCGGCGGGTCGCCATGACCTCGATGCCGCAGCTCGTGGCCGCCTTCCACTCGCTCGTCGGCATGGCCGCCTGCCTGGTGGCCGTCGCGGCCATCCACACGCCCGAGGCCTACGGCATCGCCGGGCCCGGGGGCATCCACCTCAATTCGCTGATCGAGCTGTCGCTGGGCCTGGCCATCGGGGCCATCACCTTCACCGGCTCGGTGATCGCCTTCGCGAAGCTGAACGGCAACATGAGCGGCGCGCCGATCCTGCTGCCCGCCCGCCACCTGCTGAACATCGCCATCGCGGCGGCCATCGTGGCCCTGGTGGTGGTGCTGGTGCTGAGCGGTGGCCAGGCGCTGTGGGCCTTCTGGGCGATCTTCGCGCTCTCCCTGCTGATCGGCGTGACCCTGATCATCCCGATCGGCGGCGCCGACATGCCCGTCGTGGTCTCGATGCTGAACAGCTACTCGGGCTGGGCCGCGGCGGCCCTGGGCTTCACCCTCGAGAACACCACCCTGATCATCACCGGCGCCCTGGTCGGCTCGTCGGGCGCCATCCTCAGCTACATCATGTGCAAGGGGATGAACCGCAGCTTCATCTCGGTGATCCTGGGCGGCTTCGGCGCCGACGACAGCGCGGCCGCCGCCGGCGGCAAGGTCGAGACCCGGCCCGTCAAGCAGGGCTCGGCGGACGATGCGGCCTTCATCATGAAGAACGCCTCCAAGGTGATCATCGTCCCCGGCTACGGCATGGCGGTCAGCCAGGCGCAGCACGCGCTGCGCGAGATGGCCGACAAGCTGAAGGAGGAGGGCGTCGAGGTGAAGTACGCCATCCACCCCGTCGCCGGCCGGATGCCCGGGCACATGAACGTGCTGCTGGCGGAAGCGAACGTGCCCTACGACGAGGTCTTCGAGCTGGAGGACATCAACTCCGAGTTCTCGACCAGCGACGTGGCCTTCGTCATCGGCGCCAACGACGTCACCAACCCGGCGGCCAAGACCGATCCGCAGAGTCCGATCTTCGGCATGCCGATCCTGGACGTGGAGAAGGCCCGTACGGTGCTCTTCGTGAAGCGCGGCATGTCCTCGGGCTACGCCGGCGTCGAGAACGAGCTCTTCTTCCGCGACAACACCATGATGCTGTTCGGCGACGCCAAGAAGATGGTCGAGGGAATCCTGAAGGCCCTCTAGGTCTTCAGGGCCTTCGGGTTTCAGATCCCGAAGGGGTCGGTCTCCGCCGTCGAGCCCTGGCCGGTCACCACGATCGGCTGATGGTCGCCCGACTGGGACGGCCCGCCCAGCAGCACGTAGCCGTCGATCCGGCCATCGCCGTCGAGATCGAGCTCGACCTTGCGGGCGGGGCCCAGCGTGGTCAGGCCGAACTCGTTGTCCGTCCCGCCGTCCGTGGAGGGCGGAGAGGTGGGATCGCCGCCGCCCCCGCCACCCGAACCGGACGGCTCGCCCGGCTTTTGGGGAAGCTGGATCACCTGGCCGTTCCAGACCAGGGTGTCGCCTTGGGCGAAGTTGAAGTCGGTGACGACGCCCAGCAGGGTGTTCGCATCGCCCATGACGGCCGGCGCCTGGATCACGAAGGCGTCGGCGCCCTCGCCGCCGGTGGCCGTCACCTGGGCACCCAGGTCGATCTGATCGTCGCCCGCTCCGCCCAGCAGCACGTCGCGCCCGCCGCCGCCGCTCAGCGTGTCGTCGCCATCGCCGCCCTCGATCCGGTCGTCGCCCGCCGTGCCGACCAGCACGTCGTCGCCCGCCGTCCCGCGAATGAGGTGGGGCGGCCCCTCGGCCAGGGTGAGGATGACCTCCGGCGTCGCCTGCGGCGCGGCCTCGGCCTTCACCAGTTCGACCGGCGCGGCCTCAGCCGCCTCGACGGGCGTCGCCGCGGCGTGGACCGGCTCCGGCGCCTCCACGTCGGCGACCGCCGTCAGCGGAGTGTTGGGGGCGGTCTCCGGCCGGGTGTCGGCGAGGGCCGCGCCCTGCACCGCCAGCTCCCGCTCCTGGGTCGGGGCCTCGATGTCGGGCGGCGGCGGGGGCGGATCGTAATGCTCGAGCGTCTCGGGCCGCGACTCCATGGCGTCCAGCGGCCCCGCCGTCCCGGCGGTCTCGTAGAAGAAGGCCGAGGCGATCACGAGCGCGAGGAAGCTCTGCGCCTGACGGCCGGCCAGGCTGAACGGCACGACCACGCCGCCCTCCTCGTCGGCCCCGTAGGCCATCACCTGCTCGCGCAGGGCCGAGGGCAGATCGGTGCTCTCGGTGAGGGTGTCGTCGATCGCCGAATGGATCACGAACTTGCCGCCGATCCGGGCGACATGGATCAGGACGTCGCCGTTCTCGTCAGTGACCACGCACCAGGGGTCGCCGTCCTCGGTCGCGCCGAACACGGCTTCCACGCGTGCGCCACCGGCCGAGAGGCGCTCGGCCAGTTCCTCAAGGCGCGCGCGCTCGGCGGCGTTCCAGTCGCCGCTGGAGCGGACCTTGGCGATGAAGGGAACGACGTCACCCATGGGTGGCGACAAATCTCCTGGCGGGCGCCTCAGGCCGTCGCGCGGCCCTGGGCGTTTTCGGCTTCAAAGAGGAGCCTGTAGAGCTCGGGTTCATAATAACGCAGCAGGGTCTTGGCGAACTCGCTGGGGTCCAGCCCCAATGCCATGGCCCATGCCGCCTGGGTCTCGATGGGCAGGCGACCGAGGCCGCTCTCCACCTGCGAGACGAACGTGTAGTAGCGCAAGCCCACCTGCTCCGCCAGTTCGGCCTGGGTGAGCCCGGCCTTCTCGCGCGCCGCCTTCAGCCAGCGCCCGGCCTGTTGGCGCAGGAGCTTGATCTGGGCGGCCTTGGCGGGGTCGGTCGCGGGTCTCGGCATCTGGCGTCCCTTCTGGGGCCTCACGCCCCTTGCCCGAGGCGCGATAGCGAACTACTACAGTTTTTACGAAACAAGTGGTTATACGATACGTAGCCGCTCGTCACCGGCTATCACAGTGTTCGGAAACGGAAAAGCCATGAAGCGCCTGTTCGTCTCGGCGGCCCTGCTGCCGCTCGCCCACGCGGCCGTCGCGCACGCCGAGACCAAGATCTCCACCGCCACGACCGCGCCGGTGCGCACCTCGACCCTGGCGGGCGGCCAGCCGGACAGCCTGCTGATCGAGGCCAACGGGAGCATCAAGCCCACGGCCTCGGGCGCCGCGGTGACCATGGACTCCGCGCATGACGTGAAGAACTCGGGCTCCATCGGCTTCACGGGCGTGAGCAACGCCACGGGCGTCCTGCTGGTGGGGGGCAAGTCCGGCAATCTGACCAACGCCGGTTCGATCACCCTCGACGAGGACTTCACGGGCGAGGATGCGGACAAGGACGGCGACGTCGACGGGCCCTTCGCACAAGGGGCGGGCCGCTACGGCATCCGCGCCACGGGGCCGGGCGCTTTCACCGGCAACGTCGTCAACAACGGCGGGATCACCGTCGAGGGCAACGACTCGGCGGGCATCTCGCTCGAGACGCGGCTGCAGGGCTCCCTGACCAGCACGGCGGCGGTGTCGGTGCTGGGCGACCGCTCCACGGGCGTCGCCGCCACGTCCGTTTCCGGCGACGTCCGGATCACCGGCTCGGTCGCCGTGCGGGGCGAGGGTTCGACCGGCGTCTCGCTCGGCGACGTGGACGGCGCGGTGCTGCTGCAGAACGCGATCACGGCCACCGGCTACCGCTCCACGACGCGCTTGGCCGATGACGCCCGCGCCAAGCTCGACGCCGACGACCTGAAGCAGGGCGGCGCGGCCGTGCGGATCACCGGCAACGTGGGCAAGGGCGTGCTGCTCGACCGCCCGCCCGCCGACAAGGACACGAACGACAAGGACGAGGACAAGGACGGGGTCGAGGACGCGCTGGAGTCCACCGCCCAGCTCGTATCCTCGGGCGGGGCCCCAGCCCTCGACATCGGCGGGAGCCAGGCCACGACCCTGGGGGCGGTGGGGACCGGCGGGCTCGCCTACGGCCTTGTGAACCGGGGCCAGATCGGCGCTGACGGCGTCAACGACGGCGTCGCGGCCATCGGCGTCCGGATCGGCCAGGCCGGCGGCGGGACCACGACGGTCCAGGGCGGCCTGCACAACGACGGCGGCTCCATCGCCGCCAAGGCCTATGAGGCCCAGGCCACGGCCCTGCTGCTCAACGCCTCGGCGGCCGTGCCCAACCTCGTGAACTCGGGGACCATCGAGGCGGCCCAGGCGGGCGGCAAGCAGGACGGCCGCGCGGTGGTCGACCTGTCCGGCCGCCTGACCTTCGTCGACAATTTCGGGACCATCCGCGCCACCGTCACCCCCAAGACCGGCGAGACGGCCACCGGCCGCGCCGTGGCGCTGGACCTGTCGGCCAACACCACGGGCGTGCTCGTGCGCCAGTCCAAGCTCACCTCGGACAGCAAGCCGCTGATCCAGGGCGATGTCCTGTTCGGCTCGGGCGACGACCGGCTGGAACTGCTGGGCGGGACGCTCGCCGGCGACCTCAGCTTCGGCGCGGGCCAGGACGTTTTCGTCGTCAACGGGGCCGCCCAGGCCGCGGGCCGGATCACCGACGCCGACGGCCGCCTCGCCGTGCAGGTGATCGAGGGCAGGCTGCAGGTGACCAACACCACGCCGGTGGCGCTGAGCGCGCTCTCCGTCGGCGCCAAGGGGGTGCTCGCGGTCACCGTCGACGGCGCCGCCAACACGGCGACCCGCTTCGACGTCTCGGGCGTCGCCGACCTCGCCTCGGGGGCGCAGGTGGACGTGGCGCTGACGTCGCTGGTGCGCGGGACGAAGAGCTTCGAGGTGCTGCGCGCCCAGACCCTGCAGGTCGGCCAGGCCGGAGCCTCGCTGGTCGGCGCGCCCTACCTCTACCAGGCGGCGCTGCGCACCGATCAGGCCGCGGGCGCGCTGTTCGTGGACATCCGGGCCAAGACGGCGGCCGAGATCGGGCTCAACCGGTCCGGGACCCAGGCCTATTCGGCGGTGTTCGATTCGCTCGACCAGAACGACGCCATCGAGCAGGCCTTCCTCGCCCAGACCACCCGCGAGGGCTTCCTGGGCCTCTACGACCAGATGCTGCCCGACCATTCCGGCGGCGCGATCATGTCGGCGGCGGCCATCTCCAGCGCCATCTCCTCGGCGACGGCGCAGCCGATGGCCATCGACGAGACCTCGGGCATGGGGGTGTGGCTGCAGGAGATCCTGTTCGACATCCGCCGCGACCGCGAGAACGCGGCCGGCTTCAAGTCCCAGGGCTTCGGCCTGGCGGGCGGGGTGGACCTGCTTGGCGAGGCCAATGCGTTCGGGGTGACCACGGCCTTCGTCTCCACCGAGTACCGCGACCGCGGCGCGGCGGCCGGCGAGGAAGTGGCCATGAACGTCCTGAACGGCGGGGTCTACTGGCGCTTCAACACCGGCGGGCTGCAGGCCAACGCCCGGGTCGGCCTGGGCTATGCCTGGTTCGACGGCGACCGTCGCCTGACCGGCGCGGGGCTCGACCTGCGGAGCGAAGCCGACTGGAACGGCTGGATCGCCGACGCCCATGCGGCCGTGTCCTACGAGGTGGGCCTGGGCGCGTTCTACGCCCGGCCGGAGCTCGCCATCGACTACCTGCGGCTCAGCGAGGACGGCTACACCGAGCAGGGCGGCGGCGCGGGTTTCGACCTGACCGTCGACGACCGCAAGGGCGACCTGCTCACCGGCCAGGCGGCGCTGGCCGTCGGCTGGCGGTTCGGGGGCGAGTTCTACTGGGCGCCGGAAGTGAAGGTGGGCTGGCGCCAGAAGCTGGCCGGCGACCCCGGCGAGACCACGGCCCGCTTCGGGACGGGCAATCCCTTCGTGCTCGACGCCGAGGACGTGTTCGATGGCGGCCTCGTGGCCCGGGTCGGCATCCGCGGCGGCGGGCCCAAGGTGCTCTACGCCATCGACGGCGGCGGGACCTTCGAGGACGCCTACAAGGAGTACGACATCCGGGCCACGGTCCGGTTCCAGTTCTAAGGCGACCATGGCCGGACCTCGACAGTGGTTTGATGGTCCGGTTCCAGATCTCCGAAGCTTAAGAGGCGCTCCGCGTAACAACGATCCGCGGAGCGCCTATTTTTTGCCTAGAAGCCCCGCCAGTTAACCAACCCCTCTCGGTTGGGTTCTGCCGAAGCTTGGCTGTTCGTGTCGCGGACAGCGCCCGAAAAGCTCGGCGATGGTGTGGAGCTGACGGTATTGACGGACCTGAGCTTGGCCCAGGACGGGCCCGCGCGGCATTGGCTGCTGGATGCGGTCCTGGGCGGCGTCGCGGCCCTGGGCGCGATCACCCTGGCGCACGCGGCCCTGCCCGAGGCCGTGCGGATCGCGCGCCCGGCGTCGCCGGAGCCGGCCGTGCTGAGCGCGGCGCCGGCGGTCCAGGAGCCGTCTGTGCTCATCGCCTTCCGCGATCCCGTCCCGGGCCGTGAGATCGTCTCGCCCTTCGGCCTGCGCCAGCTCCCTTGGGAGGAGGGCGGGCGGCTGCACGCCGGCGTGGACATCTCGGCCGACTTCGGCGAGCCGGTCCGGGCGGCGGCCGACGGCGTCGTCGTCGAGGCGGGGCAGGGCGGGGGCTACGGCCGCTACGTCGCCCTGCGCCACGCCGAAGGCCTGACCACCTTCTACGCCCACATGGGCGCCGTGCACGATCGGATGCGTCCCGGCGTGGCCGTGAAGGCGGGCGAGCCGGTGGGCAAGGTCGGCTCATCGGGAACCTCCACCGGGCCCCACCTCCACTTCGAGATCCGCGACCGGCGCGACCGCCCGCTCAACCCGACCCTGTTCCTGGGCCGCGCCTTCGCCGAGGCCGACGACCTGCCGCTTCGCAGGGCCCAGCGCTTCGGCCGCACCGTGCGCATCGCCCAGGTCTCGACGATCCCGCGCAGCAAGCGGGCGCTGATGAAGGCCCGGCTGGAGCGGCGTGCGCAGGACAAGGACGGGACGCTGGCGGCCGCCGACGCCCTCTCTGCCGGCGTGCCGGCCGCCGCGCGGGAACGCATCGACGGGCTGAAGGTGCTGGAATTCGGGCCGGACGGGCGGCCCCGGGCCCAGCTCACCCTGTAGCGCTCGACGAGGTTCCGTCCGGCGTCCATAGAGCGCGGGTGAGAGGCGAACTGATCGATATCGGCGGACGGCGGCTGCGCGCGGTCCGCGCCGGTCCCCGGACGGACGGGCCCTTGGTGGTGTGCGAGCACGGCGCGTTCGGCTGCGCCGCCGACTGGGCGATCGTGCAGGAGAAGCTGGCCGGCCTGGGCGTGCGCAGCCTGGCCTACGATCGCGCCGGCATGGGCCATTCCGAGCCCGGGCCCGGCCCGCGCGACGGCCCCGCCGCCAACGCCGACCTCGCCGCCCTGCTGGAGGCGGTGGGCGAGCGCGGACCCGTGGTGCTGGCGGGGCACTCCATGGGCGGCCTCACCACGCGGCTCTTCGCACTCACCTGGCCGGACCGCGTGCGGGGGCTGGTCCTTGTCGACGCCATGACGCCCGACGTCATCGGCCTGCCGGGCGCGCCGCACGCCATTGGCGGCTTTGGCCGGGTGCTGCGGCTGGCGGCCTACGGGGCGCGCTTCGGGGCCATGGTCCCGGTCAGCTTCGTCTCCGGCAATCTGATCGGCCTGACGGGCGCCGCCCAGGTCGAGAAGCGGCGCATCCACGCCTCGGCGACCCACGCCCATTGGGCGGCGGCGGAGGTGCTGGAGTGGCCGGTCACCTCGCGCCACGCCGGCGCGGCGGACCTCGATCCGGCCCTCCCGGTGGCGGTGGTCACGGCCGGCGCCATGCCCCAGCGGCGGCGGCTGAAGGTCCTGCAGGAAGTCCCCGCCCGCCGCTCGAGCGCGGGCTACATCCAGCACGTGGCCGGCGCCACCCACGCCAACCTGCTCGGCCCCCGCCACGCCCACGAGATCGTGCGCGGCGTGATGCACGTCCTGGGGACTGTCGAGGGCTAGTCCGGTTCGCGGTCGATCAGACCGGCCGCCGCGCGCAGGCGCTTGCGCACCAGGGCCTTGGCCTTCACGCCGTCCGTCTTGCCGAGCAGGGGACAGCTCACGGCGCCGTCAGGCGTCAGCACCGCAGGCAGGGCGCCGCGCACCGCGGCCGGAAGTTCGGCCAGGCGCCGAGCCTCCTTCGGCGGCAGCCGGCGCATCAGGCCGGCGAGCTTGCGCACCTTGAGTCCAGGCTCCGACGCCTTGAGCTGAAAGCGGCCGTCCCAGACCACGGCCTCGCCTGCCGGCAGATCGAGTTCGCGCAGCCCGCCGCGCGCGGCCTCGCCAGGTTCGCGGCAGATCAGCACGCTATCCTCCGAAAGCTGCACCCGGGCGCCGGCCAGGGTGGCGGCGAAAGGCTCGCCCGCTCGCAGGCGCCCGGCCAGCCGGCGGACCCGGTCGGCGGCGGGCGGACGGGCGCCGCCGCCCGCGCAGACGCAGGCGATGGCCAGGACCCGTTCGGCCTCCTGGGGCTCGGCGGCCTGGAAGTCGGTCAGCGGCAGGTGGAGCGCGCCCGCCGTCTCTTCGATCTTCCCGGCCAGGGGCAGGCGGGCCGCCTGGCGGGGCGACGGCGCCTCGGCGATCTCGCCGGCCGCCGCGCGGGCGCGGACGCGGGCGAAGCGGGGATCGAGGTTGGCCGGATCGTCGATCCAGGCGAGGCCCCGGCGGCTAAGCCAGGCGCGGATCGCCGCCCGCCGCTGGCCGAGCAGGGGGCGCAGGAGGAAGAGGCCGCGCCCTTGCGGCCACGCGGGCGAGGGCGACCATTCGCAGGGCTCGGGCGCCGAGCTCCCCGCCTCGCGCATCAGCCGCGCCTCCAGGGCGTCGTCGGCGGTGTGGCCCATCAGGACGACGCGCGCGCCATGCGCGCGGGCCGCGTCGGCCAGCAGCCGGTGGCGGGCGGCGCGGGCGGCGGCGGGAAGGCCCGTCCTGGGCTTCTCGCCCTCCCAGGCCAGGGCCTCGAAGGGGACACCCAGCCGCCGGGCCGTGGCCTCGCACGCGGCGGTCCAGGCGCCGCTCTGCGGGTTGAGACGGTGATCGACGGTGAGCGCCACCAGCGGCCGGCCGGCGCGGTTCGCCCACACCTGGGTGATCAGCAGCAGGGCGAGCGAATCCCCGCCGCCCGAGAACGCCACGGCGATGGGGCGCCGTCCGTCCGGCCGCAGCCGGCGGTCCATGACGTCGCGGGCTTCGTCGGCGAGGTCCCGAAGCCCGGGGATGATCGTGGAAGGCGTGGGCGCTAGGCGCACTTCGCCTGGGTGCGGGCGGCGGCGGCCCGGCTGGTGACGTTGGCCGGCGCCTTGGGATAGCGCTTGGGCAGCTCGGCGAGCGTACGGCAGGCGTCCTGCGGCTTCTTGAGCGCCACCAGCGAGCGGGCGAGCTCGACCACGGCGTCGGGCGCCCAACCGGTCTGGGGCCAGCCGCGGATGGCGCCGAGGTAGGCGCTGGCCGCCTCGGCGTGGGCGCCGCGCACCGACAGGGTCTTGCCCCACCAGTAGCGGGCCTCGGGGGACTTCGGGCCGTCGGGCCAGGTCTGGACGAAGCCGGCGAAGGCCGCCTCGGCGCCGTCGTAGTCGCCGGCCAGCATGAGCTGACGGGCCTTGGCGAAGGTCTCGGTCGGATTGCCCTCGGGCGCGGCGGGCGCCGTCCCCTGCTCGCCGGCGGCGGGCGGCGCGGCCTGGGCGGCGGCCTGTTCGATCGCGGCGAGGCGGTCGGCCAGGCCCTGCACCTGGGTCTTCAGCGCGGCGTTGTCGCGCTTGGCCTGCTCGAGTTCGAAGGTCGCGGTCTCCAGGCTGCCGTTCAGGCGGCGCAGGGTCTGTTCAAGGTCGCCGATGCGATCGGAAAGCTCCTGCATCCGTGCGTCGGTGTCCGCCGGCTGCACGACGACGGGCTTCCCCGTGTCGCGCAGCTGGAAGACGATGGCGCGCAGCTCCCGGACCACCTTCTCCATCCGCTCGACGCGGCGGGCGTCGCGGGCGTCCAAGGGGTCCTCCGCCGGGGTGGCGGGGAGCGGCGTCTGGGCCGCCGAGGGAACCGCCGTCGCGAGGACGGCGATCGCCAGGGCGGGCAGGACGAAGCGGCTGCGCGTCATCTTAGGCTCGGACCATTCTTACCGGGCGCCGCTCACGATGGCCGTGCGGGCGTTCCGGTTCTTCTGGTAGGCCTCCTCGCTCGTGCCCGGATCGATGGGCTGTTCCTTGCCGAAGGAGATGGTCGAGATGCGGTCGCTGGTGACGCCGGCGTTGACCAGGTAGTCGCGGACCGCGTTGGCGCGGCGGGCGCCGAGCGCCAGGTTGTACTCGCGGGTGCCGCGTTCGTCGGCGTTGCCTTCGATGCGCACGCGCACCGAGGGATAGCGGCGCAGCCAGGCGGACTGGGCGTCCAGGATCGGGCGGGCATCGTCGCGGACGTCATGGCTGTCGAGGTCGAAATAGACCCGCTCGCCGACGTTGATGACGAAGTCCTGGGTCGATCCGGGGACGGGGGCGATCGGCCCGCCGGAGACCGGCGGCGGCGTCTCGGACGGCTGCGCAGCCGGCGGCGGCGTCGTAGCCGGCGGCGCGGCTTCGGGCTGGGGCTTCGGCCGGGAGGCGCAGGCCGCCAGCGACAGGGCGGCGGCGCCCACCAGGGCCAGGCGCAGGGCCGCGCTCGTGTTCACGCTACGAACCATCTGGGTCTCCTCGTGTGTCGAGTTGCAAGTCATAGTCAGGGTCTATCGGGCGGGATTTTGGCGCAAGCCTAGTTCAACAATGGTGACCAGGCCGGGTCGGAGCCTGATCCGGGATAGGGCATCGGCTGGAGCACGCGGCCGGTGACGTCCACGCTCCACAGCCGGGGCGCGCCGCCGGCCGTCTCGCGCGAGAACATCAGGACCCGACCGTTGGGCGCCCAGGTGGGGCCCTCGTCCAGATAGCTGGAGGTCAGGATCCGCTCGTCCGAGCCGTCGGGGCGCATGACGCCGATATGGAACTGGCCGCCTTCCTGCTTCGTGAACGCGATGAACTCCCCCGTCGGACTCCAGACCGGCGTGGTGTAGCGCCCCGATCCGTAGGAAATGCGACGGGGCGCCGAGCCGTCCGCGCCCATGACGTAGATCTGGGGCGAACCCGAGCGGTCCGAGTTGAACACGATCCGCGACCCGTCCGGCGAGAACGACGGCGAGGTGTCGATCGAGGGGTCCGAGGTGAGGCGGCTGGACGAGCGGCTGGAGAGGCTCATCACATAGATGTCGCTGTTGCCGCCGCGCTCCACCGAGAACGCCACCTTGCCGCCGTCGGGCGAGAAGCGCGGCGCGAACACCATGCCCTGGAAATTGCCCAGGCTCTCGCGCCGGCCGGTCTCCAGGTTGAACAGGTAGATCGCCGAGCCCTCGGGCCGGAGCGACATGTAGGTGATCTCCTGGCTGCTCGAGGAGAACCGGGGCGTCATGACGATGTACGAGCCGTCGGTCAGGTAGCTGGGGTTGGCGCCGTCCTGATCCATGATCGCCAGGCGCTTGATGCGCTTGGCCCGCGAGCCGCTCTCGGCCACGAACACCACGCGGGTGTCGAAATAGCCCTTCTCGCCGGTCAGGCGCTCATAGACGGCGTCCGAGATCTTGTGCGCCACCCGCCGCCAGTTCTCGGGGCTGGAGGTGAACTGCAGGCCGAGGAGCTGCTGCTCGGCGTAGACGTCCCACAGGCGGAAATCGACGCGCAGCCGGCCGCCCTCGACCGTCACCTGGCCGTTGACCAGGGCCTGGGCGTTGATCTGCTTCCAGTCGCCGAAACGGGGCTGGACGCCGATGTTGATGTCCCGCTCGATGAAGCTCGCCGGGTCCAGCGGCCGGAACAGGCCCGAGCGTTCGAGGTTGGCGCTGATCACCTGGGCGATGTCGGCGCCCTGCTGGCCGCTGAACGCCGGCACGGCGATGGGCAGCGGCTGGACATCGCCGCGGTTGACGTTGACCTCGATCTCGGCCCGGGCTGGCTGGGCCGCGACCGCGGTCATGACGAGGCAGGCGATGGCGAGCATCAGGGGCTTCAGCCGCATGGCAAGGCTCCGGAAGGTTTGGGTCATCGTGCGCAGGCTTCCCGGGCGTTGAAGTTAACCGCCACCCGTTCGCCGTAGAAGTCACGGGGCAGGGTGCGGAAGGGGGAGGCGGCGTAGACTGCGCGCTCGGCCCGCTCGGCGGCGGCCTGACCCACGGCGTCGCGGGGTCCCCGGGTGATCTCGGACTTCACCGCGCCCACCACCTGGCCGCCCGCGCCGATGTTGAAGGTCACCCGGACGAGGACGTCGCGGCCGCCCTCGACCTCGCAGTTGGGGTTCCAGCGGCGTTGCAGTTCCTCCGCCAGGCCCGCCAGCGCCGAGCCGGCCGCGAGGCCCGTTCCGGCGGTGTTGCGGGGCGTGGGCGAGGTGGCGGGGCGGGAGGCGCCCTTGGGCGCGGGCGAGGGCCGCCCGCCCTTGGGCTGGCTGCTCGAGATCGATTTCTCCAGGCTCGCGAAGAAGTCCTGGCTGGACTCCTTGGGCTTGGGCGCGGGCGTCGTCGCCTTGGGCGAAGGCGTGGGCTTGGGCGGCGTGGGTGTCGGCTGCGGCGTCGGGGGGGCGGACGTGGGCTGGGGCGCGGGCGGCTCGGGCGTGAGGGGAGCCTCGGGGACCGGCGTCTCGGCCAGGGCCTCCAGTTCCTGCGGCCCCTCGACGGCCGGGCGCGTGTCGATGTCCGGCGCGTTCGAGACGATCGTCACCGGCACCACCGAGCCCACCTTCAGGTCGCGGCTCCCCCACGAGATCATCAGCGCCGCGGCGATGGCCGCGTGCAGCGCGATGGAGCCCAGGGCGGCCGGTGAGACCTCCGCGCGCCTCACGGCCCGGCCTGCTCCTCGCCCGCCGACGGAGAAGCGCCCGACGACGGCCCGCCGGTGTCGGTGATCAGGTTGATCGAGGTGAAGCCCGAGGTGGACAGCGAGGCCATCACCTGGGCCACCGTCTCGAAGCGGGCCTGCTTGTCGGCGCGGACGTAGACGGGGCGCGGCTCGTCGCCGGCCATGGCCTTCATACGCGGGGCGAGGTTCGCGAACGGCACGGCGTCCTCGCCAAGGTAGATCGAGCCGTCGGCGCGGATCGAGACGGTCAGCGGCTCGGGCTGGTCCTGGATGGCGCCCGCCTCGGTCTTGGGCAGCTCCAGGGGCACGCCGGCGGTGAGCAGGGGGGCCGAGATCATGAACACGATCAGCAGCACCAGCATCACGTCCACCAGGGGCGTGACGTTGATCTCCGACAGGGCGCCCCGGCGGCCGCGACCGTAACGGCGGCGGCTGCGGCGCCCGCCGCCCGCGGCGAAGGCGTCGTTGGCCGAGAGCGCCATGCTACGCCCGCTCCGCGAGGCGTCGCTGGATGGCGGTCGACAAGTCGTCGGCGAAGCCTTCCAGCCGCGCCGCGTACTTCCCCGCCGCCGTCGAGAAGGCGTTGAACGCGATGTAGGCGGGGATGGCCGCCACCAGGCCGATGGCCGTGGCGAACAGCGCTTCGGCGATGGCCGGCGCCACGACCGCAAGCGAGGTGTTCTTCTGGATGGCGATGGCCTGGAAGGAGTTCATGATCCCCCAGACCGTGCCGAACAGGCCGATGAACGGCGAGGCCGTGGCGACGATGGCGAGCGCCCCCAGGCCGTTCTCAACCCGCGCGCTCTCGCGGGCGATGGTGGCGTCGAGGTGGCGGTCGATGCGCTGGATCAGGAAGGCGACCTGGGCCTCGCTGGCCTGGCCCTTCTGACGAGCCTCGCGCCATTCCTTCAGCGCGCCCTGGAGCATGCGGGGCAAGGCGTGGACGGGGCGTTCCCCCGCCTCGGCGGCCACCTCCTCCAGGCTGCGGCCCGAGGCCACCTTGTCCTCGAAGCGTCCGGCCTCGCGGTTCAGCGCCGCGAACCGGAACAGCTTGTCCAGGATGATGGTCCACGACCACAGAGAGGCCAGCGCCAGGCCCAGCATCACCAGCTTCACCACCCAGTCGGCCTGGAGGAAGAGGTGGACGATGTTGAAGCTCTCGGGCGTGACGGCGGCCGGGTCCATCTAGGTCCTTCTCGTCTTCTTTGCGGCGTGCTTGGCGGGGTTAGGTGGCGATCTTATGGCGTCAACCGAACAGCGGCTGGATGGCGTCCACCAGCCCTGGCGGGGGCCTGCGCGGGCGCCCGTCCATGCCGATGCAGGCGGCCTCGACCTTGGCTTCGGCGATCAGCTCGTCGCCGCGCAGGATCCGCTGGCTGATGAACAGGCGCGGCCCTTTCACGGCGTCGTAGGTCGTGCGCACCAGCAGCGCGTCGTCGATCCGCGCGGCGCGCCTGAAGTCCACGGCGATGTGGGTGACTGTGAAGGCGGCAGGATCCGGCAGTTGCAGCAGGCCGTTGTGGCTCACCCCGGCCAGCCGCAGGAAGTCGCTCCGGCCGCGCTCGAAATAGCGCAGGTAGTTGGCGTGATAGACCACGCCCGTGAAGTCGGTGTCCTCGTAGTAGATGCGGACCGGAAGGACGTGCTCGCGGCCTTCCAGCCAGCCGGACGATGGTTGGGCGTCAGTCACGTTCCACCTCGTCATCCTCCGGTCGGCCGAAGGCCGATCCGGGGGACCCATGCAGCGCGCGCCGGTCCTGAGAGCCGGCGTGGGTCACCCGGACAAGCCGGGTGATGACGGTCCAGGGCCTCATTTGTCGAACAGGTCCGAAGACGGCGGGGCGACGGTGCGGGGGGCGGCGAGCCCCAGGTGCTCGTAGGCGCGGGCCGTGGCCATCCGGCCGCGCGGCGTGCGCTGGATGAAGCCCTGCTGCAGCAGGAAGGGCTCGATCACGTCCTCGACGGCGTCGCGGGCCTCGGCGATGGCGTAGGCCAGGGTCTCCACGCCGGCGGGGCCGCCCGCGTAGTTCTCGATCAGGGCCCGCAGGTAGCGGCGGTCCAGGGCGTCCAGCCCCTGCTCGTCCACGTCCAGGCGGGCGAGCGCGGCGGCGGCGGCCTTGCGGTCGATCACCGGCGCGCCTTCGGCCCCGGCGAAGTCCCGCACCCGGCGCAGCAGCCGGCCGGCCACGCGCGGCGTGCCCCGGGCCCGGCGGGCGATCTCCTCGGCGCCGGCGGGATCGAGCGGCGCGCCCATCTTGGCCGCCGCGCCCATCAGCACTCGGGACAGCTCCTCGTGGGTGTAGAACTCCAGCCGGAGCGGGATGCCGAAGCGGTCGCGCAGCGGCGTGGCCAGCAGGCCCGCCCGCGTGGTCGCCGCCACCAGGGTGAAGGGCGCGAGGTCGATGCGCACCGAGCGCGCCGAGGGCCCTTCGCCGATGACGAGGTCCAGCACGTGGTCCTCCATGGCCGGATAGAGGATCTCCTCCACGTTGGCGGCGAGGCGGTGGATCTCGTCGATGAAGAGGACGTCGCGGGGCTCGAGGTTGGTCAGGATGGCCGCCAGGTCCCCGGCCTTGGCCAGCACCGGCCCGGAGGTGGCGCGGAAGTTCACGCCGAGCTCGCGGGCCACGATCTGGGCCAGCGTGGTCTTGCCCAGGCCCGGCGGGCCGAACAGCAGCACGTGGTCCAGGGCCTCGCCCCGCCCGCGCGCGGCGTCGATGAACACTGACAGGTTGGCCTTGGCCTGCTGCTGGCCGACGAACTCGGCGAGCGTCTGGGGCCGGAGCGCGCGATCGGCGGGTTCGAAGGGCTGGGCCTCGCCAGAGATGATCCGGGTCACCGCCCCAGCTCCTGCAGGGCGGCCTTGATGAGGGCGGGCGGCTCGGCCTCCTCGCCCAGGCGCAGGGCGGCGCTCTCGACGACCCGGCGGGCCTGGGGCTCGGCGATGCCGAGGCCCATCAGCGCGGCCACGGCCTCGCCGGAGGCCGAGGCCTTGATCGGCTGGGGCGTCGTGACCTGGGCGTGGAAGGCGGCGACCGGGCCGTCCGAGATCGGCTTGTCCTTCAGCTCCACCACGATCCGCTGGGCGAGCTTGGGCCCGACCCCGTTGGCGCGGGCGACGGCGGCCTTGTCCTCGCGGGCCACGGCGGCGGCCAGTTCGGCCGGGGGCAGCACGTCGAGGACCGCCAGGGCCGCCTTGGGTCCCACGCCCTGGATGGTGCGCAGGATCACGAACGCGCGTCGTTCGTCGCGCCCCAGGAAGCCGTAGAGGATCGTGCCGGTCTGCTCGCCGAACACGCTCTCGACGTGGATCACCGTCTCCTCGCCCACGGACGGCAGGCGCGACAGCGTGCGCGAGCCGCAGCGCACGACGTAGCCCACGCCCATGACGTCGATCAGGGCGTCTTCCTCGCCCACCTCGGCGACGATCCCGCGCAGGCGCCCGATCACCGGCTGTCCTCCGGGGCGCGCGCCAGGGGCTTATGGGGGCGAATCACGTTCGGCATGCGTTCCCGCAGAGGTACCCCAGGCCGTCCCCTGGGGGAACATGGCGGGGGACATCGGAGAGCCGCTCAATATCCCTTGTGCGGCTCGGGCACGCCCGAGCCCCAGCCGGGCGAGCGCAGGCCCTCCTCGCAGCGGTCGATGACGCCCGCGCAGCCGGCGAGGGCGAGGACGGCAAAGACGAGGACCAGGGCGCGCATGACTCAAGGCCGCGCTTCAATTGTGGCGCTTATGGGTCAGGCCACGCGCCAGGTTCGCTGGGTCGCGGTGCGGGCGTGGGCGTGGGCGATGGCGACGGCCAGCGCGTCGGCGGCGTCCGCCGTGGTCTTGCCGGCGGTCGGCAGCAGGCGGGCGATCATCCAGCCGACCTGGGCCTTGTCGGCGCCGCCCGTGCCGACCACGGCCTTCTTCACGACGGTGGCGGCGTATTCGGCGACCGGCAGGCCCGCGCGGGCCGGCGCCACCAGGGCCATGGCCCGCGCATGGCCCAGCTTCAGCGCTGAGCGGGCGTTGTCGTTGACGAAGGTCTCCTCGACCGCGGCCTCGTCGGGCGCGTGCTCGGCGATCACCGCCTCGATGCCGCAGAGCAGGACCAGCAGGCGCTCGGCGAACGGCAGCTTGTCCGACGGGGCGATGACCCCGTGGGCCACATGGATCAGCCGCGCGCCCTCGCACGCCACCACGCCCCAGCCGGTGCGGCGAAGGCCCGGGTCGAGCCCCAGGATGCGGACGGGTCGAATCGCGTTCATCGTCTGTTCCAGCATGGCCCAGGTAAGCGGAGAAGGCTTGCCGAAAGATGACCGCCGGAACCTAGCGCCAGAACTGGAAGGCGTCGAAGCCCCGGACGATGGCCTCGCGCGGCACGCCCAGGGCCGTGGCGAGCTTGGCGGCCAGGCCGAACAGCAGGGCCCCAAAGCCCGGCAGCATGAACAGCGCGGCGAGCAGGATGAGCAGGCCCAGGCCCTCGGCCTTGCGCAGCGCGGGGCCCCAGCGCCTCGGCAGGAACGGCCGGATGGCGTTGAACCCGTCCAGACCGGGGATCGGCAGCAGGTTGAGGATCAGGGCCGTGGCCTGCAGGAAGGCGAGCAGGGCCACGGCGTCGAACAGCGGCCCCGGCAGGGCCACGCGGCTCCACAGCGACAGCACAAAGGCCAGGAGGAGCAGGACGATCAGGGTGCCGGCCGGTCCCGCCAGGGAGGCGGCGGCCCGCCAGGCGGGCGAGCGCATCAGGTCGTGCCGCAGCCAGACCGCCCCGCCGGGGAAGCCGATGCCCCCTAAGGCCAGCGCGATCAGCGGCAGGACCAGGGACGTGCCGAGGTCGCCGTACCGGCGCGGGTCGAACGACAGGTAGCCCTTCTCGCGCACCGTGTGGTCGCCGGCCAGATAGGCCACGGCGGCGTGCCCGAACTCGTGGGCCATCACCGCCAGGATCCAGCCCAGGAAGACGAAGCCGAAGGTCAGCGGCCCCACGGCCTGCGCCGTCGCGGTGGTCGTCAGCGCGACGCCGAGGCCTGCGACGCCCGCCAATATGGCGAGGCCCACGAGATTGTTCGGCGGGGGCGGGGCGGCGGCCTCGGTCGGGGTCGTCATGGTCGCGGACTATGGACGCGATGGCGTCCGCTCCGCCAGAGGTTCAGACGACGGCGCCGTCCATGTCCTGTGCAGGCGCGTGGCGCGCGAAGGCGTCCCGGGCGGGCAGGGCCGCCAGGCAGACGATCAGCCAGATGGTGCCCAGGCTTACGGCCAGGGCTTTTCCGGCGCGGGACGTGGCGGGTGCGAACGTCATGGGCCACGTCTAGCACGGCCATGGGAAAGGGCTCGTGAAGGGGCAGGGTTAATCCGCACGCTTCGGTTGACGCCGCGCAAGGCGCTCGCCTTCGGCCCGTGGCGGGATGGCCGCGCGCCTCCGGAGACCTTCCCATGACCCAAGCGCTGCACGACGAGATCGCCGCCATCCTGAAGGACGGCCCGGACATGACCATCGCCACCGTCCGGCCCGACGGCTGGCCCCAGGCCACCACCGTCAGCTACGCCGCCGACGGAACCGACATCCTGTTCGGCTGCGGCCCGGACTCCCAGAAGGCCAGGAACCTGGCCCACGACGACCGGGTCTCGATCACCGTCAACCTGCCCTACAAGGATTGGAGCCAGATCCGGGGCGTGTCGCTCTCGGGCCGGGCGCGGCGGATCACGGATCCCGACGAGCTATGGCGAGCCGGCGAGCTGTTCCTGGCCAAGTTCCCCGAGGTCGCCCAGTACACCGGCGCGGCCGACCAGCCTTGCCTGTTCCGGGTGGTTCCGGAAACGGTGTCCGTGCTCGACTACAGCCAGGGCTTCGGCCACACCGACCTGGTGAAGCTGAGCGCCGTCGCCGCCTGAGACCCTAGCGGAAGACCCAGATGCCGCCGGTCACGCCGCTGGGCGCTTCGGCCAGGCCGCGGATCTCGAGCCGGGCGTGGCGGGCGCCGCACAGGCAGCGCAGCCGGTCCTCCAGCTCGTCGACGTTCTGCCGTCCAAGCCCCTGGGCCAGCCAGGGGCGGGGATCGACCGGGGCTTCCCGGCCGCAGCCGCACCGCGCCCAGAGGCTGCGGCGCGCCGCCGTCGCGCGGGCCAGCCTGGGCTCTCCGAAGGCCGCATCGAGGGCCTGCAACATCCCGTCCGCCATGTCCGCCTCCGCTTGCGTGAAGCGAACAAAAGCAGAACTTTGGGTCGGGCGCGACTCCGCGGAGGGTGTGATCATGGGGCCTCTCAACCGCGCGTGGCGTGGACGCGCGAAAACGCGCCAACTGGCCGGCGATTCCGCGGGCCCGGTCAACGCACCGAAGGTCGCATCCTGTGGACGTCAGTCGCGTCCGGCCCACCGCTCGGCGAAGCCGTAGAGGGGCAGGAAGGCGGCCAGCAGCTCCTCGCCCAGCGGCGTGAGCGCATATCCCTCGCCCATCTTCAGCTCGACCAGGGCGGCCTCGCGCAGCTCCGACAGCCTGGCCTGGAGGACCGTGGGCGAGGCTTCGTCGCAGGCCGCCCTGAGCGCCCGCGACGTGAGCGGCCCCTCGCGCAACTCCCACAGGATGCGCAGCGTCCAGCGCCGGCCCAGAAGGTCCAGCAGGGCCATGATCGGCCGGCCGGTGCGCGAACCGCGGACGGGATCAGCCATGCTTGACCTTTGCTATCGAAAATGTAGCGATCATGCTATCGAAAGCGTAGCAAGGAGATCGCCCCATGCCAAGGATCGCGCCGCTGGAGCCGCCCTACGCCGCCGACGTCCAGGCGAGCTTCGACGCCATCATGCCCAAGGGGGCCGATCCCCTCGTGCTGTTCCGCACGCTGGCGGCCAGCGAGCGGGCCTGGCGCAAGTTCCGCGCGGGCGCCCTGCTCGATCCCGGGCCGCTGTCCCTGCGCGAGCGGGAGATCGTCATCGACCGGACCTGCGCCCTGGCCGGCTGCGGCTACGAGTGGGGCGTGCACGTGGCGATCTTCGCCGGACCCGCCGGGCTGACCGGGCAGGAGGTCGCGGCGACGGCCGGGGCGGGGGCCGAGGGCGCCGACACCTGGAGCGAGGCCGAGCGGGTCCTGCTGAGGACCGCGGACGCGCTGCACGCCCGGGCCACGCTTTCCGACGCCGAGTTCGCCGCGCTCCGGGCCCACTACGACGAGGCCCAGGTCTTCGAGGTGCTGCAGCTCTGCGGCTTCTACCGGATGGTGGCCTATGTGGCGAACGGGCTGGCCCTGCCGCCCGAGCCGGGGACGCCGGCTCTGCCGGCCTAGACCTTTTCGCTGATCTTGATGGCCGCCCGGCAGCCGGCGCGGATGACGGCGGAGAGGGCCGCGTAGCCCGGCGCTTCGCGGGCGCCTTCCTCGACCGCCAGGTCGCGGTGGGCCAGCTCCTCGTCGCGGAACTTCGAGAGTTCGGCCGCGAGCTCCGGGTCGCGGTCGGCCAGCTCGGCGATCTGGCCGGCGTAGTGCTCCTCGATGACGTTCTCGACCGCCTCGGTGCAGGCGTGCGCCGCCTTCTCGCCCATCAGCGCCGTGCCGGCCCCCAGCGCGAATCCGGCCAGCCGCCAGAGCGGGGCCATGAGGGTCGGGCGGACCCGGTGCTCGGTGAGCAGGCGGTCGAAGCGGGCGAGGTGCACGGCCTCGTGACCCTCCATCTCGGCGAGCTGTCCGGCGATGCGCGCCTTGCCCGGCGCCTGGCCCAGCACGGCCCGCTGGCCGCGATAGATGTGGACGGCGCCCAGCTCGCCCGCGTGGTCGACCCGCAGGATCTCGCCAAGCCGTGCGGCGGTCGCGCCGCGACCGGGCCTCGGAGGAATGGGCTTGGGAGGAATGGGCTTGCCGGTCATCGCTTGGACCTCTCGCGCAGGGCCGCCAGGACGCTCAGGGCGGCGAGCCCGAAGGAGATCACCGCGTTCCACCCGGCCATGGACAGGCCCGCGAACACCCACGGCGCCTCGTCGCAGGCCGGCGGGCGGACCTTCTCGCCGGCCAGGAAGTCGTTCAGCGCGCTGGCGTCGACGCCGGTCCCCGCCGAGGCGCAGGCGGCGGGGCCGGGCCAGAATTTCCACTCCGCGCCCGCGTGGTAGACGGCCACCCCTGCGCCCACGAGGAAGGCCAGGCCCAGGACCCAGCAGGTCGCCTCCCGCCAGCGCGGACCGCCGGGCAGGCGCACCAGGACCATGAAGGCCGCGCCCAGGGCCAGGATCGTCCAGTAGACCTCCCGCTGGCGCAGGCAGAGGGTGCAGGGCGCGTAGCCGCCGAAGGTCTCGAAGGCGTGCGCCGTGGCCAGCATGGCGGCGGCCACCACGACGGCGACGAGTCGCCAGCGGTCCAGGAAGGGGCGAAGAACGGTCATCGGGCGCGGATATGAGCCCAAAAGCTCCGTCGACAGAAGCCCCGAACGGCGAGCGGCTCCTACAGCGCCTGCAGGAAGGCCACGATGTCCCGCTTTTCCTCGCCGGTGAGCTTGGTCCCCAGCACCAGGTTGAAGAACTCGACCGTGTCGTCGAGCGTCATCAGCCGGTCGTCGTGCAGGTACGGGGGCGAGTCCTTCACGCCGCGCAGCGGGAAGGTCTTGATCGGCCCGTCCGCCGAGGCCAGGCGGCCGTTGATCATCCTGGGCTTGAAGAACCGCTCGGCCTTCAGGTTGTGCATCAGGTTGTCGGTGAAATACGGCGGCGTGTGGCAGCTCGCGCACTGGCCCTTGCCGTAGAAGAGCGCCTCGCCGCGCAGCTCGGCGGCGCTGGCCTTCCCTGGATCGAGCCGCCCCATCACCGTCAGCTTGGGCGCCGGCGGGAAGTCGAGCAGCTCCTGGAACTCGGCCATGGCGTGGACCTGGCTGCCGCGCTCCAGCGGGCTGATGCCCTTCTTGGCGGCGGCGGTGGGATCGCCGTCGAAGTAGGCGGCCCGCTGCTCGAACTCGGTGAAGTCCTCCACGGTCTTGAGCGCCCGCTGGGAGCCGAACAGCCGCTGGACGTTCACGCCGCGCAGGGTGGGCGTGTCGATGCGGTGGCGGTGCTCGTTGGGCCGGATGTCGCCCACCGTGTGGGTCGCGGCGTTGGTGTGGCCGTTGGCGTGGCAGTCGAAGCACGCGACGCCCAGGCTGGGCCTGAGGCTGCGGCGATCGTCGGTGGCGTTGAACTGCTGCTGCGGGAACGGCGTGACCAGCAGGCGCAGGCCGTCGAGCTGCTTGGGGTTCAGGATCTCGGCGAACAGGCCGTAGTAGTTGTCGATGGTGACGAGCTGGCCCTTGGAGACGTCGCCCAGGTCCGGCCGCGTGGTCAGGAAGATCGGGGCCGGGAACTCGGGCAGCATGTGCTGCGGCAGGTCGTAGTCCAGGTCGAAGCGGGTCAGGTCGCGGCCGGTCTGGCGCTTCGTCTCGTCGATGGTCGGCTGCGGGAAGACCATGCCCCCCGCCTCGTGATGCGGATGGGGCAGGGGATAGAAGCCGGCGGGCCACAGGTTCCGCTCGCGGACCTCGTCCGGCGAGAGGGCCGCAAGCTGGTCCCAGGTGACGCCCTGGGGCAGCCGAACGCGCACCCCGCCCTGGACGGGCTTGCCCCGCGCCATGGTCACGCCGGGGACGGGTCGGTCGGAGAGGTCGTAGCGCTGGGCCAGGAGGTCCTGGTGGCGCTTGGCGAAACCCGGCTTCTCACCCTGGAGCTTCTGTACGAGGCCCGTGAACGCGTCGGCGTTGGCGGCGATGGTCATCGCGCCCGCGCCCAACAGGGCGACCGAAGTCAGGAGTCCCTTCAGCATCCGGCTCGTCATGGCGTCCTCCCTGCTCTCTGAACGAGAAGCGTAGCGCCCATTGCAACGGATAGTTGTATGGAGCGCCCCGAGGTCGCGCTTGTCAACGGCCGCGCTGCGGCCGGCCGTCAGAAGAGGAATTTCACCGCCAGAACGCCGCCGACGATCAGCGCCAGCAGCAGGGCCGAGTATAGGTTCAGCCGCCGCTCGAACTCCTGCAGCATGGCCGGGCCCAGGTACTTGAGCACGGCGGCCACGGCGAAGAAGCGGACGCCCCGCGTGAGCACCGAGGCCCAGACGAAGGTGAACAGGTCGAAGCGGGCGAAGCCCGCGGTGATGGTCACCAGCTTGTAGGGAATGGGCGTCGCGCCCTTGATGAGGATGACCCACAGGCCCCACTGCTCGAACCAGCGGTGGAACTCGGCCTGGCCTTCGGGATGGCCGAACACCTTGAGGATGAACAGGCCGACGGGCTGGAGATAGACGCCGATGGCGTAGCCCAGCAGGCCGCCCACCACGGACGCCGCGGTGCAGATGGCGGCATAGACGAACGCCTTGTCTCGCCGGGCCAGCACCATCGGGCCCAGCATCACGTCGGGCGGGATCGGGAAGAACGAGCTCTCGGCGAACGACACCGCCGCCAGGGCGGCCGGCGCCCGGCGGGAGCGGGCCAGCGCCATCACCCAGTCGTAGAGTTTGCGGAACATGCGCGATCCAGGCGGGGATTCGGGCGTTCTCGCTAGCAGGCCGGCCCGGCGTTGTCGCGGGATTGCTCAGGCCCCCTCTTGCCAAGTCGTTTCATCTGATACCATCTCCCGGCCGACAGGAGACTTCAGCCATGAACATCCAGACGCCGTCCCAGAGCCGCGACCTGTTCGAGAATCCCCTCGGCACCGACGGGTTCGAGTTCGTCGAGTTCACCTCGCCCGAGCCCGAGCGGCTGAAGCACCTGTTCGAGCTGATGGGCTTCACCGCGGTGTCGAAGCACCGGTCGAAGAACGTCCTGCGGTTCCGCCAGGGCGACATCAACTTCATCCTGAACATGGAGCCCACCGGTCAGGCCGCCGCGTTCCGTCAGGCGCACGGCCCCTCGGCCAACGCCATGGCCTTCCGCCTGCGCGACGCCGCCAAGGCCTTCAAGCTCGCCGTGGAGCGGGGCGCCAAGCCGGTCGAGGGCCCGGTCGGGCCGATGGAGCTGAACATCCCGGCCATCGAGGGGATCGGCGGCTCGAACCTCTACCTCGTCGACCGCTACGGCGCGCAGGAGATCTATGACGTCGACTTCGTCCCGATCCCGGGCGCCGAGGAGGCCATGGCCCGCAACGGCGTGGGCCTGACCTACCTCGACCACCTGACCCACAACGTCCACCGCGGCCAGATGGCCAGGTGGGCGGACTTCTACGAGCGCATCTTCAATTTCCGCGAGATCCGCTACTTCGACATCGAGGGCAAGCAGACGGCGCTGGTCTCCAAGGCCATGACCAGCCCCTGCGGCAAGATCCGCATCCCGCTCAACGAGAGCCAGGACGAGCACTCGCAGATCGAGGAATTCCTGAAGGACTACAAGGGCGAAGGCATCCAGCACGTCGCGCTGGGGACCGACGACATCTACCACGCCGTCGAGACCATGCGGGACCGGGGCGTGCGCTTCCAGGACACCATCGACACCTATTTCGAGGGCATCGACGCGCGCGTCCCGGGCCATGACGAGGACGTCCAGCGGCTGCGGGCCGACAAGATCCTCATCGACGGGGCGCCCACCGAGGGCCAGGGCCTGCTGCTGCAGATCTTCACCGAGAACATGATCGGCCCGATCTTCTTCGAGCTCATCCAGCGCAAGGGCAACGAGGGTTTCGGCGAAGGCAACTTCAAGGCCTTGTTCGAAAGCATCGAACTCGATCAGATCAGGAGAGGAGTCCTCCCGGCGAAGGAAGTGTGATGCGTGTCGTCCTCGGTGTTCTGGCGGTTCTGTTGATGTCTATGGCGGGTACGGCGGAGGCGCGGCCGAAATGGGCGCTGGTGGTCCACGGCGGCGCCGGCGTCATCGAGCGCAAGGACCTGACGCCGGAGCAGGACAAGGCCTACCGTGAGGCCATGGCTAGGGTGGCGAACACCGGCGCCGAGGTCCTGAAGCAGGGCGGCTCGGCGCTGGACGCCATCGAGGCGGCGATCCGCATTCTCGAGGACGACCCGCTGTTCAATTCCGGCCGGGGCGCGGTCTTCACCGCCGAGGGACGCAACGAGCTGGACAGCTCGGTGATGGACGGGGCGACCCTGAAGGCCGGGGCCGTGGCGGGCGTGACCACCACGCGCCACCCGATCTCGCTCGCCCGCGCCGTGATGGAGAAGTCGCCCCACGTCATGCTGATGGGCGCCGGCGCCGATGCGTTCGCCCGGACCCAGAACCTGGAGCAGGTGGATCCCGCCTACTTCTTCACCCAGCGCCGTTGGGACGCGCTGGAGAAGGCGCTGAAGGAGCAGGGCCTGCCGATCCCCGCAAAGCCGGCCGGCGCGGGCAAGGCGGACGTGCGCGCCGAACTGCAGTTCGACGAGGGCGGCCATCGCGCCAGCCTCGCCCAGATCGACAAGAAGTACGGCACCGTCGGCGTCGTGGCGCTCGACGCCCACGGCAACGTGGCGGCCGGAACCTCCACCGGCGGCACGACGGCCAAGCGCTGGGGCCGGGTGGGGGATTCCCCGATCATCGGGGCCGGCACCTACGCCTCGAACAAGTCCTGCGCCGTCTCGGCCACGGGCACGGGCGAGTACTTCATCCGCCTGACCGTGGCGCGCGAGATCTGCGCCCTCGTGGAATACAAGGGCCTCTCCCTCCAGGCCGCCGCCGACCAGGTGATCCAGAAGGAGCTGACGGCGCTGGGCGGCGACGGCGGAGTGATCGCGGTCGCCCCCGACGGCCAGATGGCTTGGAGCTTCAACACCTCGGGCATGTACCGGGCCCGCATCGCCGACGGCCAGCCGCTGAGCGTGGGCATCTACAAGGACGATCCGTGATGGCGAAGGGCGACTGGATCCCGGTCCGGGCGGCCGAGGGCGTCCACTCGAAGCAGGCGCACGCCGACCTGCCCGAGGGCACCTACGAGCGGGAGATCTCCAAGGAGGGCTTCTTCGGCCCGGCCGCCTTCCTGCATCATCGCCATCCGCCGACCGGCTGGGTGAAGTTCGAGGGGCCGCTGCGGCCCCGGGCCTTCGACCTCAACCGGCTGAACGCCGCCGAGGGCTCGCCGTGGGGCGCGCGCACCGTGCTGCACAACGCCGCGACCGAGGTGCGGTTCTGGAAGCTGGACGCGGCCATGCCGTCGCTGGCCCGCAACGCCGACGGCGACCAGCTGCTGTTCGTGCACGCGGGCGAGGGGGAGTTGCTCTGCGACTACGGTCGCCTGCGCTACCGGGCCGGCGACTACCTCTACCTGCCGCGCGGGACCATGTGGCGGCTGAGGCCCGGCTCGCCCACGGCGATCCTGATGATCGAGGCCACGAACACCCACTTCCGCCTGCCGGACAAGGGCCTGATGGGCGGCCACGCGCTGTTCGATCCCGCCATCCTCGAGACCCCCGCCATGGACGAGGCCTTCAAGGCCCACCAGGCGGAAGACGGCGAGTTCCAGGTCGAGATCAAGAAGCGTGGGCAGGTCTCGACGGTGACCTATCCCTGGAACCCGCTGGATGCGGTGGGCTGGCATGGCGACCTCGCCCCCGTACGCCTGAACGTGCGCGACATCCGGCCGGTGATGAGCCACCGCTACCACCTGCCGCCGTCGGTCCACTCGACCTTCGTCTCGGACCGCTTCGTGGTCTGCACCTTCGCGCCGCGGCCGTTCGAGACGGACCCGGGGGCGTTGAAGGTCCCCTTCTTCCACAACAACGACGACTACGACGAGGTCTTGTTCTACCACGCCGGGGACTTCTTCAGCCGCGACCACATCGAGGCCGGCATGATGACCTTCCACCCCTCGGGCTTCACCCATGGGCCGCACCCCAAGGCGCTGAAGAACATGCTGGTGCAGCCCAAGCCCGCCACGGACGAGTACGCGGTGATGATCGACACTCGCGATCCGCTGGAGGTGGGCGAGGCCGCCGCCTCGGTGGAGAACCCCGCCTACGTCGACAGCTGGAAGGGCGCATGAGCCTGGAGGCCGACCTCGGCGCGGCGGCGCGGGACGAGCTGGAGCGGGCCTGCACGCTCGCCTGGCGCGAACTGGCCGACCACACGCCGTGGGGCGACACCTTCGAGGGCTTCACGCCGGCCGGCCGCGAGGTCTGCATCGAACGCACCTACCTCTGGGACGGCCCGCCGGGCAGCGACATCCGCGTCGAGGTCACCGTCTACGAGCCCGAGGCCTACGAGGCGGGCGTGAAGCTTACCGGCGCGATCCCGCGCGAACCTTCCGACATCCGGAGCCACTGAATGAAGCTCGCCTCGCTGAAGGGCGGCCGCGACGGCCGTCTGGTCGTCGTCTCCAACGACCTGGCCTGGTATTCGCCGGCCGACCGGATCGCGCTGACCTTGCAGGCCGCGCTGGACGACTGGGACCGCTGCGAGCCGGAGTTGCGGGGCCTCGCCGAAAGCCTGGAGCACGGCTCGGTGCCCAAGGCGCGCTTCCACGAACACGAGGCCGAGAGCCCCCTGCCGCGCGCCTACCAGTGGGCCGACGGCTCGGCCTATGTAAACCACGTGGCCCTGGTCCGGCAGGCGCGCGGGGCGGAGATGCCCGAGAGCTTCTGGACCGACCCGCTCATGTACCAGGGCGGTTCGGACGGCTTCCTGGGCCCCCGCGATCCGATCCCGCTGAAGGACGAGGCCTGGGGCTGCGACCTGGAGGCCGAGGTGGCGGTCATCACCGGGGACGTGCCGATGGGCGCCAGCCGGGAGGAGGCGCTGGGCGCCATCCGCCTCGTCATGCTGTGCAACGACGTGTCGCTCCGCAACCTGATCCCGGGCGAACTCGCCAAAGGTTTCGGCTTCTTCCAGTCCAAGCCCGCTTCGGCCTTCTCCCCGGTGGCGGTGACGCCCGATTCCCTGCCCAACTGGAAGGATGGGAAGCTGCACGGAGCGCTGGAGGTGGAGTTGAACGGCAAGCCGCTGGGCTGCGCCGACGCCGGCGTGGACATGACCTTTGACTTCGGGACCCTCGTGGCGCACGCGGCGAAGACGCGCGCGCTGGGGGCTGGAACGATCATCGGCTCGGGCACCGTCTCGAACCGCGGCGCCGACGGCGGCCCCGGCAAGCCGATCGCCGAGGGCGGGGTGGGCTATTCCTGCCTGGCCGAGGTCCGGACCATCGAGACCATCCGGGACGGCAAGCCCGCGACCCCGTTCCTCAAGGCCGGCGACACCGTGCGGATCGCGATGGTCGACGCCCGGCGCCACACCGTCTTCGGCGCCATCGAACAGGAGGTCGTCCGCGCATGAGCCTTGTGCGGCCCGAGCGCGAAGAGGAGGGGCTGAAACTCGACGCCTACCTGCCCTACCGGCTGTCGGTGGCGTCGAACGCGGTGTCCGGACTGATCGCGCGCGCCTATCAGGACCGCTTCGGCCTGACGATCCCGCAATGGCGGCTGATCTGCGTGCTCGCCGAGGACGGCGCCCTCACTCAGGGCCAGATCGTGGCCCGGACGGTGATGGACAAGGTGACGGTGAGCCGCGCCGCCCAGGGGCTCGTGAAGCGCCATCTGGTGGCCCGCTCGGAACACCACGCCGACGCGCGCAGCCACGTGCTGGCGCTGACCACGGAGGGCCGGCGGCTCTACGCCGAGATCGCGCCGCTGGCGCTGGCCTACGAGGCGGCGCTCATCGCGGGCCTGGCGCCCGACGAGGTGGCCCTGCTGAAGCGCCTGCTCGCGCGGCTGCAGGCCGCGGCCGGGCAGCTCAACGGGGAAGACCCGCCGAACGTCAGCCTCCGCTGAGCGCCGGCGTCCTTTAGTGCAGGTAGGCGGGTTCGACCCGGACTCCCCAGCGGTGCGATCCCTCGCCGAACGGCAGGTGGAAGCCGAAGGCGGCGCGCTTGCGCTCGTCGCGCCAGTACTCCTCGAAGGAGACGATGAGCGCGCTTTGCAGCTCTTCCGGGATTTGACGGACATCGTGGCCGAGGCTCTTGGCCACTTGCTCGATCACCAGCGTCCGGTGCGCTTCGCCGCCGAACGACAGGAGGACCTCACGGACACGTTTCGCCAGGGAATCCTTCCGGGCGACCGGCTTTTTGCCGGGCATCGCGTCGTGGGTGATATCAGGCGTCTTCTGCATGACGCCGCCACTTTGCCGCCCACTCGTTTATCGGCTGGTTAAACGGCACGGCGAACAGATGGTTAATTTCGCGCCCTGGTTTAGTGTCGCTCAGCCGCCGCCCAGCGCCACGGCTGCGTGGTAGACGACGAACGAGGCCAGGTAGGCCAGCGTGAGCATGTAGGCGAACATCACGCCCATCCAGCCCCAGGAGTTGGTCTCGCGCTTCACGACGCCCAGCGTCGCCACGCACTGGGGCGCGAAGACGTACCAGGCCAGGAACGACAGGCCCGTGGCCAGCGACCAGTGCTGGGCCAGCCGGGCGCCGAGCGCCCCGACGTTCGCCTCGGCGTCGCCGACGGCGTAGACGGTGCCGAGCGCGGCGACCGCCACCTCGCGGGCCGCGAAGCCCGGGATCAGGGCCACGACCATCTGCCAGTTGAAGCCGATCGGCGCGAACAGCGGCTGGATCGCGTGTCCCAGCATGCCGGCGATGCTGTAGTCGATGGCCGGCGCCGTCGCGCCCGCGGGCGGAGCCGGGAAGGTCGACAGGAACCAGACCACGATCATCAGCGGCAGGATGATCCGGCCCGCCCGGCTCAGGAAGATCTGGGCGCGGAGCAGGAGGTTGCGGGCCACGTTCTCGGCCGAGGGGACCTTGTAGGTCGGCAGCTCCATCAGGAACGGCTCCACGGCGCCGCGCCAGAAGACCCGGCGGATGACGAACGAGACCAGGAGCGCGCTGGCGATCCCGGCCGCGTAGAGCCCGAACATCACGAGGCCCTGGAGATTGAGCCCCGGCCCCACCGTGCGGTTGGGAATGAAGGCCCCGATGATCAGGGTGTAGACGGGAATCCGCGCCGAGCAGGTCATCAGCGGGGCCACCAGGATGGTCGTCATCCGGTCGCGCTTCTGGTCGATCACCCGGGCGGCCATGATCCCGGGAATGGCGCAGGCGAAGCTGGAGAGCAGCGGGATGAAGGCCCGGCCGTGCAGGCCCGCTCCGCCCATGATCCGGTCCATCAGGAAGGCGGCCCGGGCCATGTAGCCGAAGTCCTCCAGCAGGATGATGAACAGGAACAGGATGAGGATCTGGGGCAGGAAGACGATCACGCTGCCCACCCCGGCGATCAGGCCGTCGGCGATGAAGCTGCGCAGCAGGCCCTCGGGCAGGGTCTGGCCGATGGCCGCGCCCAGCCAGGCGAAGCCGGCGTCGATGCCGTCCATCAGCGGCGCGGCCCAGGCGAACACCGCCTGGAACATCAGGAACAGGATGCCGAGCAGGATGGCCAGGCCCGCCACCGGATGCAGCAGCACCGCGTCGATCTTCCCGGTCAGGGTGTCCGGGTGCTCGGGCGGACGGACGTAGGTCTTGAGGATCCGCTGGGCCTCGCGGTGGGCGGCGCGGATCTCGGCGGCGTCCGGCTCGCGCCAGACGTTGGCGTGGGCGACCGCGCCCTCCTCGATCAGGGCCTCGGCCTGGGCCACCAGGTCGTCGATGCCGCGCTTGCGCGTGGCGACCGTGGTCACGATGGGGCAGCCCAGCTCGCGGCGCAGGCCGTCGAGGTCGATGCGCAGGCCCTGGCGCTGGGCGATGTCGTACATGTTGAGGGCCAGCACCATCGGCCGGCCGACGGCCTTCAACTCCAGGATCAGGCGCAGCACGAGCCGCAGGTTGGTCGCGTCGGCGACGGCCACCACCACGTCCGGCGGCGTCTCCCCGGCCAGCTTGCCGAGCACCGCGTCGCGCGTGACCGCCTCGTCCGGGCTGCGGGCGCGCAGGGAATAGGTGCCGGGCAGATCGAGGATCGACAGCGAGCGGCCGTGGGCGGTGGTGACGAAGCCCTCCTTCCGCTCGACGGTGACGCCGGCGTAGTTGGCCACCTTCTGGCGGCTGCCGGTGAGGGCGTTGAAGAGGGCGGTCTTGCCGGTGTTGGGATTGCCGACCAGGGCGATACGCGCCGGGCGGAGCACAGCTTCGCTCATGCGCGGGGCTTGTCCAGCAGGACCCAGACGTCCTCGGCGTCGCGGCGGCGGAGCGCCACGCGCATGTCGTCCAGGCGCACGGCGATGGGATCGCGGCGGATGGCGCCCTCGTGGAGCACCTCGAGCCTCGCGCCCTCCACGAATCCGAACTCCAGCAGGCGGCGCTGCAGCTCGGCGATGTCCACGCCGTGGTCGGCCGGATGGCTCTCGGCCCGGACGTCCACGATCACCCCGGCCTCGCCCGGCCGCGCCGTGGAGAGGCGCACCAGGCGCCCCTGCTCGGCGTCCCCAAAGGGCGCGGCGTTCACCGGCTCGGCCACCGTGTCGTACATGTACAGACGTCCCGACATCCGCAGAAAATGCGAACGATTATCAGTTAGGGCTAAGCCGCGCGGATCGCAAGGCTTCGTGTTGACGCAGAGCCCGCGGCGAGAATGAACGCCCTTCGGCGCGATGCGCCTTGAGGCGCCCGACGCCAGCACCTAAAACGACGACGCTGCGCGGGTGTGGCGAAATGGTAGACGCGGCGGACTCAAAATCCGCAGTCGAAAGACGTGTCGGTTCGAGTCCGACCACCCGCACCACCGCTCTTCGTCCCGCCTCCAGGCGGACGACGCCGGCGGACGGCTTGGGGCGCGACGACAAGATCCCCACCCACCGGGACCTCGCCTGCAACCTCGAGGACCACCGTTAGCGGATCGGAATCTGCAGGGTGAACGTCGCGCCGCCGCCCGCGGTCGCGGCCACGCTCACCGTCCCGCCATGTGCGGACATGGCTTCCTTGACGATGGCGAGGCCCAGTCCGGCGCCCGGCGTCAGACCAACCGCGATTTGGCCTGCTCCGTGGCGGCGACGGGCTGCCGGACCCTGGCCGAGATCGCGTTCGACGCCCCCGGTTGCGGAAGCTTGATTGGCGTCAATGCGCGCTGACGCCTAACGTCACTCGATGACACTCGCCCAGCCGCCCTAGGGATCGCCCCGAGTGTTTCGACGACGTGCAAGGGCGGCCGCCCTCATTCAACGCGCCTTCCGGCGGCGTTCCGCGGACTCGGTCTGGGCCAGCAACGTCCCGATCCGCGACGAGCTGCTGAGCGCCCAGCGGCTGGAGGACCGCGCCCGCCGCCTGGCCGAGGCGCAGGGAACGGGCCGCAAGGGCCGCGGACGGCCTCTGGCCCGACGCCTGGCCGACAACGAGGCCATGCTCGTCGAGGCCTATCGCGACATCGTCCGGTCGCTGAACGAGGGCGCCTCGATCACCCCGGCCGCGGAGTGGCTGGTCGACAACTTCCATGTCGTCGAGAAGCAGATCCGCGAGGTCCGCCTCGACCTGCCGGCCGGCTACTACCGTCAGCTCCCGAAACTGGGGTCCGGCGAACTCGCGGGCTATCCGCGCGTGTTCGGCATCGCCTGGACCTTCGTCGCCCACACCGACAGCCACTTCGACCCCGACCTCCTGTGCCGGTTCCTGCGGGCCTACCAGGAGGTCCAATCGCTGACGATCGGCGAGCTGTGGGCCGTGGCCATCACCCTGCGCATCGTGATGGTGGAGAACCTGCGCCGGATCTCGGAGCGCATCGTCATCGGCCGGGCCGCCCGGGCCGAGGCCGACCGCTGCTGCGACGCCATCCTGGGCGTGAGGGGCCGCCCGCCGGAGCCCGCGCTGCAGGTGCTGAAGCCGTGGGAGTCCGCGCCGCCGCCCGACGCCTTCGTCGTCCAGCTCCGGCGGCGCCTCAGGGACCATGACACGCTCGGCGCCCCCGCGCTCAACTGGCTCGACGACCAGCTGGCCCGCTACGGCCGCAACGCCGACACGGTGGTGCGCGAGGACCAGCACCGCCAGGTCGCCTCCAGCCTGACCGTCCGCAACATCGTCACGAGCCTCAGGCTCATCTCGGACGTGGACTGGGCCGACCTCGTCGAGCGGGTGAGCCTGGCCGACGATCTCCTGAAGGCGGGCAGCGCCTTCGCCGACATGGATTTCGCCACCCGCAACCTCTACCGCGACGCCATCGAGGAGCTGGCCCGGGGATCGGGACGGGACGAGCTGGACATCGCCCGCCGCGCGGTCGACGCCGCGCGCCGCGCCGAGGCCGACACCTGCGAGGTCCGCCGCGGCGACCCCGGCTTCCACCTGATCGGCGGTGGGCGCGGGGCCTTCGAGGCGGCGGTGGGCTTCCGTCCGCCCGCGCGGGCCTGGAGCCTCCGACTGATCGCCCGCCTGGGGCTGTGGGGCTACATGGGCGCCATCGCCCTGTGGGGCGCCTGGATCCTGGGCGCGCCCCTGGCGGCGCTCTGGCTGCTCGGGGTCTCCCCGGTCGGGCTGGCCGCACTCGCCGCCCTGGGCCTGTTCCCGGCGGCGGAGCTCGCCGTCGCCATCGTCAACCGGCGCGTCACACACGGCCTGCGCGCCAAGCCGCTGCCGGCGCTCGAGCTGAAGGGCGGCGTGCCGTCGCGGCTGCGGACGGTGGTGGCGGTGCCCGTGCTGCTCTCGGACCGCGCGTCCGTCGAGGCGCACATCGAGCGGCTGGAGATCCACCACCTGTCCAGTCCCGAGGGGCATCTGCACTTCGCCCTGCTCTCGGACTGGCCGGACGCGCCGCACGCCGAGATTCCCGGTGACGACGAACTGCTGCAGGCGGCCCGCGAGGGCGTCGCCCGGCTGAACCGCAAGTACGGCTCGGCCCCCGGCGGCGACCGCTTCCTGCTGTTCCACCGCCGCCGCGTCTGGGCGCCCAGCGAAGGGGCCTGGATGGGCTGGGAGCGCAAGCGGGGCAAGCTCAGCGAACTGAACCGCGTCCTGCGCGGCGCCGAGGACACCACGTTCATCCCCATCGAGGGGCAGGTGATCCCGCAGGGCGTCCGCTACGTGCTGACCCTGGACGCCGACACCCGCCTGCCGCGCGACTGCGTGCGCCGGCTGATCGGCAAGATGGCCCACCCGCTGAACCTGCCGCGCTTCGACCCCGAGAGCGGCCGGGTGGTCGAGGGATACGCCATCCTCCAGCCCCGGGTGACGCCGGCCCTGGCGACCGAGGGCGAGGGCTCGCTCTACCGCCGGGTGACGTCGAGCGTGGGCGGCATCGACCCCTACGCGGCGGCCATCTCGGACGTCTACCAGGACCTGTTCGGGGAAGGCTCGTTCACCGGCAAGGGCATCTACGACCTCGACGCCTTCGCCACCGCCCTGGCCGAGCGCATTCCCGAGGCGACCCTCCTCAGCCATGACCTCTTCGAGGGCGTCTTCGCCCGCGCCGGCCTGGCCTCGGACGTCGAGGTCGTGGAGGACTTCCCCGAGCGCTACGACGCCGACTGCGTGCGCCGCCACCGCTGGGCGCGCGGCGACTGGCAGCTCCTGCCGTGGATCCTCGGCCTGCGCCGCCCCGCCCCCGGCCGCAGCCGCGCCTGGGCCCGCGTCCCCCCGGTGGGCCGCTGGAAGATGCTCGACAACCTGCGCCGCACCGTCTCGCCCGGCTTCACCGTGGCGGCGCTCTGCGCGGGCTGGCTGACGCCGTGGCCGTCGGCGGCGGTCTGGACCGGCTGGATTCTGTCGGTCTTCGCCATCCCGCCGCTGATCCCCGTGCTGGGCTCCCTGGGCGCGCGGCGGCCTGGCGTGCCGGTCCGGGCCCGCCTGCACGCCTTCGGCGGCGACCTGCGGCTGGCCTTCCTCCAGGCCCTGCTGGGCGTCAGCCTCCTGCCGCACCAGGCCTGGCTGATGGGCGACGCCATCGTGCGCAGCCTGTGGCGGCTGACGGTCTCGCGCCGCAAGCTCCTGGAGTGGGTGCCGGCCGCCCAGGCCGCCGCCCGCCTGCGCTTCGACATGGCGAGCTTCTACCGCCGCATGGCGCCGGCGGTGGGCCTGGGCGCGGGCGCGGCGGCGCTGGGGTTCGTCGCCGGCCCGGGCTCCTGGGTGTTCTGCGCGGTCTTCGGCCTCGTCTGGATGGTCTCGCCGGGCATCGCCTTCGAGGCCAGCCGCCAGCCCGAGACCCGCCGGTGGGCGGGGCTTCCCGAGGACGAGGCCCAGGCCCTGCGGATGGTGGCGCGCCGCACCTGGCGTTTCTTCGAGACCTTCGTCACGGCCGAGCACAACATGCTGCCGCCGGACAACTACCAGGAGGATCCGGCGGCGGTGGCCGGCCGCACCTCGCCCACCAACATCGGCCTCTACCTCCTGTCGGCGGCCTCGGCCCGGGACCTGGGGTGGATCGGCGCCATGGACGCCCTGGACCGCCTGGAGGCCACGCTCGCCACCCTTGGCCGCATGGGCCGTTTCCGCGGCCACTTCTTCAACTGGTACGACACCCGCGACCTGCGGCCGCTCGAACCGCGCTACATCTCCTCGGTCGACAGCGGCAACCTCGCCGGCCACCTGATCGCCCTGGCCAACGCCGTCGCCCAATGGGCCGCGCCGCAGGACGCCCGCAGCCGCCTCAAGGGGGTGAACGACGCGCTGATGCTCGCCTACCGGCAGGCGACGGCGCTGCGGGGCGAGGTCCGGCTCCGCGGCTGGCCCCGGCTCGAACGCGAGCTCGTGCGGCTGTCCCAGGGGATCGACGCCGCGCGGCAGGCCGACGAGCCCCTCGAGCAGGCGCTGCGCGAACTCGCCGACCAGACCGGCCCGCTGATCGCCGCCGCCGAGGCGGTGGCCGCCGAGGTCGGCGGGCCAGCGGGGGGGCCGGAGGGCGTGGAGCTGGTGGCCTGGGTTCGCGCCGTCGAGGCCTCGCTGGCCAGCCATCTGCGGGATATTGAGGAAGGCGCCGCGCCTCTTCCCCGGCTGACCGCCGTCGCCGCCGAGGCGCGCAGCCTCGCCCTGCAGATGGAGTTCGGCTTCCTGCTGGACCCCGACCGCAGCCTGCTCTCGATCGGCTACCGGGTGGCCGAGGGCGAGCTCGACCCCAGCTGCTACGACCTCCTGGGCTCGGAGGCGCGGCTCGCCAGCTTCGTGGCCATCGCCAAGAGCGACGCCCCGCCCAAGCACTGGTTCCGCCTGGGTCACGCGGTGACGCCCGTGGCGCACGGGGCCGCCCTGATCTCGTGGTCGGGCTCGATGTTCGAGTACCTGATGCCCTCGCTCGTCATGCGGGCCCCGCCGGGCAGCATCCTGGAGCAGACCAACCGCCTCGTCGTCCGGCGGCAGATCGACTACGCCGCCAGCCTCAGGGTCCCATGGGGCATGTCCGAGTCGGCCTACGCCGCCCGCGACCTGGAGTTCACCTACCAGTATCTCAGCTTCGGCGTGCCCAGCCTGGGCCTGAAGCGGGGGCTCGCCGACCAGATCGTGATCGCGCCCTACGCCACGGCGCTGGCGGCCATGGTCGAGCCCAAGCTGGCGGTCCGCAACTTCCAGCAGCTCGCCGCCCTGGGCGCGGAGGGGCGCTACGGCTTCTACGAGGCCATCGACTACACGCCGTCCCGCGTGCCGGACGGCCAGCGCTTCGTCCTCGTCCGCTGCTTCATGGCCCACCACCAGGGCATGAGCATCGTCGCCATCGCCAACGCGCTCACCGGCGGAGCCATGCGCGAGCGGTTCCATGCCGAGCCCATGGTCCAGGCCACCGAGCTCCTCCTCGAGGAGCGGATGCCGCGCGAGATCGTGGTCACCCAGCCCCTGGTGGCCAGCAAGGTGGCGGTGGCCAAGCCCGCCACGCCCGAGGCTTCCGGCGTGCGGCGGATCGGCAATCCGCACACCCGGACGCCGGCCGTCCACCTGCTGTCGAACGGACGCTACTCGGTCATGCTGACGGCGGCGGGCTCGGGCTACAGCCGCTGGCGCGACCAGATGATCACCCGCTGGCGGGCGGACGCCACCCAGGACGACCTGGGGGCCTACGTCTATCTGCGCGACGTGAGCACGGGCGCCGTCTGGTCGGCAGGCCACCAGCCGGTGGGCCTGGAGGCCGACGAGTACGAGGCCAGCTTCGCCGAGGATCGCGCCGAGATCGCCCGCCGCGACGGCGCCCTGACCACGACGATGGAGGTGCTGGTCTCGCCCGAGGACGACGCCGAGGTCCGCCGCGTCACCGTCCACAACGCCGGGCTCGTGACCCGCGACGTGGAGGTCACCTCCTACGCCGAACTGGTCCTGGCGCCGCAGGGCGCGGACGTCGCCCATCCGGCCTTCTCCAAGCTGTTCGTCCACACCGAGCACGTCGCCGGCGTCGGCGCGCTGCTGGCCACCCGGCGGCGGCGGTCGCGCGAAGACCCCGAGGTCTGGGCCGCCCACCTGGCCGTCGTCGAGGGCGAGACGACCGCGCCGGCCGAGTTCGACACGGACCGGGCGGCCTTCATCGGGCGCGGCGGCGACCTGCGGGACCCCGCGGGCCTGGCCGGCCGGCGGCTCGGCGGCGCCGTCGGCTATGTGCTCGATCCGGCCTTCATCCAGCGGCGGCGGCTGCGCATCGCGCCGGGCGCCTCGGCGCGCATCTCGTTCTGGACCCTGGCGGCCGGGTCGCGGCGCGAGGTGCTCGACCTGATCGACAAGCACCACGACCCGGCGGCCTTCGACCGCGCGGCGAACCTCGCCTGGACCCAGGCGCTCGTGCAGCTCCACCACCTGGGGGTCTCCCGGGCCGACGCCGCCCTGCACCAGGAACTCGCGGCCCACATCGTCTACGCCACCCCGCTGCTGCGGCCCGGGTCCGAGGCCCTGGGACGCGGCGCGGGCGGACAGCCGGGCCTGTGGCGCGCGGGGATATCCGGCGACCTGCCCATCGTCCTGCTTCGCATCTCCGAGATCCACGACCTGAGCCTCGCGCGACAACTGATCGGGGCGACCGAATACCTGCGCAGCAAGCAGCTCGCCTTCGACCTCGTGCTGCTGAACGAGCGGGCGGCCTCCTACGTGCAGGATCTCCAGATCGCGCTGGAGGGCCTGGTCCGGGCCGCCCAGTCGCGCGCGCCCCTCGGCGACAACACGCCCCCCGGCCGGACCATCGTGCTGCGCGCCGACCTCATCGATCCCGAGCTGCCGGACCTCCTGGGCTCGGTCGCCCGCGTCGTCCTGACCGGTCGCGCCGGCAGTCTCGCCGAGCAGCTTGACCGCGTCGCCGAGCACCGCGTCCGCCCCCGCGTCCCGCCGCGGCTCAAGGCCCCGGTCGCCGAGCCCGCGCCGTTCGCCCGGCCCGAACTGGAGCTGTTCAACGGCCTGGGCGGCTTCGCCGACGGCGGGCGCGAGTACGTCGTCGTCCTGCCGCCGGGCCAGACCACCCCGGCGCCCTGGATCAACGTCGTGGCCAATCCCGAATTCGGCTTCCAGGTCTCGGCCGAGGGTGCGGGCCACGCCTGGCGGCTGAACAGCCGCGAGCACCAGCTCACGCCATGGTCCAACGATCCGGTGACGAGCCCGGCCGGCGAGGCGCTCTACGTCCGCGACGAGGAGACGGGCGTCGTCTGGTCGCCCACCGCCCTTCCGGCCCGCGAGCCCCAGGCGACCTACGTGGCCCGCCACGGACGCGGCTACAGCCGCTTCGAATGCACGGCCCAGGGCGTCCGGCTGGAGCTCCTCCAGTTCGCGCCCATGGCCGATCCGGTGAAGGTCTCGCGCCTCACCCTGACCAACCGCTCGGGCCGGGCCCGGCGCCTGTCGGTGAGCGCCTATGCGGAATGGGTGCTGGGCGCCTCGCGCGCCGCCGCCGCGCCGTTCACGACGACGGGTCTGGATGCGGAGACGGGCGCGATCCTGGCCCGCAACGGATGGAACCCCGCGTTCGGCGCGCCCGTGGCCTTCGCCGACCTGGGCGGCGCCCAGACGAGCTGGACCGGCGATCGCGGCGAGTTCATCGGCCGCAACGGCAGCCCGCGCCGGCCCGCGGCTCTGGGCTCGTCCGGCCCGCTGTCCGGCCGCGTGGGCTCGGGCCTGGACCCTTGCGCCGCCCTGCAGACCCACATCGAGCTGGCGCCGGGCGAGACCCGCCAGGTGATCTTCCTCCTGGGTGAGGCGGCGGGCGAGGACGAGGCGCGGAAGCTGGTCGCCCGCTGGCGGACCGCCGATCTCGACGCCGCGCTTGGCGAGGTCCGCGCGCATTGGGACGACCTGCTCGACGCGGTCCAGGTCCGGACGCCCGAGCGCGCCATGGACCTGCTGCTCAACGGCTGGCTGCTCTACCAGACGCTGGCGGCGCGAATCTGGGCGCGCTGCGGCTTCTACCAGGCCAGCGGCGCCTACGGCTTCCGCGACCAGCTCCAGGACGTCATGGCGCTCGCGCCCCTGCGGCCCGACCTGACGCGCGAACAGATCCTGCGGGCGGCGGCCCGCCAGTTCCAGGAGGGCGACGTCCAGCACTGGTGGCTGCCGCATTCCGGCCAGGGCGTGCGCACGCGGATGACGGACGACCGGGTCTGGCTGCCCTACGTCGTGGCCCACTACATCGACGTCACGGGCGATGCGTCCGTGCTGGACGAGCAATCCGCCTTCCTGCAGGGCGAGGCGCTGGCGCCGGGCGAGGCCGAACGCTTCTTCCAGCCGCAGCCGACCGAGGAGACCGCCGACCTCTACGAGCACTGCGCGCGGGCGCTGGACCGGAGTCTCGATCTCGGCGGCCATGGCCTGCCGCTGTTCGGGACCGGCGACTGGAACGACGGCATGAACCGGGTGGGCGAGCGGGGGCTGGGCGAGAGCGTCTGGCTGGGCTGGTTCCTCCACGCGGCGCTGACCGCCTTCCTGCCGTTCGCCGAGGCCCGGGGCGACGCCGGCCGCATCGGCGCGTGGCGGGCGCACCGGGAAGCCCTGCGCGGCTCGATCGAGCGCGCCGCCTGGGACGGCGCCTGGTATCGCCGCGGGTGGTTCGACGACGGGACGCCGCTGGGCTCGGCCCGCAACGACGAATGCCGGATCGACAGCATCGCCCAGTCCTGGGCCGTGCTCTCCGGCGCCGGCCGCCGGGACCGGGCGTCGGCCGCCATGGCCGCGGTGGAGCGCGAGCTCGTCGACGCCGGCCACGGCCTGGCCCTGCTGTTCACGCCGGCCTTCGACAGGACCCCGCAGGACCCCGGCTACATCAAGGCCTATCCCCCCGGCGTGCGGGAGAACGGCGGCCAGTACACCCACGCCGCGGCCTGGTCGGTGATGGCCTTCGCCGCGCTCGGCGACGGCGACCGGGCCGGTCGCCTCTTTTCCATGCTGAACCCCCTGAACCACGCCCGGACGCCGCAGGACGTCCAGCGGTACAGGATCGAGCCCTATGTGGCGGCAGGGGACGTCTACGCCGCGCCCGGCGCCGTCGGGCGCGGCGGGTGGAGCTGGTACACCGGCTCGGCGGCCTGGCTGCACCGCGCGGGCCTGGAGAGCATCCTGGGCCTGCGCCGACAGGGGACGACCCTTTCCGTCGATCCCTGCATCCCGCGGGATTGGCCGGGCTTCGAGGCCACGGTCAGGGTCGGCGCGAGCCGTTACGAGATCCTCGTGGAGAACCCCGCGGGGGTGAACGCCGGCGTGGAACACGCCGAACTCGACGGCGCGGCCGTCGCGGCCCGGCCCGTGCGCATCGATCTCGTCGACGATGGCCGCGTCCACCGGCTGGTCGTCCGGCTCGGCCGGCCCGAGGCCCAGACGTCCGCCGCCCGGCCCCGGGCCTCGGCGGGCCCTTGACGCCGATCAATGTCGGGGCGCGTCGCGTCGACATAGGTTTTGGTGTATGATGGCCTTCGGGGCGATCGGAGCGTGCGAGATGGCCCAGATGATCTGCTTTCGAGTGGTCAAGGAACCCTACGGTTGGGCGGTCCGGATCGGGGAGGGGATGATGACCCCCTTCACCTCGCGGTCGCTGGCGTTCGACCATGCGCACGGCATGGCCGAGGCCCTGCGCGGCCGGGGCGAGATCGTCGAGGTGGTGGTCGAGGACCGGGTGGTCCCGACGCCCGCCGCGCCCGCGCCGCGCCGCTGGGCGGCGCCTCGCGGCGTCCATCATTCCTAGCGCGCCGATTTCCCAGGTCGCCGGCCTGACTCCATGGCCGGCCTAGTTCCATCGAACGCATGAAGACGCGCGACCCGGCAGGCCGCGCGTCTTTGCTTGCGGAGTCCGGCCGATCCTCCCGGACGGCGGCCTTCTAGCCGGCGTCCTTCACCTTGGGCGGCTTCGAACCCTTGGCGGCGGCGGGCTTCGGCGCCTCGGGCGGGGCCTCCTCATGGTCGCCGTTGCGCACGATCGACCCCAGGCGCAGCAGTTCGGTGGCCCGGTCGGGATGCACGGGCTCGCTGAAGTAGAAGCCCTGGCCCTTGGTCGTGCGTCCGATGGACAGCAGCAGCGAACGCTGCTCCTGGGTCTCCACGCCCTCCGCGATCACCTTGATGCCCAGCTCGCGCGCGGCGCCGATGATGGCCCGCACCGTGGCGGCTTGTCCGCTGTCCTGCGCGGCGCTCTCGATGAACTGGCGGGCCACCTTGAGGTGATCGACCCGGTAGGCGCGCAGGTAGTCGAAGGTCGAGTACTCGGTGCCGAAGTCGTCGAGCGCCAGGCGGACCCCGGCGTCGGCCAGGCGGTCGAGCACGTCGTTCTGGGCGAGCGTGACCTTGGCCAGCATGGACTCCGTGACGTCGAGCTCCAGCTCGAGCGGCTTCATCCCGTGCCTGTCCAGCACCGACAGCAATTCCTGGACGAAGTCCTGGCCGCGCTTGAGCTGGTTCATCGAGACGTTGACCGCGAGCACGGGCGGGGCGACCCCGGCCTCGCGCCACGCGGCCATCTGCTGGCAGGCGCTGTCCAGCACCCAGCGGCCGACGTCGTCGATCACGCCGGCGCCCTCGGCGATTGGCAGGAAGTCGCGGGGGCCCAGCACGCCGCGGGTCGGGTGGCGCCAGCGGATCAAAGCCTCCATGCCGACGATCCGGCCCGAGAGCAGTTCCACCTGCGGCTGGTATTCCAGATAGAGCTCGTTGCGCTTGATGGCGTCGCGCAGGTCGGTGGCGATGGCCACCCGCTCGCTCACCTGGTGGTCCAGGTCTTCGCTGTGGAAGCGGTACTGGTTGCGGCCGTCCTCCTTGGCCCGGTAGAGCGCCAGGTCGGCCTGGGCCAGCATGGTGTCGGGGCTGGCGCCGCCGCCGCCGGTGAACGGCGAGATGCCGACGCTGGCCGTCACGTGCAGGTCGGCGCCGTCGAGATGATAGGGCTGCCCCAGGCTCTCGATGATGTCGGCGCCCAGGGCGCCGGCGTCGGCCGGGTCGGTGATGTCGGTCTGCAGGACCGCGAACTCGTCGCCGCCCAGCCGGGCCACCACGTCGCTCTCGCGGGCGCGCGACTTCAGCCGCTCGGCCACTTCCTTCAACAGCAGGTCGCCGACGGGATGGCCGCGGGTGTCGTTGATGTCCTTGAAGTGGTCGAGATCGAGGTACAGCACCGCGAACGGATGGCCGCCGCGCTTGGCTGCGGCGTGGACCTGGTGCAGGCGCTCGACGAAGGTGGCGCGATTGGCGAGCCCGGTCAGCGAGTCCGTGCGGGCCAGCAGCGCGATCTTCTCCTCGGCCGCCTTGCGCTCGGTGATGTCGATGAGGATGCCTTCCAGCTCGACCAGACGGCCCGCGTCGTCGCGGACGGCGGTGTAGCGGTTTTCCACCCAGCGGAGGCCGCCGTGCGGCAGCACGAGGCGGAACTCGATCGTCGCGGCGGCGGCGTTGCGCTCCAGCATCCCGGCCATGGCCTCGGCCAGGCGGGCCTGGTCGTCCGGGTGGACGATGGTCTTCAGGAAGTCCTGGTCCTTGACCAGCTTCCTGGGGTCGTAGCCGAACTTCGTGACGTTGTGGGAGACGTAGGTGAGGGTGAGCTGCGGCTCGCCCTTCAGGCGGTACAGCACCGTGGGGCTGTTCTGGACGATGGTGTTGGCGTCGGCCAGTTCCTTCACGTAGCGGGCGCGCGCCTCCGAGACGCCGATCAGGCCCGCCAGGGTGGCGAGGGTGTCGGTCTCGGCCCAGTTCCACGGCCGTGGCGTCGGCGTGGAATCCATGAACCAGAGCCCGCCCGACAGGCGGCCCTCGGACATCACCGGGATGAACAGGATCGATCGCGCCTCGGCGCGCTCGAACGGGCCGCGGATCTCGGCCGGGATGTCCTCCAGCAGGAGTGTGGTGCGGTCGCCCACCAGGCTCGCCGCCGCCAGCGCCGGCATCAGCGCCGTCAGGTCCAGGTCCCGCAGGGCCGGGTCGTCGCGCAGCCGCTCCACGCCGGGGGCGCACCACTCCTGCTGCACGCTGGCGCGCAGGTGGCCGTCCGAGCCGGTGGCGATGCCGCAGAGCTGCACGCGCCCAACGGCCAGGGTCCGGCCGATCAGCTCCAGCACCGAGGCCGTGGCGTCCTCCAGGCTCAGCGACCCCAGCAGCTCGGCGGCGCTGAGGGCCACCGATTTCAGCATGGCGTCGTGGGCCCTGAGCGCTTCCTGCGCGGCCTTCCGCTCGGCGAGCTCGGTGGCCAGTTCCGACGTGCGCTGGCGGACGGTGTCCTCGAGCTGGACCTGATGCTGGGCCAGCTTGGAGTCCCGGTCGCGCACGGCGTCCAGCATGTTGTTGAACGCCCGGGCCAGGACCCCGATCTCGTCGTGGGTCTTCGGCGTCGCGCGGGCGGTGTAGTCGTTGCTGGCCGTGACCTTCTGCATCACGGCGGTCAGCTCCTCCATGGGGCTCACGATGCTCCGCTGCACCCGCACGAGAAGCAGGGTCGAGGCGGCGAACGCCATGAGCGAGACGATCACCGTGAGCGCCGTGTCGACGGCGAGGCCGAGATAGAAGTCCCGCAGGTCAGCGGTCAGGTGGATGGAACCCAGGCGCTGACCCTGGAACACGATGGGCTCCGACAAGGTCCCCGTGCCCAGCGTGAACCTGACCTGCCGCGCGGTCCCCGTGGGAATGGCGGACGGTGCAACGCGGCTGTCGCCGTAGCTGGCGAACAGCCGCCCGTTCGTGTCGTAGACGCCGGCGTGGACCACGTTCGGGGCGGCCCGAAGCGCGCCCAGGGTCTCGGTGGCCGAGCGGGCGTCGCCGAACAGCAGGGCCGGGGCGGTGTTGGCGGCGACGATCTGGGCCTGGGTGTCGAGCTGGCGCACCGTCTCCTGGCGCCAGTCGACCATCTCGCGGACCACCGAGGTGATGGTGATCGCCCCGATCAGCAGCGCGGTCATGGCCACCCACAGCGTGAAGAGCTTGCGGGCGACGCTCAGGTCACGGAACGCGGGCCGGCTACTCATCGCCTTGGGTCCTGTCGTGGGTGATGCGGGCGAGCCGCAGGAGCTGGGAATTGATGGAGAGGCCCGTGCGCTGGGCGGCGTCGATGTTGATCTCGAAGCGCACGCGGTTCTGTTCGAGGTAGAAGTTGATCACCAGGCCGCCGGCCGCGGCCCCGGGCGTCTCGCCGACCGTGAGGAGCCGCCGCCCCCGCGCCGCCTCGAGAAGCGCCGGCAGGCGGGCCGCCTCGGCGTTCGGAAGGAAGACCAGGTCGCACGTCGCCGCGTCCACGGGCCGGGCGATGCGGCGCACCCGGAGGGTCCCGGCGCCCACGGGCCGGCCGTTCAGCGCGTCGGCGTAGCCGCCGAACGGCTCCGCGCCCAGCAGGCACAACGAAACCACGCTTCCGGCGCGCCGGGCCTGCGGCCAGTCCACGAAACGGGCGAAATTGTAGAGGAAGGCCGCCTTCACCTGGGCCTCCTGGGCCTGGGCGTGTGCGGCGGCCGGGAACCCGGCGCAGACCGCGAGGGTCAGCGCGACCTCCAGCATCCGGGCGGCAAGGGCGCGCGCCACGGCTAGAACCCGGTCCGGACGAAGACGCGCACAATGCGGGGGATCTCGCTGCGCGCCCGGAAGTAGGCCGGCGTGTATTCGGCGTGCCGGGCTTCGAGCAGGTTCTGCCCCACCACGCCGACCTCCGTCCCCGGCGAGACGCGCCAGGCCAGGCGCGCGTCGAGCCGGGTGTAGGCGGGGATGTCGGCGGTCTTGAGCCGGGAGACGTACTTCACGCCGACATCCAGCTCCAGCCTGTCGGACAGGTCCATCCGCGAGCGCAGCTGGGCCTGGTGCCGCGGGCTGTTGCCGGGGTCGTTGTTGAGCGCCGCAAGCGCTCTCGGATGCACGTCCATGACCTGCAGGCTGTAGTCGGCGCCGAGGCGCCACCAGCTGGCGGCCTGCCAGGTCGCGGAGACCTCGCCGCCGTAGGCGCGGCCCTCCAGGTCGTTCCCCACCCGCAGGCTGGTCTCGTAGATCGGGAAGGGCAGCGGGATGGTCGCCTCGATCGGCGTCGGCGGCGTCGGGGTGAGCGAGCCCAGGTTGTCGTAGTCGTTGTAGAAGACCGCCGCGTCCAGGCTGAAGCCGCGAGGCGTGGTGAACCGATAGCCGATCTCCGCGGCCGTCAGGATCTCGCTCTCCTGGTCGCGATTGCCGACCACCTGGGCCAGGACGAAGGGCTCCTGGGAGACCACGCCCAGCCTGAGCGTGAGGAACTGCTCGACGACCGACGGCGTGCGCGGCGCGCGCGAGAGGGCGGCCCAGACCGTGTGCCCGGGCCGGGGCGTCCAGGTCCCGCGCACCGTCGCGCTGTATTCCAGGCCGGTGAAGGTGTTGTGCTCCAGCTTTCCGCCGACGACCAGGCTGAGGGTCGGCGACAGCGCGATCTCGTCCTGGGCGAACAGGTTGGCGATGTCGATGTTGACCGAGGTGCGGTCCAGCTCGATGACCGGATGGCGCGGAGCGCCGTAGTCCACGTGCCGGTAACCGCCGCCCCAGACGAGGTCGTGCGCGCCCCACGCCACGTGATGGCGCGCCTCGATGTCGTAGGTGTCGTGCCGGGTGACGTTCGTGTAGTCCTCGAACTCGAAGATGTCGTAGAACGCCCGCAGCGTGAAATCCGACCGGTCGGACAACTTCCGGCGCCATTCCAGGCTCGCGTAGCCGCCGCGGTCATGCTCCTTGAAGGGCTCGAGCTCCGGGAACAGGTTGGGAAGCGGCGGATCCATCAGGCTCCGCGTCTCCTGCGTGAAGGCCGAGGCTTTCAGCGTGATCTGGTCCACCGGCGTGGCCGCCCACTCGATGGCCGCGCCGACGCGGAAGTGGTCCACCCGCTCGCCGTTGTTCTCGCCCGCCGTGTTGAGGATCCCCTCGCTCGCGCGCGCGCTGACATTGGCCGCGTAGGTGAGGTTCGGGCCGAGACGCCCCCCGCCCGACAGGCCGAGTTCGCGGCCGCCTTCGCTGTCCAGTTCGCCCCACATGTGCGCCATCCGCACATCGGCCGGGCTGCGCGTGATGATGTTGATCACGCCGTTCACGGCGTTGGCGCCCCACAGGACGCCGCCGGGGCCGCGGATCACCTCGATGCGTTCGATGGTCGAGAGGGGCAGGGTCTGGACGTCCCAGAAGACGCCCGAGAACGCCGGCGAATAGATCGACCGGCCGTCGATCATCACCAGCAGCTTGGTGGCGTAGATGTCGTTGAAGCCGCGCGAGCCGATCGCCCAGTGCGTGGCGTCCGACTGGGCGACCGCCAGCCCGGGAACCTGGCGCAGCAGGTCGGGCAGGTTGTCCGCGCCGGATCGCCGGATGTCCTCGCGCGTCAGCACCGAAATGGCCGCGGCGGCGTCGCCGAGCTTTTCGGGACGCTTGGAGACGCTGGTGACCTCGATGTCCATGAGCTGCTCGAGGGACAGCTCGGCGAGGTCGCGGCCCGCGGCGCCGGAAGTCGCCTCGCCAGCCTCCGCCTGCGCCGCGGCGGCGTGGGGCGACATGACCGCGGCGCCTCCGATGGCCGCGGCCAGGAGGACGGCGCGCAGTGAGCGTCGGGTCGGGCGGTGTCTTGGCGATTCCATGCCTGCAGTCGAGCTCCGGGCTTCTCGAACCCGCAACAGAGCACGCGCAAGCTGATTACGTCTTGATGTGGGTCAACGGCCAGAATTCAACCTCTCCGCGCGGCCAATAGACAGGAAGGCCGAAGAGTTCGGGGTTCGGTCTAGTATTTCCAGGTGCTCGCCTTCTTTGGTTGACGCCGATAACTTTAGAGGACTTCGCGGCGTGTTGCGGGCATCGAAGGGCCGCCCGCAACAGCAGGTCCTGCCCCCGGATTGACCCATGTCAACGGCGAGTATCGAGGGTTGCATTACGGATTTGTGGTAGCCGAATGCGCGAGAAGGACGCTCTGTGCCCTCGAAGTCAAGACGCTCGGACCGGCCGGATTTCCGGGCTCTCGTCGAGGGCGCGTCCGACTGGCTTTGGGAAGCCGACGCCGATCTGCGCCTCGTTCACGCGGGGCCCCAGGCGGGCGCGCTGCTGGGCCGCGCCGCGGGTGATCTCGCCGGCCAGTCCGTCCTGGAGCTGTTGCCGCCCAAGGCGGGAACGGAGAGCCGTCCGGGCGGAGGTCTTCGCTGGGAGTCCGAGGTGGGCGCGCCGCGGAAGACGCCCGGCGTGCTGGAGACCGTGGCCGCGCCCCGTCGGGGCCCGGGCGGCCACCTCGCGGGCTACTATGGCGTGACGCGCGACATCACCGACCGGGCCCGCGCCCGGGCCGAGCTGGAGGCGCGGGCGCGCCGGGAAGTCGAGTACCGCGAGCGCATCCTGAGCGGGGTCACCCGAAGCGCGGCGGCGCTGGTGGCCGCGGCGAGCATCGCGGCCGCCATGCCCGAGGCCCTGCGCATCATCGGCGAGGTGCTGGACGCCGACCGCGTCGTGATCATCGAGAACACCGTCGACCTGAAGGGCGCCGACCTCCTCTATCAATGGCAGTCGCCGACCCTCGAGCATGGGTTGCCCAGCGCCCTGTTCGAGAACTCGATGCTCGGCGCCGCGGCCTTCGCCGGCGAACTGGAGCCGCTGCGTCCGGGGCAGTCGGTGGTCGCCTCCCGCGCCACGGCCACGGGGCAGATGGCGGCGGTCCTGGAGATGACCGGCGCCGAGACCGCCCTCCTGGTCCCCATCCACATGGAGGGACGCTGGTGGGGGCTGCTGGTCGTCGACGAGTGCAAGGCGCCGCGGGCCTGGACCACCACCGAGATCGACGCGCTGAAGGCCTTCGCCGAGATGGCCGGCGCCTCCATCATGCGCGAGCGGCACCAGGTGGAGCGGCGTCGGGTGGAGGAGGAGCTGCTAGTCCACTCCCAGCGCGACATCCTCACGGGCCTGGCCAACCGCAAGCTCTTCCATGAGGCGGTGGTCGAGGCCATGCCCGTGGCCGACCAGGAGGCCCGCTGCTTCGCCCTCCATTACCTCGACCTCGACCACTTCAAGGACATCAACGACACCCTGGGTCATCCCGTGGGCGACCGGCTGCTTCAGGCGGTGGCCGAGCGCCTGCGGGGCGTGACCCGTCACGCCGACCTGATCGCCCGCTTCGGCGGCGACGAGTTCGCCATCCTTCAGCCCGACGTCGCCGGGCCGGAGGACGCCGCGGCTCTCGCCACCAAGGTGCTGAACGCGCTGAAGGCCCCGTTCGCCATGGAAGGGCGGGAAATCCACATCGGCGCGAGCATCGGGGTCGTGCTCTACGATCCCGGCGAGCAGGAGACCGCCGAGGCCATGCTGTCGCATGCCGAGTTGGCGCTCTACCGCGCCAAGTCCGAAGGCCGCCAGACGTTCCGGTTCTTCACCGCGTCGATGGACGCCGAGGCGCGGCGCCGCGTGACCCTGGCCGAGGAGATCCGCAGGGGGCTGGCCGAGGGCCACTTCTTCCTGATGTACCAGCCGCAGGTGGAGATGGCCGGCGGCCGGATCACCGGGGTCGAGGCCCTCGTGCGGTGGCGCCACCCGACCCGCGGCCTGGTGCCGCCGGCGGAGTTCATTCCCGAGACGGAGGCCAACGGCCTGATCGTGCAGCTGGGCGACTGGATCCTGAGGACCGCCTGCCGCGACGCCAAGGCCTGGTACGCCGCCGGCATCGCCCCGCCGGCCGTGTCGGTGAACATGTCGGCGGTCCAGTTCCGCCGCCCGGCCGAACTGCAGCAGGAGGTGGCCGAGATCGTCCGCGAGACGGGCATCCCGCCCGGCCTCCTGCAGCTCGAGCTGACCGAGACCACCTTGATGGAGGCCTCCAAGGCGCAGAACGACGTCCTGGAGCGCTTCCACCGCGACGGGCTGAAGATCTCGCTCGACGACTTCGGCACCGGCTATTCGTCGCTGGACTACCTGCACCGCTATCCGGTGGACCAGATCAAGATCGCCCAGGATTTCGTGGTGGGCATCGTGGACACGCCGGGCGACGCGGCCATCGTCAAGGCCGCCATCAGCCTGGCCCGCGAGCTCGGCATCCGCATCGTGGCCGAGGGGGTCGAGAACGCCGAGCAGGCCCGCCTGCTGACCGAATGGGGCTGCAAGGAGATCCAGGGCTACTACTACTCCCGGCCGGTTCCCGCCGAGGAGTTCGAGGTGATGCTGCGCGCGGGCGTCCTGCGGCCCGCCGTCCCCGTCTTCGGCTAGGCGTCGGGCTCAGGCTCCCGCCTCAGGGCCGGGGCCGGAATCAGGGCCGCAGCACGTCCAGAAGGCGGATCACCACCGGACCGGCCAGCACCAGGAAGATGGTCGGCAGGATGAACACCATCATCGGCACGGTGAGCAGGCTGGGCAACCGGTTGGCCCGCTCCTCCAGGCTGATCAGCGCGTCGTTGCGCAGCTCGGCCGCGGCCACCCGCAGCGCTCCGGCCAGAGGCGTGCCGTAGCGAAGGGTCTGCGACAGGGTGGTCACGACCGAGCGTACGCTTGGCGAGCCCACCCGTTCGGCGAGCTTGCGGAAGGCGGCGTTGCGGTCGGGCAGGATCTTGAGGTCCGCGGAGGTGGCTTCGAGCTCCTCGGCGAGGATCGGCTGGGTGCGGCGCAGTTCCAGGGTGACCCGGTCGAGGCCGTCTTCCAGCGCAAGGCCCGCCTCCACGCAGACCACGAGCAGCTCCAGGGCCTCGGGCAGGCCCTGGGACACCTCGGCCGCGCGCCGGCGCATCCTGTGGCGGATGATCAGCAGCGGCAGGAACCAGCCGCCGGCGACGCTCACCGGGGCCAGCAGCACGGCGGCCAGCACCGCGGCGGGGCCGGTGCGCCCGCTCATCTGCATCAGGAGCAGCACCAGGGCGGCCGTCAGGCCCGCGCTGATGAGCCGCGCCGCGGCGAAGGCCATGGGCGCGAACTTCTTGTCGACGCCGATGCGGCGGGTGAGCCGGGTGATCTCGGCGAGGTCCGCGTCGTTCAGGTGGCCCGAGGTGATCCGCAGGAGCGCGTCGCCGAGGACGTTGTGCTCTTCCGGGACGGGCTGGGCCGTCTCTATCAGCACCAGTTCCATGCGGCTGGCGAGCACTCGCCGGCTCTCGCGGACGGTCTGGAAGAGCAGCGCCACGCCGCCGGCGATCAGCGCCAGGGAGAGGACGGCCGGCATCGCTTGGGAGAAATCCATGGCCGCCTCGCTAGATCCGGAGCGCGCTGCGCATCATCTGGCGCATCGACAGGAAGCCGAGCGTCAGCATGAGGAGGGCCGCGCCGGCGATGATGTTGCCCCGACGGTCCTCGATGAGGGGCGCCAGGAAGTTGGGGCTGAAGGCGAGCAGCACGCCGACCACGAAGAACGGGATGATCGCCAGCACGTAGGCGGTCATGCGCACCTCGGCGGTGACGGCCCGGGCCTTCAGGCGCATGGCGCGCCGCTTGCGGATGATCTCGGAGAGCGTTTCGAGCGTGGTCGCCAGGTTGCCGCCCGTGGCGTGCTGCATGGCGACGGCCACGGTGAAGAAGCGGAAGTCGACGAGCTGCACCTGCTGGCCGGCGTTGACCAGCGCGTCCTCCAGCGGGATGCCGATGTCCACCTGGTCCCCGACGGCGGCGAAGACGTCCTTCACCGGCGCCGCGGCCTCGGTCCCGACCGTGCGGATCGCCGCCGTGATCGGCAGGCCGGCCCGGATCATCCGGATGACCATGTCGATGGCGTCGGGGAAGAGATCGATGAACTCCCCCTCGCTGCGGGCCTGCTCGACCGTCACCACCATCCGCGGAACGAGGAAGAAGAAGAGCGCGGCGACGCCGAGGGCGAGCGCCGGCGGCGCCTTCAGCAGGGCGAAGACCAAGAGGCTCGCGACGCCGCCCGCGACCAGGCCGTAGATCAGCAGGTCGCGGCCCGAGCTCCTCACGCCCCACGAGCTGCGCATGCCGAAGCACAGCACCCGCTTGAGCTGGTCGCCGGCCGCCGCCCAGCGGGCGGCCCGGACGCCCCGCTCCAACGGCTCGAAGTTGACCTGCGCCACCTGGTCCACGCGGGCGGACAGGACCTGGCGGTTGCGCCGGATGCTCCGGCCGGCCGCGTAGACGATCGCGCCGCCGACGAGGATCAGGACGAGGGCGAGGAGGAGCGGGGCCATGTCAGGTCTTCCGTTCCCCGGAGCCGAGCGCCTTCAGGAAGGCGTCGCCCAGGCCAAAGTATTCCAGCCGGTTGAAGAACCGCGGACGCATCTGGCGGCCCTCGAAGACGCCCTTGAGCGTGCCGTCGGCGTTCTCGCCGATGTAGCGGTAGCCGAAGAGCAGGCCCAGCGAGATGATGTCGCCCTCCATGCCCGCCACCTCGTAGACCTCGGTGACGCGCCGCACGCCGTCGCGCATCCGTTCGATCTGGATGATGAGGTCCAGCGCGCTGGCCATCTGCGCCCGGATCGCGGGGCTGGGCAGGCTGGTGTTGGCCATCAGGATCATGTTCTCGATCCGGGACAGCGCATCGCGCGCCGAGTTGGCGTGGATCGTGGACATCGAGCCGTTGTGGCCCGTGTTCATGGCCTGCATCATGTCGAAGGCCTCGGGCCCGCGGACCTCGCCCACGATGATCCGGTCGGGGCGCATCCGCAGCGCGTTGCGGACGAGGTCCCGCTGCAGGATCTCGCCGTGGCCCTCGATGTTCGGCGGCCGCGTCTCCAGGGGCAGGACGTGCGGCTGCTGGAGCTGCAGCTCGGCGGCGTCCTCGATGGTGATGATCCGCTCGTTGGGATCGATCACCCGCGAGAGCCCGTTGAGCAGGGTCGTCTTGCCCGAGCCCGTGCCGCCCGAGATGATGATGTTGAGGCGGCAGCGCGCGGCGATCTCCAGCACCCGCCCCAATTCCGGCGACACGGTGCCGAGCTGCGAGAACCGGCTGAAGTCCATCACGTTGCGCGAGAACTTCCGGATCGAGATGCAGGGCCCCCGCAGGCTGAGCGGCGGGATGATGATGTTCACCCGGCTGCCGTCCATCAGGCGCGCGTCCAGCATGGGGCTGGATTCGTCGACCCGCCGGCCGATGGCCGAGGCGATCCGCTGGGCCACGTGCATGACGTGGGCGTCGTGGCGGAACTTGAGCGGCGTGAGCTCCAGCTTGCCCTTGCGCTCGACGTAGATCTTCTGCGGGCCGTTCACGAGGATGTCGTTGACCGTCTCGTCCCGGAGCAGCGGCTCCAGCGGACCCAGGCCGATCATGTCGTTGACGATCTCGTTGGTCAGCGCCCGCTGCTCGTTCTTGTTGAGCAGCAGGCGCCGTTCGTCGGCGACGGCGGCGACGAGCTGGTCGATGCGGCTGGTGAGCTCGCGGGCGGGCATGCGCACCGCGATCGCCGGTTCGATCCGCATGAGGACGATGTCCCGGATCTGGTCGGCGGGCGACGCGGCCGCGCCCATGGCGCCCATGGTTTCGTTGGGAAGGCTCACCCCAGCACCCGCTCCAGGATCGACTTCCTGGGATGGCCGCTGCTCGAACCGCCGCCCGACAGCATCGAGATCACCGGCTCGAGGCCGCGGTCCAGCGTCGGGCAATCGGGCCGCGCCTTGAGACCCATGAGCGACGTCGCCGCCACCTCGCGGGCGTAGGGGATCACCACGTCCGGCGCCTGGCCGGCGGCGCGGGCGAATTCCTCCGGCGACAGGCTGCCGGGAGCGCCTTGCATGTTGAGGATGTGCAGGACGTTGCGCTCGGCGCTGTTCACGCCCAGCCACTGGCGCCAGCGCGCCACCTCGCGGGCGGAGGCCAGCCGTCCGTCGCTCACGAGCAGCAGGGTGCCGGGCGTGTGCAGCACGCGGCTCAGCGAGGCGGCCTGCGCGCCCGGCACGTCGGCCACCACATAGCGGTAGCGGCGGGCCAGCTTGTCCATGAGCGCCAGCAGCGCGTCCTCGTCCAGGGAGGGCGAGACGTCCAGCGGCTCCAGCGAGGCCATGAGGTCCAGGCGTCCCGTGACGCGGATCAGGCCGCGCTCGAGGAACAGGTCGTCCACGCGCTCGGTCTGGGCCAGGGCCTCGGGGAGGGCGTGGTTGGGTGTGGCGTCGAGCTGCAGGGCGGCGTCGCCCGACTGCAGGTCCAGGTCCAGCATCAGCACGGGCCGGGGCGGGGACTCCGACAGCCGGTAGGCGGTGCGCACGCCGATCGTCGTGGCCCCGCAGCCGCCCCGCACCCCGACCACGAACACCAGGCGTCCGGTGCGCTGGTGGGAGGCTTCCTGCACGCCGGTCAGGACGCTGCGGCAGGTGCGCGCGACGAGCGCGGTCACCAGCGGCTTGAAGAAGTACTCCGTGGCGCCGGCCTCGCGGATGTTGCGGTAGAGCCGGATGTCGTTGACGTCGCCGATGGCCAGCACCGACGTGGACGGCTCGCACATGCCGATCAGCTCCCGGACCCGGGCGGTCGGGTCGGGGTCGCCGGACAGGTCGACGATCAGCAGGCGCGGCGACTGGCGGCCGGACAGGTCGGCGAGCGCGGCGCTGAGGCCGTCCGACTTGAACACCGCCTCGGCCCCGCCGAGTTCGCTGAGCGCCTGGCGGATGACGCCCGCCGAGTCCTCGTCGCGCGTATAGACGGAGACCCGGGGCGCGGAGCCGGGGGAGAGGGAGGAATCGTCCATCATCACTTCTCTCCCGTGATCAGCGAGGTTCCGGCCGAGCCGCTCAGCGGCTTCACCTTGCCGGTCTTGTAGGCGTCGACGGCCGCGGCCTCGTGGGCGCCGCTGGCGGGGCCCAGCAGGCGGCCCTGCTCCAGGTCGCCGGGATTGGCGACCATGGCCGCCAGGTTGGCGCGGTTGGCGCAGCCCAGCATCGGCATCGGCGAGTCCGGAGCCGCGGCCTCGCAGGCCTTCGGGGCCGGCGCCGCCGCCGGCTCATGCTCGGCCAGCAGCGAGTCGTGGGCGCATCCGGCCAGTCCCGCGGCCGCCGCGATCGTGGCGGCGAGCAAGGCGATCCGGCGGCCGGTTTGGCGATGGGGGGCGTTCAACGCTTGTCCTCCAGGGTGAAGCCGGCGGGGCCGGAAAGGTGGGGACGCTGGGCCCCCGACGGGACGCCGGGCTTGGCCGCGACCTTGCCGTAGAGGACCTGTTCGAGCTCGTTGGCGTAGACGAGGGCGTCCGACGGGGTCTTCAGCTCGCCCGGCTTCGACGTGGGCCGCACGATGTAGGGCGTGACGATGATGACGAGCTCGCTCTGGTCGTGGGTGAAGTTGCTCGACCGGAACAGCGGCCCCAGCACCGGCAGGTCGCCCAGCCACGGGAACTGCCGGACCTTGCTCGAGATGTTGTTCTGGAACAGGCCCGCGATGGCGAAGCTCTGGCCGCTGGCCAGCTCCACCGTGGTCTCGGCGCGGCGGACGGTGATGCCCGGGATGGTGATGTTGTTGATCGTCACCGAGCCCGCGTCGCTGATCTCGCTGACTTCCGGCTTGACCTTGATGCTGATGCGGCCCGGATCCAGGACGGTGGGCACGAAGTCGAGCGCGACGCCGAACTTCTTCCATTCCACCGTGATGGTGTTCTCGTTCTGGGCGACCGGCACCGGGAACTCGCCGCCGGCCAGGAAGCTGGCCGCCTCGCCCGAGGCCGCGGTCAGGTTGGGCTCGGCCAGGATGCTGACCAGCCCCTCCGACTGCAGCGCGTCGATGACGCCGTTGATGTTGAACGAGCCGCCGGGGCTGCGGTAGCCGACGCCCAGGGAGTCCGAGGCGTTCAGGGCGCTGTCGCGGGTGAAGCTGCCCAGGCCGCCCGACAGGATGTCGCGGCCGGTCACCAGGCCGATCGCCACCGAGCCGTTGTTCGAGATGGCGTTCCAGTTGAACCCGAACGAACGGGACACCGAGCGCTGCACCTCGACGATGCGGACCTGCAGGTTCACCTGGGTCTCGCCCTGGACGACGACGTTGTTGTTCAGCTTCTCGCGCTCGGCGAGGAACTGCTGGGCGGCGGCCTGCACGGCCTCGGCCTGGCGCGGCGTGGGCACGGCGCCCGAGATGGTCACGCCGTTGGCGGCCCCCGTGACCCGCAGGTCGGCGGTCGGCGCCGCGGCCCGGACGGCCTCGGCGATCGAGCCGGCGCGGCTGACGTTGACCGTATAGGCCGACACCCGGCCGCTGCGGGTCGTCACATAGACGGTCGTCGAGCCGGCCTTCTTGCCGAACACCACCACCCGCTTCGGATCGCGCGCCTGCACGTCGGCGATGTCGGGATTGGCGATGAAGACGGTGGCCGCTGCCTCGGGCAGGGTGATGGTGAAGGCCTTGTCGATGTCGACCGCGACCTGGCCGGCGGGCGAGACGTCGGCGGGCCGGAAGTCGGCCTGCGGGGCCGGGGCGGCGGCGGCCAGCGCGAGGGCCAGGGCCGCCGTGGCCGCCGAGACCCGCCAGGCGCCGCGGAGCGGACGTCGAGGGGCCTCGGGGAGGGCCTTGGACGGCGCGGAGAAGGGATGGGCGTTGGGCATGAGGGGAGCGCCTGTCATTCGGTTCTGGAGCCGCGCAGGATCACCACGGACCCGGCGGAGCTGGTGTTGCGGACGGCGGCGGGACGGGGCGAGGCGGCGGGAGCGGCCGTCGGGGCCGCTGCGGCGGGCGCGCCGCCCACGGCCCCTCCGAGCGCGGCCGAGACGTCGCCGGCCCAGACCACCGGGATCGGGGCGGGAGGAAGCTGGCCGCCCATCTGGTCTTCGGCGCCGGCCAGGGCGCGCAGCGCCAGCTCAAGCTTGCCCAGGCGGTTGGCGACGTAGAGCCGCTCGGCGTCCAGGGGCATGACCTCGAGGGTCAGGGTGCGCGGCGAGGCGGACTCGGTGTCCTTGGCCTTGGCGTTCTCTTCGGGCGCCTTGTTGAAGGCCCGGCCGACGGCCACCACGCGGGCGCCGTGCAGCACGGTCTCGCCCACGGCGCGGCGGCGGGGGGCCGCGTCGCCGAAGTCCTGCACCAGGATCACGTCCACCCGGTCGCCCGGCAGGACGAGGCCCGAGGCGCTCTGGGCGGTGTCGATGGCGATGGTCACCGCCCGGTAGCCGGGGGAAAGGGTGGCGGCCAGGAAGCCGCGTTCGCTCGGGCGGACCAGGCCGCCGGCGCTCAGCAGCTCGCCGGGCGCGAAATCCCGGGTGGCGACGGCGCCGATCAACTCGGTCCTGGCGGCTTCGCCGACGAAGGCGCCGGTCGGCGCCGTGGCCGTCGGGAGCTCGCGCACGGCCATGTCGTCGGCGCGCAGCAGGGCGCCCGAGGGAATGGGTTTGGCGGCGACCAGCACGGTGACTCCGGCTTCGGCCGCGGCGGGGGCGCGCGACCCGGAGCCGCTGCGCAGCCAGACGACGCCGAGGGCCACTCCGGTCAGGAGGGCGACGGCGCCGACGGCGAAGAGGATGTTTCTGAGGAGCGGGGTCATGCCAGTCGCAGGAGGGTGAAGGCGACACCGGCGAGGATCGCGACCCCGTAGGGCAGCTGGACGCCGGCGGGCGCCTGAGGTTGGGAAGCGGGCGCGCCCGATGACGCGGGGCTGGTTGTCTCGCCGGCCGCGCAGATGGCGACCGGGGCGGGCCGGGCCGCGTGACGGCCGGCGATTCCCTTGGCCCAGTAGAAGGCCGAGAGGGCGCCGCCGGCGACGGCGATGGCCAGCAGCAGGCCGAACGTCTGGGACGGTTCGACCAGGAGGGTCGCCGCCGGGATCATCTTCGCGTCGCCGCCGCCGATCACGTCCCGGTACGCCAGCACGGCGAGGGGAGCGAAGACCGCGACGGCGATCGCGAGGCTGAGCCAGGCGTGGGAGCCGGTCGTCAGCAGCCGCGCCGCTCCTCCGGCCGCGATCACCCAGAGCACAAGCGTGTTCGGGATCAGTCGCGACCTGAGGTCGGTGACGGCGGCTAGGCTAAGGCCCGCCAGCCCGGCGCCCTCGAAAAGGAGCGCCAGGGACGACGTCATCGGGGTGTCCGACGAAACGCCTCCTGCGGGCCGCGGACCTCACGATCCGCGCGCCTCCGCAGGAGTCGCCGCTTACGGAGCCTTCACCTGGGTGCCGAGGTTCGTGAAGACCTCGTTCAGGTTGCCGCCCAGCACGATGACTGCGGCGATGATCGCCAGGGCGATCAGGGCGGCGAGCATGCCGTACTCGATGGCGGTCACGCCCTTCTCGTTGTTGACCGACAGGTACTTGGCGGCTTTGGAAACAATCTGACGCATGTGGTTGCCTCTGGTGGGGTTGAACTGACGCTCAGCAATAAAGCGGGGTCAGACCAGGGGCGCTTTGATGCACGTCAACGAAGTCTTGCTTCGGTCGATATCTAGTTCTGGGGCGTTCTCAACTTTGAATTGCCCCCTGTTCGCCCCATTTTAGGTAGCTCAGATGACCAGGTTTGCTGCGGCGCGGTGCCGCAAGGCCGCGCTCTCCCACGCCCTGGCCGCCGCGGCGGTCCTGACCGTGCTGCCGGGATCGCCGGTGCAGGCGCGCCAGGCGCCCGAGGCCGCCGCGCCGACGGCGAACGACCCGGCCTCGGCCCTCCGACTGGCCCGCGCCATGCGCGCGGCGGGCGACGCCCGCTCCTCGGTCGAGCTCTATCGCGCCGCCGCCGAGCGCAAGGGCGCCGATCCGGCGCTGCGGATCGAGTTGGGCGAGGCCCTGCTGGACGCCCGGCTCGTCGACGAGGCCATCGGCGTGTTCACGGCCGCGGCGAGCGACAGCCGCATCGCCGCCGAGGCCGAGCTGGGCCTCGCCCGCGCCGCCCTCACCCTCGACCAGCCCGCCGACGCGCTGGTCCACGCCGAGCGCGCCGCCAAGCTGGCCCCGCGCGACCAGCGCGTGCTCATCGGCTACGGCGTGGCGCTGGACCGGGCGGGCCGCCACGAGGAGGCGCAGGCCGCCTACCGATCCGCGCTCGCGGTCTCGCCGCGCAATCCCATCGCCCGCAACAACCTGGCCCTGTCGCTGGCGTTCAGCGGCCGCTTCGCCGAGGCCGTCGCCCTGGTGGAGCCGATCGCCCGCTCCGCCGACGCCACGCCGCGCGACCGCCAGAACCTGGCGTTCATCTACGGCCTGAAGGGCGACCGGGACATGGCGCTGGCGCTCAGCCGCATCGACCTGGACGAGGCCACGGCCCAGGCGAACCTGGCCTTCTACGACTTCGCCCGCGCCGCGCAGAAGTAGCCGCGGCCCGTCAGGGGCCGACGGGGTAGCAGGCGCCGGAGGCGAGCTGGATGTCCCGCTGGCTGATGAACGGGATGACGAATCCGAAATCCACGATCGCCGAGACATAGGCGCCGCAGGTCCGGCTCTCGTAGGTGAAGGCCTCGGCCGGCACGGTCATGCCCCAGGCCTGGGCGGCGGCGTAGGCCTGGATGTCGGCGGCGTTCCCGCAGGTCGTTTCGTCGACGACGGCGCACCGGGCGGCGGCCTGAACGGCGCGGTCCAGGGTGATCTGGGTCCACATCACCCGGCCGGCGTCGATCCCGCCCAGCGTCAGCAGCAGGAAGGCCGGCAGCAGCAGGGCGTACTCGATGGCCACCGCGCCGCGGGCGTCCAGGCGCTTCCAGGACCGGCGGCTCATGGCAGCCTCGCCGTGGAATGGGCGGTGAGGTCGTCCGGCAGGCCGAAGTCGCTGGGCAGGATCGACTTGCGCGGCAGGGTGGCGCTCACCTCCACATAGGTTCGGGCCGAGGTCCCGTCGCCGCAGGCCGCCCCCGAGACGGTCTCCGTGATCCCCGAGGCGGTCGGGCAGCCGTAGAACCGGCGCGGCGCCGGCGTCGCGGCCAGGTCCGTCTCGTTCGTGGCGCCGGTGACGGCGGCGGAGATCTGGCCTGCGTTCCAGCCGTTCTGCATGGCGTAGAGCGCTCCCGCCGAGGCGGCCTCCTGGGCCTGGAGCTGCGCGCGGATGGCGAAGCCGAACTCGACGGTGGCCGTCACCAGCATGATCAGCACGGGGGCGACGATGGCGAACTCGATGGCCGCCGCGCCGCGCCGGTCGCGCAGGATGAAGGGGAGGCGCCTCATGCTATTCCACCAGCTTGACCGCCGCGCCGGCGCCGCCGATCGGGCTGGTGCCGACGCCCGTGCAGTCGTTGTTGAAGCTGGCGTTGTTGGCCATGTCGATCCGCCGGGCCACGAGCTGGGTGCACCGCGTGGACGAGATCACCGCATTGTTCGAGAACGCGACGGTCTGGCTGGGGAAATAGAGCGCGCCCAGGATGTTCAGGACGGCGTTGTTCTGGAAGGTCTGGGTGCGCAGGGTGTTGGTGGAGCGGCTGACGATGGCCAGGCCGGCGGTCCCCCCCGAAGTGGGCGCGACCAGGTTCAGGCGGGCGTTGTTGCCGGAGTTGATCGTGTAGTTGCCGTTGATGACCAGCGTGACCCCGCCGGTCCCGTTGAAGGTGACGTTGTTCCCGAAGTTCAGGCGGGTGTCGATCAGGTAGACGCCGGGCTGGAGGTTCACCGTGGTGCCGTTGCTGCAGTTGAAGCCCGCGGCGTAGCGTCCGGGCTGCAGCGTGACCGTGCCGCCGCTGGAGCAGGAGGCCGTGCGCGCCGTGCCGGTGGTCGGAATGACCCGGTCCAGATAGGGGTCGGGGCTCGTGGACCCGCGCACGACGTCGCCGGTGATCTCCGCGCCGTTGGACAGGTATTCGTGGCCGTGGACGGACACGTCCGCGCGGATGATCGCGTTGTTGTACAGGTAGAGGCCCTGGTTGCTCGACGAGTTGACCACGACGGCGCAGCTCGGCGCATTGATCTGGGCGTTGTTGCGCAGGCTCATGGCGGCGCTCGCGCTGGGGTCCAGCGCGAAGATGCACCCGCCCCCGCCGCCGGTGGCGCCGGCCACGGCGCGGGCGCCCACCTCATAGGGATCGGCGTGGAACAGCCGGGCGAGGCTGAGCGTCTGCGGCTGACTCACGATCGCCTCGACGTAATCGTCGTCGCCGATGTGGGGCCCCTTGAGGGGCGGATGGTTCACCGTGACCGTGGTCTGGTCGACCCCGTCGATGTAGCCCTGGTCGGCGCTGACGCCCTTGGCCTCGTTGGAGATCGCGGCCTCGGAGATCGAGATCGCGGACGCCCCCGCCACCGCCGCGGCGTCGGCCGCCGTCTGCATCTGGCGATGCTTCATCAGCAGGAAGGTGATTTCCACGCCCAGCGACACCATGCCCAGCAGCACCAGCATGATGATGGCGGTCTGGAGCGCGACGCTGCCACGCCTGTCCCGCACCAGGCGGCGGAAGCTCTTGCGGGCGGACCGGTTGTCCGCGGGCGAGGATCGGGGATGTTTGGGCATTCGCCGGCGTCACATGGAGATCGAGGGACGATCTTTCTCCAATAGTGACGGTATCCCGGGTCCGCCTTGATGCCGGTCAACGGTTCACTCATCCCCCGGTTGCTGGCCGCTGCGGAAGGACCGCGTAAGTTTACTTAAGGGGCGTTCCCGAATTTCGGACGGCCGGCGGTCGTCACAGAACAAAAGGAAGAAGAACGCCCCAGGGAGGAAGCATGGGCCACGAACCTCTGTTCGGGCGCGCCGCGCTCTCTGGCGTCCTCGCCCTGGCGCTGGCGCTCGTCGCGGCCCCCGCCGCCGCCTCGCCCGGCCCGTCCTACCGAACGGTCGCCCAGGCCTGGAACGGGGTCGCCCCGTGCCTGGCCCGTCCGCCGGAAAGCGAGCCCGCGCGGCGCGAGCATCTCCTGCCCTATGTGACGGGCGCCCGGCGGATCGACGCCGAGGTGGCCGGCTACCGGCTCCGCGACCAGCCCGAGCCGCTCGTCCGCGCGCTGCAGCGTCTCCTGAAGGAAGCCGGCGATCCGTCCCCCGCGGCCCGGCCGCCGTGCGCCGACGTGCGGTGCGTGGCCGTCGCCGCGTTCGGCCCGGAACTTGGGCCCCGCCTGATGCACCTGGCCGTCCATCATCGCTACCTCGCCTCGGCCGTCGGCCGCCATTCGGGCGAATGGTGGAGCGTGCGCGAACTGGACGAGATCGGGGCGGCGTTGGACGACCTGCCCCAGGCCCTCTCCCCCCTCGACCGCAACGAGTATCGGGCGCTGAGCCACCGGCACGACCTGCATGGCGTGGTGGAACTGGAACCCGGCGTGACCGGCCAGGCCGTGGCGTTCGCCGGAGAGGGGCGGCCCGGCATCGTCGTCACCGAGGTCTGGCATGGTCTGCCTCGCGACGAACGCCGGGTGGCCATCCTGCACGAGTTCGCCCACGAGTTCCTGCTCACCCGCGGCCGGGCCCTGGAGTGGCGCGGAGCCTGGCGCCGCGCGGTTGACGCCGACCGGGCGATGGCGGCCCGAAGCGGCGGGGACGGCGTCGTCTCCGCCTATGCCGACGGCGGTCTCGAGGAGGATTTCGCCGAGAGCTTCACCGCCTACCGCTACATGGCGCCGGCCCTGAAGCGACGCGCGCCCGCGCGTTACGCCTTCCTGCGGGATTGGGTGTTCGACGGCCTGGAATACGGCCAGGCCGCGCGCTGCGAGCCGTCGCGGGCGCGGTCCGAGACCGTACGGCTGGAGACCCTGCGCACGATCGCCGCGAGCCCGGCCCATCCGCGGCTGGGCGCCTATGTCGTCGAACGCTGCCGGCGGGAGCTCGGCGGCCGGCCGGGCCTCGAGCCCGGAGAGGCGGCGGCCGAACGGCGGGAGTGTTTCGTCAGGACCGCCTTCGAGGCGCGGTATCGCGCCGTGTGGGCCCGGATGCCGGCGGGCGATCCCGTCGCGGCCGGCGCGGCGCTGGAGGACGTGCTGGCGCGCAGCCTGTTCATCCAGGGGGCGGTCGCCGCCATCACCTTCGACCTGCGGGACCGTCTGTGGAGCGAGGCCGTCGCGGCCGTGAACGCCGAAGGCGTGTCCGTCGACCGGCGGCGCACGGGACGCGAGCCCGGAGCCCGCGTCCCGGCCGGAGGCTATTAGAACTTGTAGCCGACGCCGCCCGACACGACCCACGGGTTGAGCGTCACCTTGGACTTGATGCCGTTGAAGCGGTCGGTGGCGTCCGTCTCGAAGAAGATCTTCTTCACGTCGGCGTTCACGCTCCAGCGGTCGCGGACGGCCACGTCCACGCCGGCCTGCAGCGAGTAGCCGAAGCCGTCGTCCACCTTCAGGCCGAAGCCGTTGTAGTCCTTCTCGCTGTAGAACAGCATGTAGTTCACGCCCGCGCCCACATAGGGGCTGACCTTCTGGTCGGGCATGAAGTGGTACTGCAGCGACACCACCGGCGGCAGGACCCAGGTCTTCTGGACCTTGATGTCGGCGCCGGGGCCCTGGGCCCGGATGGTGTGCTGGGTGGTCCCGGCGATCACCTCCACGGCCACGTTGTCGGTGAAGAAGTAGGTCAGGCCGATGGTCGGCATCACGTCGTTGCTGACGTCGGCCTTCAGGCCGGTCGAGGCGCCCGCGAGCGTGGTGATCGGGTCATCGCCCGTCGGCAGCACGCCGGTGGCGCGGACATTGAGCATGACCGTGCCGGCGGTCTTCGGCTGGAAGTCCTGGGCCTGGGCGGCCCCGGCGAAGAGGAGACCCGCGCCCACGGCGAGCGCGATCGTCTTGGTGTACATCTCTATCCCCTAGGTTATTGGCGGCTCGAGAGAGGGGCCGCGACGGGCCGGAAGCTGGCAGACGCCTCGCCGCCGGGCCTTGATCTGTCGCAAGGAGCTCCGGCCGCGGATGAGCGATTCAGTGAAAGCCAATGGCCCGCAGATGGCCTCTCCCACCTATCGGCTCGCCGCGCTCGACCAGGACTTCCTCCTGGGCGACTCCATGCGCGGGGTGCGCTTCCTGCTGGAGTTCGCCAAGGCCGACGAGGCGATGAAGACCTGGGGCGTGTGCTCCACCATCGTCGTCTTCGGCAGCGCCCGGATCCGCGAGGACGGCCCCGAGCCGCATCCCCGCTGGTACGCCGAGGCGCGGAAGTTCGGCGCCATCGCCTCGCAGCGCGGGGGCGCCTACCTGTCGGCCAAGCGCGAGCGGCACAACGTCATCTGCACCGGCGGCGGCCCGGGGATCATGGAGGCGGCCAACCGCGGCGCCGCCGACGTGGGCGCGCCCTCCATCGGCCTCAACATCACCCTGCCGCACGAGCAGGAGCCGAACGCCTACTCCACGCCCGAGCTCACCTTCCGGTTCCACTACTTCGCCATGCGCAAGATGCACCTGGCGATGCGCGCCAATGCGCTGGTGGTGTTCCCCGGCGGCTTCGGCACCTTCGACGAGCTGTTCGAGATCCTCACCCTGCGCCAGACGGGCAAGGCGCCCCAGATCCCCATCGTGCTGTTCGACGAGGGCTATTGGCGCGGGGTGCTGAAGTTCGACGGGCTGGTGGAGGCCGGCATGATCTCGGGCGAGGACCTCGCCCTCTTCGACTTCGCCGAGACCGCCGAACAGGTCTGGGACTGCCTGGTGCGCAAGGGCCTCAAGGCGCACGAGGAGCAGGCGACCTGGGAAGCCGCCCGCGACATGCAGCTCGAATAGGCCTCAGCGGGCGGTGTAGCCGCCGTCGATGACGAGCTCGCTGCCGGTGACGAACTTGGCCTCGTCCGAGGCCAGGTAGACGCAGCCCCAGGCGATGTCGTCCGGCTCGCCCATGTGGCCCAGGGGGTGCAGGGCCGCCGTGGCCTGCCGCGCCGCCTCGGGGTCCTCGGCGGTGTGCACGAAGCCGTCGACCATCGGCGTCCAGATGAAGCCCGGATGCACCGAGTTCACCCGGATCCTGTCGGGCGCGTAGATCAGGGCGTCGGCCTTGCTCATCAGCCGCACGGCGCCCTTGGACGCGTGGTACGGCGGCACGTCCGGCGCGCCCACCAGGCCGTAGATCGACGACAGGTTGATGATGCTCCCGCCGCCGGCCCGGCGCAGGTGCGGGATGGCGTGCTTGGTGCAGAAGAAGACGCCCTTGACGTTGACCGCCTGCACCCAATCCCACTCGGCTTCGGTGAGCTCGTGGGTGGGCTTGTTGGCCCCCGCCACCCCGGCGTTGTTCACCAGGATGTCGATGCGGCCGAAGTAGGCGGCCACCTCGTCCATCACCCGCGCCACGTCGGCCTCGCGGCTCACGTCCAGGCGCCAGAAGCGCGCCTTGAGGCCGCGTCCGGTCAGCTCGTCGGCGAAGACCGCGCCCTGGGATTCCAGGACGTCCGTGATCGCCACCGCGCAGCCTTCCTCGGCCATGCGCAGCGCGGTCGCCCGGCCCAGCCCCAGCGACCCGCCGGTGATGACGGCGACCTTGTCCTTCAGGCGATCCATCCGTGGTCCTTCCTTGCGATGGGCGGGAAACAAGCGACAGGCGCGCGGCGGTTGCATTGCGCTGGCTCAAAAACCGCCGATCCATGGAGGCCGCGGCGGCGGCGCCCTACGCCCGGGGCGAGCCGCGAAGCCCATGATTCGACACCGCCGCCTGCCGCTCGTCCTGGCGGCCGCCGCCCTCGTGGCGTCGGTGTCGGGCGGACCGGCCCGGGCCGACAACCATCGCGTGCTCCGGCCCGCCGTGCTGCGTGGGCGCGAGTTCGTCCGGGACCATTGCGCCGGCTGCCACAACGCCCGGGCGCGCGGCCGGTCGGTCTACGCCGCCGCCCCGCCGTTCCGCCAGCTCGGCGGGCGCTACACGCCCTGGGGCCTGAAGGCGGTGATCGAGGATGTCCGGGCCGGCGACCACTACGTCATGCCGCGCACCACGGTCAGCGAGCGCGAGGCCCTGGACGTGGCGGCCTACATCGAGGCCCTGTCGAAATCGGACGGCGCGGTGCGCCGCAAGCTCGAGGTCCCGTCCTGCATCGGAACCCGCTGCTGAGCGATTGGGGCTGATCGCTCAGGCCCGCTGCGTCGCCGGCGCGCGCCGGGCCGCGGCGATCAGGGTCGAGACGCCGGTCATGAAGAAGCCGACGCTCGCGTAGCACCAGCCGCAGTGCGGCGCCTGGTCGCTGCCGCAGATCACGCCCAGCGCCGCCATGTGCTCGCGCGCCAGCTCGAAGGACACTGCGGAGCTCGCCAGCAGGATCAGGCCGAGCAGCGCCGAACCGGCCCGCAGGATCGCGTCTTCGTCCAGGGTGAATCGCTCGCGCATCGGTCGTCTCCAAGGCAATCGGAGCCGCTTCTGGCGCCCCCGCCGGGCGGCCTCCTTGACCGATATCAAGGCCGTTTCTTTTGCGCTGCGGCATGAGGGCCGAAGTCCCTCAAAGCTGCCGTTTGGAGCCATGACGCAGGCTGTCGCAAAACGCGAGGACGCACCGCTCGACGCGGTCCTCCTCTACACCGTCACCGGGCTGCTCGCCCTGGGCTCGATCCTGGCGACCGCCTTCACGCCGGACCCGTCGTTCCGCTTCCATGGCTATGTGATGATCGCGGGCTTCGTGACCGCCTTCTTCGCCATGTCGGTGGGCATGGGCTCCGGCGGCTTCCGGTCCGATCCCACCCGCTACAGCGACGGGGTCGTCCGGGCCGGCGTGATCGCCACCATGTTCTGGGCCATCGCGGGCCTCGCCGCCGGCGTGCTCGCCGCCGCCCAGCTCTCGTGGCCCAACACCTTCTACTTCCCCGGCGCGGAATGGCTGAACTTCGGCCGCCTTCGCCCGCTGCACACCAGCGCGGTGATCTTCGCCTTCGGGGGCAACGCGCTGATCGCCACGTCCTTCTACGTGGTCCAGCGGACCTGCAAGGCGCGCCTCGCCGGCGGCGCCTGGCCGTGGTTCGTCTTCTGGGGCTACCAGCTCTTCATCGTTCTGGCGGCGACCGGCTACCTGGCCGGCATCACCCAGAGCCGCGAGTACGCCGAACCCGAGTGGTACGTGGACCTGTGGCTGACCATCGTCTGGGTCGCCTACCTGCTCGTCTTCCTGGGCACCATCTGGAAGCGCAAGGAACCCCACATCTACGTGGCCAACTGGTTCTACCTGGCCTTCATCATCACCATCGCGATGCTGCACATCGTGAACAACCTGGCGGTGCCCGTGGGCCTGCTGGAGGCCAAGAGCTACTCGGCCTTCGCGGGCGTCCAGGATGCGCTGACCCAGTGGTGGTACGGCCACAACGCGGTGGGCTTCTTCCTGACCGCCGGCTTCCTGGCCATGATGTACTACTTCGTGCCGAAGCGGGTCGAACGGCCGGTCTACTCCTACCGCCTGTCGATCGTTCACTTCTGGTCGCTGATCTTCATCTACATCTGGGCCGGCCCGCACCACCTGCACTACACGGCGCTGCCGCAGTGGGCGCAGACCCTGGGCATGACCTTCTCGATCATGCTGTGGATGCCGTCCTGGGGGGGCATGATCAACGGCCTGATGACCCTCTCGGGCGCGTGGGACAAGCTGCGCACCGACCCGGTGGTCCGGATGATGGTGGTCGCCGTCGCCTTCTACGGCATGTCGACCTTCGAAGGCCCGCTGATGTCGATCCGCGCGGTCAACGCGCTGTCGCACTACACCGACTGGACCATCGGCCACGTGCACTCCGGCGCGCTCGGCTGGGTCGGCTTCATCAGCTTCGGCGCGATCTACTGCCTGGTCCCGTGGCTGTGGAAGAAGGAGCAGCTCTACTCGACCCGCCTGGTCGAGTGGCACTTCTGGATCGCGACCACCGGCATCCTGCTCTACATCGCCGCGATGTGGGTGTCGGGCATCATGGAAGGCCTGATGTGGCGCGCCTACACGCCCGAAGGCTTCCTCGCCAACGCCTTCGTCGAGACGGTCGCGGCCAAGCACGTCGAGAACATCATCCGCACGGTCGGGGGCCTCATGTACCTCGCGGGCGCGGTGATCATGTCCTACAACCTGTGGCGTACCATCCGCATGCCCAGCGCCGTCTCGTCGGAGCTGGCCACCCCGGTCGCGTCGCCCACCCCCGCCGCCGTCATCGCGGCTGAGTAAGGGCCCCGCACATGTGGAAGAAACACCAGACCCTCGAGAAGAACTCGATCTGGCTCGTGATCGGCATCCTGTTGGTGGTGTCGGTCGGCGGCCTCGTGGAAATCTCGCCGCTCTTCTACCTGGAGAGCACCATCGAGAAGGTGCAGGGCGTGCGTCCCTACACCCCGCTCGAACAGGCGGGCCGCGACATCTACGTCCGTGAAGGCTGCTACGTCTGCCACTCGCAGATGATCCGCCCCCTGCGTGACGAGGTCGAGCGCTACGGCCACTACAGCCTGGCGGCCGAGAGCATGTACGACCACCCCTTCCAGTGGGGCTCCAAGCGCACCGGTCCGGACCTGGCCCGCGTCGGCGGCAAGTACTCCGACGGCTGGCATCGGGACCACCTGATGAACCCGCGCTCGGTCGTGCCGGAGTCCAACATGCCGCCCTACCGCTTCCTGGCGGAGCGCGAGCTGGACTACCGCAACATCGAGCGGCGTCTGGCGACCCTGCACACGGTCGGCGTCCCCTACAGCGCCGACCAGATCAAGAACGCCAAGCTGGATCTCGAGACCCAGGTCGATCCGTTCGCCGGCGAGGGTTCGGGCGTGAAGAAGCGCTATGGGGCGAAGGTCCTGCAGCGCGACTTCGACGGCGATCCCGAGAAGCTGAGCGAACTCGACGCCCTCATCGCCTACCTGCAGGTGCTGGGCACCATGGTCGACTTCAAGACCTACAAGGCCGAAGACCCGGAGAACCTCCGTTGAGCTCGCTTTCCTACGAGGCGGTCGCCCGCTTCGCCCAGCAAGGCGGCCTGATCTACTTCGCCGCCATCTTCATCGCGGGCCTGATCTACGCGCTCTGGCCCAGCCACAAGGAGGCGTTCGACCGCCTCGCCCACCTGCCGCTCGATAAGGACGAGAGCGACCATGTCTGACCGCGAACGCGACGAACACTCCGGCGTCGAGACGACCGGTCACGAGTGGGACGGCATCAAGGAGCTCGACAACCCGCTGCCGCGCTGGTGGCTGTGGGTGTTCTACGGCTCGATCGTCGTCGCCTGCGTCTACTGGGTGCTGATGCCCGCCTGGCCCGGGATCACCGGCTACACCAAGGGCGTCCGCCATCACTCCGACCGCGCCAACGTGGTGCAGGAGCTGAACAAGCTCCAGGCGCTGCGCGGGGCCGAGGGCGCCAGGCTGAAGACCGTCAGCCTCGAGCAGATCGAGGCCGATCCGCAGCTCCAGGCCTACGCCCTGCAGGTCGGCCAGTCGGTGTTCGGCGACAACTGCGCCACCTGCCACGGCGCGGGCGGGGCGGGCGCCAAGGGCTATCCCAACCTGCGCGACGACGTGTGGCTCTATGGCGGCACGCTGGCCGACATCCAGCACACCATCACGGTGGGCGTCCGCTCGGGCCATCCGCAGGCGCGCGGCGAGACGGTGATGCCGTCGTTCGGCCGCGACCAGCTGCTGCCGGCCGACCAGATCAATGACCTGACCGAGTACGTGGTGGCCCTGTCGGGCCGCAAGGCCAACGCCGCCGCCGTGGGCCGGGCCCGCCAGACCTTCGTCGACCAGTGCTCGTCCTGCCACGGCGTGGACGGCAAGGGCGACCAGCTGAAGGGCGCGCCGAACCTGACCGACGCCGAGTGGCTCTACGGCTCGGACCGCGACACGATCCACGACCAGATCTGGAACGGCCGCAACGGGGTCATGCCCACCTGGGAGGCGCGCTTCAGCCCCGAAACCATCAAGGCGCTGGCCGTCTACATCCACGCCAACGCCGGCGGCGGCGAAGACCAGCCGCAGGTGGCCGCGTTGGGAGGCGCTCCGGCGAGATGACCGTCGTCATCGACCGCGTGAACAAGCCGGCGCCCGAAGAGGGCGCCGGCCAAGGCGCTTCCGAGGCGCACGCCCCGGTCTCCGCCGCCGAGCGTGTCCGCAAGAAGGCGCTGGGCGGCGGTCTCTACCAGGCCCGCATCCCGATCTATCCCAAGCTGGTCCACGGCCGCTGGCGGATGATCAAGTGGGCGCTGCTGATCGCCATGCTGGCGGTCTACTACATCACGCCCTGGATCCGCTGGGAGCGCCCCGGGAACCTCCCGGACCAGGCCGTGCTCGTCGATTTCGACGGCGCCCGCTTCTACTTCTTCGGCATCCAGCTCTGGCCGCAGGAGGTCTATTTCATCACCGGCCTCCTGGTGATGGCGGCGCTGGGCCTCTTCCTGGTCACCGCCCTGTTCGGGCGCCTCTGGTGCGGCTACGCCTGTCCGCAGACCGTCTGGACCGACCTCTACATCTACGTCGAGCGGATGTTCGAGGGCGACCGCAACGCCCGCATGCGCCTCGACGCCGCGCCGATGTCGTTCGACAAGCTGTGGCGCAAGAGCGGCAAGCACCTCGTGTGGCTGGGCATCGCCTTCGGCACCGGCGGCGCCTGGATCTTCTATTTCCACGACGCGCCGACCCTGATCCGCAACTTCTGGATCGGCCAGGCCCCGATGACGGCCTACGTCTCGTGCGCGGTGCTGACCGTCACGACCTACGTCTTCGCCGGCCACATGCGCGAGCAGGTCTGCACCTACATGTGTCCCTGGCCCCGCATCCAGGGCGCCATGCTCGACCACCACTCGCTGCAGGTCACCTACCGCTACGACCGCGGCGAGCCGCGCGGCCCGCACAAGAAGAACCAGTCCTGGGAAGGCCGCGGCGACTGCATCGACTGCAACGCCTGCGTGGTGGCCTGCCCGATGGGCATCGACATCCGCAACGGGCCCCAGCTGGAATGCATCAACTGCGGCCTGTGCATCGACGCCTGCGACGAGATCATGGTCAAGGTCGGCCGGCCCAAGGGCCTGATCTTCTACGACACCGACAGCGCCGTGGCCGAGCGCCAGAAGGGCAATACGCCGCGCTACAAGTACGTTCGGCCGCGCACGGTCTACTACGCCGTCGCGCTCACCCTGGTGTCGGGCCTGATGCTGTATGGCCTCGCCAACCGGCCGCCGATGGAGCTGCACGCGCTGCGCGACCGCAATCCCACCTTCGTGCGCCTGCACGACGGGGCGATCCGCAACGGCTACACGCTGAAGATCTCGAACCGCGGCTTCGAGCCGACGCCGGTCGAGGTCCGCTTCGCCGGCGTCCCCGGCGCGCGGGTCCGCAGCCCCGGCAAGCCGGCCGGCGACACGCTGAAGGTCGTCCTGCCGCCGAACGAGGTGACCGCCGTGCGCGTGTTCGTCACCGCCCCGCCCGAGGCGTTGTCGGCGACCAGCCTGCCGGCCGCCTTCGAGGTCCGCTCGGCCAAGGCCGCCGTGAAGACCAAGACCACCTTCCTGTCCGGAGCCGCGAACGAGCTATGAGCGTGACCCACTCTCCCCGGAAGGACGGCGGTTTCCGCCTCAACGGCTGGCACGTGCTGGCCGGCATGGTCGCGTTCTTCGCGGTGGTCATCGCGGTGGACGCCACCTTCACGGTCCTGGCGGTCCGCACCTTCCCCGGCCAGGTGTCGGTGACGCCCTACGAGGACGGCCTGCTCTACAACCGCAAGATCGCCCAGCTCGAAGCCCAGGAGCGCCTGGGCTGGCGCGCCGCGGCCGACGCCCAGCCGGGGACGGTGATCCTCGACGTGCGCGACGCTTCGGGCCAGCCCCTGGCCGGGCTCGTCGTCAAGGCGAAGATGGAGCGTCCCGCCACCGAGGCCGGCCGCTTCGCCCCGCGCTTCAAGGAGGTCGCGCCCGGCCGCTACGAGGCCCCGACCGGCGCCATCTCGGGCGCCTGGGACCTGACCGCCGAAGCCGCCGACGCGCGCGGGAACACCTTCGTGGCCGAGCGGAGGCTCACGTGGCCCTGACCTACGAGGTCGCCGGGCGGCCGGACTTCTCGGCCTTCCTGCGCAAGCGCGAGGACGGCCAGGCCAGCCTCGACCTCCTGGTCCGCGGCGCGCGCTGCGCCGGCTGCCTCGCCAAGATCGAGCGCGAGGTCCAGGCCCTGCCCGACGTGGCCAGCGCCCGGATGAACCTCACCAGCGGCAAGCTGGCGGTCGCCTTCAAGGGCGCCTCGGGCGATCCGGCCCGGGTTATCGATGCGCTGGAGAAGGCCGGCTATCCGGCCGCGCCCTATGACCCGACCCAGGCCCAGGCCGCCCACGACCGCGAGGGCCGCCGCCTGATCCTCGCCATGGCCGTCGCCGCCTTCGGGGCGATGAACACCATGATGTTCTCGGTGCCGCTCTGGGCAGGCCTGTTCGGCCAGGAGCTGGGCCCCGCCACGCGCACGGTGATGATGTGGTTCTCGGGCGCGGTCGGCGCGCCCTGCGCCATCTACGCCGGCATGCCGTTCTTCCAGTCCGCGTGGCGCTCGCTGAAGGCGCGGCGCGCCAACATGGACGTGCCGATCTCGATCGGCGTGATCCTGACCCTGGTCATCAGCTTCTCCGAGACGGTGCTGGGCGGCCGCGACGCCTATTTCGACGCCGCCGTCTCCCTGCTCTTCCTGCTGCTCATCGGCCGCTGGCTGGACCACCAGCTCCGGGCCCGGGCGCGCAGCGCCGCGGGCGACCTGCTGGCCCTCCAGGCGCCGGCCGCCATCCGCCTCGACGGCCAGGGCGCCGAACACCGCGTGCCGATCTCCGAGGTGCAGCCCGGCGACGTCCTGCTGGTCCGCGCCGGCGAGCGCCTGCCGGTGGACGCCCGCATCGTCTCGGGCGCCTCCGAACTCGACAACTCCCTGCTCACCGGCGAGACCGCCCCCGTGGCCGTGGCCCAGGGCCAGCTCTGCCGGGCCGGCGCGCTCAACCTCTCGGGCGTCCTGAAGCTCGAGGCCGTGGCCCGCTCGGAGGACTCCGCGCTCTCGGCCATCGCCCGCCTCGTCGAGGCCGGCGCCCAGGCCAAGTCGAAGTACGTCCAGCTCGCCGACAAGGCGGCCGCCGTCTACGTGCCGGTGGTGCACACCGCCGCCGCGCTCACCTTCGCCGGCGGCTGGGCCCTGGGCCTTGGCGCTCGGGAGGCCCTGATCCGCGCCGTCGCCGTGCTGATCGTCACCTGCCCCTGCGCCCTGGGCCTGGCCGTGCCCGCCGTCCAGATCACCGCCTCGGCGCGCCTGTTCCGCAAGGGCGTGCTGGTGAAGTCCGGCGCGGCGCTGGAGCGCCTGGCCGAGGTCGACCACGTGGTCTTCGACAAGACCGGCGTGCTGACCGAGGGCCGCCCCACCCTGATCGACCCCATCCCCGCCGCCGTCGCCATGGCCGCACCGCTGGCCCGCGCCTCGCGCCATCCGCTGGCCCGCGCGCTCGCCGCCGAGGCGGGCGAGGGGACCATGGCCTCTGACGTGCGCGAGCACGCCGGTCTGGGCGTCGAGGGCGTCATCGACGGCCGCCGCGCCCGCCTGGGCCGCGCGGCCTTCGTGGGCGCGCCCGACCACGGCTCGGGCGAGACCGAGCTGTGGTTCGGCTTCGAGGGCGACACCAAGGTCCGCTTCCGCTTCTCCGACGCCCTGCGCCCCGACGCCGCCCGCACCGTCGCGGCGCTGAAGGCCAAGGGGCTGACCGTCGAGGTGCTGTCCGGCGACGTTCCCGCCGCCGTGGGTCGCGCCGCCGCCGAGGCCGGGATCGCCGACTGGCGCGCCGGGCTCTCCCCGCAGGAGAAGGCTGAGGCCATCGAGGCGCTCGCCGCCCGGGGCCGCAAGGTGCTCATGGTGGGCGACGGCCTGAACGACGCCGCGGCCCTCGCCAAGGCCCACGCCGCCATGGCCCCCGGCTCGGCGCTGGAAGCCAGCCAGAACGCCGCCGACCTCGTGTTCTCGGGCGAGGGGCTCTCGGCCGTGGCCGAGTCCTACGACCTGGCCCGCAGCGCGCGGCGCCGGGCCATGGAGAACTTCGGCTTCGCGGCCCTCTACAACGCGCTCGCGGCGCCCGCCGCCATGCTGGGCCTGGTCAATCCGTTCGTGGCCGCGCTCGCCATGTCCGGTTCCTCCCTGGTCGTCACCCTGAACGCGCTTCGCACCGGAGGCCGCCCATGAACATCCTGCTCTTCCTCGCCCCCTTCTCGGTGGGCCTGGGCCTGATCGCCGTGGCCGCCTTCTGGTGGACGCTGAAGGCGGGCCAGTACGAGGATCCCGTGGGCGACGCCAACCGCATCCTGATGGACGACCCCGAGGACCGCCCCGCGGCCTGACCCCGTCCTTGATATCCGTCAGGGCGTCGCGGGCTCCGCGGCGCGATCAGTCCGCCATGAGTCTCGCCAGTCCCACCGCGCCCGCCCCGTTCGCCGACCTCGTCGCCAAATACGACGGCCCGGTCCCGCGCTACACGAGCTATCCCACCGCCGTGCAGTTCACGCCCGCGGTGGACGAGGCCGCCTATCGCGGCTGGCTGGCCGCCCTGCCGGCCGGCGATCCGGTCTCGCTCTATCTCCACATCCCGTTCTGCGCCCGGCTCTGCTGGTACTGCGGCTGCAACACGCGGGTGGTGAACCGCCACGAGCCGGTGGGCGAATATGTCCAGCTCCTGCTCGATGAACTGGGGCTGCTGCAGCAGGCGCTGCCGGCCCGGCTGAAGGCCCGCGCCGTCCACCTGGGCGGCGGCACGCCCAACATGCTGTCGGTGGACGAACTGGCGGCCATCTTCGGGGCCCTGGCCAATGTCTTCGACCTGGCCGCCGACCGCGAGGTCGCCGCCGAACTCGATCCGGCGGTGCTCACCCGCGACTGGGTCCGCGCCGCGGCCTTCCACGGCCTGAACCGCGCGAGCCTGGGCGTGCAGAACCTGGATCCCAAGGTCCAGGCCGCCGTGAACCGCCAGGAGACCTTCGAGCAGATCGAGGCCTGCGTCGGCTGGCTGCGCGAGGCGGGCGTCCGCTCGCTGAACCTCGATTTGATGTACGGCCTGCCGCACCAGACGACGGCCGCCACCCTCGCCACCGTGGACGCCGTCGTGCGCCTGCGGCCCGAGCGCATCGCCCTTTTCGGCTACGCCCACGTGCCGTGGATGAAGACCCACCAGCAGCTTATCGAGCAGGCCGCCCTGCCGGGCCCGACCGAGCGGCTGGAGCAGAGCGAGGCCGCCGCCGAGCGGCTGGCGTCCGAGGGCTATGTCCGCATCGGCCTCGACCACTTCGCGCTCGCCTCCGACGACATGGCCGTGGCGCTCGCCGAGGGCCGGCTGCGCCGCAACTTCCAGGGCTATACGACCGACACCGCCGGGACCCTGCTGGGCCTGGGCGCCTCGGCCATCGGGGCCCTGCCGCAGGGCTACGTCCAGAACGTGGCCCAGGAACTGGGCTGGCGCGCCGCCGTGCGCGAGGGCCGCCTGCCGATCGCCCGCGGCGTGGCGCTGACGCCCGACGACCGCTTCCGCGCCGAGATCATCGAACGGCTGATGTGCGACCTGGCCGTGGTCCTCGACGCCGTCTGCGCCCGCCACGGGCGCCGGGTTTCCGAGCTGTCGGACGAAATCGCAGCCCTGGCGCCCTTCGCCGCCGACGGCCTCGTCAGGATCGAGGGCGCCCGGATCACGGTCCTGGGCGCGGGACGCCTCGTCATCCGCTCGATCTGCGCGGCCTTCGACGCCTACTTCCGGCCGGAGGCCGGCCGTCATTCCCGCGCGCTGTAGAGCTTGATCCAGATCAAGGCGGCGCCCTGGCCCGGCGCCGATGGTCCGGCCCTCAATCGATTGGGGGTTATCAAATGACGCTTACGCCGTACCTGATGATGGTGATCGCCGGCTTCGCGGTCTTCGTGCTGGTGCTCGGGGTCTACTGGCTCCGGTCCTACGTCGCGAAGGACTGAACGCCTATGGCGCCCGGACTACCGGGCGAGGGCGGCGCGGATCGGCTCCAGCAGCGCGTCGCCCAACAGCGGCTTCTCGACGATCGGCATCCCGGCCGCCGCCGCCGCGTCCCGCGTGGCCGGGCTGGGATTGCTGGTGATCAGCAGGGCCGGAAGATCGACTCCCCGCCGGCGAAGCTGCCGCAGCGCGGTCAGGCCGTTGATGCCCGGCAGGCGCTCGTCGATGATCAGGCAGGCGCGCGAACCGGGCAGGTCGCGCAGCAGCAGGGCCTCGCCGCTCTCGTGCGTCTCGACCCGGAAGCCCTCCGTCTCCAGCGCGAACTTCAGCGCCGAACACAGCGCCGGGTCATCGTCCACGATGATGACAAGGGGGCGAAGGGCGTAAGGCAGGCGATTGATCGGCATTTGGGAAAGACCCTGCCGAGACTGCGGCCTTTCCACATTGATCTAAAGCAAGCCGCTCAGAATCCGGCCAGCAGCGCCATCCGCACAAGTTCCGACAGGCTGGCCGCCCCCGTCTTGCTCATCACATTGGCCCGGTAGACCTCCACCGTGCGGGGGCTGATGCCGAGCTCGTAGGCGATGATCTTGTTCGGCTTGCCGGCCACCACGCCGCGCAGGACGTCCTGCTCGCGGGGCGACAGGCCCGCCAGCATGGTCTCGAAGCGCTGCTTCTCGGTGTCGTTGCGGTCGTCGGCGACCTTGCTGTCCAGGGCGGCGCGCACCGCCGACAGGAGCTGCTCGTCGTCGAAGGGCTTTTCGAGGAAGTCGGCCACGCCCGACTTCATCGCCTCGACCGCCAGCGGCACGTCGCCGTGGCCGGTGATGACGATGACCGGCAAGGTCACGCCCCGGGTGCGCAGCCGCCGCACCAGCTCCAGCCCGTTCATCTCGGGCATCCGCACGTCCGTGACGATGCAGCCCGGCTCCAGCGCGTCGACGTGGTCGAGGAACTGGATGGCCGATTCGTAGGTGCGTGCGGCGTACCCCGCGGTGTCGAGCAGGAACTGCAGCGACTGGCGCATGGCCTCGTCGTCGTCGATCACGTGGACCAGGGGCTCACTCAATGCCGGACAACTCCTCTTCAGGCACCGCCCGCAGGGTGAACCGGAACACTGCACCGCCTTCGGGGTTGGACTCAACCCAGATGCGGCCTCCGTGGGCCTCCACAATCGTACGGCTGATGGAGAGGCCCACCCCCATGCCCTCGCGCTTGGTGGTGATGAACGGCTGGAACAGGTGATCGGCCACCTCGGGGCTTACGCCCGGGCCGGTGTCGGTCACCGAGATCTCGACCATTTCGTCCTCGGCCGGGCGGGCGGCCACCACCAGTTCGCGGCGGGGCGAACCTTCCATGGCGTCGATGGCGTTGCGCATCAGGTTGAGGACGACCTGCTGGATCTGGACCTTGTCGGCCAGGACGAGGCCCACCTGCGGGCTGATCTGGAAGCTCAGGCGCACGCCGCGTTCCTTGGCGCCGACCATGGCCAGCGCGCCGGCTTCTTCCAGGAGCTGCGGCAGGCTCTCCAGGCTGCGTTCGGCCTCGCCCTTGGCCACGAAGTCGCGCAGCCGGCGGATGATCTGGCCGGCCCGCAGGGTCTGTTCGCCGGCCTGGTTGAGCGCGTCCTTGATCTTGGCCTTGTCGGGAGGCTCCTGGTCCAGGAGGCGCACCGAGCCCTTCACGTAGTTGGCCGCCGCCGACAGGGGCTGGTTCAGCTCGTGGGCCAGGGCCGAGGCCATTTCGCCCAGCGCCGTGAGGCGCGCCACGTGCACCAGTTCGGACTGCAGGTCCTGCAGGCGCCGCTCGGTCGCCTGGCGCTCGGTCAGGTCGCGGACGAAGCCGGTGAAGAACCGCCGGTCGCCGACCCGCATCTCGCCCACCGAGAGCTCCATGGGGAAGGTCGAGCCGTCCTTGCGCTCGCCCACCACCACGCGGCCGATGCCGATGATCCGCCGCTCGCCGGTCCGCATGTAACGGTTGAGGTAGCCGTCGTGGGCGTCGCGGTAGGGGTTGGGCATCAGCATGCTGACGTTCTTGCCGATGGCCTCGGCCGCGCTCCAGCCGAACAGCCGCTCGGCGGCGGCGCTGAACGACTGCATGATCCCGTGGTCGTCGATCAGGATCATCGCGTCCGGCACGGTGGCCAGGATCGAGCTCAGGTGGGCCTCGCGGGCCTCCAGGTCGCCGAGCGCGTGCTCGGTGTCGAGGACGATGTGGCGCAGGTGCGAGCCCGCCAGCCCGCTCGCCAGGCCCAGGAAGGTGAAGATGAAGACGCTGATCAGGTTGCCGGCGTCGGTGAAGATCGGCGCGCCCAGCAGGGCCGTGTGCATCACCAGGATCAGCAACGTGGCGGCCAGCGAGGGGCCGAAGCCGCCCACCGCCGCGGCGGCCATCAGGGCGGGCACGAAGATCAGGAAGTTGGCCCGCTCCTGGAACACGGGCTGCAGCGAGACGCGCAGGATCATCGACGCCACGGCCGCGAAGACCGCCACCCCATAGGCGAAGACGCGGCTTCGCCACCAGGGTCCCGAAGCGCTGGCTTGGTCGGCGGACATGGCCTCAGGCGTAGGCAGGAAGCCGGCCTCTGGCAACCTCTCCTTCGGGGGAACGGCGTTCGGCATCAGCCGGCGCGGCCGGTCATGGCGCGTCGTCGAGGGCGGGCCGGTCGCCCAGCACGTCCTCGACGTAGATCATCCGCACCACGACGTAGGCGACCACGGCGAGCGGCGTGGCGAACAGCACGCCCAGCGGTCCCAGCAGGACGCCCATGGCCAGCACGGCGAACAGGGTCACGGCCATCGGCAGCTCGACCATCTGGCGCAGCACCAGCGGGGTGATGACGTTGGCCTCGAACTGCATGGCGGCCACATAGACCACCGTCGCCCAGGCCAGCGTCTCCCAGCCGACCCCGGCGGCGACCACCAGGCCGGGGATCATCGAGACCATGGGGCCCACGACCGGCACGAACTGGCCGAGGCCCGCGAACACGCCGAGCGCCAGCGGCGAGGGCACGCCGGCGACCCACAGGCCCACGCCGGTGGTCACGCCCACCAGCACCATCGAGACCAGCTGGCCGATCAGCCAGCGGTTCAGCGCCGTGCCGCAGGCCGACAGCACCTCGCGGGCCCTTTCGCGGCCGCGGATCGGGACCAGCTTCAGGAGGCCGCCCAGGTAGGTGCCGGGATGGAACGCGAGGTAGAGGCCGGCGAACAGCACGATCACCGTGGCCGCCCCGGCGCTCGCCGAACTCTGGATCAGGCGGGGCCCAAGCTGCACGACCAGGCCGCCCGCGTGCTGCAGCCGCTTCAGGTCGTCGAGGACATAGGCGCCCAGCGGCGAGTTCTGGAGGCCGGCCTGCAGGGCCCGCCAGGCGTTGGGGATCAGCTCGCTGAGCGCGGCGAGCTGCACCGCCGTCTCGCGGCCGAACAGCCAGATGGTGGCGGCGGAGAGGACGGTCAGGCTGATCACCGCCGTCAGCAGGGCCCAGGGCCGGGGCATGCGGGCGTGGCGCACCAGCGGATCGGCCAGGGCGTGCAGCAGCACCGCGCTCAGCACCGCGCCGAAGGCCATCAGCAGCACGTCGGCCAGCCGCCACACCAGGACCGCCAGGGCCCCGAACGCCGCCACCCTCAGGATGTTGGCGGTGAACCCCCGGATTCCCCCGTCGTCTTGCGAAGCGTCCTTGGCCATCGGCGTCAGCGCGACAGGAGGACGGGGCAGGGGGGCGCCTCGAGGACGCTGGCGGTCGCGCCGCCCAGGACGAACTGCTGGGCCCGGGGCCGGCCGAAGCCGCCCATCACCAGGAGCTCGATCCAGCGCTCGCCCACATAGGATTCGATGACCCGCCCGATGGGCTCGCCGCGGGCGGCCACCTCGTCCAGGTGCGCGTCGATCCCATGCGTCTTCAGGTGGCGGACCAGGTCCACCGCCCCGCCGCCCTTCACGGTGGGCTTCTCGCCGGTGACGATCAGGATGCGAACCTCCTCGCAGCGTTTCAGGGCGGGCAGGGCGTCGGCGACCGCCCGGGCGGCGCGCGCGCTGCCGTCCCAGGCGATGGCCGCCTTGCCGAACGTCTCACCATCGCCCACGCAGCCGCTCTCTGGGAAGACCATGATCGGCCGGCCCGAGTCGAACAGGGCGGCCTCGGCCAGCGCCCGGTCCTCCAGGACGGCGGGCCCGATGGGGAAGAGGGTGAGGTCGCGGGTGCGGGCGTGGGCGCAGATCCGCTCGCCCTCGGCGTACATCGGCGCGTGCTCGACGATGGCCGTCGCCAGGAGGCCCGCCTCGGCCGCGGCGGCGGTGAAGCAGCGCGCCGCCGCCTCGGCGAGGTCGGCGCTGCGGGCTTCTTCCTGCCCGGCCAGCCTGTCGAGGCCCGCCACGGCGTTGGCGAGGCGGTTGTGCAGCGAGGGGATGTCCACGGCGAGCGCGAGCGCCGTCACCTCGCCGCCCAGCCGCCGGGCGAGCGCGGCGCCGGCGCGGATCGCCGCGGCCGGCGTCGCGTCCGGGTAGGTCAGCACCGCGAACAGCAGGTCCCTGTAGGCCATCCAGAACTCCCAAGGCGCGCAGGTTCCCGCGCGGGGCTGGCGCACGCCATTCCGGATGCGTCCCTAAGTAGCCATACGGAGGCGCACCCGCTTAAGCTTCGGGCCATGATGCCCCGCCGGTGGCGTGTCGGACGCCCACCCGGAGCGGCAGGAATCCCAGGAGGAAACCGATGCGCACGCCCACCATCCTCGCCTGCGCCACCCTGCTGATCGCGGGCTGCGCCTCCCAAGGGACCTCTCGGGGTCCGCTCACCGGGCCGGCCCCGCTCAGCCCGGCCGCCGAGCGCGGCCAGCGCCTGGCCGAGGCCCGCTGCGCCGGCTGCCACGCGGTGGGGCTCGACGAGAAGCCCGCCGCCAGCGGCCCGCGCTTCCGCGACCTGCGCACGCGCTACAACGCCCTGTCGCTGCAGAAGCGCTTCGTGGAGATCTCCCAGCACGGCGCGGGCGAGATGCCGCCCATCCAGATCACCAACGGCGACGCCGAGGACCTGATCGCCTACTTCGACTCCCTCGGCGGCTGAACGCGCCCCAAAGAAGAGCCGGCGGGGCTACCGCCGGCCGCCCGCCTGGAGAGAGAGGCGGAGCTGAGTGGCTCTAGTGGCTCATCAGGATGAAGCGCTGCGGATCGTGCAGCAGCTCGCGGGTGACGCCGCCGAACGCCCATTCGGCCGCCCGGGCGTGGCCGTAGGCGCCGGCCACGATCAGGTCGGCCTCGTTCAGCGCGGCGATCCGCTGGATCTCGCCGGCCGCCTCGTCGCCGTGGCCCTTGGTCACGTTCGGCCGGGCCGGCACGCCGTGGCGCTTCAGCGCCGTGACGACGTCGTTGGTCTGGAAGGCGGCGGTCTCCATCTGGTCGCCGGCGCAGACCGCCTGCACGATCACCTGCTCGGCGCGCTTCAGGAAGGGCATGGCGTCGGCGACCGCCCGGCGGGCCTCGCGCGTGTCCTTCCAGGCGATGACGATGGTCCTGGCCTTCAGGTGCGAGCCGCCCGCGGGCGTCACCAGCACCGGCCGGCCGGAGGTCATGATCACGTCGGCCGGATCGGCCTTGCGATAGCTGGAGCCGGCGTCGGCCCCCTTGGCGTCCACCACCACGAGGTCGGCGGCGCGGGCGGCGCGGGCCAGCGCGTGGCTCGGGAAGTCCTGCACCTGGCGCCACTCGACCTCGGCGCCCGCGGCGTCGCGGCGGAAGGCGGCCTCGGCGTTCTGGATGTCGGCGCCGACCTGCTGGTTGGCGAGCGCGATCCACTCGGCGGTCACATAGCCCATGAAGGGATCGGCGGCGGGGATGGCGTCGATGGTCTCGGCGCCCAGGCCGATCAGCCTCGCGCCGTATTCCCGCGCCAGGCGCGCGGCCACCTCCACCCGGTGCGAGGCGGTGACGCCGGGCTCCACGTGGACCAGGATGCTGGTGAGGGTGTGCGGCTGGACCGACGTCTCGGTCGCCGGGCGTTCCTTGGTCTCGGGCACGGGAGCCTCCTTGCGCTGCTCGCGGCCGGATCTTGCAGGCCCCCGACCGCGCGGGGCCGTGGGGCTTAGTCTACGAGTTCTTCCAGCGCGTGCCACTTCTTCACCTGGAAGCGGCGGAAGGAGGGGAACTCCACGATCGCCTCGCCCTGCAGCTGGGTCAGCATGCGCGAGACGGTCTCGATGGTCAGGCCCAGGTAGTCGGCCATGTCCTGCCGGCCCATGGGCAGCTCCACCTGCTCCTCGTCCTGGCGCTGGGCCAGGCTCATGAGGAAGGCGGCGACCTTCTCCCGGGCGCTCTTGCGGCCCAGCAGGAGCACGTGCTCCTGGACGCGCTGCAGTTCGCGGCGGGTGGCTTCCAGGATCGCCCGGTCAAGCTCGGCGTCGCCGGCGAAGGCGCGGACCGCGCCGCGGCGCACCACCTGGACCTCGCAGTCCGACAGGGCCTCGGCGGAGAACTGGTGGTCGGGGCCGACCTCCAGGCCGAACAGGTCGCCCGGATAGTAGAAGTCGCCCACCTGGCGGCGGCCGTCCGCGGTCACGCGGCTCGTCCGGATCACGCCCTTGGTCAGGCGGTACATGAATTCAACGTCGTCGCCTTGGGCGTAGACCTCCTCGTCCCGGCCGAAGGTCATCTTCGTGCCGAGGCGATCCATCACCTCGTTCAGCGCCGCGGCGGGGCGGGCGGTGCGGGGATCGTCCAGGGGGTAGGCGAGGGTCATGGCGAGCTCCTTCGTCGATGGCGAATGGGTACTCGCGCCCCCTGGTCCGGGATATTCGTGGCGTATCCCTAAGGGGCCGCCCCTAAGTAGTTCTACGGAGGCCTGTCGGACCCCCGTTGATCCCGCCGTTTGATCGGCGTCACATACCCTCCGGCCGCCCCCGGCTAAGCCTCCCGTCGCAACAGGAGATGAGCATCATGGAACTTGGGGGAACCACCTGGATCGTGGCCGCCGACGGCGCCGAGGCCCGCGTCTTCGAGGAGCGCGTCCGCGCAGGCGACGTCCGCGAGGTGAGCGATTTCCACATGAAGGCCAACGGCCATGACTGGCCCACCGCCCACCGCCATCCGGCGACCGCGCACGAGAGCGCCGGCTTCGGCCGCCACGGCGCGGGCGGGCGCGATCCCGCCGACGAGGCCGAGCGCCGCTTCCTGCGCCGGGTCGCCGCCGAGCTGGACGCCGCGGCCGGCCGCAAGGCGTTCGACTCCCTGGTCATCATGGCCCCGCCCCGCGCGCTCGGCGTGCTGAAGGCCGAGCTCACGCCGGCCTTGGCCCGCAAGCTCGAGGCCAGCGAGGCGCACGAGCGCGTCGGCGAAGGCGCCGAGGCCATCCGCCATCACCTGCGCGACCTGCGCGCCCGCGCCTGACGCTCACATGGGAGTCGAACTCAGCTTCCACGGCGCCGCCGGCTGCGTCACGGGCTTCTGCGCGCGCCTGGCCACGGGCCGGGCGACGGTGCTCGTCGACTGCGGCATGTTCCAGGGTTCGAAGTCGCTCAAGGCGCTGAACTACGAGCCGTTCCCGTTTGACGCCCATGAGGTGGACGCCGTCCTCCTCACCCATGCGCACATCGACCACTCGGGCCTGCTGCCCAAGCTGATGCGGGCGGGGTTCAAGGGGCCGATCTGGTCCACGGGGGCGACCCGCGACCTCTGCGCCGTCATGCTGCCCGACGCCGGCGACATCCAGGAAAGCGAGGTCCGCCAGCTCAACCGCCGCAACGAGCGGCGGGGCCGGCCGCCGGTCGAGCCGATCTACACCATGCGCGACGCCCATGAGACGCTGGAGCTGTTCCGCACCACCAAGCTGAACCACGAGGTCGAGATCGCGCCGGGGATCACCGCCGTCTGGTGGAACGCCGGCCACATGCTGGGCTCGGCCTCCATCGAGGTGCGCGTCGAGACCGAGGAAGGGCCGGTGACCCTGCTCTTCTCGGGCGACCTGGGGCCCGGCGGCCGCGACTTCATCGCCGATCCGGAAGGCCCGTCCGGCGTCGACCACCTGATCGTGGAGTCCACCTACGGCGCGCGGGTGCGCCCGACCGCCGATCCCGCCACGCGCCGCCGCATGCTGGCCCAGGAGCTGCGGGACGCCCGCGCCGCGGGCGGGCCGCTGCTGGTCCCGGCCTTCGCGGTCGAGCGCAGCCAGGAGCTGCTGGCCGACATCCAGATCCTGATCGAGGGCGGCGACATCCCCGAGACGGACATCTTCCTCGACTCGCCGCTGGCCATCGAGGCCACCGAGGTCTTCCGCCGCCGGGGCTTCAGCCCGGCCATGGGCCGCAACCCGTTCGAGGGGCTGCGTTCCAGCGGACGCCTGAAGTTCCTGAAGGACCCCGCCGACAGCGACGGCCTCGACCGGCTTTCGGGCTGGCACATCATCCTCGCCGCCAGCGGCATGTGCGAGGCGGGCCGGGTGCGCAAGCACCTGAAGCGCCTCTTGTGGCGGCGCGACGCCACCGTGCTGATCCCCGGCTACCAGGCCGCCGGCACCCTGGGCCGCTTCCTGGTCGAGGGCGCCCGGCGCGTGCGCATCCAGGGCGACGACATCGCCGTGCGGGCCCGCATCCGCTCGCTCGACGTCTATTCCGGCCACGCCGACGCCCAGGGCCTGGCCGCCTGGGTGAAGGCGCGCGGTCCGGTGTCGGGCACGGTGTTCCTGGCCCATGGCGAGCCCGAGGGGCTGGAAGGCCTGCGCGACCGGCTGACAGGCGAGGGGATCGCCGCCGACCGCATCGCCATCCCGGCGCTGGACGGCCGCTATGCGATCGGCAAGGCCGCCGTCAGCGTGACGGACGGGCCGCCGCGCCTGGCGCCCGGGACCGCGGCCCGCCCCGACTGGCACAACGCCCGCGCCGCCCTGCTGCTCGACCTCAACGAACGGCTGGAGGCTGCGCCGGACGACACGGCGCGCGAGGCCCTGCTGGCGAAACTGGCGGCGGCGCTCGCGGCGGTTGACCAGGGTCAAGGCGCACCCGGGAAGCTCCCCGCAAGCTGAGGTCCGATCCCCCCAGCCCCCCGAGGTTCGGCATGAACAAGCCCCTGACCCGCCAGTTGAAGCGAGACGTACGCCAGGTGAAGCACGACCTGGAAGACACCTATGAGGACGTGGCCAAGGCCCTGCGCAGCGCCGCCGACAACCTGAGCCAGGACGCCGAGAAGGCGGTGGTGGAGGCGGCCGAGGCCGTGCGCCGCGCCGCCGAGAACCTCGCCGCCCAGGCGCCGGTCGTCGCCAAGAAGGCGGCCGCCAAGATCCCGGCGCCCGCCAAGGACGTCGCCAGGAAGGCCGTCCAGGAGGTGAAGGAGCACCCGATCGCCTCGGCCGCCGCCGCGCTCACCGCCGCCGCCGCCCTGATCACCCTGCTGTCCAGCGGCCGCAAGAAGGGCGCCTGACGCGCGCCGTCTGATCGAGATCAAAGCCTCCGTCCCGCCGGGGGCGGAGGATGGCCGCCGTTTCACAGTACCCCGCGGACCCGTATCGTCATGGATTACCGTCAAGCCTTCCGCACTGCCTTGGAGAACATCCGTTCCGAGGGGCGCTACCGGGTCTTCGCGGACCTGAAGCGGCATCGGGGTCAGTTCCCGAAGGCGACCTGGACGAAGGCGGACGGCTCCACGTCGGACG